>OJIW01000008.1_pt1 | contig 216955 bp, 191 predicted proteins | sample 1596041 | NCBI WGS metagenome assembly OJIW01 (sample SAMEA4350119, study PRJEB24818) | metagenome | biome: human; feature: gut; material: faeces | place: Denmark | collected 2013-09 | reverse complement strand
TCCTTGAAATACCACCCTTTAATGGCTGGTGTTCTAACGTGGGCCCGTAATCCGGGTTGCGGACAGTGTCTGGTGGGTAGTTTGACTGGGGCGGTCTCCTCCCAAAGAGTAACGGAGGAGCACGAAGGTTAGCTAATCCTGGTCGGACATCAGGAGGTTAGTGCAAAGGCATAAGCTAGCTTGACTGCGAGAGTGACGGCTCGAGCAGGTGCGAAAGCAGGTCTTAGTGATCCGGTGGTTCTGAATGGAAGGGCCATCGCTCAACGGATAAAAGGTACTCCGGGGATAACAGGCTGATACCGCCCAAGAGTTCATATCGACGGCGGTGTTTGGCACCTCGATGTCGGCTCATCACATCCTGGGGCTGAAGTAGGTCCCAAGGGTATGGCTGTTCGCCATTTAAAGTGGTACGCGAGCTGGGTTTAGAACGTCGTGAGACAGTTCGGTCCCTATCTGCCGTGGGCGCTGGAGAATTGAGGGGGGCTGCTCCTAGTACGAGAGGACCGGAGTGGACGCATCACTGGTGTTCGGGTTGTCATGCCAATGGCACTGCCCGGTAGCTAAATGCGGAAGAGATAAGTGCTGAAAGCATCTAAGCACGAAACTTGCCCCGAGATGAGTTCTCCCTGAGACTTAGAGTCTCCTGAAGGAACGTTGAAGACGACGACGTTGATAGGTCGGGTGTGTAAGTGTAGCGATACATTGAGCTAACCGATACTAATGAACCGTGAGGCTTAACCTTACAACGCCGAAGGTGTTTTGGCGGATTTGAGAAGACAGATTTTCAGCCTGATACAGATAAGATTAACCGGCGAAAAGCGGGTTAATAAACAGAATTTGCCTGGCGGCTGTAGCGCGGTGGTCCCACCTGACCCCATGCCGAACTCAGAAGTGAAACGCCGTAGCGCCGATGGTAGTGTGGGGTCTCCCCATGCGAGAGTAGGGAACTGCCAGGCATCAAATTTAGTGTGCTGATATGGCTCAGTTGGTAGAGCGCACCCTTGGTAAGGGTGAGGTCCCCAGTTCGACTCTGGGTATCAGCACCAGTTTTTCGGTTAAAGTTCGGCACTTAGAAAAGAATTTGTCTGGCGGCTGTAGCGCGGTGGTCCCACCTGACCCCATGCCGAACTCAGAAGTGAAACGCCGTAGCGCCGATGGTAGTGTGGGGTCTCCCCATGCGAGAGTAGGGAACTGCCAGACATCAAATAAGTGAAAAGGCCATCCGAAAGGATGGCCTTTTTGCGTTATGTTTCTTGCTAACCCGTAGGCCCGGTAAGCGCAGGCCACCGGGCAAAACAGAAGATTAATGAATCACCTGCGACAGGAATGCCCGCGTACGTTCTGACCTGGGATTGGCAAAAAACTCATCCGGTGGTGCCTGCTCCACAATCTCGCCAAGATCCATAAAGATCACCCGGTCAGCCACTGTGCGGGCAAATCCCATTTCATGGGTAACGCACAGCATAGTCATACCCGATTGCGCCAGACCGATCATGGTATCAAGCACCTCTTTCACCATTTCAGGATCCAGCGCTGATGTGGGTTCATCAAACAACATAATTTTAGGTTTCATACATAAAGAACGTGCAATGGCCACACGCTGCTGTTGCCCGCCAGAGATTTGCCCTGGATATTTATGCGCATGTTCAGCAATGCGAACTCGCTCAAGGTAGTGCATTGCCAACACTTCAGCCTCTTTTTTCGGCATCTTTTGCACCCAGACTGGCGCCAGCGTACAGTTTTGCAGGACCGTCAAATGAGGAAAGAGATTGAAGTGTTGAAAGACCATGCCAACTTCCTGCCTGACGCGCTCAATATTGCGAATGTCCTCATTGAGTTCAATCCCATCCACCACAATACGTCCTTGCTGATGCTCTTCCAGATGGTTAATACAACGGATAGTTGTCGATTTACCCGAGCCGGAAGGACCGCATAAGACGATACGCTCTCCTTGTTTTACCTGCAGATTGATGTTTTTCAAAACGTGGAACTGTCCGTACCATTTGTTGACGTTTTCCAGCGTAATCATCGCGTCGGTAGACTGCCTTAATAATTGGTTCATAAATTCCTCAGTGCGGTGTACGCCCGGTATTAAAACGTTTTTCCAGATGTTGGCTGTAACGCGACATACTGAAACAAAAGATCCAGTAAATCAGTGCGGCAAAAACATATCCTTCCGTCGACATACCCAGCCATGCAGGATCCACGGTTGCTTGCTGCACGCTGCTAAAGAGATCAAACAGGCCGATGATGATGACCAGACTGGTATCCTTGAACAGGGCAATAATCGTATTAACCAAACCAGGAATAACCAGCTTGAGGGCTTGGGGAAGAATGACCAACCCTTGGGTTTTCCAGTACCCCAGAGCCAGTGATTCAGCCGCTTCATACTGACCTTTTGGCAAGGCCTGTAATCCCCCACGAACCACCTCTGCAACATAGGCTGACTGGAAAAGAATGACACCGACCAGTGCCCGGATAAGCTTGTCGATACTGGTCCCCTCAGACATAAACAGAGGCAGCATGACAGAGGACATAAACAGGACGGTGATCAACGGTACGCCGCGCCAGAACTCAATAAAAATCACGGATAAAATCCGCACGACGGGCATATGGGAACGACGCCCCAATGCCAGTAGAATCCCCCACGGGAGCGCACCCGCAATACCGACGGATGCGATGATAAGCGTCAGCGTTAACCCGCCCCACTGCCGGGTATCTACTCGCTCAAGCCCGAAAAAACCACCGTACATCAACCACCAGACCACCAAAGGATAAACGACTGCCCAAACGGCGATATAACGACCACGGTGGGGAATGGTTTTCCAGAACATGGGAACGATTGAGACCAGGCCAATCAGCAGGGCCAGATTAATGCGCCAGCGCTGATCGTGTGGGTAAAGTCCATACATGAATTGTCCGAAGCGTTCATGAATGAACACCCAGCAGGCCCCCGCTTTGGTACAGTCAGCTCGGGTAGAGCCTACCCAGTTGGCCTGAAAAAATACCCAGTTCAACAGCGGTGGAAGGAAGGACCAAATTAGCCACACGCATAGCAGCGTGAGCAGGCTATTTGACCAACTGGAGAACAGGTTTTTGCGGACCCAGAACAGACAGCGGCTTGCCGGGTTACTGCTCTGGCGCGAGGGGTGAGACAGTAGTGCTTTTGTCATCATGGCTCCTTAGCGCTCGATCAGTGCGATACGACGGTTATAAATATTCATCAGTAGAGAAATGCTCAGGCTGATGATCAGGTACACCGACATCGTGATGGCAATAGTTTCAATGGCTTGTCCCGTTTGATTGAGTACCGTGCCGGCAAACAGGGAAACCATATCCGGGTAGCCAATGGCGGCAGCGAGCGATGAATTCTTAACGATATTCAGGTACTGACTGGTTAGTGGAGGAATGATGACGCGCAGCGCCTGCGGGATGATGACCTGGCGGAGCGTCACCGGATTTGGCAAACCCAGAGAGCGTGCTGCCTCATGTTGGCCATAAGGAACAGCCTGAATTCCTGCCCGAATAATTTCTGCAATAAACGCTGAGGTATACACTGAAAGCGCCAGCGTCAGAGCCGCCAGTTCAGGTATAAGCACCATGCCGCCACGAAAGTTAAAACCGCGTAGTTCAGGGATATCCCAGTGAAGTGCCGCGCCAAAAAACCACTGTGAAATCATTGGTAAGAACACGATCAACGCCAGAGCTGTGGGCCAGGTACGGCGTAACTGACCGGTTTTGATCTGGTGCATTCTGTTGAAACGGAATAGCCCGAAGGTGACAACGACGGCAATAAGGACCGCGGTACAAAAGGCAAAAAGACCTTCTCCCATTTGCGGCGCCGGAATATACAGCCCCCGGTTGCTCAGAAACATTAAATCCAGCGCGTTAACCGCCTGACGTGGGCCGGGCAGGTTACGTAATACGGCAAAATACCAAAAGAAGATCTGCAATAGCGGTGGGATATTGCGGAACGTTTCGATATAGACCGTGGAGAGCTTTCGCAATAACCAGTTATCTGACAGGCGTGCCAGCCCGAGAAAGAAACCGAGAAATGAAGCGAAGACGATACATAGTGCGGAAACTAACAGCGTATTAAGCAGACCGACCAGGAACACGCGGCCATAGGTATCGCCTTGCTCGTAATCAATCAGATGCTGGACGATACCAAATCCGGCGCTGCGATCGAGAAAAGAAAATCCCGAGGTAATACCGCGACTGCTCAGGTTATTAATCGTGTTATGAATGAGATAGACCGCAATGCTAATGACCGCAATGACGGCGAGTATTTGGAATAACCAGGCGCGGACCGCAGGGTTAGAAAAGGATAGCGATCCTTTTACGGTTGAGCGGCGATGAAGCATAAGAAAACCTCGGTAACAATGACTCTGGGCTGAGCGCCGCAACTGCGGCGCCCGTTACATCACGTTGCATTAGCGCACCGGTGGCGCATATTGAATGCCACCGTTGTTCCAGAGGTTGTTCTGTCCACGTTTGATCTTCAATGGACTTTCCGATCCAACGTTACGTTCAAAGATCTCCGAGTAGTTACCTACTTGCTTAATAATGTTATAAGCCCATTTGTTATCAAGCTTCAGATCCTTACCATAATCCCCTTCTTTACCTAACAGATGCGCCATATCCGGCGTTGCAGGATTAGCCGCTTTTTCGTCAACGTTTTTCGAGTTAACACCCATCTCTTCCGCATTCAGCATGGCGAATAGCGTCCAGCGAACAATGGAGAACCATTCATCGTCGCCACGACGTACAACCGGACCTAAGGGTTCTTTAGAAATAACTTCTGGCAGGACAATCCATTCTGCAGGATTGCTCAGCTTGATTCGCAGGGCGTACAACTGCGACTGGTCGGAGGCCAGCGTATCGCAACGTCCTGATTCCAGTGCCTTAGCCGATTCATCCGAGCGGTCAAAAGTGACAGGGGTGTACTTCATATTGTTGGCTTTAAAGTAGTCAGCCACGTTCAGTTCGGTATCGGTTCCTGCCTGAATACACACCGTTGCGCCATCCAGTTCTTTGGCGCTCTTCAGGCCGGCTTTATTGTGGGTAAGAAAACCAATGCCATCGTAATAGGTTACGCCAGTGAAAGACATGCCCATACCTGCATCACGAGAGGAGGTCCATGTAGTATTACGCGAGAGCATGTCGACTTCGCCAGACTGTAATGCGGTGAAACGTTCCTTGGCGGTAAGTGGGGTATATTTTACTTTGGTATCATCACCAAATACGGCGGAGGCAACGCCTCGGCATACGTCGACATCAATACCTGAAAACTTACCGCTCGCATCGGCGTAAGAGAAGCCAGGCAACCCGTCACTGATCCCGCATTGCACAAACCCTTTTTTCTTTACGGCATCAAGTGTTGCGCCGGCATGCGCCTGATTTGCAATCGCAAGGAGCACGCCGGCCGCAGCCAGGCTGGCTATTATCATCTTTTTCATAGAGCATCCTGTGTGGAGGAATTATTGTTATGAAAACGTTCTGAAAACGTCTTTTACCGGTCTGTGGCTTTGGCCATACTCTTTTAAGCAAAGGTAGTGCCAGGTTTTTGCGCACGATTATTCGGCGCAATATGCAGAGTGTAGACAGGAAAAAATAAATGCAGCGCCCTGAAGTGGTGCAAAATTGAAACGTAAGCCACATTTCAGCGCAAAAATTTTAAAATCAGACAGGACGCGTGATAACGATTTCGGACGTTAATATTGATCGCGTGAGAATAATGAAAAGAAAACGCGGTGTAACAAAAAACAGGAAAAATGCTAATTTCAAGTCGTGGATATGTGAGGGATATCTATAATAATTTTATTATTCAGTAAGAGCTATAAACCAACGTTTTGTCTTATATGTGAATTTTATTTTATTGCTAAAAGCGCGGTAACCACCGCGCCTTTAAAACCTTTAAGAAGAGTTATTTGGTCAGGGCAACTATCCCAAGCGTCAATCCGGCAACGGCGGCTGCGCCACCGGCGATGGCACCGGCTGTTTCCCAGTTATCCTGCGTGGTGCCTTTCATACAGGTATTGGTATGAACCAGGCGTCCCTGATCGTCGTATACAGGTACGCAGGGAGAATCGTGTGCACAACCGGCAAGAAACGCGGTAAGCAATGCAACGGATATTAATCTTTTCATGATGTTACCTCAAAAATAAGCGTTTCGCTAATTGAGCAAAGACAAACGCTAAGCCATCTGCGAACTCGGTCATTATTTTACCACTTCTTAAAAAAAGACTGACAGGAGGAATAATCTCAATTCATGTGGATTGTAAAAATAATGGATAAAAAGAAAGGTTGCGGGTGGGTTTGAAGGAACGACTTAAATGAAATAAATGGCTATCTTATTAATAAACAAAGAGAGAGTGTACTGATGAAAAAGGCGTCCGTAGACGCCTTTATTTTACAAATTAATCAGAGTGTCGACTAAAACGCCGTCTGACGACAACAAAGAAGACGGGAACAAAGAAGATCGCCAACAATGTTGCGGTTAGCATTCCCCCCATTACACCTGTACCGACCGCATTCTGCGCACCGCTACCCGCACCGTGGCTGATAACCAGAGGCATAACCCCCAGAATGAAGGCCAGAGAGGTCATCAGGATAGGGCGAAGACGCATGCGGGATGCCTCCAACGTCGCTTCGATCAGTCCTTTGCCCTCTTTATCCATCAGGTCTTTGGCAAACTCGACGATCAAGATGGCGTTTTTAGCCGAGAGACCGATAGTGGTTAGCAACCCAACCTGGAAATACACGTCGTTATTCATCCCACGTAGCGATGCTGCTAACAGTGCGCCAACCACGCCAAGCGGTACAACCAGCATCACCGAGAACGGAATTGACCAACTCTCATACAAAGCGGCAAGGCAAAGGAAGACAACGATGAGCGAGATGGCATACAGCGCAGGCGCCTGGTTCCCTGAGAGTCGTTCCTGATAGGACATACCCGTCCAGTCATGGCCGATACCGTTAGGCAGTTTCTCAGCCAGACTTTCCATCAGCGCCATCGCTTCACCGGTGCTTCGGCCTGGGGCCGCTTCCCCTAACAGTTCCATTGAAGGCATGCCGTTGTAACGTTCCAGGCGTGGTGACCCGTAGATCCAATGTGCGGAACTAAACGTGGAGAACGGTACCATTTCGCCGTTGGCGCTACGAACATACAGATTATTGATGTCTTCCGGCAACATACGGAATTTGGCATCGGCCTGTACGTACACTTTTTTCACGCGGCCACGGTCTATGAAGTCATTGACGTAATAGCCACCCAGCGCAGCGGAGATGGTTTCATTAATATCGGACAGCGAGACGCCAAGGGCCTGGGCTTTTTCCTGATCAACATCCAGTTTGAACTGCGCGGTATCCTCGAGACCATTTGGACGCACGCGAACCAACAGGTCAGGATGTTTAGCAACCATGCCCAAAAGTTGGTTACGTGCTTGCGTTAACGCGGTATGTCCCAGCCCGCCCTGGTCAATCAGTTCGAAGTCGAAGCCGGTTGCGGTACCCAGTTCAACAATGGCTGGCATGTTGAAAGGGAACACTAAGCCATCACGAATCTGGCTAAACGCACGGGTTGCTCTGGCGATAATCGATTCAACGTTATTCTCGTCGCCACTGCGTTCTTCCCAGGGCTTGAGGCTGACAAACGCCATCCCTGAGTTTTGCCCCTGTCCGCTGAAGCTAAAGCCGTTAACCGTAAAGACGCTTTCGACGTTGGCTTTCTCGTTATTCAGGTAGTAGTGGGTAACCTGATCCAGCACTTTCTGGGTTCGCTCTTGCGTTGCGCCGGCCGGAAGCTGAATCATCGTCAGGAATACGCCCTGATCTTCTTCTGGCAAGAAGGAGGTTGGAAGGCGCATAAACAACACCGCCATCCCAATCACGATAACCAGGTAGACGACCAGGTAACGCCCGGTTTTACGCACAATACCGCTGACGCTATTGGTGTAATGATTGACGCTGTGATCGAATTTGGCATTAAACCAGCCAAAGAAACCGCTTTTATTCTCGTGATGTTCAGCTGATACCGGCTTCAACAGCGTTGCACAAAGCGCGGGAGTCAGGATCAGCGCTACCAGCACTGAAAGCGCCATTGCAGAAACGATGGTGATAGAGAACTGCCGATAGATAGCCCCGGTTGAGCCGCCAAAGAAGGCCATCGGGATAAATACCGCAGACAGCACCATGGCGATACCGACCAGCGCGCCCTGAATTTGTGACATGGATTTTTCTGTCGCCTCTTTGGGCGGCAGATTATCTTCCATCATCACACGTTCCACGTTTTCCACCACCACTATCGCATCATCAACCAATAGGCCGATAGCGAGTACCATGCCGAACATCGTCAGGGTGTTTATGGAGTAGCCAAACGCGGCAAGCACGGCAAATGTGCCCAACAATACAACAGGCACGGCAATGGTTGGAATGAGCGTAGCCCGGATGTTTTGCAGGAACAAATACATCACGAGGAATACCAGTATGATTGCTTCAAACAGCGTTTTCACGACCTCATGAATGGAGATAGTGACGAACGGCGTGGTGTCATACGGGTAGACCACCTTCATTCCCTGCGGGAAGAATGGTTGCAGTTCAACCAGCTTGGCTTTGATAGCGTTAGCGGTATCCAGCGCGTTTGCGCCGGTTGCCAGTTTAATCCCGAGACCGGAGGCTGGTTTACCGTTAATACGCGCGACCACGTTGTAGTTCTCACCACCCAACTCAATACGCGCGACATCCTTCAGGTGAACAACCGAACCATCGCTGTTGACGCGTAACGTGACCTTCCCGAATTCTTCAGGATCTTTCAGGCGCGTCTGCGCGATGATTGAGGCGTTAAGCTGCTGATTAGGCAACGCAGGCGTACCGCCCAACTGACCGGCGGCAATCTGATCGTTCTGCACCTGCAACTGATTGATCACATCAACCGGTGTGAGCTGGTACTTATTCAACAAGTTTGCATCCAGCCAGATGCGCATAGCGTACTGCGCACCAAACAGCTGTACGTCACCCACACCATTCAGACGGCTGATTGAGTCTTTAACGTTCGAGGCGACGTAGTCGGAAATATCATCCTGCGTGGTTTGCGGGTTGTCAGAAACGAAACCCGCGACCATCAAAAAGCTGCTACTTGATTTCTCGACGCTGATCCCCTGCTGCTGAACTTCTTGCGGCAGTAAGGGGGTGGCGAGCTGCAGCTTGTTTTGCACCTGAACTTGCGCGATATCGGGGTCGGTACCGGACTGGAAGGTCAGCGTGATGGTCACACTCCCGGCAGAATCGCTGGTGGAGGACATATACATCAGGTTATCGATACCGTTCATATTCTGTTCGATAACCTGCGTGACGGTATCCTGCACCGTCTGCGCATCCGCACCTGGATAGGTGGCGGAAATCGATACGGCAGGGGGCGCGATGGTCGGGTACTGCGCCACGGGCAGTTGCATGATTGCCAGAGCGCCCGCCATCATCAGAATGATGGCCAGTACCCAAGCAAAGATAGGACGCCTGATAAAAAAGTTAGCCATATCCGGTTACCTTATTGGGCTTTCGTCGCAGGGGTTTCGGTATCGACGGTTGCTTTAACCTGAACGCCAGGGCGTGCTTTCTGTAAGCCGCTCACGATAACTTTGTCACCGGGTTGCAGACCTTCGCTGATGAGCCATTTGTCGCCAATGGCTTGAGCGGCGACAACTGTCCGCGCTTCAACCTGGCTCTTGTCGTTAACGACCATCACGGTGGCATCGCCGCGTGGCGTGCGCGTTACACCCTGCTGCGGAACAAGAATGGCATTCGGTTGGACGCCTTCATCAATGCGCGCGCGCACAAACATGCCTGGCAGCAGCGTGTGCTGTGGGTTAGGGAATACGGCTCTGAGAGTGATTGATCCGGTGCTTTCATCAACCGTCACATCAGAAAATTGCAATGAGCCTTTCAGCGGATATGCCTGACCATTTTCCATCACCAGTTCGACGGTACTGCTGGCGCTGTCTTTATGCAGACTACCTTGTTCAATAGACTGCTTGAGGCGCATAAAGTCGTTACTGGACTGCGTGACGTCGACATAGATAGGATCGAGCTGTTGCACGGTAGCAAGCTCAGTTGCCTGACCATTCGTGACCAATGCGCCTTCGGTGACGTTAGATTTACCGATACGTCCGCTAATGGGCGATGTCACTTTGGTGTAGGCCAGGTTGATACGTGCGCTTTCGACCGCCGCTTTTGCCGCGATTACGGAGGCATCAGCCTGGCGGGCATCAGCAATTGCCTGATCGTACTCTTGCTGGCTGATGTACTTAGTGCCAACCAGTGGCACATAACGTTTTACCGTTAAATGCGCGATAGCGGCCGCCGCTTCGCTTTTTGCCAGTTCGCCTTTGGCGCTGTCATAGTCAGCCTGGTAAGTCGCTGGATCGATCTGATAAAGCGATTGACCGGCTTCAACATCGCTCCCCTCGGTGAAATTCCGTTTAAGTACAATTCCGCTAACCTGAGGACGGACTTCTGCAATACGGAATGCTGTGGTGCGCCCGGGTAATTCGGTCGTCACGGCTAAAGGGGCCTTTTCGACGACATGGACAGTCACCTGCGGCTCTGCGGGATGTGCTTGTGTTTCTCCCTGATCGTTACAACCGGCGAGTAATGCAGCGGAGATGATGATGAATGAGGGCAGGAGTGAAAACCTGGCATTTTTCGTCATTTCTATTCCTTAAAAAACCGAACGCTCGTTATTAACCGGGTAACAGCGGGGGTGATAACGCGCACAAGAAAAATAATAGTTGGCTATCCTACAAATTATTAGCTTGCGATGTAAGCAATACTTATTTATGGGCGGGGGTGACGGCACATAAAAGCAAAAAAAGATTAATCAGCTACCGTTTCATTGTGATATTTATAGCAACACTATGATGCTGATAAATACATCTTGAAATGATCATCTGATTGGTGAATATATTGGTTTCTGTTATTTGTTTTATCTATTCGTGTGTAATGTCCGCAATTAAATACTTTTGCCCTCGTCTAAATAAACGCTAAGTGATACATTTGTTCCAGATAGAAAATATTAGATAAGAAAGTTAATCATTCTCCACTCCAATCCAGATAGTCGGAATCATGGCCAGAAAAACGAAAGCGGATGCCCTCAAAACGCGACAGCACCTGATGGAAACGGCGATTGTACAGTTTGCCGCACGTGGCGTAAGTAATACGACGCTAAACGACATAGCGGATGCCGCCAATGTGACGCGGGGTGCACTTTATTGGCATTTCGAAAATAAAACTCAATTGTTTAATGAGCTATGGTTACAACAACCTCCCTTACGCGATCTTATTCAGGACAAGCTTATTGGTCGTTGGGGAGAGAACCCTTTACAGCGGTTGCGTGAAAAATTTGTGGTGGGATTACAATATATTGCGGAGAACCCTCGCCAGCAGGCATTAATGCAGATTTTATATCATAAATGCGAATTCCATAAAGATATGATATCAGAGCAGGCCATTCGCGATAAAATAGGTCTCAGCCACCAAAGCATTCGCGATTCTCTCCAACGGTGCGTAGATGAAAATTTGATTGCCACCAGTCTGGATTTAGACGTCATCATAATTATTTTGCACGGTAGTTTTAGCGGAATAATAAAAAACTGGCTAATGAATCCAGAGAGTTATGATCTTTATGGGCAAGCGCCAGCATTAGTTGATAATGTATTAAAAATGTTAAGCCCGGATGGCTGTGTAATGCAATTAATACAGAGTGAAAACCAGGTTGGGTAGTTTAGCCGCCAGGGCCTGACGGCTGTCGACGGTGCTAGTCGAGATCGGCGCAGTTGACCAGCTTTAGGGGATTCACTGAGTTCATATTCCGGCACTTGTCGTGCTCTGTCGTCATCAGTTCTATCCACTGGATGAGCAGCGCATCAAAAAGAAAAACGAAGACCGCAAAAACAACCAGCCACCAATACTTGCGAATCATTGCTTAATCCTGTGTATTCATGCCCAAGCGTGCAGGGAATATACACGAAATCAGTAAGCTGAAAAGCAGACTTACAATGCTTTTACTTTGCCGAAAGAGCGCCACTGTTTGCTGTTAATCGGCTCTTTTTGGACAGGTTTTTTGTCTTACGTTTTTTCACTTTTGCAAGTTCAGTCTCTGAAAAATGAGAACCGATACTCAGTCTTCTGAGCCCCATTTTTACGTATTCAGCATTGATTTCGATACCGACAAATTTGCGACCTAATTCCACAGCGGTGGCGCCGGTTGTAAAGCTGCCGGCAAACGGATCGAGCACTTTGTCATCCGGGTTGGAGGAAGCCAGAATGATCCGTTCCAGGAGGGCTTTGGGTTTTTGAGTGGGGTGATTTTCGTATTCATCCATCAGATAGCGAACGCGGGGAAAATCCCAGACATTGCCAGGTACTTTTTTCTGATTGTAAGGCTGGGGCGGATTCTTTCTGTAGTCTATTAGCGCACGTTTAGCGCCCGTTTTGGCTTCAACCAGAATATCATCACGATTAAACGTGTACTTTTTCTGATCTTTTACCATCATCAGGATAGGTTCATACATCGAACCAAAGTAGTTTTTAGCCTGTACCCCTGAGCTATCATATGACCACACGATACGGCTTTTGATGGTAAAAAGCTGGCGACATTTGAGGTCGATGTACGGCATGTTCTCCGTACTGTTCATGATGTACATGCTACCGTGTGGTTTGAGAATACGATGGCACTCGTCGATACACTCAAACAGCCACGCCAGAAAGGTCTCTTCGTCCCAGGATTCCACCATCCCGTCAAAGTCTTTGCCGATGTTATAAGGTGGGTCGGCAAAAATGAGATCGATGCTTTCAGCGGGTAGCTTTTTTAGCTCGGTCAGCGCATCACCCAGGATTATCTTTTTAGATTCATCGCCAAAATAGACAGGTTCACCTCTTGCGTTCATCGCCAAAGCCTCCCGTGTGACATTAATAAAAAAGGCGCTTCCCCATGCCGAGTAGCGCCTTTTAAAACAAACATTTAACTGATTAGTATCAGTTCATGCCGTATTTTTTCAGTTTTTTACGCAGCGTACCACGGTTGATGCCCATCATCAGGGCAGCACGGGTCTGGTTGCCGCGGGTGTATTGCATCACCATGTCCAACAGGGGCTGTTCTACTTCAGCCAGTACCAGCTCATAGAGATCATTAACGTCTTGACCGTTCAATTGAGCAAAATAGTTCTTCAGTGCCTGTTTAACCGAGTCACGCAGAGGCTTTTGAGTTACCTGGTCCTGAGAGTTAACGGTAGAAACGGTCAGTACGTCAGAATTTACGCGTTGTTCGAACATAGTTCTGTCAGCTCTTTATTTCTGTTTACGCAAAATTTTCGAAGTATGCCTCCAACGCCGCCAGCTGTTCGCTGGAATCTTCAATGGCGTTGAATGTGCGCCGAAACTGGTCATCCGGAGCGTGTTCCTGGAGATACCAGGATACGTGTTTACGCGCAATTCGGTACCCTTTTGCATGACCATAAAAGTCGTGCAGTTCCCGAACATGCGCACAAAGCAAGCGCTTCACCTCTGCCAGTGGCAGCGGGGGCAGCAGCTCCCCAGTGTCCAGATAATGCTGGATTTCCCGAAAGATCCAGGGTCTTCCCTGAGCTGCACGGCCTATCATCAGGGCATCCGCCCCCGTATAGTCGAGTACAGCTCTGGCTTTAAGCGGGTCAGTAATGTCGCCATTCGCGATAATCGGAATGGAAACTTTCTGCTTAACTGCCCGAATACTGTCGTACTCAGCATCTCCATTGAACAAACAGGCGCGGGTGCGTCCATGAATGGTCAGAGCCTGAATGCCACAGTCTTCAGCCAGTTGGGCAATCTCTACGCAGTTACGGTGTTCCGGAGCCCAGCCGGTGCGAATCTTGAGTGTGACAGGAACGTCCACTGCATTGACGACCTCGGTTAGTATTGATTTCACTAAATCCGGGTACTGCAAGAGGGCTGAACCTGCGAGCTTGCGATTCACTTTTTTAGCCGGACACCCCATATTGATATCAATAATCTGGGCGCCGCTTTCCACGTTAATACGTGCGGCATCGGCCATCTCAACAGGATCGCTACCGGCAATTTGCACCGTGCGAATTCCTGGCTCGTCAACGTGCACCATCCGTAAACGAGACTTGTCGCTTTCCCAAACCTGCGGGTTAGAAGACATCATCTCGGATACCGTCAATCCGGCTCCCATCTCATAGCACAGCGTCCTGAATGGTCTGTCAGTGATGCCAGCCATAGGTGCTGCGATCAGGCGATTTCTGAGCTGGTGTTGTCCGATGCGCATGAGTTAAGAAATGACCATACTGTGACTGCAAGGCGGCGTATATTACGCATTTTTCGCACGAGATGAAAGGCCAAACTTTGACCAATCCACTGAGGTGGATCAATGAATTGCTGTAAATATGAGCTCATGAAAATATTTAATCATATAAATCATGGCATTACAAAAACGTGTCGATTTTATATACGCATATAATTTTGCGTAACTTCTCATTTTTTCTTCAGTTACAGAAGGTACTGACAAGATATTCTGCTGAATTAATCAGCAAATTACCTCGCTATTGTGTGATCGTTACCTCATTTTAGTACAGGATCTCGGTGCCACCTGAATTGCTGTCCGTAATCGTGCGTTCATTCAGCGGCTGCGGTGGACGATTGTTCGCTGGCCCAACAATGTAATGAAATTTATCTAACTGTTCGGCGGAAAGGGCCACAGGCTTTTTCAGGACAACCCAGGTGACGCCTTCAGTACAGGGAGGCGTTGTTATCGAGCCACTGTAGAGCCAGTAGGTCTTGTTGTCGGGTAGAAGCTGGTTGATATCGACGGGCGAAAAAATGGGCATGCTGTTGCCCTCCATGGTGGGAAAGGACTCCCACAGGTTTTGAATCGCCTGGTTAGGCTCACCAATGTCAAACATGACCGCCACAATGGCGATATCACCATGTTGGTTTTCGTGGGTCAACTGCAGCTCCAGTGGATAGATTTTACCGTTGAGGGTATGTTCGCCTGGAGCGTGAAAATCAAAATGTTTTAAATAATAGAGCTTTTCTTCAATTTCAATGAAATTAGGGGGGTAGGAGCTCATTGTTGCCTGCAGCGTATGGTTAATGCTGCGAAATCTTGTCGGGCCATCAATGTATTGTAAATTGAGCGCGGGCAGGCCGAGTTTGCTGGTTGTCGTGGTCTGGATATCAACGGGTGACTGGTTGATACCCGTCTGACACGTTGCATACTCTTTGCTTATTTTGCCCCACTGCGCAGGGCCGGTTCCTCCGGTATATCCCCATGGCACGGCCAGCGTCTTCAGGGGCATTAAGCATGCTGCCAGTAAAATTGTTGTAAAACGATGGAAGTGCATACGTTTACTTAACAAAAAATATAAAAATCAATTAGTTATTATATCGTTGGGTAAAGTATCAGTACGCTGGTCTGTTGTCTGAAAATGGCGTGGTCGGATAACCACGCCGGAAGGGATTATTTTTTCTGTCCGGTAATGCGACACCACTCTTCTTTCTCGATAACCGGATCGAGCGTAAAGAGGTCGGCATAGGCTTCACAGACGCTTTCCGCCTGGCTGGCAAGAATACCAGAAAGCCCCAGCAAACCGCCCTCAACGGGCAGCACGCTGATTAAAGGTGCGAGTTCACGTAATGGGCCAGCAAGGATGTTGGCGACCACCACATCGGCTTTCATCGACTCTGGCTGGTCTTTAGGCAGATAAAGTTCCAGACGCTCAGAAACGCCATTACGTTGGGCGTTATCACGGCTGGCCTGAATCGCTTGCGGATCGATATCTATACCAATCGCTTTCGCTGCACCCAGCTTCAGTGCCGCAATGGCAAGGATGCCGGATCCGCAGCCAAAGTCGATAACCGTTTTACCGTTAAGATCGAGACCGTCCAGCCATTGCAGGCACAGAGAGGTGGTTGGGTGAGTACCGGTACCAAACGCCAGACCCGGGTCGAGCATCACGTTGACGGCGTTCTCATCCGGGACATCGCGCCAGCTTGGGCAAATCCACAGACGTTCGCCAAAGCGCATCGGGTGGAAGTTGTCCATCCATTCGCGTTCCCAGTCTTTGTCTTCGAGCTGTTCGATTTTATGCGCGAAGCCTGCACCCAGTAGTGGGTGCTGCTCCAGAATCGCAACGACTTCTTTCATGTCGGTTTCTGCATCGAACAAGCCGATAACGTCGGTATCGCCCCACAGGCGAGTCTCGCCCGGCAGAGGTTCAAATACCGGCGTATCATGCGTATCCTGGAAAGTAATGGAAACGGAGCCCGCTTCCATCAGCGCATCGCTCAACTCTTCAGCGTTTGCACCGGTCGTGTTCAGTTTCAGTTGAATCCATGGCATGGCAAAACTCTTTATTTATCAGTAGTCAATATGGCGACTTGCGGAACGGCGGAACCGAAACGGTTGCCGATCAGGAAAGCCAGCAAACTTATCAGTAACGAGGGCACAATCGGATGAAAGCCCAGGTACTGAATGTTAAAAGTAGCGAGTACGGCATAAAGTACGCCGCCGACAATCATTGCGCTCAGTGCGCCTGCCGCGTTTGCCCGCTCCCAGTAAAGGCCCAGCACCAGCGGCCATAGGAAGACGGCTTCCAACCCGCCAAACGCCAGCAGGTTAAGCCAGATAATCATCTCCGGCGGCTTCCACGCGGCCAGCAGCAGTAACGCGCCCAGCAGCAGAGTGATCACTGCCGACATGCGTTTCAGCCGTGTTTCATTTTGCAGTTGTTCCGGGCGAAGGTTCAGATAGAGATCTTTAATGATCGTAGCGGAACTTTGCAGCAATTGGGCATTGATCGTCGACATGATCGCGGCCATGGGCGCGGCGAGGAAGATCCCGGCTGCTACCGGTGGCAAGACTTTTACCATTAGCGTGGGAATAACCAGATCCGGTACCGTCAGGTCAGGGATCACCGCCCGGCCCAACGCGCCGGCCAGATGCATACCAAACATCAGGACAGCCACCACGATGGTGCCAATGATAATTCCACGGTGTACCGCTTTGCTGTCCTTATAGGAGATGCAGCGCACCGCCGTATGCGGCAGGCCAATCACGCCAAAGCACACCAGTACCCAGAATGAAGTCATAAACGTGGGGGACAGAATGTCATCAGCGCCCTGCGGCGAGACCAGTTTAGGATCGATGGTTTGCAGAGTGACTACCGCATTGCTGAGACCACCAGCGGCATGGACGACACCGACCAGCAGTACGATAGTCCCAATCAGCATCACCATGCCCTGCATCGTGTCGTTCAACACGCTGGCGCGAAATCCGCCAAACGCCGTGTATAACGCGATACTGACGCCAAAAATCAGCAGGCCGGTTTCGTAAGGGATACCCGCTGCCGTTTCCAGCAAACGCGCGCCGCCAATAAACTGTACGGTCATTGCACCGACAAACGCGACCAGCAGGCTGAGGCTCGCCAGCCACACCAGCAGGCGGCTTTGGTAGCGGGCAAACAGCATATCGTTGAGGGTAACCGCATTATAACGGCGTGCCAGAATGGCGAATTTTTTGCCGAGAATACCCAACGACAACCAGACGGCGGGTAGTTGGATCATCGCTAACAAAACCCATCCCAGCCCGTATTTATAAGCAGCACCTGGGCCGCCGATAAACGAGCTGGCGCTAATGTAGGTTGCCGTTAGCGTCATAGCTAACACGACCCCGCCCATAGAGCGGCTGCCGAGGAAATACTCATTCAGGAAGGTGCCGGTCGACCTTTTGCGCATGGCGTAAACAGAGAGACCGAAAACCACCAGAAGATAGGCGACCAGCGGCAAAATAACTTCAAGCTGCATCATCATCCTCCAGCGGAATGTCGCGATAGATAAACTTCACCATCGCCCAGCATAGTACGATGAAAACCAATGGCGTCAGCAGACAGGCCATTTCGAACCAGTGCGGGAGGCCGGTAAAACCCAGAGAGGAGTCAGGTAAGTAAGCGGCCACTAACCATGCGGCAAGATATAAAAGGGTCAGCCACAGCGCCCAGCGCGCCTCTTTATGGGCCTGAACAAAACGAGCGTCCATTTTTTGTCCCTTGTGAATAAAGAAAGCGGGGATTGTACCTTATGGCACCTGTGGGAGGGGAGAAAAACAAAAGGCCGGAATTTCCGGCCTTTTCGGTTAACGCTTGCTTACTTTTCCTGAAGTCCGAGTTTTTTCTCCAGGTAGTGGATATTGGTTCCACCATGCTGGAAGTGCTCGTCATTCATGATACGGATCTGCAGATCAACGTTGGTTTTGATGCCGTCGATGATCAGTTCCTGCAAGGCGTTTTTCATGCGGGCGATAGCGACGTCGCGGTTTTCGCCATAGCAAATCAGCTTACCGATCATTGAGTCATAGTACGGAGGTACTGTGTAACCTGCGTAAATATGAGACTCCCAGCGCACACCAAAGCCACCCGGCGCGTGGAAACGCGTGATTTTACCCGGGCTCGGCAGGAAGGTGTTCGGGTCTTCGGCGTTGATACGGCACTCTACCGCATGGCCTTTAACCACAACTTCGTCCTGCTTGATAGACAGCGGCTGACCCGCTGCGATGCGCAGTTGTTCTTTGATCAGGTCAACACCGGTGATCATTTCGGTTACCGGGTGTTCAACCTGAATACGGGTGTTCATTTCAATGAAGTAGAACTCACCGTTTTCGAACAGGAACTCGAAAGTACCCGCGCCGCGATAGCCGATATCCACGCACGCTTTGGCGCAACGCTCGCCGATGTAGCGACGCAGTTCCGGAGTAATGCCCGGCGCTGGTGCTTCTTCGACAACTTTCTGGTGACGACGCTGCATGGAGCAGTCACGCTCTGCCAGATAAATCGCGTTACCCTGACCGTCTGCCAGCACCTGAATTTCGATGTGGCGTGGGTTTTCCAGGTATTTCTCCATGTAGACCATGTCGTTATTGAAAGCCGCTTTCGCTTCCGCTTTAGTCATGGAGATGGATTGCGCCAGTTCGGCATCGCTGCGCACGACGCGCATACCGCGACCGCCGCCGCCGCCGGAGGCTTTGATGATAACCGGGTAGCCGATGCGTTTAGCATGAGCGCGGTTAGCGTCCATGTCATCGCCCAACGGGCCGTCAGAGCCTGGGACAGTCGGTACGCCAGCTTTCTTCATCGCGGTAATCGCGGACACTTTGTCGCCCATCAGGCGGATGGTGTCGGCTTTCGGGCCGATGAAGATAAAGCCGGAACGTTCTACCTGCTCAGCAAAGTTGGCGTTCTCAGAGAGGAAGCCATAACCCGGGTGAATTGCCACCGCGCCGGTGATTTCAGCGGCGCTGATGATAGCCGGGATGTTCAGATAGCTTTTTACGGACGGAGCCGGGCCAATACAGACCGTCTCATCCGCCAGCAATACGTGTTTTAAATCGCGATCCGCGCTTGAATGCACTGCGACAGTCTTGATACCCAGTTCTTTACAGGCACGAAGAATACGCAAGGCAATCTCGCCGCGGTTAGCGATGACAATTTTATCCAACATGTTCGCCTCGTTATTCGATGACGACCAGCGGCTCGTCAAATTCTACCGGTTGACCGCTTTCTACCAGAATCGCTTTAACGACGCCGGATTTGTCGGCTTCGATCTGGTTCATCATTTTCATGGCTTCAACGATGCACAGGGTATCGCCCGCATTCACTTTCTGGCCGATTTCGATGAACGCTTTCGCATCCGGGCTCGGGGTGCGGTAGAACGTACCAACCATTGGGGAGCGTACGATGTGACCACTGATTTCCGCTGCTGCCGGAGCTTCCATACTTGGAGAGGCAGTTTGTGCGACAGCGTTAGACAGAGCTGGCTGCTGCATCACTGGTGCAGCATAAGCCTGTTGCATCATTGGAAAACTTGCAGCTGGCGCCGCACGGCTGATGCGTACAGACTCTTCGCCTTCAGAAATTTCCAGTTCGGAGATGCCTGATTCTTCAACCAGCTCGATCAGTTTTTTAATCTTACGAATATCCATGAGTGGGTTCCGTACTCTTTGTTTAGTGAGATTGTGACAGGCGTTTTACCGCCGTCTGTATAGCATTTTTATAACAGTGAGTGACAAGATGCCACGCATCTCAGGCGTTGCACTGGGTGCTGATGCCATTACATGAGATTGCCAGACTTGTTAGTCATTGTGCGGCTATCTTCTGTCATTTTCGGGTAAAAGACAAAATATACCTTCAATATGCGATTGTCACCCTTTCCGCGCCGTAAAAACGCTACCGGGGATAGCAAAGGCGCACATTATAACTATTTCGTAGCAATTGGCAGCTAAATACTGGTCTTATCAGGGAAGATAATCAACCGTTAACATGTAAAGAAAATCGGATCGTCCGTGTTTTGCAACGTACTGCACATATCGTGAAACTACCGCCACCACTGGCGAAACTTCCTGTAGCGGCAGGCTAACAGCACCGCAGCAAGTGCGGCATAAATAATCGGTTGAGGGGAGATGATTTTAACCGACCACAGATAATGTATGGGTGCCAGGATCGCCACAAGATAGACGAAGTTGTGCAAAAATTGCCAATTCTTACCCAGCTTTCGCTGTGCAGATTGCGTGGACGTTAAGGTGAGAGCAAATAATATGACCCAACTGACAATGCCCAACATCAAATACGGTCGCGAGATTAATTCCCGCCCCAACAGCGCCAGATTATGAATACCCAGTTCCAATAACGCGTAGCTGGTTAAATGCAGCGTCGCCCAGGCGAAACACCATAGCCCTAACAGGCGACGAGTGCGTATCAATAATGGCTGTTTAGCGTAGCGCGCGAGTGGAGAGACCAGCAAGGTCGCCAGTAAGAATTTCAGAGCTGTCCTACCGGTAAAGTGCTGGATATCTTTGACCGGATCGGCGCTCAAACCGCCATGATTTACCGCCCAAAAGAGCCAGATGAATGGCAAAAAGCCGGCAAGATGCAGGCAAACTTTCAGCCCGGTAATGTGCTTTGCAGTCAGACGCACTTAAAAATTCTCCTGCAGATTAAGGCCACGATACAGGGAAGCAACCTCTTCGGCATAACCGTTAAACAACAGCGTGGATTGACGCTGTACGTCCAGAATACCGCCAGCGCCAATAAAACGTTCGGTGGCCTGGGACCAGCGGGGGTGATCGACATGCGGATTCACGTTGGCATAAAACCCATATTCATTAGGCGCGGCCAGGTTCCACGTTGTTGGGGGGCGTTCGCGCGTAAGTTTGATACTCACGATCGACTTTATGCCCTTAAATCCGTATTTCCACGGCACAATTAAGCGGATGGGGGCACCATTTTGCGGCGGAAGGGCCTTACCATAAACCCCTACGGTAAGCAGGGTTAGTGGATGCATTGCTTCATCCAGGCGTAACCCTTCAACATAGGGATATTTCAGCCCGCCGCCAATAAAGCGATCTTTCTGACCAGGCATTTCATCCGGGGCGTAGCGCGTTTCGAAAGCGACATATTTTGCGTTGCTGGTGGGTTCAACCTGCGCCAGCAGTTTATGTAATGGAAAGCCAATCCACGGCACCACCATTGACCAGGCTTCCACGCAGCGCATCCGATAAATCCGCTCTTCCAATGGGAAACGGGTGGTAAGCGCATCATGATCGAGAGTGAGGGGGTTTGCGACCTCGCCAGTGATTTTCAAGGTCCACGGATCGGTTTTCAGGCTGCCTGCGTTGGCCGCTGGATCCGCTTTGTCGAGACCAAATTCATAGAAGTTGTTGTAGCCAGAAACTTTATCCGCTGGCGTTAAAGGAAGCGAATTTTGCCAGGCGGTGGGCTTGCTGAAATTAAGCGGCTTACCCGCAGGCGCCGGAGGGCGGTCATTACCCTTAAACCAGCTCAGAAGGTCGGCCTGCGCAGCGTGAGGCAAAGACAACGCGGCAGCGCTGATCCCTAATGCTTTCAGTACCTGGCGGCGCTGCATAAAAAAAGCCGACTCGGCGGTGACGTCGGCTTCTGTAAATGGACGTAATTTCTTCATAACAGACTCCCGGCTTACGCGTCATGACAGACAGGGGATGCGTAGTTAATATGGCAGGGAGTCTCTATATATGCCGCGAAATTTTGTTAGTTAAGTGTAAATTTCTGCGCCGATGCCTGTTATTTCACCTTCACCAGCGTACGACCTTGTACCTGGTTATTGATGATGGCATCGGCGAACTTCGGCGCATCCGCTAGCGTAATCTCTGTTGCGGCCTGAGCATAGAATGATTCCGGCAGATCCTTAACCAAACGCGCCCAGGCTTCTGCGCGACGTGCCGGTGGGGTCATCACCGAGTCCACCCCTTGCAAACGTACATTACGCAGAATGAATGGCATGACGGTGGTCGGCAGCGCGAAGCCGCCCGCCAGGCCGCAGGCGGCCACGCAGCCACCGTAGTTCATCTGTGCCAGGACTTTCGCCAGCACTTTATCGCCAACGGTATCAATTGCACCGGCCCACAGTTGTTTTTCCAACGGGCGAGATTCAGCAAACTCATCGCGGCTGAGAATACGATTCGCGCCCAGGCTCTTCAGATAGTCGTGGGTGCTTTCGCGCCCTGATACTGCCACAACCTGATAGCCCAGCTTATGCAGTAATGCCACGGCAGTGCTGCCCACGCCGCCGCTGGCGCCGGTGACGACAATCTCACCGTGTTGCGGGCGAATACCTGCATCCTCAAGCGCCATGACGCACAGCATGGCGGTAAAACCGGCGGTGCCGATGACCATCGCTTTGCGCCCGTCCAGCCCTTGCGGCAGCGCTACCAGCCAGTCGCCTTTGACGCGCGCACGTTCAGCCAGTCCGCCCCAATGGTTTTCACCCACACCCCAGCCGGTCAGTAAGACTTCCTGACCCGCATGAAAACGGGGATCTTCGCTTGCACGCACGGTACCGGCGAAATCAATGCCAGGAATCATCGGAAAGTTGCGGATGATTTTACCCTTGCCAGTGATAGCCAGGGCGTCTTTATAGTTCAGGCTCGACCAGTGGACATCCACCGTTACATCGCCTTCCGGGAGCTGGTTTTCGTCGAGGGGTTGAACGGATGCGAGGGTTTTTCCGTCCTGCTGTTCTAAGATCAAAGCCTGCATAACCTGTCCTCAATTCGTATAGTGGATTGGAAAATTGTTAATGAAGACTATACTCGCTAATCAAAACATGATGCCGATTCTGCGCAATAAATTGCCAGATATACCTGATTTGGTAGTATGCCCCCACAGTTTGCATAAATTGGCGGATTTTGCGTTCAGTTTTGCATTTTTGAGTCGCTTTATCTCTTTCACACCTGTTTCATAACTGTCGGAGTTAACACAAGGATGCGATTAACGACGAAATTCTCAGCTTTTGTCACGCTGCTTACTGGGTTAACGATCTTTGTGACTCTGATTGGCTGCTCGCTGAGTTTCTACAACGCTATTCAATATAAGTTCACTACGCGAGTGCAGGCGGTGGCGACGGCGATTGATACACATCTTGTCTCCCACGATTTCGTTTCGCTGACGCCGCAAATCGATGAACTGATGGTTTCTGTTGATATCGTGCGTATCGAGTTGCTGCAAGGGGAGCATATAGTGTATGACCACTCCCGAACCAGCAGCTACCGCCCGGCAGGAACGAACAACCTCTACCGCGACATCACCGTACCGTTGATCAAGCATCCGGGCATGTCAGTTCGCCTGGTTTATCAGGATCCGATGGGCAATTATTTCCATTCGCTACTGACTACCGCGCCGCTCACGCTGGCCATTGCGTTTATTATTCTGATGCTCTTTTTGTCGGTACGCTGGCTTCAGCGTCAGCTTTCAGGCCAGGAGTTACTGGAGATTCGTTCCACGCGTATTCTGAACGGTGAACGCGGGTCGAATGTACGAGGAACGGTCTATGAATGGCCAGCGCGCACCAGCAGTGCGCTCGATATGTTGCTGACTGAAATTCAAAATGCCCGCGAGCAACGCAGCCGACTGGACACCCTGATTCGTTCCTATGTTGCGCAGGATACAAAAACTGGGCTGAGTAACCGTCTGTTTTTTGATAACCAGTTGGCCACGCTGCTGGAAGATCAAGAAAAGGTGGGAGCGCATGGCGTCGTGATGATGGTGCGTCTGCCGGACTTTACTCTGCTGCGAGATAGCTGGGGAATCACCCTGGCGGAAGAACAAATTTCAACGCTAATCAATTTGTTGTCGACGTTTATGACGCGTTATCCGGGGGCATTGCTGGCGCGCTACCACCGTAGCGATTTTGCCATCCTGTTGCCACATCGCACGCTGAAAGAAGCCGAAAGCATCGCCGGGCAATTATTAAAAGCGGTCGATGCGCTTCCGACTAATAAAATGATCGATCGTGCCGATATGGTTCATATTGGCATTTGCGTTTGCCGCAGTGGTCAGTCGACGGAACAGGTGATGGATCATGCTGAGGCCGCCACCCGGAATTCGGTCCTGCAGGGTGGGAACAGCTGGTCGGTCTATGATGACTCCCTGCCGGAAAAAGGCCGGGGCAACGTGCGCTGGCGGACGCTGATTGAACAGATGCTCAGCCGGGGCGGGCCGAGAATATATCAAAAACCTGCGGTAACGCGTGAAGGACGGGTACACCACCGGGAACTGATGTGCCGTATTTTTGATGGCAGCGAAGAAGTTATTTCGGCGGAATATATGCCGATGGTGCTGCAATTTGGCCTGGCTGAAGAGTATGACCGTTTACAGTTAAGTCGTCTGATCCTGCTTTTGGGCTACTGGCCGCAGGAAAGCCTGGCGATGCAGATAACGGTTGAATCGCTAATTCGCCCACGTTTTCAGCGCTGGCTGCGTGATACGTTGATGCAGTGCGAAAAATCACTACGCAAACGCATAATTATTGAACTTGCTGAGGCAGATGTTTGTCAACATATCAGCCGATTACAGCCCGTCATCCGATTGATGGATGCGCTAGGGGTACGGATCGCCGTTACGCAGGCCGGTTTAACGCTGGTGAGCACCAGTTGGATTAAAGAGCTTAACGTTGAGTTATTGAAGCTGCATCCAAGCCTGGTGAGGAATATTGATAAGCGAACCGAAAACCAACTGTTGGTTCAAAGCCTGGCGGAGGCCTGTTCAGGCACGCCAACGCAGGTTTATGCCACGGGAGTTCGTTCGCGTAGCGAGTGGCATACGCTGACTGAACGCGGAGTTGCTGGTGGGCAAGGGGATTTTTTTGCCGCATCACAGCCACTTGACACTAACGTGAAAAAATATTCGCAAAGATATTCGGTTTAACCTGCCGTTTAATTCGTTTTCACGTAGAATAACGCGCGCTGTGCCTTCTGGGGGTGTGCTTGTCTGCTCGCCAGGTTGTAACAGCAAACATGCAGGTGAATGACCTTTGACAGGTTGCAAACAAAAGCGAGGAATGCTGCTGATTTTTTCAGCCCTGATGGACTCAGGCCGGTTTTGTAACAAAGGAAACGAACTGCACTAATTTTCACCGTAGCAGATGATTTTTGCGCCTTGTCGCTGCTGCGTGTGGTTGGTAAAGTAAGCGGATTTTGTTTTCCGCCCCAGCTTTCAGGATTATCCCTTAGTATGTTGAAAAAATTTCGTGGCATGTTTTCCAATGACCTGTCCATTGACCTGGGTACCGCGAATACCCTTATTTATGTAAAAGGACAAGGCATCGTATTGAATGAGCCTTCTGTTGTGGCCATTCGTCAGGATCGTGCCGGTTCGCCGAAAAGCGTGGCTGCAGTAGGTCATGATGCGAAGCAGATGCTGGGTCGTACGCCGGGCAATATCGCTGCAATTCGCCCAATGAAAGACGGCGTTATCGCTGACTTCTTCGTGACTGAAAAAATGCTCCAGCACTTTATCAAACAAGTGCACAGCAATAGCTTCATGCGCCCAAGCCCGCGCGTACTGGTGTGTGTACCGGTTGGCGCAACCCAGGTTGAACGCCGTGCGATCCGTGAATCCGCTCAGGGCGCAGGCGCCCGTGAAGTCTTTCTGATCGAAGAGCCGATGGCGGCCGCGATTGGTGCGGGTCTGCCAGTTTCTGAAGCAACCGGCTCAATGGTTGTGGATATCGGTGGTGGTACCACTGAAGTTGCCGTTATCTCCCTGAACGGCGTGGTTTACTCTTCTTCCGTACGTATTGGTGGTGACCGCTTCGACGAAGCCATCATTAATTACGTTCGTCGTAACTATGGTTCTCTGATCGGTGAAGCCACCGCAGAACGTATTAAACACGAAATCGGTTCCGCTTATCCGGGCGATGAAGTCCGCGAGATCGAAGTACGCGGCCGTAACCTGGCAGAAGGTGTTCCACGCGGCTTTACCCTGAACTCCAACGAGATTCTGGAAGCGCTGCAGGAACCGCTGACCGGTATCGTGAGCGCGGTAATGGTTGCTCTGGAACAGTGTCCGCCAGAGCTGGCGTCAGACATCTCCGAGCGCGGTATGGTGCTGACCGGTGGCGGTGCGCTGCTGCGTAACCTTGATCGTCTGTTAATGGAAGAAACCGGTATTCCAGTTGTTGTTGCTGAAGATCCGCTGACCTGCGTGGCGCGCGGTGGCGGCAAAGCACTGGAAATGATCGATATGCACGGCGGCGACCTGTTCAGCGAAGAGTAATCAGACGCAGGTAGGGTGGCCCGCGGGTTGCCCTTCCGCTCTGATACGAGAATACGCATAGACTATGAAGCCAATTTTTAGCCGTGGCCCGTCGCTACAGATTCGCCTTATTCTGGCGGTGCTGGTGGCGCTCGGCGTTATTATTGCCGACAGCCGCCTGGGTACGTTTAGTCAAATCCGAACGTACATGGATACCGCCGTCAGTCCTTTCTACTTTATCTCTAATGGTCCTCGTGAATTACTCGACGGCGTGTCGCAAACGCTGGCTTCGCGTGACCAACTCGAACTTGAAAACCGGGCGCTGCGTCAGGAACTGCTGCTGAAAAATAGTGAGCTGCTGATGCTGGGGCAATATAAACAGGAGAACGCGCGTTTGCGCGAGCTGCTGGGATCGCCATTGCGTCAGGACGAACAAAAGATGGTGACGCAGGTCATCTCAACGGTTAATGACCCATACAGCGATCAGGTCGTGATCGACAAAGGGAGCGTTAACGGCGTCTACGAAGGTCAGCCAGTTATCAGCGACAAAGGTGTAGTGGGTCAGGTCGTTGCGGTAGCAAAACTGACCAGCCGCGTACTGCTGATTTGCGATGCGACGCATGCTCTGCCAATCCAGGTTCTGCGTAACGATATTCGCGTCATTGCTGCGGGCAACGGTTGTACGGACGATCTTCAGCTCGAACATCTGCCGGCGAACACCGACATTCGCGTTGGCGATGTGCTGGTGACTTCCGGTTTGGGTGGACGCTTCCCAGAAGGTTATCCGGTTGCTGTTGTTTCTTCCGTTAAGCTGGACACTCAGCGTGCTTATACCGTCATTCAGGCTCGTCCGACCGCGGGTTTGCAGCGTTTGCGCTATCTGCTGCTGTTGTGGGGAGCCGATCGTAACGGCGCCAATCCGATGACGCCGGAAGAAGTACACCGTGTTGCCAATGAACGTTTGATGCAAATGATGCCGCAAGTTCTGCCTGCGCCAGATGCCATGGGGCCGCCTGCGCCAGTACCGGCACCTGCTACAGGCGTCACTACAGCGCCTACGGACACCACGTCGCCACAACCTGCTCCGCGTAAGCCGGGAGGACAGTAAGTGGCAAGCTATCGTAGCCAGGGGCGTTGGGTTATTTGGCTTTCGTTCCTTATTGCACTTTTGCTGCAAGTTATGCCCTGGCCGGATGACATTCTTGTTTTCCGGCCAAACTGGGTGCTGCTCATCTTGTTGTATTGGATTCTGGCGCTACCGCATCGCGTAAATGTGGGCACAGGGTTCGTGGTGGGTGCCATACTGGATCTCATTAGCGGTTCCACGCTTGGCGTGCGGGCCTTGTCGATGAGTATCATTGCCTATCTGGTCGCGCTGAAATTCCAGCTATTCCGCAACCTCGCGCTCTGGCAACAGGCGCTGGTGGTCGTGTTGTTATCACTGGTCGTGGATATTATTGTTTTCTGGGCCGAGTTTTTAGTGATCAATGTCTCTTTCAGACCTGAAGTGTTCTGGAGTAGTGTAGTGAATGGTGTGCTCTGGCCATGGCTATTCTTACTGATGCGTAAAATCCGTCAGCAGTTTGCGGTGCAATAAAGGTTGATATGAATACTCTGTATCTTGCTTCAGGTTCTCCACGTCGTCAGGAACTGCTCGCTCAACTTGGTATCATGTTTGAACGGCTGGTTCCTGGGATTGAAGAACAGCGGCACCCGCAGGAAAGCGCGCAGCAGTACGTTTCTCGTCTGGCGCGCGAAAAAGCGCAGGCTGGCGTTGCGTTGGCGCAGCGCGATTTGCCGGTATTGGGTGCGGATACCATTGTTATTCTTAACGGCGAAGTGCTGGAAAAACCGCACGACGCCGCCCATGCCGCCGCAATGCTGCGTAAGCTGTCGGGCAACACGCATCAGGTCATGACCGCCGTGGCATTGGCCGATCGCCAGCACAGTCTGGACTGTCTGGTGGTGACGGAAGTGACATTCAGAGCACTCACCGATGAGGACATCGCGGGTTATGTTGCCAGCGGTGAACCAATGGATAAAGCAGGTGCATACGGTATTCAAGGGTTGGGTGGCTGTTTTGTCAGGAAGATAAATGGCAGCTATCACGCCGTAGTCGGCTTACCGCTGGTAGAAACGTATGAGTTGCTGACCAATTTTAACGCACTGCGTGAGCAAAGGGATAAACATGACGGCTGAATTGTTGGTAAACGTAACGCCATCGGAAACGCGGGTGGCTTACATTGATGGCGGTATTCTGCAGGAAATTCATATTGAACGTGAGGCGCGACGTGGAATCGTAGGCAATATCTACAAAGGTCGTGTAAGTCGTGTACTTCCGGGTATGCAGGCGGCTTTTGTAGATATTGGACTGGATAAAGCCGCATTTCTTCACGCTTCAGACATCATGCCACACACCGAATGCGTGGCCGGTGAAGAACAAAAACAGTTCACCGTGCGCGACATTTCTGAACTGGTTCGCCAGGGCCAGGATTTGATGGTGCAGGTGGTAAAAGATCCGCTGGGTACTAAGGGCGCTCGCCTGACGACGGACATTACGCTGCCTTCCCGTTATCTTGTTTTTATGCCGGGCGCGTCGCACGTTGGCGTTTCCCAACGTATCGAAAGCGAAAGCGAACGCGAACGTCTGAAAAAAGTGGTAGCCGATTACTGTGATGAGCAGGGCGGATTTATTATTCGTACGGCGGCGGAAGGCGTATGCGAAGAGGATCTGGCCTCGGATGCTGCCTACCTGAAGCGCGTCTGGACGAAAGTCATGGAGCGCAAAAAACGTCCGCAAACGCGCTACCAGATGTATGGCGAACTTGCGCTGGCGCAGCGCGTTTTGCGTGATTTTGCCGATGCCCAGCTTGATCGGATCCGCGTCGACTCTCGCCTGACCTATGAGGCGTTGCTGGAATTTACGGCGGAGTACATTCCCGAGATGACCAGCAAGCTGGAGCATTACAGCGGACGTCAGCCTATTTTCGATCTCTTTGACGTTGAGAATGAAATCCAGCGCGCGCTGGAACGCAAGGTTGAGCTGAAATCCGGCGGCTATTTGATCATCGATCAAACCGAAGCGATGACCACCGTGGATATCAATACCGGCGCGTTTGTTGGACATCGTAATCTCGACGACACTATTTTTAATACTAATATTGAAGCAACGCAGGCCATTGCGCGTCAACTGCGTCTGCGTAACCTGGGCGGCATTATCATTATCGATTTTATCGACATGAATAATGAAGATCATCGGCGCCGGGTGTTGCACTCTCTGGAGCAGGCTCTGAGCAAGGACCGCGTAAAAACCAGCATTAACGGTTTTTCACAGCTGGGCCTGGTGGAGATGACGCGTAAGCGCACGCGTGAAAGCGTGGAGCATGTGCTGTGCAATGAGTGCCCTACCTGTCATGGACGCGGTACCGTGAAAACGGTGGAAACCGTATGCTATGAAATCATGCGCGAAATTGTCCGCGTACACCATGCATACGACTCCGATCGCTTCCTGGTTTATGCATCTCCGGCAGTGGCAGAAACCCTGAAAGGCGAAGAGTCGCATGCGCTGGCGGAAGTCGAAATCTTTGTGGGTAAACAGGTCAAAGTCCAGGTTGAACCGCTCTATAACCAGGAGCAGTTCGACGTCGTAATGATGTAATTGAGTAGTAGCACCAGCGCATGTAGGCCGGATAAGGCGCAAGCGCCGCCATCCGGCAATATACACTCAAGGGGTGTGAGTCACATTTTTTTGCAGACAAGGAGAGGCGCGTGAGGCGATTGCCGGGGATATTACTGCTCACTGGAGCCGCATTCGTTGTCATTGCAGCGCTGATGGTCAGTGGACTGCGCCTTGCGCTACCTCATCTTGATAGCTGGCGTCCGGCCATTCTCGGTAAGATTGAATCCGCGACTGGCCTGCCCGTTACCGCCAGCCAGCTATCCGCCAACTGGCAAAATTTCGGCCCTACGCTTGAAGCGCGTGATATCCACGCGCAGCTCAAAGACGGCGGTGAGTTTTCGGTAAAACGCGTCACGTTAGCGCTGGATGTCTGGCAAAGTTTACTGCACATGCGCTGGCAGTTTCGCGATCTCACCTTCTGGCAATTGCAGTTGCGCACCAATACCCCTATCCAGAGTAGTGAAAGCGGTGATGGAATTGAAGCGGGTCACCTCAGCGATCTCTTCCTGCGTCAGTTCGATCATTTCGATCTCCGCGACAGTCAAATCAGCTTTTTAACCCTCTCAGGCCAGCGCGCTGAACTGGCGATCCCACAGCTTACCTGGCTGAACGGTAAAAACCGGCATCGCGCTGAGGGGCAGGTCAGTCTCTCCAGTCTGACCGGCCAACATGGCGTTATGCAGGTGCGCATGGATCTGCGCGACGACAATGGGCTGTTGAATAATGGACGGGTCTGGCTGCAGGCAGACGACATTGACGTCAAACCGTGGCTGGGCAAATGGATGCAGGATAATGTCGCGTTGCAAACCGCGCGTTTTAGCCTGGAAGCATGGATGACGATCAATAAAGGCGTCGTTTCCGGAGGCGATGTCTGGCTGAAGAAAGGCGGCGCCAGCTGGCTGGGTGACAACCGCACGCATACGCTCTCCGTGGATAACCTGACGGCGCACATTAGCCGCGAACAGCCGGGCTGGCAATTCTCTATTCCCGATACCCGTATCACCATGGATGATAAACCCTGGCCAAGCGGGGCGTTAACGCTGGCCTGGATCCCTGAGCAGGAAGTCGGTGGTGAGAATAACAAGCGCAGTGACGAGCTACGCATTCGCGCCAGCAATCTGGAGCTGGCCGGATTAGAAGGGCTGCGCCCGATGGCGGCTAAGTTATCGCCAGCGCTGGGGGATATTTGGCGCGCCACGCAGCCAAGCGGCAAAATTGATGTGCTGGCGCTGGATATCCCATTACAGGCAACAGAAAAGACCCGTTTCCAGTCCTCGTGGACCAATCTGGCCTGGAAACAGTGGAAGTTGTTACCGGGGGCGGAGCATTTCTCCGGTACGCTTTCGGGCAGCGTGGAAAATGGTGCGCTTACCGCCTCCATCAAGCAAGCCCGCATGCCGTATGAGAGCGTCTTCCGCGCACCATTGGAAATAGAAAACGGCGTGGCGACGCTAAGCTGGCTGAAGAATGATAAAGGTTTTCAGTTAGATGGGCGCAATATTGATGTCAAAGCGAAAGCGGTACATGCGCGCGGTGGTTTTCGCTATCTGCAACCGACCGGTGACGAGCCATGGTTAGGCATTCTGGCGGGGATCAGTACTGATGACGGCTCTCAGGCCTGGCGCTACTTCCCGGAAAATCTGATGGGCAAAGAGCTGGTTGACTACCTCAGCGGCGCGATTCAGGGCGGCGAAGCGGATAATGCCACGTTGGTGTATGGCGGTAACCCGCATTTGTTCCCATATCTGCATAATGAAGGGCAATTTCAGGTCCTGGTGCCGTTACGCAATGCTAAATTCGCCTTTCAGCCCGACTGGCCTGCGTTGACTGACCTCAATATTGAACTGAACTTCATTAATGACGGTCTGTGGATGAAAACGGATGGCGTTAATTTAGGCGGCGTAAAAGCCAGCAATCTGACGGCCAATATTCCCGACTATGCAAAAGAAAAGCTGCTGATTGATGCCGACATCAACGGGCCGGGCAAAGCGGTTGGACCTTATTTTGATGATACGCCGCTAAAAGATTCTCTTGGCGCCACGCTTGAGCAGTTGCAAATTGATGGCGATGTGAATGCTCGCTTACATCTCGATATCCCGTTGGATGGCTCGCTGGTTACGGCCAAAGGTGATGTCAATCTGCGTAATAACAGTCTGTTTATTAAACCGCTCGACAGCACGTTGAAGAATTTGACCGGTAAATTCAGCTTTGTGAACGGCGATCTGCAGAGCGAGCCGATGACGGCAAACTGGTTTAATCAGCCGCTGAACGTCGATTTTTCCACTACCGAAGGGGCCAAAGCCTATCAGGTGGCGGTGAATCTGCAGGGTGACTGGCAGCCAAACCGTATGGGGATTTTGCCGACGCAGGTGAACGATGCGTTAAGCGGTAGTATGGCGTGGAATGGCAAGGTGGGTATCAATCTTCCGTATCATGCCGGGGCGACCTACGACATTGCGTTAAAGAGTGACCTGAAGAATGTAAGTAGTCACTTACCTGCTCCACTGAATAAGGCGGCCGGTGAGGCGCTGCCGGTAAACGTGAAGGCCAACGGCAATCTGCGCAGCTTTGATCTCACCGGCAACGCAGGGAGCAAGAATCACTTCAACAGCCACTGGCTGCTGAATCAGAAGCTGACCCTTGACCGCGCTATCTGGACGTCGGAAAGCCGCACCGTGCCCGCGTTACCCGATCAGCAAGGCATTGAGCTCAATCTTCCCCCTATGGACGGCGCGCAATGGCTGGCATTGTTCCAGAAAGGCGCTGCGGATAACGTTGGCTCGAACGCCAACTTCCCGCAACGCATCACGGTACGTACGCCATCGTTATCCCTGGGGGGGCAGCAGTGGAACAATTTAAGTATTGTGTCTGAGCCTTCGGGCAACGGTTCCAGCGTGCAGGCGCAGGGGCGTGAGATCAACGCCACGCTGGCAATGCGCAATAACGCCCCGTGGCTGGCGAACATTAAATACCTCTATTACAACCCGAGCGCCGCAAAGCCTTCTCCCGGCACAGCGCCAGCGTCGCCTTTCTCTACCATCAATAACGTCAGCTTCCGTGGCTGGCCGGATGTTCAACTCCGCTGTGCAGAGTGTTGGCTGTGGGGACAGAAATATGGACGTATTGATGCCGATGTGGCGATCAAAGGCGATACGCTCTCGTTGAGCAACGGTCTGTTGGATACCGGCTTTGCCAGACTGACTGCCGATGGTGAATGGGTGAATGTGCCGGGTAAAGAGCGTACGTCACTGAAGGGAAAACTGAACGGCAAAAAAATTGACTCTGCCGCCGGTTTCTTTGGCGTATCGACGCCGATTCGTAACTCTTCGTTCAATGTGGAGTACGACCTGCACTGGCGTAATCCACCGTGGGATCCGGATGAAGCGTCGCTGAATGGGATTTTGCGCACCCGGTTGGGCAAAGGTGAGCTTACCGAACTTAGTACCGGACATGCGGGGCAACTGTTACGCCTGTTAAGCTTTGACGCGTTGCTACGTAAACTGCGCTTTGATTTTAGCGATACCTTCAGTGAAGGCTTCTATTTCGACTCCATTCGCAGCACGGCGTGGATTAAGGATGGTGTGATGCATACCGACGACACGCTGGTGGACGGTCTGGAAGCTGACATCGCGATGAAAGGCTCGGTGAATCTGGTACGCCGCGAACTGGATATGGAAGCGGTTGTCGCGCCTGAAATTTCTGCCACCGTTGGGGTTGCCGCCGCGTTCGCCGTCAACCCGATTGTCGGCGCAGCGGTGTTTGCCGCCAGTAAGGTTCTGGGGCCGCTGTGGAGTAAAGTTTCGATTCTGCGTTACCGTATCACCGGTCCGGTTGATAAGCCGCAGATTAACGAAGTTCTGCGTCAGCCGCGCAAAGAAAGCCAGCAATGATTTGACGGGGGCAAGTAATTGCCCCAATCTCAGTACATAGTATTGCCGGATGGAGCAGCGCTTATCCGGCCTACAGTAGCCTAACAACGTAGGCCGGATAAGGCGTTTTTGCCGCCATCCGGCAGAATTAAATGAGTAACAAAACGATGAGTCTGAACCTGGTAAGTGAACAATTGCTAGCGGCGAATGGCCTGAAACATCAGGATCTGTTTGCCATCCTGGGCCAACTGGCCGAACGCCGTCTCGATTACGGCGATCTCTATTTTCAGTCGAGCTATCACGAATCCTGGGTTTTAGAAGATCGCATCATTAAAGATGGTTCTTACAATATCGATCAGGGTGTTGGCGTACGCGCCATCAGCGGCGAAAAAACGGGGTTTGCCTATGCAGACCAGATTAGCCTGCTGGCGCTGGAGCAAAGTGCGCATGCTGCCCGGACTATTGTGCGCGACAGTGGTGACGGCAAAGTAAAAACGCTGGGTGCGGTAGAGCATCAGGCGCTTTACACTTCGGTCGATCCGTTACAAAGCATGAGCCGCGAAGAGAAACTGGATATTCTGCGTCGCGTTGACCGCGTTGCGCGTGCTGCTGACAAGCGCGTTCAGGAAGTGACCGCCAGCCTGACCGGTGTTTATGAGCTGATTCTGGTGGCGGCGACCGACGGTACGCTGGCCGCGGATGTCCGTCCACTGGTGCGTTTGTCCGTCAGCGTGCAGGTCGAAGAAGACGGAAAGCGTGAGCGCGGCGCGAGCGGTGGCGGCGGTCGCTTTGGTTATGACTATTTCCTCGGCGATCTCGATGGTGACGTTCGTGCCGACGCGTGGGCGAAAGAGGCTGTGCGCATGGCGCTGGTCAATCTGTCCGCAGTAGCCGCGCCGGCAGGTACGTTACCGGTGGTACTCGGCGCTGGCTGGCCTGGCGTTCTGCTGCACGAAGCGGTCGGCCATGGTCTGGAAGGCGACTTTAACCGCCGTGGCACCTCGGTATTTAGCGGTCATATGGGTGAACTGGTCGCGTCAGAACTGTGTACCGTAGTGGATGATGGCACAATGGCGGACCGTCGTGGATCCGTGGCTATTGATGACGAAGGTACACCGGGCCAGTACAACGTGCTGATCGAAAGCGGTATTCTGAAAGGCTACATGCAGGACAAACTGAATGCGCGCCTGATGGGTGTGGCGCCAACGGGTAACGGACGCCGTGAATCTTACGCGCACCTGCCGATGCCGCGGATGACCAACACCTATATGCTGCCGGGCAAATCCACGCCGCAGGAAATCATTGAATCCGTCGAATACGGCATTTATGCGCCGAACTTCGGCGGTGGTCAGGTGGATATCACCTCCGGGAAATTTGTGTTCTCAACGTCCGAAGCGTATCTGATTGAAAACGGTAAAGTGACCAAACCCGTGAAAGGCGCGACGCTGATTGGCTCCGGTATCGAAGCGATGCAGCAAATTTCGATGGTAGGTAACGATCTGAAACTGGATAACGGCGTAGGCGTTTGCGGTAAAGAAGGGCAAAGCCTGCCGGTGGGCGTGGGCCAGCCGACGCTGAAGGTCGATAATTTGACGGTCGGCGGCACCGCATAGCATCATGATCCTGGCCCGATAAGCGTCAGTGCCATCGGGCATCTTGCCGGATGCGGCGTCAACGCCTTATCCGGCCTGGACTCTTTTATTTCTCTTTCCCTCGACCATACATTCCCTGAAACAGCTGCGCCACATCGACAAAATAATCCGTCAGATAGTTAATCACTACCTGAACCTTAAGCGGCAGTTTGTCTTTTTCGGTGTACAGCGCATAGACCGGACGCGGATCCGACTGGTAGCGGGGAAGCAGGATCTCCACTTCGCCGCGATTGATCTCATTGATCACCCACATCAATGGTACATAAGCAATGCCCGCGCCTGCGGCCAGCCAGCGCACCAGCGTCATCGGATCGTTAGTGACGAAGCGCCCCTCTGGAATCAGGCGGGTGGAGATCCCTTCCGGGGCGATAAGCTCGAATTCGTTATCCGGGCGCACGCTATATTCCAGCCATGAGTGATTGCTGAGATCGGCAGGTTTTTCCGGAACGCCAAACTGGGCGAGATAACTTTTAGCGGCGCAGACCACCATCGGCATGGCTCCCAGACGACGTGAAAACAGGCTGGAGTCTTGTAACGCGCCGACGCGGATGACTACGTCCAGGCCATCAGCAATTAAATCCGGTGCCGGGATGCCGGTGACCAGATTTACCGTCAGGCCGGGGTACTCTTTCAGCATTTTCGCCGTCAGCCCGGCGAGGACATTTTGTGCCATGGTTGAAGAACAGCCAATACGCAATGTGCCGATGGGAGTGTTATTAAAGGCATACAGTTGCTCATGCACATCCTGCGCTTCGTGCAGCATTCGACGGCAGCCCTGATAATAAATTTTACCGGCTTCGGTTAGCCCAATGCTGCGCGTACTGCGGTTTAGCAGCTTGACCTGTAGTTCATCTTCCAGTTTAGAGACCGTCTGGCTTATCGATGAAACGCTCATTTGCAGCTGTCTTGCAGCGGCAGTGAAGGAGCCCAGTTCGACAACTTTGGCGAACACCGACATACGTTTTAATCGTTCCATTATTCACTCTGGCTTAAAAGTGATTTAGATCACATAATATAGATAACAGCATAACAGTTACGTTAATATATTATTATTCAAATAACGGCTATGTCGCTCTCGCCTGGCTCATCCTTGCCCTTCTCTGCGGTGACATACGCTAGAAAATCTATCACCTGCACTCTCTTAAGCTACCAAGGTCAACATGAGTCTGTTTCCCGTTATCGTGGTGTTTGGTCTGTCCTTCCCACCGATTTTTTTCGAATTGCTTTTGTCACTGGCGATTTTCTGGCTGGTGCGCCGGGTGCTGGTTCCAACTGGCATCTATGATTTTGTCTGGCATCCGGCTCTGTTTAACACCGCGCTGTATTGCTGCCTGTTCTATTTAATAACGCGCCTGTTCGTTTGAGGTTGAAGTGAAAACACTAACAAAAAAACTCTCCCGTACGGCCATGACTCTCGTACTGGTCATTCTGGCCTTCATTGCTATTTTTCGCGCATGGGTGTTCTACACCGAGTCGCCGTGGACGCGTGATGCGCGTTTCAGCGCTGATGTCGTCGCCATTGCGCCGGACGTTGCGGGTCTTATTTCCAACGTTAACGTCCATGATAACCAACTGGTGAAAAAGGATCAGGTGCTGTTTACCATCGACCAACCGCGCTATAAAAAAGCCCTCGAACAGGCTGAAGCCGACGTCTCTTATTACCAGGTTCTGGCGCAGGAAAAACGTCAGGAAGCCGGTCGTCGTAACCGTCTGGGCGTGCAGGCCATGTCTCGTGAAGAGATTGATCAGTCTAACAACGTACTGCAAACCGTATTACACCAGTTGGCGAAGGCGCAAGCGACCCGCGATTTGGCAAAATTGGATCTTGAACGTACCGTTATTCGTGCGCCAGCGGATGGTTGGGTGACTAACCTGAATGTTTACAGCGGCGAATTTATTACCCGTGGCTCCACGGCGGTAGCGCTGGTAAAACAGCACTCGTTCTATGTCCTGGCGTATATGGAAGAAACCAAGCTGGAAGGCGTACGCCCTGGATATCGCGCTGAAATTACCCCGCTTGGTAGCAATAATGTGTTGAAGGGTACCGTTGATAGCGTGGCGGCTGGCGTAACGAATGCCAGCAGCACGCGAGACGCAAAAGGTATGGCGACCATTGATTCCAATCTTGAATGGGTCCGTCTGGCACAGCGTGTACCGGTGCGCATTCGTCTTGATGAGCAGCAGGGAACCCTGTGGCCAGCCGGGACGACGGCTACTGTTGTTATCACCGGCAAGCAGGATCGCGATGCCAGTCAGGAATCCTTCTTCCGTAAAATGGCGCACCGCCTGCGCGAGTTCGGTTAATTGCGATGGGTATTTTTTCCATTGCTAACCAGCATATCCGCTTCGCGGTAAAACTGGCGTGCGCAATTGTCCTGGCGCTGTTCGTTGGTTTTCACTTTCAGCTTGAGACTCCGCGTTGGGCGGTGTTGACCGCGGCAATTGTGGCAGCAGGCCCGGCTTTTGCCGCCGGTGGGGAACCCTATTCAGGCGCCATCCGCTACCGCGGGATGCTGCGTATCGTCGGCACATTTATTGGCTGTATTGCCGCCCTGATCATTATTATCAGCATGATCCGCGCTCCGTTGTTGATGATCCTGGTGTGTTGTATCTGGGCCGGTTTTTGTACCTGGATCTCGTCGCTGGTGAAGATCGAGAATTCCTATGCCTGGGGACTTTCGGGTTATACGGCGCTGATCATCGTCATTACTATCCAGGCTGAACCGTTGTTGACGCCGCAATTTGCACTTGAGCGTTGCAGCGAGATTGTGATGGGGATTGTCTGCGCTATTGTTGCCGATCTGCTCTTTTCGCCCCGCTCGGTGAAACAGGAAATTGATGTCGAACTGGACAGCCTGCTGGTGGCGCAGTATCAGCTTATGCAGTTGTGTATAAAGCATGGCGACAGCGAAGAAGTGGACAAAGCCTGGGGCGATTTAGTCCGCCGAACGGCGGCGCTGGAGGGCATGCGCAGCAACCTCAATATGGAGTCTTCACGTTGGGTGCGTGCTAATCGCAGACTCAAAGCATTGAACACGCTGTCGCTCACGCTCATTACTCAGTCCTGTGAAACTTACCTTATTCAAAATACCCGCCCGGAACTTATCACCGACACCTTCCGCGAGTTGTTCGATACGCCGGTTGAAACGGTGCAGGATGTCCATAAACAGTTGAAGCGGATGCGTCGGGTTATTGTCTGGACTGGCGAACGTGAAACACCGGTAACGATTTATAGCTGGGCAGGTGCGGCGACGCGCTACTTGCTACTGAAACGCGGTGTGGTGAGTAATACAAAAATTAGCGCGACGGAAGAAGAGATCCTGCAAGGCGAGCCGGTAGTGAAAGTGGAGTCCGCCGAGCGTCACCATGCGATGGTCAACTTCTGGCGTACCACGCTCTCCTGTGTGCTGGGCACCTTATTCTGGCTGTGGACTGGCTGGACATCCGGCAGCGGCGCGATGGTGATGATTGCGGTTGTCACCTCGCTGGCAATGCGCCTGCCTAACCCTCGGATGGTGGCGATAGATTTTATCTACGGTACGTTGGCGGCATTACCACTCGGGGCGCTCTATTTTCTGGTGATTATCCCCAATACGCAGCAAAGTATGCTGTTGTTGTGTCTGAGCCTGGCCGTGCTGGGATTCTTTCTGGGAATCGAGGTGCAGAAACGACGGCTGGGATCGATGGGCGCGCTGGCCAGCACCATTAATATCATCGTGCTGGATAACCCGATGACCTTCCACTTTAGCCAGTTTCTTGACAGTGCGCTGGGGCAGATTGTTGGTTGTGTGCTGGCGTTTATCGTCATTCTGCTGGTGCGCGATAACTCGCGGGACAGAACTGGTCGCGTGTTACTCAACCAGTTTGTCTCCGCGGCGGTTTCTGCAATGACTACCAACGTGGTTCGTCGTAAAGAAAACCACCTTCCGGCGCTTTATCAGCAGTTGTTTTTACTGATGAACAAATTCCCCGGCGACCTGGCGAAGTTTCGCCTGGCGCTGACGATGATTATCGCGCATCAGCGTCTGCGTGATGCGCCGGTACCGGTAAATGAGGATTTATCTGCCTTCCATCGCCAGTTGCGTCGCACCGCCGATCATGTGATTTCAGCAGGAAATGACGATAAACGCCGCCGCTACTTTAGCCAGTTGCTGGAAGAGCTTGAGATCTATCAGGAGAAGTTAATCATCTGGCAAGCCCCTCCACAGGTGACCGAGCCGGTAAAACGACTCAGTGGGATGCTACACAAATACCAGCACGCGCTGACCAGCAATTAAGCACAAAAAACCGATGCCAGAAGCGTCGGTTTTTTTATGGCTATACTTACCTGAAATGCGGGAGGCCCTGCATATTGGTGGTCCGTAGAGTGACTGGCGTCGGGATGGTGGCTATAGATGAACATCTATACGTTTGATTTTGACGAGATAGAAGACCAGGGCGATTTCTACCGCGAGTTCACGCGCGCATTTGGTCTGACCCGGGAAAAAGTGGTCGATTTAGATTCTCTGTGGGAGGTCGTTACCGGAGATGTCTTGCCGCTGCCGGTGGAGATTGAATTTGTCCATTTGCCGGACAAACTACGCAGGCGATATGGCGCATTAATATTACTGTTCGATGAAGCGGAAGAAGAGCTGGAAGGGCAGTTGCGTTTTAATGTTCGTCACTCAATGTAAGGTATAAAAAAGCCCCCGGCAGGCGGGGGCAAGTCGTCGGTTTAGACGACGAGGGTTTATTTGTACAGTTCTGCAGTCGCGTGCCAGTGAGCACCTTCACGGAGTTCAGTGACGCGATAGCTGCTGGCACCCGCTTTTTCAGCTTTAGCGGCGATAGCCTGACGCATATCCATTGGTGAACTACCGATCTGAGATACAGAGATGCTACCCATGGATTGCAGGTTCTGTGCTTCTTGTGAGTTCACCTGAGTAACCGCGGCGCTTGCACCGAAAGAGAGAACAGAAAGAAGACTTAAAGTTGCAACAGTAGTTTTGATTTTCATGATATTTACCTCGTCGAATTCTTTTATTGTGGGTCTTGTTTCGTGACCCTCATCACAAAATCAAGTATACACTAATAACGCGATAAATTAATACCACGCTAATTGTTTCTATGGTTATTAGGTTTTAAGGAGATTATTTTTTATAACTTAAAGGAATTAAAACTGGCGTTTTTAACATCCATATAGGATTAAATTAAGTAAAATCAATGAGATACTGTATTTTGCAAAATGTGCGTTTTTCAGCCTTCATATTCACTATGTGAACGAATTTTAGCGGTTAAACGCACCATTTGTTAAATGATGGCAGTAGAAAATAGAACCAAGAGGGGGAAGCAGAGGTTTTTCCCCGCCGGGAGACGACGGGGAGGAGGCATTACAGTTCTTGTTCGAACAGCTCCAGAATGGCTTCGTACAGATCTTTTACCGTAAAACCCTTGGCTGGCGTGGTGAAGATGGTATCGTCACCGGCAATCGTTCCCAAAATACCTTCCGCTTTACCCAACGAATCCAACAGACGGGCAATCAACTGAGCGGCGCCGGGGCTGGTGTGAATAACCACGACCGCATCGTTGTAGTCGATATCCAGTACCAAATTTTTCAGCGGGCTGGAGGTTGTCGGCACCCCCAACTCAGCCGGCAGGCAGTACACCATTTCCATTTTCGCATTGCGTGTACGCACGGCGCCAAACTTGGTCAGCATGCGTGAAACCTTGGACTGATTGATATTATCAAAGCCCTGATCCTGCAAGGCGAGGACGATTTCGCCCTGAGAGCTGAACTTTTCTTCTTTAAGTAGCGCTTTAAACGCCTTCACTAATTCTTCTTGTTTTGCCGAGCTTCGCATAAGTCACCCGTAATATGGCGGTAGAATCAACATTATTGTGCATACAGATGAATTTTTATGCAAACGGTCTGCCCTGGTAAAGGCTGAAATAATGTTATGAAAGAGCGGAATTTTATCAAATTTCGTTATCAAGAAACATGCCTGTGTCACGGCTCGCAAATAAGGTTAAAAGTAAATTAATTGTTATCAAATTGATGTTGTTTTGAGAGGTGGGTAGGGTATATTGTCAGCACCTGTTGGAAAGTTGCTCTACTGTGCGGGTGGTTTTGAATTACGTAACTTAGGTTTTATTTTACGTAAGTTAAATGCATAAAAGCCAAATTTGCGTGACTACGCATTCTTGACGCGTGGTTGTTGTATTCGTTGGATTTGTGAATTAAGGTCGCCGCCGCGGAGCAATCGACACTTTGCTTATCAATATAATAAGGAGTTTAGGATGAAAGTTGCAGTCCTCGGCGCTGCTGGTGGTATCGGTCAGGCGCTAGCATTACTGTTAAAAACCCAACTGCCTTCAGGTTCAGAACTCTCCCTGTATGACATCGCTCCAGTAACGCCTGGTGTGGCCGTTGATTTGAGCCATATCCCTACTGCTGTGAAAATCAAAGGCTTCAGCGGCGAAGACGCTACCCCTGCACTGGAAGATGCTGATGTGGTACTGATCTCTGCGGGCGTCGCGCGTAAACCGGGTATGGATCGTTCCGACCTGTTCAACGTCAACGCCGGTATCGTGAAGAACCTGGTGCAGCAGGTTGCTAAAACCTGTCCGAAAGCATGTATCGGTATCATCACCAACCCGGTAAACACGACCGTTGCTATCGCTGCAGAAGTGCTGAAAAAAGCAGGCGTATACGATAAGAACAAACTGTTTGGCGTGACCACGCTGGACATTATCCGCTCCAATACTTTTGTTGCGGAACTGAAAGGCAAACAGCCTGGCGACGTTGAAGTCCCGGTTATTGGCGGCCACTCTGGCGTGACCATTCTGCCATTGCTGTCACAAATTCCTGGCGTGAGCTTCACCGAGCAAGAAGCGGCTGACCTGACCAAACGTATCCAGAACGCGGGTACTGAAGTTGTGGAAGCTAAAGCCGGTGGCGGATCTGCTACCCTGTCTATGGGTCAAGCCGCAGCACGTTTCGGCCTGTCACTGGTTCGCGCACTGAGCGGCGAAAAAGGCGTGGTTGAATGTGCTTACGTTGAAGGCGACGGCCAGTATGCTCGCTTCTTCTCTCAGCCGTTGCTGCTGGGCAAAAACGGCGTAGAAGAGCGTCAGTCGATCGGTAAGCTGAGCGCGTTTGAGCAAAGCGCGCTGGAAGGCATGCTGGACACGCTGAAGAAAGATATTACTCTGGGCGAAGAATTCGTTAAGTAACGCGAAGAGAGGCCAGCGTGTATTTGTAGGCCTGAAAGCTGCGTGCTATCAGGCATTACGTGCTAACTCTCGACGATATCGCCTAATAAAAACCGGAGCCAATGAGCTCCGGTTTTTCATGGTAAGTAGGCAGCCAGGACGTGACGTTAGTTGGTGGCCGGGTATTCCTGAATCGTCACCTGCAGCGTCAGCTGTTTGTCATCGCGCATCACGACGACCGAGATGACTGAACCTGGGCGAATTTCGGCCACCTGATCCATGGTCTCAAGAGCGGATACTGCCGGTTTATTATTGACCGAAATGATCAGATCGTTGACCTGAATACCTGCCTGGGCTGCCGGACCGTCCGGAGCCACTTCGTTAACCACTATCCCCTGAATTTGATCCATCCCGCTGCCTTGCGCGTGCAGTGGCGCAATTTCACGACCGCTGATGCCGATATAGCCGCGAATCACGCGCCCGTCACGAATCAGCTTATCCATAATTTTGGTTGCCAACTGAAACGGAATAGCAAAGCCAATACCTTCCGGGGTTTCGCCGTCGTTACTCTTATCAAATGACAGCGTATTAATGCCCATCAGTTCACCCAATGAGTTAACCAGCGCACCGCCGGAGTTACCGTGGTTGATGGAGGCATCCGTTTGCAGGAAGTTTTGGCGTCCTGTCGGGTTCAGCCCAATACGGCCGGTGGCGCTAATGATCCCCTGGGTAATGGTTTGCCCAAGGTTGTACGGGTTACCGATGGCGAGCACCACATCGCCAATGTGCGGCACACGCTTGTTATTAATGGGGATGGTCGGCAGTCCGCCAGTCGCATTGATTTTCAGCACCGCAAGGTCGGTTAACGTATCAGAGCCCACGAGCAGCGCTTCAAATACACGTCCATCCTGTAATGCGACGATGATTTGGTCAGCATCATTAATGACGTGCTTATTGGTAATGATATAGCCACGCTGATCCATGATAACGCCTGAGCCGAGCGTACGGATCTCAAGCTGGTTATGCGCAGTGCTGTTCATACTGCGGTTATAAACGTTAACGACGGCAGGTGCAGCACGGCGAACCGCGGGGTTATAGCTGGCGGGCGTTTCATCTGCACTGTCGAACTGCGGTGTGGTAAGAGTATTAATTTTGCGCAGAGAGGGCATCGCCGCCAGCAGAATGGCGCCGACGATTAAACCAATCGCGACCGAACGTAAAAGCTTCACAAACATGATGGCGGCGTCATTAAAAAAGGGAACGGCAGCAGCATATCACGAGTTTACCGGACATCACACGGGGAGGGGATGTCCGGTTTAATGCGTTAACGCAGGAGCAGGTAAATACTCTCGTTACCGCGAACCACTTGCAGAGCAATGATCGACGGCTTCGTTTCCAGCACCTTACGCATTTCGGCAATCGAGTTTACGCGATCGCGGTTCACGCCAATGATAACGTCATCTTTATGCAGACCGGCCTGCGCGGCTGGGCTACTTTTTTCAACGTTATCAATTTTGATGCCTTTGGTGCCATCTTTTAACTGACCATCGCTGAGCGTAGCGCCTTGCAACGCAGGGGCGATCATTTCCGCACTGGCGGACGATGACGTGCTGGTATCGAGGGTGACTTCAACCTCCAGCGGTTTACCGTTACGCAGTAGCCCCAGTTTGACCTTGGTTCCTGGTTCAGTTGTCGCAATGCGTGAACGCAGTTCGGCAAAGCTGCTGAGTGGTTTATCGTTGAGACTGGTAATGACGTCACCGGATTTCACCCCCGCCTTGGCAGAACCTGAGTTAGGCAGAACCTCGCTGACAAACGCGCCGCGTTGCACATTCAGATTGAACGCTTTGGCGATGTCGGCGGTCATTTCGGTACCTTTAATCCCTAACAGACCGCGTTTGATTTCGCCAAACTGCATCAACTGTTGCGCCAGCGTGCGCGCCATGTTGCTCGGAATCGCAAAACCAATGCCGATGCTGCCGCCGCCGGGCGCCAGAATCGCGGTGTTAATGCCAATCAACTCACCGTTGAGGTTAAGTAACGCACCGCCGGAGTTTCCCCGGTTGATAGAGGCGTCGGTCTGAATAAAGTTTTCCAGACCCTCCAGGTTCAGACCGCTGCGACCTAACGCCGATACAATACCGGATGTGGCGGTTTGCCCGAGACCGAACGGGTTACCCACGGCTACCGCGAAATCACCCACGCGGAGTTTGTCGGAGTCGGCAATGGCAATTTGCGTCAGGTTACTGGGGTGTTGAATTTGCAGCAGGGCGATATCGCTCTGATCGTCACTGCCGATCAGCTTCGCGTCGAACTCTCGGCCATCGTTAAGCTGAACGCTGATTTTTTGCGCCTGATTAATGACGTGGTTATTGGTCAGGACGTAGCCTTTTGCGGCATCAATAATGACCCCTGAGCCCAGCCCTTCAAAAGGTTGTGAAGGTTGGTCGGGAAGCTCATCACCAAAAAACTTTTTAAACTCTTCCGGGACTTTCTGTCCCTGGACTGCGGTGCCTTCGACCCTAACGCTCACCACGGCAGGTAACACTTTCTCCAGCATCGGGGCGAGGCTGGGAAGCGCAGCCTGACCGGGAACCTGGCCGGGAATCGACGCAACGGCCGGGAATGGCGCCGAGAGAGTTAACCCGACACTTAACGCTAATGCACTCAACAGCTGGGTTTGTTTTTTCATGGATCCTGCTCTCGTACCTTGAGTAAACGGAAGATGATTCAAAACAGTTTGATGTTATTGAATTTTCGGTTTGGTCACAATGAGGCTAACGACTAAATAATAGCTGGGACGGGAAGAGAAGCGGAGGGCGCAATTACTGCGCCCAATAAATTTCTTAATGATCGCGCTTTGCGCCACTACGCAGCAGGCCGGAGGCCCCTTCAGAATAGTCACGCGGCATCTGAACCGGCGCCTGATCGTTGCCAGCTTCGGACTCTGCCAGACGATTACGGAACGGGTTGTTTTCCGGCGACATACCTGGCAGCAGGTTGCTCGAGCTTTTCGCCATATGCTGGTAGATCTGACGATAATCGTCCGCCATGTTATCCAGCAATTCAGCGCTGCGGGCAAAGTGGCTCACCAGCTCTTCGCGGTACTCTTCCAGCTCAGCTTTATTTTTTTCCAGTTCGTACTGCAATGCCTGCTGTTGGCGTAATTTACGATTACCAAAACGCATGGCTACAGCACCAATAATGATACCGACGACTAACCCAATTAGCGCATATTCCCAGGTCATGAACATCTCCCGTTGTCTTGTGTTTCCGTAGGGTGTTGGCTTTAGGCTCCATGCCTGCGCCTGATTATGCCACTATAACCGCTAATCCCGTAGAAGTGGAATCCCGTGTTTATATCACGTAATGTAGAACGGCCTTTTTTTCGTCAACCGTGAGCGACGGCACATCGATTCTCAAGGAATAACAATAACATCATGCAAAGCCTTTCCCCGACATCGCGTTACCAGCAAGCCCTTAAAGAGGGCACTCATCAGCCCGACAGCGTACAACAAGAAGCCGTGAATCGACTGGAAAGCATTTTCCAGGCGCTAACGACGCCAGCTCGACCTGCGCCGCAGGAGAGTGGTCTGATGGCGCGGTTTGGCAAATTGCTGGGCAAGCGTGAGTCGCCGACCAACCCGCCGGTGCGTGGTTTGTATATGTGGGGCGGAGTCGGACGTGGAAAGACCTGGCTGATGGATCTGTTCTACCATAGTCTGCCGGGGGGGCGTAAACAGCGTTTGCACTTTCACCGTTTTATGCTGCGCGTCCATGAAGAGCTTACCGCCCTGCAGGGGCATAGCGATCCGCTGGAAATCATTGCCGACCGCTTTAAGGCCGAAACGGACGTGCTGTGCTTTGACGAATTTTTTGTTTCTGATATCACCGACGCCATGCTGCTTGGCGGTTTAATGAAGGCGCTGTTTGCCCGAGGCATCACGCTGGTGGCGACCTCCAATATTCCGCCTGACGAACTGTATCGTAACGGTTTGCAACGCACGCGTTTTCTTCCTGCCATTGATGCCATCAAGCAGCATTGTGACATCATGAATGTCGATGCCGGCGTCGATTATCGTCTGCGCACCTTAACGCAGGCGCATTTGTGGTTGTCGCCACTGAATGATGAAACCCGCCAGCAGATGGATAAGCTGTGGCTGGCATTAGCGGGAACCAAAGGTGAACATGCGCCGACGCTGGAGATTAACCATCGTCCGATGCAGACGCTGGCTGTCGAAAACCAAACGCTGGCGGTGTCATTCACCACGCTCTGCGTCGATGCCCGCAGTCAGCATGACTATATTGCGCTGTCGCGTCTGTTTCACACGGTGCTGTTGTTCGATGTGCCGGTCATGACGATGCTGATGGAAAGCGAAGCGCGGCGCTTTATCGCGCTGGTGGATGAGTTCTACGAACGCCACGTCAAGCTGGTGGTGAGTGCGGCATCTCCCTTATATGAGATCTACCAGGGCGAGCGTCTGAAGTTTGAATTTCAGCGTTGTTTGTCGCGTTTGCAGGAGATGCAAAGCGAGGAGTACCTGAAGCGGGAACATTTAGCCGGTTAAACCTGCCGCAAATCACATAAAGGGGTCGATCTTTGACCCTGACTTCTCTATAATCTTGCGACCCCACGTTACAAGAGAGTTTTTTCCCAAAACTTTCTCGCCGGCATAGGCTATTCGAAGGGGTAGGTTTGCCGGACTTTGTCGTGTGAACCTCAACTGACTAAAACGTTTGGGTGAACACCTACGTGTAACTTATTTATTTGGGTAAGCTTTTAATGAAAACTTTTACAGCTAAACCAGAAACCGTAAAACGCGACTGGTATGTTGTTGACGCGACCGGTAAGACTCTGGGTCGTCTGGCTTCCGAACTGGCTCTGCGCCTGCGCGGTAAGCACAAAGCGGAATACACTCCGCACGTAGATACCGGTGATTACATCATCGTTCTGAACGCTGACAAAGTTGCTGTAACTGGCAACAAGCGTACTGACAAAGTGTACTATCACCACACCGGCCACATCGGTGGTATCAAGCAAGCGACCTTTGAAGAGATGATCGCTCGTCGTCCTGAGCGTGTGCTTGAAATCGCGGTTAAAGGCATGCTGCCAAAAGGCCCTCTGGGTCGTGCTATGTTCCGTAAACTGAAAGTTTACGCTGGCAACGAGCACAACCACGCGGCACAGCAACCGCAAGTTCTTGACATCTAATCGGGATTATAGGCAATGGCTGAAAATCAATACTACGGCACTGGTCGCCGCAAAAGTTCCGCAGCTCGCGTTTTCATCAAACCGGGCAACGGTAAAATCGTAATCAACCAACGTTCTCTGGAACAGTACTTCGGTCGTGAAACTGCCCGCATGGTAGTTCGTCAGCCGCTGGAACTGGTCGACATGGTTGAGAAACTGGATCTGTACATCACTGTTAAAGGTGGTGGTATCTCTGGTCAGGCTGGTGCGATCCGTCACGGTATCACCCGCGCTCTGATGGAGTACGACGAATCCCTGCGTGGCGAACTGCGTAAAGCTGGCTTCGTTACCCGTGATGCTCGTCAGGTTGAACGTAAGAAAGTCGGTCTGCGTAAAGCACGTCGTCGTCCGCAGTTCTCCAAACGTTAATTGCTTTCTGCTTTGGCAGACAACAATTTGCGAAAAAACCCGCTTCGGCGGGTTTTTTTATCACTATTTCTCTCCCTTGAACCACGGTAATCCGCTGATTGCCACCTCTTTTTTCCCATTTCAAGAATCGACTCACCACAAAGGTCACAAAATCTGGTAAACTATCATCCAATTTTCTGCCCGAATGTCAGGTATCGCTCATTTTTTGTTTGTATTTTAAACAGTAATGGCTTTCCTGAGTCTGGGTGACATCACTTCTGGCTGGTCACTGAGTGGCTGGTAGCAGTAAAAATTCTGAATATACCTGGAGGTTTTCATGGCTGTCGCTGCCAACAAACGTTCGGTAATGACGCTGTTTTCTGGTCCTACTGACATCTATAGCCATCAGGTCCGCATCGTGCTGGCTGAAAAAGGTGTTAGTTTCGAGATTGAGCACGTGGAGAAGGACAATCCACCTCAGGATCTGATCGACCTCAACCCGAATCAGAGCGTACCGACACTGGTGGATCGTGAGCTGACCCTGTGGGAATCTCGCATCATTATGGAATACCTGGATGAGCGCTTCCCGCATCCGCCGCTGATGCCGGTTTACCCGGTTGCGCGTGGTGAAAGCCGCCTGTACATGCAGCGTATCGAAAAAGACTGGTACACGCTGATGAACGTCATTGTGAACGGTTCCGCTTCTGAAGCCGAGGTCGCGCGTAAGCGTCTGCGCGAAGAGCTGCTGGCAATTGCGCCAGTATTCGGTCAGAAACCTTACTTCCTGAGCGATGAGTTCAGCCTGGTAGACTGCTACCTGGCGCCGCTGCTGTGGCGTTTACCGCAGTTGGGTATTGAATTCAACGGTGCCGGTTCGAAAGAACTGAAAGGTTATATGACTCGCGTCTTTGAACGTGATTCTTTCCTGGCTTCTCTGACTGAGCCTGAACGTGAAATGCGTCTGGGCCGGGGTTAACCTGTATGGATTTGCCACAGCTAACACCACGCCGTCCGTATCTGCTGCGCGCATTCTATGAGTGGTTGTTAGACAACCAGCTCACGCCGCATCTGGTGGTGGATGTGACGCTCCAGGACGTGCAGGTTCCGATGGAATACGCACGTGACGGGCAAATAGTTCTGAATATTGCACCGCGCGCGGTGGGGAACCTGGAACTGGCAAACGACGAAGTACGCTTTAACGCGCGCTTCGGTGGTGTGCCGCGTCAGGTTTCCGTCCCGCTGGCTGCGGTTCTGGCTATTTATGCTCGTGAAAACGGCGCCGGTACGATGTTTGAACCGGAAGCCGCCTACGACGAAGATGTCGCCAGCTTAAATGATGACGACAACGAAGCGTCTGGTTTTGAGAGTGAAACGGTCATGTCGGTCATTGATGGCGATAAGCCTGACAACAGCGACGACAACGATCCGGATGACACTCCGCCGCCGCCTCGCGGCGGGCGCCCAGCGCTACGCGTTGTGAAATAAATAGTGAAATAAAAAAACAGGCCCTTTCGGGCCTGTTCTGTTTTCTGGCTCCGCAATCAATAAAACAGCGCGATGGTGACTATCATATTCACCACAAACCCCACTGCCATCGGAATAGCGGTGCGCTTTACCACCTCAAAGGGCGATACGCCGGCAATCCCTGAAGTTACGACAATCACCGCGGTAATGGGTGATACCGCGCGGGCCAGCGTAGTGGCAAAGTGCATCGGCATAATCATCACTACTGCCGGAATATGCAGCCCGGCGGCAATATCCGGGATCAGGCTGGCAAAAGACATAAACGGTGCGTTGCCTGATCCCATGACGATCGCGCAGGCGGCGATGACCACGGCCATGATGATCATCACGCCGATGCCGCCAAGGCCGGAGTGTTCCGCGCCTTTAATCACGGCGTCCACTGTGCCGATAGTCGTCAACCCTTTGGCAAAGATCTCACCGGCGACCACCAGCGTGACAACGTTGGCAAACTGCGTCCCCATGCCGTCAAAAAAAGCCTGCACATCATCCATTGTTTCGCGCAGATTATGTTTATGCAGGAATTCGACAAACATGGTCAGCGTCATGCTCATGAGCATCACCACCACCAGATTCAGCTCTGCCTGCATTAATCCCATATGTGCCAGCAACAGTGAACCCAGCATCAGGATCAGCGGCATCACCGGTAAAATGGCATAATACAGCGGGGGCACATCTTCCAGCGTCTTTTGCTCAGCGAACCCGTTGTTTTCCGGTAACGTTTTTTTATCAAATCGGCGCTGTACGAAAAAATGCGCAATGGCGACAGCGACAATAACGCATGAGGCGACGGGGAGCTGATAATGGAAGAAGTAGGTGGCGATTTTCATGCCCGCGACCTGCGCGGCAAAAATAGAGTTAGTTTCCAGAATGCCCCATTCAATCGACATCGAAGTAGCAATGACCGCAACCGCGGATAATCGACTCACGCCAAGACTGACCAGCGTTGGGAAAAGCGTCACCATCAGCAGCATGCCTAACCCGGAAGCGCTGGTAATGAACTGCGCCATGATCTGACCAATCACATAGGTGGCGGCCAGCACGACATAGGGGGAACGGATTAGCTTCAGCGGTCGGCTTAACAGGCTAACCATCGCTCTGCTGGCCCCCATTCTGTCCATATAACGGGCATAACCGCCCACCGCCATGATAGATAACCCCAGCCCTGCCGCCCGATTTGAGAGCATACGCAGAATTTCGTTGTAAATATCGACCAGGAGATAGCCGCTACTTTTATCGTCAGCGACCAGCATGCCGTAACCCAGCCAGACGCCGCAGATCATCAGGAAGATCCCGGCTGCGGCCAGCACGACCTGGGGTTTGTAGTTTTTGAGGATCAAGTAACCCATCGTTAATAAAACGATGACAGAGATAATAATGCCGAACATTGTTTCACTCCATGCCAGGGAAGATGATAAATCCGGTAATAATGCTGTTGTCAAAATCGATGTTATATTTTTCCGGACACTTTTTATGGAGTGGATATCTTATTTTTAATGCAATGGTTAATTTATTTTTCGTTATAAAATAGTTGGTTATGATAAATTATCACGTTCATATTCATAAATTTCACGAAGCTGATATGGTCTTGTTTAATTAAAGATACTCAGCATGTTTAAGCGAAATATAATATTAATATTAAATATATTATTCATAAGCCAGACTGTCTGGATGACCATCATTTCACCCTACTTTCGATCCTGTGTTAGGATAAACCCGCTGTTGTTTGTCACCACGACTTAGCTGAATGGACCCTATGAACGCATTTGATTCGCAAGCTGAAGACTCTCCATCCACCATTGGCCGTAGCTTACGCAATCGCCCGCTGGCGCGTAAAAAACTGTCTGAGATGGTTGAAGAAGAACTGGAGCAGATGATTCGTCGTCGGGAATTTGGCGAGGGGGAACAACTGCCGTCTGAGCGGGAGCTGATGGCCTTCTTTAACGTGGGCCGTCCTTCTGTACGAGAAGCGCTGGCAGCGTTAAAACGCAAAGGCCTGGTACAAATCAACAACGGCGAGCGCGCCCGCGTTTCGCGTCCTTCGGCTGATACCATCATCAGCGAGCTCTCCGGTATGGCCAAAGATTTCCTCGCGCATCCCGGCGGCATAGCCCACTTCGAGCAGTTGCGCCTGTTCTTTGAATCCAGCCTGGTACGATATGCCGCAGAACATGCTACTGACGAGCAAATCGACAGACTGGCGAAAGCACTGGAGATCAACAGCCAGTCGCTGGATGACAATACGCTGTTCATTCGCTCGGACGTTGATTTTCACCGCGTGCTGGCGGAGATTCCGGGCAATCCCATCTTTATGGCGATCCATGTTGCGCTGTTAGACTGGCTGATTGCTGCCCGCCCGACCGTTGCCGATCAAGAGTTGTATGAGCACAACAATGTGAGTTATCAGCAGCATATCGCCATTGTCGACGCAATTCGCCAGCGCGATCCTGAAGAAGCTGACCGCGCACTGCAAGAACACCTCAACAGCGTTTCCGCAACCTGGCACGCCTTCAGCAAAAATAAAAAATTGCGTAAGTGATCGCGATCCTGACGATCGTTTAAACTCAAAATCATTCAAGTTGCATCAAGGCGGCAAGAGAGCGAGTCCCCTGGAGCATAGATAACTATGTGACCGGGGGGAGCGAACGCAGCCAACGCAGAGGTGGCTCGAAGGATGAAGAGTTTAGTGAAGCAGATCGCACTATAAGCGTTCTGTATTGTATTGCTGCTTATTTGATCTGGTATAACAGGTATAAAGGTATGCAGTCAGATAACACTAATCATCGACAGAGGTAGTTATGGCAAGAGATCTAAAAGGCGTAATGCCAGCGTTGTTAACCCCATTCGATAACCAACAGCGGCTGGATGTTGAGAGCCTGCGCCGGCTGGTGCGTTTCAACATTGGCCAGGGTATTGATGGGCTCTATGTCGGTGGCTCTACGGGCGAGGCCTTTGTCCAAAATCGCGTTGAAAGAGAGCAGGTGCTGGAAATTGTTGCCGAAGAAGCGAAAGGCAAGGTGACGCTTATCGCCCACGTTGGCACGGTGAGCACCGAAGAGAGCCAGCAGCTGGCGAGCGCCGCGTATCGCTACGGCTTTGATGCGGTTTCAGCCGTCACGCCGTTTTACTATCCGTTCAGCTTCGAAGAGCACTGCGATCATTACCGCGCAATTATTGATTCAGCGAATGGATTGCCGATGGTGGTCTATAACATCCCGGCGCTGAGCGGCGTAAAACTGACGCTGGATCAGATCAACACGCTGGTGACGCTACCTGGCGTTGGCGCGCTGAAGCAAACTTCCGGCGATCTCTATCAGATGGAACAGATCCGCCGCGCTCATCCCTATCTGGTGCTTTATAACGGTTATGACGAGATTTTCGCTTCTGGTTTGCTGGCGGGCGCAGATGGCGGTATCGGTAGCACTTACAACATCATGGGATGGCGTTATCAGGGAATTGTGAAAGCGCTCAAAGAAGGCGATATCCGGACGGCACAAAAGCTGCAAACTGAGTGCAATAAGGTTATCGATCTGCTCATTAAGGTTGGCGTGTTCCGTGGCCTGAAAACGGTACTGCACTATATGGACGTGGTTTCTGTTCCGCTGTGTCGTAAGCCGTTTGCCCCGGTAGATGAACGCTATCTGCCGGAACTGAAAACGCTGGCTAACCAACTGCTGGCTGAAAAGGCGTAATCGCGGGTCGCCGGGGACGCTTCGCTCGCCCGGCCTGGATTTTCGACCGTAGGCCGGATAAGGCAAAGCCGCTATCCGGCACAACAACAAAAATCGTCGGGAGAGTAAAATGAGTACTTCTACCCAGAGCATCCCGTGGTATCGCCATCTCAATCGGGCGCAATGGCGGGCATTTTCCGCCGCTTGGCTGGGATATTTACTTGATGGTTTTGATTTTGTGTTAATCGCCCTTGTGCTGACGGAAGTACAAGGCGAATTCGGTCTGACGACGGTGCAGGCTGCCAGTTTGATTTCAGCCGCCTTTATCTCCCGCTGGTTTGGCGGGTTAATGTTGGGGGCCATGGGCGACCGTTACGGACGCCGCCTGGCGATGGTTACCAGCATCATACTGTTCTCTGTGGGGACGCTGGCTTGCGGCTTCGCGCCGGGTTACACCACCATGTTTATCGCCCGCCTGGTGATTGGGATGGGGATGGCCGGCGAGTACGGTTCCAGCGCCACCTATGTCATTGAAAGCTGGCCTAAACACCTGCGTAACAAAGCCAGTGGTTTCCTGATCTCCGGCTTCTCCGTTGGTGCCGTGGTCGCCGCCCAGGTTTACAGCCTGGTGGTTCCGGTCTGGGGATGGCGCGCGCTGTTCTTCATCGGCATTTTGCCGATTATCTTCGCCCTCTGGCTGCGTAAAAATATTCCGGAAGCGGAAGACTGGAAAGAGAAACACGAAGGCAAAGCGCCGGTGCGTACGATGGTGGACATTCTCTACCGGGGCGAACATCGGGTTATCAATATTCTGATGACTCTCGCCGCCGCAACCGCGCTGTGGTTCTGCTTTGCGGGCAATTTGCAAAATGCGGCTATCGTGGCGATTCTCGGACTGATATGCGCATTTATCTTCATTAGCTTTATGGTGCAAAGCAGCGGTAAGCGTTGGCCCACGGGCGTCATGCTGATGGTCGTCGTGCTGTTCGCTTTCCTTTACTCGTGGCCGATTCAGGCGCTGCTGCCCACGTATCTGAAAACCGAACTCATGTATGACCCCTCAACGGTTGCCAGAGTGCTCTTCTTTAGCGGCTTTGGCGCGGCGGTTGGTTGTTGCGTCGGTGGGTTTCTTGGCGACTGGCTGGGCACCCGTAAAGCCTATGTCTGCAGTCTTTTGGCCTCGCAGTTGCTGATTATTCCAGTGTTTGCGATCGGTGGTTCAAACGTCTGGGTACTCGGTTTGCTGCTGTTTTTCCAGCAAATGCTCGGTCAGGGGATCTCCGGGATCTTACCGAAATTAATTGGCGGCTATTTCGATACCGACCAGCGTGCTGCAGGTCTGGGCTTCACCTACAACGTTGGGGCGCTGGGCGGGGCGCTGGCGCCGATCATCGGCGCGCTGATTGCACAACGTCTGGATCTGGGTACTGCGCTGGGATCGCTCTCCTTCGGCCTGACATTTGTGGTGATCCTGCTGATTGGTCTCGATATGCCGTCCCGCGTACAGCGCTGGCTGCGCCCTGAGGCGTTACGCACGCATGATGCCATCGATGGTCGGCCATTTAGCGGGGCCGTGCCGTTCGGTGGTGACAAAAGCACCATAGTGAAATCCAAAAGTTAATCGGGTCGCCCGGCGCTAAACCGGGCAACTAGCGAAAGGGAAGAACGATGTCGTTATTTGAGCAGTGGGATAAAAAGCTTATCACCGCGATGCAGAAGGCTGCGTCATGACTACGCTGGCGATTGATATTGGCGGCACTAAACTGGCTGCCGCGCTGGTGGACAGCAGTCTGCAAATCCGCGAACGGCGTGAATTGCCAACGCCTGCCAGCAAAACGCCGGATGCGCTGCGCGCCGCGTTACAGGCACTGATTGCGACACTACAAGGGCAGGCGAAGCGGGTGGCGATCGCCTCGACGGGGATTATCCGTGAGGGTTCTCTGCTGGCGCTGAATCCGCATAACCTCGGCGGGTTGCTGCATTTTCCGCTGCGGCAAACGCTAAACGATCTCACCGGTTTGCCGACGCTGGCGGTCAATGATGCGCAGGCCGCGGCGTGGGCTGAGTATCATGCGCTTGGCGGCAAGTATCGCGATATGGTGTTCATTACTGTTTCCACCGGCGTGGGCGGCGGGGTCGTGAGCGCTGGGAAACTGCTGACCGGAGTCGGCGGTCTGGCCGGGCATCTGGGACATACGCTGGCCGATCCGCATGGACCCGTGTGTGGCTGCGGGCGTGTGGGCTGTGTTGAAGCGATCGCATCTGGTCGTGGGATCGCGGCGGCTGCCGAAGGCGCGCTTGCCGGATGCGACGCCAAAACTATTTTTAGCCGTGCCGGGCAGGGTGATGAGCAGGCAAGCTGGTTGATCCATCGCTCAGCGCGAACATTGGCAAGGCTTGTCGCTGATGTGAAGGCCATGACCGATTGCCAGTGCGTGGTCATTGGCGGCAGCGTTGGGCTGGCTGAAGGGTATCTGGCGCTGGTGGAACATTATCTGGCACAAGAGCCTGCGGCCTATCACGTGGAATTACTGGCAGCGCATTACCGTCATGACGCTGGATTATTGGGGGCTGCGCTGTTGGCCCGGGGAGAATAATGATGATGACCGATGAGCTGCGTTCACTGCCTTCTTCCGGATTACATCCGGTATTGCAGGAAGCGCTAACGCTGGCCGTTGCGGCAAGGCCGCAGGAGAAAGTACCAGGATGTTATGAGCTGCAGGGCGATAATATTTTTATGAACGTCATGCAGTTCGTCACGCAGAGCCCGGAGCAAAAGAAAGCGGAGCTGCATCAGCAGTACATTGACATTCAGGTGCTGTTGTCCGGTGAAGAACGCATTCTGTTCGGGATGACCGATTCTGCTCGCCAGTGCGAAGAGATACATGCTGAGGACGATTATCAACTGTGCAATCACATTGCCGATGAGCAGGCGCTCACCTTAAAGCCGGGAAGATTCGCAATTTTTATGCCGGGTGAACCGCATAAACCGGGTTGTGTAGTGGGGGACCCAGGGGAAATCAAAAAAGTCGTGATTAAGGTGCGCGCCAGCTTGTTACACGCCTGACGATGAGAGAGACGGTGTCGGATGACAAGGTTGGCGCCATCCGACACGGGATATAACAATTTAGCGCTTAAACGTCACCGCTTCCGGCTGCGTCAAGTGCAGCGTGGTCTGGCTGGGGACCGTCTCGGCAATGACTCGCCCGTGACGAATAGAATACCGTGCAGGCGTCTGGCGACGAACCGCGTCAAATCCATTTTCAGCCGGTAAAATCACCAGATTCGCGGTGTTCCCCACGCTCAGGCCATAGTCTTGCAGGTGCAGGGTTTTCGCGCTGTGGGTAGTGATCAGATTCAGTCCATCATTTATCTGTCCGTATCCCATCAGCTGGCACACGTGTAACCCCATATGCAGCACCTGTAACATATTTGCCGTGCCTAATGGATACCACGGATCGAAGACGTCATCATGACCGAAGCAGACGTTGATCTCCGCTTCCAGCATCTCTTTGACGCGCGTGACGCCGCGGCGTTTAGGATAAGTGTCAAAGCGTCCTTGCAGGTGAATATTCACCAGTGGATTGGCGACAAAGTTAATACCAGACATTTTCAACAGGCGGAAAAGACGGGAAGCATATGCGCCGTTATAGGAGTGCATTGCCGTGGTATGACTGGCAGTCACGCGCTCGCCCATATTGTAGCGATGCGCCAGCGCCGCGACGGTTTCAACAAAGCGTGATTGCTCATCGTCAATTTCGTCGCAGTGCACATCGATAAGTCGGTCGTATTTTTGCGCCAGGGCGAAGATTTTGTGCAGCGACTCCACGCCATATTCACGCGTAAATTCAAAGTGAGGAATCGCGCCGATGACATCGGCCCCCAAACGCACGGCTTCCTCTAACAGCGCTTCACCGTTGGGATAAGACAGAATACCTTCTTGCGGGAATGCGACAATTTGCAGCTCTACCCACGGCGCGACCTCTTGCTTCACTTCCAGCATGGCTTTCAAAGCCGTTAGCGTAGGATCGGAAACGTCAACGTGGGTACGGACATACTGGATGCCATTAGCCATCTGCCATTTCAGGGTTTGCATCGCGCGCGCTTTGACGTCTTCGTGAGTCAGCATTGCCTTACGCTCGGCCCAGCGTTCAATACCCTCAAACAGCGTACCAGACTGGTTCCAGTTCGGCTCACCCGCGGTTTGCGTGGTATCCAGATGAATATGTGGCTCAACGAACGGTGGGATTGCCAGACCGCCCTCGGCATCAAGCACTTCGCCCTGCGGCAACGCAGCCGCGTCCTGAGGCTCAATCCGGCTGAAGCGCCCGTTTTCAATCGTGAGCTGCCATAATCCTTCGCGTCCCTGTAAACGCGCCTGACGGATGGTGATGTTATTGTTCTGCATGGCTGACCTCTGGTGATTTAGCAAGGCTGCGATTGAAAAGTGGATTCAGCAGGATATAGCTGAATACGCCGCCGAGTACGGCGTTGACTGGCACAATACCGGGAATATAGTGACCGGCGGCAATGCCCAGTGCAACGGACAAAATAGCTATCCAGTTGACGGTCATAAATCGTGCTTTGCTGAAATCGGCATATCGGCGATGGTTCAGCAGATAGTCGGCGATAATCACCCCGCCAATCGGCGGAATCGCTGCCGACAGAAATGTTAGCCAGCCAACAAAGTTATTGTAAAGCCACAGCGCGCACAGTGTGCCGATAATGCCGTTAGCCACCGACAGCGTACGGCTGGAAAGGCCGGTAATATTGGCAAATCCCAGACCCGATGCGTACAGCGCATTGTCATTAGTGGTCCAGATATTCAGGCCGAGCACCACAATCGCTGGCAGCAGCAGGCCCTGGGCTATCATCACGTCAGAAATATCTGCTTGTCCGACTGCAGCGGCGCCCGCCGCACCGAAGATAAACATCAACGAGTTGCCAAGGAAAAAAGCGACCATGGCAATCAGCACCGCGCCTTTGGCATTGCGGCCAAAGCGAACGAAGTCAGCAGTTAACGTCCCGGCGCTGACAAACGAGCCTACCACCAGCGCCAGAGCGGTGGAGAAATTAAGCGGCGTTTGCGGCGCAATCGCTTTTAAATGGTCTAAACCGCCGACATCGCTCACCGCAAGCCAGACGGAGTAGCTGCCAAGAATGACGATGGCGGGCACGGCGATGATAGATAAAATGGTCAGGGCCGAGATGCCAAAAAAGATAGTCATCGTCATCAGCAGACCGGAAACCGCAATCAGGATATTGACGTCAATCCCCGTCGCTTTGCCAACCGGGATGGCAAACATGGCCACACCCACGCCAAACCAGCCTACCTGGGTGCCGCCTAATAGCAGTGAAGGAAGCCAGGAACCTTTCACGCCAAATGAGTAACGAGCAAGGAGGTGGGTGGAGAGTCCGGTTTTTGCGCCGATGAAACCGAGAAATGCAGTGTAAATACCGAGGAGAAGATTACCGAAGAGAACTGCGAGGAAGAAATCATTATAAGAAAGACCGGTACCGAGTGTGCCACCGGTCCACATACTGGCGGAAAAAAATGTGAGCCCCAACATAACAAACGTTAGTGGTATCACGCCTTTCCGCGCCGCCAGAGGGACGGGGCCCTGGCTATAATTGTTGTCCTGCGACACAACGCCTCCATGAATTTTGCCCAAAAAATCCGCCGCATAATATACAGTTCTCAGAATAAAGCAAACGTTTCCGTGTGATTTTTTCTTGATAATTATTCATGGGGTTAATGGTTTCGCTAATTTTTCTCCGTCATCAGTGAACCAGCGCGTGCGAGTTGAGTTTCGAGCATGGTTTGCGAACGAATAAGTTCGTCTGTGAGTAATTTTTCATCAGGTAACTGCACCTTATACTCGCTCGCCATGATGGTATTTGGCAGACCGTTCAGCGAGTAATGTGCTTCCCCCGCCCCTTTTCCTGCGCACAAAACCAAGCCGACTGGCGGGTTTTCTCCGGGCATTGTCCAGTGCTCTTTGGCATAGTTCAGGTACATGTTCATTTGTCCGGCGTCGGCATAACTGAATTTGTCTACCTTCAGGTCAACGAGCAACAGGCAGCGCAAACGGCGGTGGAAGAACAGCAGATCGACGCGGAACCAGCTATCGTCTATGCGTAATCGTCGCTGACGACCGACAAAAGCAAAATCGTCACCGAGCTCCAGCATAAAGTCCATCAGGTGGCTGAGCAGCGCGTCTTCGAGATCCAACTCGGAATACTCGTCCTTCAGATTAAGAAATTCCAGAATGAACGGGTCGCGTATGGCTTGCTCCGGCAAAACGTTTGGCTCGGCAGGCGCAGGCTGCTGCAACATGGTGGATTTGTCGTGGGACAGAAGCGTTCGTTCGTAAAATAGAGTGGCGATTTGTCGATCGAGTTGCCGTACAGACCAGCCGTTACGTAGCGTCTCTTTCTCGTAAAAAGTGCGTGCATCGGGATTTTTTACCGACAAGAGGCGGACATACGCCGACCAGGGGAGTGGGAAAGATTTAGCCAGTTGCGCCAAATGGAGAGATTCTCCAGACACTGTCTGGAGAATCTCAATTATTTGAAAATAAAGATAAAACTTTTTAAATTGCCATAGATTACTGGTAGAAAAACCTCGTTTATATCTTTGGCTTAAATCCTGTGATAAACGATCAATTAGCTGTTCACCATAAGCAGCTCTGGCTTCACCGCCTTGTTCAAATTCAACAATGCGTCGACCCATTTCCCAATAGGTAGCTGTCATAATGGTGTTGATGCTGCGAACGGTTTGTGTCCGCGCTGTGTCCAGCAGTTGAACAATTCCGTTATGGATTTGCTGATAGTCATCTGCATCCTGAAGTGACGTCTGCATGGTCATACTTCATCCCTTTGGTGAAAGTTACGGTATAAAATATGCCGCGATCAATACGCCCGGGTGATTGAGTGGTCAATCCGTGTTCTAGTAATTACAAAGGCTTACAGTCTTAATTGCGAGTAGCTTTCAAAGAATGGCGAAGAAATACGGAGAAAAAAAGCCCCTGCCCGCAAACGTGGGCAGGGGCCTGAGAAGGTTTTTTACACTTCCAGATAATTCAGAATCCCGTCAGCCGCTTTACGACCTTCGGCAATCGCGGTGACCACCAGATCCGAACCGCGCACGATATCGCCACCGGCGAAGATTTTCGGGTTGCTGGTCTGAAAGGCGATGTCACTGCGTTCCGGAGCGATAATCCGGCCCTGAGAATCCAGTTCGACGCTGTGTTTTGCCAGCCATTCCATACTGTGCGGACGGAAACCAAACGCCAGTACCACCGCATCCGCCGGTACAACGTGCTCGGAACCGGCGACGATCTCCGCGCGGCGACGACCCTTCGCATCCGGTTCGCCCATTTCGGTACGCGCCATTTTCACGCCGCATACTTTACCGTTGGCATTCACTTCCACGCCTAACGGCTGGACGTTGAACTGGAATTCCACGCCTTCTTCACGCGCGTTTTTCACTTCGCGCTTGGAACCCGGCATGTTCTCTTCGTCGCGGCGATAGGCGCAGATTACATGTGCTGCGTTCTGGCGAACCGAGGTGCGCACGCAGTCCATTGCCGTATCGCCACCGCCGAGAACGACGACGCGTTTGCCTTCCATGCTGATGTACGGCTCGTCGCTGCTTTCGCCAAAGCCCATCAACTGTTTAGTATTGGCGATCAGGAATGGCAGGGCGTCGAATACGCCGGAAGCGTCTTCGTTCTCCAGTCCGCCGCGCATCGACTGATAAGTACCTACGCCAAGGAATACCGCGTCGTAATCTTTCAGCAGGTCGTCGAGCTGGACGTCACGGCCCACTTCCACGTTGAGTTTGAACTCAATACCCATGCCGGTGAAGATTTCCCGGCGGCGGGTCATGACCTCTTTCTCCAGCTTGAAAGCAGGGATGCCGAAGGTCAGCAGACCACCGATCTCCGGATGACGATCAAACACCACTGCCTTCACGCCGTTGCGGGTTAGCACATCAGCGCAGGCCAGACCCGCCGGCCCCGCACCGATAATCGCCACGCGTTTGTCCGTCTGGCGCACACCGGTCATATCCGGGCGCCAGCCCATTTCGAACGCTTTATCGTTGATATAGCGCTCGATGTTACCGATGGTCACCGCGCCGAACTCGTCATTCAGGGTACAGGATCCTTCACACAGACGATCCTGCGGGCAGACGCGGCCGCAAACTTCCGGCAGGGTGTTCGTCTGGTGTGACAGCTCAGCCGCTTCAAAAATACGCCCCTCGTTGGCCAGCTTCAGCCAGTTTGGGATGTAGTTATGCACCGGGCACTTCCACTCGCAGTACGGGTTGCCGCAGGACAGGCAGCGATCCGCCTGCGCTTTCGCCTGGCCTTCAGAAAAAGGTTCGTAGATCTCGATAAACTCGATCTTACGGATCTTCAGCGGTTTCTTAGGCGGATCAACACGCTGCAGGTCGATAAATTGGTATACGTTCTGACTCATTGCTGCTACCCCTTACTGCGCCTGCACACGCAGCTCTGCTGCGCTACGACTACGGTGACCCAACAGTGCTTTCACATCACTGGATTTTGGTTTTACCAGCGCGAATTTCGCTGAGAATGCTGGCCAGTTAGCCAGGATCTCTTCGCCGCGTGAAGAGCCGGTATGTTGTACGTGCTCGGTAATCAGACCGCGCAGGTGTTCCTCATGAATGGCCAGAGAATCAACGTCCAGCACTTCCACCAGTTCCGGGTTCACGCGCTTGCGGAAATCGCCATCTTCATCCAGTACGTAGGCGAATCCGCCCGTCATACCTGCCCCGAAGTTAACGCCCGTTTTGCCGAGAATACAGACGATGCCGCCGGTCATGTATTCGCAGCCGTTGTCGCCGATACCTTCCACCACGGTGATTGCGCCGGAGTTACGCACCGCAAAGCGCTCGCCCGCACGACCTGCCGCAAACAGACGACCACCGGTGGCGCCGTACAGGCAGGTATTACCGATGATGCTCGCTTTATGGCTGAGGAATGCGGAACCTATTGGCGGACGAATCGCGATAAGGCCGCCCGCCATACCTTTGCCGACATAGTCGTTGGCATCGCCGGTCAGATACAGCTCCACGCCGCCCGCGTTCCACACGCCAAAGCTCTGGCCTGCAGTACCGTTGAAGTGCGCTTTAATCGGGTCAGATGCCAGGCCCTGATCGCCGTGGGTTTGGGCAATATAGCCAGACAGCGACGCGCCGACGGAACGGTCGGTGTTGCGGATATCGAACCAGAAGGTTTTGCTCTGGCGCTCGTCGACATACGGTTTTGCCTGTTGCAGTAGCTGTGCGTTCAGCACGCCGTTATCAAACGGCGGGTTGTTCTCGGTGCAGAACAACGCCTTACCAGGATGCGGCTCGGCGGTTTCCAGCAGACGCGACAGCTCCAGCTTCTGCTGTTTGGCGGTAAACCCTTCCAGCTCTTTGAGCAGGTCGGTACGACCAATCAGATCCACCAGACGTTTCACGCCCAGCTCAGCCATCAGCTCGCGCACTTCGCGGGCGATAAATTCAAAGTAGTTGGTCACTTTGAACGGCAGACCGTGATAGTGGTTCTTACGCAGTTTGTCGTCCTGAGTTGCCACGCCGGTTGCGCAGTTATTCAGATGGCAAATACGCAGATATTTACAGCCCAGCGCGACCATTGGGCCGGTGCCGAAACCAAAGCTTTCCGCGCCGAGAATCGCCGCTTTAATGATATCCACGCCGGTTTTCAGACCGCCATCGACCTGCAGACGAATCTTATGACGCAGACCGTTGGCGACCAACGCCTGCTGGGTTTCCACCAGACCCAGCTCCCATGGGCAGCCCGCATATTTCACAGAGGAGAGCGGGCTTGCGCCGGTGCCGCCGTCGTAGCCGGCGATGGTGATCAGATCCGCATAGGCTTTTGCCACGCCGGTAGCGATGGTGCCGACACCCGGTTCGGACACCAGCTTCACCGAGATCATCGCTTTCGGGTTAACCTGTTTAAGGTCGAAAATCAGCTGCGCTAAGTCCTCGATAGAGTAGATATCGTGGTGCGGCGGCGGGGAGATCAGCGTCACCCCCGGCACCGAATAGCGCAGCTTGGCGATGTACGGGGTAACTTTATCACCCGGCAACTGACCGCCTTCGCCCGGCTTCGCGCCCTGAGCGACTTTAATCTGAATGACATCGGCGTTGACCAGGTACGCCGGGGTTACGCCAAAGCGACCGGAAGCCACCTGCTTAATACGCGATACCTTGTTGGTGCCATAACGCGCAGGATCTTCGCCGCCTTCGCCGGAGTTAGAGTTACCGCCGATGCTGTTCATCGCTTCCGCCAGCGCCTCATGTGCTTCCGGGCTTAATGCGCCGATAGACATGGCTGCGGTATCAAAGCGTTTAAATAATTCGCTCGCGGGCTCTACCTCGTCAATGCTCACGGCTTCATCGCCAGGCGTAATCGCCAGCAGATCGCGCAGTGTGGCCGCCGGACGCTCATTGACCAGCTTGGCATATTCCTGATAGTTGCTGTATTCGCCGCTTTGTACAGCCTGTTGCAGCGTGCGTACCACGTCCGGGTTGTAAGCGTGGTATTCGCCGCCGTGGACGTACTTCAGCAAACCGCCCTGGCTAATCGGTTTCCGCGCCAGCCAGGCATGTTTCGAGAGGTTTAGCAGATCCTGTTGGAAGTCGGTAAAAGCTGCGCCGCTGATGCGGCTGACTACGCCCTGGAAGCACAGCGCCACGACATCATCGTGCAGACCAACGGCTTCAAACAACTTCGAGCAGCGGTATGAGGCGATGGTTGAGATGCCCATTTTGGACATGATCTTGTACAGACCTTTGTTGATGCCGTTACGGTAGTTCAGCATCACGGTCCGGTAATCTTTGGCAATCGCCTGAGTGTCGATCAGACGTCCCAGCGTTTCATAGGCCAGATACGGATAAATGGCCGTTGCACCGAAGCCGAGCAGCACCGCGAAGTGGTGCGGGTCACGCGCGCTCGCCGTTTCGACGATGATGTTGGCGTCGCAACGCAGGCTTTGTTCTACCAGACGCGTTTGCACTGCGCCCACGGCCATCGGTGCCGGAACCGGCAAGCGGTTTTTCGCGATGTTACGGTCAGAGAGCACCAGCAGTACCGTGCCATTACGTACCATCTGTTCCGCCTTATCGCACAGGGCTTTGACGGTCTCTTCAAGCGTGGTTTCGGTCACGTCAAAGGTGATATCCAGCCGGTCAGCGCGATAATGCTCCTCTTTCATGGTAGTGAGCTGGGTGAAATCGGAGTACAGCAGGATCGGTGATTTAAAGCTCAGACGGTGTGCCTGACCTTCGGCTTCGCAGAAGACGTTCATTTCGCGACCGATGCTGGTGGCCAGCGACATAACGTGCGCTTCACGCAACGGGTCGATCGGCGGGTTAGTCACCTGCGCGAACTGCTGACGGAAGTAGTCATAAATGATGCGCGGCTGGCTGGACAGCACGGCAAACGGGGTATCGTCACCCATTGAGCCGACCGCTTCCTGGCCGTTTTCACCGAGCACGCGAATGACGGAATCCAGCTCTTCGGCGCTGTAGTTAAACTGTTTCTGGTAGCTGGCGAGGGTATCATCGTCCAGCTCGCGGCTGCCGACCTGATCATCAGCCAGCTCTTCGAACGGCACCAGGCGACGAACGTTTTTCTCCATCCACTCTTTGTAGGGGTGGCGACTTTTCAGGTCATTATCGGTTTCCGCTGAGTGCAGAATGCGGCCGCTGCGGGTGTCAATAACCATCAGCTCGCCAGGGCCGACGCGGCCTTTTTCCACCACTTCATCCGGCTGATAATCCCAGATCCCGACTTCAGAGGCGCAGGTAATCAGCTTGTCTTTGGTGATGACGTAGCGCGCTGGACGCAGGCCGTTACGATCGAGGTTACAGGCGGCAAAGCGACCATCGGACATGACGATGCCCGCCGGGCCGTCCCACGGTTCCATGTGCATAGAGTTGAAGTCAAAGAACGCGCGCAGCTCCGGATCCATATCCGGGTTGTTCTGCCAGGCCGGCGGCACCAGTAAGCGCATGGCGCGGATGATGTCCATCCCGCCCGCCAGCAGCAGCTCCAGCATATTATCCATCGAACTGGAGTCGGAGCCGGTTTCGTTAACGAACGGCGCCGCGTCGTGCAGGTCCGGAATTAATGGCGTCTGGAATTTATAGGTACGTGCGCGCGCCCACTGGCGGTTGCCGGTGATGGTGTTGATCTCGCCGTTATGCGCCAGGTAGCGAAACGGTTGCGCCAGCGGCCAGCGCGGCACGGTGTTGGTGGAGAAGCGCTGGTGGAACAGGCAGATGGCCGATTCCAGACGCAGGTCCGCGAGGTCCAGGTAAAAGCGCGGCAGATCCGCCGGCATACACAGACCTTTATAAATGTTCACCAGATTCGACAGGCTACAGACGTAGAAGTCTTTATCGTCCTGCAGGCGTTTTTCGATACGACGGCGGGCGATAAATAGACGACGCTCCATATCGCGTGGGCGCCAGCCCGCAGGGGCGTTAACAAAAATTTGCTCAATACGAGGCAGGGAGGAGAGGGCGATTTCACCGAGAACACCTTCGTTGGTCGGCACGTCGCGCCAGCCGACAATCGACAGGGTCTCCTGCTGTAATTCTTCTTCGACTATGCGGCGAGAGGCTGCCGCCAGTTCAGCGTCTTTATTTAAAAAGATCATGCCGACGGCGTAATTTTTGGCTAAACGCCAGCCGCGCTCTTGCGCCACGATGCGGAAAAAGCGATCCGGTTTTTGTAACAGCAGGCCGCAACCATCGCCGGTTTTTCCATCGGCAAGAATTGCGCCACGGTGCTGCATGCGGGCCAGTGCGTGTATGGCGGTACGCACTACCTTGTGGCTAGGTTCGCCTTCTATGTGGGCGATCAGGCCGAAACCACAGTTATCCCTCTCAAGAGATTTATCGTACAACATATGAGTGAACCTCCCCAGGCTCTGCGGGATTCCCATCTGAACCGTTGCGCACGGGCACACCAAGAGCATGGCGACGGGGTTTGCGTGCATACGCTTACCTCGCATTCGCCCTCTTTATCCTTTTCGCACAGGTCAAACAAGTTTGAGGACTTGCTTCAGAGGGAATCTCAATTACTGCATAAATATGATGAGCAGGCTGCTCATCCAGAAAGCTTCCAGCGGATTTCCACGTTATCGGGAATCCACACACAGGTCAAATGGCAATCTTATTTATGCAAAAATGTGCTATAGGGCAATTAACTTTATGAAATTGCTGAAATAAAAGGGTTTTTTACATAGGTTTAACGTAGGGGGAACGGTCAGGGAAGTGTGATCTGTCTCACTGTCAGAAAGGCTGTATATCCCTCGTCCTGTCTTTGTTTATCGAGATGTTTGGCATTTTATGCTGGTTTTTAAAGTTTTAGCGTCTTAAAGATACTGTTTTTATGCAAAGAGTATAAGAAGATAAAAAAAAGAGTCGAATATAAGGAAAAGTAATTACATTTTTAGTGAATGAAATTTCGATTATTTTGATTTGTTATGCAATAAATAAAAGCTCGCCAGGGCGATTGATCCAGGTCATCGCCGACTGGGGCAAAAAATGGCAGGCTTTGGCCTCTTTTCAAGGCGCGGTCTACCAGATTATGCAGTTACAGAAATTAGTCAATATGTTTGGTGGGGATCTTTCTCGCCGTTATGGACAAAAGGTTCATAAACTCACGCTGCACGGCGGCTTTAGCTGTCCAAATCGCGATGGCACCATCGGGCGCGGCGGATGTACTTTCTGTAATGTCGCCTCGTTTGCCGATGAAGCGCAGCAGCACCATTCCATTGCCGAGCAGCTTGAACATCAGGCGAACCTGGTCAATCGCGCGAAACGCTATCTGGCCTATTTCCAGGCCTACACCAGCACCTTTGCTGAAGTTCAGGTGCTGCGTTCGATGTATCAACAGGCGGTCAGCCAGGCCAGTATCGTCGGGTTGTGCGTTGGGACGCGCCCCGACTGTGTGCCGGATGCGGTGCTTGATCTGCTTTGCGAGTATAAAGACCTGGGCTATGAAGTGTGGCTGGAGCTCGGTCTGCAAACCGCGCATGACAAAACCTTGCACCGAATTAACCGCGGCCATGATTTCGCCTGCTACCAAAACACCACGCGGCTGGCGCGCGAGCGCGGGCTGAAAGTGTGCTCGCATCTGATCGTCGGTCTGCCGGGAGAAGGGCAGGCAGAATGTCTGCAAACCATGGAACGCGTGGTGGAGACGGGCGTTGACGGTATTAAGTTGCATCCGCTGCATATTGTGAAAGGCAGTACGATGGCAAAAGCCTGGGAAGCCGGGCGGCTGAACGGGATTGAACTGGACGACTACACGATTACCGCAGGGGAGATGATCCGCCATACGCCGCCGGAGGTGATTTATCATCGTATTTCCGCCAGCGCGCGTCGCCCAACGCTGTTGGCGCCGCTATGGTGTGAAAATCGTTGGACGGGGATGGTCGAACTGGATAAGTACCTTAACGAGCACGGCGTGCAAGGCTCGGCGCTGGGTACGCCGTGGGTGCAACTGGGGAGCTAGTATGTAGGCCTGATAAGGCAAAGCGCCATCAGGCCTACGATGAACTTATCCGGCCTACCGCCTACCCGGTCATTTCACCGATAACCGCCGCATTTCTTGCACAATCTTCAACGTCACGCTGAGAATTGAGTATTATTGTGCCAAGTTGTCGTGAAGGAACCCTCTATGAAGCAAATTCGTATGCTGGCGCAATATTATGTCGACCTGATGATGAAGTTAGGTCTGGTGCGCTTTTCGCTGCTATTAGCGCTGGCTTTGGTCGTGTTGGCAATTGTGGTGCAAATGGCTGTCACCATGGTGCTGCATGGCCAGGTAGAAAGCATTGATGTCATCCGCTCTATCTTTTTTGGTCTGTTAATTACCCCCTGGGCCGTCTATTTTTTGTCAGTGGTGGTGGAGCAACTGGAGGAATCCCGGCAGCGTCTGTCACGGCTGGTGCAAAAGCTGGAAGAGATGCGCGAGCGCGATCTCAAGCTCAATGTGCAGTTGAAAGATAATATCGCCCAGCTCAATCAGGAAATTGTTGAGCGCGAAAAAGCTGAAGCGGAGCGTCAGGAAACGTTTGAGCAACTGAAGGTCGAAATCAAAGAGCGCGAAGAAGCGCAGATTCAGCTTGAGCAACAGTCTTCATTTTTACGCTCTTTCCTTGATGCCTCGCCGGACCTGGTCTTTTATCGTAATGAAGATAAAGAATTTTCCGGCTGTAACCGCGCCATGGAGCTGCTGACCGGCAAGAGCGAAAAGCAACTGGTGAATTTGAAACCGGCTGACGTTTACTCCCCTGAGGCGGCTGAAAAAGTTATTGAGACCGACGAGAAGGTGTTTCGTCATAACGTCTCGCTCACCTATGAACAGTGGCTGGACTATCCGGATGGACGCAAAGCCTGCTTTGAAATTCGTAAAGTGCCTTACTACGACCGCGTTGGTAAACGTCATGGCCTGATGGGCTTTGGTCGCGATATTACCGAACGTAAGCGTTATCAGGACGCGCTTGAACGCGCCAGCCGCGATAAGACCACGTTTATTTCTACCATCAGTCACGAGCTGCGTACGCCGCTGAACGGCATCGTTGGCTTAAGCCGGATCCTGCTGGATACGGATCTGACCGCTGAGCAGGAAAAATACCTGAAAACTATCCATGTCTCTGCTGTGACGTTGGGCAATATTTTCAACGATATTATCGATATGGATAAGATGGAGCGGCGTAAAGTCCAGCTCGATAACCAGCCGATCGATTTCACCAGCTTTATGGCGGATCTGGAAAACCTCTCTGGTCTGCAGGCGCAGCAAAAAGGGCTGCGTTTTGTGCTTGAGCCAACGCTACCGTTGCCGCATAAAGTGATTACCGACGGCACGCGTTTGCGCCAGATCCTGTGGAATCTGATCAGCAACGCCGTGAAGTTCACCCAGCAGGGGCAGGTGACCGTGCGGGCGCGCTATGACCAGGGGAATATGCTGCATTTCGAGGTAGAAGATTCCGGGATCGGCATTCCGCAGGATGAACAGGATAAAATCTTCGCCATGTATTATCAGGTGAAGGACAGTAACGGCGGCAAACCGGCAACAGGAACCGGGATTGGCCTGGCCGTATCAAAGCGTCTGGCGAGAAATATGGGCGGCGATATTACGGTTTCCAGCCAGGCTGGTAAAGGCTCTATCTTTACGCTGACCGTGCATGCGCCTGCGGTAGCGGAAGAGATTGAAGACGCTTTTGAAGATGATGACATGCCGCTGCCCGCCCTGAATGTCCTGCTGGTGGAAGACATTGAACTGAACGTCATTGTCGCGCGCTCAGTGCTGGAAAAACTGGGTAATAGCGTGGATGTCGCCATGACCGGGAAAGCCGCGCTGGAAATGTTTACGCCGGGTGAATATGACCTGGTATTGCTGGATATTCAGCTACCGGATATGACCGGGCTGGATATCTCCCGCGAGCTGACGCAAAAATACGCGCGTGAAGATCTGCCGCCGCTGGTGGCCCTTACCGCCAACGTTCTGAAAGATAAAAAAGAGTATCTGGATGCGGGAATGGACGACGTGCTGAGTAAGCCGCTGTCAGTCCCGGCTTTAACCGCCATGATCAAAAAATACTGGGATACCCGAAACAAAGAGGAGAGCACTGTGACATCTGAAGAGAGCAGTAAATCGCAAGCGCTGTTAGATATTCCTATGTTGGAACAATACCTCGAGCTGGTGGGACCGAAGTTAATTACCGACGGGCTGGCGGTGTTTGAGAAGATGATGCCGGGATATTTGAGCGTGCTGGAATCCAATCTGACTGCACGTGATAAAAAAGGCGTGGTTGAGGAAGGTCATAAAATTAAAGGTGCGGCAGGTTCGGTGGGGCTGCGCCATCTGCAACAGTTAGGTCAGCAAATCCAGTCGCCAGATCTTCCAGCCTGGGAAGATAACGTTGCTGAATGGATTGAAGAGATGAAGCAGGAGTGGCAGCACGACGTGGCGGTACTAAAAGCCTGGGTGGCGAGTGTGGAAAAAAAATGACCCCGGCTTGACCGGGGTGCGCGAATACTGCGCCAACACCAGGGAAATCGTGGCTGCGCCGTAACTTATTGTCATTGTGTACAAAGGCACAGCCCTATTTTTCAGGCCGCACGCAGTTAAGATAGCAAATCTTAAATAATTTGTTACATGAATCAGTTAAATGTGTGAAGCGTAGCATTTAAATCATAATAACTAATATGTTTCAGCCAGTTGAGAAAGGAGTATCACGATGAAAAAAGTGGGAGTCGTGCTCAGCGGATGCGGTGTGTATGACGGTGCAGAGATCCATGAAACCGTACTCACGCTGCTGGCCATTGCCCGCAATGGCGCGCAGGCCGTCTGCTTCGCCCCGGATAAACAACAAGCTGATGTGATTAATCATCTGACCGGCGAGCCGATGCCGGAAACACGCAATGTCCTGATTGAAGCCGCTCGCCTCACACGCGGCGAGATTCGCCCGCTTGCTCAGGCGGTTTCAACGGAACTGGATGCGTTGATCGTGCCGGGTGGGTTTGGCGCCGCCAAAAATCTGAGTAATTTTGCCAGCCAGGGCAGCGAATGCCGGGTTGACAGTGATTTAGCCGCGCTGGCAGTTGCCATGCATCAGATGGGGAAACCGTTGGGATTTATGTGTATTGCGCCCGCCATGTTACCCAAAATTTTTGATTTTCCGCTGCGTCTGACCATTGGCACGGATATCGATACGGCAGAGGTACTGGAGGAGATGGGCGCTGAACATGTGCCTTGTCCGGTTGATGACATTGTCGTTGATGAAGACAACAAAATCGTTACCACGCCCGCCTATATGCTGGCGCAGGATATCGCTCAGGCCGCGAGTGGCATCGATAAACTGGTCTCGCGTGTGCTGGTGTTGGTTGAATGAGAACAGGCGTTACCGCTTTTCTGCGGCGCATCTTTCTACGGGCGGTTATCGTCCTCGCCGTATTCTGGGGCGGGGGCATCGCCCTTTTCAGCGTGATGCCGGTGCCGTTCTCGGCGGTGATGGTCGAACGGCAACTGGGCGCATGGTTATCCGGTGATTTCGGGTATGTGGCGCACTCGGACTGGGTGAGTATGGATGAGAACTCACCGTGGATGGGGCTGGCGGTGATTGCCGCCGAGGACCAGAAGTTCCCTGACCATTGGGGATTCGATGTCTCTGCCATCGAGAAAGCGCTGGCGCATAATGAACGTAATGAAAACCGTATTCGCGGGGCGTCAACGTTATCGCAACAGACGGCAAAAAACCTCTTTCTGTGGGATGGACGTAGCTGGGTGCGTAAGGGCCTTGAAGCCGGGCTCACGCTGGGGATGGAAACGGTCTGGAGCAAGAAACGTATTCTGACCGTCTATCTGAACGTTGCGGAGTTTGGCGACGGAATTTTTGGCGTGGAGGCGGCGGCGCAGCGGTATTTTCATAAACCTGCCAGTCGCTTAAGTATGTCTGAAGCGGCCTTGCTGGCGGCGGTCCTACCTAATCCTTTACGTTTTAAAGCGAATGCGCCTTCGGGTTATGTGCGTAGCCGTCAGGCGTGGATTATGCGCCAAATGCGCCAGTTAGGCGGTGAGTCGTTTATGCGGGAAAATAAGCTGTATTAGCGGAGTTATTGCCGGATGCGGCGTAAACGCCTTATCCGGCCTACTGGCTACGTTCTGTGTACTCGATTAATCTTCGTCAAACCCTGAATTAAACAGGGCAACCACCGCGGCCAGAGCTTCAACTTCCTGCGGGCCTGTGGCTTCAACTTCTATCTGCCGCCCCTTCGCAGAATCCAGCATCAGCAGCGCGATAACGCTGTTTGCCTCGGCTTCCGTTCCTTCATCATTACGCAGCAAAACTTCTGCTTCGAAACCCTGCATCAATTCAAAAAGTTTCATTGCTGGCCGCGCATGCATGCCCAGCTTATTAGTGATTTCAACGGTTTGCTTCACGGTCATGATTTACGTTTTTCCAGCGTACGATGGCGTGACTGCACGTTTTTACCGCGTGAGCGGAAGTAGTCTGCCAGCTGCTCTGCAATATACACCGAACGGTGTTTCCCGCCGGTACAGCCGATGGCTACAGTGAGGTAGCTGCGGTTGTTGGTCTCCAGCATGGGTAACCATAGCTCAAGATAGCTGCGGGTCTGGTAGATAAAATTGTGTACTTCTGTGTGCCTGTCGAGGAAGGCGGCGACAGGGCGGTCAAGACCGGTCATCGGGCGCAGCTTCGGATCCCAGTGTGGGTTGGGCAGGAAGCGCACGTCAAAGACGTAGTCCGCGTCAATCGGGATACCGTGTTTGAAACCAAAGGATTCGAATACCATCGTCAATTCACGTTCACGTTTGCCCAGCAGTCGGGTACGCAGCATTTCCGCCAGTTCGTGTACGGACATTTCGGAGGTATCAACAATCAGGTCTGCGCGGGAACGCAGCGGCTCCAGCAAATCGCTTTCTTTATCGATAGCGCTTTCCAGCGACAAGTTTTTGCTGGAGAGGGGGTGTAAACGACGCGTGTCGCTGTAGCGGCGAATCAGCGTGTTACGGTCAGCATCAAGGAACAGCAACTGCGGTGAGAAGCCTTCAGGCAGATTGTTCATTGCCTGCTCGAAAATCTCCGGGGATTCCGGCATGTTACGCACATCAATGCTGACGGCCGCAGAAATCTGGCGATCGGCCAGTGTACGAGCCAGATCGGGCAATAGCACTACGGGAAGGTTATCCACGCAGTAAAAACCCATATCTTCCAGCGCACGCAGGGCAACGGATTTGCCTGACCCTGAACGACCGCTGACGATCATCAGTACCATGTACTGTTTCTCCTCACAACGACAAAAAAGGATGCCATTGGGTTGTTATGCTTCATCCTGTCCACCTTCGGTGTCCGTGATGATTTGATACAACTCCTGGTCACTCTGTGCGGCGCGCAGGCGACGGCAGATGGCTTTATCTGCCAGACGTTTGGCGACCAGCGATAATGTATGCAAATGCGTCTTGGTTTGGTCTGCCGGGACCAGCAGGGCGAAAAGCAGATCGACGGGTTGATTATCAATGGCGTCGAAGGCGATGGGCGTTTCGAGTTGCACAAACACGCCAACCGCGCGCATCGTGTCTTCTTCCAGCTTGCCGTGCGGGATGGCAATACCATTACCGATGCCGGTACTGCCCATTTTTTCACGCGTCAGAATGGCTTCAAATACCACCTGAGAGGGCAAGCTGAGCTGTTTTGCCGCCAGTTCACTGATGATTTCCAGTGCGCGTTTCTTGCTTTGGCAGTGAACGGCCGCGCGCGTACATTCCTGGTTAAGAACATTGCTCAGTTGTAGAGTCGTATCGTTATTTGTCATAATTTCACCTAAGCGCTAACTGTACAAATGGCCCGTTGTGCTGCACAACAGGCCGTCCTGCACCCGCTAACTGCCCGGAAAGTTAGTGCTGTTTCAGTTTATCTTTATGTTTTGTTAACTGCCGAGCCAGTTTATCAATTAAACCGTCAATGGCGGCGTACATATCCTGACCTTCCGCGCTGGCATGAATTTCACCACCGTTTACATGCAGTGTTGCATCCGAGATATGTGTAACCTTCTCCACTTTCAACACAATATAGACCTGATTAATCCGGTCGAAATATTGTTCAAGCTTGGCGAATTTGGTATTAACAAACTCGCGCAGAGCTTCCGTGATTTCGACGTTGTTTCCAGTGATGTTGAGCTGCATAGTGTCTTCCTTATCGGTTTGGTCACACCAGTTGTTTGCGCTGGTTAGACGGCGGAATGGATAAAGACTCTCGGTACTTCGCAACGGTGCGGCGCGCCACCATGATACCCTGATCCGACAGCATAGAGGTTAACTTGCTGTCACTCAGCGGTTTCGCGGGGTTCTCCGCAGCAATTAATTTCTTCACCAGTGCGCGGATAGCTGTGGATGAGGCTTCGCCCCCGCCTTCAGTGTTAACGTGACTGGAAAAGAAATACTTCAGTTCAAATATGCCGCGCGGACTGTGCAAATACTTTTGCGTGGTCACTCGGGAAATGGTCGATTCGTGCATCTCGACGGCCTGGGCGATATCCGCCAGCACCATCGGTTTCATAAATTCTTCGCCTTGCTCAAAGAAGGCCTGCTGCTGTTCAACGATACAGCGACTGACGCGCAGCAGCGTATCATTGCGGCTTTCCAGACTTTTAATCAGCCACTTCGCATCCTGCAAATTGCTACGAATAAACTGGCTGTCGGCATCGTTGCGCGCGCTATTGCACATCGCGGCGTAGTGCTGGTTAATCTGCAAGCGTGGAATGCTGTCGCCGTTGAGTTCGACCACCCAACGATCGTTATGCTTACGCACCAGCACATCCGGGATGACGTATTCCGGCTCGCCGGTTTGGATCGACTGTCCTGGGCGGGGATCGAGCGACTGGATGAGGTTGACGGCTTCTTTCAGCACGTCTTCTTTCAGTCGGGTTACGCGCATCAGCGAGCGAAAGTCATGGTTGGCTAACAGATCGAGGTGATCGCTGATGATCAGACGCGCTTCTTCCAGCCATGGCGTGGACTTATCAAATTGCGAAAGTTGGATCAGTAAGCAGTCACGCAGATCTTTGGCTGCCACGCCAACGGGATCAAAGCGCTGAACGCGTTTAAGCACGGCTTCGATTTCATCCATACCGACGTCGTCATCGCCCATGCTTTCGAGAATATCGTCCAGGGTCACGGTGAGATAACCGGTTTCGTCAACCGCATCAACAATTGATGTCGCAATGGCGCGATCGGTATCCGAGAACGGGGTCAGCTCCACTTGCCACATCAGGTAATCCTGCAGCGATTGCGTGGTCTCCCCCTGATAAACAGGCAGTTCGTCGTCAATGTAATCTCCGCTGGTGCCTGAAGGCGTACCGGCGGTGTAGATTTCATCCCAACTGGCGTCAAGCGGCAATTCCTCTGGCATCTCTTTTTGTTCGAGTGCATCTGCGGTATCGAGGGATTCGCTGTCCTGTTTTTCCTGGGTATCAATTTCGTCGTGAAGATCGGTTTGCTCGAGCAGTGGGTTACTTTCCAGCGCTTGCTGAAGTTCTTGCTGAAGTTCCAGCGTGGACAACTGCAACAGACGGATCGCCTGTTGTAGCTGAGGCGTCATCGCCAGTTGTTGGCTAAGCCTGAGTTGCAAACCTTGCTTCATGTTCAGAGTTGTTTTCTCCTGCGGTGACGTGAAGTCTTCTACCCTATCAGAGTCTGAAGTCTTCCCCAAGGTATACGCGCTTAACGTGCTCATCCTGCAGTATTTCTGTCGGCGTGCCGTGGGCGATCAGGTGTCCCTGGCTCACGATATAGGCGCGCTCACAAACTGCCAGCGTTTCGCGGACGTTATGGTCGGTAATCAACACCCCAAGCCCGCTGTCGCGCAGGTGTTCGATGATCCGTTTGATATCGATAACGGAAATCGGGTCAACACCGGCAAACGGTTCATCAAGCAGGATAAATTTCGGATTCGCGGCCAGCGCGCGGGCGATTTCCACACGGCGTCGTTCACCACCGGAGAGCGATTGGCCCATGCTGTCACGCAGATGTTCGATATGGAATTCTTCCATCAGCTCATTGGCGCGATCTTCCCGCTGCTCACTGGTGAGATCGTCACGAATTTGCAGTACCGCCATCAGGTTATCAAACACGCTCAGGCGACGGAAAATAGACGCTTCCTGCGGTAGGTAGCCGATGCCGCGACGCGCGCGCGCATGCAGTGGCAGCAGACTGATATCTTCGTCATCAATGATAATGTTGCCCGCATCGCGCGGGACAATGCCGACCACCATGTAAAATGTCGTTGTCTTGCCCGCACCGTTAGGACCAAGCAGACCGACGATCTCCCCGGAGTTGACGGTCAGACTGACATCTTCCACCACACGGCGGCCCTTATAGGCCTTTGCAAGGTTCTTTGCAGTTAATGTTGCCATAACGAATCAGTTACCTTTTTTCTCTGCCGGAGCCTTGTTTTTGTCCTGCAACTGCGACGGAACCAGAACGGTGGTGACGCGTTTGCCTTTATCGCTGAAGGCCTGCATTTTCTGCTCTTTTACCAGATAGGTGATCTTATCACCCGTGATGTTGCTATCGAGCTGTTCCAGGTAAGCCTTACCGGTGAGCACGACGAAGTCTTTCGCCAGTTCATAGTGCATGTGTGAGGCGCGGCCTTTCACTGGCTTACCGTTGTCCTGCATCTGGTAAAAGGTGGCGGGCTCACCGTAACCATCAATCACTTCTTTACCGTCTTCACCGCCCGGGCGGGTCACAACGACTTTATCGGCATTAATTTTGATGGTGCCCTGAGTCACAATCACGTTACCAGTAAACGTCACCACGTTGCCCTGCATATCCAGGGACTGCTGGTCCGACTCGATATGAATTGGCTGCTCGGTATCGCCGGTGACGGCAAATGCCGGAATGCTGGCGGCCAGAAGTGAACTGGCAAGCACAAGATTAAGGCTGAGTTTGTTTATTTTGGATTTCATATGAGGTTCTAACCTTTTCAATCAGCTCGGCGTTCTTGTTGCGTAAGTTGCCGCGCATCTTCAGTCCGCTGGAGTTAAATGTTGTGCCATATAACGTGACAAGATCATCAGAAGTGACGTCTTGAGTCACCAGGTTAATCTGTGCGTTATCGGTCGTAATTCTGCGTAGTTGAGAGTCAGGCACCAGGGCGTTAACTTCAACATGGCCGTACAGATACAGCATTCGATCGTTGGTCAATTTGGCTTTATCGGCTTTGATTGACCAGGTCGGTACTTTATCTTTATCAAACGTGGTTAATACCGGTTGAGTAAACCACGAAACCGCTTGCTCCGAATAATATTCAACGTGTTGGGCGATCAAGTGATAGCTCAGCGCGCCTTCCGGACTATACACGACGGTATCGGTATGTTCGCTTTTATAGGTTGGCTCGTTGTTATTGACGGCGACCTGAGTGGCCTCGTCTTTGTCTGCCAGGTTAATACCAATCATCACAAGGACAGCCAGCGACAGTAGAATGATAACCCAACGTCTGGTTTTGCTCATATCGATTGCCCTTTGGCCTCGTCCAGTTTGCCCTGCGCCAGGAGTAATAAATCGCAGACTTCACGTACAGCGCCGCGTCCCCCATCGATACGGGTGACGTAGTCGGCGCGTGGAATCAGCAATGGATGGGCATCCGCCACCGCTACGCTTAATCCCACTTTTGCCATCACTGGCCAGTCGATCAGGTCATCGCCAACATAGGCCACATTTTCCGGCGCGATCGCCAGTTTTCCAAGCAGATCGTCAAAGGCGATCAGTTTGTCTGACTGCCCCTGATACAGATGCGTGATCCCCAATGTGGCACAGCGATCTTCTACAAGTTTAGCCTTTCGTCCGGTAATAATAGCAACCTCAATACCGGAAGTGAGCGCACAGCGAATTCCGTAGCCATCGCGGACGTTAAAAGCCTTCAGCTCTTCACCGTTGTTGCCCATATAAATCAGACCATCAGACAATACGCCATCCACATCCAGGATCAGCAAACGGATGTTCTCAGCCCGGGTGATAACGTCAGCGTTGACGGGTCCATAACAGGTCGCAAGCGACGCACCTGCTTTACTCATTTTCTTTATCCTTGAGTTTCTTACACTACACCTGCACGCAGCAGATCATGCATATGTAACACACCGAGTAACTGGTCGCCATCAGCAACCATTACCGAAGTGATATGGCGGGACTGCATTAAGTTCAGGGCATCAACGGCAAGAATGCCCGGACGCACGCGAATGCCTCCAGGGGTCATCACATCGGCAATGCCTAACTGGCGTACATCTACGCCCATATCAAAGACGCGACGTAAATCGCCATCCGTGAAAATACCGTCAATCTTCATGGCATCATCGCAAATGACGGTCATGCCGAGATTTTTACGTGTGATCTCAAGTAAGGCGTCACGCAGGCTGGCGCTTTTATTAACATGCGGAATCTCATCACCCGTATGCATAATATCGTTAACACGCAGCAAAAGCTTACGGCCCAGTGCGCCACCCGGATGCGATAACGCAAAATCTTCCGCGGTGAAGCCGCGTGCTTTTAATAACGCCACGGCAAGGGCATCGCCCATCACCAGCGTTGCGGTGGTGCTGCTGGTTGGCGCCAGGCCTAACGGGCAAGCTTCCTTGGGCACTTTAACACACAGATGCACATCTGCCGCACGCGCCATGCTGCTTTCCGGACGGCCGGTCATGCAGATAAGCGGGACATGAAGACGTTTTAATACCGGGATTAACGCCGCTATCTCATTGGATTCGCCGGAGTTAGAGATGGCGATCACCACATCCTGCGGCGAGACCATGCCTAAATCGCCATGCGCGGCTTCGCCCGGATGCACGAAAAATGAGGGGGTGCCGGTGCTGGCAAAAGTGGCCGCCATCTTCCGCCCAATATGTCCGGATTTCCCCATCCCCATCACCACGACTTTGCCCGGGCAACTGAATATTTTTTCACAGGCGAGGGTAAAGTTTTGATTAATGTACTGATCAAGCTCCGCCAGGCCTTCACGTTCAATTGCCAGGACTTCCTTGCCTGCTTGCTGAAAGTCAAAACCCGGTTGCAACTCTAAGTGCGACATAATGCGTTTCCAGTTATCCAACGAGAAGTGGCGATAACCAATACAGCATCGCCAGCCATATGATAAAGCCGCCGGTCAGCAGCGCACCCGCGCCGCGACCAATCTGGCGCGGACGTCGCCAGCAGAGTAGTGCAAAAATCACGCTCACCAGCAGCATGACGCTATAGTCACGGGTGAAGGCCATCGGATTGACTTCACCCGGCGTAATTAGCGCCGGTAACCCGAGGACGATAACAATATTAAAAATGTTCGCGCCGATGATGTTGCCAACGGCAATATCGTTTTCGCCTTTACGCAGACCCGCAATGGCCGTTGCCAGCTCTGGCAAACTGGTACCAATAGCGACTACCGTCAGCCCGATGGTGAGTTCGCTCATGGCGAAATAGTTCGCCAGTACGGTGGCGTTATCCACCACCATCCGTGTTGCCATTGGCATAATAATCAACGCAATGCCCAACCACAAAAATGCGACTGGCAATCCGCCTTCGCGTGGAAGTTCCGCTATCTGCTCCCGGGTCAGCGTGTCATTGCCTTGTCGCTCAGCCAGACGGGCGATTTTAACAATGAATAGCAGCCATAGCACGGCCAGAAGCAGGAGAAAGAAACCGTCACTACGACTCAACTGGCCGTCATACAACACGGATGCGGCTAAAATACTCACCAGCAACATTAGCGGTAATTCACGACGCAGAACATCAGAATGCACGGTAAAAGGATGAATCAGCGCCGACAGACCTAAAATAAGCAGAATGTTGGTAATGTTAGATCCGATAGCGGTACCCACGGCCAGATCGAGTTGCCCATTTATTGATGCCGCCACAGAGACAATGATCTCGGGTAACGACGTCCCTACGCTGACAACGGTCATCCCAATAATAATGGGGGGGATACCGAAATTTCGACATAAAATGGATGCGGCAAATACCAGACGGTCGGCACCGTAGACCACCAGAAGTAAACCAATTATTAACAGCGCCGTCGCTAAAAGCATCTAAAGTCCTTTCTTCAGGTATACTCGCCGGTCCACTTGAAGGATCTTCTGGAAGCCGTAACGAAGTCTTAATTTTGACTTTATGCGGCTAAAAAGTAAAACAAATGCCAGCTTTCGCTAACCAGGACAGGCAATAATCTGTAAATATGTTGGGTTCAGGGCTAAATTGAGCGCCAAACTCTTCGATCAACGAGGCAATAGTAAAGGATGAATCAATGGGTCAGTCTGTGGCGAATCTAGTCGATATGCGCGATGTCAGCTTTTCCCGAGGCGATCGCTGCATCTTTGATAATATTTCCCTGACGGTGCCGCGTGGTAAGGTGACGGCGATCATGGGGCCATCAGGCATCGGCAAAACGACGCTATTGCGTCTGATTGGCGGACAGATACCCCCGGATAAGGGCGAGATCCTGTTCGACGGCGAGAACGTTCCGGCCATGTCCCGTTCGCGTTTATTTACCGTGCGTAAACGCATGAGTATGTTGTTTCAGTCCGGCGCGCTGTTTACCGACATGAACGTGTTTGACAACGTCGCGTATCCGCTACGCGAGCATACGACGTTGCCTGCAGCGTTGCTGAAAAGCACGGTGATGATGAAGCTTGAAGCCGTTGGTCTGCGGGGCGCGGCAAAGTTAATGCCTTCTGAATTATCCGGTGGGATGGCACGGCGTGCTGCGTTAGCACGCGCCATCGCGCTGGAGCCTGACCTCATTATGTTTGACGAACCGTTCGTCGGCCAGGATCCCATTACCATGGGGGTGCTGGTAAAACTGATTTCGGAACTGAACAGTGCGCTGGGCGTCACCTGCGTGGTGGTGTCCCATGATGTGCCTGAGGTGCTGAGTATTGCAGATTACGCCTATATTATGGCGGACAAAAAAATAGTGGCCTACGGTAGTGCTCAGGCTCTGCAAGAAAACGCCGACCCGCGCGTACGTCAGTTCCTTGACGGTATTGCTGATGGGCCGGTTCCGTTCCGTTATCCGGCGGGCGACTACCACATCGATTTACTCAAAACAGGGAGTTAAGCCACCCATGTTGTTAAATGCGCTGGCATCACTCGGACATCGAGGGATTAAAACCCTCAGGACGTTCGGGCGAGCCGGATTAATGTTGTTCAATGCGGTTGTCGGCAAGCCAGAGTTTCGCAAACATGCGCCACTGCTGATACGCCAGCTCTATAATGTCGGTGTCTTATCGATGCTGATCATTATTGTTTCTGGTGTGTTCATAGGTATGGTGCTGGGGTTGCAGGGATACCTGGTTCTGACGACCTACAGTGCGGAAACCAGCCTTGGCATGCTGGTGGCGCTGTCATTGTTACGTGAGCTGGGGCCGGTTGTTGCGGCGCTACTGTTTGCCGGGCGCGCCGGATCGGCCTTAACCGCAGAGATTGGCCTGATGCGGGCGACCGAGCAACTCTCCAGTCTGGAAATGATGGCCGTCGATCCGCTGCGTCGGGTGATCTCTCCGCGTTTTTGGGCCGGTGTCATTTCATTGCCGCTGTTGACGATTATTTTTGTCGCGGTGGGGATCTGGGGCGGTTCGCTGGTTGGCGTAAGCTGGAAAGGTATTGATGCAGGCTTTTTCTGGTCGGCGATGCAAAATGCCGTCGACTGGCGTCTGGACCTGGTCAACTGTCTGATTAAGAGCGTGGTGTTCGCCATAACGGTCACCTGGATTGCATTGTTCAATGGTTATGATGCGATCCCGACCTCAGCCGGCATTAGCCGGGCAACGACACGCACCGTTGTGCACGCCTCTCTCGCCGTTCTGGGGCTGGATTTTGTGCTCACCGCACTGATGTTTGGGAATTGAGTTCATGCAAACGAAAAAAAATGAAATTTGGGTCGGGTTATTTCTGCTGATTGCGCTGCTGGCTGCGCTGTTTGTCTGCCTGAAGGCAGCGAATGTTACCTCAATGCGTACTGAGCCGACTTACACGATTTATGCGACTTTTGATAATATTGGCGGCCTGAAAGAACGCTCTCCGGTGCGGATTGGCGGGGTGGTGGTTGGACGCGTATCGGATATCTCGCTGGATCCGAAAACGTACCTGCCGCGCGTGACCCTGGAAATCGAATCGCGTTTTAACCATATTCCTGACACCAGTTCCCTGAGCATCCGTACTTCCGGCCTGCTGGGAGAGCAGTATCTGGCATTGAACGTCGGTTTTGAAGATCCTGAGCTGGGAACGTCTATCCTCAAAGATGGCGGTACGATTCAGGACACGAAATCCGCGATGGTGCTGGAAGACATGATTGGTCAGTTCCTTTACAACAGCAACAGTAAAGGTGATGACAATAAGAATTCTGGCGATGCGCCAGCCGCAACTGAAGGCAATAATGAAGCCACTACGCCTGCGGGCGCAACGAAATAATCTCAGGAGAATCGACGTATGTTTAAACGATTGATGATGGTGGCTATGCTGATCATTGCCCCCCTTAGCGCGGCAACCGCGGCGGATCAGACTAACCCGTACAAGTTGATGAATGAGGCGGCGCAGAAGACCTTTGATCGCCTGAAGAACGAGCAACCTAAAATCCGCGCCAACCCGGATTACCTGCGCGATGTTGTCGATCAGGAATTGTTGCCATACGTACAGGTTAAATATGCTGGTGCGCTGGTCCTGGGCCGCTACTACAAAGAAGCGACCCCGGCACAACGTGACGCCTATTTCGCCGCCTTTCGTGAATATCTGAAGCAGGCTTACGGTCAGGCGCTGGCAATGTATCACGGTCAGACCTATCAGATTGCCCCTGAGCAGCCGCTGGGTGATGCGACCATCGTGCCTATCCGCGTGACCATTATCGATCCGAATGGCCGTCCTCCGGTTCGTCTGGATTTCCAGTGGCGTAAAAACTCGCAAACCGGTAACTGGCAGGCGTATGACATGATCGCCGAAGGCGTCAGCATGATCACCACCAAACAGAATGAGTGGAGCGACCTGCTGCGTACCAAAGGCATCGATGGCCTGACAGCACAGCTGAAATCTATTTCTCAGCAGAAAATTACCCTGGAAGAGAAAAAATAATGACCCAGTCACTCACCTGGAAGCGTGAAGGTGACAAGCTGGTGCTGGCGGGAGAGCTGGATCAAGACGTGTTAAATCCATTATGGGATGCGCGAGTTGAGGCGATGCAAGGGATAACCTGCATCGACCTGAACCAGGTTTCCCGGGTGGATACCGGTGGTCTGGCGTTACTGCTGCACTTGATTGATCAGGGCAAGCAGCAGGGGAACAGCGTTTCGCTCGCTGGTGTTAACGATAAAGTTTACACGCTGGCGCAGCTTTACAATCTGCCTGACGATGTCCTTCCGCGTTAATTTTTTCAGGCTGGATAAGGCCTTGTGCCTTCATCCAGCATCCCCATCATAAGGGATCTGCCATCAAAGCCTTGTCTGATTTATCAGCGAGGCTTTTTGCTTATTTATGACAGCGCCACTTTGCTCTAAGATGTTGGGCTGTTTTCACTATCTGACGAATGAAGAGCCCATGGAAAATAATGAAATTCAGAGTGTGCTGATGAATGCGCTCTCCCTCCAGGAAGTCCACGTTTCTGGCGACGGCAGTCACTTTCAGGTTATTGCCGTGGGTGAGATGTTTGAAGGCATGAGCCGGGTCAAGAAGCAGCAATCAGTCTATGGCCCGTTGATGGAGTACATTGCGGACAACCGCATTCATGCTTTGTCGATTAAAGCGTTTACCCCAGCGGAATGGGCGCGCGATCGCAAACTTAATGGTTTTTGAGCTACGGGTGATGTGCCGGTAGCGAAGATAAATTCTTAACAGAGAACAGAATAATGGATAAATTTCGTGTTCAGGGGCCAACGAAGCTCCAGGGCGAAGTCACAATTTCAGGCGCTAAAAACGCCGCACTGCCGATCCTGTTTGCGGCGCTGCTGGCGGAAGAACCTGTAGAGATCCAAAACGTCCCGAAACTGAAGGACGTTGACACTTCCATGAAGCTACTGAGCCAGTTGGGTGCGAAAGTTGAGCGTAATGGTTCCGTGCACATTGATGCGCGTGACGTTAACGTCTTCTGTGCACCGTATGATCTGGTGAAAACCATGCGTGCGTCTATCTGGGCGCTCGGACCGTTGGTTGCTCGCTTTGGCCAGGGGCAGGTTTCACTGCCGGGCGGTTGCACCATCGGCGCGCGTCCGGTTGACCTGCACATTACCGGTCTGGAGCAGTTAGGCGCGACGATCAAGCTGGAAGAAGGCTATGTGAAGGCGTCCGTTGATGGCCGTCTGAAAGGCGCGCATATCGTCATGGATAAAGTGAGCGTCGGCGCGACGGTCACTATTATGTGTGCGGCAACACTTGCTGAAGGCACCACCATCATTGAAAACGCCGCGCGCGAGCCGGAGATCGTCGATACCGCTAATTTCCTGATTGCGCTGGGTGCGAAGATCAGCGGTCAGGGTACCGATCGCATTACCATCGAAGGTGTTGAACGTCTCGGCGGTGGTGTTTATCGCGTTCTGCCAGACCGTATTGAAACCGGCACTTTCCTGGTTGCAGCAGCGATTTCTCGCGGCAAAATTATCTGCCGCAATGCGCAACCTGACACGCTGGATGCCGTCCTGGCGAAGCTGCGTGATGCGGGGGCGGATATCGAAGTCGGCGAGGACTGGATAAGCCTCGACATGCACGGCAAGCGTCCGAAGGCGGTCAATGTACGTACTGCGCCGCACCCGGCGTTCCCGACTGATATGCAGGCCCAGTTCACGCTGCTGAACCTGGTGGCAGAAGGGACAGGCTTCATCACGGAAACCGTGTTTGAGAACCGCTTCATGCACGTGCCTGAGCTGAGCCGTATGGGCGCTCACGCGGAAATCGAAAGCAACACTGTGATTTGCCACGGTGTGGAAACGCTCTCCGGCGCGCAAGTGATGGCGACCGATCTGCGTGCGTCAGCAAGCCTGGTGTTGGCGGGTTGTATTGCTGAAGGTACGACGGTGGTCGACCGTATTTATCACATCGATCGCGGCTATGAGCGCATCGAAGATAAACTGCGTGCGCTGGGCGCAAACATTGAGCGCGTGAAAGGCGAGTAATCGTCAACGCCTCTGGTAACCCCCTGGTCTTTGGGCCGGGGGTTACTGCTTAATGTTCATTCAGGATTCTTTTTCCCTCTCGGTCCCCTCATCATTCGTGTTCTGTCGATGAATTCATGCGTTTTGGCATCGTGGTAGCGCGACGGCCAGATCACCCAAGGGTCGGTTCCCAGCGCCCGGGCAATAATCAACTCTCCTTTCGGCCATGGCCGCGTTAACGCGTTCGCCAGCGTTGATGAACTCAAGCCATTTTTACGTGACTCAGCGGCCATTGAGGTGCCTTTTTTGCGCAGTCCGGCGATGATGTCGGCCGTATGCCAGTCAATCAGCTTGCTTTCCATAAATTCATCCCTCCTTTGGTTAATGACTTACGGTTTCACGTTCGGTTGTGGCGACACTATAACGCTCCGAGAACAAATGTTCTAAAATGTTCGTGTAAGGTGTGAGTATATTCAGATTATGCCAATATCTGGCGTAATAATCCGGAAAGCTGAAAGGATTTATTGGAATTTATAAGAATATCCCGTGCGAGGCACGGGATGATGAGTGGCTGGGGGGAAGGTAATTAGCGGTCGCGCTGTACGGCGATATGCGCCAGACCAATCAGCGCTTCTCGCCATGGCGTATCAGGCAGCACCTGCAACGCGGCGATGGCTTTATCGGCCTCTTCTTCCGCACGTTGTCGGGTCCACTCCAGAGAGCCACAGGCGTTCATCGCTTCCAGAACCGGCTCCAGAAGGTGACGACCGTTACCTTGTTCAATGGCCTGGCGGATCATCTGCGCCTGCTCCGGGGTGCCGTGGCGCATGGCATGCAGCAGCGGTAGCGTCGGCTTACCTTCGTTCAGGTCATCACCGACGTTTTTACCCAACTGCTCGCCATCTGCGCTGTAATCCAGTAAATCGTCAATTAACTGGAACGCAGTCCCAAGATAACGGCCATAATCCTGCAACCCTTTCTCTTGTTCTTCGCTGCAGCCAGCCAGAATACCCGAGCATTGGGCTGCGGCTTCAAACAAACGCGCCGTCTTGCTGTAGATGACGCGCATATAGTTTTCTTCGGTGATGTCCGGGTCGTTGACGTTCATCAACTGCAGAACTTCACCTTCTGCGATGACGTTAACCGCTTTCGACATGACTTCCAGTACTTTCAGCGAGCCGAGGCTGGTCATCATCTGAAATGCGCGGGTATAGATAAAATCGCCGACCAGCACGCTGGCCGCATTACCAAACGCCGCATTTGCTGTGGCTTTCCCGCGGCGCATGTCGGACTCATCCACAACATCGTCATGCAGGAGGGTCGCAGTGTGGATAAACTCGATGAGGGCTGCAATCGTAACGTGCGCATTTTCCTGGTAACCAACGGCACGTGCTGCAAGTACTGCGATCATTGGGCGAATGCGTTTTCCGCCGCCGCTCACGATGTAGTACCCTAACTGATTGATCAACTGGACGTCGGAATTGAGCTGTTCAAGGATTGTCGCATTGACCCCCGCCATATCTTGCGCGGTTAACTCATTGATTTTTTCTAAATTCATCGCAAAAGCCGGGCTTCTCGCCCCGATTACCTCACCGTATGGCAAGGTAACGTCGGGTTCAGGTTTATAAATATATGCTGATTGTACTGAAAAAACGCCGTAGATAAACGTTACCGTACGTGTTGTGTTTTTTTTCTTCATGTATTGACGGTAGCACTTGTCAAAGGCTCGCGTTTTGCGTAATATTCGCGCCCTATTGTGAATATTTATAGCGCACTCTGAATCATCAAAAAGGTGTGCGCGGAAGCGGAGTTTTTTATGTACGCGGTTTTCCAAAGTGGTGGTAAACAACACCGAGTAAGCGAAGGTCAGACCGTTCGCCTGGAAAAGCTGGACATCGCAACTGGCGAATCTGTTGAATTCGCTGAAGTTCTGATGATCGCAAACGGTGAAGAAGTCAAAATCGGCGTTCCTTTCGTTGATGGCGGCGTTATCAAAGCTGAAGTTGTTGCTCATGGTCGTGGCGAGAAAGTTAAAATCGTTAAGTTTCGTCGTCGTAAACACTACCGTAAGCAGCAGGGCCATCGTCAGTGGTTCACTGATGTGAAAATCACTGGCATCAGCGCTTAAGTTAAGGGGAGCAGATTAAATGGCACATAAAAAGGCTGGCGGCTCGACTCGTAACGGTCGCGATTCAGAAGCTAAACGTCTGGGCGTAAAACGCTTCGGCGGTGAAACAGTTCTGGCTGGTAGCATCATCGTTCGTCAACGTGGTACTAAATTCCACGCTGGCTCCAACGTTGGTTGCGGCAAAGACCACACTCTGTTTGCTAAAGCAGACGGTAAAGTGAAATTTGAAGTGAAAGGCCCGAAAAACCGTAAATTCATCAGCATCGTTGCTGAATAAGTTTTTCGCGTCCCGGTAACGGATAAAAGCCCCGCAACACGTTGCGGGGCTTTTTACATTCGACGGCCGGTAAATATGCTCGTCGCGCCGTGATAAACCGGAAACGAGCCCTTGCAGGGAATACGGCATGAAGCAGCAGGCAGGCATTGGTATTCTGTTAGCACTCACGACTGCAATATGTTGGGGCGCTTTGCCAATAGCAATGAAGCAAGTGCTGGAGGTGATGGAGCCTCCTACCGTGGTGTTCTACCGTTTTTTAATGGCAAGTATTGGCCTTGGCGCTATCCTTGCGGTTAAAAAAAAGCTCCCCCCATTGCGCATTTTTCGCAAAGCGCGTTGGTTGGTGCTGTTGGCAATAGCCACCGGTGGGCTGTTCGGTAACTTCATACTGTTTAGTTCATCTTTGCAATACTTGAGCCCAACGGCCTCGCAGGTTATCGGTCAGCTGTCACCCGTTGGCATGATGATCGCCAGCGTCTTTATCCTGAAAGAAAAGATGCGCGGCACGCAGGTGATTGGCGCCATTATGCTTCTGAGCGGCCTGGTTCTGTTTTTTAATACCAGTCTGATCGAAATTTTTACCCGACTCACCGATTACACCTGGGGCGTTATCTTTGGTGTCGGTGCGGCGATGGTCTGGGTGAGCTATGGGGTCGCGCAAAAGGTGTTATTGCGCCGTCTGGCGTCACCGCAGATCCTGTTTTTACTGTACACTTTATGTACGATCGCGTTGTTGCCGCTGGCTAAACCCGGTGTCATCACGCAGCTCAGCGACTGGCAGCTGGCCTGCCTGGTATTCTGCGGCCTGAATACGCTGGTAGGATACGGCGCTCTCGCGGAAGCGATGGCGCGCTGGCAGGCGGCGCAGGTAAGCGCCATTATTACGCTTACGCCGCTGTTTACGTTATTATTTTCAGATTTATTATCACTGGCCTGGCCCGATTTCTTCGCCAGACCGATGCTAAACCTTTTAGGTTATCTCGGTGCGTTTATCGTGGTTGCGGGCGCGATGTATTCCGCCATTGGTCATCGAATTTGGGGCGGTTTACGTAAGCATGAAACGGTGGTTTCGCAACCCCGCTCAGGCGAATGATTTACGGAGAGTAAAATGAAGTTTGTTGATGAAGCATCGATTCTGGTCGTTGCAGGTGATGGCGGTAATGGTTGCGTGAGCTTCCGCCGTGAAAAATATATTCCAAAAGGCGGCCCGGACGGCGGTGATGGCGGTGATGGCGGCGACGTATGGATGGAAGCCGACGAAAACCTGAACACGCTGATCGATTACCGTTTTGAAAAATCTTTCCGTGCAGAACGTGGTCAGAATGGCGCGAGCCGCGATTGCACAGGTAAACGCGGTAAAGACGTTACGATTAAAGTGCCTGTCGGTACGCGCGTTATCGATCAGGGCACCGGCGAAACCATGGGCGACATGACCAAGCATGGTCAGCGTCTGATGGTCGCTAAAGGCGGCTGGCACGGCCTGGGTAACACCCGTTTCAAATCCTCGGTCAACCGTACTCCGCGTCAGAAAACGATGGGGACACCGGGCGATAAGCGCGATCTGTTGCTGGAGCTGATGCTGCTGGCGGACGTGGGTATGTTGGGTATGCCAAATGCCGGTAAATCGACGTTTATCCGTGCGGTATCCGCGGCGAAGCCGAAAGTTGCCGATTATCCGTTCACCACCCTGGTACCAAGCCTGGGCGTGGTACGTATGGACAACGAAAAGAGCTTCGTAGTGGCCGACATTCCGGGGTTGATTGAAGGCGCGGCTGAAGGCGCGGGTCTGGGGATTCGCTTCCTGAAACACCTGGAACGCTGCCGCGTGTTGCTGCACCTCATCGATATCGATCCAATTGATGGCTCCGATCCGGTAGAGAACGCCCGTATCATTATTGGCGAACTGGAAAAATACAGTCAGGACCTGGCGTCTAAACCGCGCTGGTTAGTGTTCAACAAAATTGATTTGCTGGACAAGGCCGAAGCGGAAGAGAAAGCGAAAGCGATCGCCGAAGCGCTGGGCTGGGAAGGTAAATATTACCTGATCTCCGCCGCCAGCCAGTTGGGCGTGAAGGATCTGTGCTGGGATGTGATGACCTTTATCATTGAGAACCCGATTGTTCAGGCTGAAGAAGCGAAACAGCCAGAGAAAGTTGAGTTCATGTGGGATGATTATCACCGCCAGCAGCTCGCTGAAGTCGAAGACGAAGCGGAAGATGACTGGGATGACGACTGGGACGAAGACGACGAAGAAGGCGTTGAGTTCATCTATAAGCGTTGATTTTGAGGGCTGGTTTACCAGCCCTTTTATTTATATATTCTGAAAAAAATATTAATGATGTTCCCGCATTAAACGACCAATTATAATTCCTCCTCATTTACCGTGTATGTATGAGACGAGGTAATGCAATACTCATTTGTAGCAATTATTATATCACTGGCATCAATGATTTTGGCCGCCCTGATTTATAAAAGTAAAGGCTATAGGGCAATCTATTACGCCTTTCTTATTTTACTTGCTCAGTGCATTTCTTTATTTTTAAGCCTGTTTTGGTTAGGCTGTTATTACTTTACGGGCGAAGGGGTTAATGACGCTGTTATTTATACTTTGACCCGCTCGCTTTATGGCGCGGATTTTAAAGATTACGTCGCGCCTTTTGTCGTTGCTGTCTTGCTGATTGGGCTGCTACTCTTTTTGAGCTGGCGATTCATGCAAGGTAAAAATGTTCAAAAAGAGAGAAAACATTACGCTTCGATAACCGCCGTATTGCTGACATTTTTTGCTGTTGGCATCTCTCCGGCATTATTACAATTCACTAATTATAACAAGCCGCCAGCAGAAGTAGATGGTTCCGATTTTTCGCGCTACTATATTACGCCAGATACCAGGATAAATAATCCAAAATATAATCTGGTATATATTTATGCAGAAAGCCTGGAAAGAACCTACTTTGATAAAGACACATTTCCTCAGTTGCTGCCTGATTTAACGGCGCTGAAACAAGATGGCCTGGATTTTAGCGGTACAGAACAGTATCCGGCGACGGATTTTACCATAGCAGGGATCGTGGCATCGCAGTGTGGTCTTCCGCTGTTTGCACCGACCGATTTAAGTGGCAAGAAAGCAAGTCTGGGCTTCTTTTCCTCTTCAGTCTGCCTTGGGGATATTTTGAAAAATTCAGGTTATGAAACCTGGTTTATGCAGGGCGCTGATTTACGTTTCGCCGATAAGGATGTGTTTTTTAAAACGCACGGCATTGAACATGCCTGGGGACTGGCGGAGTCTGGCCTGGAGAAGGATTTTTCCGCCCAGAATGCCTGGGGGCTATATGATGATATGCTGCTGGAAAAGGTCTGGCGCAAGTTTGAGCATTTGTCCCGGCAAAAAACGCCTTTTGCGTTATTCACGTTGACGCTGGACACCCATCCCCCTGAAGGTTATATCCCCACGAGCTGTCCTGTCAGCTATAAAAAAAATGGTAGCGAAGTCGATGCGTTAACCTCTGTGCTTTGTAGCCAAAGGGAAATCGCTAAATTCATTAGACGGATACAGGCTTCGCCCTGGGCCAGTAATACAATTATTGTTCTCTCATCCGATCATCTGGTAATGCAAAATATGACGGCTGCTGTGGATTATTTAAATAAAATGCCTCGCCGCAATTTATTTGTGGTTTTCAGAAATGGCGTGACGCCGAAAGTTATCGCCGATAAGCGAAGCACGTTAGATAATGGGGCAACGGTGCTTGAGCTGATGGGGGGCGATAATGCAATAGGCTTAGGGAGAAGTTCATTAAGTCAGCCTTCCCTGGCAGCGGTTTTTGACGACTTTAAAAATAAGTTGTTAGCCTGGGGGCCTGCTATCCGCTCCCGTTGGGGAATTCCCGAGTCCATTAAAAATTTTACCGTTGATACCAGAAGAAAGTTGCTGCGTTTTGATAGTTTTGAATACCCTATTCCCGCCTTACTGGAAGTATCACCGGGACGAGTCTGGCCGGTTGTCGATGACGGGAATGACGTGGGAATGTCTTTAAGGAATACCCTGGGATTTCTGCCTGAAGGCCATAAATTTATCTGGATAGATCAATGCCTGAGCATTGGCCCCGTATGGCAACCGGATTCTGCCGTCACGACTGGGTGGTGTGTTGCCTCTGGGAAAGCCGGTAGCGAGACTCACATCGAGAAAATAACGGCTGAAGATTATTCAGGCGGGATGAGTGAATTTCCGGGCAAAACGAATCATGAACGCTTTCAGCGTATCCAGGCGCGGTTATTACTTTCCGCAAAGGATGTCCGCTATCAGTCCGATCGCATACTGTTTGCGGCGGAAGGACTGCCTGCATTTGTGAAATCAATAACAGGAGTGGGGCATCCAGAATACTGGGGACGGTGGTCAGATGCGAACCTGTCACCCGCGGTGGCTATCACCTATAACCAACCACTGCCCGCGAAATTTGACGTTGAGATCAAGGCAAAAGCCTTTGGCAAAAATATTGGTGCACCGATTCCCGTTTCCATCGGTTCCTGTACCCACTATCTCACCCTGCACGCAGAGGCGGAAACGGTGATATTACATATGACGAATCCTGACAGACTCGATACGCTAACGATTGTCCCCCCTTATCCGGAGTTGAGTAACGAGGGAAATTATATCGGTTTTCCTAAATCCGCTCCGCCAAGGAAGCTGGGGATTGGGTTAACCGAGTTGCGGATAATCCCGGTAAACGATTAGAAACGACGAGGGAGCGTTACCGCTCCCTGCATCCGCTTAGTTAGACTGATAAATATCCTTGTACAACCGACTCTCGAAGCGTACCAGCGGAATACGCCGATTACGTTGGTCAGCCGGCTCTACCGCATAACCCGACAGATACTGCACAAACGCCATGCGCTGACCGCTTGCCGTGGTGATGAAGCCTGCGAGGTTGTAGACGCCCTGTAGTGAGCCTGTCTTCGCCGATACTTTGCCATCCACGCCAGCCTGATGCAGGCCCGCACGGTATTGCAGGGAGCCGTCATGGCCCGCCAGCGGTAGCATAGTTATAAAGTTCAGCTCGTTATCGTGCTGAGCGATATATTGCAGCACCTGCATCATGGTCGCCGGGGAAATCAGGTTATGGCGGGAGAGACCAGAACCGTCGGCAATAATGGTGTTGCCAATATCGATGCCCGCCTGCTGACGCAAAATTTGGCGTACGGCATCGGAACCTGCCCGCCAGGTGCCCGGGACGTTAAATCGTGCATGGCCAATCATGCGGAAAACGGTATCGGCAATCATGTTGTCCGATTTTTTCAGCATAATCTTAAGCAGGTCATGCAGCGGCGCTGACTGCTTGCTGGCAACCACGGTCCCCGGCTCGTTGACCTGCGTCTGGCGCAGCAGCGTGCCGCTGTAAGTGATACCCGCTTGTTTTAGCTCATCTTTGATAATCGCCCCGGCATAGCTGGCGCCATCCTGAATGGCGAACGCCAGCGGCAGCGGGTCGGCGCGTTGAGGTAGGCATCCGGTCAGCGTGAAGCGGTTGAGATCGCCTGGAACCACGTCCAGTTCACAATATTGCGCTTCGGCAGAGCCACGCGCGAGGGTTCGCACCTGGCTGAACATGGTGACCGGGTAGTAGGATGCTACGCGAATAAATGCCAGATCGTTCGGTTTTTGCGCGCTGTAGAGCGAAATCGAGAAACAGTTGCGATCGACAATGGCTGCGGCAGGCGGGGCGCTAAAACATTGCGTCATGTCGTTCCAGGGCCAACCGGGGGCTTTATCATGACTGGCGAAGATAGAGGTGTCGATCAGAACATTTCCGGCAATTTGCGTCACACCAGATTTTTTCAGGGTCGCTACCATATTGCGAATATCCTGGCGTTTTAGCGTCGGATCGGCGCCAAATCGCGCCACTAAGTCACCTTTCAAAACGCCGCCTTCCACGTTGCCTTTCGTCTCAAGCGTGGTGGTAAAACGGAAATCAGGCCCGAGCTGAATCAACGCCGCCAGCGCGGTGATCACTTTCTGGGTACTGGCGGGGAGCGCCATCTGCTGGCTATGAAAATCAATAGCGGGTGCAGATGCGCCAACCTTCTGTACCATAAGGGCGAGGTTGGCCCCGGCAGGAAGCTGGTTGATGTATTCGTCGACATTCGCAGCCTGAACGCTGAACGCTATACTGGCAGTCAATCCAATGGTAAATCTGGGAAATCGCATAATCTCGCGCTAACAACCTGGAAACAGGCCGTCATACTACGGCGCAACGCCCCAAAAAGTAAACGATGACCCATAGGGAACTCCAGGGTAAAATGATCATCAAATAGAGAATTGTAGCTGACCTGGGACCTTGAGCCCCGGGTCGGTATTTTTTTGCTTCTGACTCTGGCATGGCGTATGCCAGGGTGGGCTTAGCAGCCGGGGTGAGAACCATCGGCCCCTACAGGAATGTTCAAGAGGTATAACAAATGCAAGCTATCCCGATGACCTTACGTGGTGCTGAAAAACTGCGCGAAGAGCTGGATTTTCTGAAATCTGTGCGCCGTCCTGAAATTATCGCCGCTATCGCGGAAGCGCGTGAGCACGGTGACCTGAAAGAGAACGCGGAGTATCACGCGGCTCGCGAACAGCAAGGATTCTGCGAAGGACGCATTAAAGATATCGAAGCTAAACTGTCCAATGCGCAGGTGATTGACGTCACTAAAATGCCGAACAATGGTCGTGTTGTTTTCGGCGCGACGGTTACCGTTCTGAATCTCGATAATGACGAAGAGCAGACCTGGCGTATTGTCGGCGATGATGAAGCTGATTTTAAACAGAACCTGATTTCAGTGAACTCGCCTATTGCTCGTGGCCTGATTGGCAAAGAGCAGGATGACGTCGTCGTTATCAAAACGCCGGGCGGTGAAGTTGAATATGAAGTAACGAAGGTCGAATACCTGTAATTCGCATCTTGGTTAAGATGTTGATACATTGTAAAGAAAGGAAAAAGGCCGCATAGCGGCCTTTTATCAACGAAGAGAGCGTGGCATTTTGCTCTCCTGCTAGCGGAAAACCCCGCGTTTTACACAAACTTCGTGTGCGACTTTGGGATATTCTTAGCGTGGCAGCGAGATTTTACGTTCTTTAGTCGGGCGATACAGTACCAGCGTTTTGCCGATGACCTGTACATTGCAGGCGCCGGTTTCGCGTACGATAGCTTCCACGATTAAGGTTTTGGTATCGCGGTCTTCCGAGGCGATTTTCACCTTGATAAGTTCATGGTGCTCTAACGCTTGTTCAATCTCGGCCAGTACCCCTTCGGTCAAACCATTATTGCCAAGCATAACTACCGGCTTGAGCGGATGTGCCAGACCTTTCAGGTGCTGTTTTTGTTTAGTACTCAGATTCATCGTATATTTTTGCTTACGTTGGGATTGAAAACGGGTCATTCTACCGCCATCTCCCATATATCACCAAATAGCTGTGTAGAAATTTACACCATTGGTTACGATGAACTGCCCTTTGGGAATGTGAAATGACAGGTAAAAAGCGTTCTGCCAGCTCGAGTCGCTGGCTTCAGGAACACTTTAGCGATAAATATGTTCAACAGGCGCAGAAAAAGGGGTTACGTTCCCGTGCCTGGTTTAAACTTGATGAAATACAGCAAAGTGACAAAATTTTTAAACCGGGGATGACGATTGTTGATCTCGGCGCTGCACCGGGTGGCTGGTCGCAATATGCGGTTACGCAGATCGGCAACAGCGGCCGCATTATCGCTTGCGATCTTTTACCTATGGATCCAATCGTTGGTGTGGACTTCCTTCAGGGCGACTTTCGTGATGAATTAGTCCTGCAAGCGTTACTTGAACGCGTAGGTGACAGTAAAGTACAAGTTGTCATGTCTGATATGGCACCAAATATGTGTGGAACACCGGCGGTGGATATTCCCCGGGCCATGTATCTGGTAGAGCTGGCGCTTGGAATGGCTCGAGATGTTTTAGCGCCAGGTGGTAGTTTTGTAGTGAAGGTGTTCCAGGGCGAAGGCTTCGATGAGTATCTAAGAGAGATTCGCTCCCTGTTTACGAAGGTCAAAGTTCGTAAGCCGGACTCTTCTCGCGCCCGTTCGCGTGAAGTGTATATTGTAGCGACCGGGCGTAAACCATAACCGGTAGATTTCAAACGAAAGTTTGAAAGAAACTGGATATAGAGTATCCTGACGCTGTTTTTAACACAGTTGTAATATGAGGTTAATCCCTTGAGTGACATGGCGAAAAACCTAATTCTCTGGCTGGTCATTGCCGTTGTGCTGATGTCAGTATTCCAGAGCTTTGGGCCCAGCGAGTCTAATGGCCGTAAGGTTGATTACTCTACCTTCCTGCAAGAGGTCAATCAGGACCAGGTTCGTGAAGCGAAGATCAACGGACGTGAGATTAACGTTACCAAGAAAGATAGTAACCGTTACACGACCTACATTCCGGTTAACGATCCGAAGCTGCTTGATAACCTGCTGACCAAAAACGTCAAGGTTGTCGGCGAACCGCCTGAAGAGCCGAGCCTGCTGGCTTCTATCTTCATTTCCTGGTTCCCAATGCTGCTGCTGATTGGTGTCTGGATCTTCTTCATGCGTCAAATGCAGGGCGGTGGTGGCAAAGGCGCCATGTCGTTCGGTAAGAGCAAAGCGCGCATGCTGACGGAAGATCAGATCAAAACCACGTTTGCTGACGTTGCGGGTTGTGACGAAGCGAAGGAAGAGGTTGCTGAGCTGGTTGAATACCTGCGCGAACCGAGCCGTTTCCAGAAGCTGGGCGGTAAAATCCCGAAAGGCGTCCTGATGGTCGGTCCTCCGGGTACCGGTAAAACCCTGCTGGCGAAAGCTATCGCCGGTGAAGCGAAGGTTCCATTCTTTACAATTTCCGGTTCTGATTTCGTGGAAATGTTCGTGGGTGTGGGTGCATCTCGTGTGCGTGACATGTTCGAACAGGCCAAAAAAGCGGCACCGTGCATCATCTTCATCGATGAAATCGACGCAGTAGGCCGTCAGCGTGGCGCTGGTCTGGGCGGTGGTCACGATGAACGTGAGCAGACCCTGAACCAGATGCTGGTTGAGATGGACGGCTTCGAAGGTAACGAAGGTATTATCGTTATCGCGGCAACTAACCGTCCGGACGTTCTTGACCCTGCGCTGCTGCGTCCAGGCCGTTTCGACCGTCAGGTTGTGGTTGGTCTGCCGGACGTTCGTGGTCGTGAACAGATCCTGAAAGTGCATATGCGTCGCGTACCGCTGTCTCCGGATATCGATGCGGCAATCATTGCGCGTGGTACGCCGGGCTTCTCCGGTGCTGACCTCGCGAACCTGGTGAACGAAGCGGCGCTGTTTGCTGCTCGCGGCAACAAGCGCGTCGTGTCGATGGTTGAGTTCGAGAAAGCGAAAGACAAAATCATGATGGGTGCGGAACGTCGCTCCATGGTGATGACGGAAGCGCAGAAAGAATCTACCGCGTATCACGAAGCTGGCCACGCGATTATCGGTCGCCTGGTACCGGAACACGATCCCGTACACAAAGTAACAATTATCCCGCGCGGTCGTGCGCTGGGTGTGACCTTCTTCCTGCCTGAAGGCGACGCAATTAGCGCCAGCCGTCAGAAGCTGGAAAGCCAGATCTCCACGCTGTACGGCGGTCGTCTGGCGGAAGAGATCATCTACGGTGCTGAACATGTTTCTACCGGTGCGTCGAACGACATCAAAGTCGCGACTAACCTAGCGCGTAACATGGTTACTCAGTGGGGCTTCTCCGATAAACTCGGTCCGCTGCTGTACGCTGAAGAAGAAGGCGAAGTGTTCCTGGGACGTTCTGTTGCGAAAGCTAAACATATGTCCGATGAAACGGCTCGCATTATCGATCAGGAAGTTAAGCTGCTGATTGAGCGTAACTATGACCGTGCGCGTCGTCTGTTGAACGAAAACATGGACATTCTGCACTCGATGAAAGATGCGCTCATGAAATATGAGACCATCGATGCGCCGCAGATTGATGATCTGATGGCTCGCCGCGACGTGCGCCCGCCAGCGGGTTGGGAAGAACCGGGTTCTTCTAACAACAACTCTGGCAGCACCGGCAAGCCGAGCGCGCCGCGTCCGGTTGATGAACCGCGTGCGCCGGACTCTGGCACCATGTCAGAGCAACTGGGCGACAAATAAGTTATCGTTGATGATGACCGTGTTTTAATTGAAAACCCTGGGGCTTGCTCCGGGGTTTTTCTTATCTGCATACTCAAGATTTTTACCAGGGATAAAACTATGAAACTCTTTGCTCAGGGTTCTTCACTGGATCTCAGCCATCCTCACGTCATGGGGATTTTAAACGTTACGCCAGATTCTTTTTCCGATGGCGGGGCGCACAACTCTCTGGTTGAGGCGGTAAAACACGCAAATCTGATGATTAACGCTGGGGCGACTATCATTGATGTGGGGGGGGAGTCCACGCGTCCTGGCGCTGCTGATGTGAGCATGGAAGAAGAGCTGCAGCGAGTGATCCCTGTGGTGGAGGCGATTGCTCAACGTTTTGAAGTATGGATTTCCGTCGATACCTCGAAACCCGAAGTGATTCGCGAATGCGCGCGGGTCGGCGCACATATCATCAATGACATTCGTTCACTCTCGGAGCCCGGAGCGCTGGAAGCCGCCGCGGAAACCGGACTGCCGGTTTGTTTGATGCATATGCAGGGGCAACCGAAAACTATGCAGGAAGCGCCAAAGTACGAGGATGTGTTCGCTGAGGTAAATCGTTACTTTGTTGAGCAAATAGCACGTTGTGAACGAGCCGGAATCACAAAAGATAAATTGTTGCTCGACCCGGGATTCGGATTCGGTAAAAATCTCACCCACAACTACACATTACTGGCACGCCTGGCTGAGTTTCATCATTTTGAGCTGCCGCTGCTGGTTGGAATGTCACGAAAATCAATGGTTGGTCAACTGCTGAATGTGGGGCCATCCGAACGCCTGAACGGTAGTCTTGCGTGCGCGGTGATTGCCGCAATGCAGGGGGCGCAGATCGTTCGTGTCCATGACGTCAAAGAAACCGTAGAAGCGATGCGTGTGGTGGAAGCCACATTGTCTGCAAAGGAAAACAAACGCTATGAGTAATCGTAAATATTTTGGCACTGATGGGATCCGTGGCCGCGTAGGCGACTCCCCAATTACCCCTGACTTTGTGCTGAAACTGGGGTGGGCGGCAGGAAAAGTGCTGGCACGTCATGGTTCACGAAAAATTATCATCGGTAAAGATACGCGTATTTCTGGCTATATGCTGGAGTCTGCGCTGGAAGCGGGCCTGGCTGCCGCAGGTCTTTCTGCCTCTTTCACTGGCCCAATGCCAACACCTGCCGTTGCTTATCTGACGCGTGCTTTCCGTGCTGAAGCAGGGATTGTTATCTCCGCTTCACACAACCCGTACTATGACAACGGGATCAAATTTTTCTCTATCGACGGCACCAAACTGCCGGATGCGGTTGAAGAAGCCATAGAAGCCGAGATGGAAAAAGCGATCACCTGTGTGGACTCGGCTGAGCTGGGTAAAGCCACCCGCATTGTCGATGCCGCCGGTCGCTATATCGAGTTTTGCAAAGGTACCTTCCCGAATGAACTGAGCCTGAGCGAGCTTAAAATTGTGGTGGATTGCGCTAACGGTGCGACGTATCACATTGCGCCAAACGTACTGCGTGAGCTCGGCGCAAATGTTATTGCCATTGGTTGTGAGCCAAACGGCGTTAACATCAACGAAGAAGTCGGCGCTACCGACGTCCGCGCCCTGCAGGCGCGCGTGATCGCGGAAAAAGCCGATCTGGGTATCGCGTTGGACGGCGACGGCGACCGCGTGATCATGGTCGACCACGAAGGCAATAAGGTCGACGGTGACCAAATCATGTATATCATCGCCCGTGAAGCGCTGCGTCAGGGACAACTGCGCGGTGGCGCGGTAGGCACGCTGATGAGCAACATGGGCCTTGAGCTGGCGTTGAAACAGCTGGGTATTCCGTTTGCCCGTGCGAAAGTCGGTGACCGCTATGTCCTGGAAAAAATGCAGGAAAAAGGCTGGAGTATCGGCGCGGAAAACTCAGGCCATGTGATCCTGCTGGATAAAACCACCACCGGTGACGGTATCGTGGCGGGTCTGCAAGTGTTGACTGCGATGGTGCGCAATCATATGAGTTTGCACGACCTGTGCAGCGGCATGAAAATGTTCCCGCAGCTGCTGGTTAACGTACGTTACACCGCAGGTAGCGGCGATCCGCTGGAAAATGACAATGTGAAAGCGGTGATGGCAGACGTTGAAGCAGCGCTGGGTAATCGTGGACGCGTCCTGCTGCGTAAGTCTGGCACTGAACCATTAATTCGTGTGATGGTTGAAGGTGAAGACGAGGCGCAGGTATCTGAGTTCGCCCATCGTATTGCAGATGCAGTGAAAGCGGTTTAATACATAGCTATAGGGGTTAGTTTAACCTCTATTAAAGAACGTTATAATTTGTTATCAGACGCCCGGTTAATTTAACCGGGCATTTTTTTTCATTCTCATGCCAGAGTAACAGGAATGACAGTATTATCGGTATTGTTTTATCGATAAGGGCTTAATAAATAAGGAAGAAGAGAAATTTATCAAGATTGACATTTAATTATTGAAAATATTCCGCATTTCATGTAAAAGTACAACTATAAAGTACGTTTTGTTTTATTGATTTAACTAATTCATAATAATTATACTTTCCTATAAATATTATAAAAATAATGTATGGAATGTGTTTGCTGAATATAAATGTATTCTTAGTTTTTTTTCGTTCTGTTGCATTCTTATTTTTCCATATTAATAATATTCGAACAGGTGGCTAAGCCTGAATTTAACGGAATTAATAAGGGTGTATAACATGAGTACAATGGTTTTAAACATAAAAGGGAATGTGACCAAAAAGGTCTCTAAATTAAAAGAGATGAAGAAACAGCGTGGTGTTACGCTGTTGGAAATAATTATTGTCTTAGGGATTATCGGTGTTATTGCCGCTGGTGTGGTTATTTTAGCCCAGCGGGCTTTTACGGCTCAGGACTTGTCTGCTGTACAGGATGATTTGACCAGTGTACGTACTGCAATGAATGAAGCTTATAAAGATCAGGCTCAATATCCGGCGCAAAGCGATTCTATTAAAGGTTTGTCTAAATCCGATATCAACGATACTTCTGTATCCAATGACTCACCAATCGCCACGCTGGTGCGTATGGGTAAAATCTCTGCTGATGAAGCGTTTAACGGCTTCTCTAACGATGCTTTCCAGATGGATAACGCGTTAACGGATAGCTCAAGTTCTCAGAAAAAAGGCTTTGTTGTGGTGGTCAATGGTCTGGCGTCAGAAGAGTGTCGTAACCTGATTTCCCAGATGGGTAATCAGTGGGACTATGTTGAAGCGCTCAACTCCGGTGCCGCTGCCGGGTCTGAACCGTCTATTTCTGGCCGGGACTTCAGTGTAAGTAAAAGTGGCGCGATTCTTAAGACGCTGACCTCTGGTGACATTGCGCCTGCTGATATTGTTGCTGATGGCGTCTGTGACGGCCAGGGTTCCATTAACGCTGTTATCTTCGGTAGTAAATAATACTCTGTGCTCTAAATTAGAATCTGTTCTTTTTTAGAATAAAAACAAGTGGCTATTTACTGTGAATAGCCACTTATTATTTATATAAAAATGATTCATGTTCTTCAGGAATTAGTATGCGGTCCCGAAACCATCAGGCTGGATTTTCACTACTGGAAGTTATTGTTGTACTGGCAATCATTGGTGGCGCGCTAGCTATGTATACCAATTATGCCCGTAAACAAGCAGCTAAAGAAATGCGCCAGACCATCGCGAACGCGCTTGTCCAGGAGATGAAGGGCGTGATGAATTATTTGCGTGATGATACCCTGCAAACAAAAGACGGTGAAAAAGATAATCCACTGTATGAAGCCACGCAAGGCAGCAGTACCGATTCCCAATATCGTTACCGGATAACTAATAACGTTACGGACATTGATACCGGGACCGGGACGAACTATTTTTTGTGGGGAGAGGGGGCGAATCAGCAAAAGCAACAACGTTATTTGTTTATCAGCAAAAGCTGTAACGTCTCACTTAAATCGACATTTGAACTGACACAAGAATATTTACCCTGCTCACTTGTGACGGCGGCTAAAAATCCCGCGGCGAAAATTGAACGGATTGGGTTTGCTTCTGACGATCTTAAAACCCCCTCGAGCACGATTGCGCGTATGGATGCTATTGTTGCGTTCAACTACACGGAGAGTAACGACAAGTATAGTTTTGCCAATTATGCCTCCGCGTTTAACAATGCGTTAAATAACTCTGGCCTGATTGCTTCGCATATCATGCTTGTTCGCCGGGCCAGGACGGCGGACGCCTGGCAACTGATAACGGAAGCTGACGGCAGTACACCAGTCGAGTTTTCGGATATGGCGTCTAACCTGGAGCGGCTGGAAACGCTGGGAAAGGGGCAGCAACTGGGTATTCGCTTTACCTTTGACATGAATGATAACGATCAGGGGAGCAATGGCGGCGGCTCAGGTACGGCATGCTGGAACTCCCAGGAGAGCAAAGTTGAACTGTGTTACAACCAGGAGACAGGCACAGGCGCCCATGGCGAAGATCAGATCCTTTCGCTGGATATGACCGATCCGGATAATAATGGTGATGAGACCAAAACGGGTACGCTAAAAGCCAATCTGGTGATGGAAAATACGTCACGGCCAGTTTTTTTATTCAAGCGTAATTACGGCGGTGATTTAATGCTTTCCGCTGACGGTAACCCTGAGCGCTTTACATACACAAATAACAATAATGAAGAGATTGAGGGCGATTTTTATCTGGACGATAATACCTCCTATCGTCCCTGGAATGGCAGTAGTATGGCTGGGGGGGATATTATTTCGAATTATTATCCTTCCAGTACATATGATGCATTTGAACTTGTGACTCCGTCAGTAAGTGAATATTCTGGCTATGAACTTTTATCTGTGGATATTACAGATAAGAAAGATTATGTGGCAGCATATGATGACAGTTCAATAAACTCTGGCTTACATCGATTTGCAGTGCAGACTTGCCCTGTCATCGAACAGGAAATTATTTTACGTGACGCCAACGGCGACGCAATCCTGGATGAAGATGGCAATAAGGAAAAAACAAAGGTTACCAGGAAGTTATATCCACGGTTGTCTGCCAGTATATCTTCTGTCTCGGCTTATGATGATGGCGGCATAAATGGTAGCTATACTAAGCAAAATGAGACTCGCGCAAAATTAGATGATAGCAAGAACGTGGATTTGCTTGGCGGCGTTACCGTACAGGTAGACTTGGCTGAGATGGACGTTTCAAATGGGGTTCGTCCCGATCATAACTCAGCGCAAAAATATAAATTCCCGGGCAGCAAATATGTATGGGCAGTGACTGCAACGATGGGCATGTATGATTCAGAAACGGGAGCAGGATTTAGCATAGTAAACCCACAGACAATATCTTATGTCATTACCAAATGGTGCAGTACGATACCGCAATCAGGTACGCCATATGATTTATTGACGACGACAGAATATAAATAATAGCAATCTGATAAACAGAGGGAAGAGAATATGATTATCAGGAAATACTGCCTGCTTTTATTGTCGGTAATGCTTTTGCCGCAGGCTATGGCAAGTAATAATAGTTCATCAGAAATCCATATGGTGGCATCTCCAGTGTCTTCTGATGCGGTTGTTCAACATACTGGCAGAAATCCGTTTACTGGCGATACTTATCACGCAGCGGCACCTTCAGCGCCGCCACTGGTGATTCAGGAAGATAAATTATTAAGCCAGGAAATCAGAAAATGGGTGGAGGCTAATGGCTATAAGCTTTTCTGGAACAGTGCAAAAGATTACCTGGTTTATAACAATATTACGCTGGCAGGGAAATCGGATGACGAGATCCTACAAGAACTTGGCGAGCTGTTTTTTTCTGAGAATTATGGCCTGGTAGTCAAGAAATATCAGAAAAATCGCGTTATTGTTATTGATGAAATGTAAAACGGGTGCAGGGATGAAGATTAAGACAGGGTTGTTAATATTAGCCATTTTTCTGCAGGGTTGTGTTAGCGATTTTGAAGAAAAATATGATTCAGAAAGCCAGATTCAGAAGCATTTTAAAGATGCGACCACCCAGGATGAATCAAAAGCGAAGCCGTATATCAAGTACGACCGCGCATACATAGGGAAAAAGGTGGATTACAGCGTTGAGCAGCAGCGAATCATGGGAAAACATGTCAAAATTTCATCCTATGAACCCGCCACGTTGGCAGTCATTATGGACGCTGTCTCTGCACAAACGGGAATCAGTTACCGGATCAACGAGAGTGCGATAGGCGCAAAAGCCGGTGCGTCAAATAACAGCGGTAGCTGGAATACGGCGCGTAGCGTAAAATTTGATGGCACCTTTGAGGAGTTTATTCAGTATATCGCTTCTCTTTATGACGTCAGCCCAAAACTTGATAATCATAACGTTCTTAAAATAAACGTTTATGAAACGTATGTCATTAAGCTGGACTTTTATGGTGAAAACAATAAGACAGAAACGAACCTGGATCTTTCGGGTAACGAGGCGACTTCCAGCGGCGGGTTGACCGGAAAGGCGGAAACCAAATTCGAATCATCCTTCTGGGATGATGTGGAGGATATGGCGAAGAATTATATTTCCTCAGGAAACTATAATCTTTTTAAAGATTCTTCTGTCTTAATGGTTAACTCAAGACCCTCAGAGTATGAGGCGCTTAATCGCGCGTTAGAGAAATATAAAGCTGATAACAGCCGTCAGTTTATTGTTACCTATAAAATTTTCACGCTTGATAAAGCGAAAGTGAAAGAACTTTCTGCCGGCATGAACTTCTCCCTGGATGACGGGCAGAATACCATGAAGATCAGTTCAAGTCTGCTGGACTCATTGACGGGTGGCATATCGGCAGGCTGGAAAAACAGCAATGTTGATATCAGTAGCGGGCTGGATGCGTTATACAAGTTAACGGGTGACCGGACGTTACAAAGCGGTTCCTTTATCACGCGCAACAATATGGCGATACCGCTGAATATGACGAAGTCGCAAAATTACGTCTCCAGCAAAACCCGTACCGTCGATGACAATGGTGAGGTTAACGTCGCGGTCGAAACATCATCCATTATTACAGGGACCAGTTTTATCATTACCCCCCGCGTGCTTTCAGATGGTCGAATTGAGGTAGTGAGTGGTTTCACAAAACGTTATCTGGAAGGCATTGAAACTTATGATGATGTGCAGTTACCGAACGTAAGCACCACGGAATCATTTAACTCATCAATTATTATGCCGGGCGATCTGCTAATGGTAGGCAAGTATGATGTGAAAGGTGAAAATGGTGGTCTGGAATATCAGGTATTGGGTATCGGTGACAAAAATGAAGATGAATCTGCGACGATCGTCATGGTAATTGGCGTCGATTATTATCGTCAGCCTATTACTTCCCGATAGGAATAAATGGTTATGGATAAACTGTTACAGGATAATAATATCCTTACCGGTCTGCTCTGGGAACCGGACAGTATGTCTCATCTTGACCCTGGCGCGCAGGCAGCTTTTCGCGGAATGGTAAAGGCTAATCGTCGGGTAATCTATAAAGATTCTGACGGGCGTTTAGCAGTGGGTTATTGTGAGAAAATTTCTACCCTTTATGAGCCTTTTGCGATTTATATTAAAGAGTTATTTGGGGATGGCATCTATTTCTCACATGGTGATGATAATTTCACTTATCTGCTCATTATTAATGGCGGCCGGATTGTCAGTGGAACCGATTGCTTTATAGAGCGCAGCCTGTTTGATGAGCTCATGCGGCACCCGGAACAATATGAACACCTAGAAGTGACGTCGCTGACTGAAGTCCAGCTTTCTGTGGTGATAGAGAAATGCGCGGCGCATCAGCTCTCTCTGAAGCGACGTCGCAGATTCATTATTAGCTCCATTCTGGCTGGTGGTCTGATATTTTTGGCGCTGCTTGCTTTAGCACTTCATTTTCTGGTGGCGGGGTAATTTATGCTGGAAGGTCTTTATTTCTGGAAAGGTAAGAGCGGAACATTTACTACAAGTCGAATTATAATTATTATTCTGGTTATTGCTTTACTGTTGTGTGGTGCTGGTGCAGGCTATTGGTATTATTTTATAAAGATGCCGCAAGACGAAATGCTTGCTCAGCAACAGCAGGCTGCGCAGAAACTGCTTAACGATAAGGCTTCTGTACACGACTGGTATGAGAAATCATTAGAGGGAATGAGTATTGATTTCGGTATTCACCTGCTTGATGAAATTCATCGCAGCGTTATTCCGTTCGCATTGATTAAACTTCCTGTTGAAGGACGAAGCTATGGCTGTTCGCTAAAGGCGTGCCACATGACTTTTGAAATCGACCCCGCTGCTATTTTGACGCAACCAGAGTTAACTTTCTTTGGTAAAACCTACGCAGCATCATTTCCTGTAAAAAAAGGAAAGAACAGGTCGAATGGGGTTTCACTTGAATACAATGACATGAAAATTGCCCGCAAAGATAACGGCTTATTAAGCGCGTATAAGAAGAACAAACCTTTGTCGTTATATTCCTGTAATGAGGTTATCTCTTATATCAAAAGCTATAACTCAACGTTGACGGGCGGAAAGGGTAAAAAGAAAAATGGCGAGATTGTATTTAAGACCCTGCCTAAATCGACAGTCGCAGCGCTGGAAAAAACATTAGCGGGGGACGTTAAGGCTTACGGTATGCTTTCAGCAGAGTGGAACATGACGCTGACAAAACCACACTCCACATCAGTGAACGAAGGGATATTATTACAGGTTGCCTTGTATAAACAGGCGTATCGGGATGCCTTTCTTATCAGGAAGATTGAAACAATTAACGATGGAATAAAAGTATCCGGAGGATTAGTATGCAAAGCGTAAAAAATATCATCATATTTGCAGTATTAATGGTGGGATCCGGACTGGTACAGGCCGCTCCGACTACTGACTTGCCGCCTGCACCCAAAAACCAGACCGGTAAACCAGCGCTGGTAGGCAATGGCGAGAAAGCTGCGTCTCCTGAGGTAAAAAATGTCGATGAGAAAGCCCTGAATGAGCAGTCAGCGGAACTGACGATGCAGGATCATATTCAGGCACTCGTTGAGCAGGATTATCTATATCAATCAGAATATCGCAAGCTACAGCAACAGGTTGAATTAGAAAAAATGTTGAGCGAAATTCGTAAGCTGCGCGGTGAAGATAAAATAAAAGCGAGGGCAACTCCAACTCCCGTAATCGAAGCGAAGATCAAGACTGAAAAGAGCGCGCCTGCGGTAAATACAGGTAATAATATTGCGAAGCCGCACGTAGTACTGGAATCAGTCATTGGCGGTCTTTCCCGGGTTGCTATTGCCAATCAACGCGGTGATACATTGTTATACGTCACTCCAGGAAATGTATTTTCCATGGACGGCGCACAATACATTTTAACCAAAGATCGTAAAAACGGGTTGCAAATTAAGGAAGCTAACCCGTGAATATAGATTTTAAACGAATAACGACTGAAGATATATTTTCCGGTCTTTGGGAGTATCATGAATTTGAAGGAATAGGCATTAATGCTATTCATGATGGTTATGAGTATTTATTAGTACACACTATCAATATCGATAAGTTATTTGAATACAAGCTCCAGATAAGCCGGCTGAAATCAATGCATAAACGGCCAGTCATTGGCCTGGCGATAGTAACGGAAGAAGATTATTTTCATATACTGGAATTTATCTCTCTTAAAGCCCTTAACGCTGCGCATAATGATATTGATATCACAGACACGCAAAAACAGTTGGTCAATATCTTACAGCGCGTTGTAAATATGGGGGCCAGCGACCTTCATATTACGCGGAATGATGTGTTGGCGTTACTCGAGGCGCGCGTAAATGGCGTATTGATGCCGTTTATGCAGATTAAATCACAGCAGTGTGATGAACTGGTATTTGTCTTGTACAACGTAGAGGCTACAACCAGAGATACAACATGGAACCGGGCAATTCCGCAGAATGCGAATATTCTCTATAGTCTTAACGGTAAACCGTACCGTTTCCGTTATGCCCATTTTCCCATTTTTGGCGAAACGGCGGATTGTTACCATGCTGTGCTGCGTATTATTCCTTCCGGTTTGCAAAAAGATAACCTGGGCTCGCTGGATAAAATAGGCGTTTCGTCCGCCGAAATTGCCGATTTGAAAAAGATCCTTAGCAACCCTTATGGCGCGTATGTCATTGCGGGAACGACAGGTTCGGGCAAATCCACCACGCTGAAAAATCTGATGGAATGGCTACAAATCAACCGCTATGACGATCGCGGCTGCTTTTTGACGGTCGAAGATCCCGTGGAATATCAGATATATGGCGCCAAGCAAAGCTCCGTTGTCAGCGTCGAGGGGGGAGGCTTCCACGCTGCAATTAAATCTGCGTTACGCCGCGATCCGGATGTACTGATGGTGGGGGAGATTCGTGACAATGTTTCAGCTAACGCCCTGGCGGGCGCCGTTGAGAGTGGACATTACTGTTTTACCACCGTGCATGCGGGCAATATCGTTTCACTCCTGCAGCGTATGTCCGCATTAGGCATCAGCAGTGACAAGCTCTCCACGCCAGGCTTCGTTGCTGGGTTGCAGTGTCAGAAACTGGTGCCGGTGCTTTGCGATACCTGTAAGCAAGTCCATGAAGAGATTACCCTTTCCGGCCGCACTTTTACTCTGTTCCGGGCAAGCGAGAAGGGGTGTGTAAAGTGTAAGAAGAGCGGTATCAAAGGACGGCAGCTGGCGATGGAGTATTTTTTGCCAACCTATGACGAACTGGCGGCTATCTCCCGTCAGGAGTGGCTTAATGTTTACACCCTGTGGCGGGAAAAAAGAAAGACAGCGGTAGGACTTGCTGAAGGGTTTGAGATCCGTGAAAAAGTCATGGCGCATGTGCTGCTTGGTCGTGTGGATGCGCGCTGGTACGCAATGGAATTTGGCGTATTGCCAACAGAAGATCTGGAGATGATCGTTGAAAAAATTCAGTAAGAAACAGCGCATCTATATCTACCAGTTTTGCGCAGACATGATTAAGGCCGGTCTGCCTTTGTATGATTCGATGCAAAAACTGCAAAAAGAAGGTCAATCTTTACTGGGGAAAGCCTTTAGTAAACGGTTGATGGATCTTATCACGCAAATGAAGCAGGAAACATCCGTTGCGGCTGTTTTCGAAGGTATGGTGCCGAATTCTGAACTGAGCGTGATCACCGCGGCGGAGAAAAGCGGCAGCCTTTCTGATGGATTTTTTACCCTGGTTTCGATTATTAAATACAACGATGAACTGCGTAAAAAGATCATCGGTGCGCTTATATTTCCCCTGATAATGATTACCTTGTCGTTAATTGTTATTGCCGGCTATTCGCAAAAGGTATTCCCCGCCTTTGCCTCCGTTGTGCCGATTGATAAATGGCCAGCCGTGACACAGAATCTCTATAATTTTGGCGTGGCGCTTTACGAGGGGTTGTGGCTAAAAATTCTGCTGGGATTTATCTTTCTGGTTATCTTTTCACGGCTGACAATGGCCAATTTTAGCGGCACAATAAGGAATAGGATCCTCGACAGAATTATGCCGTTTTCAACTTATCGGCAGCTAACTTCCTCCATTTTTTTGAATAATTTGTCGCTAATGTTGAGTAACAATATTCCTCTGACGGATGCGCTTTCAATTATTCAGCTCAATGCTAACCGTTGGCTAAAATGGCATCTTTTCACCATGCTGGAGAAAATGGCGCACGGCGTGAATTATGGTAAAGCGCTCGATACCGGACTGATGGGCGCGGAAGAGTTACTCAACATCAGCCTGTATGCCGATCTCCCCTCGTTTAATGAGGTTTTGCTCTCGGTATCGGAGCGCTCCCGCGAACATATACAGGAGTATATTAAAAAACTTGCCGGACTGTTAAAGAACTTAGCCACCGTTATTCTGGGCGGGAGCGTTATCTGGGTATTTCTGGCGCTGTTCTCATTAATGGATACGTTGTCGAAAAGTGCAGTAGGATGATTGATGAAATGAATATAAAACCACAAAGCATTTGCCAGCGTGCACTCTTACTGAGTGCCTTATTCCTGGCGAGCGTAACGGCGCAAGGAGCGCAAAAATATGGTCTTAGCGACAGTCTCCAGTACTGCGAGCTTTGGGATACCTTTTTTCCGCTTTCGTTTCAGGTTCCGTCAGCTGATTGGGTGTCTACTTATGCCAGACCTAAGTTTAACGTCATATATATCTCAGCTGGTAAACGTAAGCATGTGGATGATTACACTGATCTTTACAATATTAAGAACCAATTTGTCTGGCCTTCGCATTTAATGAGTGGGCTTGACACAGCCTTTTGTCAGAACAGCGGTAATTGTGTGACAAAAGGCAAGGGAAGCGTAGGCCAGGGTATTTCGGCATATAAAGATCTTGTCGCCGAATTTCCTGATGATGACGTTAAGGTATTAGCCAATGCCCCTAGCTATGAAGGCGATCTTACGTGGTATTCTTTGCCTATACGGTACCTGAAACTACTGAGAGTCGAATTCTTTACGCCTTATTCCGGGCCAGTGGGTGTTTTTACACAATCTTATAACCAGTATGTCGAGCCATTATATTTTGAGTACAGAGCGACAGGCAATAAAGACGAAATGCAACTGACTGCTGTAGGTGGCACTGCCGCCGGGGCTAATTTTAATGGCGTTAATCTACCTGAGAAAATAAGGCTAACGTCATATGCCGCTATACAGGTTTGGTTGTCATCAAGCACTGGTGACCCATGGAAGACGTTATTACCTTATGCGCACACGGTGGATATGTCAGACAGCCAGAAGGCGCTTATCCCTGATAACTGCAAATAATCTCGCGTAACGATCGCCGGTTATTAAAAGACGATCGTTACTAATGCAACACCGACTATTAATAAGAGTTAAATTCTGCATGGATGCTTTTTTATCTCCCTCGTATCCCTGGCTCGCGCTACTTCTGGGATTATTCATTGGCAGCTTTCTCAACGTCGTTATTTATCGATTACCGATAATGCTGATGCGTGAAACCGCAGACGATGAAGAAAGAAGTGCGCTTCCCGCGGTAAATTTATGGTGGCCGCCGTCTCACTGCCCATGCTGCCAGCACAATGTTATGCCCTGGGATAACATTCCCGTGGTGAGCTGGTTGCTGTTACGCGGCAGATGTCGCCATTGCCATTGCACAATTTCGGGTATTTATCCGTTAAGTGAGGCGGTCATTGGCGTTGTGTTTTGCACTCTGGTTTACTGGCTTTATCCGCAATATAGCTTACTCCAGCTCGCGTTCATGGCGTTATTTTTCTGCCTGTTGTACACCCTGGCGGTTATCGACATCCGCACCTTTTTGCTTCCTGACTGCCTGGTGTTTTTATTGCTGTGGGCAGGACTTATTGCCTCTGTACGCCACCTTATTCCAGTTTCACCGCGGGATAGCGTAATGGGCGCCGTTTTTATATGGGGCTTTACCTGGCTAATGGCCGAAGGTTACCGCTGGATAACCGGTCGGGAAGGTTTCGGTAAAGGGGACGTTAAGCTGTTCGCCGCGTGTGCGACATGGTTAGGGGTGGAAAATATTGCGGTGCTGATGCTGGGCTCAGCCCTGTTGGGTCTTTTCCTGTTTTTGTTTCGCTACTTCTATATCCGCAGATTCGCGCCGCAGGGGGAGCTGGCGAAACAGGGATACATTCCATTTGGCCCAGCGATCGTTGTGATGTCGATCTATCTAATGTATACGGCGGTGCTTAACCTGTGATCACTCTTCTGCTTTCGTTACTTTTGCTGCGCGCTGCGCCAGATATGTATCGGGACGAGGTTGCGCGTGATGAATTCAGCGTGACGGTATCGCTCATTCCGCCCGCTCCACGACAATACACTACCGTGCCAGCCATGACGGGGCGAATACCACGTACGCTTTATTTACTGTCGCTGCCAGTATGGCGGTCAGTGGATCAGCAGAAAACCTGTGCAACAGCGGTGCTGATGAATCAGCCGCCAGTAAGAACATCGCCTTTAATACGGCAGCGCTATCAGCCCTGTTTCGATGATCTTCAGGCCGGTAAACACCATGCGAACCTTATTGAGACCCCACGGGAAACCGACCCTCTCTCCTGTCGCATCAGCGCTGCTACCTTGTCACGTCGCGCTTTTATGACGTGGCCCTCTGACGTTACGGTGAACGCCGATGCCAATGATGATCTTTCCTGCGCGCAGGTTATGGCGCTGGCAAGCTTCTTTCCTGCTGGCGTTGTATCTACCGATCGCTTTGCAACCAATCCGGCTCCTGATAATGATACGGCGAGCAGCTTTTTTTCGGTGCTGAATCTGACGATCCCCACGAACAGCGCCCCAGCGCCAAACTGGCAGTCTTTATCGAATCGTCATGCCGTTTCTGAGGTCGATACCCTACCTGCCGGGGCGTTTATCTTCCCCCTGACGCACGAAATTGTTGTGACGTCTCCTTATGGCATGCGTTACCACCCGGTCACCCGTCAGTTTATGCGGCATGAAGGCGTAGATCTGCGCGCACCGGTAAATAGCCCGGTAATGTCGGTTGCCGATGGCGAAGTGACGGCGACCGGCTATGGTCCGGTGACGGGGTTCTATATTACCGTCAGTCATGCCGATGGCTGGAGCAGCCGCTATTTGCATTTAAATACGCTGCAGGTTCATAAAGGCGATAAGGTATTCAGAGGCAATGTTATCGCCTTATCAGGGGCGACCGGGCGCATCAATGGTCCTCATCTCCACCTGGAACTCAGCCATCATCACCAGTTGGTAAACCCAATGGAGGTGCTTTTTGCGTCGACATTAAACCCCAATGCCAGGCGGGCGTCGCCCGCGGCAGATACACAGGCGGTTATCGAGCCGGTGGATATGACGCCGACCATCGCTTTGATTAGTGGGGAAGGGGAGAATTTGCAGATAGGCGTGCGCGTTGGTAAAAAAACCACCTTCTACGCGCAGAGAGAACCCGTAGAGACGCCGGATGGCGTATGGCGCATTGTTAAACGGTATGGAAAATACAGGCTCGTGAAAGTGTCGCCGGAAGCGAAACCCGAATAGCCGGCTGTTTTATAGCCGTTTTTCCGCCGTTAACCGGCAGAATGCGGCGCTTTTGCTGTTTTTTTCCGCAGTTGATACAATGCACTAAAAATGCCCTTGCGAAGGTGATTCGCTTTGGTTAGTATTCACACCCGCTTCAGTGGGAAACAGTAAATATTCCCGCTTTAATGGTCGAAGCATTGTACGCGGCAACTCCGCAAGGAACAGGTTGATTATGCACGAAGCTCTTTTAGTAGTTTTCCTTATTGTGGCAATTGGCCTGGTAGGCTTGATCATGCTGCAACAAGGTAAAGGCGCTGATATGGGAGCCTCTTTTGGCGCAGGCGCTTCTGGTACTCTGTTTGGTTCAAGTGGTTCTGGTAACTTCATGACCCGTATGACAGCTGTATTGGGAACCTTGTTCTTCATCATCAGTCTGGTGCTGGGTAACATGAACAGCAATAAGACCAATAAAGGAAGTGAGTGGGAAAATCTGAGCGCACCGGCGAAAACCGAGCAAACTCAGCCAGCTGCTCCGGCTCAGCCGACCAGCGATATCCCACACTAAGTATTCTGTACCGAGGTGGTGGAATTGGTAGACACGCTACCTTGAGGTGGTAGTGCCCTAACGGGCTTGTGGGTTCGAGTCCCATCCTCGGTACCAAATTCCAGAAAAAAGACGCTGCAAAGCGTCTTTTTTTTTGTCTGTTACTCGTGGCTGTCTGTAGGTCGGATAAGGCGTTTACGCCGCCATCCGACATTATTGCAACGCCTGATGGCGCTACGTTTATCAGGCCTACAGACACCTCATATTCCGCGCATAAAAAAGGCCGCTTTCGCGGCCTTAAAATGATGAATGCTTACTTCGCTTTGTTTTCCAGATTTTCAACCTGCGGCAGGCCGGTCGTTGAAGAGGCGGTCAACAGACCGGCTTTCGCGTAGCCGAACAGCTTCTCGCGGGTATCGGTGATATCCAGATTACGCATGGTCAGCTGGCCGATACGATCGTCAGGTGAGAATACTGACTCGCCTTTCTCCATGGTCAGACGTTCTGGCTTGTAAGTCAGATTATCAGACACGGTATTGAGGATGGAGTAGTCGTTGCCGCGGCGCAGCTCCAGCGTCACTTCGCCGGTAATCTGGCTGGCGACCCAACGCTGCAGACCGTCACGCAGCATCAACGCCTGCGAGTCGAACCAGCGGCCCTGGTACAGTAGTTTGCCCAACTGACGGCCATGAGAGTGATACTGCTCAATGGTGTCTTCGTTATGGATACCGGTCAGCAGGCGCTCGTAAGCGATGTGCAGCAGCGCCATCCCCGGGGCTTCATAGATACCACGGCTTTTCGCTTCAATAATACGGTTTTCAATCTGATCGCTCATGCCCAGACCGTGACGGCCGCCGATGCGGTTGGCTTCCAGCATCATCTCAACGTCGTCGCTGAAGGTTTTACCGTTTAGCGCTACCGGATGACCCTGTTCAAAGCGTACGGTCACTTCTTCTGCCGGGATCTTCACGCTCTCATCCCAGAACTTCACGCCCATAATCGGGTTGACGATTTTGACGCTGGAATTCAGGAATTCCAGGTCTTTTGCTTCGTGGGTCGCGCCGAGCATATTGGAGTCAGTGGAGTACGCTTTCTCGACAGACATTTTGTAGTCGAAACCGCAGGCGATCATAAATTCGGACATCTCATGGCGACCACCCAGTTCGTCGATAAAATCGGTATCCAGCCATGGTTTGTAAATCTGCAGTTCCGCGTTGGTCAGCAGGCCGTAACGATAGAAACGTTCAATATCGTTGCCTTTATAGGTGCTGCCGTCACCCCAGATATTCACGCCATCTTCTTTCATGGCGGCAACCAGCATGGTGCCGGTAACGGCGCGCCCCAGCGGAGTGGTGTTGAAATAGGTCAGGCCACCGGTGGTGTTGTGGAAGGCGCCGCACTGAATGGCTGCGATCCCTTCGGCAACCAACTGCTTGCGGCAATCTACCAGGCGAGCATTCTCAGCACCATATTCCATTGCACGGCGAGGAATGGCGTCATAGTCATCCTCATCCGGCTGGCCCAAATTCGCAGTATATGCATATGGGACAGCCCCTTTTTGTCGCATCCACAGCAGTGCTGCACTGGTGTCCAGGCCGCCTGAAAAAGCGATACCAATACGTTGACCTACCGGGAGATGCTTGAGAATCGTCGTCATAAAATAAAACCCTGCTTGATAGACTGGTGAAGAGGTCGGCTTATTATACTAAATGCATTTTTATGCAAAATAAATGAGTTTTCATTTAATCATCTTTTCTGGATGACAGGAAGAGTTTAGTGATAATTTCGTTAAATAACGGCGCGGCCGGTACATTTATCTTGATGACCACCCGCTGGTCAGCATTCATTGATTTGCATAGTGGTAACAAGGTTGACATAACACATAGAGTATCAATATACTGTGCGCAGATTTTACGTCCCGTCCTCGGTACCAAATCCCAGCAGTATTTGCATTTTTTACCCAAAACAAGTAAAATTTGCCACGTTTCAGGCGCGGGGTGGAGCAGCCTGGTAGCTCGTCGGGCTCATAACCCGAAGGTCGTCGGTTCAAATCCGGCCCCCGCAACCACTTTCCCTTAGAGTTCTTTTTCAAATATACTGTGAAGACTTAGGCCTTCGTAGCTGGATTTGAAAAAAATTCTTTCGGAAGGTTCTCCGAACCGCAGGTGCGGTTATAGGGTTCAGTTATCTAAAGCCCCGATTTATCGGGGTTTTTTGTTATCTGACTACAGAATAACTGGGCTTTAGGCCCTTTTTTTATGTCTTGGGGGTGGGCTTGTCCACATTAGAGCAAAAATTAACAGAGATGATTACAGCCCCGGTTGAAGCCCTGGGCTACGAACTGGTCGGCATCGAATTTATTCGCGGTCGCACATCCACACTGCGCATCTATATTGATAGTGAAGATGGCATCAATGTTGATGATTGTGCTGATGTGAGCCATCAGGTAAGCGCCGTGATGGATGTCGAAGACCCAATCACCGTTGCCTATAACCTGGAAGTTTCCTCGCCGGGTCTCGACCGTCCTCTGTTCACTGCTGAACACTACGTGCGTTTCCTGGGGGAAGAAGTCACGCTGGTTCTTCGTATGGCGGTTCAAAACCGTCGTAAATGGCAGGGCGTTATCAAAGCGGTGGACGGTGAGATGATCACGGTCACAGTCGAAGGTAAAGATGAAGTGTTCGCGCTGAGTAATATCCAGAAGGCGAACCTGGTTCCCCACTTTTAACAGTCTGGATTGAGGTGAAAAGCCCGCGATGAACAAAGAAATTTTGGCTGTTGTTGAAGCCGTATCCAACGAAAAAGCGCTGCCACGCGAGAAAATTTTTGAAGCGCTGGAAAGTGCGCTGGCTACAGCAACAAAGAAAAAATATGAGCAAGAGATCGACGTCCGCGTAGAAATTGATCGTAAAAGCGGTGATTTCGATACCTTCCGTCGTTGGGTAATCGTAGAAGAAGTTACCCAGCCAACCAAAGAAATTACGCTGGAAGCGGCACGCTTCGAAGACGAAAGCCTGAACGTGGGCGACTATGTTGAAGATCAGATTGAATCTGTCACCTTTGACCGTATCACCACCCAGACTGCGAAACAGGTTATCGTACAGAAAGTACGTGAAGCTGAACGCGCAATGGTTGTTGATCAATTCCGCGAACACGAAGGCGAAATCGTTACGGGTGTGGTGAAAAAAGTTAACCGTGACAACATTTCCCTGGATCTGGGCAGCAATGCTGAAGCCGTGATCCTGCGCGAAGACATGCTGCCGCGCGAAAACTTCCGTCCAGGCGACCGCATCCGTGGCGTTCTGTACTCTGTGCGCCCGGAAGCGCGCGGTGCGCAACTGTTCGTCACCCGTTCCAAACCGGAAATGCTGGTGGAACTGTTCCGCATTGAAGTGCCAGAAATTGGCGAAGAAGTGATTGAAATTAAAGCGGCTGCCCGCGATCCGGGCTCTCGTGCGAAAATCGCCGTTAAGACCAACGATAAGCGTATTGATCCGGTCGGCGCGTGTGTGGGTATGCGCGGTGCGCGCGTTCAGGCGGTCTCTACCGAACTGGGCGGCGAGCGTATCGATATCGTCCTGTGGGATGATAACCCGGCGCAGTTCGTGATTAACGCAATGGCGCCAGCAGATGTCGCTTCTATCGTGGTGGATGAAGACAAACACACCATGGATATCGCGGTTGAAGCCGGTAACCTGGCTCAGGCGATTGGACGTAACGGTCAGAACGTCCGCCTGGCTTCACAACTGAGCGGTTGGGAACTCAACGTAATGACCGTTGATGACCTGCAGGCGAAGCATCAGGCTGAAGCACATGCCGCCATCGATACCTTCACCAAATATCTCGATATCGATGAAGATTTCGCGACAGTTCTGGTGGAAGAAGGTTTTGCGACGCTGGAAGAACTGGCCTACGTGCCAATGAAAGAACTGCTGGAAATTGACGGCCTTGATGAACCGACCGTTGAAGCGCTGCGCGAGCGTGCTAAAAACGCACTGACCACTCTGGCACTGGCCCAGGAAGAAAGCCTCGGTGATAACAAACCGGCTGACGATCTGCTGAATCTGGAAGGATTGGATCGCGATATGGCCTTCAAACTGGCTGCCCGTGGTGTTTGTACGCTGGAAGATCTCGCCGAACAGGGCATTGATGATCTGGCTGATATCGAAGGGTTGACCGACGAAAAAGCCGGTGAGCTGATTATGGCTGCCCGTAATATTTGCTGGTTCGGTGACGAAGCGTAATAAACTGTAGCAGGAAGGAACAGTATGACAGATGTAACCGTAAAAACGCTGGCTGCAGAGATACAGACCTCCGTGGATCGCCTGGTACAGCAATTTGCTGATGCAGGTATCCGGAAGTCTGCTGATGACTCTGTGTCCGCACAAGAGAAACAAACCTTACTGGCGCATCTGAACCGTGAGAACGGCTCAGCGCCGGATAAGTTGACATTGCAGCGTAAAACGCGCAGTACTCTCAATATTCCAGGTACCGGTGGGAAAAGCAAATCGGTACAAATCGAAGTCCGCAAGACACGCACCTTTGTGAAACGCGATCCGCAAGAGGCTGAACGCCTGGCCGCGGAAGAGCAGGCGCAGCGTGAAGCGGAAGAGCAAGCCCGTCGTGAGGCAGAAGAAGCTGCCAAACGCGAGGCGCAACAAAAAGCCGAACGTGAGGCCGCAGAACAAGCTAAGCGTGAAGCCGCTGATAAAGCGAAACGTGAAGCTGCGGAAAAAGACAAAGTGAGCAATCAACAGACCGACGATATGACTAAAACCGCCCAGGCCGAAAAAGCCCGCCGTGAAAATGAAGCCGCAGAACTGAAACGTAAAGCGGAAGAAGAAGCACGTCGCAAGCTTGAAGAAGAAGCTCGCCGCGTAGCGGAAGAAGCTCGCCGTATGGCGGAAGAAAACGAGAAAAATGGTGTGGATAACGCTGAACCTGTTGAAGATACCAGCGATTATCACGTCACGACTTCTCAGCACGCTCGCCAGGCAGAAGACGAAAACGATCGTGAAGTTGAAGGCGGCCGTGGTCGTACTCGCAGCGCGAAAGCCGCGCGTCCGGCGAAGAAAGGCAACAAACACGCTGAATCGAAAGCCGACCGTGAAGAAGCGCGCGCCGCAGTTCGTGGTGGTAAAGGCGGTAAACAGCGTAAAGGTTCCGCTCTGCAGCAGGGCTTCCAGAAGCCAGCTCAGGCCGTTAACCGTGACGTTGTGATCGGCGAAACCATCACCGTTGGCGAACTGGCTAACAAGATGGCGGTTAAAGGCTCTCAGGTCATCAAAGCGATGATGAAACTGGGCGCAATGGCGACCATCAACCAGGTCATCGACCAGGAAACCGCACAGCTGGTTGCCGAAGAGATGGGCCACAAAGTTATCCTGCGTCGTGAAAACGAGCTGGAAGAAGCAGTAATGAGCGACCGTGACACTGGCGCTGCGGCTGAACCGCGCGCACCGGTTGTAACCATCATGGGTCACGTTGACCACGGTAAAACCTCCCTGCTGGACTACATTCGTTCTACGAAAGTGGCTTCTGGCGAAGCGGGCGGCATTACTCAGCACATCGGTGCGTACCACGTTGAAACTGACAACGGTATGATCACCTTCCTGGATACCCCGGGTCACGCCGCGTTTACCTCCATGCGTGCTCGTGGTGCTCAGGCAACGGATATCGTGGTTCTGGTTGTTGCAGCAGACGACGGCGTGATGCCGCAGACCATCGAAGCTATCCAGCACGCGAAAGCGGCAGGTGTGCCGGTGGTGGTTGCAGTCAACAAAATCGATAAACCAGAAGCGGATCCGGATCGCGTTAAAAACGAACTGTCCCAGTACGGCATCATGCCGGAAGAGTGGGGCGGCGAGAGCCAGTTCGTCCACGTTTCTGCGAAAGCCGGTACCGGTATCGACGAACTGCTGGATGCGATCCTGCTGCAGGCCGAAGTTCTGGAGCTGAAAGCTGTTCGTAAAGGTATGGCGAGCGGCGCGGTAATCGAATCCTTCCTGGATAAAGGTCGTGGTCCGGTTGCTACCGTCCTGGTACGCGAAGGTACGCTGCATAAAGGCGACATCGTACTGTGTGGCTTCGAATACGGCCGCGTGCGTGCGATGCGTAACGAACTGGGTCAGGAAGTTCTGGAAGCAGGTCCGTCCATTCCGGTGGAAATCCTCGGTCTGTCCGGTGTTCCGGCTGCCGGTGACGAAGTGACCGTGGTGCGTGACGAGAAGAAAGCCCGTGAAGTTGCACTGTATCGTCAGGGCAAATTCCGTGAGGTTAAACTGGCTCGTCAGCAGAAATCTAAACTTGAGAATATGTTCGCCAACATGACCGATGGCGAAGTTCACGAAGTGAACGTCGTACTGAAAGCTGACGTACAGGGTTCTGTAGAAGCGATCTCCGACTCCTTACTGAAACTGTCTACCGACGAAGTGAAAGTGAAGATCATCGGTTCCGGCGTAGGTGGTATCACTGAAACCGACGCGACCCTGGCTGCGGCGTCCAACGCGATTCTGGTTGGCTTCAACGTCCGTGCTGATGCTTCTGCGCGTAAAGTGATCGAATCTGAAAGTCTGGATCTGCGTTACTACTCCGTCATCTATCATCTGATCGACGAAGTGAAAGCGGCGATGAGCGGTATGCTGTCTCCGGAACTGAAACAGCAGATCATCGGTCTGGCTGAAGTGCGCGATGTGTTTAAATCACCGAAATTTGGTGCGATTGCGGGCTGTATGGTTACCGAAGGTACTATCAAGCGTCACAACCCAATCCGCGTCCTGCGCGACAACGTGGTTATCTATGAAGGCGAGCTGGAATCCCTGCGCCGCTTCAAAGATGACGTTAACGAAGTCCGTAACGGTATGGAATGTGGTATCGGCGTTAAGAACTACAACGACGTTCGCGTTGGCGATATGATCGAAGTGTTCGAGATTATCGAGATCAAACGTACCATCGCATAATCTTCGTCGTCTTTTGGACCGCAACGGCGTTGGCTGCGCTCGCTCACCCCGGTCACATAGTTATCTATGCTCCCGGGGATTTACGAGCTTGCCGCCTTGTTGCAATCCAAAATCCTTAGAAGATGATTAGGCGTAGGCCGGGTAAGCGAAGCGCCACCCGGCAAGAAATTTAAAAAGGGGCTTATGGCCCCTTTTTTGTCATTATTCTGGAGAATTTATTATGGCGAAAGAATTTGGTCGCCCGCAGCGTGTGGCGCAGGAGATGCAGAAAGAAATCGCACTCATCCTGCAACGCGAAATCAAAGATCCGCGCGTAGGCATGATGACTACCGTTTCTGGTGTTGAGATGTCCCGTGACCTGGCGTATGCCAAAGTATTCGTGACTTTCCTGAACGACCAGGACGAAGCGGCTGTGAAAAACGGCATTAAGGCCCTGCAGGAAGCCTCTGGTTTTATCCGCTCCCTGCTGGGGAAAGCGATGCGTCTGCGTATCGTGCCTGAACTGACCTTCTTCTACGACAACTCGTTGGTTGAAGGGATGCGTATGTCTAACCTGGTGACCAGCGTGGTGAAACATGACGATGAACGTCGTGTGAACCCAGCGGACGACAGCAAGGAGGACTGATGAGTCGTCCTCGTCGTCGTGGTCGCGACATTCACGGTGTCCTGCTGCTGGATAAGCCGCAGGGCATGTCCAGCAATGACGTACTGCAAAAAGTAAAGCGCATCTACAATGCCAACCGTGCGGGTCATACCGGCGCGCTGGATCCGCTGGCGACGGGCATGCTGCCTATCTGCCTCGGCGAAGCGACGAAGTTTTCACAGTATTTGCTGGATTCTGACAAACGCTATCGCGTAGTAGCCCGCCTGGGGCAACGTACTGACACCTCCGATGCTGACGGGCAAATCGTGCAGGAACGTCCGGTAACCTTCAGCGCAGAGCAACTTGCGAGCGCACTGGAGACTTTCCGCGGCGATATCGAGCAGATTCCGTCAATGTATTCGGCGCTGAAGTATCAGGGTAAAAAGCTGTACGAATATGCGCGTCAGGGCATTGAAGTGCCGCGTGAAGCGCGCCCGATTACCGTCTATGAGCTGCTGTTTATTCGCCATGAAGATAACGAGCTGGAGCTGGAGGTTCACTGCTCCAAAGGCACCTATATTCGCACTATTATCGACGATCTGGGCGAGAAGCTCGGCTGTGGTGCGCACGTAACGTACCTGCGTCGTCTGACGGTCAGCAAGTATCCGGTGGATCGTATGGTGACGCTGGAACACTTGCGCGAGCTGGTTGAACAGGCTGAGCAGCAGAACATTCCGGCCGCTCAGTTGCTTGATCCCTTGCTGATGCCAATGGACAGTCCAGCATCGGACTATCCTGTTGTTAATTTGCCTTTAACATCGTCGGTTTACTTTAAAAATGGTAACCCGGTACGTACGACAGGTGTCCCGCTGGAAGGCCTGGTGCGTGTGACGGAAGGCGATGACGGCAAATTTATCGGCATGGGGGAGATCGACGATGAAGGTCGTGTCGCCCCCCGTCGCCTGGTGGTTGAGTATCCTGCATAGCGCTCTCTGTCTTGCGATAAAAGGGCGCTGCGAGTAGAATACTGCCGCTTAACGTCGCGTGAATTGTTTAACAATCTGCGTGGCGTATACACAAAATCATTCGAGCTGCATCAAGGCGGCAAGTCTGAGAATCCTCAGGAGCTTACTTAGATAAGTGACTGAGGTGAGCGGACGCAGCCAACGCAGAGTCAGTTTGAAGGATAAAGTGTATACACTGGGATAGCTGAATTAGAGATCGGCATCCTTTCATTCTTAACACTTTGGAGTTTTAAAATGTCTCTAAGTACTGAAGCTACCGCTAAAATCGTTTCTGAGTTTGGTCGTGATGCAAACGACACCGGTTCTACCGATGTTCAGGTTGCTCTGTTGACTGCACAGATTAACCACCTGCAGGGCCACTTTGCAGAGCACAAAAAAGATCACCACAGCCGTCGTGGTCTGCTGCGCATGGTTTCTCAGCGTCGTAAACTGCTCGACTACCTGAAACGTAAAGATGTTGCACGCTACACCGCGCTGATCGAGCGTCTGGGTCTGCGTCGCTAATTCTTTCGAGTTTCAGAAAGAGGGGGCCTTCATGGCCCCTTTTTTCCAGCAGATGGCAGCAATTCGCTGGAAACTAATGTATTGTTGCTATGAATGATCTTCCGTTGCAGAGGTTCGCGCGGCTAATGAGAGGCTTTACTCATGCGTATGGGTTAGGGTTGTCATTAGTCGCGAGGATGCGCAGAAGATCGGGTATTAACGATGGCGCAAAAATGTGCCGTCAAAAAATAGAGAAAGGATATTATTTTGCTTAATCCGATCGTTCGTAAATTCCAGTACGGTCAGCATACCGTTACGCTGGAAACCGGCATGATGGCGCGTCAGGCGACTGCCGCTGTTATGGTTAGCATGGATGACACTGCGGTATTCGTTACCGTTGTCGGCCAGAAAAAAGCGAAACCAGGCCAGGACTTTTTCCCACTGACCGTTAACTATCAGGAGCGTACCTACGCTGCTGGCCGTATCCCGGGTAGCTTCTTCCGTCGTGAAGGCCGTCCGAGCGAAGGTGAAACCCTGATCGCGCGTCTGATTGACCGCCCGGTTCGCCCGCTGTTCCCGGAAGGGTTCGTTAACGAAGTTCAGGTTATCGCGACCGTTGTGTCCGTTAACCCGCAGGTTAACCCGGATATCGTGGCAATGATTGGCGCATCCGCTGCGCTGACGCTGTCTGGCATCCCATTCAACGGCCCGATCGGTGCTGCGCGTGTTGGTTATATCAATGACCAGTACGTACTGAACCCGACTCAGGACGAACTGAAAGAAAGCAAGCTGGATCTGGTTGTTGCCGGTACCGAAGGTGCCGTACTGATGGTTGAATCCGAAGCTGAACTGCTGAGCGAAGACCAGATGCTGGGCGCTGTAGTATTCGGTCACGAACAGCAGCAGGTTGTTATTCAGGCGATCAACGAGCTGGCGAAAGAAGCCGGCAAACCGCGTTGGGACTGGCAGCCAGAAGCCGTCAACGAAGCACTGAACGCGCGCGTTGCCGCACTGGCAGAAGCTCGCCTGAGCGATGCTTACCGTATCACCGACAAACAAGAGCGTTACGCTCAGGTTGACGTGATCAAATCTGAAACCATCGCTCAGCTTACGGCAGAAGATGAAACCCTGGACGCCAACGAACTGGGCGAAATCCTGCACGCCATTGAGAAAAACGTTGTTCGTAGCCGCGTACTGGCAGGCGAGCCGCGTATCGATGGCCGTGAAAAAGACATGATCCGTGGTCTGGACGTGCGTACTGGCGTTCTGCCGCGTACCCACGGCTCCGCGCTGTTCACCCGTGGCGAAACTCAGGCGCTGGTCACTGCGACCCTGGGCACCACCCGTGATGCGCAGAACCTCGACGAACTGATGGGCGAGCGTACTGACAACTTCCTGTTCCACTACAACTTCCCTCCGTACTGCGTAGGTGAAACCGGTATGGTCGGTTCTCCGAAGCGTCGTGAAATTGGTCACGGTCGCCTGGCGAAGCGTGGCGTGCTGGCAGTGATGCCGGAACTGGATAAATTCCCGTACACCGTGCGTGTGGTTTCTGAAATCACCGAATCTAACGGTTCTTCTTCCATGGCTTCCGTATGTGGCGCTTCCCTGGCGCTGATGGACGCAGGCGTGCCGATCAAAGCGGCCGTTGCGGGTATCGCGATGGGTCTGGTGAAAGAAGGCGACAACTATGTTGTTCTGTCTGACATCCTGGGCGACGAAGATCACCTGGGCGATATGGACTTCAAAGTAGCGGGTTCCCGCGACGGTATCTCTGCACTGCAGATGGATATCAAAATTGAAGGTATCACCAAAGAGATCATGCAGGTTGCTCTGAACCAGGCTAAAGGTGCGCGTCTGCACATCCTGGGTGTGATGGAACAGGCGATTAACGCGCCGCGTGGCGATATCTCTGAATTCGCGCCACGTATCCACACCATCAAGATCAGCCCGGACAAGATTAAAGACGTTATCGGTAAAGGCGGTTCTGTTATCCGCGCCCTGACCGAAGAAACTGGCACTACTATCGAAATCGAAGATGACGGTACTGTGAAGATCGCAGCGACCGACGGCGAGAAAGCGAAATATGCTATCCGTCGTATCGAAGAGATCACCGCAGAGATCGAAGTAGGTCGTATCTACACGGGTAAAGTGACCCGTATCGTTGACTTTGGCGCATTCGTTGCCATCGGTGGCGGTAAAGAAGGTCTGGTACACATTTCTCAGATCGCTGACAAGCGCGTTGAGAAAGTGACCGATTACCTGCAGATGGGCCAGGAAGTACCGGTTAAAGTTCTGGAAGTTGATCGCCAGGGCCGTGTACGTCTGAGCATTAAAGAAGCAACTGAGCAGTCTCAGCCTGCAGGCGAACCGGAAGCTCCGGTAAGCCAACAGGGCGAGTAAGGTTGCCATTGCCCTCCGTGAGAACGGAGGGCCTTTAACCCGGCAGGACGCCTTGTTAGCAACCGGGGAACCTGGACGTTCATTCAATCGTTGTCTTCGGGAGTGGGAAATGAAGCCTTTTTTGCGCTGGTGTTTCGTTGCGACAGCACTCACGCTGGCTGGATGTAGTAATTCCGCCTGGCGTAAGAGTGAAGTCCTCGCAGTACCATTGCAACCGACTTTGCAGCAGGAAGTGATTCTGGCACGTATGGAACAAATTCTTGCCAGTCGGGCTTTAACCGATGACGAACGCGCACAGCTTTTATATGAGCGCGGAGTGTTGTATGATAGTCTCGGTCTGAGGGCACTGGCGCGAAATGATTTTTCACAAGCGCTGGCAATCCGACCAGATATGCCTGAAGTATTCAATTACTTAGGTATATATTTAACGCAGGCAGGCAATTTTGATGCTGCCTATGAAGCGTTTGATTCTGTACTTGAGCTTGATCCAACTTACAACTACGCGTACTTAAATCGCGGTATCGCATTGTATTACGGCGGTCGCGATAAGTTAGCGCAAGATGATCTGCTGGCGTTTTATCAAGACGATCCCAATGATCCTTTCCGCAGTCTGTGGCTTTATCTTGCCGAGCAGAAGCTCGATGAGAAGCAGGCTAAAGAAGCGTTAAACCAACGCTTCGAGAAATCGGATAAAGAGCAATGGGGATGGAACATTGTCGAGTTCTACCTGGGCAACATTAGCGAAGCAACGCTGATGGAACGCCTGAAGGCGGACGCAACGGATAACACCTCGCTCGCTGAGCATCTCAGTGAAACCAACTTCTATTTAGGTAAGTACTACCTAAGTCTGGGGGATTTGGACAACGCTACGGCATTGTTCAAACTGGCGGTGGCTAACAACGTTCATAACTTTGTTGAGCACCGATACGCATTGTTGGAATTATCGCTCCTGGGCCAGGACCAAGATGACCTGGCAGAATCGGACCAGCAATAGCTGACGTACACATCAGCCCGTAATCTTTTTTGATTGCCATCACCTTCACGGGTGAGGGCGTTGTTGTTCGTTAATACACCTACTTTGAGCCGGTTCACACTTTTCAATGAAAATTGCAGATCAATTTCATGATGAGTTATGTAGACTGGCCGCCATTAATTTTGAGGCACACGTACTACATGGCTGAATTCGAAACCACTTTTGCAGATCTGGGCCTGAAGGCTCCTATCCTTGAAGCCCTTAACGATCTGGGTTACGAAAAACCATCTCCAATCCAGGCAGAGTGCATTCCGCATCTGCTGGGCGGTCGCGATGTTCTGGGTATGGCCCAGACCGGTAGCGGCAAAACGGCAGCGTTCTCTTTACCGCTGCTCAACAATCTTGATCCTGAGCTGAAGGCACCTCAGATTCTGGTGCTGGCACCGACCCGCGAACTGGCGGTTCAGGTTGCAGAAGCCATGACGGATTTCTCTAAACACATGCGCGGCGTGAACGTGGTTGCCCTGTACGGCGGCCAGCGTTATGACGTGCAATTACGTGCCCTGCGTCAGGGACCACAGATCGTCGTCGGTACGCCGGGTCGTCTGCTGGATCACCTGAAGCGCGGTACTCTGGAACTCTCCAAACTGAGCGGTCTGGTACTGGACGAAGCTGATGAAATGCTGCGTATGGGCTTCATCGAAGACGTTGAAACCATTATGGCGCAGATCCCGGAAGGTCATCAGACCGCTCTGTTCTCTGCCACCATGCCGGAAGCGATTCGTCGTATTACCCGCCGCTTTATGAAAGAGCCGCAGGAAGTACGCATACAGTCCAGCGTCACTACCCGTCCAGACATCAGCCAGAGCTACTGGACTGTGTGGGGCATGCGTAAAAATGAAGCGCTGGTGCGTTTCCTGGAAGCAGAAGATTTTGATGCGGCGATTATCTTCGTCCGTACCAAAAATGCGACTCTGGAAGTGGCAGAAGCGCTGGAGCGTAGCGGTTATAGCAGCGCTGCGCTGAACGGCGACATGAACCAGTCTCTGCGTGAGCAGACTCTGGAGCGTCTGAAAGATGGCCGTCTGGATATTCTGATTGCAACCGACGTTGCGGCCCGTGGCCTGGACGTTGAGCGTATCAGCCTGGTCGTTAACTACGATATCCCGATGGACTCCGAATCTTACGTTCACCGTATTGGCCGTACCGGTCGTGCGGGTCGTGCTGGCCGTGCGCTGCTGTTCGTTGAGAACCGCGAGCGTCGTCTGCTGCGTAACATCGAACGCACCATGAAGCTGACTATTCCAGAAGTAGAACTGCCGAACGCAGAGCTGCTGGGCAAACGCCGTCTGGAAAAATTCGCCGCGAAAGTACAGCAGCAGCTGGAAAGCAGCGATCTGGATCAGTACCGTGCTCTGCTGGCGCAGATTCAGCCTACCGCTGAAGGCGAAGAGCTGGACATGGAAACCCTGGCAGCCGCACTGCTGAAAATGGCTCAGGGCGAACGTAGCCTGATCGTACCACCAGATGCACCGATGCGTCCTAAGCGTGAATTCCGCGACCGTGACGATCGTGGTCCGCGTGACCGCAACGATCGTGGCCCGCGTGGCGACCGTGAAGACCGTCCGCGTCGTGAACGTCGTGACGTTGGCGATATGCAGCTGTACCGCATTGAAGTGGGTCGTGATGACGGTGTTGAAGTCCGCCATATCGTTGGCGCGATTGCTAACGAAGGTGATATCAGCAGCCGTTACATCGGTAACATCAAGCTGTTTGCTTCCCACTCGACCATCGAACTGCCGAAAGGTATGCCGGGCGACGTGCTGCAGCACTTTACCCGTACCCGCATCCTGAACAAGCCGATGAACATGCAGCTGGTTGGCGATGCAGTACCGCATACCGGTGGTGAGCGTCGTGGCGGTGGCCGTTTCAGCGGCGAGCGTCGTGAAGGCGGTCGCGGTGAAGGCCGTGGTTTTGGCGGTGAGCGTCGTGAAGGCGGTCGTGGTGATGGTCGTCGTTTCAGCGGCGAACGTCGTGAAGGTGGTCGTGGCCCGCGCCGTGACGATTCTTCTGCTCCGCGTCGTGATGACTCAGCCGGTCGTCGTCGTTTCGGCGGTGACGCATAAGCCAAAACGGCTTAAAAGCGTAAAATAAAGTATACAGCCCCGATCTCAACAATCGGGGCTTTTTTTATTTCAATTGTACTCGTGTACTGGTACAGTGCAGCACATTGATAAGTAGTCACAATATAAATGACTGGAGAGATGGCTAAATGGCAACACTAACCACCACCCAAACGTCACCTTCGCTGCTTGGCGGCGTGGTGATCATCGGCGGCACCATTATTGGCGCGGGGATGTTCTCTCTGCCGGTGGTCATGTCCGGGGCGTGGTTCTTCTGGTCAATGGCGGCGCTGATCTTCACCTGGTTCTGCATGCTGCACTCCGGGTTGATGATCCTTGAAGCCAACCTCAATTACCGGATTGGTTCCAGCTTCGACACCATTACCAAAGATCTGTTGGGCAAAGGCTGGAACGTTGTTAACGGCATTTCCATCGCCTTTGTGCTCTACATTCTGACCTACGCCTATATTTCGGCAAGCGGCTCGATTCTGCATCACACCTTTGCCGAGATGTCGCTGAACGTTCCGGCGCGCGCGGCAGGTCTTGGCTTTGCGCTGCTGGTCGCGTTTGTGGTGTGGTTAAGCACCAAAGCGGTTAGCCGCATGACGGCGATTGTGCTGGGGGCAAAGGTGATTACCTTTTTCCTGACCTTCGGCAGCCTGCTGGGACACGTGCAGCCCGCAACGCTGTTTAACGTGGCGCAGAGCAACGCTTCATATACGCCGTACCTGCTGATGACGCTGCCATTCTGTCTGGCTTCATTTGGTTATCACGGCAACGTCCCAAGCCTGATGAAGTATTACGGCAAGGATCCGAAGACCATCGTTAAGTGCCTGGTTTACGGCACGTTGCTGGCGCTGGTGCTGTATACCGTATGGTTGCTGGGAACGATGGGTAATATTCCGCGTCCGGAATTTATTGGTATTGCGCAGCAGGGTGGGAACATTGATGTGCTGGTGCAGGCGTTGAGCGGTGTGCTGAACAGCCGTAGTCTGGATCTGCTGCTGGTGGTGTTCTCCAACTTTGCGGTCGCCAGTTCCTTCCTCGGCGTGACGCTGGGCTTGTTTGACTACCTGGCTGATTTATTTGGTTTTGATGACTCCGCAATGGGGCGTTTTAAAACCGCATTGCTGACGTTTGTGCCGCCAATTGTCGGTGGCCTGCTGTGGCCGAACGGTTTTCTGTACGCCATTGGCTATGCAGGTTTAGCTGCAACTATCTGGGCTGCCATTGTGCCAGCGCTATTGGCACGTAAATCTCGCGAACGTTTCGGCAGTCCGAAATTCCGCGTCTGGGGCGGTAAACCAATGATTGCCCTGATTCTGGTCTTCGGCATCGGCAACGCGGTTATCCATGTTCTGTCGAGCGTTAACCTGCTGCCGGTGTACCAGTAGAACAATTACCCGGTGGCGCTACGCTTACCGGGCCTACAGAGATTGCGTAGGCCGGATAAGCCGCAGCCGCCATCCGGCACAAATAGCACTATCCCAACAATTCCTGCTTCACATCCATCGCCAAATCAAATGAGTGGAGCCGCGCCTGGTGATCAAAAATCTGGCCGTTAACCATAATTTCATCAGCCTGGGTTTCACGCAAAATAGCCTCCAGCCCGTGCCGCACTTTCGCCTTATCACCGACCAGTGACATGCGTAGCGCCTGCTGCACGCCATACTGTTCAGAAGCGGACCACAGTTGATGCATATTCTCTACCGGCGGCGGTAGCTGGCCGGTTTCGCCACGACGCAGTTTGATAAACGCCTGCTGCATTGAGGTGAAAAGAAATTCGGCATCGCGATTGCTGTCGGCGGCAATAATGTTGATGCACACCATCGCATACGGCTTTGCCAGCCGCGCCGAAGGCGTGAATTGGCTACGATACAGATGCAGCGCCTGATGCAGCATATCCGGAGCAAAGTGCGAGGCGAAGGCAAACGGCAGGCCAAGCTGCGCCGCCAACTGTGCGCTATACAAGCTGGAACCTAATAACCAGACCGGGATCTGCTCGCCGTAGCCAGGCACTGGGCGTACATGGGGGGTCGGGTCGTGGGCGTCGAACCACTCCACCAGTTCCGCTACGTCGCGTGGGAAGTTATCGATATCGCCACTCATATGGCGGCGCAGCGCGCGCATCGTTGGCTGATCGCTCCCCGGCGCGCGGCCAAGCCCGAGATCGATGCGTCCCGGATACAGCGTGTTCAGGGTACCGAACTGCTCGGCGATCACCAGCGGCGAATGGTTGGGCAGCATCACGCCGCCAGAACCCAGATGCAGCGTGGTGGTATTGGCAGCCAGATAACCAATCAGCACAGAGGTTGCGGCGCTGGCGATGCCGGTCATGTTGTGATGTTCTGCCAGCCAGTAGCGGTGATAGCCGCGCTTTTCAGCCAGCCGTGCGAGATCAAGCGAGTGCGTAAAGGCTTCTTTTGCCGAAGATCCTTCAGGAATCGGTGCCAGATCCAGCACCGAGAACGGAATAGTTTTATCAGTCATAACGGCTCACTTTGTTACCGGTTAATCATTTAATACTGCATTAAAATTTGATTAACGTTGTTAACAAAGTGAGCTTTATGAGACCGACGGCAAAAACAATGGCCGATGGCGCTGCGTTTATCGGGCCTACGGGATCGCGATTTGTAGGCCGGATAAGGCATTTATGCCGCCATCCGGCGAGGTTTTATCAGGATTGCAGCTCCAGCCCAGCCAGACGTTTCCAGTAACCGTTGCAGTCGCTATGGGCGGCAAGCGGTAATGGGGCAGTGCCGTTTTCATTGGCGCGGAAGGCATCCAGCATGGCAAATGTTTCCGTGCCAGAAGGGGACAGACGTACAATATCTACCAGTCCCTGCATGGATGTCAGCTCGTTGCCGAGGTTATAAACATAGCCGCTCATGGTCTGGATCCCGTTGAGAACAAAGACCTGCTGATTCTCCTGCGACAGCACATCTCGCCCGTTCGGGTATTTGATGCAGCAGGTTTCACACTCGTCTTTTGGCCGATCTTCGGAACGCGCCGTAAAGCAGCGGGCAGAGTACGCCAGCGGCAGATGGCCGTAGCTCAGCACTTCCACTTCAAACTTATCGCGGATAGCTAACTCTTCACACTGGTTGAGCAGATTGATCAGCCAGTCGCGAGATAATTCTACCGGCATACACCAACGCACCATCCCTTGTTTGAGCAGCAAACGCAGCGTCACGGCGTTGTAGCAGTTGAGCGCATGTCCGGCGACAAACGGCAGCTTACGCTCCGCGCACATGTTTACCACGCCCAGATCGCTGGCTTCCAGCAGGAAGTCGCCGTTTTCGACGTAGCGCTTCAGCTCTCCCAGCTCAGAGGATGCCTGCACCAGCGCCAGCGTTGACAGCACCACCTGTTTACCGCTGCCGGCGAGCGACTTCGCCATATCAATCCAGTCGCCGACTTTAGTGGCGCGACGTTTGCTGCATACCGCTTCGCCAAGATAGATAATGTCGGCCTGGCTGGCGGCGGCCTGCTGATAAAAATCTTCCAGCGTTTCTTTTGGCCAGTACCACAGCACCGGCCCTAAGGAATATTTCATTGCTTCTCTCACTGCCATTTACGGTGATACGCGCCAAGCGTGGTCTGCGTGCCTTCGGACATGGAACCGAGCGTTTCCATCCATGCCGCCTGAGGCGCATAGTTCTGTGGGTCGGCTATACAACGATCGATCGCCTGACGCCACACTTTCGCCACCTGGCTGACGTAGGCCGGGCTACGCTGGCGTCCCTCGATTTTTACCGAGGCAATATTGGCCGCCAGCAGCTCCGGCAGCAGCTCCAGCGTGTTCAGGCTGGTGGGTTCTTCCAGCGCATGATAGCGCTCGCCGTCAACCAAATAGCGGCCTTTACACAGTGTCGGATAACCGGCATTTTCTCCGTCCTGATAGCGGTCAATCAGCACTTCATTCAGACGCGATTCCAGACCTTGTTGGGTCTGCTGCCAGCGAACAAAACGCGCGGGAGAGCAAGCGCCAACCGTGTTAGGCGATTCACCCGTCAGGTAGGATGAAAGATAACACCGCCCTTCCGCCATAATGCACAGACTGCCAAAGGCGAACACTTCGAGTGGAACGGGCGTGACGCGAGCGAGCTGTTTCACCTGATGGATAGACAACACGCGCGGCAGCACCACGCGGGCGACATCAAAGTTGCGATGATAAAAATTAATCGCCTCTTCGTTGGTAGCAGATGCCTGAACAGAGACATGGCGCTCAATATGCGGGTAGCGCTCTGCGGCATACTCAAGCATGGCGAGGTCGGCGAGGATTAGCGCATCCGCACCCAGTTGCGCCGCCATATCTACGGCCCGTTGCCAGCGCGCATAACCATCCGGATGCGCAAAGGTGTTAATCGCGATGTGCAGCTTACGGCGGTGTTGATGGACAAAACTCACCGCTTCCTGCAATTTTTTCTCGGTAAAATTAAGGCCGGCGAAATGACGGGCGTTGGTATCATCTTTCAGCCCGATGTAGACAGCATCAGCGCCGTTCTCGATGGCCGCCTTAAGCGCCGGGAGATTTCCGGCAGGGCAGAGCAGCTCCATAATTTATCCTGAACGTAGCGCCGTGAAGGGCGCAGAAATGTTAACGAAGAGGGATTTTAGTTAACCTTGCTGAGACAATTTTTGATTTGAGGCAGTTAAAGTCGTATTGGTGACAGCAATAAAGAGGTAACAATTTCGCATCGAATTGTTGATTTATGCCGCTATGTCGTTTATTGGATATGGCAAAATAGCAGGACTATTGAAACAGGGAGTAAAGCTCGTGTTGGATAAACTGCGTTCACGCTTAGTACATTTTGGTCCTTCTCTGATGAGTGTACCGGTTAAACTGACGCCCTTTGCGCTGAAGCGCCAGGTCCTGGAGCAGGTTCTGAGCTGGCAGTTTAGCCAGGCGCTGGCTGATGGAGAGCTGGAGTTCCTCGAAGGCCGCTGGCTGAGTATTCATGTGCGTGATATTGGCCTCCAATGGTATACCTCTGTTGAGAACGATAAACTTATCGTCAGCCAGAGTGCCGATGCGGATGTGAGTTTTAGCGCTGACGCCAGCGATTTACTGATGATTGCTGCACGTAAGCAGGATCCGGATACGCTTTTCTTCCAGCGTCGCCTGGTGATTGAAGGTGACACAGAATTAGGGCTGTATGTAAAAAATCTGATGGACGCCATCGAACTGGATCAGATGCCTAAAGCGTTGCGCGTCATGCTGATGCAGTTGGCGGATTTTGTTGAGGCGGGAATGAAAACGACGCCAGACACCAAACAGACTTCGGTAGGTGAGCCATGCTGATTCGAGTTGAGATTCCCATCGATGCCCCCGGTATTGATGCGTTGCTGCGTCGTTCATTTGAGAGCGATGCGGAAGCGAAATTAGTGCACGACCTGCGTGAAGATGGTTTCTTAACGCTGGGTTTGGTTGCGACAGATGACGAAGGTCAGGTAGTGGGGTACGTCGCGTTCAGTCCTGTCGATGTTCAGGGTGAAGATCTGCAATGGGTCGGCATGGCGCCGCTCGCAGTGGATGAAAACTACCGTGGTCAGGGCCTGGCACGTCAACTGGTCTATGAAGGACTCGACTCCCTGAACGAGTTTGGCTACGCCGCGGTGGTTACGCTGGGCGATCCGGCACTGTACAGCCGTTTTGGCTTTGAGCTGGCTGCGCATCATGACCTGCGTTGCCGCTGGCCGGGCACCGAAAGCGCGTTCCAGGTTCATCGCCTGGCGGACGATGCGCTGGAGGGCGTGACGGGCCTGGTGGAATACCACGACCACTTCAATCGTTTTTAACATCCGGGGTTTGCAGGCTGCTCAGCAGAGCCTCAAGCCCTCCGCCCTCTACAAGGCGCTCTTTCTGACGCTTTGTAAGCTGTTTGACGCGATACTCGATGCGCAGAGCCAGCGAACGGTCGCCGACCTGCGCCGCAAATGCCAGGGTGAGTTCTCCCTTTCCACGTAGCGCCTTCGCGCCTTTCCCGCTCTGATGTTGCTTATATCGACGCTCCACATCGGTGGTTATTCCGGTGTATAAAGCGTTGTCCGCGGTACGGATCAGATACAGATACCAGGGTGTCATTGTCACCATCGACGTGATAATTTTCAGGCCTACAGTATAAAAGAGAACAGAAATGGAAACACTGACTGCGGTGACCCGCTGGCTGGCAAAACAGCACGTCGTAACCTGGTGTGTTCACCATGATGGTGAATTGTGGTGCGCCAATGCGTTTTACCTGTTTGATGCGCAAAAGGTGGTGTTCTATGTGTTGACCGAAGAGAAAACGCGTCATGCTCAGATGTCCGGGCCACGTGCGCCTGTTGCCGGTACGGTAAACGGCCAACCCAAAACGGTAGCCTTGATTCGCGGCGTACAGTTTAAAGGGGAAATCCGCCGTCTTGAGGGGGAGGAGAGCGACATTGCGCGTAAAGCGTATAATCGCCGCTTCCCGGTGGCCAGAATGCTGTCCGCACCCGTGTGGGAAATTCGGCTGGATGAAGTCAAATTTACGGACAACACGCTGGGCTTTGGCAAAAAAATGCTCTGGCTACGAGACTCACGCCCCGAGAATACGTAATGCCTCACGGTTAAACGCTGGCAGGTCATCCGGTGTTCGGCTGGTTATCAGCTGATCGTTATCATTCACCATTTCCTGATCGTAAAATTCGGCGCCCGCATTTTTTACGTCAATGATGATAGGTTTCACGGCGGTAAGTTTACGGCCACGAATGACATCCGCGCTGATCAGCAACTGTGGACCGTGGCAAATAGCAAACACCGGTTTGCCGCTGTTAACGAAATCCCGGGTAAAGGTCACGAAACGATCGTCCCCGCGCAGATAGTCCGGCGAGTGACCGCCTGGCAGTAGCAGGGCGTCAAAATCGGCAGGGCGCACATCCTCGATCGCTTTGTCGATGGTGACGCTGGCTTCTCCTTTTTTCCCCTTCACCGTTTTGCCTGCCTGTTTTTCAATCGTGATGACTTCATGCCCGGCCTGGCGAAATTCTGCTGCTGGTGATGTAAATTCTGAATCTTCAAACTCATCAGTGATTAAAACGGCAATCTTCTTGCTCATGTTTCCTCCGTTGAGTTGCTTGCGAATGAGGCAGAATTTCCATGTTGGCGGATAATTACCTCACGAACTATTAAGTCTGGTCGCTAAGGCTGAGAGTGCAAGACGGACAAATCTGTAAAGGAGCGAGGATGAGTCAGGTGTTAATAACAGGCACAACGGGGCTGGTAGGCGGAAATTTGCTGCGTATGCTGCTTAATGAACCCCGGGTCAACGCCATTACGGCGCCGACGCGTCGACCGCTGGCTGATACGGTTGGCGTTTATAATCCCCATGATCCGCAGCTAACTGATGCTCTGGCGCAAGTCACCGATCCGGTCGATATCGTTTTTTGTTGTCTGGGAACCACCCGGCGTGAAGCCGGCTCGAAAGAGGCGTTTATCCACGCTGACTATACGCTGGTGGTGGACACCGCCCTGACGGGACGCCGGTTAGGCGCCCAGCATATGCTGGTGGTGAGTTCGATGGGCGCGAATGCGAATTCACCGTTTTTTTATAACCGGGTGAAAGGGGAAATGGAGCAGGCGTTAATCGCGCAGAAATGGCCGCGCCTGACGATTGTCCGACCTTCGATGCTACTGGGGGAACGGGATAAACAGCGGACGAATGAGAAGTTTTTAGCGCCGTTGTTCAGGCTGCTGCCGGGTAACTGGAAGTCGATTGAAGCGCGTGATGTTGCACGGGCAATGCTGGCAGAAGCGCTGGCGCCAGGAGATGAGGGCGTTACGATCCTGACCTCCTCCGAGCTACGCGAAAGGGCAAAATAAAATGCCGGGTGGCGCTGACGTTTATCCGACCTACAAACGATGACGTCCTGTAGGCCGGATAAGACGCTTATGCGTCGCTATCCGGCATCGGTATTACTTAATAAACGTAAAGGCCGTCGTGACGCGTTTCACGCCGCTTACCCGGCTGGCGATATCCGCCGCCGCCTTCGCTTCACGTTCAGTAACCAGGCCCAGCAGGAACACTTCCCCGTTCTCGGTGGTGACTTTCACGTTAGAGGATTTCACCTGATCGCTGGTCAGCAACTGGGAACGTACTTTGGTGGTGATCCAGGTATCGTTGGACGCATCGCCCAGACCGATTGGCTGACCCTGACGGATCTCATTAAAGACCTCAGTGGTACCTTCTACGCCCATTGCAATTTGTTTGGCCCGCGCAGACAGCTCGCTATTTGGTGACTGACCGACCAGCAGAACCTTGCCCTGATACGCGCTAACGTTGATACGCGCTTCTTTCTTGATCTGGGCATCTTTCGACAACGCCGTATTGACGCGTAATTCCAGGGTTCCGTCGTCTACCTGAGTGCCGACACTACGCGGATCCGTCGCGGCTTTAGTCCCGACGGCTGCGGTTCCGACAACGGCGGCAGCTACACAGCCTTGCAGCAGCAGTGCAGCGATAATCACAGCAAGCGGCGAAAATGCCTTCATGTGTACTCCTTAATCATCCTGGTGAGGAAAAAGCGTGTTATCGATGAGATCGCAAAGGCAGTTGACCGTCAGCATATGCATTTCCTGAACGCGGGCGCTGTGGTGTGAAGGAATGCGGATTTCAACATCCTGCGGCCCCAGCAACCCGGCCAGCTCCCCTCCGTCATACCCGGTCAGCGCGACGATTGTCATGTCGCGGGTCACGGCGGCTTCAACGGCTTTCACGATATCGCGGCTATTACCACGCGTAGAGATTGCCAGCAGAACATCACCTGCATGTCCCAGCGCACGGACTTGTTTTGCATAAACTTCGTCGTGCAGGCGATCGTTGGCAATCGCAGTTAAGACCACATTATCAGTATTTAGTGCAATAGCAGGTAAACTTGGCCGTTCCGTTTCAAAACGATTGATCATGCTGGCAGCAAAATGCTGTGCGTTGGCAGCGGACGTCCCATTACCACAACAGAGAATTTTGTTGCCATTGAGCAGGGACTGAACCAGCGTCATGGCTGCACGGGAGATCGCATCCGGGAGCGCTTCAGCCGCAGCTATCTGAGTTTGAATGCTTTCTGTAAAGCAGACTTTAATTCTATCTAACACGCTAATCCTTAAGAACCAGGCTCTGAATCTTCAACTATGAGCGGTCGTTGAACGCGTCTTTATACCACTCAACATCATTTCCGGTGAAGGCTAACACATCGAACCGGCAATCCACAGTATCAAAACTCCCATTGTGGCGCGCAAGCCACAAGCGGGCGGTCTGTAATAATTTGTGTTGTTTGCTCCGGGTCACACTCGCCGCCGCGCCGCCAAACTGGGCTGAACGCCGGTAGCGAACTTCAACAAATACGGTGGTGTTGCCTTCACGCATTATCAGGTCGATTTCGCCGCCACGTTCACGCACGTTGGCGGCGATGAAATGCAGTCCCTTGCTGTGCAGCCAGTCACGCGCAACAGCTTCCCACGCGTCACCGGTCTGTTTGCTCGTTAACTGGCGGGGACGACCTGTCCTTGCTGGTATTTGAGCCATGATAACTTCCTGTTAATCACACAATCCTGATTTGCGGTTAATGCGCCAGTGTTGCCGTTAATTTCGAAGCCCTGCACCTGACGCATTTGCGAGAAGTGGTTGGCAAGCGACCAGGCATCGACACCCATCGCGTACATACGCGCCAGCGAGTAGTCGTTACGCACCGCGCCAAGCGCCTGCTGCATGAGAGGCATGTTAGCGCCTGCCAGCATTGGGATTTCGCTATACTGCAAGCCTTCCATTTCCAGACGGAAGTCCGGGCCAGCGGTTCCCTGCGCGCTACGGGAGCTGGCATACAGCGTTGCTCCGCTCTGGCTGCCGTTACGCATGGCGATCATCGGTTTAATAAAGGCGATTTCTTCCGGCGTCGCCAGAATATACACGGCGTCAACACGGCCACTGCCCCCGGTGATTTGCGCATCGGTGGGCGCTGCCGGGATCGTCAGACCGCCAATCGTCACGCCAGGCTGCGCAGGTACAGAAGAGGCTACCGGGCTGCCCGTCAGGGAAATACCCGCGCCGCCGTTGACACCCATTTTCAGCTCAGCCGTAGAGCCGAACTTCTGCTGCAGCACTACGCCGCCGCCCAGTTTTTGCCATTCCTGCGCAAAAGCATTAGCCACGCGATCGCCTAACGAACTGCGTGGGATCAACAGCAGCGGCGTCTGTTTGCCTTGATCGCGGATGTGGCGTGCGGCATCGCGCGCTTCATCTTCTGGCGACAGGGCAAAGTAACAAACATTCGCCAGATTCTGTACGGACTCAGGCTGGTTAAGCGCCAGGACGTTTAATGGCGTATTGCTTTTCATCAGCTCTTCAACATTATTCTTCAACAGCGGGCCTACCACGATGCTGGCGCCATCCTGCTGAACCTGGGCCAGGATCTGGTTCAGCGGCTGCGATGAGGTGTCGTAGATTTTCAACTCAGCGGACGGATTTGCCGGCGCGCTGGCGATAGTTGGTTGTGCTGGTGCGGTTGGCTGTGGGGCTGTAGCTTCTGGCTGCGCAGGCGTCTCGTTGGTCAGATCGCTTACTGACGCCTGAGAAGGGCTGGCAACACCGTCAGTCGTTTGCGGCTGATCCGTGGTCGTCACAGCAGAGGCATCCGCGGCGGTAACAGGAGCGGCTACCGGTTGAGTGCCCATGTTTTTCGCGGCTTCAAAGCCTTGCTGAATAGTACGACCAAATACAGCGGCCTGACCGTTCAGCGGTAGCAGCAGGGCAATCTTGCTGGTGGACGCTGGCTTAAAGCTCTGCACGTTAACCAACTGCGTTGGCAGCAGTTTTGCTCCCGGGTTTTGCGGGTAACGTTTTTGCCAGTCGGCAATACCGGCTTTCATCATGTCCGGGTCGTTACGGTTATCGAACCAGACGCGCTGGAGGTCCAGCCAGCCTTGCAGTACGTTTTCATCCGCATTGATGACCAGCGTCTGCGCTTGCTCCTGGGTCATGGACGACAGCGCCTGCCAGGTCGCATCAATGTTTTTCTGCTTAGCGTTCGCGGCCAGCAGTGGTTCCTGGGCGATCAGGGCGCGCAGCAGCGACAGCGACGGGCGACCCTGATTGGCGTCGATTTGCGCCTGCCAGTAACGCGCCTGCTGGTTTTGGTCGAAATCGGCGGGCGTAAGTTTATCCAGCAGGGCCTGGGCTCCCGCGACATCTTTCTGCGCGAGCTTGATCTCGACGGCCAGCAGTGACTGCTCACGACGCTGGGCATCGTTTAGCTTCTGCGGTAACTGGTTGAACAATTCGATAGCCTGCTGGCTCTTACCTTCTTTCAGCAGTGCACGAATGGCGAGTAATTGCCAGTTGGTCTTGCTATCATCTGAACTTTGCTGCATCTGTTGCAGATAAAAGCCGGAATCAGCCTGCGCAGTGCCCTGCATATGGGCTGCGCTCTGGTCTGGCGCCTGGGTGCCACAGCCTGCGAAAATCAAAGCTGCCAGAATGACTGGTAGCGCGCGCGCGGCTTTCAAACGAGAAAATGTTGAGGGTACCATACTGTATCCAGTGATATTTTTTTACGCAATGCTCAATATTAAATCGGCAATACGGACGACACAATGAAACAACACGAATCGGCGGATAATTCTCAAGGCCAACTCTTTATTGTACCTACTCCTATCGGAAATTTGGCTGATATTACCCAACGAGCGCTCGAAGTTTTACAAGCCGTTGATTTAATTGCCGCTGAAGACACCCGTCATACAGGATTATTGTTACAACACTTCGCGATTAACGCCCGTTTGTTTGCCTTACACGATCACAATGAGCAACAAAAAGCCGAGACGCTGGTGGCAAAGCTCAAAGAAGGCCAAAACATCGCCCTGGTTTCCGATGCCGGAACGCCGCTGATTAACGATCCGGGTTACCATCTGGTGCGCACCTGTCGCGAAGCGGGGATCCGCGTTGTTCCTCTGCCAGGCCCTTGCGCGGCGATTGCTGCCCTGAGCGCTGCCGGCCTGCCGTCTGACCGCTTTTGCTATGAGGGTTTTCTGCCTGCCAAATCGAAAGGCCGCCGCGATGCGATGCAAGCCATTGAGGCAGAACCGCGTACGCTTATTTTTTATGAATCCACCCACCGTTTACTGGATAGTCTGGAAGATATGGTCGCCGTCTGGGGAGAATCCCGTTATGTGGTGCTGGCGCGCGAACTGACCAAAACCTGGGAAACCATACACGGCGCGCCGGTCGGCGAACTACTGGCGTGGGTCAAGGAAGATGAAAACCGTCGTAAGGGCGAAATGGTGCTGATTGTCGAAGGACATAAAGCGCAGGAAGATGACCTCCCGGCTGATGCGCTGCGTACGCTGGCGTTGTTACAAAAAGAGCTGCCGCTGAAGAAAGCGGCGGCGCTGGCAGCGGAAATTCACGGCGTGAAAAAGAATGCGCTGTATAAGTACGCGCTGGACCAGCAGGGGGAGTAAGAGTGAGCACCTACCAACCACCTTTCGTCGTCACTCCATTGATCCTTAATCAAGTCATTGAAATTGGTGAGTTGATGGGGCATTGGGCCGCGATGGCTGGTAGGGCATCTCCTCTTTTGCGCAAAGAAAATCGTATTCGCACCATTCAGGCCTCTTTAGCGATTGAGCATAATTCGTTGACTAGGGAGCAAGTCACCGCACTGATGGAAGGAAAACGTATTCTACAAATCTTGTCGAACCAGCCGGGCAGATCTGCCAAAAGTATCGCTGAAGAGTGTGAAATCTCAGCTCGCACCGTAGAGCGGTATCTGAAAGCGTTGCAGCTAAAGCATCGTGCTTCGCTTCACCTGCTATCAGTAGCAAGATCTCTTTAGCATTCAGGATGTCCTTCTATCCTGACGTATGCCGCGAATCACACGATGAGCAGCCGTTTTTGACATGTCATGATGGTGTGTATCCCGCCTAATTATTCGAACAATGAGCGCTACCTGACAACACGCAGATAGCACTCGCGCAGAATATAATGACGGTCACGATAATTCGCAGGTAGCCATCAATTTGTTTGCTGAACCACAGACATTAATTTTACTCCGCACCACTTCTTTCATCGCATCCATACCGACCCGCATGTAATAGCGGGGATCGTTGCCCTGCGGATTTTCTGCAAACCATGCTTTGACCGCGTCGGCAAAGGCGATTTTCAGTTCGGTGGCCACGTTAACTTTGCATATTCCCAGCTCGATTGTGCGGCGGACGTAGTTGTCAGGAACATCGCTTGCGCCATGCAGCACCAGCGGAATATCCACCACTTCACGAATTTCCCCTAAACGCTGGAAATCGATGTTGGGCGTTTTAGTGTACAAACCGTGTGCCGTGCCGATGGCAACAGCCAGGCTGTCGACGCCGGTACGTTCGACAAACCGTTTCGCTTCCAGCGGGTCGGTCAGGAAGGCGCTTTCGGCATCCACGCTCATATCATCTTCAACGCCGCCGAGGCGGCCCAGCTCAGCTTCCACGCTGCAATCTTTGGCATGGCAAAAGTCCACAACGGATTTCACCAGCTTGACGTTTTCTTCAAACGGGAAGTGGCTGCCATCAATCATGGCGCTGCGCACCCCGGCATTCACCTTACGGCGGATATCGTCCAGCGATTCATGGTGGTCGAGGTGCAGCGCCAGCGGCATGCCGTAGCTGGTGGAATAAGCGCTGCACAGCGCATAAATCTCTTCCAGCGCGATATGTTTAAACGTACCCGGCGTTCCGGCAAGGATCACCGGCGATTGCATTTCATAGCACACTTCCAGGATCGCCTGGATCGTTTCGGCGTTATGGATGTTAAAGGCCGGTACGGCATAGCCTTTTTTTTGCGCATCCTGCAGGAGGTATTTTGTAGAAATAATGCTCATAAAACGATCCTTTTAGGCGTTCCAGGGATGAATAACAACGCCCTGTACGACGCGGTTCACGGTACCGCTGGCAGAAGGCGTATCTGGCGTATTACCGATACTGATTGACTGTGTCAGGGCGAAGACCTGCGCATAGATCAGGAAGCAGAACGCCAGTTCCATATCAATGAAGGTGCGGGCAGGCGGCAGCAGGATATGCGGGCCGGCTTCAATCACGTCATCGGTTTGTGCGGCAATCGCGACTACCCGCAGCGCCTGCCGATCGCGGCGTAACTCAGCTAACAGATCAAGATCGTATTGGCGTGTATAGGGGTGGCTGGAAACAAAGACCACTACCAGCGTTTCGTTATCAACCAGCGATTTTGGCCCATGACGAAAACCGGTCGGCGAGTCATAGAATGCCGCCAGTTTACCCGCTGTCAGTTCCAGGACCTTCAGCGCCGATTCACGCGCGGCTCCCTGTAACCCACCGCTACCGAGGTAGACGATCCGTTTCCATGGCGCGTTGCCGAATACGCCGTCGCTGAAATCACCCAGTGAAGTCAGGATCGTCTGGCAACGATCGGCCACGTCGCGGAAGGTCTGGCTGTTGATTTTTTGCGGGGCGAATACCGCCAGGCAACTGGCCATCATGGTGGTAATACTGCTGGTCATGGCGAAGCCACGATCGTGCGTTTCAGCAGGCATTAACAGTGCAAAGGCATTGTCGCTTGCGACGGCGTTTTGATACAGGCTACCTGCTTCGTTACAGGTAATTGGCAGGTGATAACACTCAGGTACAAACTGATTAGCCAGTTCCACAGCCGCAACGCTTTCGGGGCTGTTACCTGAGCGAGCGAAAGAAACCAGCAGCAACGGATGTGCGGGATTCAGATAATCCATCGGATTGGTGACCAGATCGGTGGTCGGCACGGCGCTGATGTTTTTTCCGGTTTGGCTTGCCAGCCACGGAGCAATAATGTCGCCGATAAATGCGGAAGTACCCGCCCCGGTCAGTACGATCCGCAGATCGTTTTTGCGCAACAATGGCGCGAGAAAGCTATCAATGGCGGATCGAATATTATCGATATTAGCGAGAGAGCGGATCCAACTAGCGGGTTGCTGACGGATCTCTTCTTCTGTCCAGGTGCCCGTCGACGCGTGAGCAGGGGTGTAGGTTTCTGGCATAACTTAAGTCCTTAGTCTCGTAAATTCCACATAAGACGCTGGCAAAATGTCGCTATCTTTCGTTTCGTTTCACTTGTTCATATGATCGATTGATTAAAATCTATATGAAAGAAAGTGAAAGTTCAATGATGCAAAATGAAATAAAACGAAATTTGTGATCGTGAGAACGAAGGCTGTAATTATCTTGTTGATCTTTAAAGAATCGCTTGCAGATAGTGCGGATCAAAATTTTATAAGCGAAAGGAAAAGAAAGGACCGGCGATCAAAGACCGCAGGCCAATACGAGACAAAATGAAAGGTCTAAAGGGGGAGAGCCTGACCCTGAATCCAGATCTCCTGCAAATGCAGGCCGCTATTGAGGGCGATAATGTCGGCATTTTTGCCCACCGCTAACGATCCGCGTTGGCGATCGATTCCCAACAGGCGAGCGGGATGGAGCGAAGCCATGTGGATCGCCTCTTCAGAGGTAATCCCGGTGAACTCGACCATATTACGTACGGCTGCATCAACCGAGAGCGTGCTGCCCGCCAGGCCACCGGAAGCGGTACGCACAATACCGCTGCGCATTTCCACTTCCTCACCGCAGAGCGAATAGCGCCCGTCCGGCATACCAGCAGCTTGCATCGCATCGGTGATCAGCACCAGTCTGTCTTTTGCGCAACAGCAGCACAGCTTCATGGCCGCCGGGTGGACATGGTGTCCGTCAGCGATAAGCTCCAGCCAGGCGCGAGAGTCGGTTAACCCTGCGCCAACCATTCCGGGCTCCCGGTGGTGTAAACCGGTCATACCGTTATAGCAGTGAACCAGCCCATCAGCCCCGACATCAAAGGCGGCGCGGGTTTGCTCCCAGGTGGCTGCGCTGTGGCCCAGCATCACCCGTACGTTGCGCTGCTTCAGGTGTTTGATAGCCTGCAATGCGCCGGTTTTTTCTGGCGCCAGCGCAACGACGCGCAATGTTTGTTGGGAAATCGCAATCAGTTCATCCAGTTCCCTGAGCTCCAGTTCCCTGAAGAGCTCAGGCGGATGCGCCCCTTTGTTCTGTGGCGTAAAGTACGGACCTTCAAGATAACTCCCCAGTACCTGCGCGCCAGGCCCGCCGGAATAGTAGCGGTGGGCAATACGTTTCAATGCGCGGTGAATATCTGGTAATGGGGCGGTGACGGTGGTGGGTAGCCAACTGGCTACCCCTTCGCGCGCTTTGTGCATTGCCAGCTTGTCGAGCGTATCCGGCGCATCATCCATGACATCGACACCTGCGCCTCCATGCACATGGGTATCGATATATGCAGGGCACAACAGCTCAGCATCGCGCACCATCACGCCTGAGACGATAGGCTCAATGGCTCTAATGATGCCATCCTCAATACGCACCTGATGATCGTCCAGCCAGCCTTGTTCCGTGAGCAGACGCTTGGCGCGTAGCACCTGTATCATATCCCTTCCTCGACGGGTTTTTCCTCGCGACAGCGTCCCAGCTCGTCCACCAGGCTGGTCAAACCCCGATGTCCGCATTCCAGCGCCTGCAAACGAAACGCTTCGCTGCTCAGGCCGTCGCGTTCCAGTACCATTTCCAGCAGCAGTTGCAGATTGGTGCCGGTGATCACTTCAGTACCTTGTCTTTGCATGGCCAGTGTGGAAGCGACGCGAAATGGTGTTCCGCCCAACAAGTCAGTCAGAAACACGATGTCTTGCTGAGCATCCAGTTCACTCACTGCCTGTTCAAGTTGCGAGGTGAGTAAGGCTGTGGTTGAGGTTTCCGGAAAGTCGATGGCGATGAACTGAGTCTGTTCACCTAAAATCTGTTTCATCGCTTTTTCCATTCCGCTGGCAAACCCGCCATGACCCGTCAAAATAATACCTAACATCTACAACCCCTTACATTTACAGGAAGTGACAGAACTTACCCACGATGCCGAGCACCACGGTAATAGCGATAAGACGCAGAGGGCTCCAGCCACGACGAACCAGCCAGAACATGGTCAATGTGTAGACCAGCGGCAAAAATGCAGGCATCAGCTTGTCTATAACGTCTGTTTGTAGTTTTACTACAGCATCGCCAGCAGTAATTTCCAGCGTGGTGCTCAGGCGAACATAGGTCGCTACCAGCGCGCCGATCACCGTCATCCCAACGATAGATGCCGCATGTCCAACCTTTTTGGTGTTAGCTTTAATCAGTGGGATAGCTGCAACGCCCATTCGGTAAGCATAGTGTGCCAGCCCAAAGCGCAGACCAAGATGAACCACGTTAAACATCACAATAAAGACTACAGCGCCAAGAATAGAGCCTTGTAGCGCCAGGCTTGCCCCGATACCGCCGCAAATAGGCAATAACGTTAACCAGAACATGGCATCACCGATACCGCCAAGCGGCGCACCGACGGCAATCTTGGTACTTTGAATACTGTTTACATCCTGCTTGGAGCGTTCCATTGCCAGGATAATCCCGATAACAAACGTGACCAGGAACGGGTGCGTGTTGAAGAAGCCCATATGGCCTTTCATTGAACGCGCCAGATCTCGCTTGTTGGTATGGATCTTTTTCAGTGCAGGTAACAGGCCGTACAACCATCCTGATGCTTGCATACGTTCATAGTTGAAAGAGGCCTGTAACAACATGGAACGCCAGGCAACACGGTTGATATCTTTTTTCGTCAGCTCGGCACCGATATTCTGGTCTTCGTAGACGTTTTCATTCGTGCCGGACAGCAGCGTTTCTTCGGTTTCGGAAACGTTCGGCAGAGCCGTTTGATTAGATGCCATCTTCGAATTCCTCTTTTTGTGCTGCGGGAGCTGTAGGTTCAGGTGATTTACGCAGAAAATCGATCAGCGCCATGGCCAGTGCTGCGGCGGCGATCGCCAGCACAGGGAGTTTAAGCCAGGCGGCGGCGACAAAACCCAGGATGAAGTAAGGGATGTAGACGTTTTTCATCATGATTTTCAGCAGTACGGCGAAACCGATAGCTGGCATGATGCCGCCTGCCACGCCGAGGCCGTCAATTAGGCGGGTCGGCAGAACATCTATAGCTGTTTTGGCATGTTCCGCGCCAAAGTAAATCGGCAGGAAAGCGCATAAGAAGTAGAACGTCCCCAGCGCCAGTAACGCCAGATAGTTGACCCGCTCAATTCCGTCTGTATCGGCATTCGCCGCCATGCGATCGCAGCGCGCCATCACCCCGGACATCACGGAGAAGAGGAAGGTAATACCCATTTGTACCGCTACCGCGAACGGTACAGCGACACCGACAGCGACTTCCGGTTTTACGCCAGTGGTGATGGCGAAAGTCGTCCCCACGATGGTACCGATGATGACGTTTGGCGGCTGTGCTCCCGCCAGCGGAGCCAGACCCATCCACACCAGTTCCAGCGTACCCCCGGTTAAAATACCGGTATGCAGATCGCCCAGAATCAGGCCGACCAGCGGCCCGAGAACAACCGGGCGGTGCATGTGCGTTAACCCGTTGAACATATCCAGGCCTGCAATAAAGGCGAGAATACCCAACGCAAAAGCCTGCAACAGACTGATTTCCATTGTGAATCCCTCAGAGAAGTTTATAGAGGTCCTGGGCGGGTTCTGTTGGAACGCCCTGAACGAAGCATTCCACCCCAGCGGCTTTCAACCCGTTGAACGCCGCTATATCGGCAGCGTCTACAGAAACCGTTTTGGCGATTTGCTGCTTGCCGTTGGCATAGTGCATGTTGCCAACGTTGATACGATTAACAGGAACACCGCCTTCGACCAGACGGTAGAAATCCGCAGGCGATTTGCAGACCAGCAAAATTTTCTGGCGATCGGCGGCACGGTGAATATTGTCGATTACTTTTTGTAGTGACCAGAAGCGCACGGCAATCCCTTCCGCCAGAACCATTTCCATCAGGTTTTGCTGCACCGGATCTTCAGCCACCTCATCATTGGCGACCAGCACCAGATTTGCCCCCGCAAATCCGACCCATTGCACACCGACCTGACCGTGAATTAAACGTTCGTCAATGCGACTTAATACAATGTTTGGCATGGTATTTTTCTCTTTCTTGTTATGCGTTATGGGATGAATCACCCAGGCTGGCGCAGTGATATTGCTGCAGTATGTCCTGAATATGGTTAATGATGAGTTCTCGCGGTGTCGCGCTGAGATCTCCCTCGCGCACTTTTACGTACTGCAAGGGTAGATACTGGCTAATCAGCGGTAACGGGATCGGTTCGTCGGCCAGGTTACGCACCAGACGTTCGAATGCCTCATCAATCTGGCTGTCCGGCCAGTAGTAACGAACCCGATCTGAGTAGCTATATCCGCGGGCCAAACGGCGCGCGTTGCCATCGCCGTGATAGTGGCTCTGCCAGTACTCCGGTCGATCAAGCATCACGCTTTCCAGGACATGTCGCAGGCCTGAGCTGGCTTTTGCGGGCAGCAATTCCTCTTCAATAGCGGCTAATGAAAATAACGCTTCGCGCAGGGCAAAGGTCAGCGCCGGGCCGACTTTCAGGATCGCGAAATGATCTTTAACCAACTGGCGCAAGGACTGAGGCGTTTGGTAATCGGTAGAATGTGCTTCAAAAATCAGCGTGTCGTAGTCTTCCACCATTTTGCTGAGTGACACGGCTTTCTGCGGTTGGTAATCAATGATGTGGGTGTGGTCGAATTCGACGCCGGGTTGCACCACCAGGGCGATGATACGCGGCCAGATACCTTCCAGTCCGCGCTTTTCAAAGGCGTGATAGTGGGCCTGCAGCGTTGCGCGTGCCGCATCGGGCGTTGTTACCGCCAGTTCGGTTAATGCTTCGTGAGCGCCGCCAGGAACCGGGACTTCTGTGCCAATTACATAGACCAGGTCAGACTCACCAAAATGCGCAATACAGGTTTCTTCGGCAACTTTTGCCAGGCGCGCGGCGCGCTCAGCGACGATTTCATCCGTGAGTGGAACCGGGTCGTTAGCACAAGACATGCTGCAATCAAGGTGGATCTTTTTAAAGCCAGCGGCGACATAACTCTTGATCAGATCGTCAGCGTTGGCCATTGCTTGTTCTGCTGGCAGATTTTGCCAACGGTTTGGTCCAAGGTGGTCTCCACCGAGAATCAGCATATCCTGAGAAAAATTAAGCGAGTCGGCTAAACCGCAGACAAAACTGCGAAAATCGGCTGGTGTCATACCCGTATAGCCGCCAAACTGGTCAACCTGATTAGAAGTTGCTTCGATCAATAGCGGTGTATGATTGGCATGGGCGTAGCGTATTGCGGCTTCCAGTACGATTGGATGCGCGGAACAAACGGCATAAATCCCGTTTGCCTTCCCCCGTTTATGTTGCTCGACCATTTTAGTTAGATGTTTCACTTTCCTCTCCAGGTCAGATAACTGCGACATCAATCTTTCGTTTTGTTTCATTTAATACTGCATCATGGTGATTTAAAAATAAAACGAAAGATAATGGTTTTCCGATCTGTTTCACAAAAGAAACGCAATGAAAGGTTTCAGCGTGAATCCGTTCGACTCTTCCCTGCTTGTGGGGCTTGCATTCGCGTAAAAGAAAGGCGTTAATAGACAAAACGAAATAAAACGAAAGAGACAACTAAAGGATTTCTTATGAGTAACACCGAGTCTTCTGCAGACAAGCGCGTTATCGGCACCAGCGAAAGGCGCGAGCAGATCATCCAGCGGTTACGGCAGCAGGGAAGCGTTCAGGTTAACGATCTTTCCTTATTTTATGGCGTCTCCACGGTCACGATTCGTAACGACCTCGCTTTTCTGGAAAAACAGGGGATTGCGGTACGCGCCTATGGTGGGGCGCTGATTTGCGATAGCACTACGCCTGGTGTTGAGCCTTCTGTTGAAGACAAAAGTTCGCTCAATACGGCGGTAAAACGCAGTATTGCCAGAGCCGCCGCAGAGTTGATTAAACCGGGGCACCGCGTGATCCTTGATTCCGGCACCACGACGTATGAAATTGCCCGCCTGATGCGCCAGCATACCAATGTGATTGCAATGACCAATGGTATGAATGTCGCTAATGCGTTACTGGAAGCCGAAGGGGTTGAGCTGCTGATGACCGGCGGTCACTTGCGTCGTCAGTCGCAATCCTTTTATGGCGATCAGGCTGAGCAATCGCTACAAAATTATCACTTCGACATGCTGTTTCTTGGCGTTGATGCTATCGACTTAGAGCGTGGTGTTAGCACACACAATGAGGATGAAGCGCGTCTCAATCGCCGGATGAGTGAAGTCGCGGAGCGCATAATCGTCGTTACCGACTCGACGAAGTTTAATCGCTCCAGTCTGCATAAGATCATTGATACCCAGCGGATCGATATGATTATTGTTGATGAAAATATTCCAGAGGAGAGTCTGGAAGGCTTACGTAAGCATGGGATTGAGGTTGTTCTGGTGAGTATTTGACAAAAAGGTCGGAAAGTTTTCGAACTCCCCGACCTGTAATCGAATTTCACTTTCAGCAATCAGGTCACAGGCGCCGGGTTAAACACCGCCAGTTGGTTATGCAGTCCCCACTGATCCGAGAAGGTTTTCTTACGCCCGCTGGCGACCTCGAGAATAAACTCGAACAATTTCAGACCCACGTCTTCAATGGTTTCTTCTCCGGTGGCGATGGTACCGGCGTTGATGTCCATCAGGTCAAACCAACGATTGGCCAGCTCAGTACGCGTCGCCATTTTTATCACCGGCACCGCCATCAGGCCGTACGGCGTACCGCGACCGGTGGTGAATACCTGCACGGTGATCCCGGAAGCAACCTGCTGTGTACCGCAGACAAAATCGCTGGCGGGGGTCGCGGCGTAAATCAGTCCTCGTTTGGTTGGACGCTGGCCCGGCGACAATACTTCGACGATGGCGCTCTTGCCTGATTTGGCGATTGAGCCCAGCGCTTTTTCCACCACGTTTGCCAGACCGCCTTTCTTGTTGCCCGGTGAAGGGTTGGCGCTGCGGTCAGTTTTGCCCATATCCAGGTAGTTATCGTACCAGGCCATCTCTTCGAGCAGGCGCTTACCTACTTCTTCGTTAATCGCGCGCGGGGTAAGAAGATGGATAGCATCGCGCACTTCGGTCACTTCCGAGAACATCACGGTCGCGCCGCAGCGTACTAACAGGTCGGAGGCATAACCGACCGCCGGGTTGGCCGTGACGCCGGAAAAGGCATCGCTACCGCCGCACTGCATACCGACCACCAGTTCTGATGCCGGGCAGGTTTCACGTTGGCGTTGGTTGAGCTTTTCCAGATGGCGTTCTGCCACTTGCAAAATATCAGCAACCATTGATTGAAAGCCGACGTGCTTTTCATCCTGCAGGCTGACGATGCTGGCGCTGTCGACCGGGATACTTTTTACATCATGAGTCCCTTCCAGCAGTCGCTCTGGTTGCAGTTTTTCGCAGCCGAGGCCAATAACCATCACTTCACCGCCAAAGTTGGGGTTCAGCGCAATATTATGGATGGTGCGAATCGGCACAATGGCGGCCGGAGCGTTAATCGCCACCCCGCAGCCGTACAGGTGATTAAGCCCCACCACGCCATCGACATTCGGGTATTTGGGGAGCAAATCGCGCTCAATGATTTTCACTACATAATCCACCACGCCCGCTACGCAGTGTACGCTGGTGGAGATGCCGAGCAGATTTTTGGTGCCGACGCTGCCGTCTGCATTGCGATAGCCTTCGAAGGTATAACCCTCAAGAGGCGTTAGCGGCTCCGGTACTTTGGTCGCCAGCGGCAGCGTCTCCAGCGGCGGGGCCTTGGGCAGCTCAACCATGGATTCATCAATCCAGCTACCGCGCGGGATATCGCGAACGGCATAGCCTATCACTTCGCCATACCGCACAATTTCGCCGTGAACAGGAATATCGCATAGCGCCACTTTATGACCCTGGGGAATATGTTCAATCAGCTCCAGCCCATCCGGAAAACGCGTCCCGGCTTTCAGGCCATTGTCATTGACAATAATCGCCACATTATCTGTTGCGTGAACTTTAATATAAAACGCCGAGGGCGATTCTTGTCTGATTTCGATGTCGGCCATTGTCCAGTATTCTCCAGCAAGGTGGTAATAATAGTGTGGATATTTATATTTTGAATCTAATTATCAGTAATAAATATTCGGTATCGTGAAATAAGAATGTCAGGAGTTTAAAATTAAGAATGTGATCATGATCACTTAAACTCAGCAGGACCGTACCACCAAGGGGACTAATCAGTAAATGTGTGCATTAGCGCCCATGGGTGTGTGCATATGCCCAAAATATTATTTTAACAATGCGTGATTAGTGAGCGTATGCACAATGATTAACGTTGCTCTGCTGATTATACTAAATCACGGTTTCATAACGTCTGATAAATTATTATGTGTTTTTATTATCGGTAATTTATCACCAGGGATTGCTAATAAATAATAATAAAAACTTTTTTATGTACCCGAGGTAAATAGAATGATTCTGGATACAATTGTCGAGAAAAAGAAAGGTACACATACCCGCTATTTAATATTACTGATAATTTTTATTGTAACTGCCGTTAACTATGCGGACCGTGCGACGCTGTCAATTGCCGGCACGGAAGTGGCGAAAGAGTTGCACCTCAGCGCCATCTCAATGGGGTATATTTTTTCCGCCTTCGGTTGGGCTTACCTGCTGATGCAAATCCCCGGCGGCTGGCTGCTTGATAAGTTCGGCTCGAAGAAAGTCTATACCTGGAGCCTGTTCTTCTGGTCGCTGTTTACCTTCCTGCAGGGCTTTGTGGACATGTTCCCGCTGGCCTGGGCGGGTATTTCAATGTTCATCATGCGCTTTATGTTGGGCTTCTCGGAAGCACCTTCCTTCCCGGCCAACGCCCGTATCGTGGCGGCCTGGTTCCCGACCAAAGAGCGCGGTACGGCATCCGCGATTTTTAACTCCGCACAGTATTTTTCCCTGGCGCTGTTTTCGCCGCTGCTCGGCTGGTTGACCTTCGCCTGGGGCTGGGAGCACGTCTTTACCGTGATGGGGGCGATTGGTTTTGTGCTCACCGGGCTATGGGTAAAGTTTATTCATAACCCAACCGATCACCCGCGTATGTCGCAAGAAGAGCTGAAGTTTATCTCTGAAAACGGCGCGGTCGTAGATATGGACCATAAGAAGCCGGGCGATGTGAAGTCAGGTGGTCCTAAGCTGCATTATATCAAGCAGTTGCTGACCAACCGTATGATGCTTGGCGTGTTCTTCGGACAGTATTTTATTAACACAATTACCTGGTTTTTCCTTACCTGGTTCCCGATTTACCTGGTACAGGAAAAAGGTATGTCGATCCTCAAAGTTGGTCTGGTGGCGTCTATTCCGGCGCTATGTGGATTCATTGGCGGCGTGCTGGGTGGGGTGTTCTCTGATTATCTGATTAAACGTGGCTCCAGCATCACCCTGGCGCGTAAGCTGCCGATTGTGCTCGGCATGCTGCTCGCATCGACCATTATTCTGTGTAACTACACCGATAACACCGCTCTGGTAGTCGCGCTGATGGCGCTGGCGTTCTTCGGCAAAGGCTTCGGGGCGTTGGGCTGGCCGGTGATTTCCGATACCGCGCCGAAAGAGATTGTCGGCCTGTGTGGTGGCGTATTTAACGTATTTGGCAACGTGGCCTCCATTGTTACTCCGTTGGTGATTGGGTATCTGGTGAGCGAGTTGCACTCATTTAATGCCGCGCTGATGTTTGTAGGGTGCTCAGCGCTGATGGCAATGGTTTGCTACCTGTTTATTGTCGGTGACATTAAACGTATGGAATTGCAGAAATAAACAAAGGTATAGGCGATGAATAACACGATTTTCCCGAATAAGTTTAAAGCGGCCCTAGCGGCGCAGCAGATTCAGATTGGCTGCTGGTCTGCATTAGCCAGTCCAATCAGCACTGAAGTTTTAGGTCTGGCGGGTTTCGACTGGCTGGTGCTGGACGGCGAACATGCACCGAACGATATCTCGACGTTTATCCCGCAATTGATGGCGCTTAAAGGTAGCGCCAGCGCGCCGGTGGTACGGGTGCCGACCAACGAGCCGGTGATCATTAAGCGTCTGCTGGATATCGGGTTTTACAACTTCCTGATCCCGTTTGTTGAGACCGAAGAAGAGGCGGTGAATGCGGTGGCGTCAACCCGCTATCCACCGGAAGGTATTCGCGGCGTGTCCGTATCCCACCGCGCCAATATGTTTGGCACCGTGCCGGACTATTTTGCGCAGTCGAATAAGAACATCACCATCATCGTGCAGATCGAAAGTCAGCAGGGCGTTGATAACGTTGATGCAATCGCGGCGACCGAAGGCGTTGACGGTATCTTCGTCGGGCCCAGCGATCTGGCTGCGGCGTTAGGCCACCTCGGCAATGCGTCCCATCCCGATGTGCAGAAAGCTATCCAGCACATTTTCGCCCGCGCGAAAGCCCACGGCAAACCAAGCGGCATTCTGGCCCCGGTAGAGGCGGATGCGCGGCGTTATCTGGAGTGGGGCGCGACGTTTGTTGCCGTCGGCAGCGACCTTGGCGTGTTCCGTTCAGCCACGCAGAAACTGGCTGATTCTTTTAAGAAATAACCACCATCGACAGTAGAGAGAGATAAAGACATGACAATGAAAGTTGGTTTTATTGGCCTCGGTATCATGGGTAAACCAATGAGTAAAAACCTCCTCAAGGCAGGTTACTCGCTGGTGGTTGCTGACCGTAACCCGGAATCCATTGCGGACGTGATTGCCGCAGGCGCAGAAACCGCCGCCACGGCGAAAGACATTGCCGGGCAGTGTGATGTGATCATCACCATGCTGCCGAACTCTCCGCACGTGAAAGAGGTGGCGCTGGGCGAAGGCGGCATCATTGAAGGGGCGAAACCGGGGACGGTACTGATCGATATGAGTTCCATCGCACCGCTAGCCAGCCGTGAAATCAGCGAGGCGCTGAAAGCGAAAGGTGTGGATATGCTGGATGCGCCGGTCAGCGGCGGCGAGCCAAAAGCGATTGACGGTACGTTGTCGGTGATGGTCGGCGGCGATAAAGCGATTTTCGACAAGTACTACGATCTGCTGAAAGCGATGGCGGGTTCCGTGGTGCATACCGGCGAGATTGGCGCAGGCAACGTGACCAAGCTGGCTAATCAGGTGATTGTGGCGCTGAACATTGCGGCGATGTCTGAAGCACTGACGCTGGCGACTAAAGCGGGCGTGAATCCGGATCTGGTGTATCAGGCCATTCGTGGCGGACTGGCGGGCAGCACCGTACTGGATGCGAAAGCGCCGATGGTGATGGACCGCAACTTCAAACCGGGTTTCCGCATTGACTTGCATATTAAAGATCTGGCCAATGCGCTGGATACCTCGCATGGCGTTGGCGCTCAGTTGCCGCTGACGGCTGCTGTCATGGAGATGATGCAGGCGCTACGCGCAGATGGGTTGGGCACCGCCGATCATAGCGCGCTCGCCTGCTACTACGAAAAACTGGCGAAAGTGGAAGTCACTCGCTAACAAGAAGGGCGCGGATGCGCGCCCTGTATTTCTTGCCTTGCGCGGCACTTTCAGGCTACATAACTATGAAAATCGTAATTGCCCCAGACTCTTATAAAGAAAGCCTTTCTGCCACCGAGGTGGCTCAGGCAATAGAAAAAGGATTTCGGGAAATTTTCCCCGATGCGCAATATGTGTCTGTACCGGTTGCCGACGGCGGCGAAGGAACGGTCGAAGCCATGATTGCCGCCACGCAGGGGAGTGAACATTCCGCGTGGGTGACGGGGCCGCTGGGCGAAAAAGTGAATGCCTGCTGGGGCATGTCCGGGGACGGTAAAACCGCGTTTATTGAAATGGCGGCAGCCAGTGGTCTGGCGCTGGTTCCTCCTGAAAAGCGCAATCCGTTAGTCACTACGTCGCGCGGTACCGGGGAGTTGATTTTGCAGGCGCTGAACAGCGGCGCACAAAGCATCATTATCGGCATTGGCGGTAGCGCGACCAACGACGGCGGCGCAGGTATGGCGCAGGCGCTGGGGGCGAAACTCTGTGATGCCAACGGGACTGACATTGGCTACGGCGGTGGTAGCCTGATGAGTCTGAACGCCATCGATATCTCGGGCCTGGATCCTCGCTTAAAAACCTGTTCAATTCGCGTAGCCTGTGATGTGACCAATCCACTCACCGGCGACACTGGCGCTTCACGTATCTTTGGCCCGCAGAAAGGGGCAACGGAAGAACGTATTCTCGAACTGGACCGTAATCTGTCTCACTATGCTGACATCATTAAAAAATCGCTGCGGGTCGACGTGAAGGACGTTCCCGGCGCCGGTGCGGCTGGTGGGATGGGCGCAGCGTTAATGGCTTTTTTAGGCGCGGATCTGCGCAGTGGGATAGAGATTGTGACTCAGGCGCTTAATCTGGAAGAACATATTCACGATTGCACGCTGGTAGTGACTGGCGAGGGGCGGATCGACAGCCAGAGTATTCACGGCAAAGTGCCGGTAGGTGTGGCGAATGTCGCGAAGAAGTACCACAAGCCAGTGATTGGTATTGGCGGCAGCCTGACGCATGATGTGGCGGTGGTGCATCAATATGGTATCGACGCGGTGTTTAGCGTATTGACCAGTATCAGCACACTGGAAGAGGCGTTCCGTGGGGCATTTGATAATATTTATCGTGCTTCAAGGAACATTGCCGCCACGCTGGCGATAGGAATGCGCAGTGCGGGGTGACATTGCCCCGCAAACCCTCTATACTGCGCGCCGAAGCTGACCAGACAGTCGCCGCTTCGTCGTCGTCCTCTTCGGGGGAGACGGGCGGAGGGGAGGAAAGTCCGGGCTCCATAGGGCAGGGTGCCAGGTAACGCCTGGGGGGGAAACCCACGACCAGTGCAACAGAGAGCAAACCGCCGATGGCCCACGTAAGTGGGATCAGGTAAGGGTGAAAGGGTGCGGTAAGAGCGCACCGCGCGGCTGGTAACAGTCCGTGGCACGGTAAACTCCACCCGGAGCAAGGCCAAATAGGGGTTCACAAGGTACGGCCCGTACTGAACCCGGGTAGGCTGCTTGAGCCAGTGAGCGATTGCTGGCCTAGATGAATGACTGTCCACGACAGAACCCGGCTTATCGGTCAGCTTCACTCTTTATAAAACCCCGCTTCGGCGGGGTTTTTGCTGTATGAGTAGATTGTCATGCCTGATGGCGCTGCGCCTGGTTTACCACGAATCTGGCATTTATTTTCCATTCATCTAATCTTTATTTCGTTCTTATTAATATTCCTGACTTCTTTTATAAGAGGAAATGTCTCTCGGGATAATTCTTGTTTTGTGATGTGCAACACAAAACGCTACGCGATACGTTTTTACCGAGAATAATCACGCGCAATCGATCGCCATCACAAAATTAGTTGCTGACAAAATGCGCAAAATCAGTGTTAATATAATGTTGCTAATGGTGATTATTTGTTTTAATTGTTTTAAATATTGATAAATGCAATGTTTCTTTACAAACAAACAAGGCAAAAAAATGTGATGCATGGCGTTATTTAAACACCATAAACGATAAAATATAATTATATTTGATAAATTACTTATTAAATTTAAGCGCCATTTTTACCGATAATTACTCTGTAATTGATTGAAATATAGCCTTTCGTGGTTCGAAGAAATAACAACAAAAATGATGTCGTTATAGCCATAAAAAATCGTTATCCCCCCATCTTTTTTTGATTAAAGTCAGGGTTAAGTGAGATCGATATTTTCTATCTATATGATTAATAAGGAGTTATCAATTTAATAATAATCTTACAAAATGTAAGGGAAGGGGATTTGTGAGTGGTCGCACATATCCTCGTTTGCTTAATTTGGTAAACTTCCTGCCGTCAACAAAGTTATTAGAGCAGGACGATATGAATACTATTTCTCTCCCTAAAACACAGCACTTAGTGGTCTTTCAGGAAGTCATTAGAAGTGGTTCTATCGGTTCTGCTGCAAAAGAATTAGGTTTAACTCAACCGGCGGTCAGCAAAATCATTAATGATGTTGAGGCTTATTTTGGTATTGAGTTAGTGGTGCGTAAAAATACCGGCGTTACCTTGACTCAGGCAGGTCAGGTGATGCTCTCATGGTCTGAATCCATTACTCGTGAAATGAAAAACATGGTTGATGAGATGAACAGCATGACGAGTAACGCAGTGGTTGATGTGTCGTTTGGCTTTCCTTCACTGATCGCCTTCACCATCATGTCCGGCATGATTAAAAAATTTAAAGAGGTGTTTCCGAAGGCGCAGGTTTCCATGTACGAAGCGCAGCTCTCCTCGTTCTTACCCGCGCTTCGTGACGGGCGCCTCGACTTCGCTATCGGTACGCTGAGTGATGAGATGAAACTACAGGATCTCCATGTTGAACCGCTCTTTGAGTCAGACTTTATACTGGTCGCCAGCAAGTCCCGAACATGCACCGGCATCACCTCGCTGAGCGCGTTGAAAAACGAACAGTGGGTGTTGCCACAAACGAATATGGGATACTACCGCGAACTTCTAACTACGTTACAAAATAATGGCATCAGCAGTGAAAACATCGTTAATACTGACTCCGTCGTCACCATTTATAATCTTGTTCTCAATGCTGATTTCTTAACAGTAATTCCCTGTGACATGACCACACCGTTTGGCTCAAACCAGTTTATTACTATCCCGGTACAAGAGACGTTACCCGTCGCGCGTTATGCCGCCGTGTGGTCGAAAAATTATCGAATTAAAAAAGCAGCATCTATTTTGGTGGAATTAGCCAAGGAATATTCATCATATAATTGTCGAAGACGAAGGCAATTAGTTGAAGTTGATTAAAGACTGAATTTTTTTAACACGGACTCAACGCCATCTGTCTATATCTGACAATGGTTACGGCTATCTATTTACTTTAATACCCAGGTAAGAGGTTCTAATGCACATTACATACGATCTCCCAGTTGCAATTGAAGATATCCTCGAAGCGAAAAAAAGACTGGCGGGGAAAATATATAAAACGGGAATGCCTCGCTCTAACTATTTTAGTGAACGTTGCAAAGGGGAAATTTTCCTCAAGTTTGAAAACATGCAGCGTACCGGTTCATTTAAAATCCGTGGCGCTTTTAACAAGCTCAGTTCATTAACCGAAGCTGAAAGATGTAAAGGCGTGGTGGCTTGCTCTGCAGGGAACCATGCGCAAGGGGTTTCTCTCTCCTGCGCCATGCTCGGAATTGATGGCAAAGTGGTGATGCCGAAAGGCGCGCCGAAGTCTAAAGTGGCGGCAACCTGCGATTATTCCGCAGAAGTTGTGCTGCACGGCGACAACTTCAACGACACCATCGCGAAGGTGAGCGAGATTGTGGAAACGGAAGGCCGTATCTTTATTCCGCCATATGATGACCCGAAAGTCATTGCCGGTCAGGGCACTATTGGTCTGGAAATTCTCGAAGATCTGTACGATGTCGATAACGTGATTGTGCCAATTGGCGGCGGCGGACTGATTGCAGGTATTGCAGTGGCAATTAAATCTATTAACCCGACCATTAAAATTATTGGCGTACAGTCTGAAAACGTTCACGGCATGGCGGCTTCTTTCCGCGCTGGAGAAATAACCACGCACCGAACGACCGGCACCCTGGCGGATGGTTGTGACGTCTCCCGCCCGGGTACTTTAACGTATGAAATCGTTCGTGAGTTGGTAGATGACATTGTCCTGGTCAGCGAAGATGAAATTCGCAACAGCATGGTGGCATTAATTCAGCGAAATAAAGTTGTGACTGAAGGTGCCGGTGCGCTGGCATGCGCAGCATTATTAAGCGGGAAATTAGATAGCTATATCCAGAACAGAAAAACAGTCAGCATTATTTCTGGCGGTAATATCGATCTTTCTCGTGTATCTCAAATTACTGGTTTAGTTGACGCTTAATATACTTCGTTGAGGATAGGATATGAGTACTACTGATAGCATTGTATCCAGCCAGACAAAGCAGTCGTCCTGGCGCAAATCGGACACCACCTGGACACTGGGTTTATTTGGTACAGCCATCGGCGCAGGGGTGCTGTTCTTCCCTATCCGCGCAGGTTTTGGCGGACTGATCCCCATTCTGATCATGCTGGTGTTAGCATACCCCATCGCTTTCTATTGCCACCGTGCGCTGGCACGCCTGTGTCTTTCCGGTTCTAACCCTTCCGGTAACATCACAGAAACGGTTGAAGAGCACTTTGGTAAAACGGGCGGCGTGGTAATCACGTTCCTCTACTTCTTTGCGATTTGTCCGCTGCTGTGGATTTATGGCGTCACCATTACCAACACCTTTATGACCTTCTGGGAAAACCAGCTGCAGATGCCCGCGCTAAACCGTGGCTTCGTGGCGCTGTTCCTGTTGCTGCTGATGGCATTCGTCATCTGGTTTGGTAAAGATCTGATGGTTAAAGTGATGAGCTATCTGGTATGGCCGTTCATTGCCAGCTTGGTGCTTATCTCTCTGTCACTGATTCCTTACTGGAACTCTGCGGTTATCGATCAGGTTGATATCAGCAATATCGCCCTGACTGGCCATGACGGCATCCTGGTTACCGTATGGCTGGGTATTTCCATCATGGTGTTCTCTTTCAACTTCTCGCCAATCGTTTCTTCCTTCGTCGTCTCTAAACGCGAAGAGTATGAGAAAGATTACGGTCGCGAATTCACCGAGCAGAAATGTTCTAAAATCATCTCCCGCGCCAGTATGCTGATGGTTGCGGTGGTAATGTTCTTCGCCTTTAGCTGCCTGTTCACGCTCTCTCCGGCAAACATGGCGGATGCGAAAGCGCAAAACATTCCAGTGCTGTCTTACCTGGCGAACCACTTCGCTTCACTGTCCGGTACGAAGTCTACCTTCGCCACGATTCTGGAATACGGTGCTTCAATCATCGCCCTGGTTGCTATCTTCAAATCTTTCTTCGGCCACTATCTGGGGACGCTGGAAGGTCTGAACGGTCTGGTGCTGAAGTTTGGTTACAAAGGCGATAAAACCAAAGTTTCCATGGGCAAGCTCAACACCATCAGCATGATCTTCATCATGGGTTCCACCTGGGTTGTGGCATACGCCAACCCGAACATCCTGGACCTGATTGAAGCAATGGGCGCGCCGATTATTGCCTCTCTGCTCTGCCTGCTGCCGATGTATGCCATCCGTAAAGCGCCATCACTGGCGAAATACCGTGGCCGTCTGGATAACGTGTTTGTTACCGTGATTGGTCTGCTGACCATCCTGAACATTGTCTACAAACTGTTTTAATCCTTAAGCTCAGGATGAGCGGAGTAGTGAAATGAATGAGTTTCCGGTAGTACTGGTTATTAACTGTGGTTCATCTTCCATTAAATTCTCAGTGCTCGATGCAGCAAACTGTGAAGTTTTAATGGCGGGAATTGCAGACGGTATTAACTCTGAAAATGCGTTCATAGCAATTAATGGAGGAGAGCCAGCTAAGCTGGCTCACCACAGCTACGAAGACGCATTAAAAGCGATTGCCGTTGAACTGGAAAAACGTAATTTAATGGACAGCGTGGCCTTAATTGGCCACCGCATTGCCCACGGCGGAAATATCTTTACCGAATCAGCAATTATTACTGAGGAAGTTATCGACAATATTCGCCGGGTATCGCCATTAGCACCGCTACATAATTATGCGAACCTGAGCGGGATTGAATCTGCTCAGCACCTTTTCCCTGGCGTGCAGCAGGTCGCGGTATTTGATACCAGCTTCCACCAGACGATGGCCCCAGAAGCCTATCTGTACGGTTTACCGTGGAAATATTTTGAGGAGTTAGGCGTTCGTCGTTACGGTTTCCACGGCACGTCGCATCGCTATGTTTCGCAACGGGCGCATGAACTTCTGGATCTGCAGAATGATGATTCTGGTCTGGTTGTGGCGCATCTGGGCAACGGCGCGTCTATCTGTGCGGTACGTAACGGGCAGAGCGTTGATACCTCGATGGGCATGACGCCGCTGGAAGGGCTGATGATGGGCACACGCAGCGGCGACGTAGATTTCGGCGCGATGGCGTGGATTGCCGCTGAAACCAACCAGACGCTCGGCGACCTTGAGCGCGTAGTGAATAAAGAGTCCGGGTTGCTGGGTATTTCCGGTCTGTCCTCTGACTTACGTACGTTAGAAAAAGCCTGGCACGAAGGGCATGAGCGCGCGCAGCTGGCGATTAAAACGTTTGTGCATCGTATTGCGCGTCATATCGCCGGACATGCCGCATCGCTGCATCGTCTTGATGGCATTATTTTCACCGGTGGAATCGGTGAGAACTCAGTATTAATTCGCCGTTTGGTTATCGAGCATCTGGCCGTTTTAGGTGTAAATATCGATAGCGAGATGAATAGTCTGCCAAATTCCCATGGCGAAAGAATTATCTCTAATAAGGATGCTCGTGTTATTTGTGCGGTTATTCCCACAAATGAAGAGAAAATGATTGCTCGTGATGCCATTGCGTTAGGCAAAATTAATATCCCAGTAGCATTTGCATAATTAATTTTCAGCAGAGAGATTATTTTTCATGAAGGTAAATATCGATACCAGCGATATGCTGTATGCCGAAGCCTGGAAAGGCTTTAAAGGTACGGACTGGAAAGAAGAAATTAATGTCCGTGATTTTATTCAGCACAACTACACGCCTTATGAAGGGGATGAATCTTTCCTCGCCGAAGCAACGCCAGCAACCACGGCGTTGTGGGAAAAAGTTATGGCGGGCATCCGTATTGAAAACTCGACCCATGCGCCGGTTGATTTCGATACCAATATTGCCACTACGATAACCGCGCATGACGCCGGTTATATTGAACAAGAACTGGAAAAAATCGTCGGTCTGCAAACGGATGCGCCGCTCAAGCGCGCCCTGCATCCGTTTGGCGGCATCAACATGATCAAAAGCTCTTTTGAGGCTTATGGTCGTGAGATGGACGCTAATTTTGAATACCTGTTTACTGACCTGCGTAAGACCCACAACCAGGGGGTATTCGATGCTTATTCCCCGGATATGCTGCGTTGCCGTAAATCCGGCGTACTGACCGGTCTGCCGGACGGCTATGGTCGTGGCCGTATCATCGGTGACTACCGTCGCGTCGCGCTGTACGGTATCCGCTATCTGGTGCGTGAGCGTGAACTGCAGTTTGCCGATCTTCAGTCGAATCTGGAGTGGGGGCAGAATCTTGAAGCCACGATTCGTCTGCGTGAAGAGCTGTCTGAACACCGTCGCGCTCTGCTGCAAATGCAGGAAATGGCGGCGAAGTATGGCTGCGATATCTCCCGTCCGGCGCGAAATGCGCAGGAAGCGGTACAGTGGGTGTACTTTGCTTACCTGGCTGCGGTGAAATCGCAGAACGGCGGCGCCATGTCGCTGGGCCGTACCGCATCGTTCCTCGACATCTACATTGAGCGCGACTTCAAAGCGGGAATTTTAAACGAACAGCAGGCGCAGGAACTGATCGATCACTTCATTATGAAGATCCGTATGGTGCGCTTCCTGCGTACGCCGGAATTCGACACCCTGTTCTCAGGCGACCCTATCTGGGCAACCGAAGTTATCGGCGGTATGGGGCTGGATGGCCGTACGCTGGTGACCAAAAACTCGTTCCGCTACCTGCATACGCTGCACACCATGGGGCCGGCGCCTGAGCCGAACCTGACGGTACTGTGGTCCGAGCAGCTACCGATTGCCTTCAAAAAATATGCCGCTCAGGTGTCCATCATCACCTCGTCTTTACAGTACGAAAACGATGATCTGATGCGTACTGACTTTAACAGCGATGACTATGCCATTGCCTGCTGTGTCAGCCCGATGGTTATCGGCAAGCAAATGCAGTTCTTTGGCGCGCGCGCCAACCTCGCCAAAACGTTGCTGTACGCAATCAACGGCGGTGTGGATGAGAAGCTGAAAATCCAGGTCGGGCCGAAAACGGCGCCGCTAATGGATGAAGTGCTGGATTACGACACGGTGATGGAGAGCCTGGACCACTTTATGGACTGGCTGGCCGTGCAGTACATCAGCGCGCTGAACATCATCCACTACATGCACGACAAGTACAGCTACGAAGCTTCGCTGATGGCGCTGCACGATCGTGATGTTTATCGCACGATGGCCTGTGGTATGGCGGGGCTGTCCGTAGCGGCGGATTCACTGTCGGCTATTAAATACGCCCGCGTGAAACCGATTCGTGATGAAAACGGTCTGGCGGTTGATTTTGAAATCGAAGGCGACTATCCGCAATACGGCAACAACGACGAGCGCGTAGACAGTATTGCCTGCGACTTGGTCGAACGCTTTATGAAGAAAATTAAGGTGTTGCCGACCTACCGTAATGCGGTGCCGACGCAGTCCATTCTGACCATCACCTCCAACGTGGTGTACGGCCAGAAAACCGGTAACACGCCGGATGGACGTCGCGCAGGTACGCCGTTTGCGCCAGGGGCAAACCCGATGCACGGCCGCGATCGCAAAGGTGCGGTGGCGTCGTTAACCTCGGTCGCCAAACTGCCGTTTACCTATGCCAAAGACGGTATTTCGTACACCTTCTCCATTGTGCCGGCTGCGCTGGGCAAAGAAGATAGCGTGCGTAAAACCAACCTGGTCGGGCTGCTGGATGGTTACTTCCACCATGAAGCGCATGTGGAAGGTGGGCAGCATCTGAACGTTAACGTTATGAACCGTGAAATGTTGATGGATGCCATTGAGCACCCGGAAAACTATCCGAACCTGACGATCCGCGTGTCTGGTTATGCGGTGCGCTTCAACGCGCTGACCCGCGAACAGCAGCAGGACGTTATTTCACGTACTTTCACCCAGGCGCTGTAACGCCGGAGGGGTTATGAGAAAAGTTATTGCAACCGAATGTGCGCCAGGGGCGATTGGACCTTACGTACAGGGTGTGGATCTGGGCAGTATGGTGTTGACCTCAGGTCAGATTCCGGTGTGTCCACAGACCGGTGAAGTGGCAGAGCACGTGGCCGATCAGGCGCGTCAAAGTCTGGAAAACGTGAAAGCGATCGTCGAGTCCGCCGGTTTGAAGGTGAGCGATATCGTCAAAACCACCGTTTTTGTTTCCGATCTGAACGACTTCGCCACCATTAACCAGGTGTACCAGCAGTTTTTTGATGAGCACAAGGCAATCTACCCTACGCGCAGCTGCGTACAGGTCGCCCGCTTACCAAAGGATGTGAAGCTGGAGATTGAAGCCATCGCCGTGCGTGGCGATACGCTGTAATCCCTTGCGGGGCGATCGCAGGATCGCCCCGATCCTTAATGAGTGTGAAACCTGGTCTTCACTGAACGGCAATCCGAGGGTGTGGATATGATTAGCGCATTCGATATTTTCAAGATTGGCATTGGACCTTCCAGCTCCCATACCGTGGGGCCAATGAACGCAGGTAAAAGCTTTATCGATCTGTTGGTCAGCAGCGGGGAACTCTTCAGGACCACGCATATCGTGGTCGATCTTTATGGATCGCTCTCTCTGACCGGCAAAGGTCATGCGACAGACGTCGCCATCATGATGGGACTGGCCGGTAACAGTCCGCAAAACGTTAATATAGATTCAATCGCTGGTTTTACTCAGGAAGTGGCCCGTACCGGACGTTTGCCGGTTGCTGAGGGCACGCATATTGTCGATTTCTCGCCAGACGAAAATATTCTCTTTCATAGCGAAACGCTGCCGCGCCATGAAAATGGTATGCGTATTACCGCATGGCACGGCAACGAGACACTGCTAAGTAAAACCTATTACTCCATCGGCGGTGGTTTTATCGTTGAAGAGGAGCAATTTGGTCAGGCGCATGACATTGAAACACCCGTGCCCTACAACTTTCATTCCGCCAGCGAACTGCTGAAGCTGTGCGAGCGCAACGGGTTGTCTGTTTCTGGCCTGATGATGCAAAACGAACTGGCGATGCGCAGCAAAGAGGAAATCGATGCTGGTTTTGCCGCCATCTGGGACGTCATGCACGCCGGGATTGAGCGCGGCATGAACACCGAAGGCGTCCTGCCGGGCCCGCTTAACGTCCCGCGTCGCGCCGTGGCGCTGCGGCGACTGCTGGTTTCCAGCGACAACCTGTCCAGCGACCCGATGAACGTTATCGACTGGATCAACATGTTCGCGCTGGCCGTGAGCGAAGAAAATGCCGCCGGGTGTCGGGTTGTTACCGCGCCAACCAACGGCGCTTGCGGAATTATTCCCGCTGTATTGGCCTATTACGATAAATTCCGCCGCCCGGTGAATGCGAACTCGATTGCCCGATATTTGCTGGCGGCTGGGGCGATAGGTGCGCTGTATAAGATGAATGCCTCTATTTCTGGTGCCGAAGTGGGCTGTCAGGGAGAGATTGGCGTAGCCTGTTCCATGGCGGCAGCCGGGCTGACAGAGTTGCTTGGCGGTAGCCCTGCGCAGGTATGCATTGCGGCGGAAATCGCCATGGAGCATAACCTGGGGCTGACCTGCGACCCGGTAGCCGGACAGGTGCAAATACCGTGCATCGAACGCAACGCGATCAACGCGGTAAAAGCCGTTAACGCCGCGCGTATGGCGCTACGTCGGACGTCTGAGCCACGCGTTTCGCTCGATAAGGTGATCGAGACCATGTACGAAACGGGCAAAGATATGAATGACAAGTACCGTGAAACTTCGCGCGGTGGCCTGGCGATTAAAGTGGTTTGTACCTGAGATGAAAGGGTGCGTTGGTAGGCCGGATAAGGCGCAAGCGCCGCCATCCGGCAGTGAATCCATCAATTTGGCATGATAGAAAAGGTGCACTTTAGTGTAATTTCGCTCAGTTAAGCATGTATGGAGAACATGTGATTCTTACTCAGGGTTCCGTTCACCTCAGCGCTGTCATTTTTCTGAAACGCAGTTACCCGTGAACGTGCAAGGGAGGCTCACCGCCGCCTCCCTTGCATCCCAGGCTCCCGGCGGGAAAATCGTCGCTGCGCGAGCTATTCGTCTTATTCCGTCTGCCTGTCGGGTCGGGGCCGAGCCTGCATCCCTGCAGGCCGTCCCCTCTGCCCGCATCCCTGCGGGCAGTCCCGGTCAGCCGTCAACGCCTCATCGATTTTCAGCCGGACCGGGGTCATCGCTTCAACGCTCTGACTTCCAGTTAAATCTGTTTTGCTGTTTTAACAAAAAACGCAGAAGGTGAGGTGTTAACTGATCAGCATTAGCACTTTAGCGCGCATTTTTTGTTGTGATCTGCTTCAAAAACAGAAATTTAATACATTTAATGGTATTAAAAGAGAAATTGTTTCTTAACTTTTAGAAATTACAGGGGTTTGTTTGTGAAGTTTTTCTCTGATCCTACGCGTATCATTTATTCATTACTCCAATAGCTCACCTGCATCTTATGTACTGCGTATCGCATTAAGCAGTACGAAAAAAATAAAAAACCTCTACCTACACATTGAGCGGGAAATTATGGAAACGGCAACGAATAGCAGCGTAATACTCGACGCATCTGCTCCGGCGCGTCGGGCGGGAATGACCGAAAGCGAATGGCGCGAAGCCATTAAATTCGACAGCACGGACACCGGCTGGGTCATTATGAGTATCGGTATGGCAATCGGCGCGGGGATTGTTTTTCTTCCCGTCCAGGTAGGGCTGATGGGGCTGTGGGTATTCTTACTCTCCTCCATTATTGGCTACCCTGCCATGTATCTGTTCCAGCGTCTGTTTATCAATACGCTGGCTGAATCTCCGGAATGTAAAGACTATCCGAGCGTGATCAGCGGCTACCTGGGTAAAAACTGGGGCATCCTGTTGGGGGCATTGTATTTTGTGATGCTGGTCATCTGGATGTTCGTCTATTCCACCGCCATCACTAACGACAGCGCCTCCTATCTGCACACGTTTGGCGTGACTGAAGGCTTACTGTCCGACAGCCCGTTCTATGGCCTGGTGCTGATTTGTATCCTGGTGGCCATCTCATCGCGCGGCGAAAAACTGCTGTTTAAAATCTCTACCGGTATGGTACTGACCAAGCTGCTGGTGGTAGCGGCGCTTGGCGTGTCGATGGTAGGGATGTGGCATTTATACAACGTAGGTTCGCTGCCGCCGATGGCGCTGCTGATCAAAAACGCGATTATCACGCTGCCGTTTACGCTGACCTCGATTCTGTTTATTCAGACCCTTAGCCCAATGGTTATCTCATATCGTTCTCGCGAAAAATCCATTGAGGTGGCGCGTCATAAAGCGCTGCGCGCTATGAACATCGCGTTTGGTATTCTGTTCGTTACGGTCTTTTTCTACGCTGTTTCCTTCACACTGGCGATGGGTCATGACGAAGCGGTTAAAGCCTATGAGCAGAACATTTCCGCACTGGCGATTGCCGCGCAGTTTATTAGCGGCGATGGCGCTGGCTGGGTGAAAATCGTCAGCGTTATCCTGAACATCTTTGCCGTAATGACCGCCTTCTTCGGCGTCTATTTAGGCTTCCGTGAAGCCACTCAGGGGATCGTGATGAACGTGCTGCGCCGTAAAATGCCAGCCGAGAAAATCAATGAAACCCTGGTGCAGCGCGGCATTATGGTTTTCGCCATCTTACTGGCCTGGAGCGCAATTGTGCTCAATGCGCCGGTACTGAGCTTCACCTCTATTTGTAGCCCAATCTTCGGCATGGTGGGTTGTCTGATCCCGGCGTGGCTGGTCTACAAAGTTCCAGCACTGCACAAATACAAAGGCGCCTCTCTGTATCTGATTATTATCACGGGCCTGCTGCTGTGTGTTTCTCCGTTCCTGGCATTTTCCTGAGTTATCTGAGCAAAGGTTGTTGTTATGTTTGAGACTACATTGAATCCATTATGGGATAGTTTTATTCGCGCAGTGCAGGAAGAAGTGAAGCCCGCGCTGGGCTGCACGGAACCTATCTCTCTGGCTCTGGCGGCGGCCGTCGCCTCCTCTGAGCTGGAAGGCGCGGTTGAACGCATTGATGCGTGGGTCTCGCCAAACCTGATGAAAAATGGCCTGGGAGTGACCGTTCCGGGGACTGGCATGGTGGGGTTACCGATTGCCGCCGCGCTGGGCGCGATCGGCGGTAATGCCAAAGCCGGGCTGGAAGTGCTGAAAGACGCTTCGGCTGAGGCGGTGGCGCAGGCCAAAGCGATGCTGAGCGCCGGGAAGGTTACGGTGATGCTGCAGGAGCCTTGCGAAGATATTCTCTTTTCCCGCGCGAAAGTGTACAGCGCTGAAGGATGGGCGTGCGTGACCATTGTTGGCGGCCATACCAACGTTGTGCGCATTGAAACCAACAAAGGCGTGGTGTTCGCCACAGAAGAGAGCACTCAGGAAGAGGAGCAGGAATCACCGCTGGCGGTCCTGTCTCACACCTCGCTGGAAGAGATTCTGGCGTTTGTGAATGCGGTGCCGTTTGCGTCAATCCGCTTTATTCTCGATGCGGCAAAACTGAACGGGGCGCTGTCTCAGGAAGGGCTGCGCGGCAACTGGGGCCTGCACATCGGGACTACGCTTGAGAAGCAGTGCGCGCGTGGCCTGCTGGCAAACGATCTGTCTACCGCCATTCTGATCCGTACCAGTGCGGCATCGGATGCGCGAATGGGCGGGGCGACGCTACCGGCGATGAGCAATTCCGGCTCCGGTAATCAAGGTATTACCGCCACCGTTCCGGTGATGGTCGTTGCTGAGCACTTTGGCGCGGATGAGGAAAAACTGGCGCGTGCGCTGATGCTGTCTCACCTGAGCGCAATCTACATCCATCATCAGCTTCCACGTTTGTCCGCACTGTGCGCGGCAACCACGGCGGCGATGGGCGCTGCGGCGGGTATGGCATGGATTGTCGATGGGCGCTACAACACCATTGCGATGGCGATCAGCAGCATGATTGGCGACGTGAGCGGAATGATTTGCGATGGGGCCTCAAACAGCTGCGCGATGAAAGTTTCAACCAGCGCATCTGCGGCGTGGAAAGCGGTGCTGATGGCACTGGACGATACTGCCGTAACGGGTAACGAAGGGATTGTGGCGCATAACGTGGAGCAATCTATCACTAACCTGTGCGCGCTGGCGTGTCGTTCAATGCAGGAAACCGACAAGCAGATCATTGAGATCATGGCCAGTAAAGCGCATTAATTTATAGGCCGGGTAAGGTGCAGCCGCCACCCGGCATCACTCTTAGCCGCCTTTCAGGCGGCTTCTTCATCTTCGAGCCGTAGCTCGGCATCGGCCACAATCGCTTCCAGTTCTGTCAGCATTTCTTCATAACCGAAAGTCGCCGTATTCTGTTTTTGCGGCTCAGCCGCAGGCTGGCGTTTTTTTGTTTTTTTCTTGCTCAATAGCCGTACTCCATTGTTTTCCATGACTATACGGGCAAATCTATCAGCAAAGCACGCAGCGGGGTATCGGCGACTAACGTTATGTTAGTCTCGTCACGAATAAATGCGCCATCGCCGCAGGTGAGGGCTTCTTTTTCGGCGCCAGCCGTCACCGCATGGAATCTGCCGTGGATCGACTGCAGATAAGCGCGAGGACCATGTAACTGAAAACTGAGCGATTCGCCTTGTTGCAGCTCAACATGATGCACCCAAACCTGTTGGCGCAGATGCAGGCTGCCTTGCTCACCGTCCGGCGAGGCCAGCAGCTGATGCTTACCGGCACTCAGCGTGGCTTTCTGCACGCAGGTATTTTCGCGCTGCGGGCAGGCATCCAGCCAGAGCTGCATTCTGGTTAACGGCTTATCTTTACTGATATTGTGTTCGCTATAGCTGATTCCGGGTTGTGTCGCGAGCAATAGCACTTCGCCTGCTTTGGCCTGGATATGGTTGCCTTCACTGTCGCGGTACTCAGCTTCCCCTTCGAGGATCAGGTTGACGATATCCACTTTCGGATAGGTACGTGGCTGGAAAGAGGCCCCCGGTGCCAGAACTTCCTGGTTCAGAACACGCAGCGAGGCATAACCCAGCAGTTTAGGATCAAAATAGTGTCCAAAGGAGAAGGTATAACGGGCCTGCAGCCAGCCGTAGTCTGCCTGTCCGCATTGTTTGGCTGTACGGGTAGTAATCATAGTTCTTGACCTCTCTTTACTTCCTTTTATGTTAAATGGCTAGACGCTGCATTGTTAGCCAGATATTCTGCCCGGTATGTTCAAATTTCCTGAATGAGAACGAGATGGCCAAAGAAAGGGCTTTAACGCTTGAAGCGTTACGCGTCATGGACGCAATAGACAGACGCGGTAGCTTTGCCGCCGCGGCAGATGAACTGGGGCGGGTTCCGTCAGCCCTCAGCTATACCATGCAGAAGCTGGAGGAAGAGCTGGACGTCGTGTTGTTTGATCGTTCAGGTCACCGCACAAAATTCACCAACGTCGGGCGTATGCTGCTGGAGCGTGGACGCGTCCTGCTGGAAGCTGCGGATAAGCTGACTACCGATGCCGAAGCGCTGGCGCGTGGGTGGGAAACGCATCTGACTATCGTGACCGAAGCGTTGGTGCCGACGGCGGCGTTTTTCCCGCTGATCGACAGGCTTGCCGGGAAGGCCAATACCCAGCTTTCCGTTATCACCGAAGTTCTGGCCGGGGCGTGGGAGCGTCTGGAGCAAGGGCGAGCGGATATTGTGATTGCGCCGGATATGCATTTTCGCTCATCTTCAGAAATCAACTCGCGCAAGCTGTACTCGCTGATGAATGTGTATGTGGCGGCACCGGATCATCCTATCCATCAGGAGCCGGAACCGTTATCAGAAGTCACCCGCGTGAAATACCGTGGTATCGCGGTGGCGGATACCGCGCGTGAACGTCCGGTGTTGACCGTGCAACTGCTGGATAAACAACCTCGTCTGACGGTGAGTTCGATAGAAGATAAACGTCAGGCGCTGTTAGCCGGACTGGGCGTGGCGACGATGCCGTACCCGCTGGTGGAAGAGGATATTGCGGCTGGTCGGTTGCGGGTAGTAAGCCCAGAGTCGACAAGTGAAATTGATATCATTATGGCCTGGCGGCGAGACAGTATGGGCGAGGCGAAATCCTGGTGTCTGCGGGAAATCCCGAAACTGTTTGCGGGAAAATAGCCGGACTGTTACGCCGGATACGGTGCAATTGCACCTTATCCGGCCTGGAGGACGGAGTATGTTGCAGGCCTGATAAGCGCAGCGCCATCAGGCATCTACATATGCTACGTCAGGATAACTGTTTGGGATCGGGCCCGAAGCGGTTGCTCCCCTGTGTCCCGTTTTGGCAGTTGAAAATGATGATAATCAACCAGCCAACGATCGGGATCAGCAGCACCAGCAGCCACCAGGCTGAACGATCGGTGTCATGCAAACGCCGGAACTGTACCGCCCACCAGGGGATAAACACCAGAACCCCATAAATCGTCGTTAAGATGCCTTCCCCTCCGGCGCGTTCCCAGCCAAGCATTCTGTCCAGGATACCCAGCACGAACGTGAAGATGATGTTGACCAGCACAAACATCCAGTATTCTTTACGACGCGCGCGACCACCAAAACCAAAGTAATTCTTTAATACGTTTAAATACCAATCCATTTTTGCCTCGTTCTGCATTCAATTACTTGTTTTTAAAGCAATCAAATTAAGAATAGCTGTGAATGAAATGATGGTAAATGTTTGATGTGTTAATTATTTGGCCCGCTGATGGGTAATACTTATCAGTGAACGCCTTAGTTTCAGAAACTATCGCCAGTGTGGTAGACGTTATGAATATGCGCTCTCAGAGAAAGGGTTCCGTTCACCTTATGTTCATCGTTTCTCTGAGACATCGATTCCTGTGAACGTGTAAAGGGCGTTCTCCGCCACGCCCTTTACAATCCCGGCTCCCGGCACGGAAAATTGCCACTTCGTGGTTCCCTCCGCTTATTCCTTCAGGCTTTCGGGCCGGGCGCGATGAAGCGTCCTTGCAAAGCGCGCCCTGAACCCGCACCCCTGCGGGTTCTCCCGGCCTTACGGAAACACGTCGGCAATTTTCAGCCGGACCAGCCACACCTGACCATCTGTATTTTTATTTGAATATATCTGAACAGCAAAACAGATTTTACTGGAAGTCAGAGCGTTGAAGCGATGACCCATGTCCGGCTGAAAATCGATGAGGCGTTGACGGCTGACCGGGTCTGCCCGCAGGGATGCGGGCAGAGGGGACTGCCTGCAGGGATGCAGGCTCGGCCCCGACCCGACAGGCAGACGGAATAAGACGAATAGCTCGCGCAGCGACGATTTTCCCGCCGGGAGCCTGGGATGCAAGGGAGGCGGCGGTGAGCCTCCCTTGCACGTTCACGGGTAACGGCGTTTCAAAGAAATGACACCGCTGAGGTGAACGGAACCCTGAGCAAAAATCACATGTTCGCCATACATGCTTAACTAATCGGTATTCCCCAAAGGGGCCAGTGTAAATTACGCGAAACGCTCGTCACGCCCGTGGGGTTCGTTAAGATCCTGCCACGGCCCAACAGAAATAATACCAGTCGGGTTAATGGTTTTATGGCTACGGAAGTAGTGATTACGGATGTGATCGAAATTGACGGTTTCCGCAATGCCCGGTATCTGGTAGATATCGCGCAGGAAACCGTACAGGTTCAGATAATCGCTAATCCGGTATTTGTCGCACTTGAAATGGGTCACATACACGGGATCAAAACGTACCAGCGTGGTCCACAGGCGAATATCTGCTTCTGTTAACTGGTTGCCGGTCAGATAGCGATGCTGCCCCAGAATTTGCTCCAGTCGCGCCAGGGCTTGGAAGACTTTTTCCACGGCGTCGTCGTACGCTTCCTGGCTGGTGGCAAATCCGGCTTTGTACACACCGTTATTGACGTTGTCATAAATCCAGCCATTCAGCTCGTCGATTTGACTTTGCAGGGCTGACGGGTAGTAATCCCCGGCTTTTGCGCCCAAAGCATCAAAAGCGGTGTTAAACATGCGGATGATCTCCGCAGATTCGTTGCTGACAATGGTGTGATTTTTTTTATCCCACAACACCGGGACGGTTACCCGACCGCTGTAATGCGGATCGGCGTGCAGATAGAGCTGGTAAAGAAACTCGTGTTGATACAGCGTATCGCCGGTTGCAGCCGGGAAGGTATCATCAAAGGTCCAGCCGTTTTCCAGCATCAGTGGATGCACAACGGAAACGGAAATAAACGGTTCCAGCCCTTTGAGCTTACGCAAAATCAGCGTGCGGTGCGCCCACGGACAGGCCAGAGAAACGTAGAGATGATAGCGGTCTTTTTCGGCAGCGAATCCCCCTTCGCCCGTTGGACCCGGTGCGCCATCCGCGGTGAGCCAGTTGCGGTAAGCCGATGCTGAACGTTGAAATTTTCCCCCGGTTGATTTGGTGTCATACCAGGTGTCATGCCATACGCCGTCAATCAGTTGTCCCATTATCTCTCTCCCGGATAACAAAACGAGGAGTTGATCCCCTCGTTTTTTAATAAGTATATACCCTAAATAATTCGAGCTGCAGGAAGGCGGCGAGGGAAGAAATCCCCAGGAGCATAGATAACTATGTGACTGGGGTTTCTGAGTGAAGCCAACACACCTGCAACTTGAAGTATGACGGGTATAGTTCGCTTACCACTTTTTATTCAGTACACGGTCGATGCTGAATGCGCCCGGACCGGTGATAGCCAGCAGCAGGAAACCGCCTGCGATGGTCAGGTTTTTCATGAACATCAGAGAGTTCACGCCTTCCGCAAAGTTGCTGTGGAAGATAAATGCTGTCAGCAGCGTAAAGCCTGCGGTGAACAGCGCGGTGGTACGGGTCAGGAAGCCGAACAGGATTGCCAGACCACCGCCAAACTCAAGCAGGATGACCAGCGGCAACATAAAACCAGGCACGCCCATGGCTTCCATATACTGTTGGGTACCCGCATATCCGGTGATTTTTCCCCAGCCTGCGGAAATAAACAGGATTGGCATCAGAATGCGCGCTACCAGTACACCAACATCTTCTAATTTCTTCATCATTCACTCCAGGAAACCACTCAGGCGGCTTATTGTGTTTTGTGTGCAACGACGCTGCAGAGCGCGTCGTTGCTGTCGATGGAGAGAATCATAAACGTGCTTAATGACAATTGTTAGCAAGGAAAACTGTCAAATTTTTTCAAAAATTTTGAGGTTAGGGAGTGGAGGGATTAGCCGCGCAGTTGCTGCTGTCTGATGGTCGCTTTAACCAGACGCCAGATGCTCCAGACGCTAAAACCGCGCTTAGCCCAGCGTACCAGCAGATTAGGGTTACGAATGGTACGAACTGCCATGATACTGCTACCCACTAACACCCAGCCACGTAGGTTCAACAGTGTTTTCCAGCCACGATCGTAGACTTCGGTGGCCTCCAGCCAGTCGCGGCGAGTAGCAGACAGATCCAGCCGTTGCTGCTGGATCTGTCCAAGCAGTTGCGCCTTACGTTGTTGACGTTCGACTTTACTGCTCATTATGCATCATCCTCCAGGGCCTGCCTGTCGTTTGCGAGTTCGTGGCGCGTATGGCGTAGCAGCGTTGTTTTGCGAGCTTTACGCAGAGTCCATATCCCGCCAATAAGCGCCATAACCAACAGCACAACGGTGGTGGCAATCATTGCGTTCAGGCGATATTGCGGATCAATGGCCCAGATGATAAGCACCATCAGGCTCATCAGCCCAAACGCCGCGAACAGCATGGTCAGCCCAAGCATCAGCAGGATCTGGATGAGATTTGATTTTTCCTCTTCCAGTTCCACGACGGCCAGCCGCAACCGCGTTTCTACGATCTCAACGAGAATCGTCAGGATCCGCTGTCCAATACCCAGTACGCTTTTGCCTGGACCTTGTGCGTGTTGAGAGTCAGCCATTGTTAACGGCGCGACAGCAGTACACCAAGCACCACACCGACTGCAGCGCCAATCCCGACGCCAGTCCATGGGTTTTCGCGTACATAGTTATCGGCTTTGGCCGCGGCTTCACGGGTCTGTTTGGCAATCACATCGCTGGTTTCACTCAGACGATGACGGCTCTCCCGCAGGGCGTGTTCGGCTTTGCTGCGAATTTTACTCATCTCTTCCTTCGACTTATCGCCAGAGGAGCTAAGTACTTCTTCAAGCGTATCCGCAAGAGATTTCAGCTCAGCGCGCAGGTTGTCCGTAGCATTATCTTTCGACATAGTTTTCTCCAGTTGAGTGGGTAGTTACCGTACTTAGTAATCGCGTGATTCGAGTTCTTTCAGCTCATTCTGAGCTTCGGCAAGCTTACGTTCGCGTTTGGCAATTTTATCCGCATCACCTTTTTGCTTCGCCTCGGCTAAATCATCTTGACGCTCGGCTATCTCATCTTTCTGCTCTGCGATTTTTTTCTGATGGTCGGCGCGCAGTTTGCTGTCAGTACAGTTGGCCCGAACCTCACTAAGTGCTTTGTTCAGACCATTGATGCGGTTCTGATTGTTGTGCTTTTCGGCATAGCTAATCTCCCGCTGAATATCCTGTTCTTTTTCCTGACAGAGGGTGGTGGCGTAACTGCCGGCACTGAGAGCGAAAAGGCTAATAGCCAAAGCGATGCGGTATTTCATTCTTGAACCTTCCATTGTGATTCGACGTTGTGGCTTGCGGTCGATGCTCCAGATTAATAAAACGTTGGGCCATAATCCCAGTTTATTAATCATAGGCGCTAAACGGTGAAATCACCAAAGTGAGTGATCTAATTCAGATTCCTGGAGATTAACCAAAACGGTGCGGGGTATCACGTAAGCGGGATAACCACTGCACCGCCTGATTATCATCATCCTGCTGAGCGATGACGAAACCATGTGGCAACGTACGGTCCAGCACCACTTTGGCGGCTGCGCTCTGCGCGCTGGAATCAAAAGTGATCAGCAGCGCGTCATTTTGCGGGGTAATGCTTTTAAAGCGGATGCCGTTGGCATCCAGGTGATGCCAGATAGAGAAGCCATCAGGCATGCTGGCTCCCTGGTTTATGGCGCGAATGGCCAGCGTTGACTCCTGCTGGCGAATAACCGACCAGGTCAGGAGCAGCGCGCCGATAAACAGCATAAAGGTAGTGGTCCAGGCAAGTCGTCGGAGCGTTATGCATGATTTCAGCATAATTTATCCTCGGTTCCCGTATTTCTTTTTCCACAGCACAACCAATGAACCCGCCAGACCAAACACCAGTAACACCACAGGAAGCAGCATCAGGCAAGACATGAGCTGATCTTCATACTTAAGAAATACCGGCGTTTTACCCAGCAGATAGCCAAGCGTTGTGAGAATCAGGACCCAAAGCAATCCGCTCATCCAGTTAAAGAACTGAAAGCGCGCATTATTCAGGCCGGATAACCCTGCGATGGTCGGCAGTAATGTTCTGACAAACGCAATGAAGCGACCAACCAGCAGCGCAGACAAGCCATGCTTATGAAAAAGATGATGCGCGCGCTGATGGTAATGCGCAGGAAGATGCGACAACCAGTTTTGCACGGTGCGGGTGTTTCCCAGCCATCGCCCCTGGATATAACTAAGCCAACAGCCGAGGCTGGCCGCGGTGGTGAGTAGCAGTACCGTTTGCGGAAAACCCATTGCGCCTTTGGCAATAAGCACGCCGACCAGTACCAGCAAACTGTCGCCGGGTAAAAACGCTGCTGGCAGCAGTCCATTTTCCAGAAACAAAATGGTAAATAGTACAAAATAGAGCATGCCAATCATGGAAGGATTGGCCAGAGTTTCAAAATCCTGAGCCCATAAAGCATTCAGTAATTGAGTCAGTAGTTCCATTCAATATTCCTGGAGAATCGGTTATCGTCATGCCGGTTTTTCTGGATTTTGTAACACCGCGATTTTATTGATGTTTTTTGCAAGGTGCGCGGTCTGATACAAATTCACGGCCTGAACTGTTCCCTGTGAAGTTGTGAAGTTAGCAAGCTCTTAAACACAAAAATTCAAATAGCATCTAATTGTAACAAAGGTCAACGTTGTCCGTTATAGAAATTACGGTTGCTGAACTCTGATTTTGCTTATCGCATTAGAGGGAGGCGAGAGGATTTACACAGGCTGACATTTTATACCTAATGCTTACCAAGCATCAGGTACAGGCGCGTCGTCACGCCTGTATCGATAAGATTGATTATTTTGCGCCGTTAGCGGCCGTATCGAGATGAACGACCGGATTTTCAGTAAAAAGGTAACGGTCCGCGTTGAACTCAAAATCATCGCTGGTTTCGTTAAACAGCATCTGCTTCGTGTTCTCTAGATGCTGCCACATCGCCAGTTTCGCGGCATGGGGATCTTTGCGAATCAGCGCCCGCAGGATCTGATCATGGTCGTCGCACCAGTTATCTACCGTACGCGAGTCGATGTGGTCGTGCAGTTTTTTCCAGTAAGGGTTGTGAATACGCTGAGTCCACATTTTTTCCACGATGGCGGCCAGGGCGGAGTTCTGCGTGGCCAGCGCGACCTGCACATGGAACTGGAGATCCCATTCGGAGTCACGAAAGCTTTTTTCATTACGCGACTTCTCCTGAATTTCCATCAGTTTCATGATGTCCTGTTTGGTCACCTGAGTGGCGGCAAACTCGGCAATGTTGCTTTCAATGAGCTGTCGAGCCTGAAGCAGCTCAAAAGGACCGTAACTGGCGAATTCCAGACCTTCGTCGGGAGCAACATAATGTTTGGGTTGGTTAGAGATGACGTGGATCCCCGATCCTTTACGCACCTCAACATAGCCCTCAACTTCCAGCATGATAATCGCTTCACGAACCACGGTACGGCTGACATTTTTTTCATCGGCGATAAAGCGCTCGGCGGGAAGTTTGTCACCCACCAGATAGACGCCCTGCTCAATGCGTTCTTTAAGATCAGCGGCAAGTTGTTGGTATAAACGGCGTGGTTCAGTGATTTCCATATGCGCTCCAGGCATGATACGGCAGACTATATTTGTTATACCACTTTTGCGATTACGCCTCCACTCGCGAGGACAAAAAAGCCGCCAGATAGCTGGCGGCTTAGCATTAAATAACCTTGCTGTATCGCATCTGGTTAACTTTGCGTCGCGGGATCGCCCGTCTGTGGACCTGAATCTATCTCGCTGGCTGATTTGTTCTGTAGTACCGTCCAGATGACCAACGCGCCAAGCAGGTCGAATACCGCCAGCACGGCGAACAGCGGGCTAAAGCCGATGGTGTCGGCCAGCGCGCCAACGACCAGAGCAAACAGCGTACTGGCAAGCCAGGCGGACATACCGGTCAGACCGTTCGCGGTTGCCACTTCATTACGACCAAATACGTCAGAAGAGAGCGTAATCAGCGCACCGGACAGCGCCTGGTGAGCAAAGCCGCCGATGCACAGCAGGGCGATAGCGATGTACGGGCTGGTGAACAGACCAATCATGCCAGGGCCAATCATCAGCAGCGCGCCCATGGTGACCACCATTTTACGGGACACGATCAGGTTCACGCCAAACCAACGCTGGAACAGCGGTGGCAGGTAACCCCCAACGATACAGCCCAGGTCAGCAAACAGCATTGGCATCCAGGCAAACATGGCGATTTCTTTCAGGTTAAAGCCGTAGACTTTGAACATAAACAGCGGGATCCAGGCGTTGAATGTCCCCCACGCCGGTTCTGCCAGGAAACGCGGCAGCGCGATGCCCCAGAACTGGCGGTTACGCAGGATCTGGCCGAGCGACATTTTCTTCGAGGTCGTGTTTTTATGCTGTGATTCCTGGCCGTTCAGAATGTAATCACGTTCTTCATCAGACAGTTTTTTCTGGTCGCGTGGATGTTTGTAGAACACCAGCCAGGACATTGCCCAGATGAAGCTCAGGGCGCCAGAAATAATGAATGCCATCTGCCAACTGTGCATGACGATAGCCCAAACCACCAGCGGCGGTGCAATCATCGCGCCGATAGAAGAACCAACGTTGAAATAACCCACGGCGATGGAACGTTCTTTTGCTGGAAACCATTCTGAACTGGCTTTCAGGCCAGCCGGGATCATTGCGGCTTCAGCTGCACCTACCGCGCCTCGCGCCAGCGCCAGTCCGCCCCAGCTGCCAGCCAGTGCGGTCGCGCCACAGAAGACGGCCCACAGAACGGCGAACATCGCGTAACCGATTTTTGTGCCGAGTACATCAAGCACGTAGCCTGCCACGGGTTGCATTACGGTGTAAGCAGCAGAATACGCTGCGATGATATAGGAATACTGTTGAGTGGAGATGTGTAACTCTTCCATCAGAGTCGGCGCAGCTGCCGCCACAGTGTTACGTGTGAGGTAACCCAACACGGTGCCAAGCGTCACCAGTGCGATCATGTACCAACGTAACCCTTTAATTTTACGCATGTAAAACCTCATCGTTTTGTTATGTCCGCCAACGAGCGGTCATCTTCCAGTTCAGGGCGGAGGATGTTCTTTTACGAGGGGGAACCGAAAAAAAAGCCGGTACTCCCCGAACGTTGCCATGTCAATAGTTGTGCTAATTCGGTTTCCGTACCGGTCAATCCGATGTTGATACATCGGTAATTTGCATTCCGTCGGCTTATGTATCGCGACGGCCAAAAGATAACTTGTCATACAACTTTAAAAGGTGAGTGCCATCACAAAAGTGTGAATCTTCGTGTGGTCATTATCTCGATTCAGCAAAGCCAGTACTGGCGCGGCCTGAGGCATGATTTACCTCTTTGAGAGTAATTTTTTTGTCATCATTTGTTGATCTAACTCACGAAAATATCTTCGGGGTGTGGAAATTGGTGTGATAACTTTGTCAACATCAAAACATAAGCAATCTGACGCACTCGTTGAGAGGAAGACGATAATGACTCCGTTTATGACTGAAGATTTCCTGCTGGATACCGAATTTGCCCGCCGTCTGTATCATGATTACGCCAAAGACCAGCCGATCTTCGATTACCATTGCCATTTACCACCGCAACAAATCGCTGAAAACTATCGTTTTAATAACCTGTATGACATCTGGCTGAAGGGTGACCACTATAAGTGGCGTGCGATGCGTACCAACGGCGTCGCTGAGCGCCTGTGTACCGGCGATGCCTCCGATCGTGAGAAGTTTGATGCCTGGGCCGCTACGGTTCCGCACACTATCGGTAACCCGCTGTACCACTGGACCCACCTCGAGTTACGTCGCCCGTTTGGTATTACAGGTAAGCTGCTGTCTCCGGCAACGGCTGACGAAATTTGGAACCAGTGCAACGAACTGCTGGCGCAGGATCAATTCTCCGCGCGTGGCATCATGCAGCAGATGAATGTGAAAATGGTCGGCACCACCGATGACCCGATCGATTCTCTGGAGCATCACGCCGCCGTTGCCAAAGACGGAGGTTTTGATGTGAAAGTGCTGCCGAGCTGGCGGCCGGATAAAGCCTTCAACATCGAACTGGCGACCTTTAACGATTACATGGCCAGGCTCGGTGAAGTCTCTGACACCGATATCCGTCGTTTCGCCGACCTGCAGACCGCGCTGACCAAACGTCTGGACCACTTCGCCGCTCACGGCTGTAAAGTGTCTGACCACGCGCTGGACGTTGTCCTTTTCGCGGAATCTAACGAAGCGGAGCTGGATAGCATCCTGGCTCGTCGTCTGGCCGGTGAAACCCTGAGCGAGCACGAAATCGCCCAGTTCAAAACCGCTGTGCTGGTGTTCCTCGGTGCAGAATACGCACGTCGCGAATGGGTACAGCAGTACCACATCGGTGCGCTGCGTAATAACAACCTGCGTCAGTTCAAACTGCTGGGCGCGGACGTCGGCTTCGACTCCATCAATGACCGTCCGATGGCGGAAGAACTGTCCAAACTGCTGAGTAAGCAGAACGAACAGAACCTGCTGCCGAAAACCATTCTGTACTGCCTGAACCCGCGCGATAACGAAGTGCTGGGCACCATGATCGGTAACTTCCAGGGCGAAGGTATGCCGGGCAAAATGCAGTTCGGTTCCGGCTGGTGGTTCAACGATCAGAAAGACGGGATGGAACGTCAGATGACACAGCTGGCGCAACTGGGCCTGCTGAGCCGCTTCGTCGGCATGCTGACCGACAGCCGTAGCTTCCTGTCTTACACCCGTCACGAATACTTCCGTCGTATTCTGTGCCAGATGATCGGGCGTTGGGTTACTGCGGGCGAAGCCCCAGCCGACATCCAACTGCTGGGTGAAATGGTGAAAAACATTTGCTTCAACAATGCGCGCGATTATTTCGCCATTGAACTGAACTAAGGTCCGGGGTTGATATGCAATACATCAAGATCCATACGCTGGATAACGTTGCGGTAGCGCTCGCTGATTTGGCTGAAGGAACCGACGTGACCGTTGACGGGCAGGCGGTAACCCTGCGCCAGGCGGTCTCTCGTGGTCATAAATTCGCACTCTGCGAGATCGCACAGGGTGAGAACGTCATGAAATATGGCCTGCCGATCGGCCATGCTTTGGTGGATATCGCGGCGGGCGAGCATATTCATGCTCATAACACGCGTACTAATCTGAGCGATCTGGATGAATATAGCTATCAACCCGACTTTCAGGAACCTGAAGCGCAACCGGCGGATCGTGATGTACAGATCTACCGTCGTGCCAACGGCGATGTTGGCGTGCGTAACGAACTGTGGATCCTGCCGACAGTAGGCTGCGTCAACGCCATGGCCCGTCAGATGCAGAATCGCTTCCTGAAAGAGACCAACGACGCTGAAGGTATCGACGGCGTGCATCTCTTCAGCCACACCTACGGCTGTTCACAGCTGGGTGACGACCATATCAACACCCGCACCATGCTGCAAAACATGGTGCGCCACCCGAACGCGGGCGCAGTGCTGGTGGTCGGCCTCGGCTGTGAAAACAACCAGGTTGACGCTTTTCGTGAAACCTTAGGCGAGTACGATCCCGATCGCGTTCACTTTATGGTCTGTCAACACCAGGAAGACGAAGTGGAAGCGGGGATCGAACATCTTCACCAGTTGTACAACGTGATGCGTAACGATAAGCGTGAACCCGGTAAGCTGGGCGAGTTGAAGTTTGGTCTGGAATGCGGCGGCTCTGACGGCCTGTCCGGCATTACCGCCAACCCGATGTTGGGCCGTTTCTCCGACTACGTGATTGCCAACGGCGGCACCACCGTGCTGACCGAAGTACCGGAAATGTTCGGCGCCGAGCAGTTGTTGATGGACCACTGCCGTGACGAAGAAACGTTCGGCAAACTGGTCACCATGGTGAATGACTTCAAGCAGTACTTCATTGCTCACGACCAGCCGATCTACGAGAACCCATCGCCGGGGAACAAAGCGGGCGGTATTACCACCCTGGAAGATAAATCGCTGGGCTGTACCCAGAAAGCGGGTTCCAGCCAGGTGGTGGACGTATTGCGCTACGGCGAACGTCTGAAAACGCACGGCCTGAACCTGCTGAGCGCACCGGGTAACGACGCAGTTGCCACCAGTGCACTGGCGGGCGCGGGCTGTCATATGGTGTTGTTCAGTACCGGTCGCGGTACGCCGTACGGTGGATTTGTGCCGACGGTGAAAATTGCTACCAACAGCGAGCTGGCAGCGAAGAAAAAGCACTGGATCGATTTTGACGCCGGACAACTGATCCACGGCAAAGCGATGCCGCAGTTACTGGAAGAATTTGTCGATACCATCGTCGATATTGCCAACGGTAAGCAAACCTGCAACGAGCGAAACGATTTTAGAGAACTGGCTATCTTTAAAAGCGGTGTAACCCTTTGATTGTAAATATGTAGGCCTGATAAGCGCAGCGCCATCAGGCTCAAGCCGTGGCCGGATGGCGGCGAACATGCCTTATCCGGCCTACGAAATGGAGTTGGGGTTGCTTGCATGACCGCGTATTGGCTGGCCCAGGGCGTAGGTGTCATCGCCTTTCTAATCGGCATTACCACCTTTTTCAATCGCGATGAGCGTCGGTTCCGGCTGCAACTCGCTGTCTATAGTGCCACCATTGGTGTGCATTTTTTCCTGATGGGCGCCTGGCCTGCAGGAATGAGTGCCGAGCTTAATACTATCCGCACACTCGTCTCGATGCATACCCGCAAACTGTGGGTAATGACCGTTTTTATTATCCTCACCCTGGTTCTCGGACTTGCGAAATTACAGCATGCGATGGAGCTGTTGCCGATAATCGGCACGCTGGCCAGCACCTGGGCGCTGTTTCGCTGCCAGGGGTTAACCGTGCGTTGCGTTATGTGGTGCGCAACCGCCTGTTGGGTTATCCATAATTTCTGGCTGGGATCGATTGGCGGGACGATGATCGAAGGGAGTTTTCTGGTGATGAACGGCCTGAACATTATTCGCTTCCGGCGGATGCAAAAACGCGGAATTGATCCGTTCAAAATTGAAAAAAGCGTACAAGCTAAGAACCCCTCCGCCCGATGACGGAGGGGAACAGAGATTAGCCGCGCAGGGCGTTATTTGCCAGACGTTCGTCTTCTGCCTGACAGGCTGCAGCGGTAAACAGAACATCTGTAGAAGAGTTCAAGGCCGTTTCACAGGAGTCCTGCAGCACCCCGATGATAAAGCCAACCGCAACCACCTGCATGGCGATGTCATTCGGAATCCCGAACATGTTGCACGCCAGCGGGATTAATAGCAGCGAACCACCCGCCACGCCCGATGCGCCACAGGCACACAGCGAAGCCACCACGCTGAGTAACAGCGCCGTCGGTAAATCGACCGGAATACCCAGCGTATTCACCGCCGCCAGCGTCAGCACGGTAATGGTGATCGCCGCACCCGCCATATTAATGGTGGCCCCCAGCGGAATAGACACTGAGTAGGTATCACGATCCAGATTCAACTTCTCACACAGCGCCATATTCACCGGAATGTTTGCCGCGGAGCTGCGGGTAAAGAAGGCATACACGCCGCTTTCACGCAGACAGGCCAGCACCAGCGGATACGGGTTACGGCGAATTTTCCAGAATACCAGCAGCGGGTTAACCACCAGCGCTACCAGCAGCATACAGCCAACCAGCACGGCTAGCAGTTGAGCGTAGCCCCAAAGGGTGGCAAAACCGGTCGTTGCCAGCGTAGAGGAGACCAGACCGAAAATACCGATCGGCGCGAAACGAATCACCAGCTTCACCATAAAGGTGACGGCGTTGGACATATCATTGACCAGATTCTTGGTCGTTTCATTCCCATGACGCAGTGCAAAACCCAGGCCGACGGCCCATACCAGAATGCCGATATAGTTGGCGTTAAGCAGAGCATCAATCGGGTTAGAAACCATGCTCATCAGCAGGCCACGCATGACTTCGACAATGCCGGATGGCGGTACGATGTCGCTGGCGCTGCTGGAAAGATGCAGTGTGGACGGGAAAGCGAAGCTGAAGACAACCGCCGCTAATGCTGCGGAAAATGTTCCCAGCAGGTAAAGGAACAGGATTGGACGGATATTGGTTTTTTGTCCGTGCTGGTGGTTAGCGATGGACGCCATAACCAGCATCAGGACCAGAATAGGTGCCACGGCTTTTAATGCGCCAACGAACAGCGTACCCAACAGCCCGACGGCTTCTGCAGCAGGTTTTGACACCAGCGCCAGCAATATCCCCAGTACTAAACCGATCAAAATTTGTTTAACCAGGCTCCCTTGCGCCAAACGCGAGAGCAGCCCCGATGAACGTTGCGTAGTCATGTAGTAATCCTTTCATTGTGTTGTTGCTCATCCAGTGTGCATTCTGATGACGCATCTTTCTGGATGTAACAAAGTGTTTGCCTGGTTGAGTATAAGGAAAGATGAAGTCCCGGAAAGCGAAATCTCCTGATTTTTGCGTTCAGATCATGTTTTATAACTTTAAACTAACATTATTTTGACATGATAAACAAAAAGCCCGACGCACGCAGTGTGTTGTCGGGCTTTTCAGCTAGCGAATGAAAGTTACTGTATTTGCTGCTTTTTATCGTGCTGGTGATTAACCCACGCATTCACGACCAGCGTGACGAACAGAATACCGAACACCACGCCTAACGAGATAGCGATCGGGATATGGTAGAAATCGACGATCAGCATCTTAATACCGATAAACACCAAAATGACCGACAAGCCGTATTTCAGCATGGAGAAACGCTCCGCCACGCCAGCCAGCAGGAAGTACATCGCACGCAGACCCAAAATAGCAAACAGGTTTGAGGTCAACACGATGAACGGGTCGGTTGTGACGGCGAAGATTGCCGGAATACTGTCGACGGCAAAAATGACATCACTCAGCTCAACCAGAATCAACACCAACATTAGCGGCGTGACGAACAGCAGCCCGTTTTTACGCACGAAGAATTTTTCGTCTTCGATGGTATCGGTCATGCGTAAATGACTACGCAGCCAGCGGACTAACGGTCTGTCGCCGATACCGGAAGCGTCTTCTTTCGCCAGCGCCATCTTCACGCCGGTAAACAGCAGGAACGCGCCAAACACGTACAGCAGCCATTCGAACTGGGCGATAAGCCAGCTACCTGCGAAGATCATAATCGTACGCAGCACAATCGCGCCCAGTACGCCGTACACCAGTACCCGACGCTGCAACGCAGGCGGTACCGAGAAGTAGCTGAACAGCATCAACCAGACAAAGACGTTATCTACCGCCAGTGATTTCTCGATCAGATAGCCGGTAAGGAACGCCAGCGCCTGTGGGTCGGCAACGGCGCGGCCCTGCGTTTGGGCCAGGTACCACCAGAATGCGGCGTTAAACAGTAACGACAGCGTGACCCAGACGATGGACCAGGCTGCCGCCTGCTTCATCGACATGGTATGTGCGCCACGACGACCCTGTAGCAGCAGGTCGATGGCCAACATAATCACCACCACAACAGCGAAGCCGCCCCACAACAACGGTGTGCCGACAGTATTCATAATTCCCCCATGCATAAAAAAACGGCCAACGCCGAATGACGTTAGCCGCTGCTTTTTATGCATAGACCTTGCCATTCGGCAAGGTCTCACTTACAACAACAAAGGAATACGCTAGCGTATTCCTTTGTTGTTGCCCGGTGACCGGATGTGGTTTTGCACACATCGTAATGACGATCAACCGACAACGAAGTTACTCCCCTTTGCGGGTTACAAAATATTACAGGCCATGGATGCAGTCAATGGCCTGCAACATTTGTTTTACATACCTTTACGCAGTCAGCGATGTCACCGTTTCGTCTGCGGGGAAAATCACGCCGGTCTGACGGCGAATTTCCGTTTGCAGTTTGGCGGTGATCCGGCTGACGCTTAGTGCCGGATGATCCACTTCGCCAGATTCAACCAGATGAGCAAAAGTCTCTGCCTCATACAGCATCGTATTGATATGCTGAGGCACCGTCAGATCCTGCGTTTTGCCACCACGCGCCACGAAGCACACTTTCTGACATTCAGAGATATGCTCAATGACCAGCGAACCCGACTCGCCCTGAATTTCACTGGCTAATACCGAGTCGCTGACTTTGGAGTGCTGGAGTGTGACGCTGAAATCACCGTAATTCAGTACGACCACGCCGTGGGCATCCACACCGCTTTCCAGCAGGCTGGCGCTGGCCTGCACGCTCTGTGGTTCGCCCCAAAGCGCAACCGCTGAGGCCAGGCAGTAAAAGCCGATATCCATAATCGAACCGTTAGAGAACGCCGGATTAAATGTATTCGGATTTTCACCGTCCAGATAACGCTGGTAACGCGAGGAGTATTGGCAGTAATTGATAAACGCTTTCCTGATTCTGCCCACTTTGGGTAACGCTTGCTGCAGCAGCAGGAAGTTAGGCAGGCTGGCGGTCTTAAATGCTTCAAACAGCACCACCTGATTTTCGCGCGCGCAAGCGATAGCGGCTTCAGCTTGCGCCAGATTTGAGGCCAGCGGCTTTTCGCAAATGACATGCTTTTTGTGCTGCAAAAATAGCTCTGTCTGCGGGAAGTGCAGGGAGTTTGGGCTGGCGATGTAGACGGCGTCAATCGCGTCACTGCTGGCCATCGCCTCCAGCGAGGTAAACAGGTGCTCGACGGGGTAATCGTTAGCGAAGGTCTGTGCCTGCTCAAGACTGCGGGAATAAACCGCGGTTAACTTATATTTGCCGGTTTCATGGGCGGCATCGACAAACTGGCGAGTGATCCAGTTTGTGCCAATTACTGCGAAACGTATCATAAAGGCCTTCAGGCTGCTAAAAGGGATCCTTTCGTCAATTTAGCATGCCCTGAAGACAAAGCCAGTGCGCGACTACGCACTTTGCTTTAACGATTGTTGCGTTAACCACAGGCGGGTATCGAACTCCAGTTGATGGTACTGAGGTTCCATATGACAGCACAGTTGGTAAAACGCTTTGTTATGCTCTTTTTCTTTCAGATGCGCCAGTTCATGGACCACGATCATTCGCAGGAAGGGTTCCGGGGCATTGCGAAAAACGGTCGCCACGCGGATCTCCGCTTTGGCTTTTAGCTTGCCTCCCTGCACGCGAGAAACGGCGGTATGCAGTCCCAGCGCATTCTTCAGAACATGGATCTTGCTGTCGTACATCACCTTATTCAGCGGCGGGGCGTTACGCAGGAACTGATTTTTCAGATCTTGCGTATATTGCCAGAGCGCTTTGTCGGTCGCGAAGTCATGCGTGCCGGGATAGCGCTTATCTAATACCGATCCCAGACGTTGCTCGGCAATTAATGTGCGTACCTGATCAAGTAGGTTCTCCGGGTAGCCCTGCAGATAGGTCAACTGACTCATTATTGCCCCATATAAAGTATAAAAAGTGTATACTCACGCACCCTTTTCAGGGATACGCCGAAATTTTACCATTCAGGAGGGCCGATGAGCCACATAGACAACGGTTTCCGTTCGCTGTCACTTAAACGTTTCCCGGAAACGGATGACGTTAACCCGCTGCTGGCGTGGGAAGCGGCGGATGAATATCTGCTGCAACAGCTGGACGATACCGAGATTAGCGGCCCGGTGCTGATCCTGAATGATACCTTCGGCGCGCTGGGCTGTGCGCTGGCGGAACATACGCCGTACAGCATTGGCGACTCCTATTTAAGCGAGTTGGCCACGCGCGAGAATCTGCGTCACAACGACATCGCCGAATCGAGCGTCAAGTTCCTCGACAGCACCGCTGACTATCCGCAGGCGCCGGGCGTGGTGCTGATTAAAATTCCTAAAACCATGGCGTTGCTGGAGCAACAGCTGCGCGCGCTGCGTGAAGTGGTGACGCCGCAAACGCGGATTATTGCCGGAGCGAAAGCACGCGACATTCATACCTCAACGCTGGAGCTGTTTGAAAAGGTGTTGGGTCCAACCACCACGACGCTGGCGTGGAAAAAAGCCCGTCTGATCAACTGTACGTTCAGCAAACCTGAACTTGCCGCTGCTTCGCAAACGCTAAGCTGGAAGCTGGAAGGTACCGACTGGACTATCCATAACCACGCCAACGTTTTCTCTCGTACCGGACTGGATATCGGCGCGCGCTTCTTTATTGAGCACCTGCCTGCAAATCTTGAAGGGGAGATTGTCGATCTCGGCTGTGGAAATGGCGTAATTGGCCTGACATTGCTGGAGAAAAACCCACAAGCCAGCGTGGTGTTTGTGGATGAATCGCCGATGGCGGTGGCGTCAAGTCGTCTGAACGTCGAAAGCAATATGCCTGAGGCGCTGGATCGCTGTGAGTTTATGATTAACAACGCGCTGTCCGGGGTTGAGCCGTTCCGCTTTAACGCCGTGCTGTGCAACCCGCCGTTCCACCAGAAGCATGCGTTGACCGATAATATCGCGTGGGAAATGTTCCACCACGCCCGCCGCTGCCTGAAAATCAACGGCGAGCTGTATATCGTGGCTAACCGTCACCTCGACTACTTCCACAAGCTGAAGAAGATTTTCGGCAACTGCGAGACCATCGCCACCAATAATAAGTTTGTGATTCTCAAATCGGTGAAATTAGGTCGTCGTCGGTAATCGCGTATGCCGGATGGAGGCGTGAGCGCCTTATCCGGCACACGAAAGACATGACGTTAAATTTCCAGTGCCAGCCTCGTGCCTTGCGCGATAGCGCGGCGGGCATCCAGTTCCAGCGCCACATCGCAGCCGCCGATCAGATGCACCGTTTTACCTGCCGCGTGGAGAGGATCGACCAGTTCACGGCGTGGCTCTTGTCCGGCGCAAATCACCACGTTATCCACGTTAAAGATCACCGGTTCGCCGTTCAATACGACGTGTAATCCATCATCATCAATTTTCTGGTAACTGACTGCCGGGATCATTTTCACGCCGCGTGAGAGCAGGGTGGCACGATGGATCCAGCCCGTCGTTTTACCTAAACCTTGCCCCGGTTTGCTGGCCTTGCGCTGCAACATCACTATCTGACGCGGGCTGCGGGATAAGTGCGGACCTTCCGGGCGTAATCCGCCAGGCTGTTGCAGGCTGGTGTCGATCCCCCATTCCACACAGAACTCCGCGATGTTCTGGCTGGTGGGATCGCCGGGTTGGCTCAGATACATGGCGGTATCAAAACCGATCCCGCCGCAACCAATGATGGCGACGCGTTTACCCACCGGCGCTTTATCGCGCAGGACGTCGAGATAGCTCAACACTTTCGGGTGATCGATCCCCTCGATCGGCGGCATTCGTGGTTCGATCCCGCTGGCGAGGATCGCCTCGTCAAAAGTTTCCAGATCGCGCGCGGTGACAACGTGGTTCAGTCTTAGCGTCACGCCCGTCACGTCGATCATCCGACGGTAGTAGCGCAGGGTTTCATAGAATTCTTCTTTGCCGGGGATCTGTTTGGCGATATTAAACTGTCCGCCAATCTCGCTATGGGCGTCAAACAGCGTTACGTGATGCCCGCGCGCGGCGGCATTAATGGCAAACGCGAGACCTGCAGGACCCGCGCCGACAACCGCCAGATTTTTCGGCACAGTGGCTGTAACGATCGGCATTTTGGTTTCATGGCAGGCGCGTGGATTCACCAGACAAGAGGTGACTTTGCCGACGAAGATCTGATCCAGGCAGGCCTGGTTGCAACCGATACAGGTATTGATCTCATCCGACCGTCCGCTTTGCGCTTTTGACAGCAGTTCGGCGTCGGCGAGGAACGGACGGGCCATCGACACCATATCGGCATCGCCGCGGGCCAGAATATCATCGGCGACTTTAGGATCGTTAATGCGGTTGGTGGTGACCAGGGGGATCGTCACATGACCTTTCAGCTTGCGCGTCACCCAGCTAAATGCGCCACGCGGCACCGGGGTGGCGATGGTGGGAATACGCGCCTCGTGCCAGCCAATACCGGTGTTGATAATAGTTGCGCCTGCGGCTTCTACAGCCTGCGCCAACTGGACGGTTTCTTCGAAGGTGCCGCCGTTTTCTACCAGATCGAGCATCGACAGGCGGAAGATAATAATAAAGTCATTGCCGGCACGCTGACGTACTGACCGCACCACCTCGACGGCAAAACGCATGCGGTTGGCATACTCACCGCCCCATTCGTCGTCGCGCTGATTGGTGCGCAGGGTCAGGAATTCGTTGATGAGATACCCTTCCGAGCCCATCACTTCCACGCCATCGTAGCCCGCTTCTCGCGCCAGCTGCGCGCAGTGGGCAAAATCCTCAATCAGCTGTAGCACTTCATCGTGCGTCAGTTCATGCGGCATAAAGCGGTTTATGGGCGCCTGAATGGCGGAAGGCGCCACCAGATGCGGCTGATAGCTGTAACGCCCGGTATGCAGGATTTGCAGTGCGATTTTGCCGCCTTCGTTATGCACGGCATCGGTAATCACACGATGGTGCGCGAGCTGGCTGGTATCGTTGAGCACCGCGCCGCCTTCCATACCCACGCCGGATAACGCTGGCGCAATGCCTCCGGTCACAATCAGAGCTACGCCGTGACGCGCGCGTTCGGCATAGAACGCGGCCAGCCGTTGGGCGCCATCGGGATACTCTTCCAGCCCGGTGTGCATTGAACCCATCAACACGCGGTTTTTAAGCGTGGTGAAGCCTAAATCGAGCGGGGCGAACAGCGACGAATAGCTCATAAAGGTGTCCAGTATGTAAAATTATTGTTATGTGGTCGGATGAGTTAATAATTTAGCCGTCGCAGCGTAAAAGGGAAAAGGGGAATGCCGTGATTGTGATGGGATTCAAAAAAGGAATGGGGCCAGAGAACGATTCTGCCGGATGGCGGCTACGCCTGAGCCTACAAAGGACATGCTTTCGTAGGCCGGATACGCGCAGCGCCATCCGACAGGTATTACATCTGCTCCACGCTCACCCGTAATGCTGCCAGGGCTTTGCGTGTTGATCGCAACACCAGATCGCATTGCTCGATTGTTAACGTTAGCGGCGGTTCGATGCGGATCGTCTTGGCATTGTTCAGGGTCCCGGCGACCAACACCCGCTGGCGGAACATCTCACTGGCAAAGTTATAGCCGATTTCATTATCGACAAACTCAATCGCCATCAACATGCCTTTGCCGCGTACATCGTGCACCAGATCCGGGTATTCCCGCGCCAGCTGGCGGAAACCATCCAGCAACATATCGCCTTTCTGCTCTGCCTGAGCCGGTAAATTTTGCTCCAGCAGGACGTTAATGGTGGCCAGCGCCGCCGCACACGCGAGCGGGTTGCCGCCAAACGTAGTGGTATGCAGGAAAGGATTATCGAACAGGACGGAGAACACCTCTTCGGTGGCAATGGTTGCGCCAATCGGCATCACGCCGCCGCCCAACGCTTTGGCCAGACACATAATGTCGGGCTGCACATTTTCGTGCTCGCAGGCGAACATTTTGCCGGTACGCCCCATGCCGGTCTGCACTTCGTCAAGGATCATCAGCGCGCCAAACTCATCGCAAAGTTTACGCACGGCGGTCAAATACCCTTGCGGCGGCAGGATCACGCCCCCTTCACCCTGGATAGGTTCGAGGATCACGGCGGCGACGTCGTCACCGGTCTTTTTACATTCGCTGAGCATGGTACGCATCGCGTTAATATCGCCAAACGGCACATGGCGGAAGCCCGGCAGCAGCGGCATAAAGGGTTTACGGAAGGTGGATTTCGCCGTGGCGGACAGCGCGCCCAGGGATTTACCATGGAATGCGCCGCTGGTGGCGATAAATGTAAATTTACCGCGCGGCGATTGATACGCTTTCGCCAGCTTCAGGGCGGCTTCAACCGACTCGGTCCCGCTGTTACAGAAAAAACTGTATTTCAGCTTACCGGGCGCCAGTGCGGCGAGGGTTTTTGCCAGCATGGCCCGCAACGGGTCAAGTAACTCCTGGCTGTGCAGAGGTTGTTTCGCGAGTTGATTCTGTACGGCGGAAACCACGACTGGATTACGGTGCCCCACGTTGAAAATGCCAAAACCACCCAGGCAATCAACAAACTCCTGTCCCTGGGTGTCGACAAGCGTATTCAGGCTTCCCGCTTGCCACTCTACGGCTCCGTAATCCCCGCCTGCAGTTACAGATTTTCGATACTCTAAGAACCCCGGATTGACATGCTCCTTAAAGTACTCAATCACCTCTCGGTTTAATGATTTCATTTCCTCATGATCAAGCGTGCGCTTTTCGATGAGATTCAGTGCGTGTGCGCTGCAGGCCAGGGCCGATGCGCTGGAAGGTAACCTGTTCAAAATATGCTCCCGGAGCTGGCGTATCACATGATACTGATTTAAGTATTGCAGGGATTGCGCCATTCCGGCGCGCTTAGCAAAAATCGGGATAAACACCAGGAAACATCTTATTTGCGCAACATTTAATGCCAGTATTTAACATTTGCTGGCATTTTGCCCAGATTTGGCACCTGAAAACAGATCGAATTAACGCGTATTTGCGCTAAAAATGGGCAATGTTTGCACTGTCACGGTGTGGGGGAAGACGTGCAATTGAATAGTTACTTAATGAAAGTATTTTAAATCAACGAATTAGAATGCGTACAGATTTTGAGGTTTAATCGCAAATTGCGATCTAAATCAAATTTAACAACTAAAGATAAAAAGATTATCGCCGAAATAACATAAGCCGAAAGAGTTAACAACCAGATAACCTGCACAGGACGCAACCATGTCTTCTCATCCCTACGTTAGTCAGCAAAATACACCGCTGGATGATGATATCACCCTCATGTCCACCACCGACTTACAAAGCTATATCACTCATGCGAACGATACCTTTGTCCAGGTCAGCGGCTATCAACTGAATGAATTGCTCGATAAGCCGCACAACCTGGTTCGTCATCCGGACATGCCAAAAGCGGCGTTTGCGGATATGTGGTACACCCTTAAGCAGGGTGAGCCATGGAGCGGCATTGTTAAAAATCGGCGTAAGAATGGCGATCACTACTGGGTGAGGGCCAACGCGGTGCCGATGGTGCGGGAAGGGCGAGTGACCGGGTACATGTCGATTCGCACCCGGGCAACTGACGAAGAAATTGCGGCAGTAGAGCCTTTATATAAGGCGCTGAATGAAGGACGTTGCAACCGACGTATTCATAAAGGGTTGGTGGTACGCAAAGGCTGGTTGGGTAAACTCCCGGCACTGCCTATTCGCTGGCGGGTACGCAGCGTGATGGCATTGATGTTTGCCGTACTGGCGACCGCATTGCAGCAAATGGGCGCCGAATGGCCGTTACTGTTGATGAGTGCGTTGGTAATGCTGCTGGGGACGGCTATTTTCGAATGGCAAATTGTGCGTCCCATCGAGAATGTTGCTCGTCAGGCGTTGAAAGTGGCGACCGGTGAGCGCAACAGCGTATCGCATCTTAACCGCAGTGATGAACTGGGTTTGATGCTGCGAGCGGTGGGGCAACTGGGGTTAATGTGCCGTTGGCTCATCCATGATGTCTCCAGCCAGGTGAGTTGTGTGCGCAGCGACAGCGAAACGCTGGCAAAAGGCAGTGATGATTTGAACAAGCATACGCAGCAGACCGTGGAGAATGTGCAGGAAACGGTGACCACCATGAATCAGATGGCGGCGTCGGTGAAACAAAACTCTGAGACCGCCGCCGCGGCCGATAAACTCTCGATTGCTGCCAGCAGCGCGGCAACACACGGCGGCGAGGCGATGGATATCGTCATCAAAACCATGGATGATATTGCCAACAGCACTCAGCGGATCGGCACCATTACCACGCTGATTAACGATATTGCTTTCCAGACCAATATTCTGGCCTTGAACGCCGCCGTTGAAGCCGCGAGGGCGGGCGAGCAGGGCAAAGGTTTCGCGGTGGTGGCGGGAGAAGTGCGTCATCTTGCCAGTCGTAGCGCCAGCGCGGCCAATGATATCCGCAAGCTGATTGATGCCAGCGCCGATAAGGTACAGTCCGGCTCCGATCAGGTGCACGCCGCGGGGCGTACGATGGACGATATTGTGGCGCAGGTGCAAAACGTCACTCAGTTGATCGCGCAAATCAGCCACTCAACGCTGGAACAGTCCGATGGTCTTTCCAGCCTGACTCGTGCGGTGAATGAACTGAGCAGCATTACGCAGAAAAACGCTGAACTGGTTGAAGAGAGTGCCCAGATTTCCGCGATGGTGAAACATCGCGCGGGTCGTCTGGAAGATGCGGTCACGGTGCTGCATTAATCTTAACCACAGCAGGCGCAACGCCGGACACGGGTTCCGCCTGCTGCGCAGATTAATCTAACTGAGTAATGTCCAGCGCGGCGCGATCGATAATACCAATGATTTTTTTGATCTGCGCCTCGCTGGTATCACCATGATTGACGCGTAGGTCCAGCACAGCTTTGAAGTTCTCCAGCGCGCGTTTCATCTGTGGGTTTTTACGTAATTCAAAACCCACACAGCGGGCTTTAATACGTTCGTGGATATGTTCCAGATGTTCGCGGTTCTCATCCAGCCACTGCAGACCTTGAGTCGTGATGGCAATCTGCTTACGCCCACCTTCCTCGTCGCTGATGGCGATCAGGGCTTGATCCTGCAACAGATCCAGCGTCGGATAGATAACGCCCGGGCTCGGGGTGTAGTTACCCTGAGTCAGGGTTTCAATCGCTTTAATCAGTTCATAGCCGTGGCTGGCGTCGCGGGTCAGGATATCCAGAATCACCAGGCGTAATTCGCCGTGACCAAAGAAGCGCTGCCGACGACCACCACCTCCGCCGCGACCGTGGCGGCGTCCGCAACCCTGTTCGTGGTGATGTTCCTGGTGACAGCCTGCGTGGCGATGCTCTTCACCTTTGCAGCAGCCTGCATGGTGCTCACTGTGGCGGCTTTCGTGGTGATGTCCTTCACCCTTGCAGCAGCCTTCGTGTTGGTGCTCTGTCTGTTTACAGCAACCTTCATGATGGTTTTGCATCATCGTCTCCTGATGTGTTTTAGATATATCTAATTTATATCTAAATGTTGTTTTTACACAAGTCGACAAATTAAATGTTTTTTAATATGTTGATTATTATCTATTTTTATAAGGTCTGTGATGGCTGGTAATCACAAGGTGGCTATATCAAAAAAGTGCTTGCAATCTTTCTGATTAGCAATCATTATCATTTAAAAATAAATTTAGATATATCGTATTATCTTCACGAAGGCGAAAAAATGACAAAAAACACCTCACGCTACCCACAGCGCGTTCGCAATGAACTGCGCTTCCGTGAACTTACCGTCCTGCGCGTTGAACGTATTAGCGCGGGTTTTCAGCGCATCGTACTGGGCGGTGATGCGCTGGACGGTTTTAGCTCGCACGGCTTTGATGACCATACCAAGGTCTTTTTCCCGGAGCCGGGCAGCCATTTTGTGCCGCCTGTTGTCACCGATGAAGGCATTGTCTGGGCCGAGGGTGTGCGTCCGCTCTCCCGTGACTACACGCCGTTGTATGACGAAGCGCGCCATGAGCTGGCGCTGGATTTTTATATTCATGACGGTGGCGTGGCGAGCACATGGGCGATGAATGCTCGCGAGGGTGACAAGCTGACGATCGGTGGTCCGCGCGGTTCTTTGGTGGTGCCAGAGGATTATGCGTATCAGGTTTACGTGTGTGATGAATCAGGAATGCCCGCGCTGCGCCGACGCCTGGAGTCGCTCAGCCGTTTAGCGGTGCGTCCGAACGTAACGGCGCTGGTAAGCGTGCAGGATGCGGCGTATCAGGACTATTTTGCCCATCTCGACGAGTTTACTATTCAGTGGATTATCGGCCATGACGAACAGGCGGTGAATGAACAATTATCGCGGCTGAACGTGCCGGCAGACAATTATTTCATCTGGATTACCGGCGAAGGCAGGGTGGTAAAAAACCTCAGCGCTCGCTTTGAAACCGCGGCGTTCGATCAGCAACTGGTGCGCGCAACGGCTTACTGGCATCAACGCCGTTAATCAGTAATTCGATGGCGGCACGCCAAACGCCTGGCGAAAGGCGTAGCTAAATGCCGCGGTGCTGGAATACCCCACATCCAGCGCCACGGCAGTTACGCTTTTATTTTTCTTCAGCATTAATACGGACTCCAGAATACGCATTTTTTGCTTCCAGACGCTGAAGGGCAATCCGGTTTCTTTTTTGAAATGCCGTGAAAAGGTACGGGCTGACATGCCCAGATGCTGCGCCCAGTATTCAACCGAATGCTCCAGCGCCGGGGATTCCTGAATTGTCCGGCACACTTTGGTTAATTCGCGATCGTGCGGCCAGGGTAATACAAAAGCGACTTCCGGGAGCTGCAGAATAATATCGACCAGAACACTAACCAGCTTGCCCTCTTTTGACTGGCTATCATAATGGCCCGAAATTAAATTGGTGGCGTAATGAATAAACTCTCTGGCGAAATCACTGATTGCCACCACTTTACATTCATTGATGCTCTCTTCAAGAAAACCCGGCTTAATATCCAGATTCTCTAAATGCACATCATCCAGTGCCCAGACCGCATGTTCGGTATTATTGGGGATCCAGATGCCATAATGCGCCGGGATTATCCAGCATTTGCCGGCAACATCAATTCGCATACTGCCTTTACGGGCGAAATGAAACTGCATAAAAGAGTGCGAATGCTGCGGAACATGATGGTTGGCTTCCAGTACATAAGAGCGAAAGTACACGTCCTGCGGCAGCTCCGTAATGGAGTTATCGGGGAATGAATTCCACTGTTTTTGCGCGAGAGTCTCCATAAATAAATCGTCAATGCTCCCGGTGATGTGTCCGCTATTCGATAGATCTTGTCCGCAGATCATAATACATACATTCAGTTTTCCATAATAATCTTGCGTAACGATTTTTAGCCCACTTTGGTAAATACCATGAACACGCTTTGTTCAGATGCTGTCATCGTCAATGAAACAAATGATAACTGGACCCGAATGGGGAAAGAGTTGCTTTCGCAAGCGGATATCCAGATTAATGGCTCTCGTGCCTGGGACATTCAACTTCATCATGCCGGTTTCTTTAAGCGGGTACTGCAACAAGGCTCGTTAGGGCTGGGCGAAAGCTATATGGAAGGCTGGTGGGACTGCGAGCGGCTCGATATTCTGTTCTGTAAAATTCTCAAAGCAAAACTCGACCAGCAAATGCCGGGCAACCTGAAAGATATTTTACGCATTGCCAGCGCTCGCCTGTTTAATTTGCAGTCGCGGAGCCGCGCGTGGATTGTCGGCAAAGAACATTATGATATTGGGAACGATCTTTTTGCGCTGATGCTGGATCCGCATATGCAATATTCCTGTGGTTACTGGAAAGACGCGACCACATTAGACGATGCGCAAAATGCCAAATTAAAAATGATTTGTGAGAAGCTACAACTCAAACCGGGTATGCGTTTACTCGATATCGGTTGTGGCTGGGGCGGACTGGCGGAATATGCAGAGCGTCATTACGGCGTGGCGGTAGAAGGCGTCACTATCTCTAAAGAGCAGCAGAAAATGGCGCAACAGCGCTGTGAAGGGCTGGATGTTAATATTCTGCTGCAGGATTATCGTGACCTCGATAAACACTACGATCGCATTGTCTCCGTGGGGATGTTCGAACACGTCGGGCCGAAAAACTACGACACCTATTTCAGCATCGCCGACCGTTGTTTAAAACCGGACGGGCTGTTCCTGCTGCATACCATTGGCAGCAACAAAAAGGGGATGAGCGTCGATCCGTGGATCAATAAATACATTTTCCCGAACGGTTGCTTACCGTCGATATCGCATATTGCCGAGGCCAGCGAATCACGCTTTGTAATGGAAGACTGGCATAACTTTGGCAGTGATTACGATAAAACGCTGATGGCCTGGCATGAGCGTTTTAATCAGGCATGGCCGGAGCTGTCTTCACGTTACTCCGCCACCTTCAGAAGAATGTTTAATTACTATTTATGCGCCTGCGCTGGGGCTTTCCGCGCCAGAGATATTGAGCTTTGGCAGGTACTGTTTAGCCGCGGCGTCGAGGGTGGCCTCCGCGTTTATCGTTAACGTTCTGCCTGATGCGCGAAGCGCATCAGGCATTTATCACTTAACCCAACTCACTCTCCGCCAGCGCTTTAAATACCATTGCGACGGCATGCGCCCCGGGATCCATATTACCCAGCAAACTTTCGCTGCTCAGATACGATGCGCGACCCGCATTGGCTTTGCTCGACAAACAGGTTCTTTCGGCCCCGGCTTGCGCGGCGTCAAAAGCGGCATGCAGGTTGTCCGGCTGCGCCAGCAGTGAGGTCAGCGCGGGTTGCAGTGCATCTATCATGGTGCGATCGCCTTCGTCTGCGCCGCCGTAGAACTTCATCTGCTCCAGACCCGCATTCAGCGCTTCGGCAACGTTAGCTCCCTGTTCCAGTTTCTGCCCGGCGGCGGTAAAGAAAATAGACATCAGCACGCCGCTGGAACCCCCCATCACCACGGTCAGGCGTTCGCCAATCAGCGCGAACAGCGTGGCAAGGTCATCCAGCGGAAGCTGCTGACGCTGCAGCAGACTGGCAATTTCACGCGCGCCGGCGACAAAGGTTGAACCCGTATCGCCATCGCCGACTTTGGCATCCAGCGCGTTGAGATGTGCTTCCAGATTGGAAAGCGTTCCGGTGACCTGCTCCACAATTTCGGCGACCCGCGCGTTGGCAGAGGGCTGGAATTCCACGCGCGCGCTACGCTGGGATGGTGGCGCGTAGCTGATTTCACGCGGTGGGACGGGAGTCGGCCAGTTACTGGTTTCCACTTCGGTCAGCAGTGCTTTTTCGATGCTCTCTTCGAGCACGATGGCCGTTAGTGAGAATCCTTTCATATCCAGCGCGGTGACCAGCGAGGCCGGACCAATCAGCCAGTCGATACGCGGGTACAGCGGACTGCTGGTCAGTTCGCGGGTGATAATGGCCATTTCCGCAACGGATACGCCGCCAAGATTGTTAATCATCATCGCCACTCTGCCGGTTTCAGGCAGGACCGTCAGCAGTTTATCCACCATCAGGTTCACCACCTGCGCGCTGTTTTGGGTATCAATAACCGAGGCCCCCGGCTCGCCGTGAATGCCCATGCCCAGCTCAGCATGACCCGGATGATGGCGTGGCGTGGCGTCGGTTTCTTGCGGTAGATGACAGCTGGAGAGGGCGACGCCCAGGCTGAAGGTGTTGTTGGCTGCGTACTGCGCTTCACGCAGGACGGTGGCGAGGTTGTAGCCGCGTTCAGCGAAATAGCCGGCGATTTTATGCACCAGGATGGTTCCCGCAATGCCGCGTGGGTGTTTGTTATCCGGCAGGGAGATGTCGTCACCGACTATCAGCATTTCAACGTTGTAGCCCAGGCGTCGCGCTTTCTCGGCGGCGAGACCGAAGTTAAGACGGTCACCGGTGTAGTTCTTCACGATCAACAGACAGCCAGCCTCACCGGTCACTGCCTGAATAGCGGTCAGTACCGCATCCACGCTCGGGGAGGCGAACACGTCGCCGCAGACCGCCGCAGTCAGCATACCTTTGCCGATAAACCCAACGTGCGCGGGTTCGTGCCCTGAACCGCCGCCGGAGATCACCGCCACGTTATTTTTGTTAAGGTCGCGGCGAACCACGACGCGAATGGCCGGATCGCTCTCCAGACGCGCCAGGTTATTCCACGGGCTGGTGATAATTGCACCGTCGATCACGTCGCTCACAAGCTGGGTGCGTTGGTTAAAAAAGAATTGAGACATAACGGCTCCTCGAGGTTGAGTGTAAGACAAACCCCCGAATGCATGTTCATGGTGCGGAGGCGGTAGAGAGATTCTGGCGAAGTCAGCATGGAAAAAAACAACGCGAAAATGAGTTTCATTACGAAACGTGATTGCTGTTTTTTGTTCCGAAATGAAACTTAATTAGGCGAGAAATCAGCACAATGCGAACTCGCTCGACTTTTTTCTTCTGCGATCAGAGCAGGCTGCACGGCGCTGTCAGCCTTTTTTGCGGGTTTTTACGCAGGATGGCGCGTTATTGGGGAAATTGATCTTCGTGTTGGACGGTGATTTCGCGGTAAAGGAACGGATCGGGATCGCAAACCTTATTATTTTTGTGGTTAAGTGTTCCAATATGAAACGTGTTCCTTTTTTATCTGTTTCATATCAGAACAAAATGACGAAAGATTTTTTTGTGCACGCCTCGCCATACAGTTATTACATCGCTCCGGTACGTCCGCTTTCGCCGTCAACATCAGGCTAAACGGGTTAACGCCAGGGCTCATCATGTAAAAACATGTACTTATTTGAGGATGAAAGGAATGCTAAAAGTTATTCAATCTCCAGCCAAATATCTCCAGGGTCCTGACGCTTCTACCTTATTTGGTCAATACGCTAAAAATCTGGCGGACAGCTTTTTCGTGATTGCGGACGACTTCGTCATGAAGCTGGCGGGAGAGAAGGTACTCAATGGTCTGCATAGCCATGACATTAGCTGCCACGCGGAACGCTTCAACGGTGAATGCAGCCATGTTGAAATTAATCGCCTGATTGCCATTCTGAAAAAACACGGTTGCCGTGGTGTGGTTGGGATTGGCGGTGGGAAAACGTTAGATACCGCCAAAGCGATTGGTTATTACCAGAAGCTGCCGGTGGTGGTGATCCCAACTATCGCATCTACCGATGCACCAACCAGCGCGCTGTCCGTTATCTATACCGAAGCGGGTGAGTTTGAAGAGTATCTGATCTACCCGAAAAACCCGGATATGGTGGTGATGGATACCGCAATTATTGCCAAAGCGCCGGTACGTCTGCTGGTGGCCGGGATGGGCGATGCGCTCTCTACCTGGTTTGAAGCGAAAGCCTGTTATGACGCCCGAGCGACCAGCATGGCGGGTGGGCAGTCCACCGTGGCGGCGCTGAGCCTGGCGCGCCTGTGCTATGATACCCTGCTGGCGGAAGGCGAAAAGGCACGCTTAGCCGCCCAGGCTGGCGTGGTGACCGATGCGCTGGAACGTATTGTCGAAGCCAACACCTACCTCAGCGGTATCGGCTTTGAAAGCAGCGGCCTTGCGGGGGCACATGCCATCCATAACGGCTTTACGATTCTGGAAGAGTGCCACCATCTGTACCACGGTGAAAAAGTCGCCTTTGGTACGCTGGCGCAGCTGGTGCTGCAGAACAGCCCGATGGAAGAGATCGAAACCGTGCTGAATTTCTGTCAGAAAGTGGGCCTGCCGGTAACGTTAGCGGAAATGGGCGTGAAAGACGACATTGACGGCAAGATTATGGCCGTGGCTAAAGCCACCTGCGCAGAAGGTGAAACCATTCACAATATGCCGTTCCCGGTGACGCCTGAAAGCGTACATGCCGCTATTTTGACGGCAGACCTGCTGGGACAGCAGTGGCTGGCGCGTTAATCGGTCATTGGTAAATTTACCCAGCATCTTCTCCCCCTCTGACAGTCTCTGCCGGAGGGGTTGTCTATGGCAAAACAGCGGAAATGGATATGACGGCGCACACGCATAGCATCGGGCAGGAAGTCTCTTCGGTTCTCGCCCAGTCCTGGCATCGTTGCAGCAAGTTTATGCAGCGGGAAACCTGGCAGGCGCCGCATCAGGCGCAAGGGCTGACCTTTGAGTCGATTTGTCGTCGCAAAACGGCGCTGCTGACGATTGCGCAGGCCGCGCTGGAAGATGCCTGGGAGTTTATGGACGGTCGTCCGTGCGCGCTGCTGATTCTGGATGAATCGGCCTGTATTCTCAGCCGTTGCGGCGATCCGCAGACGATAGAACAGCTGGCGGAGCTTGGATTTCGCGACGGCAGCTATTGCGCGGAAAGCATTATCGGCAGTTGTGCGCTGTCGCTGGCGACGATGCCGGGGCAGCCGACAAAAACCTCTGGCGCTCAGCACTTTAAACAGGCGTTGCATCCGTGGTCGTTCTGCTCGACGCCGGTGTTCGATAACCATGGGCGTCTGTTTGGCTCCATCTCATTATGCTGTCTGGTAGAACATGAGTCGGTTTCTGATTTATCCCTGACGCTGGCGATTGCCAGAGAAGTCGGTAATTCATTGCTGACCGACAGCCTGCTGGCAGAATCCAACCGCCATCTGAACCAGATGTACGGGCTGCTGGAGAGCATGGATGATGGCGTGATGGCCTGGAATGAGCAGGGGGTGTTGCAGTTCCTCAATGCGCGCGCGGCGCTGCTTTTGCATCTCGACGCGCAGGCCAGCCAGGGCAAAAACATTCACGACCTGCTCAATTTGCCCATGCTGCTGCGTCGGGCAATTAAACATGCCCGCGGTCTGAATCACGTCGAAGTCACTTTTGAAAGTCAGCACCAGTTTGTTGATGCCGTCATCACCCTGAAGCCGATTGTTGAGGAGCAGGGCAACAGCTTTATCCTGCTGCTGCACCCGGTGGAGCAAATGCGTCAGCTGATGACCAGCCAGCTTGGTAAGGTGAGCCATACCTTTGAGCAGATGTCGACGGACGATCCAGAAACCCGACGCTTGATCCATTTTGGTCGCCAGGCGGCAAGGGGGAGTTTCCCGATCCTGCTGTGTGGGGAAGAGGGTGTCGGGAAAGAGCTGCTGAGCCAGGCCATTCACAATGAAAGCGAACGCGCCAGCGGGCCGTATATCGCCGTGAACTGTCAGTTGTATGCCAACAGCGTGCTGGGGCAGGATTTTATGGGTAGTGCGCCCACCGATGATGAAAATGGTCGGTTGAGTCGCCTTGAGCTGGCGAACGGCGGCACGCTGTTTCTGGAGAAAATTGAATATCTGGCGCCGGAACTGCAATCCGCGCTGTTACAGGTGATCAAGCAGGGAGTATTAACCCGCCTGGATGCCCGTCGCCTGATCCCGGTGGATGTAAAAGTGATCGCCACCACCACGGTTGATCTCGCTAATCTGGTGGAGCAAAACCGCTTTAGCCGCCAGCTGTATTACGCGTTGCACTCTTTTGAGATTGTTATCCCACCGCTACGCGCGCGGCGTAACAGTATTCCCTCGCTGATTTATACGCGACTGAATAGCCTGAAAAAACGCTTTTCAACCAGCCTGAAGATCGACGACGACGCGCTGGCGCAACTGGTGGCTTATTCATGGCCGGGCAATGACTTCGAGCTGAACAGCATTATCGAAAACATCGCTATCAGTAGCGATAACGGCCATATCCGGTTGAGCAATCTGCCGGATTATCTGTTTGCCGAGCGCCCCGGTCTGGAGACCGCGTCTTCCCTGCTGCCTGCCAGCCTGACCTTTACCGCTATCGAAAAAGAGGCGATTATCCACGCCGCCCGCGTCACCAGTGGGCGCGTGCAGGAGATGTCGCAACTGCTGAATATTGGTCGCACGACCTTGTGGCGTAAGATGAAGCAGTACGACATCGACGCCAGCCAGTTTAAGCGCAAACATCTGGAGTAGTTTCTTCGATTCTGGCCATGGAGAACAGCGCATCCGACAGTCGGTTGATATAACGCTTGGGTTCATCGCGTAACGTCAGCGCTCTGTCCATCGCGATGAGGATCCGCTCCAGCCGCCGTGCCAGGGTGCGCGCAACGTGTAGCTGTGCCGATGCCAGATTTTTCCCCGGAATGACAAATTCTTTCAGGGGGCCGCTCTGTGCCATATTGCGGTCAATAAGCTGCTCCAGCGCCTGAATATCCTCGGCGTTAATCGTCTGCGTTAAGCGGGCGAGACCTTTCTCATCGCTGGCGAGTTCCGCCCCCAGCAGAAACAGCATCTTCTGGATGGCATGCAGATCTTCGCGTAATTCTGCCTGGCGCGAGCTGGCATAGCAGACGCCAAGCTGGGAAATCAGTTCATCCACCGTACCGTAGGCGTTAACGCGGATGTCGTCTTTGTCGATACGGCTGCCGCCAAACAGCGCAGTCGTGCCTTTATCACCGGTTCGGGTATAGATGCGGTACATTTATTTTATCTCGCTAAAGGGAAGCACTTTGACCAGTTGGCCAGCATTGGCGCCGAGCATGCGGATCATTGCTGCCCCGGCGGCGATATGCCCACGGACCAGCGCCCGATCCTCGGGTAGCTGGGCGTGGGTTAGGGCAATATCACCGCTGGCGCTGAGGCCGAGACCCACGCGTAATGTTGAGCTTTTAGCCGCCAGCTTGCTGAGGGCCAGCGCGCAGTCATGTGCGTCGCAACAGATTGTCCGGCAAGGGACGCCTTGCTCTTCCAGCCCCCAGCATAGTTCATCAAGCTCGCGCGTATCCTGCCAGCGTGAGTGATAAAACAGATGTACGCCCGGTGATGAAAGTGACATTGCGCCCCCTTATTGATCAGAATGCCTGACGGAAGATCCCGGCAATTTCTTTCTCGTTCCCTTTACGCGGGTTGGAGAAGGCATTGCCGTCTTTCAGCGCCATTTCCGCCATATACGGGAAATCGGCTTCTTTGACGCCCAGTTCGCGCAGATGCTGCGGAATACCGATATCGGCAGAGAGGCGAGCGATGGCGTGAATCGCCAGTTCGGCGGCATCCATGGTGGACAGACCGGCGGTGTTCTCACCCATAAACTCCGCGATGTCGGCAAATTTCTCCGGATTAGCGATCAGGTTATAGCGCGCCACGTGCGGCAGCAGGACGGCGTTTGCTACGCCGTGCGGCATGTCGTACAGACCGCCAAGCTGATGCGCCATCGCGTGAACGTAGCCAAGGTTGGCGTTGTTGAAGGCCATACCCGCCAGCAAAGAGGCATAGGCCATGTTTTCACGAGCTTTCAGGTTGCTGCCCAGCGCTACGGCCTGGCGCAAATTACGGGCGATCAGACGAATTGCCTGGATAGCGGCGGCGTCGGTAACCGGGTTGGCATCTTTTGAAATATAGGCCTCAACAGCGTGTGTCAGGGCGTCCATCCCGGTCGCTGCGGTCAGTGGCGCAGGTTTGCCGAGCATCAGCAGCGGGTCATTGATGGAAACCGACGGCAGGTTGCGCCAACTGACAATCACAAACTTCACTTTGGTTTTGGTATTGGTCAGCACGCAGTGGCGGGTGACTTCGCTGGCGGTGCCGGCGGTGGTATTCACCGCGACGATCGGCGGCAGCGGATTGGTCAGGGTTTCAATCCCGGCATAGCTGTAGAGATCGCCTTCGTGCGTCGCCGCGATACCGATGCCTTTACCGCAGTCATGCGGACTACCACCGCCGACGGTAACGATAATATCGCATTGCTCCTTACGAAAAACTTCCAGACCGTCGCGCACGTTGGTGTCTTTGGGGTTTGGCTCGACGCCGTCAAACACCACCACGTCAATACCGGCTTCACGCAGATGTTCGAGGGTTTTATCAACCGCGCCGTCCTTAATGGCTCGCAGACCTTTATCAGTCACCAGCAGCGCTTTTTTACCGCCCAACAGTTTGCAGCGTTCGCCCACGACGGAAATAGCATTCGGGCCAAAGAAATTCACATTTGGCACCAGGTAATCAAACATACGATAGCTCATAATTTACCTTCTTAGATTTAATTTATAATTCAGAGAAACAATCCAGTGCGGTTTGCGCTAATAACACGTCTTGTTCGACAGTACCGCCACTTACGCCGACGGCACCGATTAATTTATCGTTTAATATGACAGGTAAACCGCCGCCAAAAATAATAATGCGTTGTTGATTCGTTAGCTGTAAACCATATAGTGACGCACCCGGTTGTACCGCGTCGGTAATTTCATGGGTCCCCTGGCGCAGACAGCAGGCGGTATACGCTTTATTCAGTGAAATATCACAGCTGGTGACAAACGCGTCGTCCATGCGTTGCATCAGCAGCGTGTTTCCGCCGCGATCCACCACGGAAAAGACCACCGGCACGTTGATCTCAGACGCTTTAGCCTCGACGGCCTGCGCCATTTTTTTCGCAGCCGCCAGCGTAATGGTGGCGATTGGTTGGCTCTTATTCACAGTTTCTCCTGAAAATAGTGTAGGGCTGAGGTCACGAAAATATCGCGAGACAGCTATTTTTTATCATTGGGTTTGGCTTTATTTTGTCGCCACGTGTTATTAAGTCAATAGGGTGAGAATTTCAAAAATATTAATTTTATTTTGCGTGTCGGCATTTATTGATAATGATCATTTAACTTCGTCACAATTCTCTCTGGCTATTCCTGAGAACCGTTTCAATATGGAACGATGAATTTTTATTGCGTGCCAAATTGGAACGAAATTAATTTTATTTTTTTATTGCTGTGCTCATTTAGAGTTCGGCCATTGCTGATGAAAGGCGAATGCCGGGTGGTGTGTCCCCGGCAATACGACCCGGCGTCCCTATTTTTTATCTTTTGAGTCCATAAACTATGAAAAGATCAAAACGATTCGAAGTACTTGCGAAGCGCCCTGTAAATCAGGATGGGCTGATTGGCGAATGGCCTGAAGAGGGGCTGATCGCCATGGAAAGCCCCTACGATCCGGCTTCGTCGGTGAAGGTAGAGAATGGTCGTATTGTTGAGCTGGACGGCAAGAGCCGCGCCGAGTTCGACATGATTGACCGTTTTATTGCCGACTACGCGATTAACGTGGCTGAAACTGAACGAGCAATGCGGCTCGACGCGCTGGAGATCGCCAGAATGCTGGTGGATATCCACGTCAGCCGGGAAGAGATTGTTGCTATTACCACCGCCATCACGCCGGCGAAAGCGGTGGAGGTGATGGCGCAAATGAACGTGGTGGAAATGATGATGGCGCTGCAAAAAATGCGCGCCAGACGCACGCCGTCCAACCAGTGCCATGTCACCAACCTGAAAGATAACCCGGTACAGATTGCCGCCGATGCGGCTGAAGCGGGGATCCGTGGTTTTTCAGAACAGGAAACCACGGTCGGCATCGCCCGCTATGCGCCGTTTAACGCCCTGGCGCTTTTGGTCGGTTCCCAGTGCGGTCGTCCTGGCGTGCTCACGCAATGTTCCGTTGAGGAGGCGACGGAGCTGGAGCTGGGGATGCGCGGGTTAACCAGCTACGCCGAAACGGTATCGGTATACGGTACAGAGTCGGTGTTTACCGACGGCGATGATACGCCGTGGTCCAAAGCGTTTCTCGCCTCGGCCTATGCGTCTCGCGGGCTGAAAATGCGTTACACCTCCGGCACCGGTTCGGAAGCGCTGATGGGCTATTCCGAGAGTAAATCGATGCTCTATCTGGAGTCGCGCTGCATCTTTATCACCAAAGGCGCGGGTGTACAGGGGCTGCAAAACGGCGCGGTCAGCTGTATCGGCATGACCGGCGCAGTGCCGTCGGGGATCCGCGCGGTGCTGGCGGAAAACCTGATTGCCTCGATGCTCGACCTTGAAGTGGCCTCCGCCAATGACCAGACCTTTTCCCACTCAGATATTCGCCGTACCGCCCGTACCCTGATGCAAATGCTGCCGGGTACCGACTTTATCTTCTCCGGCTATAGTGCCGTGCCGAACTACGACAACATGTTTGCCGGGTCGAACTTCGATGCGGAAGACTTCGATGATTACAACATTCTGCAACGCGATCTGATGGTGGACGGTGGTCTGCGTCCTGTAACCGAAGAAGAAACCATCGCCATCCGTAACAAGGCGGCGCGCGCCATTCAGGCGGTGTTCCGCGAACTGGGTCTGCCGTTGATTAGCGATGAGGAAGTTGAGGCCGCCACTTACGCTCACGGCAGCAAAGATATGCCCGCGCGCAATGTGGTGGAAGATCTGGCCGCCGTGGAAGAGATGATGAAGCGCAATATTACCGGGCTGGATATCGTCGGCGCGCTAAGCCGTAGCGGCTTCGAAGATATCGCCAGTAACATCCTCAATATGCTGAGACAGCGCGTCACCGGTGATTACCTGCAAACGTCGGCCATTCTGGATCGCCAGTTTGAGGTGGTCAGCGCCGTTAACGACATTAATGATTATCAGGGACCAGGCACCGGCTATCGCATCTCCGCCGAGCGCTGGGCGGAAATTAAAAATATCGCGGGCGTGGTTCAGCCTGGCTCAATTGAATAAGGCGGTATACCGTGGAATGCACAACTGAACGTAAGCCGGTTTTCACCTTGCAGGTAAGCGAAGGCGAGGCGGCTACAGCGGACGAACGCGTAGATGAAGTGGTGATTGGCGTCGGTCCGGCCTTTGATAAGTATCAGCACAAAACCCTGATTGATATGCCGCATAAGGCGATTCTTAAAGAGCTGGTGGCAGGGATTGAAGAAGAGGGGCTGCATGCACGGGTAGTGAGAATTCTGCGCACCTCGGACGTTTCTTTTATGGCGTGGGACGCGGCTAATCTCAGCGGTTCCGGCATCGGGATTGGTATCCAGTCGAAGGGAACCACGGTGATTCATCAGCGCGATCTGCTACCGCTGAGTAACCTGGAGCTGTTCTCTCAGGCTCCGCTGCTGACGCTGGAAACCTATCGCCAGATCGGTAAAAACGCCGCGCGCTATGCACGCAAAGAGTCTCCTTCGCCGGTGCCGGTGGTCAATGACCAGATGGTGCGCCCTAAATTTATGGCCAAGGCCGCGCTGTTTCACATCAAAGAAACCAAACACGTGGTGCAGGATGCTGCGCCTGTCACGCTGCATATTGCACTGGTAAGGGAATGACCATGAACGACAACATCATGACCGCGCAGGATTACCCATTAGCCACCCGCTGCCCGGAGAAAATCCAGACGCCTGGCGGGAAACCGTTAACCGACATAACCCTTGAGAATGTGCTGTCAGGCAAGGTCGGGCCGCAGGATGTGCGTATTTCTCAGCAAACGCTGGAGTACCAGGCGCAGATTGCCGAACAGATGCAGCGTCACGCCGTGGCGCGCAATTTCCGTCGCGCGGCGGAGCTGATTGCCATCCCGGATGCTCGTATTCTGGAAATCTACAATGCGCTACGTCCGTTTCGTTCTTCATTCGCGGAGCTACAGGCGATTGCCGATGAGCTGGAGCACACCTGGCATGCCACGGTGAACGCCGCCTTTGTCCGCGAGTCGGCAGAGGTGTATCAGCAGAGAAACAAGCTGCGTAAAGGCAGCCAGTGACGGAGGACGCATGCCGTTAATCGCCGGGATTGATATCGGCAACGCCACCACCGAAGTGGCGTTGGCGCAACATGGACGGTTTATTGCCAGCGGAATTGTCGCCACCACGGGCATGAAAGGGACGCGGGACAACATTGCCGGGGTGGTGACCTCCCTGCAGCAGGCACTGGATAAAACGCCGTGGTCGCTTCAGGACGTGGCGAAAATCTGCATCAATGAGGCCGCGCCGGTGATTGGCGATGTGGCGATGGAAACCATCACTGAAACCATCATTACGGAATCGACAATGATTGGCCATAACCCGCAGACGCCGGGGGGCGTCGGCGTGGGAATGGGAACCACCATCAGCGTGGATAAGCTGGCATCACTGAGCGAGGATCGCTTTGCGCAGGGCTGGATCCCGCTGGTGGGCGAAGAGATTGATTTCCTCGAAGCTGTCTGGCTCATCAATGAGGCGCTGGATCGTGGGATCAACGTGGTGGCGGCTATCCTGAAAAAAGATGATGGCGTGCTGGTGAACAATCGCCTGCGTCGGGCAATGCCGGTGATCGATGAAGTCACGCTACTGGAGAAGGTTCCGGAAGGTGTGCTGGCGGCGGTGGAAGTGGCGGCCGCAGGGCAGGTGGTGCGGGTATTGTCGAATCCTTACGGCATCGCGACCTTTTTTGCCCTGACGCCGGAGGAAACGCAAACCATCGTCCCTATCGCCAGAGCGCTGATTGGCAACCGCTCCGCCGTGGTGCTGAAAACGCCGCAGGGTGATGTGCAGTCGCGAACGATCCCGGCGGGTAAGATCTTTATTCGTGGCGAAAAGCGCGGCGGTGAAGCCGACGTAGCGCAAGGCGCGCAGGCCATTATGCAGGCGATGAGCGCCTGCGCGCCCGTGTGCGATATTCGCGGTGAAGCAGGTACGCACGCGGGCGGGATGCTTGAGCGGGTGCGTAAGGTGATGGCCTCGCTGACCGGTCATGACATGAACGCCGTGCATATTCAGGATCTTCTGGCGGTGGATACGTTTATTCCCCGCGAGGTGCAGGGTGGCATTGCCGGTGAATGCTCAATGGAGAACGCCGTTGGCATTGCGGCGATGGTGAAATCTGACCGCTTACAGATGCAGGCTATCGCCAGCGAACTGAGCGCGCGGCTAAACACGCCCGTGGAGGTGGGTGGGGTGGAAGCCAACATGGCCGTGGCTGGCGCGTTAACGACGCCCGGATGCGCCGCGCCGCTGGCGATCCTCGATTTAGGCGCAGGATCCACCGATGCCGCCATTATTAATAGCGACGGCGTAGTGAAGGCGGTACATCTTGCCGGGGCGGGGAATATGGTCAGCCTGCTAATTCAAACGGAACTGGGCTTAAGCGATCCGTTTTTAGCAGAGGAAATTAAAAAATACCCGCTGGCCAAAGTGGAGAGCCTGTTCAGCATTCGCCACGAGAACGGCGCGGTGGAGTTTTTTCGTGAACCGCTCAGCCCGTCAGTATTTGCCAAAGTGGTGTATCTGAAAGACGGCGAGCTGATCCCGGTTGATAACCAGACCTCGCTGGAGAAGATTCGTCTGGTGCGTCGTCAGGCCAAAGAGAAAGTTTTTGTCACCAACTGTCTGCGCGCGTTACGCCAGGTATCACCTGGCGGGTCCATTCGCGATATCACTTTTGTGGTGCTGGTAGGTGGCTCATCGCTGGATTTTGAAATTCCGCAGATGATCACCGATGCGCTGGCGCATTACGGCGTTGTCGCCGGGCAGGGCAACATCCGTGGCACTGAAGGCCCGCGCAATGCGGTGGCGACCGGGCTGGTTTTAGCCGGAGAAGCAAAAAAATAGCGCAGAAAACAGCCGCGCAAGCGTTTAGCTGCGGGGTAAGTCAAAGAAAGGCGATGTTCTCTTTGATATCCCGGCGGAGTTGGGTACATAGTATCAAGGTGTCTCTCACGTGGTTAATTTTAAGGATAAGAGCATGCCAACAGCAATTGAGAAAGCCTTGGATTTTATTGGTGGTATGAACACTTCGGCGTCAGTACCCCATTCAATGGATGAAAGCACCGCTAAGGGAATTCTAAAGTATTTGCATGACTTAGGTGTGCCAGCGAGTCCGGAAGTTGTGATGGCACGGGGTGAGCAGGAGGGATGGAATCCTGAGTTCACGAAAAAAGTGGCCGGATGGGCAGAAAAAGTTGCCTCCGGTAACCGCATCCTTATCAAAAACCCAGAGTATTTTTCAACCTACATGCAGGAGCAGCTCAAAGAACTCGTGTGAGCTGACTATCGAATAAAACGCTAACGGACGTTTCCATCTCCGGATGGCGGCGTCCAGAAGGGTTGCCACATGCTGCTTATTGGGCAGACATATCTAAACGAAAGATTAATAAAAAAGGACCTGCGATTTCTCGCAAGCCCTTGAAATTTGGTGGCCCCTGCTGGACTTGAACCAGCGACCAAGCGATTATGAGTTCCTATGGGAACAACTAAAAATCAATAGTTTTGGAAAACTGTACCGGAGGCATCGCTCTGCCACTGCCTGCAACGCGACAATAACGGAGCGGGTTCGTCACGCGTGGTATCCGGACGGTAACGGTAAACCGTTCTGCTCAGGTTCAGACTCTGGCAGGCCTGACGGATACTGAGTCCAAATGTCGTTATCAGATGAGTGACCAGCCCACGCTTAAAGGCAGGTTTTAAAGCTTTTTTCGATAACGTCTTTCAACGCCTGGTTCTCAAGGTTCAGGTCGGCAAACATCTGTTTGAGACGGCGGTTCTCGTCCTCAAGATCCTTGATCTTTTTAATATCAGAGGTCTCCATGCCGCCGTATCTGGACTTCCAGCTGTAGTAGGTGCTTCAGAAATACGGGCCTCCCGACAGACATCTTTAACGGTTCGTCCGGCTTCAACAGATTTAATTACGGCAATGATCTGATGCTCAGTTAACGGGCTTTACGCATAGCGATCTCCTTTGTTGGCAGATTGATTATGCCGGAGGATCTCTAAATGTGAATGGCACGATTATGCGGATACTTACACTTCTACTCAACAAATGTTATAGAATCGCCAAACAACGATATCCGGGCGATTATAGTTCATGGCAGATGACTTGGTGCGAAACGCTGTTTATCTGGCGAGCAAAGAGTCATCAAAAAATGGAGTTTGCTGATCCAGAACTAGCGGTTGGCTATGAGTCGTTTTATTATCGAGTTCGGTGGCCGCGTGAGCGATCACCTTTGATACGATGGCAGTTACACAAAATTACTGACAGGCTCCGAGAATGAAATTTCAAAGCATACAGGCGCTACGTGCGCTTGCAGCGATAATGGTTATCGTCTTCCACTCATCTATTATCATCCCGCAACCTGATATTAAAGGGACTTTATGGACCATCCCTGGCTTCACAGATTTTGGTTTTTTCGGTGTAAATCTTTTCTTTGTGATATCGGGTTTTATTATCGCTGATGTCTTATCAAAAGAATCATTTTCAATATTGAGCTATTTTAAAAAGAGATTTTTTCGCATCTACCCCCTTTTGTGGGTGTCAATGCTGCTGGGTTTGTATCACTATTATATCTGCAAATGGTTCAGCTATGAGTTCGTTCACTCGACCCAAGTTGATCCATTGGGGCTTATCAAAAGTGCATTGATTTTCCCACAGGCTGACTACCCTTTTTGGCAACCTGCGTGGACCCTAGAGCATGAAGTCATTTTCTATCTTATTGCGGTTATTATCGCACCTTTTTTCGGGTTGCGAGCCCTTGCTATACTCTTGCTTTGCTTAGGCACAATTGGAAGCATTTTCAACGTTCCTTGGGACTATCACCTTACGGCATACGCACAGATTTACTTTGCAGCAGGTATTGCCGCATATGGACTAAAAAATCAACCTCTATTTCGCTCTGGCGCACTAGCTTTGATTGCTCTTGGCTTGTCATATGCTCGTATATATGGCGTAATCAACTACGATGAGTGGCTCTTCCATTACACTTTTGCATTTGGCTGGGCCGCGCTAATAGTATCAATGCTACACCTCGAAAAAAATCATATAAAGATTCCTAAAGTGCTTGTTTCAATTGGTGACGCGTCCTACTCACTCTACCTTCTTCACTGGTTATTGATCCCTATAATGGCCACCTTTCGTGACATTTTTGGGGGAAATGCCGAACTATGGAGATGGGGTTTCGTCCTCGTTTCTCTTGGAGTTGCGTTTTTGAGCTACAACTTGTTTGAAAAACCAATAATTTCTTTCAGCCATCGGACGTTTGGAGGATTCTTACATCGAGTTAAGGGTCTTGGCTAAAAAAGATATGTATCGGGGGTAATGAGAAAGCGTCAGCTGCATCCAATCCTGCACCGGAAGGAAAGAGAAAAAGCGGACATTGTTCCGCTTTTTCTTTTTCCCTGGTTATTGTATAAGATCTTAGCACACCCCATTTAATTTCCCCTCACGGTTGTCGTGCGTGTCGCCGAAGGTGAGGAGGGTACTTCTATCCAATTTGCGGTTACACTTTACCCTGCCATTATCGGCGGTTGTATATCACTGAGGGCTGTTGGTCGGATGGCCAACGATGGCAGGGCTGATGGTATTGGCAATATTCTCGGAATGTATATCATCGATAAAGTCTCGACTATACACATCGAGTTTTTCAGTGATGACGTGGTCAGAAAGATTGATTTCACACTTTCGCTGAAACGGGGCGATAAATCACTGGTGGCAATGTTTAGCGATCTATCGACTCGGCGCCGCTACACCCGACTGTCGGTGGCCAGCGGCCATTGTGGCTCTGATAAAATTGTGCTTAATGCCCACCGCGTGTGTTTTTTTATGTACTCAGGAAAGTGGCGGTAAAAATCAACCGCCATTTCATCGCCACTCAAAAACGAGATAACAAAAAAGCCACTCACTAGAGTGGCTTAATTATATGATTCTAAAGCTATAATTTGGTGGCCCCTGCTGGACTTGAACCAGCGACCAAGCGATTATGAGTCGCCTGCTCTAACCACTGAGCTAAGGGGCCGTGGCGGTGGATTATAAAGTAACTCCGCGTCGCAATCCAGACATAAGCGTACGGATGCTGATTTTATAAACAATGTATTATCAGTCCGTTATACTGTTACTCTGATGTATTGTTCGGAGTAATTATGGTTAAGGACATACTGGCACCAGGGCTGCGGGTGGTGTTTTGCGGCATCAATCCGGGGCTATCTTCCGCAGGTACAGGGTTCCCCTTTGCGCATCCCGCCAATCGCTTCTGGAAGGTCATCCATCAGGCGGGATTTACCGATCGCCAACTGAAGCCAGAAGAGGCGCAACACCTGCTGGATTTCCGCTGTGGCGTGACAAAATTTGTCGACAGGCCAACGGTACAAGCTAATGAAGTGAAGCTACAGGAGATGCGTAGCGGTGGCCGTAAGCTTATTGAAAAGATTGATGACTATCAGCCCGCCGCGCTGGCGATTCTTGGCAAGCAGGCGTTCGAGCAAGGCTTCAGTCAGCGCGGAGCGCAGTGGGGAAAGCAGACGCTGACCATTGGCGCGACGCAGATTTGGGTATTGCCAAATCCCAGCGGATTGAGCCGGATAACACTGGATAAGCTGGTGGAGGCGTATCGTGAGCTGGATGACGCGCTGGTCATGCGCGGGATGTAAATAAAAACGCCACCTTGCGGTGGCGTTTGAACTTATACGGCGAGATTAATCGTCGAGGAAGCTACGCAGCACTTCAGAACGGCTCGGGTGGCGCAGTTTACGCAGCGCCTTCGCTTCGATCTGACGGATACGTTCGCGGGTAACGTCGAACTGTTTACCCACTTCTTCCAGCGTGTGGTCGGTGTTCATATCGATACCGAAACGCATACGCAGAACTTTCGCTTCACGAGCGGTCAGGCCAGCCAGAACGTCGTGCGTTGCCGCACGCAGGCTCTCGGTAGTGGCAGAGTCCAGCGGCAGTTCGAGGGTGGTATCCTCGATGAAATCACCCAGATGCGAATCTTCATCGTCGCCGATCGGCGTTTCCATGGAGATAGGCTCTTTGGCGATCTTCAGCACTTTACGGATCTTGTCTTCCGGCATCAGCATGCGTTCAGCCAGCTCTTCCGGCGTCGGCTCACGGCCCATCTCTTGCAGCATCTGACGGGAAATACGGTTGAGCTTGTTAATGGTCTCAATCATATGCACCGGAATACGGATGGTGCGCGCCTGATCCGCGATAGAGCGGGTAATTGCCTGACGGATCCACCAGGTTGCGTAGGTGGAGAACTTGTAACCACGACGGTATTCAAACTTATCAACCGCTTTCATCAGACCGATGTTGCCTTCCTGAATCAGATCCAGGAACTGCAGACCACGGTTGGTGTATTTCTTGGCGATAGAGATAACCAGACGTAAGTTCGCTTCAACCATCTCTTTTTTCGCACGACGGGCTTTCGCCTCACCGATGGACATGCGACGGTTGATATCTTTAACCTGCTCGATGGTCAGGCCGGTTTCTTCTTCAATCTGCTGCAGTTTCTGCAGGCCGCGGTGAACGTCATCTGCCACGTCGTGCAGTTTTTCAGACCACGGTTTGTTCATCGCGATTGCTGCGTTGAACCACGTTTCGCTGGTTTCATTGCCAGTGAACAGAGTGATGAAGTTTTTCTTCGGCATTTTGCACTGCTCAACGCAGAGCTTCATGATCAGACGTTCCTGAGTACGCACGCGGTCCATCATGACGCGCATGCTGTTTACCAGGTAGTCGAACTGCTTCGGCACCAGGCGGAACTGTTTGAACACTTCAGACAGCTTCTGAATTTCTTCCTGTGCGGCAGCATGGCTGCGGCCTTTGGCCTTGATCGTGTCGCGGGTGATTTCGTACTGGGTACGCAGCTCAGCGAATTTTTCACGCGCTAATTCAGGGTCGATGCTGTTGTCGTCATCGCTGCTGTCGTCGTCATCTTCTTCATCTTCGTCTTCATCTTCATCCATCTCTTCTTGAGAGAGTTCAGAACCGACGTGGGTCGCCGTTGGCGCCATGTCTTCTTCCGCGTTAGGATCGACAAAGCCGGTGATGAGATCGGACAGACGCGCTTCTTCAGCTTCTACGCGATCGTATTGCTCAAGCAGATAGGTGATGGCTTCCGGGTATTCAGCAACGGAGCATTGAACCTGGTTAATCCCGTCTTCGATGCGCTTAGCGATGTCGATTTCGCCTTCACGGGTTAACAGTTCAACGGTACCCATTTCACGCATGTACATGCGGACCGGGTCAGTTGTACGGCCGATTTCGGACTCAACGCTGGACAGAACCTGGGCAGCCGCTTCTTCCGCGTCTTCATCGGTGCTGTTGGAGGTTTCAGCAAGCAGCAGATCATCGGCATCAGGTGCTTCTTCCATCACCTGAATACCCATGTCATTGATCATTTGGATGATGTCTTCGATTTGATCTGAATCGACGATATCTTCCGGCAGATGGTCATTGACCTCGGCATAGGTCAGATAGCCTTGCTCCTTACCACGTTGGACAAGAAGCTTCAGCTGTGACTGCGGGTTTTGCTCCATAAGACGGTATCCACACT
>OJIW01000007.1_pt1 | contig 218038 bp, 219 predicted proteins | sample 1596041 | NCBI WGS metagenome assembly OJIW01 (sample SAMEA4350119, study PRJEB24818) | metagenome | biome: human; feature: gut; material: faeces | place: Denmark | collected 2013-09 | reverse complement strand
AAGGCAACGCGGTATACGCGAGAACGCGCACCGTAGTAGCCTTTAGCTTGTTTCAAAATTTTCTTGTGACGTGCACGGGCAACTACACCACGTTTTACGCGAGCCATATGTGCTCTCCTGTATCTATATTCTTAGTAAAAAATTAATTAAACGTTAACGGCTTATGCGTACGGCAGGCACGCGATAACCAGACCCAGATCGCCTTTAGAAACCAGGCCTTTTGGACGCAGGTGACGTTTACGCTTAGTAGATTTTTTGGTCAGAATATGACGCAGGTTTGCGTGCTTACGCTTAAATCCACCACCACCGGTTTTTTTGAAGCGCTTAGCAGCACCGCGTACGGTCTTAATTTTTGGCATTTTAATAACTTCCACTTCGCATTGTTAATAAACGAAACGTAGGCGAACAACGGCTGTGGAACCCGCAGGCTCCACAGACATTGCTACTTGAAGGCCTTACTGTTTCTTCTTAGGAGCGAGCACCATGATCATCTGACGGCCTTCGATCTTCGTAGGGAAGGATTCGACTACTGCCAGTTCACTCAGATCGTCACGGACGCGGTTGAGCACTTCCATACCGATCTGTTGGTGGGCCATCTCACGGCCGCGAAAACGCAGCGTGATCTTAGCCTTATCGCCATCTTCCAGAAAGCGTACCAGGCTGCGGAGTTTTACCTGGTAATCGCCATCGTCGGTGCCAGGACGGAATTTAATTTCCTTAACCTGGATAACTTTTTGCTTTTTCTTCTGTTCCTTAGAAGACTTACTCTTTTCATAAAGGAACTTGCCGTAGTCCATAATACGACAAACTGGCGGTTCGGCGTTAGGGCTGATTTCAACTAAATCTACTCCAGCTTCTTCAGCTTTTTCGATTGCTTCTCTCAGACTCACAATACCCAAAGCTTCGCCTTCCAGACCTGTTAAGCGAACTTCCAGGGCGCGAATCTCGCCATTAATACGATTCGGACGTGCCGTTTGAACTCGTTTTCCGCCTTTAATACCTTATTCCTCCAGTTGTTGAAGACTGCGGCTGCGAATCTCTTGTTGCAGCTTCTCAATCACTTCATTTACGTCCAGGCTGCCCAAGTCTTTGCCACGACGGGTGCGCACGGCAACTTTGCCTGCTTCAACCTCTTTGTCGCCACAGACCAACATGTAAGGGACACGACGTAAAGTGTGCTCGCGGATTTTAAAGCCAATCTTCTCATTTCTCAAGTCTGCTTTTACACGAATGCCCGCATTTTGTAGTTTCTGCGTTAATTCGTTAACGTATTCAGACTGAGAATCGGTAATGTTCATGACCACAACCTGAACCGGCGCAAGCCAGGTCGGGAAGAAGCCAGCAAACTCTTCGGTCAGAATACCGATGAAACGTTCCATCGACCCAAGAATTGCACGGTGAATCATAACCGGCACCTGACGCTCGTTGTTTTCGCCAACATAAGAGGCGCTTAAACGGGACGGCAGGGAGAAGTCCAGCTGTACAGTACCGCACTGCCATGCACGATCGAGGCAGTCATACAGGGTAAATTCAATTTTCGGACCGTAGAATGCGCCCTCACCCAGTTGGAACTCAAACGGGATGTTGTTTTCTTCCAACGCAACGGCCAGGTCAGCTTCAGCACGGTCCCACATTTCATCGCTACCGATACGTTTTTCGGGGCGAGTGGACAGTTTGACGACGATTTTCTCGAAGCCAAAGGTGCTGTACATATCGTAGACCATACGAATACAAGCGTTAACTTCATCACGGATCTGTTCTTCAGTACAGAAGATATGCGCATCATCCTGAGTGAAGCCACGAACGCGCATCAGACCGTGCAGCGCGCCTGACGGCTCGTTACGGTGGCAGCTACCAAACTCAGCCATACGCAGCGGCAGATCGCGATAAGATTTCAGACCCTGATTAAAGATCTGTACGTGGCCCGGGCAGTTCATGGGCTTAATGCAGTATTCACGGTTCTCTGAAGACGTCGTGAACATCGCATCTTTGTAGTTATCCCAGTGACCTGTTTTTTCCCACAGCACGCGGTCCATCATGAACGGACCTTTAACTTCCTGATACTGATATTCTTTCAGTTTCGAACGAACGAAGACTTCCAGTTCACGGAAGATAGTCCAGCCATCATTGTGCCAGAACACCATACCCGGCGCTTCTTCCTGCATATGATACAGGTCAAGCTGTTTACCGATTTTACGGTGATCGCGTTTGGCGGCTTCTTCCAGACGTTGCAGGTAGGCGTTGAGGGCTTTTTTATCTGCCCATGCAGTACCATAAATACGCTGCAGCATCTTATTATTGCTGTCGCCACGCCAGTATGCCCCTGCGGTCTTCATCAGTTTGAAGTGATGGCAGAAACGCATGTTCGGCACGTGCGGGCCACGGCACATATCGACATATTCTTCATGATGGTACAAGCCAGGCTTGTCATCATGGGCAATGTTTTCATCAAGAATAGAGACTTTATAGGTCTCGCCACGCTTCACGAAGGTTTCACGCGCTTCGTACCAGCTGACTTTCTTCTTAATGACATCGTAGTTTTTCTCAGCGAGCTCGTGCATCCGCTTCTCGAGCGCGTCGACGTCTTCCTGGGTTAACGTACGGTCAAGATCGATATCGTAGTAAAAACCGTTGTCAACAACCGGTCCGATCGCCATTTTGGTGTGCGGCCAGAGTTGTTTGATCGCGTGCCCTAACAGGTGCGCACAGGAGTGACGAATGATCTCCAGACCTTCTTCATCCTTCGCGGTAATGATGGAGAGCTTCGCATCATGTTCAATCAGATCGGAAGCATCTACCAGCTCACCGTTAACACGGCCAGCAATCGTGGCTTTCGCCAGACCTGGACCGATGTCCAGCGCAACATCCATGGGGCTTACAGCGTGGTCGTAATGGCGTTGGCTGCCATCAGGAAGAGTAATAACAGGCATGTTATATCCTTATTTGCAGTGGTGCCCCACACGTAAGAGCACATACAAAGATTCAATATTTAAAATTATCAAAAAGGTGTGGGCTGATTCCCGCTTCACTCTGCGAAATATGTCACGGGTTGCCTTGGTGGCGACGCTGGACCTACGCCCTTTTTTTGATAACACCGTTGACAGTGTACACGGTGTTACGAGCCGATCAAAGCAGCAATCAACGCGCACTGTATGATGTAAATCAATTCACTGACACCCTGACGTCTTTGTTACACTTGCCGAAAGTCATCGAATATGAGCGGGAAAGAACTATGCCAACAAATCGCTTTGCGAAGAAACACTGGAAAATAGTTGTGATTCTGCTTGTTATTTGTGCGGCCATGCTGATGCTGCGTTGGGCCGCAATGATCTGGGGTTAAATTATTGGCACCGGCAGTACGGTTCCGTTTATTTATCTATTAAATAGAATTTACCTGAAAAATAGCGCGTTATTGTCATGTGGTAAAAATAAAACGTAGAGTAAATATTAAATAAACTTAACTTTAATTGGGAAAACCGGGCCAATTATTTGACCCGGCTTGTCATTACATACGATAACCGAGCGAAACAGTCGTTCGACGATCGGTATGCTCCGGCGCCGTTGCCGGCGGTTCAGAGTTCCAGGTTACGTTGTAAGCCACCTTTAACCCGAAGTGTTCGTTGATGGCAACGTTCAAAGCCGTTTCAGAGTTGAGTGTCGTATCGTCAGCACCGAATACTGATACACCCTGAGTAAATTTGGTGTTATCCGTCATCTGCCACGCATACGCCCCGGACGCATAGCCCAACGGCTGCGTTTCGGTGGTGCCATCAGTGTGCTCGTCATAACGAACACCAGGACCGAATTCAAAACGGAAGCTGTGCACCGGCCCATTAAGGAACTGACGGCCGTAACCTGCGGTCAGTACGTCACGCTCGCGATAACCGTTGTAGCGGTCGGTCAACCAGCTTGCCTGCCCAAAGAGATAGTCATAGTCGGTCATGTTGTAACGACTACGGCCCCCTACGGCATATTTCTCTGATGAACGCTCATCATTTGAGGAGGTGTTGCTGGCGTTTCCCCACAGAGACCACGCCGTGGTTTGACCATACCAGGTCATGTTGGTGTCTGCAGTTAAAGAAGAACTTTTTGTGTTGCCTGACTGGGCGAGATATCCCGCGTTCAGGTTACCTTCAAAGGGTTTTTTCGCGCTGGAAGGGTCATCCATGACAGTAAAAACGGAATCATCGGCGGCAGCATGCATTGACGCAAGCAGGCCTCCCATCAGCATGAATGCTGTGGGCACTGTCTTCAAAAGCTTCATTTATTAAGAGTCCGTACAACAAAAAAAGAGACCATAACGGTCTCGGAAACTTTCATATGGATCAATGACAAAAGACCCTTGAAAGGTAACAAATTATAAAAAGACTCGAATAACATAGCAATAAATTCTTATTTCATTTTTTGAATAAGAGCGTTCTTAAATCGATATTTTATTTATATAACTTTGACCCGATAATTTTAAATAAAGATATGAAAAATCATGTTGTTAATTACTTCACTTTCGGGATGTTAAGTGCCAGACTGAAGGCAGCCTAACAGGAGGTAAAGATGGTACGTATCTATACGTTAACACTTGCGCCCTCTCTCGATAGCGCAACAATTACTCCGCAAATCTACCCTGAGGGTAAACTTCGCTGTACCTCGCCGGTTTTTGAACCCGGTGGCGGCGGCATCAATGTCGCTCGTGCAATAGCGCATCTTGGCGGTACTGCGACGGCTATCTTCCCCGCGGGCGGGGCCACGGGTGAGCATCTTGTTGCATTGCTCGCCGACGAAAATGTTCCCGTCTCTACAGTCGAAGCCAAAGACTGGACCCGCCAAAATCTGCACGTCCACGTTGAGTCCAGCGGTGAGCAGTATCGCTTCGTTATGCCCGGGGCTGCGCTGACCGATGATGAGTTCTATCAACTTCAGGATCAGGTGCTGGAAATTGAGTCCGGCGCGCTGCTGGTGATTAGCGGCAGTTTGCCGCCTGGCGTACAACTTGAGAAGCTGACCCGACTCGTTACCTCAGCACAAAAACAGGGTATTCGCTGCATCGTCGATAGCTCAGGCGAGGCGCTAACGGCGGCGTTAGCCATCGGCAATATCGAACTGGTCAAACCCAACCTCAAAGAACTGAGCGCGCTGGTGAACCGCGAACTCACCCAACCTGATGACGTGCGTAAAGCTGCGCAGGAGATTGTGCAATCGGGTAAAGCACACCGCGTCGTGGTCTCTCTTGGGCCACAAGGGGCGCTGGGCGTTGATCGCGACACCTGCGTCCAGGTGGTTCCACCCCCGGTGAAAAGTCAAAGTACCGTAGGCGCAGGCGACAGCATGGTCGGCGCCATGACGCTTAAACTGGCTGACAACGCACCTTTTGACGATATTGTTCGTTTCGGGGTTGCCGCCGGTAGCGCAGCAACCCTGAATCAGGGGACGCGTCTGTGCGCTTTGGACGATACGCAAAAAATATATGCATACCTTGCGCAGTAATGCCACCGTCCCCCTTCTTACCAGGAAGGGGGATTTTCCGGTAAAACTGTCGGCATGGTTGTTATACGTCTATGATAAAAAATCACGTGATTACAAAGAAGTGAATCATGTGCAAACAGACGTCTCCACAACTGTGCGAGATGAAGAAGAACGACAAACATTAAGTGCCTTTCCAGCGATGACGCGTCCGTGGTGTGCGTCAGTTCGTGTTTTTTAACCGCATTCTTGCGCTAACCTTATGATCTGGCAGACAACATGGGGAGAGACATCATGTGGCAGGCTATCAGTCGTCTTTTAAGCGAGCAATTAGGTGAAGGCGAAATCGAACTGCGTAATGAACTGCCCGGCGGAGAGATCCACGCCGCATGGCATTTACGCTATGCGGGGCGCGATTTTTTCGTCAAATGCGATGAAAGAGAGCTGTTGACCGGCTTTACGGCGGAAGCCGATCAGCTGGAACTACTTTCCCGCAGTCAAACCGTATCTGTACCGAAAGTTTGGGCGGTAGGCGCAGACAGAGATTACAGTTTCCTGGTGATGGACTTCCTCCCTCCCCGTCCGCTTGACGCGCACAATGCGTTTATCCTCGGCCAACAGCTTGCGCATTTGCATGAATGGAGCGATCAGCCGCAGTTCGGACTCGACTTCGACAATGCGCTCTCGACCACGCCGCAACCCAATGCCTGGCAACGTCGCTGGTCAACTTTTTTTGCCGAGCAGCGCATTGGCTGGCAACTGGAACTCGCCGCTGAAAAAGGTATTGCGTTTGGCAATATTGACGCCATTGTCGAGCATGTTCAGCAACGCCTCTCGTCCCATCAGCCGCAGCCGTCTCTCCTGCATGGGGATTTGTGGTCGGGGAACTGCGCCCTCGGCCCGAACGGTCCTTACATCTTCGACCCTGCCTGCTACTGGGGAGACAGAGAGTGCGATCTGGCAATGCTGCCGTTACATACCGAGCAGCCGCCGCAAATTTATGATGGTTATCAGTCCGTCTCGCCGCTCCCCCTGGATTTTCTTGACAGACAGCCTGTCTACCAGCTCTATACGCTGCTGAATCGGGCTATTCTGTTCGGAGGGCAGCATCTGGTTGTGGCGCAGAAAGCGATGGATAGGTTACTGGCGGCTTAACAACGCGCTTATCAGGCCTGACGTTACACAATGCGGCAGGCCTGATGTTTCAACGCTTACAAAAAGCCCAGTAATGAGAAGAAGAAGTAGCCGATGACGATAACGATCACTGGCAATATATACAGCGGAAAAATTTGTAAAAAGATCGTATGGTGCGGTACCACGATACGTGATTCAATTTGTGCGCGTGATAACCCTTCACTGCCTTTGGCCTGTTCCAGAATCAGTTGATCCTCAACACCTTCGCGTAAAAAACGCGCCTGACGGCTCATTCTTGCACCTGAATCCTGCAACGCTAAGCCGACAAAAATCAGGATGAAAATCAGCCAAAAAACGAAATTGAGTCCACTTTGAAAATCGGGTGTCGGCGAGTTATACCAAAATACGTTAAGAAAGGGGGTGTTCACCCGCATCATGTCGATCATTACATGGGCAAAATCGAGCATCACCGCATTAATCCCCTCCTGCTTTTCGCTGTGCGCATACATAAACTTCAGTACAGAAACCAGTGTTGAAATCAGCGCGGGAATGAAAATCACCCATCCCACCAGCCTTTTCAAGACGGCAATGCGTCCAGCTTGTTGATACGTCATGAGTTCCCCTTGATAAAGACGTGTCATTTTGGCCTAAGTTTACCCGTTGATAACCGTTTTCGCCTGATCTTTAAAGGCGGTATAATAGAGAATTAGCCATAATGAACGCTCAGAGCCTGTTATGACTGGCTCGAAATCCCTTTTATCACCCTAAAGGAGAGGTTGTGATGTCAACCCCGCGTCAAATTCTTGCTGCAATTTTCGATATGGATGGATTACTGGTCGATTCAGAACCGCTCTGGGATCAGGCCGAACTGGATGTGATGGCAAGTTTAGGCGTTGATATCACTCGCCGCCATGAGCTTCCCGATACCCTTGGCTTACGCATCGACATGGTGGTTGATTTGTGGTTTGCGCAGCAACCGTGGAATGGCCCCACACGTCAGGAAGTGACTGAACGTATCATCACGCGGGCTATTGCGTTAGTTGAAGAAACAAGACCGCTGCTGCCTGGCGTACGTGAAGCCGTGGCGTTGTGCAAATCGCAGGGACTTTTGGTCGGGCTGGCATCCGCATCACCGTTGCATATGCTGGAAAAAGTGCTGACCATGTTTGGTTTACGCGACAGCTTCGATGCACTGGCCTCCGCGGAGAAACTGCCCTACAGCAAACCGCACCCGCAGGTGTATCTCGATTGCGCAGCGAAACTGGGCATTGATCCTTTGAGTTGCGTTGCCCTGGAAGATTCAGTCAACGGCATGATCGCCTCGAAAGCGGCTCGCATGCGCTCTATCGTGGTGCCTGCACATGAAAATCAGGACGATCCTCGCTATGTACTGGCCGACGTAAAACTGTCCTCGCTCACCGAACTTACAGCCGTTCATCTGCGCGGCTAATCCTCTCACGGGCAATGCGAATCATTGCCCGTGAGATTGTTTTTTTTAAAACAGCGTTTCATTTTTATTGTATTTCTGCTCAGCCTCTCCTATTCTTTCCGCATGGTAAAGTGTGAATGGAATGAATAATTGAGGTGAATATGATTCAGGATGCTTTTCGTCTCGCAGGTAAAGTTGCCATCGTCACCGGATGTGATACCGGCCTTGGACAAGGTATGGCACTGGCGCTGGCTGAAGCTGGCTGTGATGTGGTCGGAGTGAATCGTAAAACCCCGCATGATACCGCAGAGAAAATTAACGCGCTCGGTCGACGCTTTATGGCGATTCAGGCCGATCTCAGCCAACAGGACGTACTCGCCAGTATTGTGACACAAACGGTGGAGGCATTTGGTCGGATCGATATTCTGGTCAATAATGCGGGCACCATACGTCGCCAGGATGCGCTGGACTTCAGCGAAAAAGACTGGGATGACGTGATGAACCTGAATCTCAAATCCGTGTTCTTTCTGTCGCAGGCCGTGGCGCGCCAGTTTGTGGCGCAGGGTAACGGTGGGAAAATAATTAATATTGCCTCAATGCTCTCATTTCAGGGCGGGATCCGCGTTCCTTCCTATACCGCATCGAAAAGCGGTGTACTGGGTATCACCCGCCTGCTGGCTAATGAATGGGCTGCACAAGGTATTAATGTCAACGCTATTGCGCCCGGCTATATGGCGACCAATAACACGCAGCAACTACGTGAAGACAGCGAGCGCAATCAGGAGATTATCGATCGTATTCCAGCCGGACGCTGGGGAAAGCCAGACGATCTGAAAGGCCCGGTCGTTTTTCTCGCAAGTTCAGCCTCTGACTATATTCATGGTTATACGCTGGCCGTGGATGGTGGTTGGCTGGCGCGGTAATGTCGCACTTGTGACAAAGTGTTACAACGTCACCTCTTCCGCCTACTGTATAAAACCCCTATACTGTATGAATCGACAGTTTATTGGGTTTTATCATGACGGCGGAAGGCCACCTTCTTTTTTCTATTGCCTGTGCGGTATTTGCCAAAAATGCCGAGCTAACGCCCGTTCTTGCGCAGGGTGACTGGTGGCATATTGTTCCTTCAGCCATTTTGACATGTCTGCTACCGGATATCGATCATCCAAAATCTCTGCTCGGACAGCGTCTGAAGTGGATATCGAAACCCATTGCCCGCGCATTTGGCCATCGCGGGTTTACGCATAGCCTGCTGGCAGTCTTTGCCCTGCTGACCACGTTTTACCTGAAAGTCCCTGATACCTGGATAATTCCAGCTGATGCCTTACAGGGCATGGTTCTCGGTTATCTCAGCCACATTCTGGCCGACATGCTGACCCCGGCAGGCGTCCCCCTGCTTTGGCCCTGTCGCTGGCGCTTTCGCCTGCCGATCCTTGTGCCGCAAAAAGGGAATCAACTGGAGCGATTCCTGTGTATGGCGCTGTTTGCCTGGGCCATCTGGATGCCGCAGACCGTACAAGAAAACAGCGCAGTACGCTGGTCATCGCAAATGATAAATACGCTACAAATGCAGTTTAATCGATTCATAACGCACCAGTTTGACTAATAAATCAGCCGAAATGTCATTTTTGGCATAAACAATTCCATTTGAATATAAGAGGCATGTCACAGTTCTGCTAATCTTGCGCCAACTGAATCACCATCGTACGGTGATCCGCATAATAAGATCAGGAGAACGGGGATGAACTTTCCATTAATCGCGAACATTATCGTGTTCGTAGTGCTGCTGTTCGTGCTGGCGCAAGCCCGTCACAAACAGTGGAGTCTGGCAAAAAAAGTACTGGTCGGTCTGGTCATGGGTGTGGTGTTCGGCCTCGCGCTGCACACCATTTATGGCTCCGACAGCCAGGTTCTTAAAGATTCCGTACAGTGGTTCAACATTGTCGGCAACGGTTACGTCCAGTTGCTGCAAATGATTGTTATGCCGCTGGTCTTTGCCTCTATTCTCAGTGCCGTTGCGCGTCTGCACAACGCCTCTCAGTTAGGTAAAATTAGCTTCCTGACCATCGGCACGCTGCTGTTTACCACGCTGATTGCCGCGCTGGTAGGTGTTCTGGTGACCAACCTGTTCGGCCTGACCGCTGAAGGTCTGGTACAGGGCGGGGCTGAAACCGCACGCCTGAATGCCATTGAAACCAATTATGTTGGCAAAGTAGCCGACCTCAGCGTTCCGCAACTGGTGCTGTCGTTCATCCCGAAAAACCCGTTTGCCGATCTGACCGGAGCGAACCCGACGTCAATTATCAGCGTGGTTATCTTCGCAGCATTCCTCGGTGTAGCCGCACTGAAACTGCTGAAAGATGACGCCCCAAAAGGCGAGCGTGTTCTGGTCGCTATCGATACCCTGCAAAGCTGGGTGATGAAGCTGGTCCGTCTGGTTATGCAGTTAACGCCGTACGGTGTTCTGGCGCTGATGACTAAAGTGGTTGCAGGCTCCAACCTGCAGGACATCATCAAGCTTGGCAGCTTCGTCGTCGCTTCGTATCTCGGTCTGGGCATTATGTTTGTGGTACACGGGATCCTGCTGGGAGTTAACGGCGTTAGCCCGCTGAAATACTTCCGCAAAGTCTGGCCTGTCCTGACTTTCGCTTTCACCAGCCGTTCCAGCGCCGCGTCCATCCCGCTGAACGTTGAAGCACAAACCCGTCGTCTGGGCGTACCTGAATCCATTGCCAGTTTTGCCGCCTCTTTTGGCGCCACGATCGGTCAGAACGGCTGTGCCGGCCTGTACCCGGCCATGCTGGCGGTGATGGTCGCCCCCACTGTCGGTATTAACCCGCTGGATCCCATGTGGATTGCCACGCTGGTAGGTATCGTGACCGTGAGTTCCGCAGGCGTTGCAGGTGTGGGCGGTGGCGCGACCTTTGCCGCGCTGATCGTTCTGCCTGCCATGGGTCTGCCGGTAACGCTGGTCGCGCTGCTGATCTCCGTTGAACCGCTGATTGATATGGGTCGTACGGCGCTGAACGTTAGCGGCTCCATGACTGCCGGTACGCTGACCAGCCAGTGGCTGAAGCAGACCGACAAAACGATTCTGGACAGCGACGATAACGCCGAACTGGCGCATCGCTAAGCCTGTTTGCTGATAAACAAAAAACCGCCGGCGTGTAATGCTCCGGCGGTTTTTTTATATCCAGTTAATCGCTCAGTTCATTTTCCTGGCGAATCTGATTAGCCCAGCGTTGCGCTGATTCCGGAACCGTAAATGCAGGCGAACGCTGAAACGACTCCCCCATTAAGACAAAAGCGACATATTTACCGCGCAGTATCCATACGTCACGAAACGCATCCATTTTAACCGCATGCTCTGGCGGAGCAGGCTCCACGCGGGGCACGTAGCTAATAACCGGACGATTTTGTTGGCGAAGAGGTTTCATAATCAGTTGTTTCACTAAAGACAAATTCTAAAAATCAGAAAACCGCTATCTTAGCCGATTTTCCCCTCCCGCGTCCTGCCTTGCGTGCGCGGTTTGCCTGTCTCATCGCGCTTTACTTCCCCGGTATATTCCTGCAGGGCTGAGTGAGTGGTCTATAGTTAAAGCTTTTGACAGCAACAACGACCCTTTCAGCGATGAATACAGGAGACGAGTTTAATGTCACAGAAAGATAAGCATCCGCTCCATCACACTGCGCCGGTTCATGATGCCAGCGAGTCCAAACCCGGTCTTGATTCCCTGGCGCCAGCAGACGGTTCACATCGTCCAACGCCTGAACCCACGCCTCCGGGCATGCAACCCACCACGTCCGGCAGCTTAAAAGCGCCTGACATCAGAAGTGACAAACTCAACGCGCTGGACAGTTTTCGCAAAGGAAGCGAAGAATTTGCCCTGACCACCAATCAGGGCGTACGCATTGCAGACGATCAAAACTCGCTGCGCGCCGGAAATCGCGGGCCAACATTACTGGAAGATTTTATCCTGCGAGAAAAAATCACCCATTTTGATCACGAACGTATACCAGAACGTATCGTTCACGCCCGAGGGTCTGCCGCACACGGTTACTTTCAGTCCTATACCGATTTAAGCGCAACGACAAAAGCCGATTTCTTGTCCGCAGAAAACAAGATAACACCCGTTTTTGTCCGTTTCTCAACAGTCCAGGGCGGCGCAGGCTCAGCGGATACGGTCAGGGATATTCGGGGATTTGCGACAAAATTTTATACTGAAGAGGGCATCTTTGATCTGGTAGGGAATAATACGCCGATCTTTTTTATTCAGGATGCACATAAATTCCCGGATTTCGTCCACGCCGTAAAACCGGAGCCACATTGGGCCATCCCACAGGGCCAAAGCGCGCATGATACCTTCTGGGATTATGTCTCATTGCAGCCTGAAACCCTGCACAACGTGATGTGGGCGATGTCTGACCGGGGGATCCCGCGCAGTTATCGCACGATGGAAGGTTTTGGCATCCATACTTTTCGGCTGATTAATGCGCAGGGGAAAGCCACTTTCGTCCGCTTCCACTGGAAACCGCTGGCTGGCAAAGCTTCGTTGGTATGGGATGAAGCACAGAAACTGACGGGTCGCGATCCTGATTTCCATCGCCGCGATCTGTGGGAGGCAATTGAAGCCGGCGATTACCCGGAATACGAACTTGGCCTGCAGTTAATTCCGGAGGAAGATGAGTTTAAATTCGATTTTGACCTGCTCGACCCGACAAAACTCATCCCGGAAGAGCTGGTTCCGGTTCAGCGCGTCGGTAAAATGGTACTAAACCGCAACCCGGACAATTTCTTCGCGGAAAACGAACAGGCGGCATTTCATCCCGGTCACATCGTTCCGGGCATCGATTTTACCAATGACCCTCTGTTACAGGGCAGACTGTTCTCCTATACGGACACACAGATCAGCCGTCTGGGGGGACCCAACTTCCATGAAATTCCGATCAATCGCCCTACCTGCCCGTATCATAACTTCCAGCGCGACGGCATGCATCGCATGGATATTGATACCAATCCCGCCAACTATGAACCTAACTCCATCAATGACAACTGGCCACGAGAAACGCCGCCGGGGCCAAAACGTGGTGGATTTGAGTCGTATCAGGAGCGCATTGACGGGAATAAAATTCGTGAGCGTAGCCCCTCTTTCGGCGAATACTATGCCCACCCTCGCCTGTTCTGGCTAAGCCAGACGCCAATAGAGCAACAGCATATTATTGGCGGATTCAGTTTCGAACTCAGCAAAGTGACCCGGCCTTATATTCGCGAAAGAGTGGTCGATCATCTGGCGCATATTGATACCACTCTGGCGCAGTCCGTGGCCAGCAACCTCGGTTTTGAACTGACCGAAGAGCAAACCCAGATCTCCCCTCCACCGGACGTCAACGGGTTAACCAATGCGCCTTCGCTTAGTTTATATGCGGGATCAAAAGGTGATATCAAAGGCCGCGTGGTCGCCATTCTGCTCAATGATCAGGTAAAGGCAGACGATCTGCTCACCATTATGCAGGCCCTGCAGGCGAAAGGCGTTCATGCCAGGTTGCTCTATTCCAGAATGGGTAATGTGGTTGCCGACGATGGCTCCGTCCTGACGATCGCGGGTACCTTTGCCGGCTCGCCGTCGCTGACGGTCGATGCGGTTATCGTTCCGGGTGGGAATATCGCGGATATCGCCATGAATGGCGATGCGAAATATTACTTACTGGAAGCGTATAAGCACCTGAAACCTATCGCCCTGGCTGGAGATGCTCGCCAGCTTAAAGCTGCATTGAATATCACAAATCAGAGTGAGGAAGGCGTGGTAGAAGCGGACAGTGCAGACGCACAGTTTATGGATACCTTACTGACACTGATGACTGCGCATCGTGTCTGGTCGCGAGCCGGAAAAATCGACGCGATCCCTGCCTAAAAAAATGCGGCGCATAATTGCGCCGCAAACTCAGGAATTACACGTTCAGAAAACTGCCAAGACGATAACCGCGCTCCGCAATAGCATATTTCAGTGACGAAGACGTCAGTACGTCAAGCTCAGTTAAGCGGGGGTAACAGTAGGCACTTTGACGAATAGTGTCATCGATAAAGGCTGGATGGCACATGACTTCCAGTGAGGACTCTCCCCGGTCTGCTGAGGCATCCAGCGTTTGTAAAAACAGCGCCTCAGAAATCGCTTCGCCATAAAACTCGCTGCTGAATCCCTGGGAAGAACGCAACGTGTCGGGTAAATCAGACGACTGGCACACCGCCTGACGATCGATACGCAACGCAATCCCTCGTTCGGCTGCAAAGCTCGCGACAATGGGGAAAATCTGCGGGAACATATGCACATGGTGATGGCTATCCAGATGCGTCGGTTCCCGCCCAAACAGGTCTATAAAACGCTGATACTGCGCGGCCAGCTCTTGCGAAATTTCATCCAGCGGCAAAGCATCTTCTTCTGCCATTTGCCAGATCCATTTCCCCAGCAATCCGTCACGCGTAAGGCCTGGCATTGGCGTCAACGGTCTGCCCAGCGTCAGAACAAAGTGCATCCCGACGGCAAGTGCAGGTATGTCACGACTCAGTTGTACCGCATGGTCAATCGCCGCGCCATTTACCAACGCCGTCGTCGAGGTGACCACGCCATTGCGGCAGGCTTCAACAATGCCGTAGTTTTGGCCTTTACTCAGGCCAAAATCATCCGCATTCACAATCAGTACGCGTTCCATAGCCGACCTCAGTTAGTGTTGTTCGCTTTTCAGTTTCTCGATGCACCCGGCGAAATTTGGCAGCCATTGTTCATGCGCCAGAATCAATTCACGCGCCAGGACTTCAGCGTCGCGGTCAGAATGCACCAGCGGGCTAAGGTTCAGCGCCAGCAGCACATCATTTAGCTCTCCGCTCAATGCCGCATTACTCGCCGCCACTTCAAAGCCTTTAATGGTATAGATAAGACCAAGGACTTTCTCATCAAAATGAGTAATACGTGGATGTGGCGTGGCGCCGTTGCGTCCCAACGTGCAGGTCATTTCTACCGCCCAGTCCGCAGGAATGTTATCGACATGCCCATGGTGCGGAATGTTGACATAATGTTCGGTCTGCTTATCGTTGTAGATAGCGTTGATCACTTCACAGGCCGCGTCGGAGTAATAAGCGCCACCGCGCTGCTCCAGCTCCTTCGGCTTAACGTTCAGCTCAGGATTTTTATAGAGATCAAAAAGTTGTTTCTCGACTTTCTGTACCACCTGAGCGCGTGCCCCGCCCTTATAGTATTCGCCCATCTCAATCGCCAGCATCTCTTTTGGCTTGAAGTAGTAGAGCAAGTAAGAGCACGGCAGTAGTTTCAGCGAACGAATCAGTCCTTCACTAAACGGCAGGTCAAAGATGTTCTTCACGGTAGATGCTTTCAACTCGCCCGATGCGACGCCGTCCAGCAGTTCATCAAAACGTGACACGCCGTTCACCAGCACATCTTTGATAAAGACCATATGGTTCAGACCGAACAGATCGATAGATAAATCATCGCTCTCTTTCAGCGCCAGCACATCGCTAATGAACATTTTCATGCCGACGGGAATATTACACACGCCGATGAATTTCTTAAAATTCGTATGGCGATAGACCGCTTCAGTCACCATCCCGGCCGGGTTAGTAAAGTTAATCACCCACGCATTCGGGCACAGTTCTTCCACATCTTTTACAATGTCAAAAATAACCGGAATGGTACGCAAACCTTTGAACAGACCGCCCGCACCGTTCGTTTCCTGTCCCAGATAACCGTGGCTCAGCGGGATACGCTCATCCTTCTCACGGGCTTTAAGTTGTCCTACACGCAGTTGGGTGGTAACGAAATCAGCATCTTTCAACGCTTCGCGGCGATCCAGCGTTTTATACAACTTCATCGGAACGCCAACTTTGTCGATCATCCGCTGGCAAAGGTCAAAAATAATGTCCAGCTTCTCTTTACCACCCTCTACATCAACCAGCCACAATTCAGAAACCGGTAATTCATGATAGCGCTTAATAAAGCCTTCAAGTAACTCAGGGGTGTAGCTGCTCCCGCCACCGATAGTGACGACTTTTAATTTCTGGCTCATACGTTCTCCCTTCAGTGTCAAAACACTGACATGTATTATGCTCAACCCGTTTGTCAGGTATAGCGTGGCTGTCCCGACGCTATTTAGGGCAAGCTATAAAAATGAGTTATTGGAAAATAATATCTACTGATTAAATTCAGTTAATTTCTTACGATAGCTATTTGGCGTAAACGACGTCAGCTTTTTAAACGTTTTAATAAACAAACTTGGACTACTGTAACCAGACTCATAAGCAATATCCGTTACAGAATAGTTAGTCATTTCCAGCTGTTTTTTAGCAAAATTAATGCGAATTTCATTAATGATCTGCATCGGCGTTTTGCTGTAATAACGCTGGGTTGCGCGGGTCAGATACTCCTGGGATTTCGCGGACAGGTGTACCATATTTTCCAGCGCATTCTCGCTAAACTGCCGTTTATCATGCATGGTCTCGACGGTGGTTTTGAGCCACTGAGGAATATCATCCAGCACCTGCTCTTCGCGATGATGGCGCAGCCGATTAATAATATAGAAGGTGACCACTTCTATAAATTCATCGAGTCCGCTCTCACGAAAGTTCAGTGATGCAATAACCGTTTCAATGTAGGTAAGAAACGAGTTATTCGCCCGATAGACCTGCGATGCAACGAAACAAAACGGCAGCAGCGGGTGGTAGTGCTGTTCAAAAAAACATTTACTGATACCGACGTTGAGGATCCTTGTCGCACCGAAATCATAAAAACTCTGGTGATGCGATCCCAACGGGATAAAAACAAAGTCCCCACGCTCAAGCAATACACGTTTACCGTTGATTTCCTGATAATAGCGTCCGGTTAAAACCAGCGTAAATTCATAGTAGTCATGTTGATGCAGCCCACTGATGCTCTCAGTTTTGTTATAGATGAACACATGGAAATTTTTGCCATTAAACAGCTGCTGTTCATAGACGGTTTTGATTTCCGGTGCGTTAATCTGTAGCTGCATTTTGCACTCCTCGCTATTTCAGCTTCTCGTGAAGTTCAATCAGTTCAGTGACCAGCTCGCGCGCCAGCATCGAGGTCATCAGATGATCCTGTGCGTGGACCAGCACCAGGCTGACTTTCATTTTACCTTCGCCCTGATCGCCTTCAATCAGTTTTGTTTGCACGAGGTGCGCTTCGTTCAGCGCCAGGCGAGACTGGTCCATCATGGTCTTCGCTGCTTCAAAATCCCCCTGCTTGGCCATTTTGAGTGCGCCGTATGCCAGGCTACGCGCCTGACCAGAATTAATGATGAGCCCCATCACCACTTCTTCAAGTTCTTCTGCTTCTGACTGCGTGTCGACGATATTCTCGATATCCAACATACTTTTTTCCTCTGGTTAAGTCCGGCATGACCGCGAAGCCACGCCGGATTAAATTTAGAATTTCAATGCGTTAGCGATATCTTCTTCGCTTTCTTCTTGATCAATAACGTTCTGAGCTTTGTTGGCTACTACCACGAACGGCAGGTAAACCAGCGTTGCAATACCGAGGTTGAACAGCGCGACCAGCAGAGCGGCGACGCTACCGTTGGTGTTAAAGAACGCGCCCAAACCGGTTGGCATAGTCCACGGCGCGATGTTGGTAATCGGTGGAATAATGCCTGAGTAGTAAGCTGCCAGCGTAATCGCCGCCAGAATCGGCTGAACCAGAATGAACGGAATAAACATAACCGGGTTCATGATGATCGGCAGACCGAACAGAATAGGTTCGTTAATCTGGAAGAGACCTGACGGCAGTGCCAGCTTAGCAACCTGACGATAGTCAGGACGACGCGATGCCAGGAAGATAGCGATAATCAGACCCAGCGTTGCCCCGCTACCCCCAAGGAAAATATAGGAGTCGAGCATCGGTTTCGCCCAGACGTGGAACGTCTTACCGGCTTCCAGCGCAGCGTCTACGGAACCAAACTGTTGGTAGATAGAGATGTTTTCCAGCGCCCATGGCGTCATGATTCCGCTGTCCAGCGCGGTCAGCGCCAAAGAACCGTGAATACCAAAGAACCACAGCAGCGGAACAAAAATCACATAGGCCCAACCCACTACGCTACCCAGCGATGCCAGCGGCGTTGAAATGGAATCCATAATGATCTGATGGAAGTTGGTACCCCAGGTGTTCAGCGCCCAGGCGATGATCCCCATAATGGAGAGAATAAGAAAGCCAGGAATCAGCGCAGAGAAGGAACGCGATACGGATGTCGGTACGCTATCAGGTAATTTGATCACCCAATTACGATGGACCACAAAAGTGAACATTTCCGCGACCACCAGGCCGATAATAATACCGGAAATAATATTCGCGCCGCCCAGCCAGTTGGCGCCAACCGCATAGGCTTCACCCACGCTGTACGGCGTGACGGTCATAAATGCGGCGACAGATAACAACCCGGCAGCCAGTGAGTCGACCTTGCGTTCTTCTGCCAGCGCCATGCCGATAAAGAACGGCGCCATCAATGACATGATACCCAGCGTACCGTTATAGACGTTTCCACCAATGCCCTTCAAACTATTCAGCGTTTCAATAGTTGAAGCATCAAGTCGAATGCCCATCGAATAAAAAAATGACCCCTCCCCAAAGCTCAGGAAAACGTTATTAATTAATACAAACATTGCCCCTGCGAGGGTTAACGGCATTAAACGAATAAAACCGTTTTTGATTGCATTAACGTGCGGCTGCTTTCCAATTTTTACAGCAAAAGGAAGGAGTACCTTTTCAAGTGAAGCAATAGCGTTACTCATAGAAAAATACCCTTAAATACCGCAATTAATAATTGCGGTGAATGTTAATGAAATAACTCTTTGACGGGAAAAATTAAAATAAAATAATTAATTTGCTGCGGCTTTTTTAATTGCTGCAACAGCAGCCTTAAGCACGCCTAAACCATCGACTTTGCCATACAGCAGCGAGTCAATCACTTCCACAGGCTTGTTGGGTAACAAACGCTGAATTTCGGGCAACATATAAGCAATTTGCGGACCTAATAACACAACATCGGCCGCCGGGCCTTTTTCTCCGGCCAGCGTTTCAGGAAACGCTTCAATAATAACCGGCACTTCGTATTTTTCGGCCTGAGCACGCATCTTCGATACCAACAATGAAGTCGACATGCCCGCAGAACAAAACAGATAAATGTGTTTCTTTTCCATTAAAACGATCCTCATGTGCGATTATCTGTCAACCAGACACTCCGCAAGCCATAACCTGCATCCATGCTCTGGGTAACCTGCGTCAGCTAAATTACTTTTTTAGGTGGCTGAAACGAGTATACGGGATTGTACCGGTTGATGGTATTTCCTTGACCAACTAAATTGTCTCTCCTTGACCTGTCGTTATGACCCCCCTCACATTTTATGCAAATAATTCGCGGCAATAAATAAGATCGTGCGGCATAAAAAAACCGGCGCGATGGCCGGTTGTTCAGAGTGCTCAGGCAATAAACAGTTGTTACTACTTCGCTGCCTGCGGGTCGGTGTCGTACTCTGCGCAGGTCTGGTAGCCAGAGTTAATCACATGACCGGTATCGTCTAAAGCAACGAAATAGGTTTCAGCTTTACCATCTCGTTGACCCAGGATGTAGGTCTGACAGGTCCCGCGCGCATGGATCATGCTCACTTCTGAAGAAGGCTTACCGGCAATCTGCGCGACCTGCGCCCTGCTCATCCCTTTCTTCACATCTTTCACTACGGGCTGAACAAATTGGTCTTTGGTACGATCATAGGCCGTACACCCCGCCAGCATAGTCAAAACAGCCGCTGCACCCAGAATTCCTGTTAGATTCTTGTTCATTTTTTCGTCCTCTTGTTTTTCAGCGTGTTATGTAAGCCTGGAGCACAACAACGCATTTTTCAAGCAATCAGATGATACTTAGGCCGTTTCGGAAAATTCTATTAAAACAAAATGATGTTATATCAGGCCTGCATCCCTTGTCGTTTGGGCCTCAACGCGTTAGCTTTAACATATCATTTTATTTTTCACAGGGGGTTGCATGACTCTGCAGCAAGAGATAATCAAAGCGCTTGGCGCAAAACCGCACATTAATGCAGAAGAGGAAATTCGTCGCAGCGTAGATTTCCTGAAATCATACCTGCAAACCTACCCCTTTCTGAAATCACTGGTGTTGGGTATTAGCGGCGGACAAGACTCCACCCTCGCCGGAAAACTCTGCCAAATGGCCGTTTCCGAGCTCCGCCAGGAAACGGGAAATGACGCGCTACAATTTATTGCGGTGCGTTTACCGTATGGCGTTCAGGCTGACGAGCAGGACTGCCAGGATGCCATTGCCTTTATACAACCGGACCGCGTACTCACCGTCAATATTAAAGGCGCAGTGCTGGCCAGCGAGCAGGCTTTGCGTGAGGCGGGAATTGAGCTGAGTGATTTTGTGCGCGGCAACGAAAAAGCCCGTGAACGTATGAAGGCGCAATACAGTATCGCGGGCATGACCAGCGGCGTTGTCGTGGGTACCGATCATGCAGCAGAAGCGATCACCGGTTTCTTCACTAAATATGGCGATGGCGGTACTGACATCAACCCAATATTCCGTCTGAACAAGCGCCAGGGTAAACAGCTGCTTGCTGCGCTGGGTTGCCCGGAGCATTTATATAAGAAAGCTCCCACCGCAGACCTTGAAGACGATCGCCCCTCTCTGCCGGATGAAGCCGCATTGGGCGTGAGCTATGACAACATCGACGATTATCTGGAAGGAAAAACGCTGGATGCTGAAATAGCTAAAAAAATCGAAGGTTGGTATCTGAAGACTGAGCACAAACGTCGCCCACCCATCACCGTGTTTGATGATTTCTGGAAAAAAGCATAATTTTTTCTGCCTAATGCCGGGTAGCGCCCCTATTGCCGCTCTCCGGCCTTAGCTGCCTGGTCATGCCGCTTTTTTAATCGCTCCTCAGCTGTTATACTGGATAGATAACCAGCAGCGGAGTGAAAAGTGGTACGGCGTCAATCAGCCCCTCGCCTGACATTAGAGGCAGCAGCAATTTATGAATACCCCGAGCATCTGCGCCCATTTTTGAGTGCGCTTCCCGCGGTGCCCGGCGTCTATCTGTTTCATAGCGAAAGCGACACCCTGCCGCTTTATATAGGCAAAAGCGTCAATATTCGCAGCCGCGTGTTGTCACACCTGCGTACTACGGACGAAGCGGCAATGCTGCGCCAGTCCAAACGCATTAGCTGGATTTGTACGGCTGGAGAAATTGGCGCCCTACTGTTAGAAGCGCGGCTTATCAAAGAGCAGCAGCCTCTGTTTAATAAACGGTTGCGACGCAATCGTCAGCTTTGCGCCCTGCAGCTTACCGACCAGACTGTTCAGGTTGTTTACGCACGAGATATTGATTTCTCCCATGCCCCCAATCTGTTTGGTTTGTTTGCCAATCGCCGTGCCGCGCTACAAACATTGCAAAGCATCGCCGATGAACAGCAACTGTGCTACGGCCTGTTGGGGTTGGAACCCCTGAGTCGCGGGCGCGCCTGCTTTCGCTCAGCGCTAAAGCGCTGCGCCGGAGCGTGCTGTGGAAAAGAGAGCCCGCAGGCGCATCATTCGCGCCTGCTTGAGGCGCTGGAAAGAGTGCGCGTCATCTGCTGGCCGTGGAACAATGCCATTGCGCTGCAAGAAACCCGCGCTGAAATGACTCAGTACCATATCATCAATAACTGGTTTTGGCTGGGCGCCGTTGCAACGCTGGATGAGGCGACAAGCCTGGCGAGAATGCCGGCTGGCTTTGACCATGATGGCTACAAAATTCTCTGTAGGCCTGTTTTGTCTGGTAAATACGACATTATTGAACTGAATCCGGAGAGTATCCCGGCATCCAGTTAATCTCACTGAACAGCAGTTTTCCCTCGCGCTCCAACAGGCGCAGGGTGTGTTTACCGTCGTGCCAGCTCGCGCCCTGATCGGCCGTCAGCAGCTTCTCACCCAATTGCCAGGCGCCACTGATAACAAACACGACGCCGCCACGAGAACCAAAGGTCGTAAAAGTGCGATCGGCAACTCTGACTTTCGCCTGGCAAACATCTCGTCGGGTCATGATATTAAAATCCATCGACATCCGTCCTTCCGTCAGCTTTGCTTTTACTACCTTGTCACCAGCAAAGGTAAAAGGTTGATGCTGCTTCAGGGTGTGAGTGAAGATGTTCGCCCCTTCCAGGGTCACTTCACCTCCTTCCAGCAAGGTAATCACGCGTTCTACGCCCGGGAAAAGAGAAAACTCTCCGTTCGCTGCAAGAGAGGCGATACTCGCCCGCCAGTGAAAATCGCGTGTTGCTGGCGGAAAACAGCAAATCTCTCGCGTTTCTCCCGCCCCATTGCGCCACAAACTGACCGGCATTTTGCGGATATCGAAATATTCCATCACCCCTCCAGAAAGGCGTAGCACGTCAACCTGCCGTGAACAGCCAGCCATAAATCATCATTGTGATATTTACCCTGCAGAGTATCGTTATCGGCAACAGGGTTGATTTGCCTTAGTGCTGAATAGGGTATTTTGCAAAAAAATTAACGCTTCTCCTGGCGGGAAAGAAAAAACCGCCGATCCTGCCCACATCGTTAAACGTGTTGTGGACAAGAGCGGCGGTCTTGAGTTTGTTGCACACTGTGCGGCGCTGAACGCCGACACCGCATGACTGATTTAGTGTAGACGACTGGCGATTACTCGGCAGCTTCTGGCATTTTACCTTTCTGCGCCGGACGTTCTGTCAGACGCTTCTCAAAATTGGCATTAAACTGCTTTTTCTGTTCCGGCGTCAGAATGTTGTAAATCTTGTTCTGCGTTTCCATGTGCGCCAGCATGTTGGCTTTACGCTGTTCTTCCATCTTCGCAATTTGCGCTTCGGCTTTCGCTTTATCGAAGCTATCGCTGGCGATGATATCGTGCATGGCGCGGCGTTCTTCCAGCGGCGGACGCTTCATCTGATCGCGCTGGCCTTTCATAATTTCGCGAATCTGCTGTTTCTGCGCGTCGGTCAGGTTCAGGTCTTTGAACATCATGTCGTGATGCGGGGCGAACTTCCCGTTGTGATGCATCATTGGTTTGGCATCCGCTGGCGCAGTTGTTGTGGTGTCAGCAGCATGGGCCAGGTTTGCAGCGCCCAGCGCCAGGGTAGAGGCAACAAACAGAGCAGTCAGTTTACGCATAATTTCTATCCTTTCTTTCAGTTATTTTTACGACATTCATGCGACTTTGTGCAATGTGATGTCGTGTTGACGAGATTAACTTTACCGGCTTAAGCGTCAATTAATCAGAGCAACGGTAAAACAATGAAAGTGTAAAAAACAAACTTTCATCAATTATGGAGAAAAAAAGAATAAATTGCGCAGAGTTGAAAGGAAAAATTACAACCATTTGATTTTGAAAGGATTATGAAGAACTATACCTGAACTGTGATTATTAAGAAAGCACCTTACCAGGAATAATCTGTAATAAATCTAAAGCGCACGTAAAAATAAGCCCTCAGAAATCAATCTGAGGGCGGTTAAATTTATCAAAATCTTTCGAGCATCAATCCGGCACGTAAACCACAGGCCACATTTGGGTTCGGAAAAAGAACGTATTCAACGTCATGGGTGACGATAAAACGTTCATTTCCGTCCTGCGCCAGTAACGTTCCCTCGGTAAAGGGGGTAAAATTGAGCGTCTGGTTATCCATGTGGAGAATAAAATCGTCGCTACGCCGCGTAATCTGCGAGACCACACGGTAGCGCAACGGAGATGTTTCTGCCGTAGACACTCGCTCGCCCCGCAGCAGCTGCGCCATCGCATCTGCGGTGCGTGCAAACTGGGTCAGATCGTTTTGCCCGAACGGCAGCGCTTTACCCAGCTCCAGCGTACAGGCCAGCGCGCCAAAATGTTCAGCGCTAAAATGGGTGAACGTACCGCCTGGGGTCTGATGGAAAACCAATGCCTCCAGCCCCGCATCCCCCAGCCAACCCAGAAAATTTTCGTCCCAGGCAACATTGCGTTGTGGCAACACGCCAAAGCGCAAATGCTGTGAGCCGCGAATAGCGGTGTGAAGATCCAGATGCCAGCGCACAGGCTCTTTCGCGCGCGAGTAAAAATCTGCCAGACACAGTTCAAGCTCATGGGCTCTGTGCGTTTCTTCACTCTCGGCAAAACTCTGCCACCGGCCACCAAACATCCGGTTCAGATCGCTATGACAATAACGTTTTCCCGCGGCCAGCGCCTGCGGGTTACCGAGAATGACCAGCAGCCGCCATGTTAACGCAAGCTCACCGTTAAACAGACTGGTCAGCAATGAATCAAGTATTTCTACCGGCGCGGTTTCATTGCCATGAATTCCCGCAGAAAGCACCAGCGACTGTTCAACCGGCGCAGTTGGTGTCAGTTCCAGTACCCCGTGACCAAGCCATTGCCAGACAAAACCGTGAATTGTGCCCTGCGTTTTCTCAGGTGCGCTACCTGCGAGCGTCAGGGCCAGAAAATTATCCATGGCTCGTTCTCTCCTGCTGGAAGGGATAAACAGAGCCGAGATTGAGCAATTGCGTCAGCGTATCCAACGCTTCACGCCCTTCGCGCAACAACTGCGGATCCGCGAGGTCCGTTGCGACAAGGCGATCGCGATAGTAGCGGTCAACCCAGTTATTCAGCGTATTGAACAGCGTGTCGTTCATGATAACCGCCGGATTCACGGCCTGCAGCTCCTGTGGGGTAAGTACCACTCGCAGGCGTAAACAGGCCGGGCCGCCGCCGTTGGACATGCTTTCGCGCAAATCAAAGACCCGCAGGTCATCGATCGGATTGTCATCTGCGAGCAAACGGCTCAGATATCGCCACACGCCAGCATGCTCCCGACACTCCTGCGGTAAAACCAGCATCATCGAACCGTCGTCACGACTCAGTAATTGGCTGTTAAACAAATAGGTTGTTACCGCATCCTGCACCGACACCTCCGCGGCCGGGACTTCCAGCGCGGTAAAACCAGCCACTTGGTTGCGTAGTTGCTCTAACAACGTTTGCTGTCTGACAAACGCCTGCTGATGACAAAACAGCACCTGACGATTCGACACCGCAATCACATCGTTATGAAACACGCCAAGATCGATAACGTCCGGGTTTTGCTGAGCAAAAACAAGCTGATGTGGATTGACCTGATTCAGCCGGGCTACGGCCTCGCTGGCTTCACGAGATTGTCTCGCCGGATAGCGCCTCGGCTGTGACGCATTCCCCTCTTCACGACCGTAAATAAACAGTTGTACGCCGGGATCGCCATAATCCCCACCAAGGCGGTTATGGTTTGCCGCCCCTTCATCACCGAATAACGCAACCTGAGGCAATGCGCCGTGAATCGCAAAGGTATTTTCATCACGAAAAATCGAGCGTAACAACGCTTCGGTCGTCGGCGCTTCCAGCGAACGGTGGAACTTATTATTCAGATTCGCCACCGTTAAATGCACTTTCCCGTCCAGTGAATCTGCCGAAGGACAGACCGTTGCCGCATTCGCCACCCACATAGGTGATGCGGAGCTGGCGCTGGAGAGCCAGTGCGGCGCCTGACGCGCCACCTTGTCCAGAATCTGCTCATCACTGCCGCAAAAGCCCAACTGACGCAGCGCCGGGATATAGGGACGTTCATGAGGCGGGATCACCGCCTGAAGGAATCCCGCATCCGCCAGCGCTTTCATTTTTAACAAGCCCTGCTTTGCCGCCAGACGAGGGTTCGACACCTGAAAACGGTGGCTGGTCGAAGCCTCATTACCAAATGACAGTCCCGCATAGTGGTGGGTGAGTCCCACCAGACCATCGAAATTGACCTCACGCGCTTTCATCGTTTATCCCCGCAAGAGAAATCCAGACCGGGGCTGAGCGCCGACGGCAGGGTTAAGGCCGGAGATTCCAGGCTCGCCATCGGCCAGGCGCAATAATCCGCGGCATACCACGCGCTGGCGCGATGGTTACCGGACGCGCCCACACCACCAAACGGTGCGGTGCTTGCCGCGCCGGTTAACGGTTTATTCCAGTTAACAATCCCGGCCCGCGCCTCCAGCAGGAGCTGATCAAACTGGCTGCGATCGGGTGAAACCAGCCCGCATGACAACCCAAAGCGGGTGTTGTTCGCCATACGAATCGCGTCATCAAAGCTGTCATAGCGCCAGACGCCGAGCAGAGGACCAAAAACCTCTTCATCGGGTACGTTTGCCACGTCGGTCAGTTCAATAATACCGGGGGTCAGCAGCGACGTTCCGGCTTTCACCATGCGTGGCGCCAGCAGCGTGCGCCCCCCCAACGACGCCAGACGTTGCCAGGCATCACAAACGTGCTGTGCGGCCTGTTCAGAAATCAGCCCGCCTAAAAACGGCTGCGGTTCCGCATCCCAGTGACCTGGCATTAGTCGTTGGCTGACTTCCACCAGACGCGCGAGGAACGCATCCCCCTGCGCGCTGTTTTTAACCAACAGGCGACGGGCGCAGGTACAACGCTGCCCGGCGGTAACAAATGCGGATTGAATGGTCAGATGTACTGCCGCATCAATATCTTCCGGGTTCTCAATGATCAGAGGGTTGTTGCCGCCCATCTCCAGCGCAAGGATTTTTTCCGGCTGGCCGGATAACTGTCGATGCAGCTGATAACCGGTATTGGCACTGCCGGTAAACAGCAGACCATCCAGATCATCCAACGCGCTCAGCGCCTGCCCCGTTTCGCGTCCGCCCTGCACCAGATTCAGCACGCCCGGCGGCAATCCCGCCTGTTCCCACAGCTTTGTCACGGCTTCACCGGTCCACGGCGTCAGCTCGCTGGGCTTGAAAATCAACGTGTTGCCCGCCAGCAGAGCCGGAACAATATGGCCATTGGGCAAATGGCCAGGGAAGTTATACGGGCCAAATACCGCCAGCACGCCGTGCGGCCGATGGCGCAACGTCGCCGCGCCATCCGGTAGTTCGCTGTGCTGCTCTCCGGTACGGGCATGGTAAGCTTTCACGGAAATAGCAATTTTATTGATCATCGCCGTCAGTTCAGTGGCGGCTTCCCAGCGCGGCTTGCCGGTTTCCCGGGCGATAATCTGGGTTAGCTCGGCTTTATTGCTTTCCAGCAATGAAGCAAATTTTTCGACAATAGCCTGACGCGCGCTAAAGGGGTGTTTAGCCCAACCGGCAAAGGCGGTGCGCGCAGCACGGCAAGCCTGCATCACCTGAGTCGCGTCGGCATCATTACCTTGCCACAGCACATCACCGCTTACCGGATTCGTTTTCACCCGACGCTCGCCAAGCCCCGTCACCCAGTCGCCGTTTATCCATAATGTCATGCTGTTTTCTCCTCTGCACAAAGACGCACAAAACGTACATGGTCGCCCGGGTGGCATTTCAGGGCGTCCAGTTGCGCCGCCGTCAGTACCAGACGTTGGGTATCCGGGTCAGCGCGAACCAACATGACGCGGAAGTTTTGATAGTTTTCATTAGCGACCAGACAGGCCGGGTAATCGCCGATCGCTGGCTGACCTTCCGCCACTTCCACCAGCCTGCTTTTACGGATAGCGCGAACGCGGTCGATATCGCATTCCAGCGTCGGCCCGCCATCGAAAATGTCGACATAGTTACGGTAGCGAAATCCTTCTTTCTCCAGCACCGCCCGCGCCGGAGCGGTTTGCGGATGTACCTGACCAATTACGCTTTGCGCTTCCTCAGACAGGAAATGGGTATAAATAGGATGCTTGGGCATCAGTTCAGCAATAAAGGCTTTTTGTCCGGTGCCGCAGAGAAAATCCGCCCGGCTGAATTCCATAGAGAAAAAGCGTTTGCCGAGGCTTTCCCAGAAGGGAGAGTAACCGTGCTCATCGATTACGCCGCGCATCTCGGCCACGACCTTTTCATTAAACCGGTCACGAAATGCCGCCATAAACATAAAGCGTGATTTAGACAACAAATAGCCGTTGCCCTCTTTACGCCAGTCGGGATCGAGAAACAGAGAGCAAAGCTCGCTGCTGCCCGTGTGATCGTTACTCAGAAACAGCGTCGGCAGCGCGTTATATACGTTCAGCTCTTTCGAGGCGTGCACCAGCGTGCCAACCCGATAGTTGTACCAGGGATCGTTAAGCCCTACCGCCACCTCGATGGCGCAAATCCCTGCCACGGTTCCGCTGGCGCTGTCTTCCAGTACAAAAACATAGCCTTGCTCACTTTTCGGCAACTCACCGCGCCAGGTTTGTAGCGAGCGTTCGATACGCGCCATCAGCGTGGCTTCATTAGCCGGTAGCGAAGTCAACCCACCGCCGGTCTTACCGGCCAGTTGCATCAGCGCGGTGATATCAGCGCGTTCAATAGGACGAATCACCATCATGATGAACCTCCTGCTTTAATGCGTTCGCAGGCCAGCGCAAAGCGATCCAGTCCGCTAGCAACCTCTTCTTCGCTGACGTTTAACGCTGGCGCAAAGCGCACCACGTTAGCGCCGGCGATCAGCACCATCACTCCGGCATTGGCCGCCTCTTGCGAGATGAGTTTCGCTTTCCCGGCAAATTCCGCGTTCAGTACGCAGCCGATCAGCAGGCCGAGCCCACGAATTTCACTAAACAGTCCAAAACGTTCGTTAATAGCGTTAATACGCTCCACAAACCAGTCGTGACGCTGCTTAACACCGTTGAGCATATCCGGGGTGTTAACAATCTCCAGCAGTTTGCCCGCCACCGCCGTGGCCAGCGGGTTTCCGCCGTATGTTGTACCGTGCGTACCAACCGTCATCACGCTGGCACAGTCTGCTGTCGCCAATAACGCGCCGATGGGGAAACCGCCGCCCAACGCTTTGGCTGTCGTCAGCAGGTCTGGCGTAACGCCATAGTGCATATAGGCATACAGTTCGCCGGTACGACCCACACCTGTCTGGACTTCGTCAAAAATCAGCAGCGTATTGTGGCGATCGCATAATTCACGCAGACCCTGTAAGAAGTCATTTGTTGCCGGTACGACGCCACCTTCCCCCTGCACCGGTTCAACGATGACCGCACAGGTGGTGTCATCAATCAGTTGGCGGGCGGAGTCGAGATCGTTGTAGATGGCATGGCGGATATCCGGCGGCAGCGGCGCGAAATCTTGTGAATAAGCGGGCTGCCCTCCGGCGCTGACGGTGAACAGCGTGCGGCCATGGAAAGCATTTTTAAACGCCACGATGCCGCTCTTCTGGCTGCCAAAACGATCGTGAGCATATTTACGCGCCAGCTTTAATGCCGCTTCGTTAGCCTCCGCGCCGGAGTTACAGAAGAAAACACGCTCGGCGAAGGTGGCGTCAATCAGCTTTTTCGCCAGACGCAGCACCGGCTCGTTGGTGTAGCCATTTCCCGTGTGCCAGAATTTGCTCGCCTGGTCGTTTAATGCCTCGCGCAATGCCGGATGGGCGTGCCCCAGCGCGTTAACCGCAATGCCTCCCGCGAAATCGATATACTCTTTACCCTGCTGATCCCACAGACGTGAACCTTCACCACGCACCGGAATAAAAGGAGCCGGGGCATATACGGGCATCATCCATTCATCAAAATTTTCACGTGTAATTGACAGAGACATAGCGACCTCAACGGTAAATAAAAGGTTATTTATATGTTAATAAATATAGTGTTTGCGGTGTAAATGTAGATTGCAGGGTTCGTGCCAGCCAGCAAAAAAAGTGCATAAACAAAGGTCGGTGACGGAATATCAACAGGTTACAACGTGGCGATATTCACTTAATGTGCATATAAAGTGAATATGTTTGCGCACCAGGCGACTAAATAGAGGAAAAACCGCAGTTTTATTCAGTTGCCAAATATAATTCTGGAATTGTGATCGTATACGAAATTTATCGGAAATTATTGCTCTATTCTGACGCGCTTCGCGCCAAAACGGTGCAGTTTTTGCTCCATCGTTAACACCATTGGCAATCATTGTTGGAATCAGGTGACAAGAAGCAGTCAGCCAGCGGAAATTCTGCTACCATCCTTGCACTATTCATCTTGCAAAACGGCAGCGACTATGAAATTTGTCTCTTTTAATATCAACGGCCTGCGTGCCCGTCCTCATCAACTGGCAGCCATTGTCGAAAAACACCAACCGGATGTGATTGGCTTACAGGAGACAAAAGTCCACGACGACATGTTCCCTCTCGAAGAGGTAGCAAAGCTGGGTTACAACGTCTTTTATCATGGTCAGAAAGGTCATTACGGCGTGGCGCTGCTAACGAAAGAAACGCCAATCGCAGTGCGTCGTGGCTTCCCGGACGATGGCGAAGAAGCGCAGCGTCGTATCATCATGGCGGAAATCCCATCCCCTCTGGGCAGCATTACCGTGATCAACGGCTATTTCCCGCAGGGCGAAAGCCGTGACCACGAAACCAAATTTCCGGCCAAGGCCGCGTTTTACCAGAATCTACAAAACTATCTGGAGACTGAACTGAAACGCGACAATCCGGTCTTGATCATGGGCGATATGAACATCAGCCCAACCGATCTCGATATCGGCATTGGCGAGGAAAACCGTAAACGCTGGCTGCGTACCGGTAAATGTTCCTTCCTGCCGGAAGAGCGTGAGTGGATGGAGCGCCTGCTGGGCTGGGGCCTGGTGGATACCTATCGTCATGCTTATCCTGAAAAAAATGACCAGTTCTCGTGGTTTGATTACCGCTCCAAAGGCTTTGATGATAACCGTGGCCTGCGTATCGATCTGCTGTTAGCGAGCAACCCACTGGCGGAGCGCTGCGAAGAAACCGGCATCGACTATGAGATCCGCAACATGGAAAAACCGTCCGATCATGCGCCGGTATGGGCTAAATTCCGCGTCTGACCTCCTGCGATTTGTCACTCTCCGGGCCTCGCCTGGAGAGTCTGTTTATTCTGTGTAAAATCAATAAATCGACGGTAATACATTGTTGTGTCCGGGAATTTATTATATCTTCGCGCGCACTTTTCGCTGACGAAAACGCTGCATTACACTCGGTTTTACAGGAGAACCCCCATGAAAAAGAAGTTCGCATAACGCAGAATATCGACTGCTGATTGTCACAGTCCTGTTCTGCGTTCTGGCGGGAGTTTTCCATTATTTCGGCCTGACCGACCTGATAACCAATTTCCATCATTTACAAAACGTCATCCGCCAAAGCGGTATGTTCGGCTATACGCTTTACATCTTGCTGTTTATCATCGCTGCGCTGTGTCTGATCCCCGGCAGTATTCTGGTGATCGTCGGCGGTGTGCTGTTTGGCCCTGTGGCAGGGACGCTTGTCTCGTTAGTGGCGGCAACCGTCGCCTCGGCGCTGTCGTTTTTGCTGGCTCGCTGGCTTGGTCGGGAACTACTGCTGAAATACGTTGGGCACACGGCGACTTTTCAGGCAATCGAAAAAGGCATTGCCCATAGCGGATTGGACTTTCTGATCCTGACCCGACTCGTCCCACTGTTCCCCTATAATATTCAAAATTACGCCTATGGACTGACGGCGATTCCGTTCTGGTCATTTACGGTGATATCTGCGGTAACCACCTTGCCCGGCATCTTTATCTATACGCTGATGTCGCACGAACTGGCCAGCGAAGGCATGACTCTGGCATTTATCGGCAAACTCAGCGTTGCGGGCCTGGCGTTATTCATTCTTATTCAGGCGGCAAAAGCCTGGGCCAGATATAAACATATTGATCCGTCGTCCAGCCCCGAGTGTGCAGGTAAATGACAAAGCTGAACAAAGCGCGATTAACCCACTATTACCGGGCAGGATTGATAGTTGTGCTGCTGCTCGCGCTGATGGCATGGGCGTGGATACCTGGCGTCAGTGATTTTCTCCGGGGCAGCCTTGCGGCGTTTACTACGCTGGATCAACACGCGCTCGAGAACTTCATTCGTTCGTACGGAACTCTGGCGGCGGTTGTATCGTTCTTCCTGATGATCTTGCAGGCCATCGTCGCGCCGCTTCCCGCCTTTGTGATTACGTTTGCCAATGCCTCGCTGTTTGGCGCGTTTTGGGGCGGTGTACTGTCCTGGAGCAGCGCGATGGTCGGCGCAGCGCTGTGTTTTTTTATTGCCCGCGTTTTGGGTCGCAGTGCGGTGGAAAAGCTGACCGGGAAAACGGTGCTGAACAACATGGACGCTTTTTTCGAACATTATGGCAAGCACACTATTCTCATCTGTCGCCTGTTGCCTTTTGTGCCCTTCGACCCGGTAAGCTATGCCGCGGGCCTGACCTCGATTCGTTTTCGCCACTTTCTCCTCGCCACCGGCCTCGGTCAGTTACCCGCCACGATTGTCTATTCGTGGGCCGGTAGCCTGTTAACCGGCGGTACATTTTGGTTTGTTACCGGCCTGTTCATCCTGTTTGCCCTGAGCGTGGTGATTTCAGTAGCAAGAAGCCTTTACCTGGAGCGTCAACGGAAAAAAACCTGAGACATACGCCATTTTTAGCAATGGAGATATTATGCGTTACTGCTTATTGTGCCTGAGTTTGCTGCTCTGCCCGCTGGTGGCTTTTTCCCAGGACGCCAGCTGGCAGCAAATCAAAAATGACGCCCGCGGTCAGACGGTATGGTTCAATGCCTGGGGTGGCGATAACGCCATTAACCAGTATCTCGACTGGGTTAGCGGTGAGATGAAAGCGCACTATGCCATTAACCTGAAAATTGTGCGGCTGGCGGATGCCGCCGACGCCGTTAAACGCATCCAGACCGAGGCGGCGTCCGGGCGAACAACCGGCGGATCTGTCGACTTATTGTGGGTAAACGGTGAAAACTTCCGCACATTAAAAGAAGCGGGTCTGCTGCAAACCCAGTGGGCGCAGGCGTTACCTAACTGGCGCTATGTTGATACCCGGAAACCGGTCAGTGAAGACTTTGCCATCCCCACGGAAGGGGCAGAATCGCCATGGGGCGGCGCACAGCTAACCTTCATTGCCCGGCGCGATCTCACCGCCCAGCCGCCGCAATCCCCGCAGGCGTTGCTTGAATTTGCGCAGGCGCACCCTGGCACAGTTACCTACCCGCGCCCGCCAGACTTTACCGGAACGGCTTTTCTCGAGCAGTTGTTGATTATGCTCACCACGGAACCGCAAGCATTGAAAGTTGCGCCCGATGCCGCCACATTCGCCAACGTTACCGCTCCGTTATGGCATTATCTTGACGCTCTACACCCTTCACTATGGCGTGAAGGCAAAGATTTTCCTCCCACGCCTGCGCGGATGGATGCGTTGCTGAATACCGGTACGCTGCGCTTATCATTGACCTTTAACCCAGCCCACGCGCAGCAAAAAATGGCCAGCGGCGAATTGCCTAAAACCAGCTATAGTTTTGGTTTCTCACAGGGCATGATCGGCAACGTGCATTTTGTCACTATTCCGGCAAATGCTCGCGCCAGCGCCGGAGCAAAAGTCGTGGCAAACTTCCTGCTTTCTCCCGAAGCGCAGTTGCGTAAAGCTGACCCTGCTATCTGGGGAGACCCTTCGGTGCTTGATCCGCAAAAACTGCCAAACGAACAGAGTAACGCACTGCTGGCGTACACCCCGCAAGGACTCCCTGCCGTACTGCCGGAACCACATGCTGCCTGGATAAATGCACTGGAACAAGAATGGCTACGCCGCTACGGTACGCATTAATTCTGTTGCTGTGGGGCATCATGACGGCAGTTTATCTGCCGCTGGTGCCAGCAACGTTCTCTCTGCTAGCCCCAGCGCTTCGCACCACGCACTGGCTGGCGCTCTTTGACGATCCTCAACTCTCGCAGGCGTTGCTGGCAACGGTGGTTTCCGTAAGCCTCGCGGCTCTGGGTGCCCTGACCATTACGCTGTTGGCGATCCTCTTTTTATGGCCTGGCGCTGGCTGGGCGCGACTGTGCACGCGCCTGCCCTTGCTGCTGGCGATCCCGCACGTCGCATTCGCGACCAGCATGCTGTTGATTTTTGCCGAAGGCGGTATGCTTTGGCAGTGGCTGCCCTTTCTCAACGCCCAACCGGACCGCTATGGAGTTGGGCTTGGCATCACGCTGGCGGTGAAAGAGAGCGCCTTTTTGTTGTGGATCCTCTCAGCCCTGCTGAGTGAAAAACAACTTTCACAGCAGGTTATCGTCCTGGATTCGCTGGGTTACAGCCGTTTGCAATGCCTGAACTGGCTGGTACTGCCCTCCATCGCTCCTGCGTTAGGCAAAGCCATGCTGGCCGTCGTGGCCTGGTCACTCTCCGTTGTGGATGTGGCCATCGTCCTTGGCCCCGGCAATCCGCCCACGCTTGCTGTACTGAGCTGGCAATGGCTCAGCCAGGGCGATGCCGAACAACAGGCCAAAGGCGCACTCGCCAGCCTGCTGCTGGTGTTGTTGCTATTTATCTTCGCGCTGGTGGGCTATCTGTTCTGGCGTGGCTGGCGGCGCACAATTCCGGCAGTAAACGGAATACGCCTGCGTTTTTCGTCCACAACAATCGCACGGCCGCTGGTACAACTTTTGCCCATCAGCGGAGTAGTATGCACCCTGGTGCTGGCGCTTTCCGCCAACTCTTCATCGCTCAACAGCGACGCGCTCAGTAACAGTCTGCAACTGGGGCTCATCTCCAGCGTGCTGGGGTTACTGATGCTCTTTGCGTGGCTGGAATGGGGACCGCAAACCGGACACCGTTGGGTCTGGCTGCCCATTATCCTGCCCGCGCTGCCGCTGGTCACCGGACAGTATCTGTTGGCGTTATATACCGGACAAGATGGGCTGATGACGACCATCATCTGGGGCCACCTGCTGTGGGTGATGCCGTGGATGCTGTTTGTGCTCAAACCGGCGTGGCAACGCATTGACCCACGATTGATTTTGATTGCACAAACGCTGGGCTGGACACGAGGTCGCATATTTTGGCGGGTAAAATGCCCATTGCTGTTACGCCCGGCACTGGTCGCCTTCGCGGTTGGCTTCTCGGTCAGTATTGCCCAATATATGCCAACGCTATGGTTAGGGGCCGGACGCTATCCCACCCTGACCACCGAGGCGGTGGCATTAAGCAGCGGCGGCAGCACGGCTGTTTTAGCGACACAGGCGCTATGGCAGCTTCTGTTACCGCTATTCGTTTTCGTACTGGCGGCGCTTTTCGCCGCGTGGCTCGGCCGCTTTCGACAAGGACTCCGTTAATGCTCATCGTTCAAAGCCTTTCAGTGTACCGGGGTGCGACAACGCTACTGAAAGATGTGAACTTCCAGGTTAGAAAAAGTGACATTGTCACTATTATGGGACCTTCCGGTAGCGGTAAGTCTTCGCTTTTTTCGTGGATGGTCGGCGCATTGTCTCCTCAGTTTCAGGCTTCAGGCGAACTGTGGCTCAACGAACGGCGTATAGACACGCTGCCCACCGCGCAGCGCCAGATTGGCATTCTGTTCCAGGATGCGTTGTTGTTTGACCATTTCAGCGTTGGGCAGAATTTACTGCTAGCCTTACCCGCCAGCCTGCAAGGATCCGCCAGACGCCATACTGTTGAAAACGCCCTTACGCGCGCGGACCTGGCTGGATTTTATCATCGCGATCCGGCCTCGCTCTCCGGCGGCCAACGGTCGCGTGTCGCCCTGCTGCGCGCCCTGCTGGCTCAGCCTCAGGCGCTGCTGCTCGATGAACCCTTTAGCAGACTGGATGCGTCGCTACGCGATACCTTTCGCCAGTGGGTCTTTACCGAGGTGCGCAAGCTGAATATTCCGGTGGTACAGGTTACGCATGACGCGCAGGATGTCCCGTCAGCAGGCCGTGTATTACAGATGGAAAACTGGGCGTGAATGTGGCGATATGCTGCGTTAACGCAAGGTTTTTACTTAACCGGCGGCACAGAATGTCGTCTTCTTTTTTCAACGTCGGGCTATTCGATGAAACGTGTTTCTCAAATGACCGCGCTGGCACTGGCTTTAGGGCTCGCTTGCGCTTCTTCCTGGGCTGCTGAAACAGCACAGACGCTCACCCTCAACCAGTTACAGCAAAAGCAAGGCGCGGCGATCGATACCCGTCAGAGCGCTTTTTACAACGGCTGGCCACAATCGCTCAATGGTCCTTCCGGACACGAACCCTCCGCACTGAATCTATCTGCCGCCTGGCTCGACAAAATGAATGATGAACAACTCAATGCCTGGGTGAAGGCGCATCAGCTAAAAACCGATGCGCCGGTGGCGTTGTATGGTAGCGATAGCGAGATGCAGACCGTTAAATCCCGCCTGCAGAAAGTCGGTTTTAGCCATATTTCAACCCTCAGCGACGCCCTTGCGGATCCTGCCCGCCTGCAACGTCTGCCGCACTTCGAACAACTGGTTTACCCGCAGTGGCTGCACGACCTGCAGCAGGGAAAAGAAGTGACCGCCAAACCATCGGGTGACTGGAAAGTGATTGAAGCCGCCTGGGGCGCGCCGAAGCTGTATCTGCTCAGTCATATTCCCGGTGCAGGATACATTGATACCAACGAAGTCGAGAGCGAACCACTGTGGAATAAAGTTTCCGACGCGCAACTCAAAGCCATGCTGGCAAAACATGGTATTCGCCACGACACCACGGTGATTTTATACGGTCGTGATGTCTATGCCGCCGCGCGCGTGGCGCAAATCATGTTGTATGCAGGCGTGAAAGATGTGCGTCTGCTCGACGGCGGGTGGCAAACCTGGTCAGATTCAGGTTTACCGGTGGAACGCGGAACGCCGCCGACGGTGAAAGCGGCTCCTGATTTTGGCGTTGCTATCCCTGCCCAACCACAACTGATGCTGAATACGGAACAGGCTCGCGGCCTGCTGCATCGCCAGGATGCGTCGCTGGTCAGCATCCGCTCGTGGCCTGAGTTTATTGGTACCACCAGCGGCTATAGCTACATCAAGCCAAAAGGTGAGATCGCAGGCGCACGCTGGGGCCACGCGGGGAGTGATTCCACGCATATGGAAGATTTTCATAACCCGGACGGCACCATGCGCAGCCCGGATGATATCGCCGCCATGTGGAAACAGTGGAATATCACGCCAGACCAGCAGGTTTCTTTCTACTGCGGCACCGGCTGGCGTGCTTCAGAAACGTTTATGTATGCCCGCGCGATGGGCTGGAAAAACGTCTCTGTTTACGACGGTGGCTGGTATGAGTGGAGCAGCAATCCGAAAAACCCGGTCGCCAGCGGTGAACGGGGTCCGGACAGCAGCAAGTAAAATGGTCACCATTGCCGGATAAGCGCATCCGGCAACACAAGACATTACGCCTGACGCTGAACCGCTTTCAGCGTCAGATATCCGCTCCAGATCCGAGTGAACGTCGTCATCCAGCACAGCGCGCCAAAGACCCACGCCAGCACGGCAAAAGATTCCGGGAACAAACAGCCCAAAACAAACAGCAAAATAGTCTCAGTGCCTTCGGTTAGCCCCCCCAGATAATAAAACGATTTATGCGCGTAGCCTGGGTTATCAATATCGTGTTTCGCTGCCAGGGCCGCGAAGGCGAGGAAGCTGCTGCCAGTGCCAATAAACGCAAACAACAGCCAGCCCCCAGCCAGTGCATTCTGCGCAGGTGCGGCAAGAATAAAACCAAACGGTACTAAGGCGTAAAACAGAAAATCGAGTGAGATATCGAGAAATCCTCCCGCGTCGGTTAGCCCTCTGCGCCGCGCCAGCGCCCCGTCCAGCCCGTCAAACAAGCGATTAAGCACAATGACCACCAGCGCCGCCAGATACCAGCCTAACGCCAGAAATGGCAGGGCCAACACGCCAATAGCAAAACCAACCAGCGTCAGGCCATCCGGGGTAATCGCTGGTTTATCAATAATGCCCACACAGCGATGCAACAGCGGTTTTAACCGTGGATGAAGATGACGGTCAAGCATGCGGGCGTCCTTTAAAACTGTCGCACAATCCTTGCGCAGGAATATCGAGGGCGGCATTAAAACGCGCCGAGAGATTTTGAAACGCAATCAGCGCGGTCATTTCAGTAATGACGTCATCGGTAAAATGCTGCTTCATTTGCGTTTTCAGCGCATCGTCAACCTGCGGTGGCGTGGCGGTCACCGCATCCGCATAGGCCAGCGCTATGCGCTCTTCTGCGTTAAACAGCGCTGATTCTTGCCAGTTGGCGACCTGCAAGACTTTATCCAGCGCGCCACAGCGTTCCGCCAGCCGTAAGCTGTTGGCATCAACACAGAAGGCGCAATGACATACCTGAGAAACGCGGGTCATTAACAATGCGCGCATCACCGGCGTTAAGCGCGCCTTTTTACGCTCCAGAAACCCGACAAACAGCGCCACCAGCCAGAACAGAAACGGCATCCGCCCCCACCAGCGCGTGGGATGCAGCACATCGCCATAATGTTTTTTCTGCGTCGCGACGAGCGGTTGCAAACTGGAGGGAATACGCGTTAACGGACTTACCCACGAGTGAGGATCGTTCAACGATGACTCCTGAATACTTTAGATAACTCAAAGATAAATATAGTATGTCATTTTCTGCTGTTAGATCTTGATGAATATGATGAAAACCCTCGACGTGGTCGCCGCTATCATTGAACGTGATGGCAAAATTTTACTGGCTCAGCGTTCGCCGGATGCGGATCAGCCAGGCATGTGGGAATTTGCTGGCGGTAAAGTTGAGTCGGGCGAAAGTCAGCCTCAGGCTCTGGTGCGTGAACTGCGTGAAGAATTAGGCATCGACGCAGTCGTTGGGCGCTATATCGCCAGCCATCAACGTGAGGTTTCGGAGCGGCTGATTCATTTACATGCCTGGCATGTACCGTCTTTTCAGGGAGAACTGAATGCGTATGAACACCAGAATATGGTCTGGTGTTCACCCGAAGAGGCGCGGCGTTATCCGCTGGCGCCTGCCGATATCCCGCTGTTAGAAGCCTTTATTCTTTTACGCGCCGCCAGACCAGCGGGTTCGTGCTGATCGTTTTATCATCGCGTTGGCACTGAAGCAGCACACCATCCGCTTTGATCACCGCCCCTTCGGAATAGTTTTGATCCTGATAAATACAGCACTGACTACAAGGCTGCGCTCGCTGCCCGCTGGAACTGAACACTTCCGGCGGCACATTCACCTGCACATCCGGGCGATAAAGCTGATTTGCCAGCGTCGCGCTGGACACCAGTACCAACGCTCCTGCCATGATTAAACGGCGCATATTCTTTCCTTTATGACTGACAGTTATGCTCAGTATAACGGTATAAATCGGCAGAAACTTTAGTCCCGCCCGTCATCGTTTTTGGTTATGACCCACGCCGCGATATTAATTTACTTAGCGGGGTTAATTTTTTCTTGCGTCCCGTCACGCTGCTGGTGGTATAGTCAAAAACTGCAAAACACTTAACACAAATATCAAAAATATAACCATATCAATACATAAGAGGTTTTTATATCTATGGATCAGACATGTTCTCTGGAGTCGTTTCTTAACCATGTACAAAAGCGCGACCCAAACCAAACCGAGTTCGCGCAAGCCGTTCGTGAAGTGATGACGACGCTGTGGCCCTTCCTTGAGCAAAACCCACGTTATCGCCAGATGTCGCTGCTGGAGCGTCTGGTTGAGCCGGAGCGCGTGATCCAGTTCCGCGTAGTCTGGCTCGACGATCGTAATCAGGTGCAGGTTAACCGTGCGTGGCGCGTGCAGTTTAGCTCCGCCATTGGCCCATACAAAGGCGGTATGCGTTTCCACCCTTCCGTAAACCTGTCGATCCTGAAATTCCTCGGTTTCGAGCAGACCTTTAAAAATGCCCTCACCACGCTGCCGATGGGCGGGGGTAAAGGCGGGAGTGACTTCGACCCGAAAGGTAAAAGCGAAGGTGAAGTGATGCGTTTCTGCCAGGCGCTGATGACCGAGCTGTTCCGCCATTTAGGTCCCGATACCGACGTTCCGGCGGGGGATATCGGCGTGGGTGGTCGTGAAGTCGGCTTTATGGCCGGGATGATGAAAAAACTGTCCAACAACAGCGCCTGCGTCTTTACCGGTAAAGGTCTCTCTTTCGGCGGCAGCCTGATCCGCCCGGAAGCGACCGGCTATGGCCTGGTGTACTTCACCGAAGCGATGCTTAAACGTCATGGCCTCAGCTTTGAAGGCATGCGCGTGGCGGTCTCTGGCTCCGGTAACGTTGCACAATTCGCCATTGAGAAAGCCATGGAATTTGGCGCCCGGGTGGTGACCGCTTCCGACTCCAGCGGCACTGTGGTCGACGAAAGTGGATTTACCAAAGAAAAACTGGCGCGTCTGTGCGCGATCAAAGACAGCCGTGACGGTCGCGTGGCGGATTACGCCCGGGAGTTTGGCCTGACCTATCTCGAAGGCAAGCAGCCGTGGTCGGTTCCGGTCGATATCGCCCTGCCGTGCGCCACCCAGAACGAACTTGATGTCGACGCGGCGCGCGTACTGATCGCCAACGGCGTGAAAGCTGTCGCCGAAGGGGCAAACATGCCGACCACCATCGAAGCCACCGACCTGTTCCTCGAAGCGGGCGTTCTGTTCGCGCCGGGTAAAGCCGCCAACGCCGGTGGCGTAGCGACCTCCGGTCTGGAAATGGCGCAAAACGCCGCACGTCTGGGCTGGAAAGCGGAGAAAGTGGACGCGCGCCTGCACCACATCATGCTGGATATTCACCATGCCTGCGTTGAATACGGCGGCGAAAGCAAACAAACCAACTACGTACGTGGCGCCAACATCGCGGGCTTCGTGAAGGTTGCCGACGCGATGCTGGGCCAGGGTGTGATTTAATATTGTCTCTGTAGAACCGTAGGCCGGATAAGGCACGGGTGCCGCATCCGGCAAAGCCTGATGGCGCTACGCTTATCAGGCCTACAGACTTACACGCCTGCCTCTTCGGATGGCGGGCTTTTTTTCGCCGGGCGTTTACGCGGCGCGCTCTTTTTCTTATCGCCACCACTGCCACCCGGCGCGACAATTCCCCGGAAGCGCCGTACCGGCGTACTGCGCGCCTGATCGATGAGCTGATACAGCGTTCCCACCAGCGGCTGCATGAAATCCTGATAACGACACTGTTTTTCGCTGATTTGGGTCAGAATAGATTCCCAGTGCGCGGTCATATCCGGACGCGTCGCCATTTCCGGCAACGAGTGAAACAACGCTTTTCCGGCATCGGTCGAATGGATATAGCGCCCTTTTTTCACCAGGAATCCGCGCTTGAACAGCAGCTCGATAATCCCGGCGCGCGTCGCTTCCGTACCTAATCCATCCGTGGCGCGCAGGATCTTTTTCAGATCTTTATCCTGCACAAAGCGCGCAATCCCGGTCATCGCTGACAGCAACGTCGCATCGGTAAAATGGCGTGGCGGCTGAGTCTGACGTTCAACCACTTCGCCTTTTTCGCACAGCAATTCATCGTCTTTAGCCACCACCGGCAACGGCGTCCCGTCGTTATCTTCATCGCGCTCCTTATTGCCAAGCAGCGTGCGCCATCCGGCCTCCGCCAGAAAACGCGCTTTGGCGACAAACTTGCCTTTGGCAATATCCAGCTCAATAACGCACTTGCGGAATACCGCATCCGCACAAAACTGCATCAGATACTGACGGGCAATCAGGTTGTAAATTTTCGCTTCGTTGTCATTCAGGTTGATGGACGAACTGCGCGCGGTAGGAATGATGGCGTGGTGGGCATCCACCTTTTTATCGTCCCAGCAGCGGTTTCGCGTATCGGGATCCACCGCGGGTTGCGGAAGCAGATCCGGCGCATGAACGCTAATTGCGTTCATTACCGCATGACGTCCGGCAAAATGTTCTTCCGGCAGATAACGGCTATCCGAACGCGGATAGGTAATCAATTTATGGGTTTCATACAGTTTCTGGCAGATATCCAGAACGTTCTGCGCGCTCAAACCAAAGCGTTTCGCCGCTTCAATCTGCAACGCCGACAGCGAAAACGGCAGCGGCGCGGATTCTGATTCCCGTTTATCGTTATAGCTGGTAACGAGCGCCGGCTGCCCGCTAATACGGTTCACCACGTGTTCGGCCAGCGTACGATTCAGCAAGCGCCCTTCTTCGTCCTGATACGGCTCACATGCTTCGCTGGGCTGCCAGATAGCGGTAAACCGCTCATCGGCGGGCGTCACGATATGCGCTTTCACTTCAAAGAAATCTTTGGCGACGAAGTTTTCAATCTCTTCATCGCGACGCACAACCAGGCCGAGCACCGGCGTCTGTACGCGCCCGACCGAGAGCACACCCTGATAGCCTGCGTTTCGCCCAAGAATGGTGTAAGCACGGGTCATATTGATGCCGTACAGCCAGTCTGCCCGCGCCCGCGCCAGGGCCGACACGCACAGCGGGATGAACTCACTGTTGGCCCGCAGACGCTCAATAGCCCGTTCGACGGCCTGCGGGTTGAGGTCGTTAATCAGACAGCGTTGCACCTGCTGGCGTTTTTCGGGAGCCAGCTGCAGGTAATCCAGCACTTCATCCACCAGCAGTTGTCCTTCACGATCGGGGTCTCCTGCGTGAATAACTTCGCTGGCTTCATGTAAAAAGCGCTTAATAACGTTGAGCTGTTTGGTCACCGAAGGACGCGGCTGCAGTTGCCACTTGTCCGGAACAATCGGCAGATCGACCAGACTCCAGCGCGCATAACGGCTGTCGTAGGCGTCTGGCTGCGCCTGTTCAAGCAGGTGACCAATACACCAGGTCACCACTTGTCCATTTCCGCATTCAATAAAGCCGTCACCTTTGCGATGTGGCTTTGGCAGCACATCGGCGATAGCGCGCGCCAGACTCGGTTTTTCGGCAATAAACAACCGCATCGAGTTAACGGATCTCAACCATGGCGCGACCGCCACGAGCTTCCACTAACTCACCAATCGCAGTGAGATCGATACCAAACTGCGCCGCTGCCGCTTTCACTTCGGCTTCCGCTTGTGGCGTTACCGCCAGCAGCAAACCGCCGGAAGTTTGCGGATCGCAGAGCAGGTCGCGAACCGGCTGCGGCATTTCACCCATCAGGTGTCCGTAGCTGGCAAAGTTACGCTGGGTACCGCCCGGCACCGCGCCCTGCGCGATGTACTCTTCAACGCCAGGAAGCTTAGGAATATCCTGGTAAACAATCTGCGCCTGAATGCCTGCGCCCTGACACATCTCGCTCAGATGTCCCAGCAGACCAAAACCGGTAACGTCGGTCATGGCTTTCACGCCCTCGATATCGGCAAATGCCGCACCGGCAATATTCATCCGGCACATCACTTCCGTCGCCAGCCCTTTGTGCTCCGGCTTCAGCAGCGATTTTTTCTCTGCGGTAGTCAGGACGCCAATGCCCAAAGGTTTGGTCAGGAACAGCTTGCATCCCGCCTCGGCGGTGCTGTTTTTCTTCACGCGTTCAGTGGGCACAACGCCGGTAACCGCAAGACCGAAGATAGGCTCCGGGGCATCGATAGAGTGACCGCCCGCCAGCGCGATACCCGCCTGACGGCAGGCAAAGCGTCCGCCTTCGGTCACTTCACGGGCGATTTCCGGCGCCAGCTTATCCAGCGGCCAGCCCAGAATAGCAATTGCCATAATCGGTTTGCCGCCCATAGCAAAAATATCGCTGATGGCGTTGGTGGCGGCAATACGGCCAAAATCAAACGGATTATCGACAATCGGCATAAAGAAATCGGTCGTGCTGATAACGCTGGTGCCATTACCCAAATCGTAGACAGCTGCGTCATCGCGGGTTTCATTACCCACGAGTAAGTTTGGATCAACGAACTTCGCCTGCTCGCTGTGCAGGATGGTTTCCAGCACTTTAGGGGAAATTTTACAACCGCAACCGGCTCCGTGGCTGTATTGCGTTAAACGAATAGCTTGCTCGCTCATGGACATCTCCTGTCATTGCAATTCGGATATGGTAGCGCTCATTCCATGATGTGGTAAGAGTGACTGTCTGAATTCAGGTGTCTTTGCTCATAATCCAGACAGTTTTGCCTTTGATATCAGAAATAACGAACAAAAGCGCTCGGATCGGCCAGGCTAATGGTCGTGGACGCTTTTAGCTGCGGCGTACCCAGATAGAGAAAACCGACGATCTTATCCTGCGGACGACAATCAAACGCTTCGCGAACTTCCGCGCTTTCCGTTAATGCGCCGCTACGCCAGATACCGCCAAAGCCCTGAGCAACAGCGGCCATCTGCATGGCCATTACCGCGCAACCGGCAGACATTTCCTGTTCCCACAGCGGAACCTTGTCGTTTTCTTCACATTTCGCGACGACGGTAATGATCAGCGGGGCGCGAAACGGCGCCGTCCGCGCTTTTTCCTGAGCTTTCTCGTCGCTGCCTGCGGCAATAGCGCCTTTTTCAAGCACGGCGCTAAAGCGCTCGCGCCCTTCGCCCTCAATGACAAAGAACTGCCACGGTTGCAGCGTTTTGTGGTCTGGCGCGCGCATTCCCGCCCGCAGAATGTTTTGCAGTTGCTCTCCCGCCGGTGCCGGTTCGACAAGACGAGAAGCGCTACGACGGGTGATGAGTAATTCGAGTGCATCCATTTGTTTAACTCCAACAATGAGATTTATTCACAAAATTAACACGTGAGCGGATTTTGTTACAGCACAGGCGGTGATTCCTGCTGACAAGTGCCCGTTGGGTCATTACGATAGCCACATCTTAACGCCTTTTTCGGGATAACCGGGTGGCGTGTTGTTAATCGGTAGGGAGAATACATGCGAACCCTGTGGCGATTTATTGCCGGATTTTTTAAATGGACATGGCGATTACTCAATTTCGTCCGTGAATTTGTGCTTAACCTGTTCTTTATCTTCTTGGTGCTGGTTGGCGTGGGGATCTGGATGCAGGTCAGTAGCAGCAACACCAGTGAACATGCTGAACGTGGCGCGCTGCTGTTGGATATCTCGGGCGTGATTGTCGACAAGCCTTCAAGCACCAGTCGCTTGAGCGCCATTGGTCGTCAACTGTTTGGCGCCAGTTCTGACCGACTGCAGGAAAACTCCCTGTTTGATATCGTGAATACCATTCGCCAGGCGAAAGATGACCGCAACATCACCGGCATCGTGATGGATTTGAAAAACTTTGCCGGGGCCGATCAGCCGTCCATGCAGTACATCGGTAAAGCGCTGCGGGAATTCCGCGACAGCGGTAAACCGGTCTTTGCCGTGGGCGATAACTTCAGCCAGGGGCAATATTACCTCGCCAGTTTTGCCAACAAAATTTACCTTTCTCCGCAGGGTTCCGTTGATCTGCACGGTTTTGCCACTAACGGTCTGTACTACAAGTCCCTGCTGGATAAACTGAAAGTCTCAACGCACGTGTTCCGCGTCGGTACCTATAAGTCTGCGGTAGAACCCTTCATCCGCGATGATATGTCCCCTGCCGCGCGCGAGGCCGATAGCCGCTGGATCGGCGAGCTGTGGCGGAACTATCTTGATACGGTAGCCGCAAACCGTCAGATCCCAGCCCAACAGGTGTTCCCCGGCGCGCAAGCGATGCTGGACGGTTTGACAAAAGTCGAGGGTGATACCGCAAAATACGCGCTCGACAACAAACTGGTGGATGCACTCGCCTCCAGCGCTGAAGTCGAAAAAATGCTGACCAAACAGTTCGGCTGGAGCAAAGCGGATAAAAACTTCCGCGCCGTCAGCTACTACGATTATTCGCTGAAAACCCCGGCGGATACCGGAGAGAGCATTGGCGTCATCTTCGCGAATGGCGCGATTATGGACGGCGAAGAAACCCCAGGGAATGTGGGCGGCGACACCACTGCCGCACAAATCCGCGAAGCGCGTCTTGATCCGAAGGTGAAAGCCATTGTTCTGCGAGTGAACAGTCCTGGCGGCAGCGTCAGCGCCTCCGAAGTGATCCGCGCTGAACTGGCTGCGGCCAAAGCGGCGGGCAAACCGGTCGTCGTGTCAATGGGCGGTATGGCGGCATCAGGCGGTTACTGGATCTCCACGCCAGCCAGTTACATTGTGGCTAACCCCAGCACACTGACCGGTTCAATCGGGATCTTTGGCGTGATCAACACAGTGGAAAACAGTCTGGATTCCATTGGCGTACATACCGACGGCGTAGCCACCTCTCCGCTGGCGGACATTTCCATCACTAAAGCGTTACCGCCGGAAGTACAGCAAATGATGCAACTGAGCATCGAGAACGGCTATAAGCGCTTTATCACGCTGGTCGCGAATGCACGTAAGACAACGCCAGAGCAGATTGACAAAATCGCTCAGGGCCACGTCTGGACCGGCCAGGATGCGAAAGCCAACGGTCTGGTCGACAGTCTGGGGGATTTTGACGACGCCGTCGCGAAAGCGGCTGAACTGGCCAAACTGAAACAATGGCACATTGAGTATTACCAGGACGAACCCACATTCGTGGATATGGTCATGGACAGTATGTCAGGTTCGGTTCGCGCCATGCTGCCCGCCGCCATTCAGGCAATGCTTCCGGCTCCGCTGGCTTCTGCGGCAAGTACGGTAAAAGCTGAAAGCGATAAGCTGGCCGCGTTTAACGATCCGCAAAACCGCTATGCGTTTTGCCTGACCTGCGCCAACGTTCGTTAACCGTCAAATGCTGCCCCGGATGGGGCAGCATTGATTCGGGTATTCCGACAATCCCCAGGCGTACAGCCAAATTCCCGACTAAACATGCGAATAAAGTGCGCGCAGTCGCTAAACCCCAGACGCAGCGCAATCTCCGTTACGCTCTCTCCAGAATTTATCAGCAGCCAATGGGCATAACGCAATCGGGCGCTACGGATAAACTCCCCCGGCGACTGAGAAAACTCAGCATTAAACAACCGGGTCAACTGCCGTGGACTCAGATTGACTTCTGCGGCAAGCCATTGGGTGGAGATAGGTTTAACCAACCCTTTCTCAATCAAAAATACGGCCTTACGTAAGCGGCTATCGCTCACATGCGTAAAGCCTATCGCTCTGGAAACCGCCACGGAAGTGCCGTCTATTCGGTTAGGCACTGACATCTGGAAAATGGCTTTTGTCGCTCTGTCGGGGCCACAGTGTCGGCGAATAAGCTCCGTCGCCAGTCCGATCGTTGAGATACCGCCCGGACAAGTCAGTATCCCCTTTTCTTCATGGAAATCGACGCCGGTTCGGGCGGTCAACAGAGGAAATTGCGTCTTAAAATCGTTCAGATGCCAGGGATGAACCGCCGCAGTTAATCCCTGTAGAAAACCCTCCTGCGCCAGAACAAAGCTGCCCGTACAAACACCGACCAGCGGGATATTCCGCTGATGGGCAAGATGCAGATAACGCCGCGCGGCAGGGTCCGCTTTTGCCATACTGCGCAATAGCCCACCGATCACCACGATATAATCGAACTGTTCCGGGGTAACGAATGCGCTATCCGGCATCATCGCCATGCCCGAACTGCTTAAAACAGGCTGTTCTGGCGTAGCGCTCATCAGACGCCAGGAACAGCGGATCTTCTGACTGTCATCCCCCATATCCGCCGCGTGACGCAGCGCATCCGTCAACCCCGCCAGTGCCAGTAAAGGAAATTCAGGCCATAGTACAATCCCGACATTTAATTGCGGCCTGAGGGGCATCGCTGTCTGGTTCGCATCAATGGCGGTGATAATATCGCGATCCGCTTTTCCACCTGGGGGCAACGCAATGTTGTTTTTCTTCACTTCAGGCTCCGGTTTAAACCCGGGCGATGGCGCAAAATTGCCCGGGACGGTAATGACACACAAAGCAATCCTGTCAGTATCAACAGCGCCCCTACGATAAACGCAGGCTGTAGCGATTCTCCCAGAAACATCACGCCGGCGATAATCCCCATCGCAGGCGTCATCAGAACCAGCGTTCCCAGCGAAGCAACATGATAATTACGCAGCAGAGTAAACCAGATTAGATAGCTTGAAAATGCGACGACCAGCGTCTGGAAAGTCAGACTAGCCATCAATGTCGAGGTCATATGTATCGTCGTTTCACCCAGCATCAAACCAATAAGCAATAACACAATACCGGTGATAGCGAGTTGATAAAACAACGTACACGATGAAGGAATGGTAGCAAGACGACTGCAGCGAATCACAACGCTGGACGTTCCCCAGGCAATGCCCGCAAACAGCCCGCACAAATCGCCTGCCAGACTCCACTGCGTATTCCCGTCATGCGCAACCCACATCACGGCGACGGCAATCCCGAAAAAGGCGATGCCCAACCCGCACCACTGCAGGCGGCTCAGGCGTTCCTCAGGCAAAATAATATGTAACCCGACAGCGGAAAACAACGGCGCGGTGTACAGATAAAGCGCCATATGAGAGGCAGTCGTCAGCGTTATTCCGACAGAAACCAACACGAACTCAAGCGCAAAAAGCAGCCCAACGATAGTACCCATTCTGGCAATACTGCGCTCACGCAGGCGGCCAAATATATTATCCCGGCGGTGAAAAAGCAGTCCAATCAGCAGCGCGGCGATTGCAGAACGCAACCCCACCTGAAGAAACGGCGACATATCATCAGCCGCGGATTTAATCGCAACCTGTTGACTACCCCAGACACCGCAAATCACCACCATCAGCAAAATAGCGGCATTATCAATTCTCTTTCTGATCATTTCTCGATCCGTAAAAGTACGCGTAAAAGAAGGTCGATACTGTAGGACTGAGGGGGGAGAACCACACTGTATAATCGGGACAACGCACTGAACGTAAATGACATATTGATCAGACAACCGGTATGCGTCATTTGCGCTGTCTTTTTTCAGGAGGGACTTTATACTGCGCCTGTTCATGCACAACTTAATCTGTGACGCCCATGCAAAAGAAATCGATTTACGTTGCCTATACCGGCGGTACCATTGGTATGCAGCGCTCAGAACAGGGTTATATCCCCGTTTCTGGTCATCTTCAGCGCCAACTGGCATTGATGCCTGAATTCCACCGCCCTGAGATGCCAGACTTCACCATCCATGAATACGATCCGCTGATGGATTCTTCCGATATGACGCCGGAAGACTGGCAGCATATTGCGGAAGACATTAAATCGCACTATGACGATTACGATGGTTTTGTCATTCTCCACGGCACCGACACCATGGCGTTTACCGCTTCGGCGCTCTCTTTCATGCTGGAGAATCTCGGCAAGCCGGTGATTGTGACAGGGTCACAAATACCACTGGCAGAATTACGCTCCGACGGACAAATTAATTTGCTGAATGCGCTCTACGTTGCAGCGAATTATCCGATTAACGAAGTGACCCTGTTCTTCAATAATCGACTGTTTCGCGGCAACCGTACTACCAAAGCGCATGCCGATGGTTTTGACGCCTTTGCCTCACCCAATCTTTCCCCTCTACTGGAAGCGGGTATCCATATCCGTCGACTGGGAACACCACCTGCGCCACACGGTACGGGCGAACTGATTGTTCACCCTATCACGCCACAACCGATTGGCGTGGTGACTATTTATCCTGGGATTTCTGCCGATGTGGTACGCAACTTCTTGCGCCAGCCGGTTAAAGCGTTAATTTTACGCTCTTACGGCGTGGGCAATGCGCCGCAAAATAAAGAGTTTCTGCAAGAGCTTGAAGATGCCAGCTCACGCGGCATCGTGGTGGTTAACCTTACGCAGTGTATGTCCGGCAAGGTGAACATGGGGGGTTACGCGACGGGGAACGCGCTGGCGCATGCTGGCGTTATCGGCGGCGCGGATATGACGGTCGAAGCAACGCTCACCAAACTGCACTATTTGCTGAGTCAGGGGCTGGACACGCAGAGCATTCGTCAAGCAATGTCGCAAAACCTGCGTGGCGAGCTCACGCCAGACGAATAAAGGAGTCAATGCCCATGGCCCGAGCCTTACTGTTGGTCGATTTACAGAACGACTTTTGTGCCGGCGGCGCCCTCGCCGTCCCGCAAGGCGACAGCACCATCGATATTGCTAACCGCCTGATCGACTGGTGCGCCCCGCGCGGCGACACCGTCGTCGCCAGTCTGGACTGGCATCCGGCTAATCATGGTAGTTTTGCCAGCCAGCACCAGGTTGAACCTTACAGTCAGGGGCAACTGGACGGCCTGGCGCAGACGTTCTGGCCCGACCATTGCGTGCAAAACAGCGAAGGGGCAGCCCTGCATCCTTTGCTGAACCAGCGCGCGATTGCGCAAACCTTCACTAAGGGCGAAAACCCGCTGGTCGACAGTTATAGTGCGTTTTTTGATAATGGTCGTCGTCAGGCAACCGCACTGAACGCATGGCTGCTCGAACATCGCGTTGCCGAGCTCATCATCATGGGGCTGGCGACCGATTATTGCGTAAAATTTACCGTTCTGGATGCGCTCGATCTGGGTTACGCCGTCAGCGTCATTACCGACGGTTGTCGTGGCGTCAATATTCACCCCCAGGACAGTGCAAACGCCTTTATGGAAATGGCGGCGGCGGGTGCGACGTTGTATACGCTGGATGACTGGCTGGAAACCCAACCGTAAGCGACGCCGACAGGATCGCTCCTGTCGGCACGTTATTTCAGGCCAGGGTTGAAATCTCTTCCAGAGAAACTTTGCGTGTTTCGATGCCAAAGCACAACAGAATCAGTGCGCAGAGCACCAGCATAACGCCCAGCACGATAAAGACAGTGGTCGAGCCGTAGCGTGTCAACAGAATAGCGACGCCATAAGGCGTAAATACCGCGACAATCCTGCCCACCGCATTCACGAAACCCGAACCACGCAATCTCAGATGTGTCGGCCACAACTCCGGGACATATACCGCAGAGGCAAAGCAAACATACATATACAGAAAAAAGATCATCACCAACCCGTAGCTCAAAATGGCCCACTCTTCGGTTTGAATCGAATAGAAATATCCGAGCAGCGCGATAATAACGAGTAAGAATGAACCAAACAGCCTCCGTGGAAAACGATCGATAATCATCGCGGCAATAAATATTCCAACGGGCGCGCCAATCATAATTATCGCGGTCATAAAGATAGACTTCGTCACATCGATTCCCGAATTAACAAAAATCGTTGGGATCCATACTGTGATGGTATAGAGCGAAATATTCATCGCGATAAGCACAGTGATCGCCACCAGCGTACAGCGCAACATCGGCCCCTTGAACAGTAGCCAAAATGAACCACTTTCCACGCCAGAGTGCACCGCCAGGCACTGGCTCTGACAGGAGGGTAAGGTGATATTTTTCTCTGTCTCAATCTGCGACTCCACCAGTATCAGGTGTTTTTCAGCTTCACTTCTCTGTCCCTTACCAGCCAGCCAACGGGGAGATTCGATAAAGTACTTTCCGGACAGATACCAGGCCAACAGCATTGTCGCGCCACCGAGCAGAAACATCACCCGCCAGCTTAACCAGGCAATAACCACGACGCCAACAGCCGCGGACAGCATCGGCGACCAGTTACCAACAAATGACAGGCGGGCAGACCACTTTCCACGTACCGCAGGCGGAATAAATTCGGTAAATGAAGCATAGCCCACCATAATCAGCGCCCCCATTCCGATCCCCATCAGGCAACGGAAAAAAATAAGCCAGTACATGTTGGGCACAAACGTTGCCGCGCAAGCAGAGACCCCAACAATCAGCAAATTAATGCGGAATGCCTTGCGTCGACCGAGATAATCACCAATAAAGCCCCCGGTTAGCGAACCGACAAAATAGCCAAACATCAGCGCCGAGGTAAATGCTGCGTTGAGATAATTGTTAGACCAACCAGTACTGACTAATTTTGCCAATACCACATTCCCGGAATAACTGAGGAAACCGGTGACTAATAAACTAAAACTAATAATGCCAAAAATACGAAAATGAAATCGCGATAAGGGTAAACGATCTAATCTTGCACCGATAGGGTCACATTGTTCCATCTGGATGCCTCAAATTCAACTAAATAGAAAGTATGGCGATCGCGGCAGAGGTAATTTTGCCGCGCCATCCATCATCATTAGATTTTTATGGCATTATCCAGGTGCAAACTAAAATAATATCGACACGAGTAACGTTAAAATTAATAAACGAGTTGAATATTATTCTCTTTACAAAACGCAATCCACTCTGCACCCGGTGCCTTATTGGTTATAAGGTAGTTAATATGGCTAAAGTCCACGAGCTGGACGAAAGCTTTACGATCAAACTTTGAGTGATCAACCAACAGGGCCACCTCAGTTGCCTGGCGGATCATGGTTTTTTTGATTTCCGCTTCTGCTTCGTTAGAGTCAAGCGCCCCACTTTGCATATCCAGACCTTTGCAGCTCATCACCATAATATCAACATGATAGCGACTAATGATCTCCTTGGTGATCCTTCCCTGCAACGACAACGTATTCTTATTCAGTTCGCCGCCCGTAGAAACGACGTTAATTTCTGACTGCGCCAGTTCATGAAATGCTTCAGCCGAGTTGGTTAGCAGCGTCAGATCGTTTCTTTCCTTTAACAGCTTTAATAATTCCATCGCCGTACTGCTGGAGTCAGCGGCCATTGTGGTCTTATTTTTAATAAACGGTAATGCATTACGAGCAATGATCTGCTTCTCTTCAAAAAAAGACTTTGCACGTTTATAAAAATGAATATTGTCAGACAACGCGGTGGTATTAAGTACCGCACCACCATATGTTCGGGTCAAAAAACCTTCATCTTCCAGCTTCTCGAGATCGCGGCGAATTGTTTCCTCAGTTACCTGAAAGATGGAGCTTAAATTAGATACCGCCACTTTCTTATCATTAGCCACCATTTGCTTAATGGCCTGAATCCTGTCTTTTGCCGCCACGATGACACCTCTGTTTCCTGCAAAGTAATAATAAGACCCTAGTATCTCACAGGCTATGTTTATTTTCAAAAGAACATGTCTGAATCACAGATTTAGTACTCTTTTACACAGAAACAGAGGTCATTGCCAGCTGGGTTATTTTATATCCAACGCTTCTGCCATTTGTCTCATCAATGACGAATCGCCATCAGTCAGGGCAACGGTCAGCGCCTCGACGTTTTCGCGAACCTGTTCAGGCGCGGTCGCTCCGCTCAGTAAGGTGATTAAATCGCTTTGCTTCAAAATCCACGCCAACGCCAGCGCGGGGATCGTGCAACGGTATTTTTCACACAATGGCTGCCATTGCTCGAGCATATCAATCACCCGCAGCATATTTTCCCGTTGGAACCAGACTTTGTTGGCCCGTGCGCCGCCAGGAATATAATCCCGCGCGATTGTTCCAGTCAGTAAACCCTGTTCGAGCGGTGAATAAACCTGCACGACGATGCCATGCTGCTGACATAACGGCAACAATTCAGCTTCCAGTCCGCGATCAAGGATGCTGTACTTGGCCTGCACGATATCCAATTGGCCGTGTTTAAGATACTCCCTGATATGCCCTGCATCCACGTTGGCAGCACCGATAGATCGAATCTTGCCTTCTTTCTTAAGTGCGTTCAGCGTGTCTACGGTTTCCGCAATCGGTGTAAAACAGGGTTCGACCGATTGCCAGTGGGTCATATAGATATCAATGCTTTCTATACCCAACCTTTGCAAACTGGCATCGACCTCTTCACGAATCGACTCGGGCGTGAGGTTTTTATACAACTGGCGATCGCCCACTTTGTTAAAAAGGCTGCCTGTCCGCTCCCAGACAATGCCGCATTTAGTTTCAACCACGATATCTTTACGCGGTAACTTTTTCAGCGCCTGCCCAACAATGACTTCACTATTACCAAAGTTGTAGCCTGGAGCGGTATCAATCAGATTAATACCGCAGCGATGCGCCTCGACAATGGTATCGATACAAACCTGCAGATCGAGATCGCCGTTCCATGCCGGACCGCCACCAATGGCCCATGTCCCTAATCCCATGCGGGAAAGCATAATATCCGTACTGCCTAAAGGAATCTTTTTCATCTGCCGTTATTACCCTTCATATTCATCAAGAAGTTGTTCAACCAGCTTTCTGTTTTTTACGCCCGTTGTGGCGCCCACGCTCAGTACCGATATTGCTGCCGTTGCGTTAGCAAACAGTGCGCACTCGCGCAGCGACTTGCCTTCAAGTAACGCGGAGATAAATCCCGAGGCAAAATTATCTCCCGCGCCGATGGTGTCGATAGCGGTAATTCCTGAAACCGCCGGGACCTCCATTTTCATATCGGTACGCTTGATAAAGCAGCCTCTTTTACCGGTCTTAATCACTACCGTTTTTACGCCACAGCTCAGGAAACTGTCGGCAATTTCATCCAGCGTCTCTTTGCCGGTAAGCTGTTTTGCTTCCTCAAAATTAGGAAACAGATAGTCTACGTAGCTCAAAGCCTGGCGAATATCGTTCAGCGTTTCATTAAGTCGTGGCTTAATCATATCGGCACAAATAATTAACCGATGTGCTTTCGCCTGAGTGAAGATCGTCGTTAATGCTTCGCCGTCGAGTAGCGGGCTGTTAAAAATACTCGCCAGCGACAGCAGCTTTACCTGAGAGAAGCGGTCAAAATCAACATCGTTTATATTCAGCTTCCACAGGCTGCCATTGCGGTTAGTGACGAAGGTGCGTTCGCCATCAGCCGTAACCAAACCCACGTTAATAGATGTATCAATATCCGCATCCTGTTTCAGACTTTGAATATCAATGTTCTCCCGACGACAGTGGTCGAGAATAAAATGACCTGCCGCATCCTCCCCCACCCGACTAATTAACGCAGTACGATGCCCAAGGCGAGAAATAATAGTCGCTTCATTAATCGCGTCGCCCCCGATGGTCATGGTAATACGTTCTAACGGATAAGAATCTACATCAAAAATATTTTTACTCACTGGCTGTAAGGGGATATCAACAATTGCCGCCCCTATACAAATAACCTCGATATTATCCATATTATCATTCCGCTTTACCGTCAGAGCCAAACAGTTTGATTTTTTCCAACGCTCGCTCTTTTACTGCTTTACGAACTTCACGTTCAACATGCAGGAATGGCTGGTTCTGGTTCTCCTGCACCGCCACCATTGCCGCCTGACACAGTTCGGTATGAATATTGATTTTAGAGATGCCTAATGAGATGGCTTTTTTAATATCCGCATCGCTAATGCCGGATGCCCCGTGCAGCACCAGCGGAACAGAAACCGCTCGGCGTACGCGCTCAACCACCTCGAAATTAAGTTTCGGCTCGGAGGTATATACGCCATGCTGGTTGCCAATCGCCACCGCCAGAGAGTCGCAGCCGGTACGCTCGACAAATTCCGCCGCCTGGCTCGGGTCGGTATAGTGATAACCCGCCAGCGCCTCTTCGTAGACCGTCTCATTGCCCACATGGCCCAGCTCCGCTTCGACCGGAATGCCTAACGGATGAAAGAAGTCCACAGCCTCTTTGGTCAGACGAATATTCTCTTCAAAATCAAAGGCGGAGGCATCGCGCATCAGAGAGTTCATGCCATGGACCCAGGCGTTGTGAATAATCTCCATGCTACGTCCGTGATCCCAATGAGTAATAACCGGTACCGAGGCCTTTTTCGCCATCGAAACCATCATGTGCGAAAAATCCTCAAACGAGGTATTCCCCACAAATCCGGTGCCGAAAGAGATAATTACCGGTGATTTAGCCTCTTCTGCCGCATCAATGACCCCCATTAACATTTCCGCATTCCACACGTTAAAGTGAGCAATCGCATAATGTTTATTCTGAGCATCGTTTTCCCAATATTTAATATCTGCCAGCATGGTGTTTCTCCCTATTTAATTAATGGTTAATTTTAATAACGCCTTTAATAATCTCGCGTTTGTTATTGACGGATTCGTCAAACGCGCGCTGAACATCTGCATAATCATAAATATGCGTCACCATCGACTTCACATCGAAACGCCCGGAGGAGATGGCTTCAATGGTGACCGGGTAGCGATTGGCATAGCGGAAAACAGTTTGTATTGAGACTTCACGATTAATTTTGAGGAAGTTAATCGCTGAATCGCCAGGCACCGTGCCCACGATCATGATTTTCCCACCGCGCATTACCAGATATGGCGCCTGCTTAACCGTGATGGCCGAACCGGCCGTTTCGAAAACAATGTCTGCCCCCATATCGCCGGAAAACTGTTGGCAGCAGGCAACGGTGTCCTCCTTCGCACCGTTAATCACGACCGTCGCGCCAAGCTGCCCGGCCATCGCCAGACGTTTATCCAGGACATCAACAACAGCGATGTCGGTAGCCCCCAAACATTTACAGGCTTGCAGGGTCATTAAACCAATACAGCCAGCCCCCAGAATGACGATTTTCTTGCCCGGCTTCACGTCCGCCAGCATTGCGGCATGCATCCCTACCGCCGCAGGCTCTACCAGAGCGCCTTCCATGGTGTCCATATTGTCCGGCAGCTTGTAAGTAAAGCTTTCCGGGTGGCACAGATAGTACGTTAGCGCACCGCGATAATTTGGCTGTGTGGCCATAAAATCGACGTCAGGACAGATGTTGTATTTCCCTTCCAGACAGTAGCGGCAGTGGCCACACGGCACGCCGGGTTCAATGTTGACCCGGTCGCCCGGTTTAAATTTACTAACGCGACTTCCCACTGCCACCACCGTACCGGCGCATTCATGCCCAAGACCTATTTCCTGATTGGGATCTTTCGGCGGAATAAAGGGGCCCGATTCAAAACCGTGAACATCTGAACCGCAAATACCAACATATTCAACTTTAATTAGCACTTCATGCTCTTTAGGTACCGGAATATCGGCGGCAATGATTTTCATCGTGCCCGGCGTTTTTAATATCGCTTTTGAATTTTTCATTTTATTTCCCGTCAATATTATTTGCTGGTAACGGCATCAATACCGAGACTCTCGACAGAGACGCCTTTTGTTTCAATTCCAATGGTGGCAATAGCAACAGCGACAATAATTGAGACTGCGCCCAACAGTACAAATACACCCGTCACGCCATAACTATTAAGTAATACAGCGACCGCATAAGGAGCAGCGATACCGCTGATACGCCCTATCGCGTTAGCAAGCCCAGACCCGCGCAGCTTCGCTTCAGTCGGCCATATCTCTGGAACATATACCGCGGAGGCATAGCAAACGTACATATACACAAAGGTAATCAGGAAGAAACCAATTAATGTGATTAGCAACATGCTGGTTTGCAGCGAATAGATATAACCCAGCACGGCAATTAACACTAATAACCCCACCCCCATCGTTTTCCTCGGAATTTTATCCATTACCAGCATGGCGATGAAAATCCCAAACGGCGCACCGAACATACTCATGGTATTTAAGACTATGGAGTCTTTCAGATTAATCCCCTGAGTCATAAATATTGTCGGTAACCAGTTAATTAAGGTGTACTGCACAACGTTCATGGCAATCAGAACAAAGGAGCCGAGAATCACCCGCTTTAATAATACTCCCGTTAATAAGGCGGAGTACGGCACTAAACGCGGTTGTTTGTCATCATTTTCTGTCACGACCGGCGGTAGTGGCTTACCTGTCTGTCGAATGACACCGTCTTCAATGGCCCGCATCACCTGTTCAGCTTCCTGATAGCGTCCGCGAGACTCCAGCCAGCGGGGCGACTCCGGGAAACTGCGCCATGCAATAACGGTTGCAATGAGCGACAGCACAGCCGGAATCAACAACTGTACGCGCCAGTTCCATTCCGCGCTGATCAGTGGTGTTAACCCCATCGCAATCAGTGAACAGAGCGGATAAGACCAGTTGCCGATAAACGAGACCCGACTGGACCAGGTGCCACGATTCCGTCCTGGCATATATTCGGTAAACCCGGCAAAAAGGGTTACCAGCAACGCGCCTAAACCAACCCCCATGACAAAACGACAGGCGATCAGAAAGGTCATATTGGGTGAAAACGCGCCAATTACCATGGAAATAATATGAATCGCTTCATACAGGATAAACGCGTTTTTACGCCCGGTTTTATCACCGATAATTCCGCCCCCCAGCGCACCAAGAAACATACCCGCCGTAGTAATGGCGGAAAACGTGGCGGTGGTAGAATTATCGGTCCAACCAAGTTCTTTTAGCTGCGCGAGAATTAATCCGCCAACGGCATTACTCCAGCAAACCAGTAATCCGAAGGCTACCATAGCGAACATCGACGTATGCCAGCGGCAGTCAGGCAGCCTGTCCAGCCTGGCGCCGCAGTGCGGTTTTGTAATCTGTTCCATGCGATAACGTCCCTTTAATAAACATGTTATTCATCAAAGTCGTAAGTCATGATGACTTTAATCGCGGTTTTATCGACCATGGCGTCAAAACCTTCGCGCCATTGCGATAAGCCGATACGGTGAGTGATCATCGGTTTGACTTTAATCGCACCGCTCGCAAGCAGACGAATGGCGTTACGCCAGGAAGTGGAGTCGTAAGCCATATGACCAATAATGCTTTTGTTCCACGCGGTAATATCATTAATGGAGAAGTCGAGTGGTTTGAAACCCATCCCTACGCGGACAACTTCACCGTTGGGACGCAGCATTTCAATAGCTTGTTTCAGGGCAATATTGGCGCCGGAACATTCGATAACTAATCCCAGATTGTCTTTGCCGCAGATTTCCTGACAACGGGCGACCACATCTTCGTTCGAACCGTTGACGACCGCCGTCGCCCCCAACTCTTTGGCGATAGGAAAGCGCACCGCGACATCCTCTTCCAGCCCGACCATAACGATATTAACGGCCCCCATAATGCGTGCCATTTGCACGGAAAAGAGACCTAGCGGGCCAGTACCGAAAACCACCACGTCCTGACCTGGGAGAAATTTGGACTGTTGGGCGATAGATTTGTAGGCATTACAGATGGGGTCCAGGACTGCCGCCTCTTCATAATCAACACCAGGCGGGATTTCCCACAGCGCATGACGGTGAATTTTGAGGATTTCCCCAGGAACCAGACAATATTTCGAAAACCCACCGCCCCAGGTATTGTTGTCCAGGCCTAAATTCACCTTTTCTGTACAACAAAGAAAATCACCTTGTTCGCAGGCAGGACAGACGCCGCAAACGTGCCCGCTGTTGTCAGAAACCACGCGCTGACCCACTTTCCAGTCCTTAACCTTGTCGCCGACCTGGACAATTCGACCGGCAAATTCGTGACCACGAATCGAATTAAACTGGTCGGAACCACTGTCAACGTTATAGTGCTTCATATCTGCGCCACAGATAGCAGCTGCCCTGATTTCAATCACAACGTCATCCGGACCACATACCGGCTCCGGAACATCAATCATCTTGTAGCCACCAAAGGCCTTGCCAAATCTTGCCAGTGCTTTCATTGAATTTTCCTTTGTGTTTAGTTTTGCATCAGTGGTCATCATACTTATCCATGTAATTTTTGAGGTCAACACAAAATCTTTAAAACACAGATTAAGATCTGCATTTCACAACTCAGATCACAAATAAGTGCAAAGATGTACTGAAACCTACAGAAACGTGGAGGCCGCTTCGCCTGTACGCCGTGAACCCCTTCGCATTTTTTCTGTTATGAAACGGTTAATCTGTAAGAGCTGTTTTTTTCGCCACGCCTTTCCGTGGCGTGTTTACTTGTTTAAATGTCAAAGAGGAACACCGATGAAACTATTGCCTTTGTTGGCAGCATTCCCCCTGCTCTGCGCCAGCGTTGTTTCCGCCAATTCACTGATGTCAGTTGGCTACTTTAATGGCGGTGGCGATGTCACTGCCGGTCCAGGCGGCGATATCAATAAACTGGATGTGCGCCAGATAACCCACCTCAACTATTCGTTTGGTCTTGTCTACAACAACGAGAAAGACGAAACCAATGACGCCCTAAAAGACGCCAGCAAGCTGCATCAGATTTGGCTTTCAGAGAAAGTGCAGGCTGATTTGCAGAAAATCCCGGAGCTGCGTAAGCAGAATCCGAATCTGAAAGTTCTGCTTTCTGTCGGGGGTTGGGGGGCGCGTGGATTCTCAGGCGCGGCAGCAACGAAAGAAACACGAGCGGTATTCATTCAGTCTGCGCAGGAAATCATTGAGAAATACGGTCTGGATGGCATCGACCTCGACTGGGAATATCCGGTCAATGGCGCATGGGGACTGGTCGAAAGCCAACCAACCGATCGCGCTAACTTTACCGCGCTGTTAAAAGAGCTGCGGGCAGCATTAGGGCATAAAAAGCTACTGACCATTGCCGTGGGTGCGAATGCGGAAAGTCCGAAAAGCTGGGTGGATGTAAAAGCCATTGCGCCATCACTCGACTACATCAATTTGATGACCTATGACATGGCCTACGGCACTCAATATTTCAACTCCAACCTGTATGATTCGACGAAATGGCCGACCGTCGCCGCCGCAGATAAGTACAGTGCGGATTTTGTGGTCAATAACTATCTCGCCGCCGGGTTAAAGCCGAGCCAGATGAATCTGGGTATTGGTTTTTATGGACGCGTACCAAAACGCGCCGTTGAACCGGGAATTGACTGGAGCAAACCTGACGCGCAGAAGAACCCTGCCACCCAACCCTATTTCGAAGCAGCACAAATTGCGTTGTTCAAATCATTGGGCGTCGATCTGAGCAAAGATACCTATGTGAAGTACAACGATATCGTGGCGAAGCTGATCAACGATCCGCAGAAGCGCTTTAGCCAGCATTGGGATGATGAGGCGAAAGTACCGTGGCTGTCGGTACAGTCAGCAGACGGGAAAGCGCTCTTTGCCCTCTCCTATGAAAACCCGCGCTCGGTGGCGATTAAAGCCGACTACATCAAGAGTAAGGGGCTGGGAGGCGCCATGTTCTGGGAATACGGTGCGGATGACAACAATCAACTGGCTAAACAGTTAGCCGATTCATTGGGCATCAAACACTGATCCCAACGCCTGACACAATAGGTTATGATTACCGAATTACGCTGCGCCAATCTTTGGCGCAGCTATTCATTTTCTATTGGAGGCATGAGCTTTTATGGCTTTTATCCCTAAAAATTACGCTCGTCTGGAAGTTGGTTACCGGGAAAAAGCGCTTAAGCTCTTCCCCTGGGTCTGCGGACGCTGTTCCCGCGAGTTTGTCTATTCAAATTTGCGCGAGTTGACGGTACACCATATCGATCACGATCACTCCAATAACCCGGAAGATGGTAGCAACTGGGAAATGTTGTGCCTGTATTGTCACGATCATGAGCATTCTAAATATACGGAAGCGGACCAGTATGGTTCAACGGTGATTGCCGGAGAAGATGCGCAGAAGGCTGTTGGCGAAGCGAAATATAATCCGTTTGCCGATCTGAAGGCGATGATGAACAAAAAATAACAGCGACTGCGGGCCCGACATCATAACTGCCGGGCCAGGATTATCAGGATTTGAAGGTTGCTATAGGCTCAGGCGTAATACCAAATTCAACCTTTAGCTGCTGCTTGCTCTTCATCACCATCTCACCATTGGTATCAATCGTCATATGTTGCGCATCAATGTTGTTGCGCGCCTGCCATAACATCACCAGTTGTAAGCTGTTCTCTTTTTGTTCTGCCGTTAGCGCCACGCCATCCGGCCATTTTCCGAGTTCAACGGCGGTAGATAAGCGCTGATAAACTTCCGGCGTCATGCTGTTGATCATCTCATCAAGATTCATGTTAAATCCTCTCTCCGTAGAATAATTTGCTGAATCGTTTCTTCAGCCTTTAATTTGTTCACCGTTTTCGCCATCGGTAAAGTTCAAAGAGGCTGAGTTGACACAGTAGCGCTCACCGGTAGGTTTTGGGCCATCCGGGAAAACGTGTCCCAGGTGCGCATCACAGTTCCCACAGCGGATTTCAATGCGCTGCATACCATGCGAGGTATCTTTTATGTAACGGATAGCCTCTTCGCTGACCGGCTCGTAAAAACTGGGCCAGCCGCAGCCAGAGTCATATTTTGTCTCGGAACGAAATAGCGGTTTATCGCAGATCAAACAGTGGTAGATGCCGTCACGCTTGTTATGCAGCAAACGCCCGGTAAATGGCGGTTCTGTCCCGTGATTCTGCGTCACGTAGAACTGCATTTCTGTTAAATTTTTTTTCAGTTCTTCTGGAGAAGGTTGATTAGCCATTTGCTCACATCTCGCTTTATCTAAACTCACATCGCGAGACAGATTCTAACAAAACATTAACACCGGAGTGCGAACTTTTGTTCTAAACTTGATCCTTGCGAAATGGCAGCCTGCAATTCGTGATCAGAATCACGTTTTTATCTTGATTGCCCTTTAAAATTCGGGCCGCCGACCCCATGTGGTTTCAAGCCCAAAGGAAGAGTGAGGCGAGTCAGTTGCGCAAAGCTTAGGCAGCAGATTGATTTGTCGCAATGATTGACACGATTCCGCTTGACGCTGCGTAAGGTTTTTGTAATTTTACAGGCAACCTTTTATTCACTAACAAATAGCTGGTGGAATATATGACTATCAAAGTAGGTATCAACGGTTTTGGCCGTATCGGTCGCATTGTTTTCCGTGCTGCTCAAGAACGCTCTGACATCGAGATCGTTGCAATCAACGACCTGTTAGACGCTGACTACATGGCTTACATGCTGAAATATGACTCCACTCACGGCCGTTTCAACGGTACCGTTGAAGTGAAAGACGGTCATCTGATCGTAAACGGTAAAAAAATCCGTGTTACCGCTGAACGTGATCCGGCTAACCTGAAATGGGACGAAGTTGGTGTTGACGTAGTAGCTGAAGCTACTGGCCTGTTCCTGACAGATGAAACCGCTCGTAAGCACATCACTGCTGGCGCGAAAAAAGTGGTTCTGACTGGTCCGTCCAAAGATAACACTCCGATGTTTGTTAAAGGCGCTAACTTTGACAAATACGAAGGTCAGGACATCGTTTCTAACGCTTCCTGCACCACTAACTGCCTGGCTCCGCTGGCTAAAGTTATCAACGACAACTTCGGCATCATCGAAGGTCTGATGACTACTGTTCACGCGACCACCGCTACTCAGAAAACCGTTGACGGCCCGTCTCACAAAGACTGGCGCGGCGGCCGCGGCGCATCCCAGAACATCATCCCGTCCTCTACCGGCGCTGCTAAAGCTGTAGGTAAAGTACTGCCAGAACTGAACGGCAAACTGACTGGTATGGCGTTCCGCGTTCCTACCCCGAACGTATCCGTTGTTGACCTGACCGTTCGTCTGGAAAAAGCTGCTTCTTACGAAGAAATTAAGAAAGCAATCAAAGCTGCTTCCGAAGGCCCGATGAAAGGCGTTCTGGGTTACACCGAAGACGACGTAGTATCTACCGATTTCAACGGTGAAGTTTGCACTTCCGTGTTCGATGCTAAAGCAGGTATCGCACTGAACGACAACTTCGTGAAACTGGTATCCTGGTACGACAACGAAACCGGCTACTCCAACAAAGTTCTGGATCTGATTGCTCACATCTCCAAATAAGTTGAGATGAAACAGTAATCTGTAAGAGCGACTACGGTCGCTCTTTTTTTTGCCTGAAGAAAGGATTGCGTAATGATTAATAAAATTTTTGCACTTCCGGTAGTCGAACAAATTGCCCCGGTACTCTCCCGCCGTCAGCTTGATGAGCTTGAGGTCATTGTTGTCGATCACCCGCAGGTTAAAGCCTCTTTTGCGCTGCAGGGCGCACATCTTCTTTCCTGGAAACCAAACGGTGAAGAAGAAGTCCTGTGGTTAAGTAACAATACGCCGTTTAAAACCGGTGTTGCGCTGCGTGGCGGCGTACCGATTTGCTGGCCGTGGTTTGGCCCTGCCGCTCAGCCAGGCCTGCCGTCTCATGGTTTTGCACGTAACCTGCCCTGGACGCTGAAGGCGCATAACGAAGACGAGAAAGGTGTCGTACTGACGTTCGAACTGCAAAGCAGCGCTGAAACGCGTCAGCTTTGGCCGCACGAGTTCTGCCTGCTGGCCCGTTTCAAAGTGGGCGCCACCTGCGAGATGGAGCTGGAAGCGCACGGTGAGTTTGAAACCACCTCCGCGCTGCATACCTATTTCAATGTGGGTGATATTGCGGCGGTAAAAGTCAGCGGTCTTGGCGATCGTCTGATCGATAAAGTGAATAATGCCAAAGAAGACGTACTGGCTGATGGTATCCAGACCTTCCCGGACCGTACCGATCGTGTCTATCTGAATCCGGAAGCGTGCAGCGTCATTCATGATGATGCGCTGAATCGCAATATTGATGTAATCCACCACCACCATCTGAATGTCGTGGGCTGGAACCCAGGCCCGGCGCTGTCTGTCAGCATGGGCGACATGCCGGATGACGGTTACAAAACATTTGTTTGCGTAGAAACGGCTTACGCCACGGCACCGCAGAAAACCACCGAAGAAAAACCGTCTCGTCTGGCACAAACGATTCGTGTTGCTAAGCGCTAAGATCGTGTCAGTTGCCTGATAGTGTTTGCGCCATCAGGCAACTCAGCGCGCCATGCGGCAAATCAGACCATATCCAGCGCCGTTTTACCTTTTGGCGCCGGATATGCCTTATCTAACTGCGTCAGCTCATCGGCAGAGAGCGTTATCTCCAGTGCTGCGGCATTCTGTTCGACATGCGCCACATTCGCGGCTTTCGGAATGGCTATCACCCCCGAAAGACGAATAACCCATGCCAGTAAAATCTGCGCAGCGCTGGCATTGTGGGCGCGCGCAATGTCATTGACCACTGGGTTAGAAAGCAAGTCCCCCCGTAGCCGCCCTGCCTGAGCCAGCGGACTGTAGGCCATAACCGGCATCTGCTGTTGCTGGCACCATGGCAGTAAATCATATTCAATGCCGCGTGATGCTAAATGATAGAGCACCTGATTAGTTGCACAGTGTCGTCCACCTGCAACCTGCCATAATGCCTGCATATCATCGTAATCAAGATTAGAGACGCCCCAGCGGCGGATTTTGCCCTGCGCAATAAGCGTTTCCATAGCGTCAACGGTCTCAGCAAATGAAAAGTCTCCCGTCCAGTGCAACAAATAGAGATCCAGATAATCGGTTTTCAAACGACGCAGGCTGGCTTCGCAGGCGGCAATCGCTTTCTTGCCCGCGGCATTCCATGGGTAAACCTTCGAAACTAAAAAAGCGCTATCACGCCGACCTGACAGCGCCTCGCCAACAACCTCTTCCGCTGCACCATCTGCGTACATTTCGGCTGTATCAATCAATCGCAGGCCAAGATCCAGCCCAGCCCGTAACGCGGCGACTTCATCCCGACGTCGGGCTGAATCCTCACCCATGTACCATGTTCCCTGCCCAATCGCAGGAAGCGATACCTGCTCCGTAAACATCACCTGTTTCGCTGTCATCGCACCCTCCTGTGTTAATGCACCACAGTAAAGCAAAACAACAGACATGTGTCCTGTTATGGTGCACAAATTGCACCATCATAGTTTGGCGTGTGGGCCGTTAATACGATTAAAGTCAAAGGCCCGGGATCTGATGCAGATCCCGGGCCTAAATAATGCAAAATTTTCACTACTCAGCGCTTATTTCAACCGACCTAAATATTTGCCCTCTTTCATGGCGTTAATTTTTCCTTTTTTATAGACAATGACGGAAATCAAACCCGCACTGTAAGTTTGTGCATCGGCATTATTTTCATCATTTGCCGCAGGGTTGCCATTAATATATGCAATACCATCAGCGCCACGTGTAAAGTCCACGCCCAGCTTATTCACATGCACGGATGTGGTTTTGCTGGCGTGCACCGGGGCATTAGCGTCGCTGATCTGAGTTTTGTGTTCATGCTGTAATTGCTGACGATATGCTTCGCTGATAGCATAAGCAGGCGCAGCAGATGAAACCACCAGCGCAGCGATAATAATCAATTTCTTCATGAGTTAAACCTTAGTATTTATCGTGTTTGTGGTGATGGTCGGAATGGGTGCCATCAGAGCTATACAGATTTTGCGCGTTTTCCAGGGCCTGTTTTTCAGCCGCGGCATTGATTGTCGCCTGACGGTTTTGTTCGGCGATGTAGCAGGCATCGCGGCTGATCCCTTTGTTTTCGCATGCACTCATGCGTGAAGCCTCGCTGGTGCATCCAGCCAGGACCCCGCCCATCACAGCTATCATGATTAACTTTTTCATTATTTATACCAGGTTTTTACTCAAGATATCCCCGTGACATATTTAAGGCCTTACCACGAGAGTTGCTATCACTACTTTTATAGTTTAATGAATATCGGCAATAGGATATTTAATGTCAATTTTAATTTTTTCAGACAAATACCTAAAGTATGTAAAATAAAAACAAATGATTAATTTTTATTTTTTCACCTGAAAGTTAACATTCAAAATAAGCACAAATAGTTATCAGTTATCTTTATGCCACTTGAGAATAAATACCCCGCGCATCGCGACACAATAAACCACAGTATTATCAATAAATTATGAACCCAGAAAGCGACAGCCCACAACAATAAATCATTAAGGCATGACGATATTACCTCATGAAAAAAAACAATAGCTATCAGGCTAATCAAATGAGAGGTTTATTTTTAGTAACGGCAAAAGAAATACCTGGTTAAATAATCGTTGCGGCCAGGCGAAACATAAAACCACTATAAAAATGCAATCTCATGTTTTAGATCAATATTCATCCCCACGAAGCATAAAAAAGCCCGCATCTCTGCAGGCTTGTATTTGACACGCAATAGCATCAGAACTTGTAGGTCACACCCACCGAGAAGATGCCAGACCAGGATTTATCGACCATCGGGCTATCCTTCACTTCATCACTCAAACGCACATAACGGCCAGTGCCGTATACGTTCCAGTTGCCAAGGAAGTTATAGCTTGCAGTCAACTCCAGGTATGGATCCCATCCATCGTCAGCGCTGTAGCTTTTCAGACCACTGCGGCGAGACTCGTGATTGGACACGCCATAATAATAGTCGTTGTAGTTTTCGCTGCTGTACTGCACACCGATACCCGGCGTCAAAGTCAGCGCACCGTTAGTGTAACGGTAGAGCCAGGCCAGATCCCAGATAAAGCCGTTGCTATTATCCAGGGTATCACCCGCCAGAGCGGTACGCAGGAAACCATACTGGGTGTTATGTACATACGAGAGGCCAGCCATCAGGCTGCTTTTACGCTTGTCGAGTTGGCGCAAAGCATGGCTGTCGCTGTCACCCGGCTTGAAATGCGTCGGATCATAGTACGCCATGATGGAGAGCTTATCTGCCGTATCATTCCACAGATAGTAGCCGCCACCCAGACCGTGGAACCAGACGTTATCGCCTTCATAGGTGACAACCGGAACGGGATAAACATCGCGGTCATACTGTTTGTACGGGCTGTTAATCACGCCGACACCTGCACCAACAGTCCACTGACTTTCCGCGTGTGCGGTGCTAACTGCGGTTGCGGCAAGCACGCCAAGTGCCAGAAGTTTGAGTTTGGTCACAATCCATAATTCCTTATTCAAATGTGTAGCGGTCAAAGTGTAACCGCCAATACGCTTCAGCCCAACTATTTTACGTATTAGTCCAGGAATGTAACCCCCTAATTTCTCAGCGAGTGATGACATTTTGCTTGCAGGATGGTGAACACCACATGAATCCCGCCCCATTTCTTTACATAAGATGTGCTTTTTTTGCTGATGAGTTATTGATATGCCATTGAAATTCATTTGCGCACCCAGGCAAGTTTTGCAAATGCCATCTACGCTTAATTTTAGAAGGTGTATCACCGAATACGTTGATCTCCTGACCATCAAAATGGCATGAGAGTTGCTTATTTCTTCAGCAGCGACGTCGTTCAGTTTACCTCTTCAGGGGCCTCTACTATTCATATGAACGGCTCTTAACATGTGCTAAAAAACGAAAGGACGGCATACCATGAATATATTCGATCACTATCGCCAGCGTTACGAAGCTGCCAAGGACGAAGAGTTCACGCTGCAGGAGTTTCTTACCACTTGTCGGCAAGATCGCAGTGCTTATGCCAACGCGGCAGAGCGGCTATTAATGGCTATTGGTGAGCCTGTCATGGTTGACACTGCCCACGAACCTCGTCTTTCTCGACTCTTTTCGAATCGGGTAATTGCACGCTATCCCGCTTTCGAAGAGTTTTACGGCATGGAAGACGCCATTGAGCAGATTGTTTCTTATTTGAAACATGCGGCTCAGGGGTTAGAAGAGAAGAAACAGATTCTGTATCTGTTGGGGCCTGTGGGAGGGGGGAAATCATCTCTCGCTGAGCGACTCAAGTCGCTGATGCAGAGAGTTCCGATTTATGTCCTGAGCGCCAATGGCGAACGTAGCCCGGTTAACGATCATCCGTTGTGCCTGTTTAATCCACAGGAAGATGCGCAGATCCTGGAAAAAGAGTATGGGATCCCGCGTCGCTACCTCGGGACGATCATGTCGCCATGGGCGGCGAAACGCCTGCACGAATTTGGCGGGGATATTACAAAATTCCGCGTCGTCAAAGTCTGGCCGTCTATTCTGGAGCAGATCGCTATCGCCAAAACAGAACCTGGCGATGAAAACAACCAGGATATCTCTGCGCTGGTCGGGAAAGTGGATATTCGTAAACTCGAACACCACGCCCAGAACGATCCTGATGCCTACGGTTACTCGGGGGCGTTGTGCCGCGCTAACCAGGGGATTATGGAGTTCGTAGAGATGTTTAAAGCACCGATTAAAGTGCTGCATCCTCTGCTGACCGCCACCCAGGAAGGAAACTACAACGGGACGGAAGGTATCTCTGCCCTGCCGTTTAACGGAATTATTCTTGCCCACTCGAACGAGTCTGAATGGGTGACGTTCCGCAACAACAAAAACAATGAGGCGTTCCTTGACCGTGTTTACATTGTCAAAGTGCCTTATTGCTTGCGGATCTCCGAAGAGATCAAAATTTACGAGAAATTGCTTAATCACAGTGAGCTGACCCATGCGCCTTGCGCGCCAGGCACGCTGGAAACGCTCTCCCGTTTCACCATTCTTTCTCGTCTGAAAGAACCTGAGAACTCGAGCATTTACTCGAAGATGCGCGTTTACGATGGCGAAAGTCTGAAAGATACCGATCCAAAAGCGAAATCCTATCAAGAGTATCGGGATTACGCCGGGGTCGATGAGGGAATGAACGGTCTGTCCACGCGTTTCGCGTTTAAGATCCTCTCTCGCGTCTTTAACTTTGATCATGCCGAAGTCGCAGCGAACCCGGTGCATCTGTTCTACGTCCTGGAACAGCAAATCGAGCGTGAACAGTTCCCTCAGGAGCAGGCAGAACGTTATCTTGAGTTCCTGAAAGGCTACCTGATCCCTAAATATGCTGAATTTATTGGCAAAGAGATTCAGACAGCTTATCTCGAATCCTATTCCGAATACGGACAGAACATTTTCGACCGTTACGTCACCTACGCGGATTTCTGGATTCAGGATCAGGAGTACCGCGACCCGGATACCGGTCAACTGTTCGATCGCGAGTCGCTGAACGCAGAGCTGGAAAAAATTGAGAAGCCGGCGGGTATCAGTAACCCGAAAGACTTCCGTAACGAGATCGTCAACTTTGTTCTGCGCGCCAGAGCGAATAACAGCGGTCGCAATCCAAACTGGACCAGTTACGAAAAACTGCGCACGGTGATAGAGAAGAAAATGTTCTCCAATACCGAGGAGTTGCTGCCGGTTATTTCGTTCAACGCCAAAACCTCGACTGACGAGCAGAAAAAACACGACGATTTTGTCGACCGTATGATGGAAAAAGGCTACACGCGTAAACAGGTGCGTTTACTGTGCGAATGGTATTTGCGCGTACGTAAATCGTCTTAAGAGCATAAATGGCCCGGAAAATTTATCCGTTTACCGGGCCAAAATTTCTTCTGTACGCGAAATCATTCAAGAGGTATCAAGGCGGCAAATGAGTGAATTCCCAGGAGCGTACATAAGTACGTGACTGGGTGAGCGAATGCAGCCAACGCGGAGACAACTTGAAGGATGAAGCGTAAGTTGGCAAATGCAGTACGGGGGGCTTATGACCTGGTTTATTGACCGGCGTCTTAACGGCAAAAACAAGAGCACGGTAAACCGCCAGCGCTTCTTACGCCGTTATAAATCGCAAATTAAACAGTCGATCTCCGAGGCCATTAACAAGCGTTCGGTGACTGATGTGGATAGCGGCGAATCTGTCTCTATTCCGACTGATGATATTAGCGAACCGATGTTCCATCAGGGGCGCGGTGGCTTGCGCCATCGTGTGCATCCGGGTAATGACCATTTTGTGCAGAATGACCGTATTGAACGTCCACAGGGCGGAGGCGGCGGTTCGGGAAGCGGACAAGGCCAGGCGAGTCAGGATGGCGAGGGTCAGGATGAATTCGTCTTCCAGATTTCTAAAGATGAATATCTCGATCTGCTTTTCGAAGATTTAGCACTGCCAAACCTTAAACAGAATCAGCAGCGTCAGCTAACGGAGTACAAAACGCACCGGGCTGGTTTTACCTCTAACGGTGTGCCGGCCAACATCAGCGTGGTGCGCTCCCTGCAAAATTCACTGGCGCGTCGCACGGCAATGACGGCAGGTAAGCGTCGCGAACTGCATGCGCTCGAAGCAGATCTTGAGACCATCGCGAAAAGTGAACCGGCTCAGTTGCTGGAAGAAGAACGGTTACGCAAAGAAATTGCCGAACTACGGGCAAAAATCGAACGCGTGCCGTTTATCGACACCTTTGACTTACGCTACAAGAATTATGAAAAACGGCCCGATCCTTCCAGCCAGGCGGTGATGTTCTGTCTGATGGACGTCTCCGGTTCGATGGATCAGTCGACCAAAGATATGGCAAAGCGTTTTTATATTCTGCTGTACCTGTTCTTAAGCCGCACCTATAAGAACGTGGAAGTGGTTTATATTCGCCACCACACCCAGGCGAAAGAGGTAGATGAGCATGAGTTCTTCTACTCTCAGGAAACCGGGGGAACTATTGTCTCCAGCGCGCTGAAGTTAATGGATGAAGTGGTGAAAGACCGCTACGACCCTGCTCAGTGGAATATCTATGCCGCGCAGGCGTCGGATGGTGATAACTGGGCGGATGATTCACCGTTGTGTCATGAGATTCTGGCGAAAAAACTGTTGCCGGTAGTGCGATATTACAGCTATATCGAAATTACCCGCCGCGCGCACCAGACCTTATGGCGTGAATATGAACATCTGCAATCAACCTTTGAAAATTTTGCGATGCAGCATATCCGCGATCAGGATGATATTTATCCGGTATTCCGCGAACTGTTTCATAAGCAAAGTACCACCAGCAATAATTAAGTAACCACTTTCGGCCGAGGCTCAGGCTTCGGCTGATTACATTACCCTGTATCATGATCGTGACATTTTGCAATGGTTTATCCCGCCGCTTCGTTAGAGCGAATGTGGAGCATGTGGTAAAATCGCATCTCTAACCTATGGGCTGTAATTCATTATGAAGTTGCATCATAAAGCGCTCAGGCTCTTTATCTCAGTCAGCGTTGTTGTTTTGACATCTTCTTTTTTAGTTTATGAACTCATTGCCAGCGATAAGGCAATGAATGCCTATATGCGCTATATCAATGAGAAAGCCGACTCCTCCTTTCTCTATGATAAGTACACCAATCAGAGTATTGCAGCCCATCTGATGCGCACATTTTCATCCCCTAAGGAACCCCCATCTATCGAACAACAAAAAGCGTTCTGCGATGCTTTCGATAGCGTTAACGGTACACATGGGCTCAATCTCACAGCGCATAATTATCTGCCATTACACGGTACGTTGCAGACCACCTCTACGAAATGTAGCGGGCAACTTGAAGACGTATTCCTGTTACCCTCTTTTGACCGGGCGGTGAACGTCAATCGCCTGCAAAAGGATTATGGGCAGGGATTAGGGACGCTGGAGTATAAATTTCGCTACTACGTCGATCTGAAAAATAACTACGTCTATTTCTATGACCTGATCGACTCACGGAAATTTGCAATACACAACTGGACATTTTTGCAAAAAGGCTCGCTGGGAATCGATCAGAATGATATTGACGGTATTTTCACTGGTCGTACGGTGATCTCCAGTATTTATGAGGATAACCTGACCGAGAAAAAGGTGATGAGCTTTTTAACGCCGGTCTACTATGCCGGTAAGCTAAAAGGCGTGGTGATGGTGGATATTAACAAAGAAAATTTAAAAAATATCTTTTATACCAGCGATCGCCCTCTCGTCTGGCGTTTTCTTAACGTGACGCTCTCGGATATCAGCTCAGGAAAAGAGATTATTGTTCACCAAAGTGAGACCCATTTATTCCGCTACGTTCACTACGAGAAGGACATCCCTGGCGGCATACGCGTCACGTTATCTCTTGATTTTATGTACTTTATTGTCTCATCATGGAAAATATTCGCCTTTTATCTTCTGGCAACGATATTGCTGCTGAATATGGTCAGAACTCATTTTCGGTTGTATCACAACGTCACGCGGGAAAATATCAGCGATGCGATGACCGGACTCTATAACCGTAAAATTTTGACGCCGATGCTCGAACAGCGTTTGCAGCAGTTGGTGAACACGGGAACCCTCGTGACCTTTATCGCCATTGATTGCGATAAGCTTAAAGTGATTAATGACACATTGGGGCATAAGGAAGGCGATCGCATTATCACCCTTCTGGCTAAAGCCATTCAAACCTCGATTCGCAAAAGCGACTATGCCATCCGACTCGGCGGGGATGAATTTTGCATTATCCTCATCAATCATCCCAGTGAATTAACGCACCGCGTGCTGGAACGGATTCGCTACAACTTACAAATTATTGCGCAAGATATATCAATCAGCTTCTCTGCCGGGATTTATAATATGCAGCCAAACGACACCATTGATGATGCTTACAAAGCATCGGATGCCCAACTCTATCTGAACAAACAGAAAAAACGCACCGATGCGTAATCATTTTTCAGCCAGGATTTTCATTGTTGTACCAGGAGCAAGTCATGACGGAAGTGAACAAAGGTAACGCAACGCATCAGCGTTTAATTTCGTTATTATCAGAACAAGGCGCGACGTATCGCGTGGTTAGCCATGAAGCCGTCGGCAAATGTGAAGCGGTCTCTGAAATTCGCGGTACTGCACTGGGCCAGGGCGCAAAAGCGCTGGTCTGTAAAGTAAAGGGTAACGGCGTTAATCAGCATGTTCTGGCGATTCTCTCTGCCGACCAGCAGGCCGACCTGAGCCTGTTGGCCGGCCATATCGGCGGGTTGAGAGCGTCGCTCGCCAGCCCGGCGGAAGTCGATGAACTGACGGGTTGCGTATTTGGCGCCATCCCACCATTTAGTTTCCATCCGAATCTCAAACTGGTCGCCGATCCGCTGTTGTTTGAACGTTTTACTGAAATTGCGTTCAATGCCGGAATGCTGGAAAAATCCGTGATCATGGATACTGCTGATTACCTGCGAATTGCACAACCGGAATTAATTTCGTTCCGCCGCGTTCAATAACAGCCGAGTTAGCAGCAAATAACGCCGCATCGTGCATTAGCTCAAAAAAATCATAATTATTAAATAAAGCCTGTTCCGTCACGCGTTTACGCGTACAGTAAGCAGGCTTATTTTTTCTTTTGGCAAGGAAACTACGATGTTTGATGTCACTCTGCTGATCCTCCTCGGACTGGCAGCTCTGGGCTTTGTCAGCCACAACACCACTGTCGCTGTTTCAATTCTGGTGCTGATCATCGTCCGTGTAACCCCTCTGAATACGTTCTTTCCGTGGATTGAAAAACAGGGACTGACCATCGGGATTATTATTCTGACTATCGGCGTAATGGCACCGATCGCCAGCGGAACGCTACCGCCCTCCACGCTCATTCACTCCTTTGTAAACTGGAAATCACTGGTCGCGATTGCCGTCGGCGTGGTTGTCTCCTGGCTTGGCGGGCGCGGCGTCACGTTGATGGGCAGCCAGCCCCAGCTTGTGGCCGGTTTACTGGTCGGTACGGTGCTGGGCGTGGCGCTGTTTCGCGGCGTACCGGTGGGGCCGCTTATTGCGGCAGGTCTGGTCTCGTTGATTGTTGGGAAGCAGTAGCAAGTCAGCTCAGATAACGGCCTGGGGTCTGCCCCAGGCCTTTTTTGAACATCGTGATAAATGCGGTGGTTGAATCATAACCGAGCATTTGCGCGACCTGCTGCACATTATGACCATCGATCAGCGCCTGCAGCGCCAGAATCAACTGCAGCTGATGACGCCAGCGGCGAAAGCTCAATCCCGTTTCCTTGACGACCAGCCGGGCAAGGTTGCGCTCACTCATCGCAAATACGTCGGCCCACTGCCCCAGCGTCTGCCATTGGGCAGGCTCTCGCGCCATTGTCGCGACCATTCTGCGGATTTTCGGATGATCGGAAACCGGTAACTGCAGTTGCTCCTGCGGCTGCTGCGGGAGTTCATCAAACAACACCTGCGTCAGTCGCTGAGTTGACGGTTCCAGTCGTTGGTCGTCCGTTTTCGACGCCAGCGAGAGAATGAGCTCCCGGCACAAGGGAGATATCTTTAGCGTACAACAACGCTCAGGCATCACGACGGCATGAGGTTCAATAAACAAGAAACACAATTGTGCGCCTACGGTTACATGGTTACTGTGCGGGATTTCACCAGGGATCCACACCGCATATTGGGGAGGCACCATCCACATGCCATTTTCGACCTCGCAGGTAATCGCGCCATGCAAAGCCAGAATCAACTGCCCCTTACGATGCTGATGCAGCGGACTAAAGAGTTCATCTTTCCGGGCCTGAATGCAGAACGCCACCGCGGCATCATGGTGAAGGTCAGGTTCATACCCATCCAATCTTAGTCCCAACATAAGAATGTCCGATTTTAGCGATAAACTGTCATTTTAGCTTGATTCACTCATGGCGTAAAAACGCTAAGGTATCGCCTCGCCTGACAAGATGAGAAAAAAATGATAAATACGCCTTCCTCCCGCGGTAAAAACGCTGCTTTGCTGATCGCGGGTATCCTGATGATTGCCACCACGCTGCGCGTTACCTTTACCGGCGCCGCCCCGCTGTTAGATGCAATTCGTGCCGACTACGGTCTGAGCACTGCCCAAACGGGACTGTTGACCACCCTTCCGCTGCTGGCCTTCGCGCTGGTATCCCCTCTGGCCGCAGCCGTTGCGCGCCGCTGGGGCATCGAACGCAGCCTGTTTGCCGCTATGCTGCTGATTTGCGCAGGTATTACGATACGCTCGCTGCCCTCACCGGAATTGCTGTTTAGCGGCACCGCTATCATCGGGTGCGGAATCGCCCTGGGAAATGTCCTGTTGCCAGGGCTGATTAAGCGTGATTATGCCCAGCATGTGGCAAAACTTACTGGCGCTTACTCGCTGACCATGGGCGCAGCGGCGGCGCTGGGTTCAGCCATGGTTGTTCCGCTGGCGTTAAATGGATTTGGCTGGCGCGGCGCACTGATGGTACTGATGGTTTTTCCGCTGCTGGCGCTGGTTATCTGGTTACCCCAATGTCGTCAGACGGGCAATGCCAGCTTGAGTAACTCACGCGCATTACATTCCCGTGCTATCTGGCGCTCCAGCCTCGCCTGGCAGGTGACCCTGTTTCTGGGAATCAACTCGCTTATCTATTACGTGATCATCGGCTGGTTACCCGCCATTTTAATCAGCCACGGCTACAGCGAGGCGCAGGCCGGTTCGTTGCACGGTTTGCTGCAACTGGCGACCGCCGCGCCAGGGTTATTGATTCCCCTCGTCCTGAACAGATTTAAGGATCAGCGTGCCATCGCCGCCCTGGTTTCAGTAATGTGCGCCATTGGCGCGGCGGGATTCGCCATAATGCCCGACCAGGCTTTACTGTGGACCATTCTGTTTGGCTTTGGCTCAGGTGCGACCATGATCCTCGGCTTGACCTTCATTGGCCTGCGCGCAAGTTCCGCACATCAGGCCGCGGCGTTGTCCGGAATGGCGCAGTCTGTCGGCTATTTACTGGCCGCCTGCGGGCCGCCCTTGATGGGTAAAATTCACGACCTCAACGGTAGCTGGCTGATTCCATTAGCGGGTGTCGCCGCGTTAGCGATGCTGATGGCCGTGTTTGGTCTGTGCGCTGGGCGCGATCGGGAGATCGCGAACGCATAATGTAGCGGGCAGGTTAGCTAACCTCCTGCCCGGCATTTTATCCCCGCGCGGCGCGGAGCATCGCCTGGACTAACGGCACGGGTTTTCCCGCCAGCGCGCCACGTTCATGCTGAAAGAGTGTGCCAACAAAGAAAGGATGCGTTACCAGTTCAATGGCGCGAATATCCCCGGCGTCATCCCAACCGGTCACCCGGAGATCGCCGCTCTCAAGCTCGGTGGCAAAAGCGTCCGACACACCATAGTTGCAGTGATACCCCTCCGTGATAGCATCGCGTCCATAGGCTTTCGCAATCAGCGTATTGGCCCGGAGCTCAATATCATCCGTTTTTTCAACCAACGAGCAGGTCAACGGCGCGATCACCATTCGCCCAGCGGTATCCGTTTCAGCATGCGCGGCATCACTCCAGCCCAGCACGTTTCGGGCATACTCCAGTATGGCGTGTTGGAAACCACCACAGGTGCCTAAAAATGGAATGCTGTTCTCACGTGCGTAGCGTATCGCAATCAGCGCCCCTTCCGGGTGTCGATAGGGGCTGCCTGGCACGACCCAGATGGCATCATAGCCAATCAGATCTTCGCAGCTGTTGATATCGGAAGTGGTTAGCCAGTCATAATCAGCCACCAACTCCAGCACGGCAGCAGCATCATCAATGGCAAGGGGAATCGCCTGGTGCGCCACAATATCGGGGTTGTAATCGCCCACCAGCGCAATGCGAAGCGTATCTTTTATCGGGGAAATGTCCATTAAGGTTTCCTTATGTCCAGACAATAAGGGACAACATAAGGAGCCTCAGCCTACCGACTTTTCATCGGTATCACAATCCCTTAAATTGGGAGTCCAGGCTGGCAAAATGCTATAATGGTCACGTTTTAGGATCTTATTTAACCGTCATAAAAATGATGCTAAATACCAACGCGGCGGCTTAATGGAGCGGATGAAAAGATGAATATTCAGTGTAAACGCGTGTATGACCCGGCAGAAACAAGCGATGGTTATCGCGTTCTGGTCGATCGGTTGTGGCCACGGGGGATAAAAAAGACCGACCTTGCTTTCAATGAATGGAATAAAGCGCTGACGCCGTCATCAGATTTACGTAAAGCATTCCACGCAGAGCTGATTGATTTTTCTCACTTCTCCCAGCAGTACCGTAGCGAACTGGCCCAACAGCAGCAGGAAGGGAAGCGCCTCGCAGAGATTGCCCGGCAGCAAACCTTAACGCTACTGTATGCGGCGAAGAATACTCAGCAAAACCACGCGCTGGTGCTGGCTGAATGGCTACGTCAATGCTAACAGCGGATCACTTCCCCGCTGCCGGATGATCTCTACGCCAGAGTTCCCATTCATCTATTACTTCCCCTCCGGGGAGTTTGCAGTCAGACCTTACCCCTTGCGGAGTCTGCACCGTAATCAGCGAGCCGCCCTTTTGTTCGCAATACACCGATGCCGGATTCGCCATGCCAATTTTCGGTGGCATTGGCGCTTCCGGTTGTGGGGCACTACACCCTGCCAGCACCAGCATGCCGGGCAAAATAACAGACGCCAGTTTCATATCAACTCCTGCTAAGAACGTTATCCGGCAAGATTACCCCGACTCCTCATATATCTCCATGTTTTACCACCGGGCTTCAATTTTATGTTTACATTTTAACCGGGAGCACGTGTTTCATCTTTCACCTTGATGTTCTATCATGCGGGCAACGCCAGCCTTGTCATTACTCAGGAGTATTTACACCTCATGTCGGACATGATCCTCGCCAGAGTCTCACAATCCTTAGCCACGGAGCAGTCTGTTGAGAGTCTGGTTCGGCAACTTCTGGAGATGCTGGAGGTGGTGACAGAGATGGAATCAACCTATTTAACCAAGGTCGATTTAGATGCTCGCCTGCAGCATATTTTGTACGCGCGCAATAGCAAACAAATGCAGATCCCGGAAGGGCTGTCCGTCCCGTGGGATGAGACGCTATGCAAACGCGCCATCGAAGATAACTGTCTGTATAGCGACAACGTGCCCGCACGCTGGCCGGAATGCAGCGCAGCCCGCGCGCTGGAAATCACTACGTTTCTCAGCACGCCTGTTCATCTTCCGGACGGAACGTTTTACGGTACGCTCTGCGCCACCAGTCGCCGCCAGCAGGCATTGAGCGAGCGAGGTGAACAGGTGCTGAATCTGTTTGCCGGCCTGATCGCCCAGTCTATTCAAAAAGAGTCGCTGGTCGCTCAGTTACGCGAAGCCAACGCCGCGCTGATTGCGTATTCCTACACCGATGCGCTGACCGGGTTACCGAACCGGCGCTCGATTTTTGAAAATGTTGAAACCCTATTTTCGCTTGCCCGACATCTCCGGCAGAAGGTCGTCGTTGCCTATATTGATTTGGATGATTTCAAACTGATTAATGACCGCTTTGGTCATGAAGTTGGCGACCAGTTCCTGATCCAGATCGGACAGCGCCTGCTCCACGAATGCAGCGACAATGATATCCTTGGTCGACTGGGCGGCGACGAATTTTTAGTCGTTAGCCTGTCGCCGGAAGATGAAAGCGATCGGTGTGAGCGCCTGCAAAAGGTGAAAAATCAGCTGCAACAGCGCATTTGCGGCGACTATCACTTGGGCAGCGTCCATCTGTTTTATCCTGGCGCCAGCCTGGGCGTGGTGGAAATTGATCCGCATGAGACCGATGTAAACTGTGCGCTCCACATGGCAGACAGCGCAATGTACAAAGATAAAAAGCGACAGGATAAAACCACTTTTGTCGTACATTAAGCCCTGCTATGCTGGCTCGTCTTTAAATAACTCTGGCAGATAATCCTATGCGACTCGGTATTATTTTCCCCGTCATTATTTTTATTTCCGCTGTCGTTTTCTTATCCTGGTTTTTTGTTGGCGGCTACGCTGCGCCGGGTGCATAACGATGAAAAAAACAACGCTCATAATGATTGGCGTGGCTATCATCGTGGTTCTGGGAACGGAACTGGGCTGGTGGTAACTAATAAAAAGGCCACATATCAGTGGCCTTTCCTCTCTGTATATTGAGTTAGCTTTTGATCTTTCTGTAGATAAACAGCACCACGATCGCGCCGATAACCGCTACGACGAAACTGCCGAAGTTGAAACCATCAACTTTGCCAAAGCCAAAGAAGGTACTGATCCAGCCGCCAACCACCGCACCAACAACCCCCAGGATAATGGTCATAAAGAATCCGCCGCCATCTTTACCCGGCATAATCCATTTTGCCAAAATCCCCGCGATAAGACCGAAAATCACCCATGAAATAATGCCCATTATTTTCCTCACTTATGTTTTCTAAGTTAACGATTGACTCGTTGTATAAAAGCATAGCATAGCGCTGAAAAATTATAATTTGTGATCGGCATCACCTGTAATTTTCATCTTTTTCTGATGTTTCATAGAGTTAGACCAACGACAAAAAGGTGATATTTATGACGCTTCTCGTCAATAGTGACGAATCGACAGTCATTCCTCTCTGCTCTCTGGGCAGCACCCCTTGCCAATGCTGGGTTTTCATTTTTGGCATGCTTTATGCTTTAACAACCCGTCACTACGACACATCGTAGCCCGTGATATCTATTCACGTGGCTTCGTCTACAATTCGCGCTATTTCAGCATTTAACAGGTCTGTTATTGATGAAAAAAATCACCAGTGTATGCCCATACTGTGGGGCCGGGTGCAAGCTCAAGCTTGTTGTTGAAAATAACAAAATCATCCGCGCCGAAGCCGCTGAGGGTGTAACGAACCAAAATCAGTTATGCCTGAAAGGCTATTATGGTTGGGACTTTCTGAACGACACCCGCCTTCTGACTCCCCGTCTGACTCGCCCGATGATCCGTTATGAAAAAGGTGGAAAATTCACTCCCGTTAGCTGGGATGAGGCCATTCGTTACACCGCTAAACGCTTATCTGAAATCAAAAATACCTATGGTCCTCGCGCCATCATGACGACAGGTTCCTCCCGGGGAACAGGCAATGAGACCAACTACGTGATGCAAAAATTCGCCCGTGGGGTGCTCAACACCAACAATGTCGACTGCTGTGCCCGCGTCTGTCACGGCCCTTCCGTTGCGGGTCTACAGGAAACGCTGGGCAATGGCGCAATGAGCAACTCCATCAGCGAGATTGAAAACTCAAAATGCCTGCTCATCTTTGGTTATAACTGCGCGGACTCACACCCCATAGTGGCCCGTCGGGTGATTAAAGCTCGTCAGAACGGCGCGAAAATCATTGTTTGCGACCCTCGCCGTATTGAAACCGCGCGTATCGCCGATCAGTATTTGCAGTTAAAAAATGGCTGCAACATGGCGCTGGTCAACGCTTTTGGCCATGTGCTTATTGAAGAGCAGCTTTACGATCGCGAGTACGTGCATAAACATGCCGAAGGTCTGGAAACATACTGGGAAACCGTTAAGGACTATGCCCCTGAAGCCGTAGAACATTTAACCGGCGTCCCTGCACAACAGGTTCGTCAGGCGATGCGTACATTTGCCGCGGCGCCATCGGCAACCGTGATGTGGGGGATGGGCGTCACGCAGTTTGGCCAGGCCGTTGATGTGGTGCGTGGACTGTCGAGCCTGGCCTTACTGACCGGGAATCTGGGACGTCCAAACGTCGGCGTTGGCCCGGTACGCGGGCAAAATAACGTGCAGGGCGCATGTGATATGGGCGTACTGCCTAACCAGTTTCCGGGGTATCAGGACGTGACCGATTTTGCCGTCAGGGAGAAATTCGCCACCGCCTGGGGGATTGACGTTAATCAGATGGATGACAAGGTCGGAACGCGCATCACCGAAGTTCCGCATCTGGCGATTGAGGGCAAAATAAAAGCCTACTACATCATGGGCGAAGATCCGCTGCAAACCGAGGCTGATTTGGGGCTGGTCCGGGAAGGATTTAACGCGCTCGATTTTATCGTCGTGCAGGATATCTTCATGACCAAAACGGCAGAGATGGCCGACGTCCTGTTGCCTGCAACATCATGGGGCGAACACGGTGGCGTCTTTACCTGCGCCGATCGTGGTTTCCAGCGTTTTGAGAAAGCGATTGAACCCCACGGGGATGTTAAACGTGACTGGGAAATTATCAGTCTGTTGGCCAGCGAAATGGGCTATCCGATGCAGTATCAAAATAATCAGCAAATCTGGGATGAGATGCGCGAACTGTGCCCGCTATTCTATGGCGTGACCTATGAGAAAATGGGTGAGATGGGCCATGTTCAGTGGCCTTGTCCGGATCTCGATCACCCGGGTACACCGTATCTTTACGCACACAGCCAGTTTGATACCGCGAATGGCAAAGGCAAACTGTTTGCCGCTCCGTGGCGCGCTCCTGCTGAAGTCCCTGATGAGAACTATCCGCTGGTATTGTGTACTGTGCGCGAGGTCGGACACTACTCCTGCCGCTCCATGACCGGCAACTGCGCGGCATTACAGGCGCTGGCTGATGAGCCAGGGTATGTTCAAATCAACACCGATGATGCAGAAAAACTGGGTATCCGTCATCGTGACCTGGTGTGGGTAAGCTCGCGCCGAGGCAAGGTCATCAGCCGTGCGGATGTCTCCGAGCGTATTAATGCCGGCACAGTGTATATGACCTATCAATGGTGGATTGGCGCGTGTAATGAGCTAACACAGGATAACCTTGATCCGATCTCGAAAACGCCGGAAACCAAATATTGTGCTGTCAAAATTGAGCACATTACCGATCAGGGATGGGCGGAGAAGTATGCCGCACAAACGTACAGCGAAATGAAATCACGCTTGTGCGAGGCCATTGCGTAAATTATCGCCCTGACCGCCTGAGTCTGGCCTTCCAGACTCAGGCCTTTTCCGACTACTTCGCCAGATGCGGTTCACTGAAGCAAACAGCGGCAGACTCATGCTGTTTATCCCGCTGCATAAAACCGAGGTTCATCAGAAACAATCCCACCATAAACGGCAGTTCGTACAATTCTTCAATCAAATCGCCGTAACTGGCGTTATGCAAAAAGACAGGCGCCAGCAGGCGATGATGCTCCACTGTATCGGAAATCAAAAATGCGCAGACGGTGATCGCCAGTAGCCACAGCGGTAGCGGTTCATTACGCAAGCGCCGGGCAATATCCTGGCGTAAGTGCTTCGACAGCAGGACCGGCAGAATAATCATCGCAATTAACACGACTGAGATAGCTCTGAACAGCAGTTTAGGATGCTCCGGGAAGTAATCACGGCCCCAACTGGTGCTTCGGCCCAGTAATACCAGCCACCATACCGCCGCCCAAAGCCAAAATTGCTTCTCGCCTGCAGGACGCGATAAAGGCCGGATGTAGCAGAAAGTAAATACAGCACCAAACAATAACCATAGCGCCTGGCCATTTTCAATCCATGTGACAACCGCGCCATTGAGCAGAGGAAGATGCCAGTTTGCGGTGAACGGGATCGCGACGAGGACCAGTCCAAGAATGAATGCGGATAATGTAAGTCGGGTATTCAATTTCATAAGCGCGAAGTTCTGTATTGTTACTATTTCACGATCATAACCCCTATGAATGTTCAACTATTAGCAAACGATGCGAATTTCTTAAGGTATTCTTAAGAAATCTTTTTCCGGACTGCGATCTATCCGGCGCAAATAAAAAACCGCCCTGCGTTATCAAAATGCAGGGCGGTTTTCAAGTTAAGAATCAATCAGTTCAAACGGTATCAGAAGTGAAAGCCCTACCATCCGCAGACTTCATGCTCATTTTCGGTATCGTATGAACGGACGGTATTGACCAGGTCTTTGACCACTTCTGCCGCGACATCCGGAACCAATAATGTCATCGGCGCTTCGGTCTCGTAATCAACAGACACACCGTTGCTGTTATTGGTTACTGTGACGGTATAGGTTGCTTTGCCCATGATTTACTCCTTGCCAGTGCGCACGACTTTTCGTTGATTTACACTCTCCATCAGTACTTCCGGGGCAACGAAAAAATCGATATTAAAGTAAGTGTCGTCGGTCATCACTTCGATGTTATGCCATTTTTCCGGCGGAAAAACGCCAAACTGACCGGCCTCAATAACCATCACCTCTACTGGCTCTGGGCTGTGTTCATCTGCGTAGCCGAGATATTTGACCGCCCCCTGCATAACTGACAGTCGAGGATAAACCCCGGCACGGGTGCCTTTATCAAGGTGGCGTTCGAAAATTCCGGCAGGTGCAGTTTGTTTGTTCCAGAACGGAGTTGAGCGTGTATGGATATGATTCTGTGGAATTTGAAGCATTTTTCTTCCCTTTTCCAGTCGACAACCAGCGAGTCTTATTGAACCGCTGCTGTGTACAGAGTACGCCTCAAAATATACATTTAAAATACCATTTATTGGTTATAACCATTAGCTGATATGTGTGGGGAAGAAAAGCTTAATATTGAAGCCCGCCATATTCAGCGGGCCAATGATTACGACTGAAGCGTCGCCAGACGGGCAGCAAAACCAACGAAAATCAGACCGATAAGGGAGTTACCCACCTTAGCCAACTTCTTCTTGGTACGAATGTACTGGGTCACAAACGCGCCGGAAAAAATAAGGAAACTCAGGTAGAAAAAGCTCACTATCTCAAGCGTTATAGCCAGAATAAAGAATGACAGTCCTGAGTGCGGCGCATTGACATCAATGAACTGCACGAAGAACGAAACATAAAACAGGATTGCTTTCGGATTAGTCAGGCTCAGAATTAAGGCGCGCTTAAAAATGGCGCCAAACGGGACTTCCTCAGCCGCGGCGTCGCTTGCCTTTGATTTCAGTGTGGCGTACAGGATCTTCGCACCGAGATACAGCAGATAAAAAGCGCCGAGATAACGAACGATATTAAATAAAACAGGCGTGGTTTTGATCAAGGCGGCAACACCGGCATAGGCCAAAAACATCAACACAGCATCACCGATAAACACACCGCTTGCGGCGAGATAACCGCCCTTCACTCCCCGACCAACGCTATTCTTCAACACAAATATCGTATTTGGCCCGGGAACCAGCACGATAAAAATAGCCCCCACCAGATATGTCCAGTAATTCAGAACTCCATACTCTGCAAACACGTTAACCTCTTCCTGAAAAAACACATGCACTTGCTGCAAGACAATATGCTAACGAATGCGCAGGGGGATGGAAAGAGAAGGTTGTTAATTAAAATACCCGCCACCGGCGGCGGGTATGTACCGTTAACTTAGGCCGGATTAATGGTGCAGCATCTCATCCACCACCTCTTCGCCTTTCAACTGATAAGGATAGTAGGTAGGCCAGTTCTCCATTTCTTCGAGCAAGGCTGCCTGCGAGGTATTTCCCATAAAAATATGGAAGTGGCTTGACTTGCGCGGAGCAATGATATGATCGCTGAACTGGACGTATTTAGGCGCTTTGCTATCAGCAGCTTTACACTCAAACAAATAACGTACACCTTTCTTGCCTGATTTATAGTGCAAGATTTTATATCCGGCATAATCGTATTTGCATGATGTAACCTGATTACCGGTATGAAATTCCATCACACCATTTTCAATGCCGATGGTGTCTACGTTAGTTGCATAGCCTTGACGGTAATAATCTTTAATCTGTTCTGCCGTTTTGCTTTTATCTTTCTCCGCTTTCTTTTTGAATACCGGATCAAGTTCGCCACTGACCAGATACGGATAGACAGATTGCCACATGCCATCCCAGTCAGTCAGCGCTCTGTTCTGTACCTGATCATCATCAAACACGCCTTCTGACGCCTTTTGTTCTGTTTCACTCATCGGAACACCATGTGAATGGTGACCGTGAGCCAAAACCTGACCACTGACCAAAATCATCCCCAGAGCGATTGCCAGTTTTTTAAAATGAATAGCCAAAATTTCACCCTCAAATCGTTTGCGAGTGAAATGTTATAATATAACATAACCATTTAATCAACATCGTAACTCACCGGAGCGGGGAAAATCACGGCGTGAGTAGCGCTCGCGTGCAAATCTGATCAAGCAGCGCCTGCTGATGGCTGATAATCAGCATGCCTAACGATCGACGCTGGCATTCTTCGAGCAGCAGCCCCCAGATATCTCTTTGAATGGAAGGATCGAGCTGGGCGGTAATCTCATCGGCAATAAGAAAACGGGTCCGCGGGTCCAGCGCGCGAAGTATGGCGATTCGCGCCAGTTCACCACCAGAAAGCTGTCCGGGGCGACGGGTTAGCCACTCCGGCTTGATATGCAGACGGATAAGGAGTTCCGCGCCGGGCCGCCAGGCGTCATAAACCGCATCGCCGGTGCTACGCCGTGGGTTAAAAGTTAAATCCGGATGCTGCGGTACCAGTTGCACCGGGCAATATTGATGCATCGGTAGCGGCTGGTCATCGATAAGAATGTCGCCCGAGGTCGGCTTTTGCCAGCCCGCCAGCACGCGCCCCAACGTCGTTTTGCCGGTTCCGCTGGGCGCACAAATCCCAATACGTTCACCGGGGTACAAAGAGAAAGAAAGGTTTTGCCACAGCACCTTCCCTCCCTGGCGAATCACGACATCACGACAGCACAGCATCGCGCACTCCAAATAATTGATTTCTCTCAGGCAGAGCCCGCCATTGACGTTGCAGATGCTCGCTAATTTCCCCGCGCAACAGCTGTTCACGACTAACGTTATCCGACACGCTTCCCTGATACAGCGCGACGATGCGATCCGCATGCTGGGCCGCCAGCGTGAGATCGTGCGTCACCCATAAAACACCAGCCCCTTGCTCACATAAACTACGCAACTGCTCAAGCAGTTGATTAGCCAATGGCGCATCAAGCCAGGCGGTAATTTCGTCAGCCAGAATATAGCGGGCCTGACTCAGCGACGCGTGACAGGCCAGAACACGTTTCGCCATACCGCCTGAAAGCTGACGCGGGAAGGCATCTAATACGCTGGTTTCCAGTTGACTACGCTGGAGCAATTTTTCTATTTTTCCGGCATTCCAGGTTTGGCCGGAGAGCTGACTTGCTCTGCGCAAATGCTTTTCAATTGAGAGCAGCGGGTTCAGGGCCTGAACGCCTTGCGGGACATAGCTGAAGGTATTGCCCCGACATTCGCGGATGTCATGACTGTTCAGCATTTTGCCATCAAGGGTTATGGCGCCGTGCAGACGCAAATTTTCCGGTAACAGATCGAGCAGACATTGCAGGAGCAGACTTTTCCCTTCACCACTTCCCCCCACTAAGGCCACCATCTGACCGGGCGCAACGTCGAAAGAGATATCCTGCAACAGCGGAGACCATTTTCTCGCCCCGAACCAACGATAACGCGCCACGTCCAGCGAGACCTGTCTTAAACTCAACATATGTCACCTCGCAACCATAAACGATGTACTGCCCTCGCGAGCTGATCGAATAACATCACCAGGCTGAATAACATCAGCCCCGGAAACAACACTAACCACCAGTCCCCATGACTGATAAACCTCAGCGCATCCGCCAGCAGCAGCCCCAGCGACGGTTCATGCGGCGCCAGTCCAAACCCGAGGAAACTCAACGCCGCACTGTGCAGCACCGCATGAGGGAACATCAGCAATGTCCCCGTGAGCCATTGGGGTAACAATGCCGGTAAATAGTGATGTCGCCAGCAGTAAAAATGACCATGTCCCAGACGCCATGTCAGCGTCAGATAATCGCTATGGGCAACACGTTCGGCCTCTGCACGCAGAATCAGTGCGAGGCGCGGCCAGTGGGTTAGCGCCACTGCCATGATCACCCCACTTTTCCCACCGCCCAGCGTAAAACAAATCAAAATAAGCAGCAGCAGATGCGGCATCGACAGCATGGCATCAGTTATCAGACGCATAAGCACGTCCAGACGTGGATGCAGGCGCGACAACGCCGCCATCATTAACGCAATGAAGCCACTGCACAAGGCCGCGCCGATACCAATTTGCAGACTGGTTAACGCCCCCTGAAAGCAACGCACCCACAGATCGCGACCGAGGTTATCGGTGCCAAACCAGTGCAGCGCATCAGGGGGCAGATGACGGGCAAGCAGATTCACATTCAACGGGTTATCCAGCGTGGCCGCGCCATAAACCGCAATGAATAGCAGACAACTAAAAGAGAGCACCAGACGAATAAGCGTTGGCGTCGGATTATAGAGCATCGGGTCGCTCCAGAGCACGGTTCAACACGTGAACAAACCAGGTAGAAAGTGAATTGCCAATAAAAACCAGCACGGTGCTAAACAAGACGATCCCCATCAGTAACGGTAGATCGCCCCGCAAGCCGGCATCAATGGTCGCTTGCCCAAGTCCGGGATAAGCAAAGACCTTTTCTGCCAGCAGCGCGCCCCCCAACAGTTCTCCCAGCGAGGCGAACTGCAGGCACAGCGCGGGCGTGATAGCGTGGCGCAGAACCTGATGGCGTAACAGTGACCAACCTTTGTCGCCCTGAGAGCGCGCAAAACGGACAAATTCGCTCTTCATTACGCTGGCGATACTTTCCCGCGTATGAAGCGTAATCTGCCCCAGCCCCAGTAAACTTAGCGCGCAAACGGGAAGCACCAGATGGCGCAGACGCTCGGTTAGTGTCGCCATATCGCTGTTGTTGCCCGGCTCCCACGCACAGCAGACCGGGAATATCGGCCAACGAATGGCAAATAACGCCAGCAGCAGCATGCCAATCCAGAAGGTCGGTAACGAGGAAAGCAGATAGCTGAGGCGACAAATTGCTTTATCCGGCCAGCGATTCAGGTAGCGTCCGGCGACAAATCCCATTGCCGTCCCCACTATACCGGAGAGCAGCCATGCGCCGCTAAGCAGCGCAAACGAGGTAGCAAAGCGCTCCTTGATCACGCTGGCAACCGGCGCATTAAACAACATCGAGTAGCCGAGATCGCCCTGCAATACCCGTATAAACCAGTTACCAAAACGCTCCCACAGCGGCTGATCCAATCCCCAGCGAGCGGCGATACGTGCATATTGTTCCGGTGGCACGTGCAGGAGATCGTTGCCAATATAAGCACGAATCGGATCGACCGGAGAAAAGCTGAGCAGCACAAAAGTGCCAGCCGCAACCAGCACTAATAACACCATCAGCCGGAGAAAATGGCCCACTACAGACTTCATCAACGGCAGGTCCAGGTCCATTCATCCAGATTATTGAGCAGTGACCAGCTCCCGTGAATTTCCGGTGCGCCTTTGCCTAAGTCAATACATGGATTTGCCAGGTAAGTGTGCTGAATATTCAATAACCATGCCCATGCGGCATCGCCCTGTACACCAGCGCCTTGCTTGCCATCCCACTCAACCTGTTGCCAGAAAGGCAGCGCTTTTTGCCAGTCCGGTGCATCAATAGCCTGTTTGAGATGCTCTTCAACGACAGAATTACTGTAGTAACCGGGGTTGTAATACTCCACGCCCGCGGCCTGATTGCTGTAATGATGGAACAGCTCCATGGGATCCAGGCTTCCCCAGCCAAACAGCGTCGGGTTGGCATGCATATGACGCTCAACGGTTTCCCAGCTTCCGGATTGCAATGATACCTGGATACCCACAGGCTCCAGCATCGCACGTACGGCTTCGGCTAAATCCCGGCGCGTACTGTCACCGCTGGCATACCATAAAGTCAGGCGCGCCTCTTTGCCCTCTTTCACTCGTACACCGTCTTTACCCACTTTCCAGCCGGCGTCTTCCAGAATCGTCCGTGCTTTTTCGCTGTCGCCATCTTTGAACGCGACTGACTGCCCCTGCCATGGCAGGCCCTGAACAGCGCTATAGGCGGGGATCGCATGACCTTCCATAACCTGATCGGCGAGCTGCTTACGATCAATGGCGTAATTGATGGCGCGTCTGATAGCGACATCGGCTGTAATATCGTTACCAATCGGATAACCATTGGCGTCTTTTTTACCTGCAGGAATCATCGGGAACACAATGCCCCGATTCTCCACGCTGTCACGCACCCACAGTTTCAAATTCTGCTGCTGAGGGGCGACTGCCATCGAAGGTGCAATACGTACTAATCCCAGTTGCCCACTGCGTGCTGCGGCATAAGCGTTATCTTCATCAAGGAAAACAAACACCAGCTTACTGAAATCATTTTTCTTACCGGCATACCAGGGATTAGCCTCCACAATCAGCTGCTGCCCAGGCTGGAAACTCACCAACCGATAAGGACCTGCGCCAATCGGATTTTTGGCGAATGTTTTTTCGTTATAAAGCTTTGCCGGAACAATCCCTAAAGATCCCAGCACATTCACAAAGGTGCTCTGCGGGCTGCTCAGCGTCACTTCGACCGTGCGGTTATCTTTCAAAGTGGCATGAGCGAAGTTCCCCATGTCAATTTTTCCACCACTTTTTGCTGCTTTGTTATAAGTGAACACAACATCTTCAGCGGTTAGCGGCGACCCATCAGAAAATTTAAGGTCAGGTTTTAACGTCAGCGTCCAGGTTTTGCCGTCAGCACTGGTCACCACCTTCTCCGTCAGCAGGTTTCCCCAGCTCATATCTGCATTTTGTTTTAATAACGGCGCATGCAAAAGCAAATAGCTGCCATGACTCCAGCCCAACATTGGGTCAAACCCTTCCGTTGGCTCCGGTCCAATCGCCAGTTTTAACGTCTGACCTGCGCCCGCATTCTGCGCGGCGAGGAGTGGTGAGGTTAATGCGAGAGTTAATGCACACGTCAGGAGTGCCAGCTTGCCTTTGATCATTATTTTATCCAGATTTGCGTTATGTTTATGCCGCTTAACGATGCATTGTCGTTAAGCAGTCTCCTGGGAAAAGGATTATGGCGAAGAGAATTGGCGAAAAAAATGATGCGGCGCAGAAAAGTATGACGATTTTCTAAAATTATCATACTTTTTTCTGATACTCCGTTATGAGTACGATGTGCCCCCCAGAAATTGTTTAAAATTCAACCATTCATTCAATAACATATTAATTCGATTCTAATAATTACCATTAAGACTATTGTCTTAACCACCATTCCCTTACGCTAAATCAATGACAATTTATGTCTATTTATTCAAGAAAAACACCAGAAATGACAAGTTATGTAAATCTATAATGATAATTATTTGTATTATCATTTTCATCAATTATCTTACTGCCTTTGAATTTTAACAAAGGAAGTTTGACTATGCGTTTAAAACCGATTGCCTCTGTCGTTCTGTCCTGTATGGGTTTTACCAGCCCCCTGGTTTTTGCCGAAGATGTCATGGTAGTCACCGCCTCCGGTTACGAAAAGAAAATTACCAATGCAGCAGCCAGTGTTTCCGTGATTTCGCAGCAAGAGTTACAAACCAATAAATATAATGATTTAGGTGAAGCCCTGCGTTCAGTAGAGGGCGTGGATGTCGAAAGCAGCACCGGTAAAACCGGTGGTCTGGAGATCAGCATCCGTGGCATGCCTGCGAGCTATACCCTGATCCTGATTGACGGTATTCGTCAAAACGGCAGCAGCGATGTAACGCCAAACGGCTTCTCTGCCATGAATACCAGCTTTATGCCCCCGCTGGCGGCAATCGATCATATCGAAGTGATCCGCGGCCCAATGTCGACGCTGTATGGCTCCGACGCAATCGGTGGCGTGGTGAACATCATTACCAAAAAAAGTACCGATAAATGGAGCACCTCCATCAATACCGGCGTTAACCTGCAAGAGAGTAATAAATGGGGTAACAGTACGGTGGCCAACTTTTGGTCCAGCGGTCCGTTAATCGCAGGCGTGCTGGATATGCAGGTTCGCGGGAGCACAACGCAGCGCCAGGGCTCAAGCGTCACCTCTTTGAGCGATACCGCCTCTACTCGCGTACCCTATCCAACTGAATCTGAGAACTATAATATCGGCACGCGCCTGGACTGGAAAACCAATGAGAACAACACGTTGTGGTTAGATCTCGACTCTGCCAGACAGCGCTATGACAATGACGATGGACAGTTGGGCAACCTGACGGGAGGTTATGATAAAACGCTGCGCTATGAGCGCAACAAAGTGACTCTCGGCCACGATACCGCTTTAACGTTCGGCACCTGGAAATCTTCCCTCGGCTGGAATGAAACCGAGAACAAAGGCCGACAACTGGTCTCCTCCGCGCTCACGCCGGAAAACGCGGGCCGTGCCGGTGATGCGCGAGAACTCAAGAACACTAACGTCATTCTGGACTCAGTGCTGCTGACGCCATTAGGTGACTCACACCTGTTAACCCTTGGTGGGGAATACTGGGATGCGCGAATGAAAGACGGTGTCGTACTGGCCAATACCGGCGAGACGTTCCACCAAAAAACGTGGGCTGCCTATGCGGAAGATGAATGGCATATTCTAGACTCATTGGCGTTAACCGCAGGTACCCGTTATGAGCATAATGATGTCTTTGGCGGCCACCTGAGTCCTCGCGCCTATATGGTTTGGGATGTCTCCGATGAGTGGACGCTCAAGGGCGGTGTTACTACAGGTTATAAAGCGCCCTCACTCAGCCAGTTGCATAACGGCATTAGCGGCGTAACTGCGCAAGGAACCGTTAATACTGTCGGTAACCCTGACCTCAAGCCGGAAGAAAGTATCAGCTACGAAACCGGGTTATATTATGAAAACGAGGCCGGACTGAACGCCAACGTTACCGGCTTCTATACCGAATATAAAAATAAAATTGTCTCGTATTCTATCGATGATAATACCAACAGCTATACCAATAGCGGTAAAGCAAGGACCGATGGTATTGAATTCGCCAGCACCTTCCCTCTCTGGTCGGACGTACTGAGTTTATCTCTTAACTACACCTACACACAAAGCAAGCAAAAAGATGGTGATAATAAAGGCGCACCGTTGAGCTATACCCCCAAACATATGGCTAACGCCCGCCTGAACTGGCAGGCTACAGAAGATATGAACGCCTGGTTGAGCGCCCGTTATCGCGGTAAGGCGCCACGCTTTACCGAAAATTATGAGAACCTCAGCGCGGTACAAAAGGCAGTGTATGACGACAAAGGCGCGAATTTAAAAGCCTGGACCGTTCTCGACATGGGAATGTCTTATAAGCTGACCAAAGACCTGACGCTGAATACGGCAGTCAATAACGTACTGGATAAAGACTTCAGCGAAGTTAAACTGTATCAGGTTGGTCGCAATAGCACCTACGCAGGTGACTACTATCAGACTGCACAATCCACTACCGGCTACGTAAATCCGGGTCGTAACTACTGGGTTTCGTTAAACTATCAGTTCTAATTTTAAAATGTTTTATTGGCAGGACTATCTCTGATAGTCCTGTTCCAATATGCAACTGATATCTTCCTCGCGTATATGAATTAGATATTCTCGTCTAAATAACATTAACACACCCATATTTTTGTGCGTGCTTAATGTTGATATTAATAAAATGTGAGTTGATACCGTAAGTTATCAACAATGACCTACAAAGCATAAACAAAAAATTTATCTAACTAAATAATAGATAAACAGCCAGCACAATACTGTCATGCATAAACGCTGGTCGGATATGTACCAGCGACATTAAAGAAGATCATTTTCTCACTTTCCAACACTTGAGAATGGTAAAAATGAAAAAGTTAATGATTGCGATTATTGCTGCAACAGCTTTATCCGGTTGCGCTCAGCAAACCTTTAAAATTAACAATGGTATTGCAGAAAAACCCACACAGGAAACCAGACAGAATTTTTTTATTAATGGTATTGGCCAGTCACAAACCATCGATGCAGCTTCTGTTTGCGGCGGTGCAGACAAGGTTGTTCGCACAGAAGTTCAGGAGTCGGGTATGGATGTTTTCTTGCGCATCATCACGATTGGCATCTATACCCCTCGTGAAGCCAGAGTGTATTGTTCTAAGTGATATTTTAAGCAGGTATTTTCAGGAATACCTGCTTAACTTAATTGATGGTTAATAATATTGAACATTACTGAGAGATGGTAGTAGCGACTCAATACACGCCTTAATAAAACATAAGAAAAATTAAACAATCAGTACAGAAAAACGCCCTCCTGCATCATTAAGTACATTGCCAAAACAATAGCTCCGGCGATACCGCCTAAAAACAGAACAGCGGCGATTGCTAGTTGGTCCCGGTTTGTGTACTTACCGTTACTGCGCACATCCAATTTTTTCTTATGTACTTCTTTCACTCCACGATTTGAATCGCGTGCCCTGGTAAATGCTATATCAGTCATGCTGTTATCCGTTTGCTGTATGTAAAAATGCAAATAACCACCACATGACTAAGGATATATTTTTTGAATAGCGCGATCTGAGATTTATCTCACGATAAAGAAAAACACAGGATTTCTACGGCCAATTCAACCCTATTCTCACTTCCATCAATGAATCAAGTACTTTGTCGCCCACCCGCAACGAATAGGACAGTCCTTTAAATGGGACATTCAATGCGCCCCGGATATGCACACCACTTATTGTGATAATGATGCTACTTGTTTGAAAATGAGTTTAATAAAGCAGAACAGGTATCTCATTCACCGTATTTTGTGCTGGGGCCAACAGCAAATTTGTATCAGGTATGACGGTATTTGCTTCAGCAGGATCCGATTACCAGGCAGTGAGGTGCACCAAACCTTCCCTTGCCGAATAATAATCAACGTTCGTAGATGAGGCCGAAGCGCGGCTTCAGTTCCGAGCTGATATTGGCTCTCCAGATCGCATTTCTTTTCAGCGATGCGCTTAGCTGTATCCGTTGCCTGGAAAGCTTCATTAAGTATGTTATCCATATTTTTCGCGGCATATCGTGCTTCCCCAAGAGCTTCCATCGATGAGGAATACCAAAGCAGCATGTTGAGAATAAAAACGCCGATTACGAACAGACATATCGCAGCAAGTATCGTTAACGGTACTTTGCGCATTCTTATATCCTGTGGCGAAAAATGAACCCGTTAAAGCAGGCATTGACTGAGTCAAGTTTGTCTCTACTGAGCATGGTAGACCGCAACATAAATCGCCATGAAACCAATCACATTTTCTAAATCACATCATAACGTATTGATTAATAGTAAATAATCATTGAGTATTTTCAGTGCAATAGCAGTATTGCAGCGCATTTAATGCGCTATCATATGAAGGCATAACCAGGAGGCGAGCAAATGAAAATATTTATTACTGATAATGACGGAAATCTGATCCCTGTAGATGGAAAAAGCGTTGTCATCGAATTGAATAACGGCAAAACGATTGAGATCGCCGAGGAATACGGCAGAGACGACATTCCGGAAGGGATCAATCTCTGGGGAGGACGGGAACCGTCTCCTTCACTCCCATTTGAGGAAATCAAGGCCAGAACAGAAAGCCTCGGCGTTTACCCAATTGCTGCCAATGCTCTACACGTTTTCCCGTACAAAATCTCGTCAAAAAATGAATCGTGACAAACTCACAGTGAACACACCAATCAACTATTCGATCGTGTTACCCGAAGCAGACATAACGAAACCCTAATCTCTTAATGAAAATAAGGATTTGTTAAGCTTAATACGATACGGTTGTGGTGGCGTATCATTCGAGGAAAAATAATGAACAGATTCTCAAGGCTTCAGATTCGCTTGCACTGGTTAACTCTGGTGTTAATCGCGATAACCTATGCCGCAATGGAATTTCGCGGCTGGTTTCCCAAAGGCAGCACTCCCTATCTGTTGATGAAAGAAACACACTATAATGCTGGGGTATTTGTCTGGTGTTTAATGATAATACGTTTAATTCTCAAACATAAGTATGACGATCCAGCGATCGTACCTACGCCACCCCAGTGGCAGAGGATATCAGCCAAATTAATGCATATCATGCTCTATGTCTCTTTTCTGGCGCTACCGTTATTAGGTATCTTAACGATGGCTTACGGCGGAAAGAGTTGGTATTTTTTAGGGCTAAACATTCCCGCTTTCTTTCATAGCAACGGTGAAATAAAGGCCATCGTAAAAACTATTCATGAAACTTTGGCAAATGTAGGGTATTTCCTGATTGCAGCCCATGCTGGCGCGGCATTATTTCATCACGCCATACAGAAGGACAATACCCTGTTGCGAATGATGCCTGAGCATAAACACCTGAAATAATAATCTTAGAAACATAGGCACTAAAACACCAAGAAAGCATTAGTTTATTTATTAGTCATCATAATGCTTATGTTTCTTTCTCTCTCCTCATAACATTATCATCTCCAGACGACATCAATTCGTATTGACGTCGCCCCTTGTATATCAGATAAAAACACAGCATAAGTACTGTATGTTTATACAGATAAAGGAAAGTAACAATGTTCGTGGAACTCGTTTATGACAAAAGGAATTTTGATGGTCTGCCAGGCGCAAAAGAGATCATTCTGGGCGAATTGAGAAAGAGAGTACAGCGGATCTTTCCAGATGCTGATGTCCGGGTTAAACCGATGCTGACTCTCCCAGCGATCAACACTGACGCCAGTAAGCACGAGAAAGAACAGATTAGTCGCACTGTTCAGGAAATGTTTGAAGAAGCCGATATGTGGCTGATTTCAGATTAAATACCCTAATTTGCTGTGACTTAAATTCCTGAAAGATTGCCGGCTAACCGCCGTTATGTTCTGGCATACGACTCCGTCACGGCAACACTCATCACTGAGCAAATATCATTTGTCCTGTCCGGGCATCTTTGCTTCTGTAGCTTAATTATTCCAGATGCCGTAAGATAAACCAACAAGAAATAATAACATTATATATTATGACACTTCAAATAATAAACTACTGCAATATATAATTTCACAGTTCGATAAATCCAATCTGTTGTTTATCATTTCAGATATCACATTATGCTTTCCGACCCATGTTGATACTGATAGAATACCGGGATATTACAAATTGTAAAAAAATACATTACTAATATTTTGGCAGCTTTTGGACAAATACCGAAAAGGGACTACATAGAAATGAATTCATCTATTACCATCGTTACAGCATTTTTCGATATAGGACGCGGGAACTGGACGAGTGATAAAGGTTTCTCCCCTCATCTAGAGAGAACATCTGATACCTACATCAATTATTTTAAAAACTTGTCTGAGTTAGATAATGACATGGTTATATTTACATCCTGCGATCTTAAACCAAAAATAGAAAAAATTAGAAATGGTAAACGTACTGTTGTAATCCCCTTAGATATTAATAAAAAATTCCAACACATTAAAAACAGGATTTCTCAGATCCAGAGAAATGATGAGTTTAGAAATAAGCTTGAAACTCGCCAACTAATAAACCCTGAATACTGGTCCTCAGACTACGTACTAGTTTGCAACCTGAAGACATACTTTGTAAATAAGGCAATAGAGTTAAATCTTGTAAATAATAATATGGTTGCATGGGTTGATTTTGGTTACTGTCGTAATGCGAAAGTAATAGATGGATTATCTCGCTGGGATTATCGTTTTGACGTCAACAAAGTTAACTTATTCACAGTAAAAAAAGGTTTAACTGTCAAAACGCTTCATCAGGTTTTCGATCACATGATTAATAATCGCTCTTATATTATTGGCGGTGCCATTGTTGCAACACAAAATAAATGGAAAGAATTTTATGAATTGGTTTGTCAGTGCCAAATGACAACGCTTAAAAACAATATTGTGGATGATGATCAGGGTATTTTTATAATGTGCTACCATTATAAACCTCAATTAATCAAACTAAATCATCTCGGTAAAAACCGATGGTTCAATTTGTTTAAACTGTATGGCAGGAATGATTTTGTTTCTTTTTCACGAAGGTTAAAAGTAACACTTATCGGGAAATAAGATTAAATTGTAGACATACACAATACCGATAAAGGTAAAGCTGACGTCTACTATGAGCGAAGAGCGGTAATTAAAGATTCGAACACGACATAAATTATCACTCTGCTCGGTTCTGTTTATCAGTCATGATCAATTAACAGTCAGTCGCAATGCTAATTCTTGCGGGTAGGGATCAAAGTAATTCTGCGTCAGCAGATAATCGTCCGGGTATTCCGCCAGATAATGTTTCAGCAACGTCATCGGGGCCAGGATGGGCAGTAGTCCTGCGCGGTAATGAAGGATCACCTCGCGCAACTCGCCGCGCTGACGCATTGTTAATTGATTACGGAAGTACCCCTGAATGTGCATAAGCACGTTTGTGTGGTTTTTACGTGAGGCGGGTTTCTTCAGAATTGTCATTAAATTATTCCGGTATACCGCAAAGAAAGCCTCCAGATCCTCCCATTCATGCAGTGATGCGACAAATGGGCCAATTTGCCTGTATCCGGCCTGATGGTGAGCCAGCAATTGCAATTTATAACGGCTATGAAAATCCAGTAGAGCCCGCCGCGTCAGGCCATTTTTGCGCAGCATATTGAGCTCATGTAGCGCGAAAACCCTTTCGACGAAGTTTTCGCGTAGGACCGGATCGTGCAGTCGCCCGTCTTCTTCTACCGGTAGCCACGGATATTTCTCCATCAGCGCGGCGGTAAACAGTCCCACCCCGTCTTTACGCCCGCGATTGCCTTTATCGTCATATAAGCGCACACGTTCCATGCCACAACTGGGGGATTTTGCACAGACGATAAAACCGGACAGTGTGTCCAGCCCTGCCAGATACCGCTGGCAGAAGTCAGCCATTTCGTCGGTCACGTCTTCGTGAGGTGCGTGACTAAAACGCATGCGAATATCCCCGACAGTCGTTTGCACCAGGCGCAGCGCTGGCCGAGGGACAGGCAAACCTATCGCCATCTCCGGGCAAACAGGCTGGAAAGTCACCCACTGGGCTAGTTTCTCCATCGCAAATTCTGCCCGTTTATGCCCGCCGTCAAAGCGGACGGCAGATCCCGTTAAACAGCCGCTGATCCCAACGATGGGTTGCATTTTCATGACCTCTTCCTCACTATCGCGTTTTACGGGAGAAGAAAAGCGTCACCGTACCGACGGTGAGGCCAAATTTCTTCATCTCCGTTTTATTAAACAGATGGTTAGCATCCTGCATGTACATCCAGTCGTCAAAATTCAGCAACCAGGTTCTGCCGCTGGCTTTCACATTCATGCTGTAATGCCAGTTGAACGCGTTGCCCGATGCTTGCCCCTTCGCCACGCCTTCAATGTCACCGGCAGTACCTTCGTAACGATCGGCGCTAACTTTACGGATATGCCATACCCGCTGCTGTTTCTCTCCATCGTCGTACACAAAGCGTTCGTTGAGGGTCAATGTGTCTCCCACCACATCGCCGTTAATATCGACATGGAAGCGACGAAGCTGTTTACCGCTGCGGTCCTGAATCATCCCCCATGCTTGCGTTTCTCCCTGAAAATACTGAAAGATATCCAGCGTCGGCTGCTGTTGCCGATAGTCGGCAATTTCAGCGCTACAACCAGCCACCTGCATCAGAAAGGGCAGGCTCAGGGCCAATAAACGTTTCATTTTTCACCTCCAGTAAGCTGCTGACGCAGCTCAGGATATTGCGTGCGGGAACCCAGCCAGACAGAGAGAAAGTTTTCGCTGAACGCCGCCGACTGCGGTGGGCCAAGCGGGATAAAGTGCCTTTGAGCCGCTGAAGCGCGATACCAAAACTTCCCCTGCTTATCTTGCAATACAAAAGCCAGTTGCGTACCTGGCGCGACGTCTGGCCATATCTCACTCAACATGCGAAGCCAGGACTCACTCTGCGCTTCCCGCCCGAGAATACCCTGCGCTCGCCATTGATCGCGGGTGGCATTAACCAGTTCTTGCCGTTCAATATTGCGCTGATAGGTGATAATCAGTGCTTGATCCTCTTTCAGCCCGCGATAGCGCCCATCCGGCGTGCGCAGTTGTGAGGTATAGATCGTGAATGGTCCCCAGGAGAGCGTCGCATCGCCGACTTGCCGCCAGCTTAACCAGTCAGCGGCACCGGCAAAAGGCGTCGTCGCCATGACGCCCAGCAGTATCAATAAGGCAGGTTTCATTAGTGTTTCCCCATGAAAATATGAAAAAACAGCATCAACACCAGCCAGCCCGTCGCCATTAAGCCAACAACAATAAATGTTGGTTCCAGAAAAGTAATGGCCCCCAAACGCTCTCCTATCACATAGGCGATCGGCCCACCACCGGTGGCCATTATGGCCAGCAGCCATCCCGGCAAGGTAGTCGAGCAGGTAAGGTGCGTCCACAGGACAGCGAACATGAGCCAAAGCGCAACCATCCATAACGGCAACAATGCTTCGCCGTGAAAATTAATCAACCCCGTCAACGCCCACAGCGCATCCAGACCACTACCCACCGCTGCCAGCATTAACGCGTACAGACGTTGCGCAGACGGCAGCAAGAAGCAGGCCAGAATAGCCAGCCCAAGCCATAACGCCAGGCCGCGCTCACGAAATAACACCACCATGAGCCAGTACAGATCGAACCCGACAGCCAGGATAAAGACCTGTAAATGGCGGTTCATGGACGTTCCGCCGTCAATTGCACCACGCTGATCGTGCGGGCGTTAAAACCGGCTTCGCAGTAGCCGAAGTAGTACAGCCACATACGACGAAAACGCTCATCAAATCCCAGTTTTTCAATGTCATGCCAGGCGTGAACAAATCCTTGTCGCCAGTGCGCAAGCGTCCGGGCGTAGTCGGGCCCCATATCGAACAGATTACGAACCACAAAGTCAGTATGCTTTGTCATCAGGCCGCTCATCGCGGTGATACTGGGTAAAAAGCCCCCTGGAAAGATATAGCGCTGAATAAAATCAACGCTTTTGCTGTATTCGCGATAGCGCTGATCCTGAATGGTAATGGCCTGAATCGCCAGTTTTCCCCCACGACGCAGTCGCGCCTGGCAGGTACGGAAAAACGTCGGCAGATAACGCTGACCAACCGCTTCGATCATTTCAACCGACACCAGTTTGTCGAATTCCCCGGTCAGGTCGCGGTAGTCGCACAGCAGGACGTTGACTCTCTCCTGTAAACCTGCGCGGGCAATCCGCGCTTTCGCCCAGGCAAACTGTTCCTGAGACAGGGTCGTGGTGGTTACACGGCAACCGTAGTGGCGGGCGGCGTATTCCGCCATCGCCCCCCAACCAGTACCAATCTCCAGCAGGTGGTCATTCGCGGTCAGTGCCAGTTGTTCGCAAAGCCGCGCCATTTTGGCCTGCTGAGCCTGCGCTAAAGACTGCTCGGGGCAGGTGAATAAAGCGCTGGAATAGAGTAAATCCTCATCAAGAAAGTGCGCGTAAAATGCATTACCGAGATCGTAATGCGCGGCAATGTTTTCTCTTGCTTGTTGTCGATGGTTGCGACGCGTCCAGTGACGCAAACGCTCGGCGGGTCGGCCAAGCAGGCGAAAACCGCTTTCCAGGCGTCCCAGTAGGGTGCTGTTAAGCGCAAATATTTGCAGTAACGGCGTGAGCTGTTGCGTTTCCCACTCTCCGTCCATCCAGGCCTCAGCCGCTGCAAGACTTCCGCCTTTCAGCACCCGCCAGTACACCGTGGGCGAGAGAATATGTACTTCAGCGCGTAATTCAGTTGAAACATCACCAAAGTGCAAGGTCTGCTCCCCTTCCCGCACCGTGACTGAACCCTGGCGAAGGCCGCTCAGCATGCGGAAAAGAAGCCAACGCGCCACACGCAGGTTGCGCGGAACATCAGGTTCAAGCGCAAAGACGGGATCGGTCATGATCGTTCACTCCTGCTGACGGGATGGTTGTATAGAGGGACTCGCTTGAGCCACAGGCGTAGCGCCTGCCAGTAAATCGCGAACACCGTTTTCAGCGTCATTAACGGCAGTCGTAGCAGCAACGCGCGTAAACTCGCCTGCGTCAACGGCTCGCGTTTGAGCATCAGGCTGGCATCAAAAATCTTCTCTGCCTGGTGGTTTTCGATATGCATATGCAGCGTTTTACCCGGCGGGTTAAATCGCCAGTGATAGACCATATCCATCGGGTTAAACGGCGATACATGGAACGCTTTTTCCAACGGACGCTTTTCCTGTGCATCTACAGCGTAGTAATGTCGCTCATTCCATGGCGTATTGCGGACTTCCGCCAGTACCCAGCGCAGACGCTGTGAACGGTCATAGCAGTAGTAAAAATTGACCGGGTTAAAATGAAAACCGAAATAGCGCAGCTGTGTCAGAAGCATTACACGCCCCCCGGGATGTTCGCCCGTCAGGCAGGCAAGCTTATTCAACACGCTCTCTCTTAACGGTGTCCCCAGCGGGTAATCCGCATCATGAAAAGCTGTCGCGGCGAAGCGATTGCGCTTCACGCCCACGCCCGGAAGCTGTGCGAGTTCATCTAAATCGAGCCACGCCATAAACACCTGATAACTAAACTGGTGTGTTGCTGGCTGGAGGCGGCGATGGCGCAAAACACCGTGGTATAGGCAGCTGTTCATCTTAGCCCCCCTCTCCTGCGGCAATGCCGTGTACTACATCGAGCGCGCTGCGCACGCCATCCTCATGAAAGCCGTTGTACCAATAAGCCCCGCAGAACCAGGTCCGACGCAGGCCGTTGATCTCAGTGCGGCGCGCCTGCGCGCGCCAGCTGTCGGGATTAAACAATGGGTGCTCGTAGACAAAGCGTCGCCAGACGAATCGCTCGTCAATAGGGGTGTCCGGGTTGAGGGTCACGCAGAATAGCGGGCTTCCTTCGGGTAATCCCTGGAGAATATTCATGTTATAGGTGACGCAGGCGCTGGCGCGATCTTGCCCACTCAGGCGGTAATTCCAGCTTGCCCACGCGCGTTCGCGTACCGGTAACCAGCGGCGATCGCTATGCAATACGACCTCGTTACGCTGCCAGCTAATTGCGCCCAGCACGTCGCGTTCTGCGGGGGTGGCATCACCAAGCACGACCAGAGCCTGCGAAGAATGACAAGCGAAGATCACCTGATCAAACGTCTGTACTGATCCTGCCAACTGGATTTTGACGCCGCTGTCGTGACGAATAACCTGCTGAACAGGCGCATTGAGGTGCAATGCCAGACGCTCACCCAGCTTCGCCAGCATAACGCGAATGTACTCGCGCGATCCGCCTGGCACCACGTACCACTGCGGACGATGCCAGATATCCAGCAGGCCGTGGTGTTCAAAGAAGCGTAAGAACAGCGGCAACGGAAAACGGCGCATCTCCTGTAGCGAAGATGACCAGATAGCTGCGCCCATCGGCAGAATATAATGACGCGCAAAGAACGCGCTGAAGTGGTGCTGGTCGAGGAAGGTCTGTAGCGTGGCGTTTGCATCGACATCATTCAATGCCCGTTTCGCCAGACGATTAAAACGGACAATCTCTTTCAGCATTCCCCAAAATGCAGGTTTGAGCAGGTTCTGACGTTGGGCGAACAAGGAAGTCAGCGTATGACCGCTGTACTCCATACCGCTTTGCGTATTATGCACCGAAAAACTCATCTGCGTTTTTTGCCCCTGGATACCGAGTTCACTCAGCAAGCCCATAAAACGCGGATAAGTTCGGTCGTTGTAGACGATAAAGCCGCTATCAATTGCGAAATTCCCCTGTGGAGTCGCTATATCTACCGTCGCAGTATGGCCGCCAGGGGTCGACGCCGCTTCAAAAAGCGTCACCTGATGATGTCCGGCCAGACGCCAGGCGCAGGTTAATCCGGCAATACCACTGCCAATGATAGCAATTTTCATGAACGCACCATCCTGCGCAGCAACGCGCGCTGGAGACTCTCAGGCAACCCGGCCAACAGACGCAGCAACACGCCAAAACCTGTCGGGAAGGCAATACTATTTTTTCCTTTCGCCAGGCCACGGCGAATAGCCTTCACCGCCTGCTCTACACTCACCTGCCCGGGCATAGGAAAATCGTTTTTACGGGTAAGCGGGGTATCAACAAATCCTGGCGAAACGACGGTCACGGCAATACCTTTTGGCTCCCAGTCCAGACGCAAACTATTGGCAAACCAGGTTAGCGCGGCTTTAGACGCACCATAGGCTTCCGCCCGTGGGAACGGCAGCCAGTGCGCCATCGAACTGACCAGCACCACGCGGTTACCGGAAGTTAACTGCGGCTGAAGCGCTGCCAGGCAGTTGATGGGGCCCTGATAATTCGCCGCCATCACCCGTTCAATCTTCCCTGCATCTATCCAGCCGTGGTCGAGATATTCGCAAGTTCCGGCACAGAGAATAACCAGTTCGGGTTTGCAGTCCGCCAACGCCTGGCGACAGGCGTCCCTGTCTGTCATATCGAACAGGCGTACTGTGATGTTGGCGTGGGATTGGCGCAGTTGTTCCAGCCTTTCGGGATTGCGGCCACAGGCAATCACGTGACAGCCGTCATCGGCCCATGATTTTGCAAGCCCGGCGCCAATCCCAGAACTTGCGCCAGTAATGAGGACAGTCATCATGCGCGCACCCTCCTTTTAACGTGGCGAACGGCCCAACCCAACAGCGGTAGATGCTCATAGAGCATCTCACCGGCATCGTAATAATCACGCTGGCGAAAAATCTTCTCGCCATGTGTCTCGACCATTGAACATCCCGGCAAAGATCGTATTTCTCCGCCAGCAATACGCGGATGCGACCAGTACATTGTCCACGTCACGGCAAACCGCCCGGTCTCACACAGTGGAGGGTCAATGGCAAAACGGCAGGCATTCACATTCGCCAGGAGATGCGAGAAATAGCGCTGAATGGCAAACAGCCCGTTATGTTCCCCGAAGGGATCGACAAGTACCGCGTGCACGTCGTACAACCCGGCAAGCGCGGGGACGGGCTGGCGATCCAAACTGGCGTAGTAATCCACAAACCTGTCGATAACGGATGGCGGTGCGCGCATAGCTCTTACCCTTGTGTGAACCACATTACGTAGGCGGTATAACTAAAACTTACACAAATACTTTAATTTGTCCAAGTTTATACATAAAAATAATTATAAATTCATTTAATTCAACAAATTAAAATTTAGTGTTTTTGAGAGAATTTATTCGTAAGCCACTAAGGTAGTGGCCAATCAACACACAAGAAAGGTAATGACAGAGGATTAAAGCGGGATCACTTCGAGTGAGTTGACCTGCTGTTGCCAGAGGTCTATCTGTTTTTTGCGCGCTACGGTGAGTTTACCGGACGTCACCAACAGCCATTTGCGATCGGGGAAAATTTCAGGCGCAAGCATCGCGGGCGGTACAGGAAGCACATCAATGCGATGTCCTTGTCCAGTGCGACCAAGCGCTTCAAGCCAGATCTCGCAGGGGTCGGTAAGATGCCAGCCTGTAATCAGGTAGTTATCGCCCGGCGCACGCTTATCCCCCTCCAGGCAAAACGAGGTGTAAGAAATAATAATACCATCGAGGATTTCACGCAGCGTCATGATAGCCGGCACGTTAGCTGAGACCTGGCTTCGCAGAGGGCGCAGCACCTCGCTCACCAGTTCAGGGCGGGGATATTCGCGGCCAGCATCATAAATAAGCTGGCGCAGAGATTCTATTTTCCCTTCGTTCAGGCGCTGCAGCATACTCTCTTGCAGAGCGAGCCAGTTATTCGTTCGCCGGGCACCAGGGCGGGACAGCAACGGTTTAACCTGGCTTATCGGTACGCCTTTTTTCACCCAATCGAGAATTTTAAGCGCCTGTTGGATATCGTCATCGCTATACAACCGGTGCCCACCCTCCGTACGCTGTGGTTTGAGAAGTCCATAACGACGTTGCCAGGCGCGCAGCGTTGTGGCGGTTATTCCACAAAGCCGCGCAAATTCACCGATGGAATAGGACATACAGAGCACCGAATAACCAAGAATACTTTCAATATACTACGAACCACGAGCAACAATCACTTTCAGAAAGAAGATATAAAGCACAAGGGATTGATATCCAGAAATTATTGGAACATAAATCAAGAGTAATGACAGACAAATATCACAATGACAGGGGTAAGGATTGGATAGTTGTCGAAGTAAAAACAGGGTGAGCACGCCTGTTTTTTGGGGAAACGTTTTGGGGAAACGTTTTGGGGAAACAATGTTGCAGGCATAAAAAACGGGAACCTCTCGGCTCCCGTTCTCACACAACCCAGAATCTGGATTACATGTTTTCGATGATCGCGTCACCAAACTCTGAACATTTCAGCAGCTTAGCGCCGTCCATCAGACGTTCGAAGTCATAGGTTACGGTCTTGGCGTTAATCGCGCCTTCCATACCTTTAACGATCAGGTCAGCCGCTTCAACCCAACCCATGTGGCGCAGCATCATTTCAGCAGACAGAATAATGGAACCTGGGTTCACTTTATCCTGGCCTGCGTACTTCGGCGCAGTACCATGAGTCGCTTCGAACAACGCACATTCGTCACCGATGTTCGCGCCCGGCGCGATACCAATACCACCCACCTGTGCTGCCAGCGCATCAGAGATGTAGTCGCCGTTCAGGTTCATACACGCAATCACATCATACTCAGCAGGGCGCAGCAGGATCTGTTGCAGGAATGCATCGGCGATAACGTCCTTAACCACGATTTCTTTGCCGGATTTCGGGTTCTTGATTTTCACCCACGGGCCGCCATCGATCAATTCGCCACCGAATTCTTCACGCGCTAACTGGTAACCCCAGTCTTTGAACGCGCCTTCAGTGAACTTCATGATGTTACCTTTATGTACCAGGGTAACAGAATCGCGATCGTTCGCGATGGCGTATTCAATCGCCGCACGAACCAGACGCTTAGTCCCTTCTTCAGAACACGGCTTGATACCAATGCCGCAATGTTCCGGGAAGCGAATTTTCTTCACGCCCATTTCTTCGCGCAGGAATTTAATCACTTTCTCAGCGTCTGCGGAGTCCGCTTTCCACTCGATACCCGCATAGATATCTTCGGAGTTTTCACGGAAGATAACCATGTCGGTCAGTTCAGGGTGTTTTACCGGGCTTGGCGTACCCTGGTAATAACGCACCGGGCGCAGGCAGACATATAGGTCAAGTTCCTGACGCAGAGCAACGTTCAGAGAGCGAATACCGCCGCCAACTGGCGTGGTCAGAGGGCCTTTGATGGCAACACGATATTCACGAATTAGATCAAGGGTTTCAGCAGGCAGCCAGACGTCCTGACCATAAACCTGAGTGGATTTCTCGCCGGTGTAGATTTCCATCCAGGAGATTTTACGCTCGCCTTTATAGGCTTTCTTGACAGCAGCATCGACAACTTTGATCATCGGTGGGGTTACATCAACGCCGATACCGTCGCCTTCAATGAACGGGATAATCGGATTTTCAGGAACGTTGAGTTTGCCGTTTTGCAGGGTGATCTTCTTACCTTCCGCCGGAACAACTACTTTGCTTTCCATTCACCTCTCCTTCGAGCGCTTCTGGTTTGCTCGTCTGTCATCGCGCTGCATGTGCATTGGCGTCCTGCTGCACGACTGCGTTAGAGCAATTTTTTGTTAATGATTTGTAATGAGCGTGTCAATACTACCCTATTGTTCGTCGCCATGAAAGACACTCGTTCTTAGGCTATAATGCGGCAATTGATATAATCTGAAAATACCATGCAAAAAACTTCTTTTAGAAATCACCAAGTTAAGCGATTCAGCTCACGACAAGTCACTAAACAGCGTAAAGAAAACCAGCCAAAACGCGTGGTTTTGTTCAATAAACCCTACGATGTTTTGCCACAATTTACTGACGAAGCGGGACGCAAAACGTTAAAAGATTTTATTCCCGTGCAAGGCGTGTATGCTGCGGGTCGTTTGGATCGGGACAGTGAAGGGCTTTTAGTGCTGACCAACGATGGCGCATTACAGGCGCGGTTAACGCAGCCCGGCAAGCGCACGGGGAAAATTTATTATGTTCAGGTTGAGGGAGAACCTACGCCCGAAGCGCTGGAAGCCCTGCGCACTGGCGTAACGCTCAACGATGGCCCTACACTGCCCGCAGGAATTCAAATGGTAGAAGAACCTGCCTGGCTGTGGCCGAGAAACCCACCCATTCGTGAACGGAAGAATATTCCCACCAGTTGGCTAAAAGTCACCTTATATGAAGGCCGTAACCGTCAGGTACGTCGGATGACGGCGCATGTTGGGTTTCCTACGCTGCGCCTCATCCGCTATGCCATGGGCGATTACACACTGGAAAATCTCGCTAACGGCGAATGGCGGGATGCAACTGTATAAGGAAGCTGTATGTTCAAACCACACGTCACGGTCGCCTGCATTGTGCATGCAGAAGATAAATTTTTAGTCGTTGAGGAAACCATCAACGGCAAAGCTTTGTGGAATCAACCTGCCGGGCACCTGGAAGCGGACGAAACCCTGGTGCAGGCCGCCGCTCGTGAGCTATGGGAAGAGACAGGCATCAACGCGCAACCGCAGCACTTCATTCGAATGCATCAATGGATTGCGCCGGACAAAACGCCCTTTTTACGTTTTCTGTTTTCTATAGAACTTGCCAATATGTGCGCTACTGAACCTCATGACAGTGATATAGATTGCTGTCGCTGGGTCAGCGCAGAAGAGATTCTTTCAGCGCCAAATCTGCGCTCGCCGCTGGTTGCCGAGAGCATTCTCTGTTACCAGAGTGGAGAGCGCTATCCGCTGGCAACAATCGGCGAATTTAACTGGCCGTTTACAGAGGGTGTCAAGTAAAGGGCTGCGTGCTAGAATATGCCGCCTTGAAGTTCAATGTCGTGAGTATTCCTATGTCTGAAAGCCCAAAAAAAGTGATCGTCGGCATGTCCGGCGGTGTCGATTCTTCCGTATCTGCCTGGTTGTTGCAACAACAGGGTTATCAGGTAGAAGGCCTGTTCATGAAGAACTGGGAAGAGGACGATGGCGAGGAATATTGCACAGCGGCTGCCGACCTCGCGGATGCACAGGCTGTTTGCGACAAACTCGGCATTGAACTGCATACCGTTAACTTTGCTGCAGAATACTGGGACAACGTCTTTGAACTGTTCCTGGAAGAGTACAAAGCGGGTCGTACGCCGAACCCGGATATTCTGTGCAATAAAGAAATCAAATTTAAAGCCTTCCTTGAGTTTGCCGCCGAAGATTTAGGTGCCGATTACATCGCCACCGGTCACTACGTACGCCGCGCGGATGTCGACGGAAAAAGCCGCCTGCTGCGAGGGCTCGATGGCAATAAAGACCAGAGCTATTTCCTCTACACGCTCGGTCATGAACAAATCGCGCAAAGCCTGTTCCCGGTGGGCGAACTGGAAAAACCACAGGTGCGTAAAATTGCCGAAGATCTCGGACTAATTACGGCCAGGAAAAAAGACTCGACGGGTATCTGCTTTATCGGCGAACGTAAGTTCCGCGAGTTTCTTGGTCGCTACCTGCCGGCTCAGCCAGGTAAAATCATCACCGTTGACGGTGAAGAGATTGGCCAGCACCAGGGGCTGATGTACCACACTCTGGGCCAACGTAAAGGTCTGGGCATTGGCGGTACAAAAGAAGGGACGGAAGATCCATGGTATGTGGTGGATAAAGACGTTGAGAACAACATTCTGGTTGTCGCTCAGGGTCACGAACATCCACGTCTGATGTCCGTTGGGCTGGTGGCGCAACAGCTGCATTGGGTCGATCGCGAACCGTTCACCGGCACCATGCGCTGCACGGTGAAAACCCGTTATCGTCAGACCGACATTCCGTGCACCGTTAAAGCGCTGGATGCTGAACGTGTTGAAGTCATTTTCGACGAACCTGTCGCGGCGGTAACGCCAGGTCAGTCGGCTGTCTTTTACAATGGCGAAGTCTGCCTCGGCGGCGGAATTATCGAACAACGCCTGCCTTTGCCGGTCTAATTATTTACACATTTGATACAAGGAAGCAGTGAACGTGGCAAAGAATTATTATGACATCACCCTCGCCCTGGCAGGTATATGCCAGTCGGCACGCCTGGTGCAAGAACTGGCGCACCAGGGGCATTGTGATGCCGATGCGTTACACGTTTCGCTCAACAGTATCATCGACATGAACCCCAGCTCTACGCTTGGGGTTTTTGGCGGGAGTGAAGCTAACCTGCGACTTGGCCTTGAAACGTTGCTCGGCGTGCTCAACGCCAGCAGTCGTCAGGGGCTGAATGCGGAACTCACCCGCTACACGTTAAGCCTGATGGTACTGGAGCGTAAGCTGTCAGCTGCCAAAGGCGCTATGGACACGCTGGGAGACCGTATCAACGGCTTGCAGCGCCAGTTGGACCATTTTGATTTGCAGTCAGAAACGCTGATGAGCGCAATGGCCGGCATTTATGTTGACGTCATCAGCCCACTCGGCCCGCGTATTCAGGTTACGGGTTCTCCTGCCATCCTTCAGAGCCCGCAGGTTCAGGCCAAAGTACGCGCTTCGCTACTGGCTGGCATTCGTGCAGCCGTGCTCTGGCATCAGGTTGGTGGAGGCCGTCTGCAACTCATGTTTTCTCGTAATCGCCTGACGACTCAGGCAAAACAAATTCTTGCTCATTTAACCCCGGAGTTGTGATCTATGGAATTATCCTCACTGACCGCCGTTTCCCCTGTCGATGGACGCTACGGCGATAAAGTCAGCGCGCTGCGCGGGATTTTCAGCGAATACGGTTTGCTGAAATTCCGTGTACAGGTTGAAGTACGCTGGCTGCAAAAACTGGCCGCGCACGCAGCGATCAAGGAAGTTCCTGCTTTTGCTGCCGACGCAATCGGTTTCCTTGATGCGATCGTCGCTAACTTCAATGAAGAAGATGCTGCGCGCATCAAAACCATTGAGCGTACGACCAACCATGATGTGAAGGCAGTTGAGTATTTCCTGAAAGAAAAAGTGGCTGATATCCCGGAACTGCATGCCGTTTCCGAGTTTATTCACTTCGCGTGTACGTCAGAAGACATCAACAACCTGTCTCACGCGCTGATGCTGAAAACCGCTCGCGACGAAGTGGTCCTGCCGTACTGGCGTAAGCTTATCGACGCAGTGAAAGATCTGTCCGTACAGTATCGCGATATCCCTCTGCTCTCCCGTACCCACGGTCAACCCGCCACCCCATCCACGCTGGGCAAAGAAATGGCGAACGTGGCCTACCGTATGGAGCGCCAGTACCGCCAGCTTAACCAGGTCGAAATTCTCGGTAAAATCAACGGCGCCGTCGGTAACTATAACGCCCACATCGCCGCTTATCCGGAAGTAGACTGGCATCAGTTCAGCGAAGAGTTTGTTACGTCGCTGGGCATCCAGTGGAACCCTTACACCACGCAGATTGAACCGCACGACTACATTGCCGAGCTGTTTGATTGCATCGCCCGTTTCAACACTATCCTGATCGACTTTGACCGCGATGTCTGGGGTTACGTGGCGCTGAACCATTTCAAACAGAAAACTATCGCCGGTGAGATCGGTTCCTCCACCATGCCGCACAAGGTTAACCCAATCGATTTCGAAAACTCCGAAGGTAACCTGGGTCTGTCTAACGCGGTTTTGCAACACCTGGCGAGCAAACTGCCGGTTTCCCGCTGGCAGCGCGACCTGACGGACTCTACCGTTCTGCGCAACCTGGGTGTCGGTATTGGCTATGCGCTGATCGCGTATCAGTCCACGCTGAAGGGCGTGAGCAAACTGGAAGTCAATCGCGAGCATCTGCTTGATGAACTGGACCATAACTGGGAAGTGCTGGCCGAACCTATTCAGACCGTAATGCGTCGCTATGGCATTGAAAAACCGTACGAGAAGCTGAAAGAGCTGACGCGCGGTAAGCGCGTTGACGCCGAAGGTATGAAACAGTTTATCGATGGCCTGGCCCTGCCGGAAGACGAGAAAACTCGCCTGAAAGCGATGACACCAGCCAACTATATTGGTCGCGCCATCACCATGGTTGATGAACTGAAGTAATCTGGTTTGTGCCGGACGGCGGTTTCGTCAGTTCCGGCCTCCAGTTGATGTTATATTGAAGCCGGATAAGCGTCAGCGCCTTCCGGCTTTTTCGCCAGTGATAGCCTCCCTTCCCCCGGTTTATTAAATGTTTATCCCCACAGCCACATAATCAGCGTTAGACTATAAAATTGATTTTGTAAATTCAGTAAATACAGTTAATTATCATAAAATCAATCAGTTAATAAAAAACCGTCTTGGACAATTGCGGGCAATATGAGTCATTTCATCGCCCCAAATCATGCCCCAAACTGATTTTTGCCCCCCAAATTTGCCCCCAAAAAAGTAAAAATGGGTAGTAGTCTATCGGCCATATAGACGCCTTGAGAAGGTGGCAAGGCATAATGGAATATTGGTGGTGTGGAGCTTCAAATCCTATCGTACGAGTCAATATCTCATACTTTCAGTCTTACAGTTGGCTGGAGGTATCTAAGTGTGGACGCTTTTGACAGTCAATAACGGGAGGACTATCTCGCTCTGCTCGCTGAATAAGCCAAACGCAGCATCCCATACGATCCAGAACCAATTGGTCGATTCAACGTGGCACTAGGCACAAAAGTTCTTCTGCTTAGCGAACGTGATGAAAAGTTGCACCTTGATCTTGTTCTATGGGGATATGCTTTAGATGGTGGTATAAGCCGCCGCTCATTAATGCACGATCTGAAACTACGGCCACCAGCAGAGTGTTTAAACTACTCTGCCAGCATGGCAGCGCAATTTGCTTTGCTGATGGCTAGTATGAATGGAAAAAGGAAGGTGACAAGAAGCAGCCCTGTTTTATTCATCGGGCCGATAGTGCCGTACCGGATGATGAATTAATATGGCAAGCGGTGACGCGTGCCGTTGGAAATGTAAAAAATTAGAGAGCCCAGTTAATTCAACAAATGTGACGCAGCATTACATGGCTAAATCGAGTGAAAAACAAACTTGACTGTAAATGGATGTTATAGTAATAGTTAATTTTACTATAAATATATTTTACACCTCCATTTTTGAGAAAATGAAGGTGTAAAGGAAGTCAAATATTTTGGCTGGGTCGACTTTCTATTAAATGCAATCTATATTTTAAAGCATGGTGAGTTCTAAATTCATTTTGCAGGTTAATTTTAAGATTAGGTAAACTACTTACATATTCCCATCTACCTTGCTTTTTTTGTCCTATTAATGAATTATCAAAAAGAAAATTAATATATTGACGAATCACTCCATCAGATATACCTGTAAATTCATCACGACATTTCTCAGAGAAATCATTAAAGTCGAATGTTTCCACTTGGATTGTTTGAAGTACTGTCAGTAGATTCTCAATTTCAGGAAATTGGTTCGACCATTCATCAATCACCTCATTATAGACACTAATAGAAGCCTCACGATCAGCCTCATAAAGCTCGCTTGATGTGTACAGGCCCGAAGTGTTATTTTTATGACAGGCTCTAATTTTATTAAAGTATACTATAATATCACGCGGTCTAAAAAAAGAACGCCGGCATATATATTTAAATGGAGGAGTGCCTTGTCTCACGAATGAAACTTCAAATACTTTTCCAGATCTATCTTTTTCGTCTCCCAAGATGATTTCTGCAGGCTTATATTTTTTTATTCTTTCATAATACATGTCATTAAGATTGTTTTCATCCCATGAAATTGTAATTGCACTATCTTGTAATAACTTATTTTTATCATTGAATTTTAAAGAGTGATAAATATCTGTACGTAAAAAAGGAATTATTTTCAGCTTGTCAGTTAATCGTTCATCTGCCGCTATATTCCTGCAAACATTCAGGAGATTTATCAAAACCTTACTATACTCTTCAATTTGCCCCTCCAGCCAATTTTCATCTAACTGGTCAAGAGCAATAATTATTTTATTATCACCAATATTATCTTTAAAGATTTTTTCAAAATGTGTTAATAGTGTAAAAGCATTCGCTCTGAGCCTCTGTTTTAATTGTACATTTTCAGCGACCTCTTCCAATGATATTTCGCCAACATCTAAAGATATTTCATCAAGACCCGCGCTTGGGCCTTTTATGGTTTTCAATCTAGTAATTTTAGAAAACAAAACTTCTTTCAGGCTAGGGTCCGGGCTACCAAAAACAGTTTTAATGTATTTATCTGCCCATTTTAGATCTTTATTTAAATCTTCTTTGTTATTATTTTTAATTTCGATTAATTTAGATAGCGCTTTAATATAAAAAAGATACATCCAACTCTTTTGATAAGCTGAAAGCTCTCCAGCCATTGCATCCTTATATAACTGATGAGCAGGCCAAGGATAGTCACTAAAATTTAAGCATACTGAGTTAAACCCATTTAGGTTCGTTGGATTCCCTCTCCTGAGATGTTCGTAAATCGCTGTTTTCCCAGTACCTTTCCGCCCGAGAACCAACCATGCTCTGCTTTCAATGATATCCTTGATCGCTGGAAGCTTGAAAAAATAAGTCTGTAAATCACGATCTGTTTCTGCTGAAACCTGAAATTCCGGAAGCCACTCTTTTATATCCATATGCGTCTATTTACCTTATAAAAGCGTTTTGTTTTTATAAAGTTAAGTACAAATCATGTCATGAATCAAGTCTTTTTTTGTAGATCTATCCTCAAAGTCTCAGATACTTGAAATATTCTTTTTTACTTTATTGAGGTTAGCTTTGGCAGATACTCATTCAAAAACACCACTTAATTTTGATTAAATCTGCTAAGAATTGAGCAACAATCTCTGTTATGAGTATCTAATCTCGGTACATAGCAGGTCCTGAGGTAATAGTACGCTGTCATGGGGTGTCGGGGGTCGGAGGTTCAAATCCTCTCGTGCCGACCAAAAATCCTCTAAGAACCAGCCTGTTACGGCTGGTTTTTTATGCCTGTTTTCTGAACGGGGAAGCAATGGGGAATTACGGGGGAATAATCCCGTCAAACGTTGCCCCCGGATCGCTAGCACACATTGATTAGGTATCCTTTTCACTTTCGGAATTCATCAATTCACAAAACTATCATTCCGATTTACCTTACAAGCTCCTTTTAAATCTTTAACGGTGCGCACCACTTTTTCTTACTACCCTATACTTTCAGTCTGACATATGACTGGAGGTTTCTATGTGTGGACGCTTTGCACAGTCAATGACGCGTGAAGATTATCTTGCCCTGCTCGCTGATGAATCAGAACGCGATATTCCATACGATCCAGAACCAATCGGAAGATTCAACGTAGCACCAGGAACAAAAGTTCTGCTTCTGAGCGAACGTGATGAGCAGTTGCATCTTGATCCAGTTATCTGGGGATACGCCCCAGGTTGGTGGGATAAACCGCCGCTAATTAACGCACGGTCTGAAACTGCGGCCACCAGCAGAATGTTTAAACCACTCTGGCAACATGGTCGCGCAATTTGCTTTGCTGATGGATGGTTTGAGTGGAGAAAGGAAGGCGACAAAAAACAGCCCTACTTTATTCACCGGGCAGACGGTAAGCCAATATTTATGGCGGCGATCGGTAGCACACCATTCGAACGTGGAGATGAAGCAGAAGGTTTTCTGATAGTGACAGCTGCTGCCGACAGAGGACTGGTAGATATTCACGACAGGCGGCCACTGGTGCTGTCACCAGAAGCTGCTCGCAACTGGATGAGGCAGGACGTCGGAGGGAAAGAAGCTGCGGAAATTGCTACCGACGGTTCCGTGCCAGCTGATAAATTTATATGGCACGCCGTGACGCGTGCCGTCGGGAATGTGAAAAATCAGGGAGCAGATTTAATTAAGCCTGTTACTTAACCTGAAGCAAGTCCTCATAGCGGGTCGTGTAACGTGGTGATAGCATCTCTCTCTTCATCGCCCACTGTTGCTGGATCCCCTGTCCGGCGAAATAAAGCGCCCCCTTTCCTTCCTTTGCATTCAGATGATCCAGAACTTCCATCAATTTCTCACTACCCCGGCGCGGCGCATTATCATCGAACAGATTCAACTGGGCGATGCCCTGACTGAAGAACTCCCCCAGCATTACCCCGGCTTTCTGATATCGGTGTCCGTCTTTCCATATTGCATCCAGACTCCGCGTCGCTGCTGCTATGATATCCCGGCTGTCCTGTGTCGGGGTGAGCAGCTTCACCGACGCGCTGTTACCGTAGTACGGTTCGTTCAACGCAAAGGGTGACGTTTTAACAAAAGTCGATATGAAGCGGCAATACTGATGCTCTCCACGTAACTTTTCTGCTGCGCGCGACGCATAACTGCAGATGGCCTGCCGCATAGCGTCATAATCAGTAATACGCTCCCCGAATGACCGGGAACAAACAATTTCCTGCTTTACTGGCGCAAACTCCTCCAGTTCAAGACAGGGTTCGCCGCGCAGTTCGCGCACCGTTCTCTCGAGGACAACATTAAAGTGCTTCCGGATAAAACGAATATCAGTATCAGCCAGATCCAGAACCGTTTTAATCCCCATTGCCTCCAGCTTTTTGTTGATACGGCGCCCTACTCCCCAGACTTCATCAACCGGCAGTGCAGCCATCAGTTTGCGCTGGCGATCCAGGTTAGATAAGTCCACCACCCCACCCGTTTGTCTCAGCCATTTTTTGGCGGCATGATTCGCCAGTTTCGCCAGCGTCTTTGTCTGAGCAATACCAACGCCAACCGCCAGACCCGTATTTTGATAAACGGCGTCTTTTAATTCCTGCCCAAACTCCTGCAGAACCCGGCAGTTTCTTACACCTGTCAGGTCACAGAAGGCTTCATCAATTGAATATATTTCGCAGCGGGGAGACATTGCCTCCAGCGTGGACATTACTCTGCTGGACATATCTGCATAAAGCTCGTAATTGCTGCTGAAACAAACCACACCATATCGACGGAATAAGTCCTTCTGCTTGAAATACGGATCCCCCATTTTCACACCAGCTCTTTTGGTTTCAGCGTTGCGGGCGATCACGCAGCCATCGTTATTTGACAGAACAACTACCGGCCTGCCTTTCAGATCTGGCCGGAATGCAGTCTCGCAACTCGCATAAAACGAATTCACATCAACCAGGGCAAACATATCAGCTTGCCGCTTTCACGATAAACGTCACAACCCCAAAGATATCCAGCGTATCTTCGCTGTTTATCATAATGGGTGCATAGGAGCTGTTTTCAGGAACAAGCATAAGTATTGGGTGTAGCTGAAGACGTTTAACCGTGAACTCGCCATCAATGGCAGCGATAACAATATCTCCATGTGCAGGCTTTCTGGAACGGTCGACGACCAGCAAATCGCCATTCCCGATCCCCGCTCCAGTCATAGAATCACCGGATGACTTCACGAAATATGTTGCACATGGGTGCTGAACTAATAGTTCATTGAGATCAATGCGTTGTTCAACGTAATCATGCGCCGGGGAGGGAAAACCACATGGAGCAAGATCACTAAATAAAGGAAGCGCAACTATCTGGCGCAACTCAGCTGGTGAATAAAACTTCATAATAAACTCACTCGCGCTCATACTGTTTATATATACAGTATATACTAACATTAAACACAGTAAAGAGGAGTTAAAGCATGTTCGTGGAACTCGTTTATGACAAAAGGAATTTTGATGGACTGCCCAGTGCAAAAGATATCATTCTGGACGAATTGAGAAAGAGAGTGAACCGGATCTTCCCCGATGCTGATGTTCGGGTTAAGCCGATGATGACACTGCCGGCGATCAACACTGACGCCAGCAAGCATGAGAAGGAACAGATAAGCCGTACTGTTCAGGAAATGTTTGAAGAGGCTGACATGTGGATAGTAAGTGAGTAAGGTGTTTACAGTATATACTTACATGCATTTTATTACTTACGTCCAATCAAAATTATTAGCATTAGGTATAATTAGAATTTCAATAATTATACCTAATGCGCATTTTAACGGAGTGGCAGTAAACAATAATACCATAACGTAATTATTTCAGCTCTACTTAACAAAGTATAAAAACCCAGCATGTTACTCTGGAGGTTGTTACAGACACCCTGCAACTTATTTGCTATCCTCCCTCAAATGGCTATAACGTTGGACAGACATTTGATGTGACGTGTACTCAAAAATGTCTGAAATCGTTACTTTATTTAATATGGCAATGAAAAATGAAAACCATATCTATAATTACTTTTTTACTATCAAAAAAAAGCAAATCATTAAAACAGATGTGGAGAGATGAGATAACACCAAAGGGAAAAATAACTCCACTACGCCTATTAATTGCTCATAGATGCCGGACTCGCCATTTTTTAATGTGGTGGAGACTCGCGAATCAAATGTATATCCATGGTAATAAATCTCAGAAACGCACCGCGAAAAAAATAAATTGGGCATTACAATTCAAATACGCATCAGAGATAGGTTTAAGAGCTTCCATTGGTAAAAAACCGAATTTTGTCCATCTAACAGGTGTTGTTATCTCTGATGCAGTAAGAATAGGCAATAATGCCATTATACATCAAAATGTTACAATAGGCGTCAGAGATGATGATGATCACTCCGTAGCAACTATAGGTAATAACGTAACTATTGGCGCAAACTCTTGCATTATTGGCGGTGTTATTATTGGTGATAATGTTAAAATAGGAGCCATGTCCATGGTATTATCAAATATAGATAGTGACTCCACATACATTTGTAAAATCCAGCCTGTAACATTTCAGAATAAATGTATTCAAAACTGACATGACTGCTCTTAATTCTCTAAGCTGGTTGTTCTGGCCAGCTAATATCTGACGCATCATCTGGCTTAATACGATTAATCAGGACCCTATATTTTTTCCATGCCAGTAAAAGCGCTGTTTCCGCATCGGTTGCAATGCTCAGATCAACAGCATCCTGTAGCGGTCCGATTTTTGATGTGGCAAATGTCAGAAGACTGTCTTTTTGCTGCGTCAAAAGAGTAATCAGCGCCGTTTTTTCTGCTTCAGTATCATGCACCCATTTTTCCCCGTCCCACTTAACAAATTGATCTTCAGGTGCAACAGTAACAACACTATCAGGCAAGTTCCCCAACTGGCTAATCATGGTGGCACTCCCTGTATGTATGTTGTAAACCGTTTTCCCTCGATGGTCTTCAATAACCGTCCACTTATTTGACTCAAAATTAAAAACAGCAACAAAGCCATCAGATACTGAAGGTGGTGCAATATCGGTACTGTAAGCGGGTAGCCCCGTATTTGCCGGGATAAACCCATCTCCTTTACCGATAAATTCATTCGTGGAAGATGAAAGATTATAGATAGTAATAACTCGATCATTATCAGTCATTTTAAAAGCCATTATGCAAGCCTCACTAAGTAGTTAAAAGCTGTATTTTTTACGGTGTTTTCTGTATTACCCGCAGTGTCAACCGTAATTGCGTGATTATGTGCTCCCAACACTACGTTATGAATATGGGCTCCGATACCAACAGTATGAGTATGAGCGCCTATGCCAACAGTGTGTGTATGCGCACCGGCAGACTCGATAGTATCCGTGGCCCATGAACTGGTTGCCCCGGCATTGGCTGTGACCGTTGTAGACCCTCCACCACCGTACGCAATTTTTGTTCGATGACTATGAGCACCTGCATTGCTTGTTGTTTTAGTTCCATAATCAAATGTTGACGATGTTTTAGTACCGTAGTCGAATGACGTTGTAGCTTTTGTCCCAAGGTCAGTATTTGCAGCAGAGGCATTATGGTTATGCGATTTAATTCCATCCTGTTCTTGTGACAACACAGCACGACCGCTGTCAGGTTTACCTTTAATCGTCTGACCGCGCATATCAGGGATAATCCCAGAAGGATAAGCTATAGCCAGTAGTGGATAGGCAGATTTATTAAATTGCTGTCCCTGCATAATCGCATGGTTAGCAGGTGGAATGTCTGAAGGCCAGGGAATTGGCGCCCCTACAGGGTAGGAGTCAGGAGGGAGATTATTTGGTGAATAAACTCTCTTTCCATTATCGAAAACATTTCCAAACTGACAATTCCCATTTGGCCAGATAGCTACTGGATTTGATGCCCATGCGCCTTTTTCGTCATAAAAATGAATATCAAATCTGCCCTGATAATAACCATATCCACAAGCCAGTATTCCCTTATCGTCACCATTGTATATTAGGTGGTTGGCGCCATTTCTGGGGTGCAATAATGAAAAGGTAATTTGTCCATTTAAATTACCTCCTGTTATCGGCAGCGCTCCGGCAGCAAGTTTTATCGTTTCTACTAAACCAAGGTATTGGAGCAGGCCAGTTACATCTTTCCCACTCAGATTAGTCAGCGTTTCGTTAAGCGGCTGTTTACCCGATAACGCATTGAGCATCGTAGTTGCAAAGTTCGGGTCATTGTTTAATGCGTTAGCCAACTCAGCCAGAGTGTCCAGTGCTTCAGGAGATGAGCCAACTAACGCAGCTACCGCCGCCTGAACGAACTCGGTATTCGCAATCTGTTTGTTGCTGACACTTAATGGCGGGGTGGGGGCGGTTGGAGTCCCCGTCAGTTCAGGACTGTCCAGCGGGGCTTTCAGGTTCGTCAGGTCTTTGACTTTTTTAACGGCTTTCGGTGTCGCTGCAAGGGCTTCACTGTCGCTGTCGTCATCGCTGCTTAACTGCACAAGCCCCTTTTGCGTTGTACTGGCATCTCCCAGCTTCAGACTTTCAGCAATATCCCGCGCTTCATCGCGGTATCCCTGTGAGGCTGCTGCTGCACTTTCAGCGCCAGCCATCGCGGCTTCTGCGCGCTGAGTATCATCGGCAACAGCGTCTTTCAGTTGCTCCGAAACCTTGCCTGCTGCTTTCTCTGCAGCGTCTGTCGCTGCTGTTTCAGCAGCTTTTACTGCCTCGTTCCGGGAAGTCAGCGCATCATCTCTGGCCTGTTGTGCACGGGTGGCACTCTCAGCGGCTGCATTCTTCTGGTTCTCAGCCGTTTCGGCTGACTGCAGGGCTGATGCTCCACTTGAAGATGCCGATTCTGCACTGGCTGCTGCTTCAGCTTCTGACTTAGCGGCCTTGTTGCTGAATTCCCTGGCATGCTGTTCACTCAGGGCTGCAACTGCCGCGCTGTTATTACCCTGTTCTGCAGCCTGTGTAGCCGTGAGGGCGCTTTCACGCGCAGAGGTTTCAGATGAGGCTGCATTACCGGCATGCTCCCCCGCTGTTTGTGCTGATGAAGCGGCACTTTCGGCACTTCCGGCTGCAGACTGTGCCGAAGCACCTGCCTCCTGCTGCGATTTCTGTGCCGTATCAGCGGCAGTTTTTGCCACTCCGGCCTGTTCCGTCGCTGCCTGTGCAGACTTTGCCGCACTGTCCGCATCTGCACCACTGGCCAGAACGTCCTGTGCTGTCTGCCGGGCATTATCTTCGGCAGATCGGGCAGACACATCGGCAGCATCGGCAGAGAGCGCCGCCAGGCGCTGTGACTCCGCCGCAACCGTTGCAGACAACGCTGCCGCATCATTACTCTGCTCTGCTGACTGTGCGGCCTGTTCGGCGTGTTCCCGATCCTTTTCTGTTGCACCGCTCAAATCCACAACGCGGTTTACCATTTCCTCAAAGCGTTTCATCACCTCCGGACGAAGGTCCGCATCCTTTGGCGCATCGAGAAACGCATTCAGGGTATCCGGCGCATCGGTCGGGGCCACGTAAATGTCGCCAGCGAGTACGGGAGGAAAACCTTCCCGCACCAACGACACACTGTAATAACCCGGTTCAGCCTCAATGCTGTAGTGGCCGTTAGCGTCTGTCACAGTGGATGAAATCACCTCCACAACAACGGTCGGGCTGGTTTTCTTCGCATTCAGCTGGATGATGCAGCCCTGTACCGGTTTCCCTGCTCCGTCTTTTAATACGCCAGAAATTTGTACTGACATATGTCATTACCTCTTGTTTTCAGCAATAAAAAAGCGCCCATTCAGGCGCTCGTTTAAGGATTCAGGCATCAGCGAATGCTGATACCATTGCTGTTCTTCTTCACCAAGATAACCAGCAGGCTGCTGATAGAAGCCCCGGCGCCACCACCACCGTCAATAGATGACACCGTAAAGCTCAGGGTCACATTTCCACCTCCGGCTGGCATATCAAGGACTGTGCTGAATGATCTCGCTGATATCTCCGGGTTTGCGTTATATATCTCTCTGCCGTTGTGCTTCACTACAAGCCCACAGTCTGTCCATATCTCGTTGCTTGTCTCTGATTTTCCTTTTCTTCCTGCAAAGGTGATGGACGGAATGATTATTTGCCTGTCGAAACGCTGATCATCCTGTATCTGAACCGTGAGGGTTCCATTCGGGTGAGTAGCACTTCCGGGGAAAGCCCGCCCCACAGCTTTAACAATATCGCCGACAATATTCTCTGCCCGCAGCGTGCCGTTGATGGTGCAGTTTTCCGCTATCGTCACATTATTGAGGATGCCGGAATTCGCGCTGATATGTCCGCTTATATCTGCATTACGGGCGGTCAGCCTGCCGTCAGGCGTCAGCATAAAGGTGGGCGGGTTCCCGCCGCTGGTGATGCTCGGGGCCGTCAGATATTTGAGGAACACCTCGTTCATAAATATCTGGTCACCCTGCATCACGAAGGCAGGTGTTTCATTGCCGTTCGCCGGGTTGATAAACGCGATACGGTCAGCCGCCACCAGGAACTGGCTTACCTTCCCTTCTTCCGTGTCCTCCATGCTCAGGCCCAGACCAGCAACATAGTGCTTCCCGTCTTTGGTCTGCTCTATCTTCACACCCCACATGGCATTCCATTTGCCGTTCGCGTCCTGCCACTCTTCAGAAAACTGATCCAGCCGGCTGGCGTTGTCTTCCGTCAGCTCCACCTTCTCCAGCAGCTCTTTACCCAGGTGGCTTTCGGTGATTTTCCCTTTGAAGAAATCCAGGTAACCCGCCGCATCGTTGCTGGCCTGCCCTTTAGCCTCCACGAACGCCGATTTCCCGACCTGGTTCACGGCCCGAATATAGAAGTAATAATCCTTGCCGGGTTTGATACTGCTGCTGGCCGCAATCCAGTACAGCGCAGTGCCGAGATAACGCGCATCGGTTTCCACCTGGCGGATATCGGCGATTTTTTTATCCGTAAACCAGAATTCATACTGCACCGTGGGGTCATATACCGCCTGGCGCGGGGTGGCGGTTATCTGGAAATAGCCTGGAGTCAGCTCAACATAAGACGGTACTGCGGGCGCGGCGATGCTGAAATCCGTGCTGGCAGGCTCACCCTGCTGTCCCTGGGTATTCACCGCCCGCACCGTCAGGGTGTAACGTCCCGGCGTCAGGTTACGGAAAGTATGCTCCGTTTCGGTCAGGGTCAGGCTGCTGGCCAGCCGGTCGCTGTTATCTTCCGCTTTCACCGTCAGGCGCAGGGAAAAGTTAACCCCCTTAACCACACGCGGGGTATCCCATCGCGCCCGCGCCTGATACTGCCCATCCTCCGCCAGAATCTCTGTGGTCAGGTGCTGCACGGCAGGCGGCGTGTTCGTGATACCGGTGTCCGGCAACGGATCAAACGTTGCCCCGTTGTCCACGATGCTCTCTTTCTCCGGGACATGTTGTACGGCGGTAATGGCATACGTGCCGTCATCGTTTTCCCGTATGGCCACGCAGCGAAACAGCCGCTGGCGCAGGTCCGGCAGTTTCAGCCCCCACACACTGTACTCCGCCACGCCATCGGGTAACTGGCTGACGGTGACGCGGTCCGGGGCGGGGTGCGCGGTGACCGCGACGGTAACAGGCTGGCCATTGCTGCCCACAAGGTTCAGCACCACATTGCCGCCTGCCGGTATCTCCACCTCACGGTCCAGCGTGAGCGTGCGCGTAAGGCTGTCGACCGACAGGATGCGTCCGCCCACGGTCACGCCAGCATAATCACTGTCACAGACCTCAATGATATCGCCGGGAACATGTCGCAGCCCCTCAGCTCCTACGGAAAAATCCACCGTCTGCGTTTCCAGCAATTCGGTGGTGATGGCCCATAGTCCGGCGCGGTGCGCCTGCCCACGGCTGGTACAGGCGAACGCATCCATCTTCAGAACGTTGCGACCGTAGCGCCGGATGGCAGCGTCGTTTTCCACCAGTTCAGTTGACGTTTCCCAGCCGTTGTTCGGGTCGGTGTAACGGACCTCGGCGGCATTGTGGCGCTCTTTCAGTGCGCTGAAGCTGTAGATGAACGGCGCACCATCAGCGGGCATCACCACATTACTCTGCGTATAGGTCCAGACTTTATCGGCGGGCCAGTCCTGCACAAACGTCAGGGTGCTGCCGTTCCAGACCGGCATACAGCGCATCAGGGAACAGAAGTCCCCCAGCACGTCCCACGCTTTGCGCTGGTCCGTCAGATACGCATTGCAGGTGATACGCGACTCCGTCCCGCCAAAACCGTCAGGAACAGGCTGATCGCAGTACTGTGCAATGGCATACAGCGCCCACTTGTCCACATCGGCAACACCAATGCGGCTTCCCATGCCATAGCGCGGGTGAGTCAGCATATCCAGCACACACCAGGCCGGATTATCTGTCCAGGCGGGTTTAAACGTTCCGTCCCATATTCCCGTACAGGTCCGTTTTAACGGATCGTAATTCGACGGCACCGGCACAATACGTCCGCGCAGGTGATAGTTTCGCGTGACCTGCTGGCTGCCAAACTGCTCCGCATCCACTTTTACCCCGATAACGGCGGTGTTCGGGTAGCACTGTTTCACATCGATGATTTCGGTATAGCCCGACCACACCGTTTTGTTCTGCAGCAGGTCTGTCGTGCTGTCATCAGTGAGGCGAAGCATGCGGACTTCAAACGGCCGGGGCGGTAAATCATCAATCACCACAGATGCCAGAAACTGCGTGGTCGTTTTCCCCGTAATGGTGATATCCCGCTCCACCTGCCACTGGCCATCCCGGCGAAACTGGATCAGCATCTGTACGCTGGTCGGGTTGCGGTCACCTTTGGTACTGGTGCTGACCAGCGACTGCACACCAAAGGTAAAGCGCAGACGGTCCAGCGTTTTGGTGGTAATGGTGCGGGTCACTGGCTCTGACTTCTTCACCTCCACACTCAGCAGGATTTCCGCACCGGAGTCTTCGAACCCCTCCATCGCGGTCTGCTCATCCTCCCCCACGCGGTAAACCACGGTGACACCGTGAACCATCGCGTTACCGTCGCTGTCGAGGACCGGCGTTTTGTTAATTCTGACACTCTTTAGCCCGTCCACAGGACCTTCAATCGGTCCCTCGCAGATGGCATCAACTACCGTCAGCATCTGACTGGATTTCAGGTCGTCAGGAGCCTCATGCGGTGTTTTACTGCTGCCACCACCCTTACCCATAATCTGTTCCCTCTGAAACGACAGAACCGCCCGGAGGCGGTTCTATGTAAATACAAATATGCTGCAGTAAGTCAGCGACCGATGATCACCACCTGTCCCCCACCACCTTCATCCCGTGTGCTGATTTCCTGGGAGATCGTGCGGGAGCCGACCAGCATTTCACCGTATAACACCGGCAGGGCATTACCCTGCGCCACCATGTTGTCCAGTGACGAAAACCAGGTGTTCTGTTTGCCGTTATCAGTCTGCCGGGACGAGGGGATTTTTGCCTGCGGCGTCAGCATCTGCGCCACTCCACCCAGCATCATGGCCGCCCCCATAGAAAACAGAACTGAGGATGCCGAAATACCACCGGCAGATAACGCCGCTCCCCAGGCTGCCATTGAAGTGCCTGCCGTAAAAAAGGACGCGCCGATTGCCACGGCACCCAATACAACCTGAAACAGACCACCGGATTTTGCCCCTGCCATACGCGGGATAATATGAATAATGGCCCCGTCCGGCAGTGACTCATGCAGACGGGCTGACACGCTGGTTTCATCCACATCCTGACCGGCGATGCGTATCTGATACCAGCCATCATTCATCTTCTGCCGGAAGCCCGGTATCTGCATGGCCAGCGCGTAAATGGCCTCGGCCCCCGTTTTTATACTGAGGCTGAAGCGGCGGCCAAATCGTTGTAAATCCCCGTGAAGGCAGACTCGTGCCATGCCCGGTGTCGCCAGATTGAGTGTGTGCGGCGTTGCCATTTGTCGGTATACCTCTCGCGTTTACTTAGCTGGTCAGGAATATGGTGCAACAGTTCGCCGTCGCCGCAGTAAATCGCGGCATGGTTGGCAATCGATGAACCAAAACAACAAATCAGAATGTCTCCGGGCTGTGCCTCTGCGGCATTCACGCGGTAAAATCCGGTCGCCTCCAGATTATCCAGATAGAGATTATCTCCCTGCTTCCACCAGTCCTCCCCCCGCGCAAAATCCGGCATCTCAATACCGGCCAGATGGTACGCATCGCGGAACAGGGTGTAACAGTCCGTCACGCCATGATCAAATGCCCGCCCGGTGAGAAAAGGCATGCAGCGAAATTTGTATATCCGGTCATCGCAGACCAGCCACCACGGCAGGCCACTTTGCACCTGCAGGCGGCGATCGACATCGCTGAGAAACGGCTGGCCATCAGGATGGCTGTGTACCAGGGCCACCACATCGCCCGCCGCCTGCGCCTGAAGGTAATCTGCCGGATCCATGCGGAAATACAGGGTCGGTTCAGCGGAAAGATTCTGGCAGGGAAAATACCGCTCCCCGGCAGGCGTATTCACCACCCAGCCGCATGATTCAGCGGGCGCACACGCAGCAGCATGCGCCAGGATAGTTTTGTTCATATGTGTATCCATCAGGAAAGACGGTTAATCGAGAGGAAGCAGCCGATGCGCGGCAGGTTATCACGCAGCTCGCAGCCGGTACGGCATTTGCTGCAGGCATCTTTTGCCGGGTCTGTCGTGGGCTTGTCAAACTCATCCGCCACAGGCGGACCGGCATAGCCGCACTCATCAGAACGGTAGGTCCAGCTGCAGACATCAGCCAGCATGATCCGCGCCGGAAACACGCTGCCGTCCGTTTCGGTCGGTGTGGCCAGCACAAAGGTCGCCGTGGTGGCTTTCAGCTCCGACAGTTGTTCAATCACCCAGCGGCTGACCACTTCCTGTTCCGGATCGGCCTCCGGGTTACCGCCTGTAAAGTTCACCGCATCGAGAAAACGGGCGTATACAACATGCCTTACCACCGTGGCCCCGACGAGGCTCTGCATATCTGCCGCAAGTCCCGTAACCATGCCAAACAGGTTCGACACTGCCAGCGTCGGGCGGGCGGAAGTTCCTTTCCCCACCAGGTCGAATCCGGTTCCCTGTATCGGGTAAACGTCATACTTCCGGCCCTGCCAGGTGACCGGCTCGCCCTTCTCGTTCGCTTCATTTGAAAAATAGTAACGCTGGCCACCAAAGGCCGTCAGGTCGATTTCCCACAAATCAATGCGGGCCGACTGCTCGGTTTTCGTGGTTTCGTTGAGGGTGTTCTGAGGTATATCCTGCATAAGGATCCTTAAGCAATGACCTGCTCAAATTTACAGCTGAAATCAGAATACGTGACGTTGTCCGTAACAGACCATTCCCGGCAGACAACTTTAATCGTGCGGTTGTATTTTGGCGGTCGCCACAGAAAGGCTTTATATCCTCCATGCTCGACCAGAAACGCTTCAAGTGCGGTGCGGGAATTGTCCGACGTGATACGGAAAACAGGCTGGAAGTTAATTAACTGATGGTTGAGTCCGGTCGGGCGACGTTGCTCATAACCATCCCCAAATTTAATGGTTGTCACCGAAGGGGAAACAGAAGACGGCATCCCCTCCCGGGGTACCCAATGAAAGGTTTTCACTTATCCTCCCGCCAGCATGCCGCCATCACGTCCCTGAGTTCTCAGGATACTCATGACACGCGTGTCGACCATTTTGACCAGCATCTGCGATGCCTGCGGCCCTATCTGCCCGTTTTGCCCGTCATTCTGGATGGTAATGTGATACTCAGGTGAATAAACAATCCCCCCATTCATACCACTACCAGAGGAACCCGGGTCCCCCAGCGCCCTGACACCCAGCGTACCGTCAGTCGTTTTTGCCAGAGGCATAATGGCTTCCGGGCCAGCTTCACCAAACACGCCAGCCCCCTTAGCAAAAGCAAACAGGGTCGGGCTGTCATAGATGCCGTTACTGTAGGCACTTAATGAAGGTGAGTCATAAACACCGCCCTTCGCATTAAAACTAAAACTGCTGCCAAAACTGCTGATGGCCGTGCCGGTACTTGCGGTGGCTGCACCGCCAAAAAGACTGCCGCCGATTCCCATAATGGATTTCAGAATGGTGTTGGTAATCAGCGCCTGCGTTGCCATATCGACAAGGTTTTTAATCACCGACTGAGTCATGGAGGCAAACAACCCAATCATCCCGCCCCGGAGTGTCTGTGTACCATTCAGCATGCCGGTCAGCATGTTGGAGGTTCGCTCCTGGGTGGTTTCCATCAGGCCGATGGCGAGGCTGTTCAGATTCCCCTGCGACTTATAAAGCTCCACCGCTGTCTGGTACTGCGCATCAGCAGAATCTTTATACGCCTTTTGCTTCAGCAGTTCGTACTGCTCTTTGTTGATCGCATCGTTCTGGTAAAAAGCCTGCAGCAATGACTGACGCTCGGCCAGTTGATTGCGCAGTTCTGCCAGCGGATCAACCGTCCCGGCGATATCAATCAGAGGGGCAGACATTGCCGCTGCCTGTGCCTGCAACAGTTCGCGGGCCGTACTTTGTGCCAGTGTGATTCTGGCCGTCTGGTATTCCTTTTCATCCAGAAGACGGGCATCCAGGAGCGACTTCAGCGCCTGGCTCGCTTCGCGCTCTTTCGTAAGAGTTGCTCTGGCTGGCGCATACTGTTCTGCCAGTTCGAGGCGCTGTTTCTGATAGTTTTCAGCATTCAGCAGCAGCGTCTTCTGAATATCAGCCTCGCTGGCTCCGTCAGCGCGGGCGGCTTCAAGGAGTTTTCTGGCGCTTTCCTGCTCCTGCAGGTTGATACGTCCGAGACTTGAGGCATGCGCCGCTTCGATTTCACGCCGCAGTTGCTCATACTGGTTAACCTTCGCCTTTTGCCCCTTCCCTGTATCCCCGCCTTCTCCGGTCCAGGGGGTATCAGGTTTATCGCTCCCTGTTTCATTCCCTGGTTTATCCGGCTTCGGCGTGGGTTCGGTTTTCCCTGATTTAGCGTGTTCAATGGCCTCTTTGACTATTTTTTGCCGTTCTTTGAGGAGTTTTAACCCCTGCTCAACGGCATCCAGATCCCCTTTGTAGCGGGTTTTATCATTCTGTACGCCTTTAAGTTGTCCGAACGGATCGAAGCCACTCAAGCCATCAATACGGCTTTCCGCATCCTGAATTTCTTTAATCAGTTTATTTCGCTGAATAACCTGATTCTCAAACTGTTCATCAATGTCCAGCTGCTTCACGTTGAGCTGGTTAAGCGACAGTTTTTTTAGCTCTTCATTCGTTTCAACAACAGCATTTTTCAGGTCAATCGCTGACTGGCGGGCATTCTTCGCCTGATTATGGAAATAGAGCAACGCCGAACCGGCAAGCATCGCCGCCCCCACCGGACCGCCCACCAGTGCCAGCGCCCCTCTGGCCATACCTACTGCTGCAGAGACTGCGCGGGCTGAAACGGAAAGCTGTTTATTGGCAGCATTCAGCTGGCTCTTTGCCTGGGTGGAGAGCAGTGTCTGCTCGGTTTCCTGCCGGATTAAGCGGTTAAACTCGCTCTGGTAACTCACGTTAAGGCCAAATTGTCTGGCGCTTTTCTCCATTTCCCGATAACGCCCGAATTCTGCGTTATTCTGTGCCAGCGTGGCAGCGGTACTTTCCAGCGTTTTGCGCGCCATATCGGCCTGCGCCATCGCGCTGGCCCTGACTGCCTGCTGCTGCTCAACCCAGGCACCAATGTTCCCCCTGATACCTGCCGTCAGTTTTGTCGCCAGAACAGGAATCAGCGTATACAGCGCAACGTTGGCGACCGTATTAAAATTATCCGTCAGGCCATTAATGGCATCGGTAACGGTCTGAACACCACTGCGCAGCGGACCGTTTCCGCTCTGTCCTACCTTAATAATCAGACCTTCAAAAGCCGAAGTCAGGCTGAGAAGATCGCCGTTCAGGTTATTTACCCTGATTTCGGCCTGCTCATGCGCGGTCTGCGTACCGGTCAGGGCGGCGGTCAGCGACTCCACCTTCTCGCGGTTCTGCACCAGGATAGATGCCGCGCTGAGGTTTTCCACCCCGAACAGCTTTACGGCCTGCCTGGTTGACAGGTTTTTTCCCGCCAGGTTCTCCAGAGCCTGGCTCAGCCCGACAACAGAAGGCTTCAGGGTCTTATCGGTTCCCTTCTCCAGATTCAGGATCACGTTGCGCAGTGCGGTCCCGGCTTCGCCGCCTTTCACTTCGCGCTCCGCCAGTATCTGTATGGCGGCATTGAGGGTTTCAAAACCCACGCCAGCCTGTGCCGCTGCCACCCCGCCATTTTTAATCGCGGCAGCAGTATCGGCTATCTCCGATGAGCCAAATTTCGCGCCAGCAGCCAGCACGTTGATATACCGGTCGGCTTCACTGGCTCCCGCCCCAAACTGGTTTAATGACAGGGCCAGCGTTCGGGTGGCATCCGGAAGCGTCGTCCCTGCCGCCTGGGCCAGCGTTAATGCGCTTTTGGTCGCCGCAGTCAGCCCCGCAGAGGTACTCAGCAGTTCAGGCTTTGCCGAAGCCATCAGTTTAATGGCCTCGGCGGCCTGTGATGCGCTGAATTCCGTTGTGCGGCCCATTTCCTGCGCCGCCTGATCGTACAGTTTCATCTGCGCACTGGTGGCACCGGTGATAGCCTGCAAATCCGACAACGACTGGCTGTACTGCCGCGTGGTGCTGATAATGGTACCCAGCGATAAACCCGCCCCGGCAAAACCTGCCAGCCTGCCAGCCAGCCCCGATACCGAAGCGGAAACACGCTTATAGGCATCCTCTGTCTTTTTCGCATCAGCCTGGGCATTGCGGTTAAACTGGCGTGACTGACTCTCAGCGCTGCCGTAGGCGCTCATCAGCTGCGATTTAAAGTTCGCTGCATTCAGATGCAGCCCAACGGCAAGAGAGGCAACGTCACCCATTACATTAATACCTTAATGACTGCCGCACACTGCGCATCCAGACTCTGGTTCGCTGCTGCGGGTGATTTAACAGGGGGCGGGTTATTGTCAGAACCTTCTGGCGAAGGCTTTTTGAAAATGCCCTGTTTGAGGAAGAAAGCACGCCAGTGGAAAAGCGTGTCAGCCGGAAGCGCCGCAATTTTTGACGGGTCAGGCTCGCCCCAGCGGTCGGCCAGCCAGAAAATCAGCTCCAGCCAGGGCGAGTCACTCAGTTTTTTTCGGCGGTTTCCAGCTTACCAATGGCGTGCTTTTTCACTTTGTCGATGGCATCCAGAAGCACAACGTTATCGTGTGCCGCCAGCAGTTCCTTCGCCGTGGGTTTGTCTTTGGCTTTAATCGGCGAGCCGTCAGGCTGAACCAGGCTGTCGATAACAATCTGTACGCTCAGCTCAGACGCCATGCGGGCATTGCCAGAGGTCTGCGCCTCGATGAGTGCATCTTCATGATCAATAAGCTCAGCCGCCGTTAGCCGGCGCAGGTAAACCTTTGTGCCTAAAATTTCAGTTTCAGTAGGCGTGGATTTCGTTTTGAGCAGTGCATTTTTCAGTGCGGAGAGGCTAAATTCAGACATGGTGCATCCTGTTTTTCAGACGAAAAAAACCGCCCGGAGGCGGTGTGTAACGGGAAACGGATTACGCTCCGGCATCTGGCGCCGGGGCGGCGATCCCCCATTTAATGTTGTTTTGCTTACCCTGCACTGTAATCTGGATAACTTCACTGGCAGGCGCTGTGATTTCGTTCATCTGCCAGCCTGAAAGCGCGAGGATCATTGAGGCCGTTCGTTTGTTCGGCAGCTCAATATAAAACTGAACGGTCTTACGCTGCTCTGCAGCATTGAGGAACGCGGTGAAATCCTCGTTTCCCGGGTCGTCAATGAATCCCAGCGATTTCTCCGGCCCTTCCGGAAGGTCGGATATTGACTGCTTACTCTTGTCCAGCAGGGTGGTACAGTCGACAAATCCTCCCGTCTGACCTGTCGCGCCCAGCGCCTTACAGTTAATCAGGGGTTTGAGTGCCGCCACGGCGGCGTTTACTTCGCCAAACTTCACCACCGTCCCGGCAGGAAGCATTGCGTACTCAGGGGATGATTTTGGCGTGTTATTTTCATCAACCATAATGATTCTCTCTTAAATAGTGGGCAGCGGTTGCTACCTGTTCTTAATGCCATTGCGGATTTCTACGGTCAGAATGCGCAGAACCTTCTGGACGTTGTAATCCAGTGCCGGACGGATGAACGGATCGGCAACCTGTTTAACCGTCCCGAACTCCTGGGCCAGCGCTTTCATGTAATGCTTTTTGCTGGGGCCAACCCGAAGGGTGACCACCGTATTTCCGCGACCTTTCCGGGTGGAAGAGCGAATTTTGATGGAATCACGCATATGCTCTGCAGAGGACGCATCGTCGAAGCCGGCATGTTGTTTCATGTCTTCTTCCACCACTTTCAGCGCCTCACGCCCTGCATCACGTAACACCTTCGTGCCGACCTTTTCACCGAGCGCAGTAAGCTGCCGCTCCAGCTCGTCCAGCCCTTTTACGTCCATAGTGATCATGGTGAGACGTCCCGGTAGTGAAAGGTAAAATCCCGCACGAGCCGGTACTGAATATTGCCGCTGGTCAGTACCGTTTTACTCTGCTGTATTCCACCACGGACCACATTCTGCACGGGAAAACCCTCCAACTGGCCATGCACGATAGCGGTCCATTCCGCGCTGATTTTCTTATCCAGCTGTAACAGGCGGGTGTAGTCATTAAGCAGATGAATCGCTATCTGGAAGCGGCCCGCAATCAGACCTGTGCGCAACAGTCCGGCGTACAGCTCCGGATCGGAAATACACTGGTAAGTAATCCCCTCCTGCAGCTCATCAGGCAGGAGCAGAGGATAAACATCCAGCCCGGTCAGGCGTTCAAGTGCTGTCTTTAATGCCAGCTCGATCATGACGTGCGTCTGCCTCCCCTGTGATGATGATGCGGTCCGCAAGACGTTCGACGTTACGAACGGTATAAACCCGGTCAGACGTCGTTATTTTCCAGTCGATATCAATATTCAGGTTCGGATGAGTGGTAAAAAGACACGTTTCAACAACCTGCTGTTGATCCAGTGTGCGGACCTTTCTGCCCGATACCAGCTCGCGCTTCGCCCAGGCTTTCCCGGTCGCGACCAGTTGTTCCGGCAGATGTTCACCCAGCGGCCCCCGGCCGGATTGCATATACCCAATCGAAAGACGGCAGGTCATTTCTTCCGGCTTCAGGCTCATACCGTGTTCTCCTGCAACGGGAAAAGAAGGTGCCGGACCGCAGCCGTCTCCAGCCACTGACCAGTGAAACCATTCAGATACGCATCCCCGACCAGATACTGCATGGCCAGCTGGATATCTTCATCCGCCACAAAACCGCGTACCCCTTCCGGCAGCGCCTGCAGTTCGTCATCGCTTCCCACCAGTTTGCAGTAGTAGTCACGCTCAATACTCTTCTGCGCTGCCGCCACCATTTTAGTGAGCATGTCGTCATGCTCCGTGAAATCCGGCTCCAGACGGAGCTGGGTTTTCACTTCATCCAATGTCAGTATCATGGTCATCGGCTCCCTTGCGGGGACTCAGCGCCTTTTCCGCATCTTCTGGCCATACCGCAATATGGCGTTCAACCAGTTTCTCTGCGTACTCAGCATCAAAACAGGCCGTATCACCGCGTGAATAACGATGATAGGGTCCCAGGAAAAAAACCGCTTTCCGCGCCACTTCTGCTCCCGTCAGGCGCGTGGCCCCGTTTGTTTCACTTCCGGTCAGATCAACACCTGTATCACCTGAACCCGCTGCAGTATTCTGACCGCCATCCCCGTTCACTGTATTTTCCGGCGTCAGTTCATCCTGCTTTTTCACATCACCGGCTGCAGCCGCCGCTGCCGCTGCTTTTGCCGCTTTCGTCGTCATCGTTTTGCTCCTGAAAAGAAAAAACCCGCTGCTGCGGGCCTGGGGGATTACGTGCTTTTTACGCTGTGCGACCGTGGTCGCACAGCGTGCAGGACCAGTTAAAACAGCACTTTTGTCCCGAGAACAAGACCTTCCGGATGACGGAAGCCGATATCGTGCTCCGTCACCACGCGGATCAACGACTGGTTACGGGAGAACGCGGAAACCAGATTGCCATCCCCGTCCTGGTAGGAGGCTTCCTGCGAGAACGACACCTTCATGTTGCCGTCTTCACCGATAACCACATCATTAAAGTCAGCGAAGTAAATTTCCGACTCTTTGCCTGCGTCACCGAGGTTTGCCGGGATAGCGCTGGTACGCTGAATCTGAAATCCCTTCAGGATCCCCTGGGCCATTTCCGGGTAGACCTTATTACCGTTACCGTCGCGCAGACCGAACAGTTTCATGTAGGTACGGTTCGACATACCCCAGCCGCAGCTGATCATGTTGCTGTTGCCGTCCATAGCCATCAGGATAATGCTGTCGAGATAGGTATCAATCGTCTGCAGATTAACCTCTGCAGCAGCTACCCACGGCAGCAGGCGGTTCCACTCAGTTGCCCGCGCTTTCATACCGACAGGCGTATCGCCAGTACCGTCATCGCGCATAAAGGCTTTATCTTCACGAACAGAAATCGCGGTCAGAATATCCTGCAGAACCAGCTGCTCTACGTTGTAGCCAGCACGACCAATCAGCTGGTTGGAGATTGGCACCATTGCAATCATGGTTTTCGCAGTGAGTTTCACATCATCGAAGCGCGCTTCTGATGTTTTCGCATCCTTGCCTTCCCCGGTGTAGCTCGCCGTCGCACCACCGGCCAGACGCGGCAGTGCCATATTGCCGTTCGGCAGCGGAATGGAGCGCGCGCCCAGCTTACGAACGATGGTGCGATCGCGCAGCAGTTCGATCACCTCGCTGTGCAGGTTTTGCGGAATAAGAACGCCACCTGACGCGGCGGCTGTATTGATGGCCATCGAGACAGACTGGTCATTCAGTTCTTCAGCTGCAAATTTCGCAGCGTCCAGGACGTTACCCTGTGCTGCCGCAATCGACATTACCAGACGGGTCATTCCTGCGCCGGTATATTGCTTTGGCTCTGCTTTAACGCTGATACCCGGAGCCTGTTGTGTACCTTTAACCGGTTTGGCAACAAGCGCTGCAGCACGTTCAGCTGCTTCCAGACGCTCAATCTTGGCGCTGATATCTGTAAACTGCTGCTGCAGGCTGGCAAATTCGGTTAACTGCTCCGCTGTCAGCGTTCCACCGGTAGTTTCAATCGTGGCCAGGGCCTGTACCTGTTCATTAATACCCGCACGCTGACGACGTAATTCTTCAATCTGTGGCATAGTTTTCTCTCTTTTTGGCATAAAAAAAGCAGCCAACAGGCTGCTTTCTGGTAATGACGCGTTAGCGCCGGGTTACATTCTTGTTTGCAGGTCCATCGCGGCTGCCTGCAACTTTATGGAAGTGGTTTGTTGAGGTTGTTTGTACTTTGCCGCAATGGCATTAATCGCGGACTGAGGATCCGAAACTTCATCAGCAAGACCAGCAGAAATGGCATCAGCGCCGAAGTAAAGTCCCGCCTGGGTATCGATTACGGACTGCTGTTTAAGGCCACGGTACTCAGCAACAGAGGAGATAAATGTCTCGTACATATCGTCGAGCATTTTGTTGAACATCGTCAGAGCCGATTCACTCAACGCGGCATGTGACGTGCCATTATTCTTGTTATCTCCCCGGTAGAGTGCAGTAAATTTTACGCCCATGATCTCTTCCAGCTTTGACGTATCAAGGTGCTCCATGATCACCCCGATAGAGCCAACGCCACTGGTCTGACTGGCGACAATCTTGCTGCAGGCCGACGCGATAAAATACGCGGCAGAGAAGGCATTAAAGTTCACAATAGCGGTGATCGGTTTCGTTTCTCGCGACTGATAAATATAATCAGCCAGCTCTTTGCACCCAGATGCTAAACCGCCGCCGGAATTAATATCCAAAACGATTTCACTGATGGATGGGTCATTTAATGCCGAATGCAGCTGGCTGCGGATTCGCTCATAGCTTGTCAGTTCGGTACACATCGCTGTAATTTGCCCTCGCCGGGGGACCAGTATCCCGTGAACAGGTATCACAGCAATACCACTGGCTGGCTGAAGCTCTTCCGGGGATGGCGAATCATCCGGATTTAGCGCCATCGTAATGACCGGATCCGTCACAGTTCCCTGAATACGGGGAAGCAATACCGCCTTCACGGCGTCCATCGTCTGTTGTGTAGCGTAATGAGGAACGCCAAAGACCATCTCTGCCAGATGCGGCAGATTAATTAATTTTGTTGTCATGAGAATATACCAGGTCAGCCCGCAGCGCGGGGGATAATCAGGCTCTGGCCAGAATAGTTTCGATTTCTGCCAGTTGTTTAGCTGTTGGCTCGTTATTGCCAGGTAAGATTTGTTTACTGTCGACCATATTCAGAGGCGTCAGGTATTTATCCCCTCCGGCGATAGGTGGAAGGTTCTCCATGCGGCGAATGTCGTTAACCGATAACCAGCCCCACTGGCGGCCTAAGGCATAAGATTCATAGCGTGACTTCTGATCCCCGCGCAGCAGGCCAGAAACATTGAATTCAATGTACAGATCACCGCGCTCGCTGGGTAAAAGCAGATCGCGCATTAATGCGCCTTCATGACGCTTCAGCCAGGCCAACAGCGTGTACATCACAAACTGCAGCCCCTGGTGCTCAATGTTGTTATTTGTGGCTTTCGCCAGCATCTGCACCATATGAGGCGGGATTTTATAGAGCCGGCACACTTCCTCCACGCCCCATTGACGGGACTGTAACAGCTGCGCTTTCTCATTATCCTGAGATAGCTGTTTGTAGCTCATCCCTTCCTGAAGCAATGCAACAGAGAATGCGTTCCTGACGCCGGAATACCTGTCCGTCCACTTTGCCAGCAGTCTGTCTATTGCATCCTGGTTTTTGATTGTCGCAGCTTCTTTTGGACGCTCAATAACACCGCTCATCGTCGTACCTCGACGAAAAACCTGAGCAGCATGTTCCTCCACAGCCAGGTTTAACCCAAGTACATCCGCATTTGTCTGGATTGGAGAACTGCCGATATAACCGTCGAGCGAAAATACTTTCACATGATGAATCATGCGCATTGGCAACGTTTCGCCAATTTCGGGGAGTTCATAATAGGGCATCCCGTCTGGCCCTTTCAGGACGATGACTTTTTTGGGATTAACCGGGATTAATTCCCTCGGGAAACCTTTCCCGTCCCTGTCGATAATCGAGTAACAATTGCCCTCCAGCCCTAACAAGCCCTGTTGTTGCTCAAAATACTCGAAAGAGGTGTCCTTTTTATTAGGCTGGGAATGTACAAGATCATAAACGGGGTGGTCAGTAGCTCGCTTACGGGCTCCGTTAGCACCTCGTCTGTAAAGCTCACACGGCAGTTGCGCTACAGATTCAGCCAGAAGAGTTACACATGCCCGAACAGCTGATAATGCCATCGCAGTTTCAGGAGTTATGATTATCCCAGCCTTACTCTGACTCGAACTCACTCCTCCCAGCATGGTTTCCCAGAATCCACTTCCTGATCGCGATTTACCCCGAAACATCTGGGGGATAAACATTACTCACCCCCTGGTTTGTGAAATCCTGTAGATAAGGATCTCGCAATTAAAAACGACCACAGCAGACAAATCAAACCGCCAGTAATAAAGCCGACGGAGGGTGAAATAAGCCAGGCACCGGTCGACAATAAGCCGACTCCAACGAGGCCGAGAATAAAACTCAGGACTGTGATTAACATGTAATATCTTCCTCATCATAAGCCGATTTACTTACTGTACTGTTCAGCATGGCCCGTCCGATCCCCATAAGTAATCCTACAGCACCATCAATTTTATTTTGCTTCCCCTCCTTGCCGGGGCGGACAATGTCATCGCTTCCAGGCAAATAACGCCCAATAACATTCTGGATGCACCAGTTCATGATAGGGTTGCCGTCATGATGAAAACGTCCTGATGCCAGCGCGGCCTCAATTTCACGCATAGGGTCACTCATGTTGGTGAAGTTTTGCCTGATCTCAACTGGCTCCAGCCCCTCCTCTTCAAGCATGTGTCGTAATGATGTTGCACCGTAAGGATCAATAGGACACTGAACGATTTTTACACGCTGACGTAATTGAAGGATTGACTCAAAAATAAGCCGATAGTCCACTTCCGCACCTTCTGTCGGTATCAGAACCTCTTGTTTAACAAATGACTGATAGCGGTCAGAAGTGGTTTTCAATGTGGGATCTGGTGAGTAAACCGTATCTTCAGGCACCCAGAACATCGGACTTACACAGTAGAAATGCGTAATACCATCCACTTCCCGTCTGAATACTGGTACGACCGCATTCAGGTCAACCTTGGACGCAAGATCTATCCCCAACCAGCAATCTTCATCGGCGAAATCAGACAACTTGAGACTATTGTCCGCTGCAGCCATCCATTTTTGCAGATCATAGAAAACCGTCTTGGCACTTACCCACCGGTTAAAATGCTTGGTAAGAATTTTGTTCGTCTGGCTGGGGTTAGATATTCCAAGCAATTGCTTTGCGCGCAGGAAGTGTTCTTTTACGGAAATGCCAAAGTTTGGATTTGCTTTGATTAATGCTTCAGGTTTTGTCCAGTCGTCATCATCATCAAGACCGTAAATAATACCGAAAATCGTTTCGTTTTCTTCTCCCACCCGATTCCGGCGTAGAATTTCCACCACCTGAGCACGTTTCTCATAACACGGAGAAGTAATGTCATAACCCGCAGTTGTAATGATCAGAGTGATAGGTTGTTCCCTTGCCCCCATTCCTGTTGTCATAGTCGTATAAAGAGTATCTGTTTGGTGCTCGTGATATTCATCAATAATTGCACATGAAGGGGAATCGCCGTCACCAGGATCGCCGATGACTGGCGCAAAAACAGAGCCATCCGGACGGGTCATTTTCTTTGCCCAGGGTTTGACTGAGTATTTTTGTCGCAATGCAGGGAGTTTTTTTACCATTTGTAAAGCGGGAGAGAAGACTTTCCAGGCCTGTTTTTCTGTAGTGGCGCCACAGTACACTTCTGCACCATGTTCTCCATCAGCGCAAAACATATAATTACCAACGGCAGCTGCAATTGCAGACTTCCCATTTTTCCTGGGAACCTCAATATATATTTCAGAAAAACGGCGGAATCCGGACTTCTTATTAACCCAACCAAATGGCACACCAAGAGCAAACTTTTGCCAGGGCTCAAATTCTATGCGTAGTTTCTTCCTGGCCCATTCACCAGCCGTATGAGGCATCTTCTGAGCAAAGCGCAAAAATCGCTCGGCCTTGTTTTTATCAAACCGGTAAGGCCAGGCAGGATCCTTCGCACGTTCCAAATCATCAAGGTGCCGTTGACAGGCAAGCACAGTTAACTGACAAGCAAGGATCTTCCCGCCAACAACATCTCTTGCATACTGGTTCGCTGCATTGACGTTCGGATATGTAGCCATCAGTCAAACTCATCAAATTCATTCCCGTCATCGTCAGGAGCATTTCTGCCACTGGTCATTCTGATACGGCTGAGCGGATCTAACCCCAGAAGTGAGCCCAGACGGGCAATCTGGGAAACTGAATCATTTCGGACGTTAACTGCAGGATGTTTTTTTAATCCTCCCATTTCACTTTCAGTTGTCAGCCCTGAAGCCAGTAATTTTTCAGCTTCAAGCATGAGATGGAAGGCATTGCAGTAGGCTAAAAGTAAGGGGGCATCTTCAAGTTCAAATACGCCTCTTTCGATCAGGATTTTGCTCTGGGTCTTCCACATTCTTATAGCAGCCTCCCCCATTAACTCTGCAGGAGGTGCAATTCGGGTTAATTTACTTTTTTGCCCGGTGGGTAAGATGGGTTTTCTCCCCCCTCCAGACGATCGAATTCCACCAGCCATAACTCCTCTTTTAATAGGTGAAACCTACCGGAAAAAAGATCCTTATTTATGACGTGCAAAAATGGCCTTCAGGCGGCAGTCCTGAAGCGCGAAAGGGGGCAGGGATTTGATCCCCCCTCCCCCTTGAAGATGACAGCAAGAAAGCATGCAAAAGCAGATACTGGTCATCCATCAGGATGTTCAGCATAGTGTCTTCAGTTAATCTCAATAAATAAACGATGGAGTCTAAGAAATGGATAAAACTAGAAAATATGATAGAGCCTTACAACTTGAGATCCTCAACGCTCTTATAGATTGTGCTCCCAACTCTTTAAACAAGGCACAGGAGCGAGACCTCATTGAGAAGTTTGATAACTATGATCACTTTGTGGCGTGCATGCTATATCTTGAAATGCATAGTCTTGTTTCTACACCCTTCGTACGCAGCGAAACCATGGCTGGCGTTGATTTTATTTTCAACGCCCCATACTGCAACATTACAGAGAAAGGAATTGATTTTCTTCTTGATGATGGCGGCTTAAGTGCGATCCTTAAGGTTCAAACCGTTCGGTTACACAATGACACGATTGTTGCCCTTGAGGATATAATCCGTGTCGCAAATATATCTGAAGATCAGAAGAAGGGATTGATTTCAAAACTCCGAGAGCTTCCGGGAGACGCCATAAAACATTTGACCCTACAGTTACTGACTCAGGGGGTTCTGAATCTGCCGAACGCACTTCGACTAATTCAAACAACCCTCCAGTAGGGCTAAACTCGTCAGAGGGGCAAATTAACTCAAATTTGCCCCATCCCAGTGTTTTACTTAAAAACACCCAAAATTCCTTCCGGGTATCTGCATGAATGTAGAAACTGTTCTTATGCATTACAGCAGTGAATATTATCATCGAATACGTTCTCTTGCTGTCTTTGCTCTGTGGCATTCCCAGCACAACGACTCAAGGTTGGAATCGTCATCAGTACCGCCATGAGCTTTTGGGATTATGTGGTCAACGCTGGTCGCTTTCTTCGCTATCTTCTGCCGGCGATGGTTCTGACACAGGAATTGATCACGCTGTAGGATACGCTCCCGTATGATTTCCCAGGACCGCCCATAACCACGTTCTTGTCTGCTCTTTCCTGCCTGATAACTCCGCCAGCCGTCACCAGCATGCTGCTGTCGGTGTTGGTCACAATATCCGCTGACATCATTGGTGATTGCCGCACACCCTTTGTGTCGGCATGGGCGTTTAGCGCGTGCTGGCATCGGTATAATCCTGTTTATTAGATACAAATTTTTTAGTATGAGGAAAGAAAACGGAAACGGTCGTTAGCTGAATTTTTTCATAAATAGAAAGAGCCTCTGCGATTGTCGCCCGTTACAGCCGAGCTCGCCAGAAGGCCCCGTTAAAAGGAAGGCAGAAAATCTATGCATAGAAGCGAAGGCTTTGACAACGTTCTTAATTTTATGACAGAAATAAAAAAGCATTACCTTGAAAGGTAATGCTTTTTCACTCGAATTGAGTCTTATAACTATTAAATTAATGTAATTTTAATATCATAGCTTTCAAGCCCAGTCATTTTTTCACGGGCAGTAAACTGGATGTCGGAAACTTCTTTTCCTGTCTTTTTTTTGAGTTCAATAATTTTTTTCGTAATGAATTCAGAAATATCCGCTTCAGTTTTTCTTTTTAAATCTTCAACGTTCATTGTTTACCTCTCTTGATCTCTAACATATCCACGCCAGGCATGTTACATTCCCCATGGAGCACTTTTAAAAGCGCTGACATGCTTAAAAGATAGAATGGAAAGACCCAATAATCAAGAGGTTGCAGTACAATCCTCATACAATAATAGCTCACAAACCACACAAACCGCTGAGCTGAAATCTGGGTCGATAACGAAACCATCAGATATCATTTCAAAAGCTTCGATGCTGCTTCGAGAATCTCTTCGGAACTGACATCACGATCGGAGGCTACATAAACTATTTTATGGTCTCCTGTCAGAGATGGAAATCCCGCAGACATCACGGGTAGATGAGCTTTTTCCCCATTAGGAAACTCACGCATTATCGTTGTAATACCCTTCATTACGGATACAACTACTGCTGGTTCGGAGTTAAAAAAAACAATTACTTTTTTCATAATTATACCGTGATGGTTCTTACATAAATGAACGGTTAAGCATACAAAAAAGGCTCCATAAGGAGCCTGAAATTTATTTTCTAAAATCTAACGAAGTCTGACTAGAATGAATGTATAGTGCAACATTATCAAATGTTATCATTGTTGATTTGCAAAAAATACATTTTGCTCCGAAAGGATTTTTTTCAGTAACATCAAAGCTTGACGTTCTGTACTGAGATCCGTGACAACACGGGCATCTGAAGTGAATATTGTTAGTAATAACAGTACCCTTATACAGCCACGACATTAACTGCTGAGGGGCCTTTAGGTCCCTGTTCAACACTAAATTCTACTTCCTGATTCTCATTCAGTGTCTTGAAATCATTGCTCTGGATAGCAGAGAAGTGTACAAACACATCTTTACTGCCATCTTTAGGGGTGATAAACCCAAAACCTTTTTCAGGATTGAACCATTTAACTAAACCAGTCATTTTATTAGACATAATAATTACCTTAATTGAGTGAGCCCTTGGGCAGAATGGTCCGAAAAAAATTATCAGAGAGAAAAGCTAACAAGGAAATCTCAACAGGAACAAGAAATAAAATTATTACAGTGACTGCTTCAGATAAATTCGTAACAAACCAGAGATTCATTAACGCATGATTAACCAAACATAGCAAGGTTTAGTTTTGTAAGTAAATCACCCATGATTTTGAACATAAAAATTATTTTAAATGGCTAAAATTGAAAATTATGCCATGCTGCTTAAGACCTTTATCTATCACCCTAAGTTGTCAGGGATTTTTGACTCACGGATGAGTCGTATTTCATTCATTGGACAATTCAAATGTAGTACCTATAAAAAGTACTAACCTCTTAATTTTTCGCTTTATTCAGCATATTTCTATGCGGTCCACTATTAGTATTCCTTATGGCCCCATAAATGCTTTCACAAGTCAATCCGGCATTGAAGCGGTCGTCAGCAATCTCAGCATAATATTTAGCTTCTGCTGCAATACTTCCGAGCATGTCGGCAAGCATTGTGGCGTCGGCTCCGGCTGTTTTGCTTCTGGCGGAAGCGGCAATATTTGCGGTGTGCTTTGCGGCGTCCAGGTGGATGGCAAGTTTGGTTGCTTCGTTGCGCAACTGGCTAACAGTAACAGACAGACTAGCAGCAGTAGCAGCTGCTTTAGCGGCTTGTGCTTGTGCATCTTTAACGGCCTCATCACGGGCAATAATTCGCCCCTGTTCAATAATGCGGGCGACAATTTGGACATTAGCTTCCTGAGAGGATTCAGCGCTGTCGCGTTCCGCCCATTTCTTCTGCCAGCCACGGTCGCTCCAGACGCTTCCGGCAAGAAACGCACCGGCCACCAGCAGCAACACAGCAAATATTTTATTCACTGGTCTATCCCCCAGCACGTCAGCGCACTTTCTTGATCCCGTCGCTCTACCTGACCGTAACAGCCATTTTTCTGACCTTTTGTCAGGCGACAATCGCGTCCGCCGTCTTTAATCCACCAGCGGATCGCTTCACAGGCTCCTTTTCGGTCGCCAGCATTGATCCGTTTGTAGAAAGTGGAAGGGAAGCATTTTCCGGGACCGATGTTATAAGGGCAGAAAGAAGCGATACCCGCTTTCTGAGGTTCACTCAGCGGGACTTGGATATTTTTCTCTACCCACGCCAGCGCCTTGTCGCGTTCTATGGCGTTCACCTGGGCGCATTTCTCAGCAGACAGCTTCATGCCCTGAACTACCGGCTTACCATCAACCATCGTGGCGCCACGGCAAATGGTCCAGAGTCCGCCACCGTCGCGATATGCCGTAAGGCTATTACCCTCTTTCTCATTAAGAAACTGATCGAGAATCACAGGAGCGGAAGCCCCGGCGAGAATCAAACCAACGACCGCTGCACTCAGTTTATTCTTCAGCTTTTGTGACATTGCCATTAAGCCGGTCCTCCCTTTCCTTTTTCCTGTAATACCAGTTCACAGCACAGGTGATAACAGTGCATGCGATCCCGACAATAATTGCCCAGTCGCTCAGGCTTAACCCTGCAATTCTGTCGGCCAACATCCAGGACACCTCTTTTGCTGTTTTTGCAGTTTCGGCATATGCCTTCGCTGATACACCGCAGCCGGTCAGCGTGGTGCCTGTTCCATATGAAAGTCTGCTGTAAATGGTGCTCATTCTGGTCATAGCCTCACCTCCGATTTTTCGGATGGCGCTTTGTGTGATTAAAGGGTCAGGCTACACGGGCTGGATTTATCAACAAAGCACGTAGCGGATGATTCCCGTGAGCCTGAAATGAAAAAGGCCGCCATGCGGCAGCCCCTAAGTAAAATAGATTGTTTACATTGGTGGAGTAAGAGGACCTACTAACACCTCTGCTTCACCATTATGGCAAATGTCATCGCCTCTGGTCAGATGCCAGACACCTGTGATTGTTTTACCCGATTCCAGATCATCAACAGTGTCATTCGTGTAGTACGCTACCTGTACAACTCCGACATGCTGAATCCAGTAATACCCTTCTTTCATAAACTCCTCCGCGATACTCAGCAGATAGTATAGAGCAGCACAAATAATGCTGTGGTGCAGGAAGCCACAACTTAACCTTTGCTAATAAAGTAATTTCGAAAGATGACGATAATGGGTAATAAATGTAAGGCCGGAGGAACCACCATGAGCATGACAGTTAGCACTTTGGGTCAGGACATACTGCAAAGCACAGTAAAACAAGCACCTTCAAGTACTGGCAACTCTGTTTCACAACAAATTCAAAACCTGAAAAAACAAATTGGTGAGTTGACAAAAGAACTCAGCGCCATGGGTTCAAAAATAAATGAAGTAACCTCCGAAGATGAGGCAAAACTGCTTAAACAGCAGATGGAGATGATTCAAAGGCAAATCGAGTCTATATATGCAAAAATTGCTCAATTACAAAAACAAGAAGCAGAAAAAAACCAAATGGCATCGGGAGCATTACCTACGGTAAGTGACAAATCAAGTTCGAACGTTGCAGGGAATAATACTAAAAATATTGATGTCTACGTTTAGCAGTTGCCCCCCTCTCATTTTTCCTCTGAGCTAGAAACGAAAAAGCATTGGAGCATTGTGAGAACTTGTTTTCAAGTTAACGATTTCAGCTCGGCGATATGACAGGGGTACTGGTGCAATGCACCTCGCGAATACCCCTGTCGTATCGCCGGAAAGCAAAAACCCCGCGCTGGCGGGGTTCTCGTTATATTCAAATTGTTCGCTTTTCGTCGCTGCCATCGTGGCGCAGCTCTGCCAAGCATGAATTAATTATTCACTTTGTTGGCCCGTTTTCAAACGTTTTTACATCACAAAGCACTTATAGCTAATTTCCATCAACGTTTTGTACAAATATCACTCAACAAATGAGATATTCGTTACAAAACGATCGTTTTGGACGATCGATAAATGAAAATCGATCTGTAATACCAATTTTAATTGTGTGGTTATCGCACGTAGACTCAGGGCCAAACCTAATAAATGGAATTATCATAAGCCTTTATCACTACTTGGCCATATATATCGCGGGCTTCATCGCAATGTTTGCTTTGTTAGTTCGTGGGGATCGAGTACACGGCCTCGAGTTTGACCTGGCTGATACGTTGATAACCTCCTTTCTATGGCCCTTCTATTCTGTGGCTATTATCTGTATTGAGATTTATGAGCGGTTTTAACAGAATCGTTGCTAATAACCAGCTACCCCGGCTACTAACCGGGTTTTTTGTTTCGGATTACTGACTCATCAGTCTCCCGCTCAGTTGCTCTTTTAGTATGATCAACCATCCTCTAACCCAGCTCTCATCTGGTTACGAACCGCAAGGAATGTTTTTGCTCTGAATATTTCCAGGCACCATCGCACGCGTTTTCTCGCCTCCCCGTCGGTTAACCATGGCGCAATCGCCTGCAGTTCGCGGGTTATGTCTGAGATTTTTTTTCGGGTGGTGTAATACTGAAGACCAACGACATAAACCGGATCGTTTATATCCAGTGCCTGCAGTACGCATTGTTCAACAAAATCGACATCATCATTATGCAAAGCTTCATCAATCACACTGGCAGTTGACTGTGGCCAGAGAATGCTATGTGCCCTGTTCATCGCCTGCTGTCCACGGAATCCCTCTTCACGAGCCTGATTCAACGCTGCGGTGAAGCGTTCTAACGCCTTATCTGACCAGTTCCGTCCCTTAAGCACATTCCAGCACGCGTGTCCTCGCGGCATACGTGGTGCTGTTTTTCCTCCCACACCTTCCCCCCAGGTAGTGAGCAAGGATTTAATCCATCCGGACTGGATCCCCGTAAGAAGGATACATTTACCCAGCCAGCTTTTACGCGGCGCAGCAGCTGCTTTACCAAGTGCTTCAAAATGATTGCGGCGTTGACGTGGTGTCATCCTGTTCTTCTCCTTACGCCAGAACGCCAAGCCCATAAGCCCGGTCCAGCACTCTGATTATCATTACCGGCTGAGGAACAAATTTTTGCTCAAACTTCACCGGGTCGTTATGTAGTTCTGTATGGCACTGACGACATAAAGGGATCGCGAAAATATCATGCGCCTTCGTTGCCATCCCTCCCTGCCCCCAGCCAATTAAATGGTGTGGGTCGTCGGATGGTTTGCCGCAGCATTCGCAGGGCTGTGTTTTAATCCATGCAAGATATCTGGGGTTCGCCCAACGGATCCTCTTCGGACGTTTCATATAGGTTTGCGGGGACTCGGGATCTACCAGGACACCGACTACGGGTTTAATCGCTGGAACTTGCGCTGGTGGCATGTTCACGGTTACTGCGTTGGCTCTGGCTGTAATGATGCTGGTGGCGGTTACACCCGGTTCGATATCGCATTCACGCATGACTGACTGATGTTCTTCCGAAGGAATACGAAGCGCCCGGCTGGCTGCTGATTCGGGAATTGCGTCGGTAGCACCCATACGAACAGCCCACCAGCAAAGCTCCGCCAGCGACAGTTCTCTGGAAGGGTCCAGATTCAGCGCCACCATTATGCTGTTAATAACCCAGTTAATAACATTACGTCTCGCCAGCTCTGAAAGTTGTTCGCTGTAGTGGTCACGCAAATGGTTATCACAATGTCCACACAGGAGAACCGATCCAGGTTCATGACGCAGAGTGGTTAGCTCGTGATAATGGTAATCGCTGTGTGGCCACTGGCAGCAGCTACCGCCATAACGCAGAAGCCAGTAATCAAGACCACTAAAACCACCAGCAGCCTTTATAACTTTTTCATCCAGGAAGAACGGCCACAGGGACTCGTCACTGGCCAGCGGCTGGCGAACGTCAGGAACACGGCCAGCAGGCAACCTTTCCATGCTTGCCGGCTGGCTTTCCACCAGCACACGTTCACAACTGAATAATGACATCAGCTCACTGCCCGGTTTGAGCAGTACAATTCCAAGCTCACGCGCAACCACCGGCTTCAGCAGCGCCCTCATTCTGCAATCTCCCCGATAATTATTTGTCCCTTCTCTCCCCATAATTTAGTGACGCGTGAATCCCAGATGTGAGCATCATCTTCGTAAATGGCATCCATCAGGGCTTTCACCATATTGTCGAAATCAGGTTTAGCCTGATGTGGTTTACCGTTTAACTCAGCTCGTTTCTTTTTGCTCCAGCTCGCTGGCATCGGAAGCATAAAGGTGACATGCGAACCGCTTTCCGGCAGCTCAACACCCTGCAGACGAACTTCATCACAGAAAGCCCGGTAACGCAGAACCTCAGGACGCTTTTTCCATTTGTCAGCGCGCGTCATTCGGGGCTTGCCCATTGGGGTGATATCGTAGACTTTCACATTCACCTCCAGATCCGCTGTTGCCAGGTTCTGTCCTGGCGAGGAGGCTTAGATGCTTCCGGCAAGAACGCGCTGATCGTCCAGTGAATAAAGTCATTATCCAGACTACGCTCGGTCTTAATCTGCTTTGCTTTATAGCTGGCTTCCAGTTCGTCAGCCTGCTCAGTGGTGAGATGTGTATGTTGAAACCAGCTTTTCTTCATAACGCACCTCTGGATGCGGCAAAAAGAAAATCGCTGGCGTTGGTTAACGTCAGTATGAGGGATTGCTTGAATTGATCTTGCGCCATGGGGCTTTTCTCCTGTGGCGCAGCAGGTATAGGTTGTTCAGGCCTATGACGGGAGTGTAACAGATTTTTGGGTAACGCGATAACCAGCCCTTTCCAGCATCTGGGTAAACAACGTAGGTGTACCAATAATTTCATTATCCTGAAGAGGCATGAAAGACACCATGCTACCGCGACGGTACATCAGGGCGCGCTCACACTCAGGAAATGATTGCAGCCTGGCAACGATGACTCCATCGTGACATCTGATGACTGCGTAGCCTTTTTTGGGCAATCCTAATTTTTCTTTCACTTAAACTCCCCCATGCAAACGGGATAAAAGTAACACCCAAAATAATTAATAAAACCAGTCGTCAGCACTTTCCCAGGTTTCCTGGAGGATAGTCTCAATTTTCTTTTTATCTTCCTTGTCACCACCAAACACACTTAAACCATCGGAGCCTGCACGTCGTATGCTCAAGCTGCAATTCTCATAGTGGTTTCCCAACCTTTTAAGCAATTCTTTCTCCAGCGCCGGAACTGCTCCCTTTGGAAGTTCTTTAGTACGATCAATGGTTAGTTCAACTTTCATATTAGCCTCCACTGCATATACTGTATATTTGTACAGTACACCGATACATTGAAATGATCAATGACTTAAGAGCACAAATTGTTAACCTTAGCCTATAAATGAGATGCAAAAAAAACCCGCCGAAGCGGGTTCAATCCAATGAGGACTTGTTGTTTTGACACCATTGTAAGTATTGAGATATCAACGTCCTTAAATTTGGATAACTGCTTTGATTGGGATTGATTGCGCAACTTTCATATGCTCGTCTCCCCCTGCAACTTTTTCAGGTTCTGTCTAACATACCCAATCAAAATAACAACTGTGTCAGGTATCCCATAATAATCGCCATGCCCAAAATAACGGTCAGAAATGCAGCAATCAAGGGTGTTTTGAACATTGATTTAAGCAGTATTACTTCCGTCAGACTAGCTCCTGCGCTACCAATAATCAGAGCCATTACTGCTCCCGTTCCCATGCCTTTATCCATCAAGACTGATGCCAACGGAATTACTGCCTCAGCACGTATATACAACGGTATTCCAATAATTGCACTTAGTGGAATCGCAAACGGATTATCATTCCCAGCATGAGCAGCAATCCACTCTGCAGGTATAAAACCGTAGATAAACGACCCTATAACAATACCTAACATCATATAAGGTAATACATCTTTAAATTGAGTCCAGGCATCCTGAAATGCCAGTCGTATCGCACCAGGCTCTCTTACTACACTTTTCGGGAAGAATTGTTTATTTGTTTGGCCCGTCTCGCAGCTCAATTCACAATTTGTGCCCCGAAATGCTGAGAAACTCTTAAACGTTTCTTGTGGTTTAGAACAACTATTAGCCCCTATGTCCTGTTGATTTGATACAGAGCAGCAAGCTGAAACACTCTGTAGTTTAGTTTCAGGAGTTTTTCCACTGCTAACACCACAACAGCTAGCCAGCGGTTTTGATGTTTCGACAATATGTCGGTCAAAACCAAGCACATCTAACAAAATACTTGCCAGTACGGAAACTGTTGCAGCTATAACAGCGTATAGCAGGGTAACTTTCCAACCAAAAGTAACCCACATCAGACCAATGATTATCGGGTTAAGCAGAGGTGAAACAAACAAGAATGTAAGTGTTGGACCGAAGCCTGCTTTTGCTGATAACAGTCCGCGTAACATGGGAATTGTAGAGCAGCTGCAAAACGGTGTTACAGCTCCTAACAGCGATGCAAGTATGTAACCTCTCCCCTTTCTCGCCCCTAACATTCTTTGAATCTTTTGGTCCGGAATTTTTTGCCTGATAAGGCTAACACCCGCACTAATCAGAAAAAAAAGCGCAGACAACTCGACAGCAAGAAACAAGAACATCTCTGCCGCGTTAGTAAACATAGAAATCCAGCTATTCATGAAACCCCCTACAAACCATATTTCTAGAATAATCGAATTATTGAGGTTAGATCAACATATTTCTGGTATTATCGAAATATCAATAGATGAGGAAGGTACCATGCAACTAGAAGAAGTAGCTAAAGCTATGAAAGAATTAGGACATCCAACACGTTTGTTTATTTTCAAACACCTTGTTAAAGCCGGTGAACAAGGTTTACCTGTAGGTGATCTACAAAAACAACTTGCGATTCCATCTTCAACACTGAGTCATCATATATCCGCTCTTGTTTCCGTAGGTCTGGTCAAACAAAATCGCGAAAGCCGCTCCTTAATCTGCGTTTCTCAATATGACAAGTTAGAGTCGATTATTGATTTTCTACGCGAAGAATGTTGCATCAACAGTCCAAAGATTTAAATCGAGGCAATCCATTGTTTTTATTTGATAAAGGAGCCGCCGAAATAACAGGCGGCTCTCCTGTCGCTTATTTCAATTTTTTGCCTGCATCATCAACGACTTTCTCGCCATCTTCCTTGGCGAAAGCCCCTTTCTGAGCATCAGGAAGGATATCCAGAACAACTTCAGAAGGACGGCACAGTTTGGTTCCCAGCGGTGTTACCACGATGGGGCGATTAATCAGGATCGGATGCTGCAACATAAAGTTAATTAACTGGTCGTCAGTAAATTTATCTTCGGCAAGACCCAGTTCCTCATATGGCTCGACGTTCTTACGTAGTAACGCCCGGACGGAAATGCCCATATCAGCAATGAGTTTGACCAGCTCATCGCGTGAAGGTGGAGTCTCAAGGTAAAGAATAACGGTCGGCTCATTACCGCTGTTGCGGATCATCTCAAGCGTGTTACGCGACGTGCCGCAGGCAGGATTGTGATAAATGGTGATGTTGCTCATATCAGTATCTCATTACAAAGTGAAAGAGAGACGTAGCGCCAGCGCTGCCAGCGTTACAAACAGCACAGGCAGAGTCATGATAATCCCGGTGCGGAAATAGTATCCCCACGTGATGGTCATATTCTTCTGTGAAAGTACATGTAGCCAGAGCAGCGTTGCCAGGCTACCAATAGGTGTGATTTTCGGCCCCAGATCGCAGCCAATCACGTTGGCATAAATCATCGCCTCTTTGATGACGCCGGTTGCGGTACTGCCATCAATAGAAAGAGCGCCAACCAGCACGGTAGGCATGTTGTTCATGATGGAAGACAGGAAAGCCGTCAGGAAGCCAGTACCCAGCGTCGCGGCCCAGAGTCCTTTATCAGCCAGCACGTTCAGAACACCTGAAAGATATTCGGTTAGCCCTGCGTTGCGCAGACCGTAAACTACCAGGTACATCCCCAATGAGAAGATGACGATCTGCCAGGGTGCACCATGTAGCACTTTACCAGTGTTAATGGCATGGCCTCGTTTCGCCACTGCAAACAGAATTATCGCCCCAACCGCTGCAATCGCACTAACGGGAATACCGAGCGGCTCGAGGACGAAGAAACCAACAAGCAGGAGAATCAGAACTATCCAGCCAGTGCGGAATGTAGCCGTATCTTTTATTGCCTCTGTTGGTTTCTTTAGGAGGGCCAGATCGTAAGTTGGCGGGATGTCCTTGCGGAAAAACAGATGCAGCATAATTAGTGTGGCAATAATGGCGGCGATATCGACCGGTACCATCACCGATGCATATTCGGTGAATCCCAGACCAAAGAAGTCCGCCGAAACAATATTCACCAGGTTCGACACGATAAGCGGCAGGCTGGCAGTATCGGCAATAAACCCGGCTGCCATGACGAATGCCAGCGTGGTACCTTTGCTGAATCCTAATGCCAGCAGCATAGCAATAACGATTGGTGTCAAAATAAGTGCCGCACCATCGTTGGCAAACAGTGCCGCCACCGCTGCGCCGAGCAGGACGATATAGGTAAAGAGCAAACGGCCACGACCGTTACCCCAGCGTGAAACATGCAATGCCGCCCATTCGAAAAAGCCTGATTCATCGAGCAGCAGGCTGATGATAATCACCGCAATAAAGGTCGCTGTCGCGTTCCAGACGATATTCCACACCACCGGAATATCGCCTATATGCACAACGCCAGAAATCAAAGCCAGGCCCGCGCCCAGCGTTGCACTCCAGCCGATCCCTAATCCTTTCGGTTGACAGATAACCAAGACAATGGTCAGGACAAAAATAGCGCCTGCCAGTAACATACACCCTCCTGACAGGGCGGATCTGCCGCCCTGTATAAACAAAAAATTAACTCGCCAACTCTCTGAGTTTTTCAATACCTGTTGGCTCAGAAGCCAGTACCGGAACGAGCGCTATATGGTCAGCGTGCTGATTCTTAACAGCCTCAATCTGAGGCTGTTCCTGCTGAGCGCGCTGGCAAAGCAACGGAGAACGCGTATCCGCGATGGAAAGGCTGTTATTGATAATCCAGCCCCATGGATGAATCCCCGCTCTTTCAAGGTCAGCCTGTAGGCTTGCCGCTTCCAGTACCGGTGTGGTTTCAGGCAGAGTGACCAGCAGAACTTTGGTTCGTTCCGGGTCCTGAAGCTGCATCATTGGGGTAGTAAAATGACCTTTCTCCCCCATTTTTTTGGCAATCTCTCGGTGGTAAGCCCCGGTAGCATCCAGCAACAACAGCGTGTGCCCAGTGGGAGCTGTATCCATGACAACAAACCGCTTACCTGCTTCACGAATCACTCGGGAAAAAGCCTGGAACACGGCAATTTCTTCAGTACAGGGAGAACGTAAATCTTCTTCCAATAGCCGTTTCCCTGCTTCGTCCAGATCTTTTCCCTTCGTCTCAAGAACATGCTGGCGATAGCGTTCGGTTTCATCGTGAGGGTTGATGCGGCTGACCTGCAGGTTTTTGAGGCTGCCGTTCAGCGTTGTACTCAGGTGCGCAGCGGGATCAGAGGTGGTGAGATGCACGTCATATCCCATGTCTGCCAGCCTTACGGCGATGGCAGCAGCCATCGTGGTTTTCCCTACACCACCTTTGCCCATCAACATAATCAGGCCATGTTCACTGCGGGCGATATCATCGACCAGGTCAGAGAGCGATAAGTTTTCAGGCGTGTACAGGACGTTCGGTACCGGGAGCGGTAATGCATCAAAACGGGTATCCAGCAACCCCTTCAACGCAGACACACCAACCATATTTACTGGCTGGAGTAATAAGGTATCTCTCGGTAGCTCAGATAAACCAGCAGGAAGATTTGCCAGTGCTTCCTGCTCCCGTTGCCATATCGCAGCAGCCAGCGCGTCATGTTCAGCTTCGGCTTTAGGCAGCACACCATTAATAACCAGGTACTGGTTTTTCAGGCCAATTGCGGCCAGTTCTTCATGGGTGCGGGCTACTTCCTGCAGCGTAGATTTTTGCAGTCGTGCAACCAGAACCAGGCGGGTACGTTCAGGATCGGACAACGCCTCTACCGCATGAGCATACTGCTCACGCTGCTTTTCCAGCCCGGCCATTGGGCCAAGACAGGAAGCACCATCCGGATTACTTTCAATGAAACTACTCCAGGCACCGGGAAGCTGGAGAAGGCGAATCGTGTGGCCCGTCGGCGCTGTATCAAAAATGATGTGATCGAAGCGGGTCAGCAGGGAAGCGTCTGTCAATAAGCCGGTGAACTCATCAAACGCCGCAATCTCAGTCGTACAGGCTCCTGAAAGCTGCTCGCTGATACTGTTAACAACGTCTTCAGGCAGAAGACCTTTGATAGGATCAACGATTCTGGAGCGGTATTGTTGGGCAGCTTCCTGAGGGTCAATCTCCAGAGCGGAAAGTCCAGTAACTGCTGTCACAGAGCGAATGGTGTTACCGATAGCCTGGTCGAATACCTGACCGACATTGGAGGCTGGATCTGTACTGACCAGCAAAACCCGCTTACCTTGTTCGGCAAGGCGGATAGCCGTCGCGCAGGAAATGGACGTTTTTCCTACGCCACCCTTGCCAGTAAAAAACAGGTAAGGCGGGATATTCTCTAAGAATTTCATATGTCCTCCTGACATATTCAGCAACAGGAAGTATTACCACCACAGCAGCTGGTGGGAGCTAACCCTACCTTCTCCAGCGGAATACCGAACCAGCGAGCCAGCTCAGCGCGTTTTGGGTATCGCCCAGCCATCACCGTTTCACCGTCCAACAGCAGTAGCGGAAGCCCTTCTGCTCCAGATGCTTCGAGGAATACTTTCGCTTTCTCATTATGAACAAAGCTCATGGGCTGCTGCGCCAGGTTATAACGTTCAACCTGTACGCCACGTCCTTTCAGCCACTGCACATCAGCAGAGAAATCAACCAGAACCTGATCGACATCTGAGCCACATACGCCGGTACTGCAGCACATTGCCGGGTCAAACACCGTTAACGTCTTCATTCTGAATACCTCACATTCGAAAAATCATATATGTTCAGGCAAATTTTTTAGATGCAAACAGCCTTACCGCTACCAAAGCAGTTTGCCGATGCCAGCTTACGGGCGATGGCCTGTACGTCGTCCTGTTGGCTTAACCAAGCCTGCTCAATTACCTGAGCAGCCCATGACGGAATATGCGGAGATAAGCGGTAGTGAACCCACTTGCCCTGCTTGCGATCCAGTAATAATCCACTTTCCCGGAGCATTGCCAGATGACGGGAGATCTTGGGCTGCGACTGATCCAGCGCCGTACAGAGATCGCACACGCATAGCTCTCCCATTTCTCTAAGCAGCAACACGATGCCCAGCCGAGTTTCATCGGAAAGGTTTTTGAAGAGTTGTAGAGAAGTTAGTTCAGCCATTTTAGTCTCCTGAATTCTCTCCGTAGTTTCCTGCAATAGTTGAGTGTCGTCAACCATCACATTCGAAAATTCGAATACGATGGCTATGTGGTTTTAATATCAGATTTACTGATTGTTCATTATTCAATTTGTTAATCCTGCCGCTTTTCGACGCCTGTATTCATCTATCAGTAATTGTGCTGGCGTTGGTCCTGCCGGATGGCGCGGCGCTTCCAGTTGACGTCGAATTGGTGGGACACTTAGTCCATTACCAACATGCTTCGACCACTTCGTGAGTAACTTTTCTGCCAGTCGTTTCAGCTCCCCCTCTGTCATTTGTCGTTCTACGCCCGTTCTGCGCATTTCAATGCAGATGTGATACAGCACGGGCTGAGGCCATGGATATTTATCGCTTCCTGAATACCGATATGACTCATTGCGCCAGCGCCGGTATTCCGTCATAACCTGCTCCGATTTCAGTCCGAATGGATTCGCCCCACTCTCTGAAACCAGAGAAACAAACTCAGCCAGGTCAGGCGGCCATGTATTTCCCATCGCGCAGCGCTCCATGCATTGCTGACAGACCAGCCGAATTTGAGGTTCAGTCATCGAACCTATCTGGGCTATCCAGATAGGCGAAGGCTCCGCCCCGTTCTTCTGGGTCCATCGGTTCGAATACACCTCCCCCATGACCTGCCACAGTCGCCAGGCTGTTTCCGTCGCCATCAAGTCCATTCCTGCGGCGCCACTCTGCGTGTGCTGACTGAATTTGCTGAACTGCCCGGGATGCTGTTGGTTCTGATCCTGCTCCCACATGACTGTTACCTCCGGTTTCTGGTTTTACCTGCGTTCTCACCCGGGCTACATGTCGGGCAAATTTTTGTTCCCACTGGATTTGTGTAAAAACTTTCCCTTCCGACTCCCAATACGCGGTGAATTCTGCGAGTTCAGTCAGAAGGTAATCTGGTTCAGGCAGGGAGATACCCCACGATGCAGCGCGCTGTCGGAAGTCTCTGGAGGGAAGCCAGCTATCTGTCATGCTGAATTTCCCGATCGGTTCATCAACACCGTCCAGGTACCGGGGCATGGCCGGGGATGGCAGTTCATCCCCATTCGGATTTTTCATCGCGCCCGCGTTAAGAGAGGGGTTTAAGATCTGTTTACTGCTAACTGCTTTCTGGATACCTGATGGCAAAGGTTTAGCCAAAGACTTAGCCTTATCCTTAGGCAAAGCGAAAGCCTTATCAAAAGCCGTCCCCATAGCGTCAGAAACCCCGTAGCAGGCGGCTTTGAGAGCTTCATATGCTTTATCTTTCAGTGAACATTCAGGCAGTAATTCAAACGATCTTGCCCATGATTTGATCACGTTCACTGATGCTGGAGGGTTATGTTTCACCGCGTTAGGCAACCAAAAAACTCTGGCTTTAAGATCGGCTTCCACCATACCTAACGCTATGGCTTCGCCTAAGGCTAAGTCGAAGGCTTCGACATCCCAGTTTAATTCTTCAGCCATAGCCGCCCTTCCCGCCTTATACAGCCCGGGAATAATCCCTGTGAATGGACCCGTAAGCAGGTAAATAAACAGACTCTGCCCACTTGGCGGGAGTGGTGATAAGGCTCGAAACTTAGGATCATCCCACATGGTGATCTTCACCTTACGGTAAGGCTCGTTACTAGCCTTACTCTTAGGCATGGCCTTAGCCAAAGGATTAGGCATACTTCACCCCGCGAGTTGCAGTAATAATGGTCATTGGTCAAAACTCGATTAAAACAATTGCGGCGCTACGGCGCTTATACTCGCCAGTAGTGGTCCCGCCGCGTCAGCAGGTAACATGTTGAACAATGCGATTGCCGCCTCACGAATCTCCTTCTCGAGCTTTTGTAATGGCGCGCCAATTAATTTCGCATGGTGTGCCTCACTGCACTCTTTGATAGCGTTCGCCACCAGCTCTGCTTCTGTGCTCGCATTACTTAATCCGTGCTTTCTGGCAATCTGAACTGGCATAGCAGCAATAATTGAACCTGACAGTTGCATAACGTAAGCCGTGTACTTTTCCGAACCGCCCTCGTTTTTCAGATATCGGAATAAATTCTGTTTATTAACAGCAATTCCACGGCCATCTACTTTGGCCCACTCTTCAGCCACCAGCTGAGCGATCCGTTCCTGTGCCTGTCCTGGTAATGTCGATTCCCATTCACGAACGGCAACCCAGATTTTTTTGCACTTCATCCAATCCCGGCGACAAACAGAAAACTGATTTTTTGTTTTCTGAGTTCTCACCATCGTCGGGGTATGGTTTTTAAAAGAGATGGTTTGCATGGTCACTCCTTAGGTAATCCATCCGTTGGATTTGGGTATAAGTCGGGTCTAAGTTCGTGGGGGGTAACCCCTGTAGCGCTAAAGACTTGAAGTACCCGTGACGAAGGAACAGTACCTTTTGCTTTCCACTGACTTACTGCCATTCCGCTTACACCAATCGTGCAAGCTAATTTATTGGCCGAGCCAGCTAGTCGAATTGCGTTATCAATGGCTGTCATAACTATCTCCTTTTTAAATTGGGAGTAATAAACCATAGGTTTACATCAATTGCAAACTTTAAATTTATTGTGACTATAAACCAAACATTTACAATGGGTGTATGAAAAACACTGACGATCTCAATAACCAACTGGTAGCCCGCTTAGAAGAAATTACTCAAAGAGGGATCAGCAAAGCTGATATGGCTCGCATTGCAGGAGTTACGCCTCAAGCTGTGAATGGGTGGTTTAAGAAGGGAGTTATCAGTAAGAAGTCCGCCATAGCAATTGCGGAAGCCGCCAACGTGTCCGTTACTTGGTTGTTAGGTGAGAAAGTATCAGAAGATTCAGGTCTCAAGCCTAACGAGAGCAAAATGCTTAACTTGTTTAGGCAGCTACCAGAGGCAGAGCAAGAGCGAATGATCGATACCTTTGCACTGCGGTTAAAGGAAATTGATGATTACGTTGAGAAATATCTTCGTGGTCGTTTTAAGGCTAACGATGTGAACTAAGAGTTTATTCCCATCCATTGAAACCGGCGTCTGCCGGTTTTTTTTCGCCCTTTTGTCAGAACCTCCCTCCCCTTAGTTTTTCACGACTGATAAAGCAAATGTTTGCCTCTATATCAATTGATGGTTGACACAAACATTAAACCAATGATTTAATCATTCTATCGAAAACGTCATCGAGGCAGGACGCCCACGAAGTAGCTGCCGGCGGCATACGAATCACCGGATGAGATGGCGAACATTAATGCGCAGCAGTCAGTACCGTTCCGCTTGCCAGCGATAAGGCTAAATGAAGAACCACCCTGTATCACTGTTACTGGACACAGGGACAGAATGTTGAGGGAAACATTATGAGGATCGAAATAACTAAAGTTGGAGGCAAGGTTTGCTTAGTCATATCCCCTATCAAGTTCTCTGTCGCGGATCGCATAGCTACTGCCATGGAAAACAGCGAAATCGTTGCAGCTCTTGGTGCTTATTTCACAGCCATTGGAGAGGCACCAAACGGAGAACTCGTTGGGCTCTATCTCTATTTTAATAACTTGGATACCGTTACGTTCGTAACGCTCAATCATTTGATTGAAACGGATGAGCCAGTCCCGATAGTCATCAGGTAATACCCACGAATCGGTCAGAACTTCTTTACAGGAATCATACTGTGCGCGGTTCTTGAACCAAAAAACACTTATTGGTCGAGCGGTCATTTTTATGTCCTTGCTGGCTAGATGGGAAATACCAGCTTACCACCGAGCCTGAAATGGAGAAATGACCGGTAAAACAAGGAAACCAAAATGATTGATTTTGCGCGTAAACCAGTGCGGTGTCAGGCCGTACATCTAAATCGCATTGAAGTAATCATTCGACTGATTTGCTACACGCTTGCCCAGAAGGGCGACCCGTCTGCCGACCAACAGACTGCAGTTCGTTCATAACGAGTTTGACCAATGGCTGTTGCCAGCATCAGTAAGGAAGTGACTATGGAGTTTGGAATAAAACGTGTGGTGGCTTCAGTTCAGGTCGTTGCCATCCTCAACAGAATTTACAACGGCAGCCCGGTTTCCATCGCATCAATCAGCAAGGAATCAAAGCTGTCTATGTCTTACCTGGAACAAATCTTCTCGAAGCTGCGTACCAGTGAAATTGTCACCAGCCAGCGTGGCGCTGGTGGCGGATACCACCTTCGCAAAGCAAATCCCAGCGTGGCTGACGTCGTTCGCGCCGTTACTCACACGCCTGATTCATTTGAGCCCGTGCTGAATGCTCTGGAGTGGGTCCCCGTCGCACAGCTGACGCAGGGAAAATCACCTACCCCATAAAGCACAAAACCCGCGCAAGGCGGGTTAAGTACCCGGTCAGCCGACCAAAGCTTTCCGGAACGAGTTTTGACCAATAACCACTACCTTAGGCGGCGATCATCAGCTGCCGGGTATCTTACAATCCTATGGAGCCCGAACGCAATGTTAACGTATGCGTATCTTATTAAAGCCAAAGCGAAAGCGACTGAGGCAAAAAACCTGTTTTGCTGGTTCTCTGCGAAATCAGATTCCCGTGCAGAACGCGAAATCCTTAATATTCTCGAAGACAACGATATTGCCGTCGGTCGTGGCGCCGACTATCAATTACCTGTCCGCACCAACTGGTTTGTTGTTGACGATCTTCCTGAGGAAAGCACACTTGATGACACATGGTGCGATCGTTACGAACTGGCAGAAGATCAGCAAACGTGGCAACTGAAACAGAACCCTGATAATGAGAATCAGGAGGCTTCCTGCCAGCAAAAACCTGAAACTACCAGTGCCAATGTACCCAACAGCGATGCGCCAGCATTGCTCCGCCCCATATCTCGCCTGCGCCTGTCTCAGCGTCTGATTGCGCACCTGGTCAATGACACTGAAGAGAAGGAAATCAGTGAAGCGCAGCACATCCAAATCGGGCAAATGGTACTGGACGAAAATGATCTCTATGTACAAAACCTGTTACTGGCCGTTGCGAATGTGCCGTCGGTGAAAGAGCTTTCTGCTCATGTTGAGTGGAAGCTGGCAAATGCAATAAAAGAAGTCTTTGACCGTGAGCAGGTCTATACCGTTGCTTCATTTGAGCAATTTATTTCCGAATGGATTGAAGAACCAGAAAAGCGGGCTCTTACCGTTCAGGAGTGGATTAATGATAAGAAAGCACGAGTTGCGGGTGATGAACATGCCACTCCACCTGTAACGCCAGAGCTTATTACCGTTGCGACTCTGCCGCTACGCCAGCGCCTCTTAGCTCAGTTTATTTCTGAAGAATATGCTTACCATATTGATACTGAGCAGAAGAAAACCATTCAGGAACTCGAGCTGGATGTAGATAACAGCTATGTGCAGAACCTGCTGCTTGCCGCCGAGAATGTAGAACCATTCAGGAAAGCGCCAGAGATCGATATCTGGAAGATCGTCAGCGCGCTGAAAACCGTTTTTCCGGTTGATGGAAAACGAGTTGATCTGGTCACCGTTATTCAGTTCTTTAAGGCCTGGTTCAACACTGAACACATTGACCGTGGGCTGCTGGTTAAAGAGTGGTGTAAGGGCAATCGCGTGTCGCAGATTCAGCGCACTGACTCCGGAACCAACGCTGGCGGCGGCAATGGGACCGATCGCAACCCGGAACTTGTCCACACGCTGGACACTCTGGACATTGATATTGCGCTGGCCACACTTCCAATGGATTTCAACATCTACGATATCCCAGGTGGCGTTTTCCGTCGTGCAAAAGAGATCATTGCTAAAAACGAAAGCCCGTTCAAAGAGTGGTCCGCCGTCCTGCGCAAACGCGCTGGCATTCTGGATTATTCCCGCGCCGCTATTTTCGCGCTTATTCGTAGTGCAGAAGAAAACACTCACCATTTCCCGGAACTGCTGAGCCGTTACATCAACAAAAACCTGACTGAAACCGACCACCAGCACCCAACTGAAGAAACCCTGGCGGCAGCCGGTCACGTACCAGAAAAAAGCTGGGAAAACGAGATTAAAGAGAGGTCCACAGCTGAACAGAAGGCAACAGCCGAACAACCAGAAATCGCCAACATGGGCAACGGTGTTTTCTCCATTGATGGCCTGATGGGTAACCAGCCGGCGCCAGCGCTTTCTGTCGTAGACCAGGTACGCCAGCGCGCCGTCGAAGAAAAATTACATCAAGCCAATACCGAGGAAACCACCAGCACTGTGCAGATGGAAAAAACTGACAACAGCGAAATCAAAGCCAATCCTGATGTGCCTCAGGGTGAAGCAGCAGCTTTGCCAGTTGAAAGCACTGAAGCAACTGGTGAGCCTCCAGCTTCCCTGAATAATGAACCCGTTCACCATATAGATACGGATCACCTGAACGCTTTTTATACTCACCTGATGGTTGATTTGGAAACTATGGGCAGCGGTCCTGATGCACCAATAGTCTCTATCGGCGCCGTATATTTTGATCCTTCAACTGGTAACACTGGTGCCGAATTTTACCAGGTTGTCAGTCTTGAATCATCGATGTCGTTTGGCATGAAACCGGATGCGTCAACAATTCAGTGGTGGTTGAAACAATCATCTGAAGCCCGCTCTGCAATTCTGGTTGATGAGGCCATGGGGCTGCGTGAAACCCTTGAACTACTGGCTGACTTTATTGCTGAAAATGCTGCTAACGGTAGTCACACTGTTCAGCTGTGGGGTAATGGTTGCTCGTTTGATAACGTCATTCTCCGCCGCGCATATGCATTAACAGAAACTCCCTTCGCTGTTCCGTTCTGGAATGACAGGGACGTAAGGACCATGGTTGAACTGGGTAAATCTGTCGGTATCAACCCGCGCTTCGACATCCCGTTTGAAGGCGACATGCACAATGCGCTTTCTGACGCCCGGCATCAGGTCAAATACGCATCTGCAATCTGGCAGCGCCTGACAAAAAACTGATTTTAGGTTTTCACTTACAGCCAGCTGCAGCATGTACTGTTGTGGCTGGCGGCATCGGAGTTATGTATGTCGCAACTCATTTTCAGCGAAGAGTGGATGGTTGAAGCGCGACTAACAGAAAAGACCGGCTTGTCGGAAAGACAAATTAAAAGTTATCGGTTGAATTTGTGGATCGAAGGCGTGCATTTCAAACATCTGACAGCTCTCGGGGATACTGACAATTCGAAAGGTCTGCTTTGGTACAACTATCCAAAGATTAACCAATTAGTACAGGATGCATGATGGACTTTCCAACCGGCGTTGAGCTGCATAATGGAAAAATACGGATCACATTTACCTATCGCGGCAAACGTTGCCGCGAAGTCCTTCGCGGCTGGACGGTGAACAGCAGCAACATCAAAAAAGCTGGAAATCTTCGTGCGCTCATAACAAGTGAAATACAGCTCGGTAAGTTCGACTATGCGGAACGTTTCCCGGAATCCAAAGCGCTTAAGAAGTTCATCACAACCAAAAAAATTACCACGTTTAAAGAACTAAGTGATTTTTTTACAGACACCAAAGCCTTAGAGGTATCTGGTGCAACACTGCTATCGCTTACTTCGGTCGTAAATACGTTACTGCGTGTAGTCGGAGAAAATACCCGTCTGGTAGATATTGAGCATGCCGATATTTTGCATTACCGAAAGGAGTTATTGACCGGGACAATTATTAACCCGGCAATGCCGAATCTGACCAGGCAGGGCCGCGCGCCCTCAACAGTCAATAAACAGATGGCAGTTTTATCAGAAATGCTTAAGCTCGCAAACCGAAGCCAGTTTATATTGCATGCTCCTTATGAAGGAGTGTCGCGACTCAAGTTATCTAAAAATGATCCCGACCCACTTTTACTTCATGAGTACCAGGCTCTGATAGCCGCCCTTCCCCGTAGCCAGGCATTAATCATTATTGTTGCCGTACATACGGGGATGAGGCCGGGCGAGATATGCGCCCTGGCATGGGAAGACATTGATTTGGTAAAAGGTGAAATCCACGTATCCAGAAGTTTGACGAATAAGCGAGTATTTGTACCCCCTAAGACAGATGCCGGAATAAGGACGATAACGTTGCTTAAACCTGCTCTGGATGCACTGAAGGAACAATACGAAGTCACCGGCGCTAATCCGAAGCAAGAAATTCGATTTCACCATCGGGAGATCGGAAAAACTGAGCAGCAATCTCTTCGCTTCGTTTTTTCACCGACAGCATATTCGTCAAAAAAAGGCAGTTACTTCTCCAAGAACTCGATTGCCTATGGCTGGAAGCGAGGCACTAAACTTGCCAATATCCGCGAAAGGAATCCTTATCAGTCACGGCATACCTACGCATGCTGGACGTTGATGGCCGGAGCGAATCCGTCATTCATAGCGAGTCAGATGGGACATGAAGATGCGCGAATGGTGTACGAGGTTTACTCCAAGTGGATTGGCGACATGAACCAGGATCAGGTCAACATGCTGAACAATCAGATGCCAACGGCATTGCCCCCAGGACGCCCCCACGGGCAGGGGAGCATGAGAAAAGTTATTTAATTTCATAGCGCTGCTTTCAATCAACATAATCAGCGTTAAACTATTCATACCGTTCAGATAGGGAGTAACGATGATGCGCGTACTGGTTGTCGAGGATAATGCTTTATTACGCCACCACCTCAAGGTTCAGTTACAGGATTTAGGGCATCAGGTGGATGATGCAGAAGATGCTAAGGAAGCAGACTATTACCTTAATGAACATCTGCCGGATATCGCGATCGTTGATTTAGGGCTCCCTGATGAAGATGGCTTGTCGTTGATCCGCCGTTGGCGCAGCAACGATGTTTCGCTCCCGATTCTGGTATTAACCGCCCGTGAAGGCTGGCAGGACAAGGTGGAAGTGCTCAGCGCCGGCGCCGACGATTACGTCACAAAACCATTTCACATTGAAGAAGTGGCTGCGCGCATGCAGGCGTTGATGCGTCGCAACAGCGGTCTGGCATCGCAGATTATCTCCCTTCCACCTTTTCAGGTGGACCTCTCTCGCCGCGAGTTATCCGTCAATGATGAGGTTATCAAGCTCACGGCGTTCGAATACACCATAATGGAAACACTCATCCGCAATAACGGCAAAGTGGTCAGTAAAGATTCGCTCATGCTGCAGCTTTATCCGGATGCCGAGCTGCGTGAAAGTCATACTATTGATGTTCTGATGGGACGTCTGCGCAAAAAAATACAGGCGCAATATCCTGACGACGTCATCACCACCGTGCGTGGCCAGGGATATCTTTTTGAATTGCGCTAATGAATAAACTATTGCGTCATTTTTTCCCGTTATCGCTACGGCTACGTTTTTTACTGGCAACCGCTGGCGTGGTGTTGGTGCTCTCACTGGCCTACGGCATCGTTGCCCTGGTGGGTTATAGCGTCAGCTTTGATAAGACCACGTTTCGCCTGTTGCGCGGCGAAAGCAATCTGTTCTATACCCTGGCGAAATGGGATAACGGTAAAATTAATGTCGAGTTGCCCGAAAATCTCGACATGCAAAGTCCCACAATGTCGCTGATTTATGATGAAAACGGCAAGTTACTGTGGGCGCAGCGCAACGTCCCGTGGCTGACCCAGAGTATTCAACCTGACTGGCTTAAAACGAACGGTTTTCATGAAATTGAGGCCAATGTCGACGCCACCAGCACGTTGCTGGGTGCAGATCACTCCGCGCAGCAGCAGTTAAAAGAAGTCAGAGAAGACGACGACGACGCTGAAATGACCCACTCGGTAGCGGTAAATGTCTACCCAGCCACCGCCAGAATGCCCCAACTGACCATTGTGGTTGTCGATACCATTCCTATTGAGTTAAAGCGCTCGTATATGGTCTGGAGCTGGTTTATTTATGTGCTGGTCGCTAATCTGTTGTTGGTCATCCCACTGTTATGGGTGGCCGCCTGGTGGAGCCTGCGGCCTATTGAATCGCTGGCGCGTGAAGTTCGTGAGCTTGAAGAACATCATCGTGAGATGCTGAATCCCGCCACCACGCGTGAACTGACCAGTCTGGTCCGCAACCTCAACCGGCTGTTGAAAAGCGAACGTGAGCGCTACGACAAATACCGCACCACGTTAACCGATCTCACGCATAGCCTGAAGACACCGCTGGCCGTATTGCAAAGTACGATGCGCTCGATGCGTAACGAAAAAATGAACGTAAGCGACGCGGAGCCCATCATGCTCGAGCAAATCAGTCGTATTTCCCAGCAGATAGGCTATTACCTGCATCGCGCCAGCATGCGTGGCAGCAGCGCCCTGCTCAGCCGGGAACTGCATCCGGTCGCGCCGTTGCTGGATAAACTTACTTCGGCGCTGAATAAGGTGTATCAGCGTAAAGGCGTTAACATTAATCTCGACATCTCACCTGAAATCAGCTTTGTAGGCGAGCAGAACGATTTTGTCGAAGTGATGGGTAACGTGCTGGATAACGCCTGTAAATATTGTCTGGAGTTCGTCGAGATTTCAGCGCGACTATCAGAGGATCAACTGCATATTCTGGTTGAAGATGATGGCCCCGGCATTCCGCATAGCAAACGCGAAGTGGTGTTTGACCGCGGACAACGTGTCGATACGCTACGACCAGGACAAGGTGTCGGGTTGGCGGTAGCGCGTGAAATCACCGAACAGTATGACGGGCAGATTATTGCAGGTGACAGCCTGTTGGGCGGCGCGCGCATGGAAGTTATTTTTGGTCGCCAGCAGCCGGGGCAGAAAGACGAGTAATCGTCGCATGTAATAAATATGTACTGACTTCACGCTTGAGGTTAAGTATCCGTTATAATCGGTTGCAGATACCAGCCTGCGGATGCTCATTATGGAATACCAACTCACACTTAACTGGCCCGATTTTCTGGAACGCCACTGGCAAAAACGCCCGGTGGTCTTAAAACGCGGGTTTAACAACTTTATTGACCCACTCTCTCCTGACGAACTGGCTGGACTGGCAATGGAAAGCGAAGTCGACAGCCGACTCGTCAGCCACCAGGACGGTAAATGGCAGGTTAGCCACGGTCCGTTCGAAAGCTATGACCATCTCGGTGAGAACAACTGGTCACTGCTGGTGCAGGCGGTCAATCACTGGCATGAGCCAACCGCGGCGCTGATGCGTCCGTTTCGCGAGCTGCCGGACTGGCGTATTGACGATCTGATGATCTCCTTCTCCGTACCCGGCGGCGGCGTTGGCCCGCATCTGGATCAGTACGATGTGTTTATTATTCAGGGAACCGGACGCCGCCGCTGGCGTGTGGGCGAAAAACTACAGTTGAAGCAGCACTGTCCTCACCCGGATCTGCTGCAGGTCGACCCGTTTGAAGCCATCATTGATGAAGAGCTGGAACCCGGCGATATTCTGTATATTCCGCCAGGGTTCCCACACGAAGGCTACGCGCTGGAAAACGCCATGAACTATTCGGTGGGCTTCCGTGCGCCAAACACTCGCGAACTGATTAGCGGATTTGCCGATTACGTTTTGCAGCGTGAACTGGGCAGCACGTATTACAGCGATCCGGATCTTCCGCCCCGCGATCATCCGGCTGACGTTCTGCCGCAGGAGATGGACAAGCTGCGCGAAATGATGCTGGGGCTGATTAATCAACCTGAACATTTCCAACAATGGTTTGGTGAGTTTATTTCTCAGTCTCGTCATGAACTGGATATTGCCCCGCCAGAGCCACCGTACCAGCCTGACGAAATCTACGATGCCCTGAAGCAAGGGGATGTATTAGTGCGTCTGGGTGGATTGCGTGTATTGCGCATCGGCGACGATATCTACGCCAATGGTGAGAAAATTGACTCGCCGCATCGTCCTGCCCTTGAAGCCCTTGCCAGTCATATCGTACTGACGGCCGAGAATTTTGAGGATGCACTGGAAGATCCATCCTTCCTTGCCATGCTGGCCGCACTGGTTAACAGCGGGTATTGGTTCTTCGAAGGGTAAATCATTGTGACTGCGCCGGATGGCGCTTCGCTTATCCGGCCTACGGGATGAGATATTTGTAGGCCGGATAAGCGAAGCGCCATCCGGCATCTACATTTATTTTTGTTTCGCCGCCAGCTCCGCAATACGTACAATGACCTGCACCGCTTTTTCCATCCCTTCCAGAGTCACAAATTCATGTTTGCCATGATAGTTGTAGCCGCCGGTGAACAGATTCGGACACGGTAACCCCATAAACGACAGCTGCGCGCCGTCGGTTCCGCCACGAATAGGCTTCAGCACAGGTTCAATATCGCAATCGCGCATCGCCTTCTGGGCAATATCCAGCACGTGCGGATGCTCAATCACTTTTTCGCGCATATTGTAATAGCTGTCTTCGATCACCAGTTCGATATAGCAGTCCGGGTGTAACCCTTTGCCAACCTTCTTGGCGATATCCATGATCTTGCGTTTACGCGCTTCAAACTGCTTGCGGTCAAAATCACGGATGATGTAGTGCATATCCGCCCGATCAACCGTCCCTTTCATGCTCGCCAGGTGATAAAAGCCTTCATAGCCTTCCGTCGTTTCCGGGCTTTCATCGGCCGGAACCTCCGCGTGAATACGCGCAGCCAGCGACAGCGCATTCACCATCACCCCTTTTGCGGTGCCCGGATGCACATTGTTGCCCACGATCTTGATATTAACCGACGCGGCGTTGAAGTTTTCAAACTCCAGCTCCCCCACGCCACCGCCGTCAACGGTATAGGCCCACTGCGCATCGAATGCCGCAACGTCGAAATGCTTCGCCCCTTTGCCAACCTCTTCGTCCGGCGTAAAAGCCACGCGGATATCACCATGCGGAATATCTTTTTGGATCAGCACAGCCAGCGCGGTCATGATTTCTGCGATACCCGCTTTATCATCGGCGCCCAGCAATGTTTTGCCGTCTGTAGTGATTAGCGTCTGGCCCAAAAGCTGATGCAGTACCGGGAACATCACCGGCGACAGAACTTCATCGCCAATACCTAACGCGATATCGCCCCCGCGGTAGTTTTCAACAATTTGTGGATTAACGTTTTTACCACTGCAATCCGGTGAGGTATCCACATGGGAAATAAAACCGATAGCGGGAATATTGCCAGCAACGTTAGCAGGCAACGTTGCCATCAGCGTCCCCTTTTCGCTGAGTGAAATATTGACCAGCCCCATCTCTTCGAGCTGTTGTTTGAGCAGTTGTAATAACTTCCACTGTCCTTCGGTGCTGGGTACTTGCCGCACGCCCGATTTTGATTGGGTGTCCAGCGACACGTAGTGTAAAAAACGCTCAAGTAGTTTATCCATGCAGTCACCCTCACTTTTTGTGACAACATTATCAATAAGCAACAAAAGACAAATATTGCGTCAGGTCACTTTTATCCCCGCAAGTAAGAATATTTCGCCATGACATCCACTCTGACTATAGGGCTAAGTCAGTAATTCGCAACAAGGATTGGCGATTACCATGGTTTGCCGTAGAATAACGGCCCTCATTAAGAGTCATCAAGGTGGTTAACCACAAACCCCGCATCGGTCAGCCATCCGGTGCGTTTACATGGGACAGAGTAAAAAATTGAATAAACAACCGCGTTCGCTTTCTCCACTGGTGCAATTAGCGGGAATTCGCAAAAGTTTCGATGGTAAAGAGGTGATTTCCAGCCTGGATTTGACCATCAAAAACGGCGAGTTTCTCACGCTGCTCGGCCCCTCTGGCTGCGGTAAAACAACCGTTCTTCGCCTGATTGCCGGTCTGGAAACGGTTGATTCCGGTCATATCATATTGGACAACCAGGACATCACTCACGTTCCGGCGGAAAATCGCTACGTGAACACCGTCTTCCAAAGCTATGCGTTATTTCCCCACATGACCGTGTTTGAAAATGTGGCCTTCGGTTTACGCATGCAGAAAACACCCGCTGCTGATATCCCTCCTCGTGTTACCGAAGCCCTGCGCATGGTACAACTGGAAGAATTCGCCCAACGAAAGCCGCATCAACTTTCTGGTGGACAGCAACAGCGCGTGGCGATTGCCCGTGCAGTGGTCAACAAACCTCGTTTGCTCCTGTTAGATGAATCCCTCTCTGCGCTGGATTACAAACTGCGCAAACAGATGCAGAACGAACTGAAAGCGCTGCAACGTAAGCTTGGTATCACTTTTGTTTTTGTCACGCACGACCAGGAAGAAGCGCTGACCATGTCAGACCGTATCGTGGTGATGCGCGATGGCAAGATTGAGCAAGACGGTACGCCGCGCGAAATCTACGAAGAGCCGAAAAATCTGTTTGTCGCCGGGTTTATCGGCGAAATCAATATGTTTAACGCGACGGTCATTGAGCGTCTGGACGATCAGCGCGTTCGTGCTAATGTGGAAGGTCGCGAGTGCAACATTTACGTCAACTTCGCGGTGGTGCCTGGGCAAAAACTGCACGTATTATTGCGCCCGGAAGATCTGCGCGTTGATGAGATCAACGACGATAATCATATTGAAGGTCTTATCGGCTACGTGCGTGAACGCAACTACAAAGGCATGACGCTGGAGTCGGTTGTGGAACTGGAAAATGGCAAGATGGTGATGGTCAGTGAATTCTTCAATGAAGACGATCCTGACTTCGACCACTCGCTCGACCAGAAAATGGCGATTAACTGGGTAGAAAGCTGGGAGGTCGTACTGGCTGATGAAGAACACAAGTAAATTCCAGAGTGTGGTGATCGTCACCATTGTCGGTTGGCTTGTGTTATTTGTCTTTCTGCCCAACCTGATGATCATCGGCACCAGCTTTTTGACCCGTGACGACGCTAATTTCGTCAAAATGGTCTTTACGCTGGAAAACTATACTCGCCTGCTGGATCCGCTCTATTTTGAGGTACTGGTTCACTCCCTCAATATGGCGTTGATTGCCACGCTCGCCTGTCTGGTACTCGGCTATCCGTTTGCCTGGTTTTTGGTAAAGCTGCCGGAAAAAGTGCGCCCGCTGCTGCTGTTCCTGTTGATTGTTCCGTTCTGGACCAACTCGCTTATTCGCATCTACGGACTCAAAATTTTCCTCAGTACCAAAGGCTATCTCAACGAGTTTCTGTTGTGGCTCGGCATTATTGATACCCCCATTCGCATCATGTTTACCCCCAGCGCGGTGATTATCGGCCTGGTGTACATCCTGCTACCGTTTATGGTGATGCCGCTCTACTCCAGCATTGAGAAGCTCGATAAACCGCTGCTGGAAGCCGCACGCGATTTAGGCGCCAGCAAACTTCAGACCTTTACCCGCATCATTATTCCGCTGACGATGCCGGGAATTATCGCCGGATGTCTGCTGGTTATGCTGCCGGCAATGGGGCTGTTTTACGTTTCCGATTTAATGGGCGGGGCGAAAAACCTGTTGATTGGTAACGTGATTAAAGTGCAGTTCCTGAACATTCGCGACTGGCCGTTTGGCGCAGCCACCAGCATAACGCTGACTATCGTGATGGGGCTGATGCTGCTGGTCTACTGGCGCGCCTCCCGCTTGCTGAACAAGAAGGTAGAACTCGAATGATCGGTCGACTGCTTCGTGGCGGTTTTATGACCGCTATCTACGCGTATCTGTACATTCCAATCATTATTTTGATTGTGAACTCCTTTAACAGCTCGCGCTTTGGCATCAACTGGCAAGGTTTTACTACCAAGTGGTACGGTCTGCTGGTGAACAACGACAGCCTGCTGCAGGCGGCGCAACACTCCCTGACGATGGCAGTGCTCTCCGCAACGTTTGCCACGCTGATCGGTTCACTCACCGCGGTCGCGCTTTATCGCTACCGTTTTCGCGGGAAACCCTTTGTCAGCGGCATGCTGTTTGTGGTGATGATGTCGCCCGATATCGTAATGGCGATTTCACTGCTGGTGTTGTTTATGCTGATTGGCATTCAGCTCGGCTTCTGGTCGCTGCTGTTTTCGCATATCACCTTCTGTCTGCCTTTTGTGGTGGTGACGGTCTATTCACGCCTGAAAGGCTTTGATGTGCGAATGCTGGAAGCGGCAAAAGATTTGGGCGCCAGTGAAGTGACTATCCTGCGCAAGATCATTCTGCCGCTGGCAATGCCTGCGGTGGCCGCAGGCTGGTTGCTAAGCTTTACGCTGTCGATGGATGACGTCGTTGTTTCATCCTTCGTCACCGGGCCGGGTTATGAAATTTTGCCCTTAAAAATCTACTCAATGGTAAAAGTCGGCGTATCACCCGAGGTGAACGCACTGGCGACCATTTTGTTGGTTCTGTCGCTGGTTATGGTGATCGCCAGCCAGCTTATTGCACGTGATAAAACCAAGGGCCGCTAAGGCCCTTAATTCAGGGGACGTTAAATGATGAAAAAATGGTCACGCCACCTGCTCGCGGCGGGTGCTCTGGCACTAGGCATGAGCGCCGCTCACGCGAATGACAACAACACGCTCTATTTCTATAACTGGACTGAGTACGTGCCGCCAGGACTGCTGGAGCAGTTCACCAAAGAGACCGGCATTAAGGTTATCTATTCGACCTACGAGTCGAATGAAACCATGTACGCCAAGCTCAAAACCTATAAAGACGGTGCGTACGATCTGGTGGTTCCGTCTACCTATTACGTCGATAAAATGCGTAAAGAAGGCATGATCCAGAAGATCGACAAGTCGACGTTGACCAACTTCCACAACCTCGATCCGGAAATGCTCAACAAGCCGTTTGACCCCAACAATGACTACTCCATTCCGTATATCTGGGGTGCGACGGCCATTGGCGTCAACAGCGATGCCATCGACCCGAAAACCGTAACCAGTTGGGCCGACCTGTGGAAACCGGAGTACAAAGGTAGCCTGTTGTTAACCGATGACGCGCGTGAAGTCTTCCAGATGGCGCTGCGCAAGCTGGGGTATTCCGGCAATACCACCGATCCTAAAGAGATTGAAGCCGCGTATAACGAGTTAAAGAAGCTGATGCCTAACGTCGCGGCATTTAACTCTGACAACCCGGCCAACCCGTATATGGAAGGCGAAGTCAATCTGGGGATGGTGTGGAACGGCTCCGCATATGTCGCGCGCCAGGCGGGGACCCCGCTGGAAGTGGTGTGGCCGAAGGAAGGGGGTATTTTCTGGATGGACAGTCTGTCTATTCCGGCTAATGCGAAAAACAAAGAAGGTGCGCTGAAGCTGATTAACTTCCTGCTGCGCCCGGACGTGGCGAAAGAAGTCGCAGAAACTATCGGTTATCCAACGCCAAACCTGGCGGCACGTAAGCTGCTGAGCCCGGAAGTGGCGAACGATAAAACGCTCTACCCTGATGCTGAAACCATCAATAAAGGGGAATGGCAAAATGACGTCGGCTCCGCCAGCGCTATTTATGAAGAGTATTATCAGAAGCTGAAAGCAGGACGCTAATTCAGCGTTGTAAGGAATGCCCGATGGCGCTACGCTTATCGGGCCTACATCAATGCGAAGCGTAGGCCCGATAAGGCATTTGCCGCCATCCGGCAAAAAAAATTACAGCCCTTTCAATAACTTCTCAACAAACTCAGGCACCACCTGGCTTGCCGGACCGTAATGCTTCTCTTCGAATTCGCTTCCCACCTGGCTCGGCTCGAGATTTAACTCTACCGTATGCGCTCCATGCAACCGCGCCTCATGCACAAAACCCGCGGCCGGGTAAACATGGCCTGATGTGCCAATGGCAATAAACACATCCGCCATTGCCAGCGCCATATAAATTTCATCCATTCCCAGCGGCATTTCGCCAAACCACACGACGTGCGGTCGCAGCGGAGCCGGGAACTGGCAGCAATGGCATTTGTCTTCCGCAGTCACATCGCCCGTCCACTCCAGAATCTGTCCGCTTTGCGAACAGCGAACCTTGAGCAGTTCGCCGTGCATATGGATGACATTCTGGCTGCCCGCGCGTTCATGCAGGTTATCAATATTCTGCGTCACCAGTAAAAAACGGTCACCCAGTTCGGCTTCAAGTTTTGCCAGCGCGATATGCGCCGCGTTGGGCTGGATTTCTGGTTGCTGCAATTGATGACGACGGGCGTTATAAAACGACTGAACCAGTTCCGGGTTGCGACTAAACCCTTCCGGGGTCGCAACGTCTTCGACCCGATGTTCTTCCCAAAGACCATCCGTCGCGCGGAAGGTTCGAATACCTGACTCGGCAGAAATCCCCGCTCCCGTCAGTACCAGCACTCTTGGTTTTTCCATCAATTCAGGCACCACTCTGTCTCTGAAAAAGATCCGTTGACGCAGGCGATCGCGCAAATGGCGTTTATTTTTACGAAAGCGGCTTAACCGATGACTCCGACGCGACAGCATAACAACCTCTTTGTATTAATCGGTAAGATGTAAAAAAGCGGCCCCGCGCATTCCGCCCGCATCACCGTGCCGCGCCTGCTCAATACGCGGCATTCGGGCAACCGGCAGCAGATGGCGTGGCAATCTGTCCGCCAGTTGCGTCGTAATAGCGGAAAAATTCGACAAACCACCACCAATCACCACTAAATCAGGATCAACGATGGTCAGGATATTCCCCAAACAGACTGCCAGTAAATCCAGATAACGTTCAACATGGGCGCGCGCTTGCTCATCCCCCTGCTCCCACAGCGCGATAATTTCACGGGCATCCAGCGGTTGATGGTAGTAATGCTGATACAACCACGCAAATCCACCGCCGGAGAGATAGCTTTCAATACAGCCCAATTGACCGCATCCGCAGCGGCGCAGTGGGAAATCAAATCCCATCAGCGTCAGCGCATCGACAGGCAAACGAATATGACCAAACTCACCGGTGATATAGCTGCGTCCGGTGATAGATTTACCGTTAAGCACCAGTCCACCACCGACGCCGGTGCCGAGGATTAACCCCATAACCAGCGGATACTGAGTGAACTCGTCGTCCCAGGCCTCAGAGAGGGCAAAACAGTTGGCATCGTTGTCCAGGCGAACATCGCGGTCAAGGCGGGCGCTGAGATCGGCTCGGAGCGGTTTCCCACTGGCGGCAGGCACATTGGCCGCGTACAGCGTACCGTCTTCTGTTTCCGGCATGCCAGGAATACCGATACCCACCGAACCTTTGACGCCGAATCGCTGGTCCGCTTCCATTACCAAATTGCAGACCGCATTAAGGAAAGCTTCATAGCTGTCGCGAGGCGTAGGGACGCGTGTTTCCCATTGCAAACGGCGTTGGTTATCAAATACTCCCAGCGCAATTTTGGTCCCGCCGATGTCAAATCCGTAATACATCACCGCTCCTTCTTATTGTTATTGGCCGCTAAGTACTCTCGCAGGATCAATATTGCTGGCGCGACGCGCCGGATACCAACTCGCCAAAAGACTCAGCACTAATGCTGTCACCAGCACGTAGATCACATCCAGCCAGTGTAATTCCGATGGCAGGAAGTCAATGAAATAGATATCGCCAGACAGGAACTGATGGCCGATAAGCGCCTCGATGCCGTTGATGATCGGCGTCAACTGCAGCGAGACAACCACCCCGATGACGACGCCTATCAGACTACCGAACAGACCCGCCAGCAGGCCGTACCAGACAAAAATGGCACGGATCAAACCATCTTTAGCCCCCAGGGTTCTTAATACCGCAATATCACCGCTTTTGTCTTTTACCGCCATCACTAACGTGGAAACGATATTAAAACAGGCCACGCCAATCACCAGCACCATCGCCAGATACATGATGGCGCGGATCATCTGGATATCGCGGTACATATAGCCGTAGGTGCCAATCCAGCTCTTAATATAAACATAGTTATTGGTGACTTCACCCGCGTCACGTACCAGTTTATTGGCGTTAAAGACGTCGTTAACTTTTAGCGCGATCCCGGAAACGCTGGATCCCATATCCAGGTATTGCTGCGCGTCTTCCATGGGGATCATGGCAAAGCTGTGATCGAGCTGACCGCTCAGTTGCAAAATGCCCGTCACGTGCAAACGCACGCGTTTAGGCTGCTGTAACTTATGGTCCGCACTGGCGTTAGGGATCATAATCGACACCCAGTCGCCCTGCTTCACCTTCAGCGCATCGGCAATCCCCTTACCAATGATGATTTGCTGCTCACCGGCTTTGAAATTATCCCAGGCGTGGTTCTGCACGAACGATGGCAGCGCGCTTAAACGCTGCTCCTGTTTCGGGTCAACGCCCTTCACCTGCACCGCGCGTAGATTCGCCCCACTCTCCACCAGCCCGGTAAAGTTGATATAGGGCGCTGCGGCGACAATACCAGGCACTTTCTGTACTTTATCGAGCGCTTCCTGCCAGTTGTTCCACGGCTGATTGACGGCCTCAATTTCACCGTGCGGGACCACGGCCAGAATACGGTTGTTCAACTCACGCTCAAAGCCATTCATGGCGCTTAACCCGACGATCAACACCGCCACACCCAACGCGATGCCAACGGTAGAAATCACCGAAATCAGCGAGACCATACCGCCGCGCCGCCGACCTCGGCTAAAACGCAGGCCAATCAATAACGATAAAGGCGAAGCCATTACTCTGCTCCCATCAGGCTCAGTTCAGCCGTCAGGCGACCATCGCGCATTTCAAGCTGGCGGCTCATGCGCTTCGCCAACTGCAGATCGTGCGTCACCACCAGAAATGCCGTGCCCTGAGAGCGGTTAAGCTCCCCCAGAAGCTCGAAAATGCTGTCCGCGTTGCGCGCATCAAGGTTACCCGTTGGTTCATCCGCCAGCACCAGACGAGGGTTATTGACCAGCGCACGGGCAATCGCCACGCGCTGACGCTCGCCGCCCGACAGTTCAGACGGGCGATGGCCGGCACGATGGTCCAGCCCTACCGCTTTCAGCATATCGCGCGCGCGCGCGGTGATTTCAGCCGGTTTTTTCTTGCCAATCAGCAGCGGCATCGCCACGTTTTCCAGCGCGGTAAAATCCGGCAGCAGATGGTGGAACTGGTAAATAAAGCCCAGCTTCTGATTGCGCAGCTCCGCCTTCGCCGCAGACGAGAGTTTGCTCATCGGCTGACCGTTAAAAATGACGTCGCCGGAAGTTGGTGTATCCAGCCCACCTAACAGATGGAGCAGCGTACTCTTACCGGAGCCGGAGCTGCCGACAATCGCCATCATCTCGCCTTCGCCAACGCAAAAACTGACATTGTGCAGGACATCGGTCTGCACTGTGCCTTCCTGATAGCGTTTGCACAGGTTGTCGCATTGCAACAGGATCTTATTCATAACGTAAAGCCTCAGCGGGTTGAGTGGCGGCAGCGCGCCAGGAAGGATAAAGCGTAGACAGCAGCGCGATGGCCATCGCCACCAGCGCAATGACGATAACCTGCAGCGGCTCGATGGCGACCGGCAGCGCAGCGCCATCCAGAAGCACGCCGATAATGGGCATCAGGTTGTTCAGTTGACTGGCGAGCAATGCGCCCAGCCCTGCGCCCAGCAGCGCGCCGATAATCCCGGCACTGGCCCCCTGAACCATAAACACCATCATTATCTGCCGCGGCGTTAGCCCCTGAGTTTGTAGAATCGCCACTTCCCCTTGCTTCTCCATTACCATCAGACCCAGCGAGGTAATAATATTAAAAGCCGCCACCGCCACGATCAGACTGAGCAGCAGCCCCATCATGTTTTTCTCCATGCGCACGGCCTGGAATAATTCCCCTTTACGCTCGCGCCAGTCCTGCCATTTGGTACCTTGCGGCAGCGTTTGCTGGCTCAACGTGTCAACCTTTAACGGCTCGTTCAACCACAAGCGCCAGCCGGTGATATTACCCACCGGGTAGCGCATCAGGCGTGACGCATCCTGAATGTTGGTCAGCATCTGGTAGCCGTCGACTTCGCTGTTAGCGGCAAAGGTGCCGATCACCGTAAACAGACGCTGGCTGGGCAGACGCCCCATCGGCGTAAACTGACTGGCGGACGGCACCATTACGCGAATTTGATCGCCACGGTTAACGCCCAACTGCCCGGCAAGCTGCTCACCGAGGATGACATTATACTTACCCGGTTGCAGATCTGTTTGCTTCACATTGACCAGATACGGCGTGAGCGGATCTTTTTGCGCCGGGTCGATACCCAGCATTACGCCAACCGCCACGCTACGCGCACTTTGCAGCACCACATCACCCGTTGTTATGGGTGCAACACGGTTGACGCCGTTCAACACCACCGCTTTTTCCGGCAGTTGCTGCGGGTTTAAGGAACCCTGTTCAGACGAGAGAACAGCCTGGGGCATCAGGCCAAGGATATTGTTTTGCAGCTCGCGCTCGAAACCGTTCATCACTGACAACACTGTGACCAGCGCCATTACCCCGAGAGTAATGCCGATGGTGGAGAGCCAGGAAACGAAGCGACCGAAGCGATCTGCTGCACGCCCGCGCATATAACGCAGGCCGATGAATAGAGCGACAGGTTGGTACATGAAATCCGTCTGGTTGCTGTTAGCAAAGTCACGAGTATATAAGCGAAAGCGGAATGGGTAAATGACTGAACCGTAAGTGTTCGTCAGCACTATTCCTAAAAGGATAGATAAATCAATCCGCTGTAGTTACCCCTCCCCCTTCAGTCCGGGTCCCTGATCTTTATCCTAAAAAAAACAAAATGCAGACAGTTACGCATTACAGCGTACAGCGGGTTGCGCAGGATGGCAGGCTATAGCAAACAATATGGGTACGCTGTCTCAATGAATAAAAAAGAATTATGGATTAATCAAATCAAAGGGTTATGCATTTGTCTGGTGGTGATATATCACTCAGTCATTACGTTTTACCCACACCTCACCACCTTTCAGTATCCGCTTTCAGAGATGCTGAGCAAATGCTGGATTTACCTCAATCTGTACCTGGCGCCGTTTCGTATGCCGGTATTTTTCTTTATTTCAGGCTATTTGATCCGCCGCTACATCGATAGCGTTCCCTGGACAACCTGTGTTGATAAACGGATCTGGAGTATTGCCTGGGTACTGGTGCTATGGGGAGTGGTACAATGGCTGGCGTTAGTCTCGCTCAATAACTGGTTGGCTCCGCAACGCGATCTAAGTCATGCAGCCAACGCCACGTATGCCGGTTCAATCGCTGGCTTTACCCACGGGATGCTTACCGCCAGCACCAGCTTGTGGTATCTGTATGCGCTGATTGTCTATTTTGTGCTGTGTAAGATGTTCAACCGCTGGGCATTACCGCTGTTGGCGCTGTTTGTCGTGCTGAGCGTGGCGATCAATTTTTTCCCCACGCCGTGGTGGGGAATGAACAGCGTGATTCGCAATCTGCCCTGGTACAGCCTCGGTGCCTGGTTTGGCACAACGCTGATGGTATGGATCAAAGAGGTGCCTCTGCGCCGCCATACGCTCATATTTATGGTTAGCGTAGTGGCCGCTGTGGTCGCGTGGCTGGCAAATATTTCGCTACTGCTTTCCCTCCTGTCTATTGTACTAATCATGAAGCTGTTTTATCAGTTCGAGCAGCGCTTTGGTATGCGCGCATCCAGCCCGTTAAGCGTGATTGGATCCAATACTATCGCCATCTATACCACCCACCGTATTTTGGTTGAGCTGTTCAGCTTAACGCTAATCCCCAAAATCAATCATGCCGCCTGGCCTGCGTACGGCGAGTTGCTCCTGCTGCTGGTTTATCCCTTCGCCTGCCTGCTGTTGTGCACTCTGTTTGGCTTGCTGGTGCGTAAGATTTCGCAAAAAACCATTGCCGACTTGCTCTTTTCTCCACCGTCTTTATCGACGGCCTCGCGCTAATTTCAACGCGCTTTTTGCCCCCATCAGGGGGCGAATCAATTTGCTTATGAGAAACGATCACGGATAATAAAGAACATTGCTTATCAGATGTATATCTAAACGAGATCCTGACAACCGAATGCCTGAACAACATCGTTACACGCTCCCGGCCAGCGCTTCCGACCAGCGCCAGTTAGGCGAACTGACCGGCGCAGCTTGCGCGACGCTGGTCGCTGAAATTGCTGAACGTCATGCGGGTCCTGTCGTACTGATCGCGCCGGACATGCAAAATGCCCTGCGACTGCATGATGAAATTCGTCAGTTTACCGACCAGATGGTAATGAACCTGGCGGACTGGGAAACGCTGCCCTACGATAGCTTTTCCCCTCATCAGGAGATTATCTCCTCACGGCTTTCCACGCTGTATCAACTCCCTGCGATGCAGCGCGGTGTACTGATTGTGCCAGTGAACACGCTGATGCAGCGCGTCTGTCCGCACAGCTATCTGCACGGCCATGCGCTGGTGATGAAAAAAGGTCAGCGGCTTTCGCGCGACGCCCTGCGCGAACAACTGGACAGCGCGGGCTACCGTCATGTTGATCAGGTGATGGAGCACGGCGAATACGCCACGCGCGGCGCATTGTTGGATCTGTTCCCCATGGGCAGCGAATTACCTTATCGACTGGATTTCTTTGATGATGAAATCGACAGTCTGCGTCTGTTTGATACCGACACCCAGCGCACACTGGAAGAAGTCGACGCCATTAATTTGCTGCCCGCGCATGAATTCCCGACCGATAAAACGGCGATTGAGCTGTTCCGCAGCCAGTGGCGCGATACCTTTGAAGTTAAACGCGACGCCGAACATATTTACCAGCAGGTCAGCAAAGGCACGTTACCTGCCGGGATCGAATACTGGCAGCCATTGTTTTTCAGCGAGCCGCTGCCCCCCCTGTTCAGCTATTTCCCCGCCAATACGTTATTGGTCAATACGGGTGATATTGAGACCAGCGCAGAACGCTTCCAGGTTGATACCCTGTCGCGTTTTGAGAACCGGGGTGTTGATCCGATGCGCCCGCTTCTGCCGCCGCACTCGCTGTGGCTGCGCGTAGATGAGCTGTTCTCCGAACTTAAACGCTGGCCCCGTGTTCAACTGAAAACGGAGACTCTGGCGAACAAAGCCGCGAATACTAACCTCGGCTTCCAGAAGTTGCCAGATATCGCGGTTCAGGCGCAGCAAAAAGCGCCGTTAGATGCGTTACGTAAATTCCTTGAAGGCTTCACCGGTCCGGTGATTTTCTCCGTTGAAAGCGAAGGTCGCCGCGAAGCGCTTGGCGAACTGCTCGCCCGTATCAAAATCGCGCCGAAGCGCATATTGCGTCTCGACGAAGCCGTCGACAATGGTCGCTATCTGATGATTGGCGCAGCCGAACACGGCTTCATTGATAGCAAACGCAACCTGGCGCTGATTTGCGAAAGCGATCTGCTCGGGGAGCGCGTGGCGCGCCGCCGCCAGGATTCTCGTCGCACCCTCAATCCTGATACGTTAATTCGTAACCTCGCCGAACTGCATCCCGGTCAACCGGTTGTGCACCTGGAGCACGGCGTTGGCCGTTATGCCGGGATGACCACGCTGGAAGCGGGCGGTATCACCGGCGAGTACCTGATGCTCACCTACGCCAACGACGCCAAACTGTACGTGCCTGTGTCATCGTTGCACCTGATCAGCCGTTACGCTGGCGGCGCGGAAGAAAATGCGCCGCTACATAAACTGGGTGGCGATGCCTGGTCTCGCGCCCGTCAGAAAGCCGCTGAGAAGGTGCGCGATGTCGCGGCAGAACTATTGGATATCTATGCTCAGCGGGCGGCGAAAGAAGGCTTTGCCTTTAAGCATGATCGTGAGCAGTACCAACTGTTTTGCGACAGTTTCCCGTTTGAAACTACGCCCGATCAGGCGCAGGCGATCAACGCGGTGCTCAGCGATATGTGCCAGCCGCTGGCCATGGACCGCCTGGTGTGTGGCGACGTCGGCTTTGGTAAAACCGAAGTCGCGATGCGCGCCGCCTTCCTCGCCGTAGAGAACCACAAGCAGGTGGCCGTGCTGGTTCCGACTACCCTGCTCGCTCAGCAGCACTTCGACAACTTCCGTGATCGCTTTGCCAACTGGCCGGTACGTATTGAAATGCTGTCCCGTTTCCGTAGCGCCAAAGAGCAAGCGCAGATTCTGGAGCAGGTGGCCGAAGGGAAAATCGATATTCTCATCGGCACCCACAAACTGCTGCAAGCGGACGTGAAGCTAAAAGATCTGGGTCTCTTGATTGTCGATGAAGAGCACCGTTTTGGCGTTCGTCATAAAGAGCGCATCAAAGCAATGCGCGCGGATGTCGATATCCTGACGCTGACGGCAACGCCTATTCCGCGTACGCTCAATATGGCGATGAGCGGCATGCGCGATCTGTCGATCATCGCCACGCCTCCTGCCCGTCGTCTGGCGGTGAAAACCTTTGTGCGTGAATATGACAATCTGGTGGTTCGCGAGGCTATCCTGCGTGAAGTTCTGCGCGGGGGGCAAGTTTATTATCTGTTTAACGACGTCGAAAATATCCAGAAAACCGCTGACAGATTAGCGGAACTGGTGCCGGAGGCGCGTATTGGCATCGGCCATGGTCAAATGCGCGAGCGCGAACTGGAACGCGTGATGAACGATTTCCACCATCAGCGCTTTAACGTTCTGGTATGTACCACTATTATCGAAACCGGGATCGACATCCCGACCGCCAACACCATTATCATCGAACGCGCCGATCACTTTGGTTTGGCGCAATTACACCAGTTGCGCGGCCGTGTGGGACGTTCACACCATCAGGCGTACGCCTGGCTGCTGACGCCGCATCCAAAAGCGATGACCACCGACGCGCAAAAGCGCCTGGAAGCCATCGCCTCGCTGGAAGATTTGGGCGCTGGCTTTGCGCTGGCGACCCACGACCTTGAAATTCGCGGCGCCGGGGAACTGCTGGGTGAAGATCAGAGTGGTTCCATGGAAAGCATCGGCTTCTCGCTGTATATGGAGCTGCTGGAAAATGCTGTCGATGCGCTCAAAGAGGGACGCGAACCGTCGCTGGAAGATCTCACCAGCCAGCAAACCGAAGTTGAACTGCGCATGCCGTCACTGCTGCCGGATGACTATATTCCCGATGTCAACACGCGACTGTCGTTCTACAAACGTATTGCCAGTGCGAAAGGCGAAAACGAGTTGGAAGAAATTAAGGTCGAGCTGATAGACCGTTTTGGTCTGCTGCCCGACCCGGCCCGTACGTTGCTGGATATTGCCCGGTTACGCCAACAGGCGCAGAAACTGGGCATCAGAAAGCTTGAAGGCAATGAAAAAGGCGGCACGATTGAGTTTGCAGAGAAAAACCACGTTAACCCGGTGTGGCTGATTGGTTTACTGCAAAAACAGCCGCAGCACTTCCGTCTGGACGGTCCAACCCGGCTGAAATTTATGCAGGATCTGGGCGAGCGTAAAACGCGAATCGACTGGGTACGCCAGTTTATGCGCCAACTTGAAGAAAACGCCGTAGCATAGTGAGCAGGCCGGGAGCGCACATAACGCTCCCGGCCGGTGAATTTACAAACTCTTTGCACTTCCCTGCACTTCCCGACACAGCAAACGGCCATAATTCCTGTTTACTTTTACATAATAAAAACCACGTAAAAACAATGGATTTATGGTGATGTTAAACAATAATCGACTCTCTCGCTGGTTAGCCTTTTTTACGCTTGCAGCGACCTTCGCGTTAGCCCTTCCGGCTCAGGCAAACACCTGGCCGCTGCCGCCGCCGGGAAGCCGTCTGGTGGGACAGAATGCCGTTCACGTTGTCGAAGACAATGGCGGTTCTCTCGAAGCTATTGCGAAAAAATACAACGTCGGCTTTTTAGCGCTGCTGCAGGCCAACCCCGGCGTTGATCCTTTCGTGCCTCGTCCTGGCAGCGTTTTGACTATCCCATTGCAAACCCTGTTACCGGATGCACCGCGCGAAGGTATTGTCATCAACCTCGCCGAACTGCGTCTTTATTATTACCAGCCGGGGACAAATTCGGTGACCGTATATCCTATTGGCATTGGCCAGTTAGGTGGTGATACGCTGACGCCCACCATGGTAACCACCATTTCCGATAAACGCGCTAATCCCACCTGGACGCCTACGGCAAATATCCGCGCGCGCTATAAAGCAAACGGCATCGATCTTCCTGCCGTTGTCCCTGCCGGGCCAGATAACCCGATGGGCCATCACGCAATTCGCTTAGCCGCATACGGCGGTGTTTATCTGCTGCACGGCACCAATGCTGATTTTGGTATCGGTATGCGCGTCAGTTCCGGCTGTATTCGTCTGCGCGACGGTGATATTGAAACCTTGTTCCGTCAAGTGAAGCCAGGAACCAAAGTCAATATCATTAACACGCCGATCAAAGCCTCAGTCGAACCTAACGGCATGCGGCTGGTGGAAGTGCACCAGCCGCTGTCAGAAAAGATCAATGATGACCCGCAACTGCTGCCGATCGTGTTGAACGCCGCAATGCAGACCTTTAAGAATGCGGCGCAAACGGACCCTGCCGTCATGGAACATGCGATGGAGATTCGCTCAGGCATGCCGGTCGATGTCACCCGTCATCACGATGTGGCTCAACAACCGATGTAAACATTACCCATAAAAAAACCCCCGCTGGATTTTATTCCGCGGGGGTTTTTTATTTAACTCGCAGTGGCATTGCGATGGGTTAAATCTTATTTGTAGATAACGGCAGTCCCGTGAAGGGTGTTAGGACCGGTAACGGAAGTAATACGGAAAGACTTCGCGCCCATCTCATCCGCTTTCTGCGCCAGTTGATCTTCCAGAGAACCTAAGTTCGTCCCCGCATTTGCAGAGATCGTACCAACTTTCTGTTGACCTGCAGGCGTGGCCTGAACTTCAACAGCGGCGAAGCTGGCAAATGACAGTGAGCTAAGAACAGCAGCAACAAACAGAGTTTTTACGTTTTTCATAATAGTGACCTTTTGCAGATGAATGGGTGTCGTAATGATTAACTTAACGATCGATAAGTAAATCATAGATGTGATCCAGGTCACACGTCAACATTTTTTTATAATGATCGTTATATAAAAGATAAAGACCTTATTTTTCATGCTAATAGCTATAAATTATTTTTATCGCTAATCCGCTGGAGTGTGGGGGGGAATATTTTTATAATGATTATTCAATAACCCCAACAAAGGTACATCGGCGCCATGACAACTGAAACGACAGGTTGTGCAAAAAAAAGCCGTGGCCGACCAAAAGTGTTCGACAGGGAAGCCGCGCTTGATAAGGCCATGACACTCTTCTGGCAGCACGGATATGAAGCGACATCGCTCGCCGATCTCGTGGAAGCAACGGGTGCGAAAGCGCCCACGCTGTATGCGGAGTTTACCAACAAGGAAGGGTTGTTTCGTGCCGTGCTGGACCGCTATATAACTCGCTTCGCGGCGAAACACGAAGCTCAGCTGTTTTGCGAAGAAAAAAGCCTTCAGTCAGCACTGGAAGACTATTTCACCGCCATAGCGACCTGCTTTACCAGTAAAGATACTCCGGCAGGATGTTTTATGATTAATACGTCCGCGACGCTGGCGGCCTCTTCCCGCGAGATCGCACACACGGTGAAATCACGCCATGCGATGCAGGAACAGACGCTTACCCAGTTCCTTCGTCAGCGCCAGCAGCGTGACGAAATTCCGGCCCACTGCGACGTGCAAAAGCTGGCCGAATATCTGAACTGCATTTTACAGGGTATGTCGATTAGCGCCCGTGAAGGCGCGTCATTTGAGAAACTGATGCAGATCGCACACACCACCCTGCGACTGTGGCCCGAACTCATCAAAGCTTAATCCTTTCCTCTCTCTTCCACGAACAGATGACACCGCCGGGGGCTAAAAACCCTCGGTTTTTTGTACCAATAACCCTTCATTCCTTATTGTTTTCATCGCATTAGCAGATCTTTTTTAAAAAAATGTATTGATAACGACAATTATTATCAGCAATATTCGCATTTGTTTTAACACCTGTTTCCCAATGTAACTCTCGGTTTCTCTACCGCAATAACAAAAACAGACCGACTTTTTTAAAAGGAATACAAATGCATAAGCGTCTCTGGGTGCTCAATCCGCTCTTATTATCCTTAACCCTACCGGCTATCGCAGCGGAGGAAGAGAATCTCATCGTCAGCGCTAACCGCAGCCAACGCACCGTGGCAGAAATGGCGCAAACGACCTGGGTTATTGAAGGAAGCGAAATTGAACAGCAAGTTCAGGGTGGTAAAGAGTTCAAGGATGTTCTTGCTCAGTTAATCCCTGGAATTGATGTCAGCAGTCAGGGACGAACCAATTACGGCATGAACATGCGCGGTCGCGCCATCGTAGTATTGATAGACGGTGTCCGTCTGAATTCCTCCCGTACCGACAGCCGTCAACTTGACTCCATTGACCCGTTTAACATTGCTCATATTGAAGTCATCTCAGGGGCAACATCCTTGTATGGCGGAGGAAGTACCGGCGGTTTGATCAACATCGTCACAAAAAAAGGTCAGCCTGAACGTGAAGTCGAACTCGAACTGGGCAGTAAAAGCGGGTTTAATAACAGTAACGATCATGACGAACGTGTCGCCGCCGCGGTGAGTGGAGGAACCGATCGTGCATCCGGTCGTATGTCCGTCGCGTATCAACGGTTTGGCGGTTGGTATGACGGCAACCACGATGCTCTGCTGCTGGATAACACCCAAACCGGCCTGCAGCATTCCGATCGTCTGGACGTGATGGGCACCGGGACGATTGAGCTGGATGATAACCGTCAATTACAACTGGTTACCCAGTACTACAAGAGCCAGGGGGATGAAGATTACGGGCTGGATCTCGGCGAGAACATGTCCGCCGTGACCGGAAACGGTAAAGCTTATACCAGCAGCGGACTGAACTCCGATCGTATTCCCGGCACCGAGCGTCATCTGATCAGTCTGCAATATTCCGATGCAGACTTCTTTGGTCAGAACCTGGTCAGTCAAATCTATTACCGCGACGAATCGCTAAAATTCTACCCCTTCCCTACGCTGAGCAAAGGCAAGGTCACCAGTTTCTCCGCCTCACAGCAGGATACCGACCAGTTCGGTGCCAAAATTACCCTCAACAGCCAGGTGATGGATGACTGGGAACTGACGTGGGGTATCGATGCGGATCATGAAACCTTCGATTCCAATCAGAAATTCTTCGATCTGGCTTACTCTCTGCCCTCCGGTGGCATGGACAACCGTACCGCTTATACTACCGGGCGTTATCCTGGTTACAGCATCACCAACTTCGCGCCTTTCCTGCAAAACAGCTATGACATAAACGATATCTTCACTCTCAGTGGCGGCGTACGCTATCAATGGACCGAAAACAGGGTTGATGATTTCGTTGGCTATGCCCAACAGCAGGGAATCGCGACGGGCCTTGCAAACTCCGCGGATACCATTCCGGGCGGCAAAACCGATTACGATAACTTCCTGTTTAACGCCGGGATCCTCGCCCACCTGACTGAGCGCCAGCAAACCTGGTTTAACTTCTCTCAGGGCGTTGAGCTTCCGGATCCGGGGAAATATTACGGTAACGGCACCTATTCTCTGGTTGGCGATCATTATCAACTTCTGCGCAGCGTCAACGTGGCGGATTCTCGCCTGGAAGGGATTAAAGTTAACTCGTACGAGCTGGGATGGCGTTACACGGGCGATAACCTGCGCACGCAACTGGCTGCTTATTACTCCACTTCGGATAAATCGATCGTTATCAACCGCAGTGATATGACCATAAACGTACAGCCCGACGATCGTCGAATTTATGGTCTGGAAGGTGCGGTAGATTACTTCATCGCCGATACTGACTGGAGTCTGGGCGGCAACTTCAACGTCATTAAATCCGAAGTGAAACAAAACGGTAAATGGCAGAAATGGGATGTCACTCTGGCTTCACCATCTAAAGCAACCGCATGGGTCGGCTGGGCGCCTGAACCGTGGTCGCTGCGTGTACAGAGCCAGCAAACATTTGATCTGAGTGACGCCAGCGGCAATAAGCTGGACGGCTATAACACCATGGACTTTATCGGCAGCTACCAGCTCCCATTAGGTAAGCTGACCTTCAGCGTGGAAAACCTGCTGAATGAAGAGTACACCACGCTATGGGGACAACGTGCGCCACTGCTGTACAGCCCAACTTATGGCAGCCCGTCACTGTATGAATACAAGGGCCGGGGTCGTACCTTTGGTCTGAACTACGCCTTAACCTTCTGATAAAAAAAGCCCCCCAGCCTGAGCGAATGGGGGGCTAATGTTCAGGATAATGCTATTTTACGCTTTGTTATTCAGTACCAACTGTCCGTTGTTATCCAACGGAATTTGCGCGCCGGGGTCCTTATCCATACGAATTTTCCCCTGCTGATCGCCAATTTTGTACGTCACGTCGTAGCCCAGCATTTTTTCTGATTTGTCATACACCGTTTTACAGCGCTGCTGCGTGGTGGTGTACGTATCATTTTCTTGCATCGAACCCTGGATCTGGTTACCGGCATAGCCGCCGCCTAACGCCCCCGCCACGGTGGCAATATCTTTACCGCGTCCGCCACCAAACTGATGGCCGATAACACCGCCGGCAACGGCACCCAGCACAGAACCCGCGATACGGTTTTCATCTTGCACCGGCTTGCGGTGCGTGACCGTCACGTTCCGACACTCCTGACGTGGCGTTTTTACCGATTCTTTAATCGGTGTTGCAGAGACAACTTGTGCATACTGTGGGCCACGCTCGAAGACGTTAAGACTGGCCACCGCTGCAACACCCAGCGCAGCAGCTACGCCAATCCCTATACCCGCCAACATTGATTTATTCACGGGACTTCCTCCTTTTTTGCTATTAGCAACAACTTTGCAACAGAAGGTAAGGAATGCCAATCAGATTACGGATGAAAATAGCGGAAGGCAGGGATAAAACGAGATGATTCAGAGAACTCTGAAGGAAGGCGTCGGATGCGTGAAATTGTCCGACGCCTGAGGTCAATATTAATGCAGTTTCAGCCGCGGACGAATCACCCGGTTAATACTGCCGACCAGCATCATCAGGCCGGTTTTGAAGTAACCATGCAGCGCAATCTGATGCATACGATACAGTGAAATGTAGACAAAGCGCGCAATACGGCCTTCTACCATCATTGAACCGCGCGTGAGGTTGCCCATCAGGCTACCGACGGTAGAGAAGTTAGAAAGCGAGACCAGAGAACCGTGATCTTTGTACTGATACGCTTTCAACGGCTTGCCGTTCATCTGCGCCAGGATATTGTTCATCGCGCAGGTCGCCATCTGGTGCGCAGCCTGAGCGCGCGGCGGCACAAATCCACCTTCCGGACGCGCGCAGGAAGCGCAGTCGCCAATCGCATACACGTCAGGATCGCGTGTGCTTTGCAGCGTCGGCTCAACCACCAGTTGGTTAATCCGGTTCGTTTCCAGACCGCCAATATCCTTCATAAAGTCTGGCGCTTTGATCCCTGCGGCCCACACCATCAGGTCAGCCTCAATGTATTCGCCATCTTTGGTATGCAACCCGCCTTCGTCAGCGCTGGTAACCATCGTCTGCGTCAGTACGCGTACGCCCAGTTTGGTTAACTCATTGTGCGCGGCGCTGGAAATCCGCGGCGGCAATGCCGGCAGGATACGCTCACCGGCTTCGACCAGCGTGACGTTCAGCGCGTCATTGGTCAGTCCTTTATAGCCATAGCTGTGCAGTTGCTTAACCGCATTGTGCAGTTCCGCGGAGAGTTCAACCCCCGTCGCGCCGCCGCCGACAATGGCAATATTCACTTTACCGTTAACGCCCAGATTCGCGGAATACTTGAGGAACAGATTCAGCATCTCCTGGTGGAAACGACGCGCCTGATGCGGGTTATCAAGGAAAATACAGTTCTCTTTGACGCCCGGCGTGTTGAAATCGTTGGACGTACTGCCCAGCGCCATCACCAGCGTGTCATAAGGCACTTTACGCTCAGGAACCAGCAGATCGCCCTTCTCATCGCGCAGCTCAGCGATAGTAATGGTCTTCGCTTCGCGATCGATATCAACCACCGAGCCCAACTGGAACTGGAAGCCATGGTTACGGGCATGCGCCAGATAGCTCAGCGCATCCACACCTTCATCCAGAGAACCGGTCGCCACTTCATGCAGTAACGGTTTCCATAAATGGCTGTGGTTTCTGTCCACCAGCGTAATTTTGGCCTTTTTCTTACGCCCCAGCTTTTTACCCAGCTGCGTCGCCATTTCCAGTCCGCCAGCACCGCCGCCGACAATCACGATCCTTTTCAATGGTGTAGTCAACGTGACCCCCTCAAATTTATTAACCAATTGTTAATTAAAAGTTATTGGCATAGCCTTTAATTAACAACAAGTTACGATAATGAAAATGTCCTTCGAGAGTGAGAATAACACGAACGGTGCATTGGTCATACCAAAATTGATGTGCATCAAGTTTTGATGCTGAAAAGATAGACAACCCGAAGGTTAAGGACAAAAAAACCAGCCCGAAAGCTGGTTTTTTAGACGCTCATCAGGCTTAACCTAACGTCTTGAACGCCTTAATGCGCTGCAAATGCGGGGAGATATTTTTAAACTTATGCGTCTGCTCTTCGTCCCAGACGATCTCATAAAAATGATGCAGCTCTTCTGACGAGCGCTGACTGTTCAGTGCTTCATCATGGCGAGAGAGGATCACCAGGCAACGATCGCGGTTCTTTTCACGAAAATTGGTCACGCATTTTGTCGCAATGTCAGCATACTCTTCAGGTCTGTCGATTTTCCCTTCCATATTCTCATATGGGAACAGGTTAGGATTAAATACAACCTGACGAATATCACACAGGAAACCAATGCGTTCTGCCCAATATCCCCCCAGCCCGACGCCACAAATCAGCGGACGATCGTCCACATTAAGCTGCAACATTTTGTCCACTTCTTTTAGCAGATGCTGCATATCATGTTTAGGATGCCGCGTACTGTAGCTAATCAGCCTGACATCCGGGTCGATAAATTGCAGCTGCAACACCTTCTCGTGGTTGCCCGGACTATTAGAGTCAAAACCGTGTAAATAGATAATCATCGCATCCTCGCCAAACGTGCGTTAATGACCTGCTTTCTCTTCCTGCCAGCGTTCATGAAGCTGGTTGAGCTGGGCGCTTACCGTCTTCCAGCGTGTCGAGTCCATCAGTTCCTGACGTGAAAATGAACCTTTATGATACAAACGTGTAACACGTTCTGCATTGATCGGCGACAGATTATCTAACACACTGACCGCTCCCTTACGATTATTGCAGACCAGGATCATATCGCAACCAGCATCCAGCGATGCCTGCCCACGCTCGGCGTAGCTTCCCATAATCGCCGCACCTTCCATCGACAGATCGTCAGAGAAAATAACGCCGTCGAAGCCAAGCTCCTGACGCAGTACCGTCTTCAACCAGTGAGGCGAACCACTCGCCGGACGCGGATCAACATCGCTGTAGATAACGTGCGCAGGCATAATGGCATCGAGTTTGTTTTCCGTAATTAACGTCCGGAACACGGACATATCCTTCGCACGAATCTCTGCTTCTGAACGTGGATCGGTTGGCGTTTCTTTGTGCGAATCCGCCGTCACAGCGCCATGCCCGGGGAAGTGTTTACCGGTGGTCTTCATGCCAGCGGCATGCATACCGTCAATGAAACGGGTCGCCATCGCCAACGCTTTCAGCGGATCGGCATGATAAGAGCGCTCGCCAATCGCTGCGCTGATATGTCCCACGTCCAGAACCGGTGCAAAGCTAATATCAATATCCATGGCGATCATTTCGCTGGCCATCAGCCACCCCGCGTCCTGAGCCAGTTTGCCGCCCTCTTCCAGACCGTGTAGCGCGGCAAAAGATTGGGCCGCAGGCAGGCGGGTAAAACCTTCGCGAAAACGCTGCACGCGACCGCCTTCCTGATCAACCGCCACGACCAAATGATTACGTGACGCGCTACGGATCTGACGCACTAACTCACGCAACTGTTCCGGGTCATGATAATTTCGGGTAAAGAGAATCAACCCACCTACCAGCGGATGCGCCAGAATCTCTCGCTCTTCAGCGTCCAGCTCATACCCTTCGACATCCAACATTACTGGGCCCACACTGCTCTCCTCATCCTTTCATTGTTAGCTGCCGCCAGGTTTCATCGGCCAGCCTGATAAATTGTTGATCGCCGGTTTGTCGCCAGCGATACTCAAACCACCCCGCTTTTAGCATGATTACCCAGGGTCGCCATCGCCTGACCTGTCGCCACAAAACGGTTGGCTCAATGCGTGCTCGTCGGCCATAGGCGCTGACCAGCTGTTGGTGCTGGAGTTCATCACTGACCCACACCGCCGCCAGCTCGAGGGCGATATCGCCGTCTCCGGCATATTCCCAGTCAATCAGCCGCAACCCTGACGCCCCGCGCACGATGTTGTCACCGTGGACATCCATATGCAGCGGCCCCAGCCGCAAAGGTCGGGGCTCGCCGCTTTTTCTTAGCCGCTTCAGGGCTCGTAACCAATGTGGTGTACGACGCGCCGGATCACCGCACTGCCAGTACTGTTCGAGTAACGGCAGCAGACTGATTCGCCAGCCCAGTCGGGGTTGCTGATGCAGATAATACAATAAGTCAGCAAGTTCGTCGGCGTCCGGTAATCTGGATTCTACCTTACCCTGAAAAAAGTCGACTGCCATCCAGCCACGCGTATAAAAACGAGGTCGGGGCGCAAGATTTTCCGGTAGGTGTTTTAAGGCATGATATTGGCGCAGAAAATGCGATTCCGGCGCGTCGGGGTCGTGATGGCAGCGCAGCACTAAACGGTGGGTCTGATATTCGATAATGCAGCTCCCGCCGCTCAGGCCGTGGTGGCTGGCTACGACGGGATGATACTGCGGAAAGTAGCGCGACAGCACTTCATCGCGCGTCAGTCTGTTATTGTTGCTGAACGGCACCTTTACCTGACCAGATTATCTCGCCAGTTTGTACCAGCATTAATTGCATTTGCAGTGCCGGCGAATTGACGTTGCCAGATGCGCTGGAGTAGAGCACATACTGCGCACCAACGTTACGGGCAATACCAATCGCTTTGCTGCGCGTTCCAAGGCTATCGTTCGGCGACAGACCTAACTGCTGCTTGGCGACAGCCAGTTGCTGGGCGGAAACCAGGGTAAATTTGCCGTTATTCGCCAGCGCGTTACGTAAGGTTTCAGTCGCTTCGCCAGCGTTCAACGAGCCGTTGGTACGATTATTCACGCTATCAACCAGCAGAACACCACCCGCTTTGACACCATCGGCCTGCAGCATTTTACCTACCATCGGCTGCATTGCGCTGTTCCAGTCGTAGTGACGTTGGCGCGGTGTTGGCTGCGCCGTTTGATCCTCGTGTTCGATCGGACCCGGCTGCTGCGGTATACTTGGCACCGTTGGTACTACTGGTACTGGCTGTTGCGGCTGCGCGGGCTGTTCCGGTACCGGCTTCACTTCCTCTACCGGCGCGGGTTCACGTTGAGCCACACACCCAGAAAGAAACATCGCCAGCGCGGCAAGCAATGCGTAGCGATTCATTTTGATCATCAAGATTCACCCCTTACAAATATAGATAAAGTCTAACCTTGTGCGCCCCCAGATAATTGGCGCTGCCGTACAGTGTGACCGACGAATGAGCCGGGATAGTCACGCTGCGTGGCGCTTCCAGAGGATGCATCTCCAACCCTCTGGCGTCATACCAGTAAAACCGATAATGCACGGTGACGGATTCTTGTCTTTCGTTATAGAGTCGCGAGGATGCTGAGGCCTGAATATCAGATGTTGTTAACACGGGCTGTTCTGCGGTTATGCCCGCCGCCAGAATCGTTGATTCCATCACCAGAGACTGTTCATCACTGACCGGAATTTCGGGGTGTGAGCGACAGCCTGCCAGCAACAGCAAGCCCAGTGAAAGTGCAATGCATCCTCTGGTCATGCTTAAAGACCTTTATGTGCGAGCATTGGACCAAGCGCACGTCCACCCAACAGGTGCATATGAATGTGATACACCTCCTGGCCGCCGTGACGATTGGTATTCATGATTAAACGGTATCCATCCGCAGCAATACCTTCCTGCTCCGCGATTTTCGCCGCAACGGTAATCATTCGGCCCAGCGCCTGCTCATGTTCTGCCGTCACATCGTTGACGGTGGGGATCAGGATATTAGGGATGATCAGAATATGCGTAGGTGCCTGAGGGGAAATATCACGAAACGCTGTGACCAGTTCATCCTGGTACACGATATCCGATGGAATTTCACGACGGATAATTTTGCTGAATATAGTTTCTTCTGCCACGACGTTTTCCTTTTTCATTAACAGCCCAAGCGTTATGCCATGCTACGCCGGGTAACACTGCGAGTATAGAGTATGAGCGAGTTACTCACGCTCTTTCAACTTTAACCCTCGATTTTTTAAGCAAAAACCCTGGTCAGCGCCGCTCTTATAACCATTTCCCTATGCTATCGCTTAAGCATAGTACTGAAACGATGCTTCATTTGTGCCGTATCATCTGTATGCGTATGGAATGTTAGTGGTTATAGACAATCTCAATGATTCTCCCATAGAGAGGGATTACGTGGAGCAATCAACTGGCGTGCTAATCGCCGGTACTCAGTGTGGGAAAACAACACTGTATAACTCAACTCAAAAAGCAGCTCGCCAGGTAACTGCGCCTGGCAGCCAAACAAAAGCAAAAAAGCCCGCTTAGTTTCCTAAGCAGGCTTTTTAAATTTGGCTCCTCTGACTGGACTCGAACCAGTGACATACGGATTAACAGTCCGCCGTTCTACCGACTGAACTACAGAGGAATCGTTGTGGAGGCTAATCTTAGCGGCGAAATTTTTTTTGTCAAACCCCATTTTCCTGAATAACGCTCAATTGATGCTTCTCTCGACAGTTTGTTGCATTTGCAGACATTTTAAATGGAAAAAACTTTGCAGCTTTTTGGATTCTCCCTCATCATTTGAAATGAGGTTTCAACTTTCTTCTTTAAGGTCCACTTTGAACGTCTCCGCTGCCTTACGTCAGGTCGCTTCCCGCACGCCCTGGTATGCCAAACGCAAGAGTTATAAAGTTCTCTTTTGGCGCGAAATCACTCCGCTTGCGGTCCCTATTTTTCTGGAAAACACCTGTGTGCTGTTGATGGGTGTCCTGAGTACCTTCCTGGTGAGCTGGTTGGGAAAAGAAGCGATGGCAGGTGTCGGTCTCGCCGACAGTTTCAATATGGTTATCATGGCATTTTTCGCCGCCATCGATCTGGGTACCACGGTGGTAGTCGCCTTTAGCCTGGGAAAACGAGATCGGCGCAGGGCCAGAGCTGCTGCCAGACAATCGCTGGTGATCATGACGATTTTTGCAACCGTGCTGGCTGCAGTCATTCACTATTTTGGTCAACAGATTATTGACGTTGTCGCAGGTGAAGCAACGCCCGACGTTAAGGCTTTGGCACTTACCTATCTGGAGCTAACTGTGCTCAGCTACCCGGCGGCAGCTATTGCGTTAATCGGTAGTGGTGCCCTACGCGGTGCGGGCAATACCAAAATACCGCTGTTGATTAATGGCGGCATGAATATTCTGAATATCGTCATCAGCAGTATCCTGATCTACGGGATTTTTTCCTGGCAAGGACTGGGATTCGTGGGGGCCGGGCTCGGACTAACCATTTCACGCTACATAGGTGCGATCGCTATTATTTGGGTACTGATGATTGGTTTTAATCCGGCGTTACGTATCACTTTCAAAAGTTATTTTAAGCCACTCAACCTCGCCATTATCTGGGAGGTGATGGGGATCGGTATTCCAGCCAGCATCGAGTCAGTGCTGTTTAATGGCGGTAAACTGTTAACGCAGATGTTTGTCTCAGGGATGGGCACCAGCGTAATTGCCGGAAACTTCATTGCATTTTCTATCGCCGCGCTCATCAACCTACCGGGAAATGCTTTAGGCTCTGCGTCGACAATCATCACCGGCAGGCGTTTGGGTAACGGCCAGATTGCCCAAGCCGAAATCCAGTTACGGCATGTATTCTGGCTGTCGACCATCGGTTTAACTGCCATTGCCTGGCTAACCGCCCCTTTTGCTGGCGTAATGGCCTCGTTTTATACCCAGGATCAGGACGTAAAAGAGGTCATAGTCATTCTGATTTGGCTCAATGCGGCATTTATGCCGATATGGGCAGCCTCCTGGGTATTACCTGCTGGGTTTAAGGGCGCACGCGATGCCCGTTTCGCAATGTGGGTATCTATGCTGGGCATGTGGGGCTGTCGCGTTGTGGTAGGTTACACCCTGGGGATCGTTTTAGGATGGGGCGTAGTCGGCGTCTGGTTAGGGATGTTCTTCGACTGGGCCGTACGCGCCGCATTATTTTACTGGCGTATGGTGACCGGCCGCTGGTTATGGAAATACCCGCGTCCCGAACAGGAAAAGTGCATAAAACAACCTGTTGCGCCTGAATAATCGGCGAAATGGGGAATATTTCGGCAAACGATTGAATTTATCGATTCAGGCTTTGACATCGCTGAGTGGTGTCGCTAATATGCGCCTCGTTCACACGATTCCTCTGTAGTTCAGTCGGTAGAACGGCGGACTGTTAATCCGTATGTCACTGGTTCGAGTCCAGTCAGAGGAGCCAAATTCAGAAAAGCCTGCTTTCGAGCAGGCTTTTTGCTTTTTTGCGGCTCTGGTGTTAATACAGAATCGCATCCAGCCTGGCAAGCACCTCATTGACAACGGCATCAGGTATGCGTTCCGGGCCGCCATATCTATAGTTCTGTGCTGGTCGCAGCGAATAACGGGGCCGTTTCTGGGGTTCAATAATCAGGCAGCCATCATCAATGGTCATGCCCACTTCGCTGTACGTCGACAGCCCAGCGTTTTCAGCACGGCGGGAGGCACCGCCAGCATGATGGATCCGCCAACCTTTTTCAGACGAGTGGTATACATAGGCTTCAGCAATCAATCCTTCACCTTTAGGCCAGCGGCGGATAAGCGCAATAATAACCGCAACGCCACAACAATGCCTTGCTCTTCAAGGAAGACATTAATCTACTTTCATCTGTCTTTTGCGAAAGAAAACCAATGCTGGAACGGTATGAATGAGAAGCATACGAATAATATGATTCGCCATAACAAAGCTCGCATCCGCTTTTAACGCCAGCGCGGCAAATGACATCGACTCTACGCTGCCGGGAACCCAGGAGAGCATCAACACCGGGAAGGGATAATCCAGCAAGCGCGCCGAGATAAATGCCATGATTATCGTCACCCCCAGTCCAATCAGGACAAGCTGTACCGAAGACCAAAGATGACGACTAAATTCAGCCATCGAATAAGTCGTAAAATGATGCCCCAGCAAGATCCCCATCAACACCATGCTAATCTGGTTAAAGAGATCGGGAAAAATTAGTGGTTGTGAAGATAAAGGGTGCAATGCCGCCGCGCAAACCAGCGAGGTTATCATAAAGGGTGCCGGGAAATGTAAGCGCTCCAGAAACTTCCCCGCAATATATCCTGCTAATACCATTCCGGTCAGCCAGAGCAGATTGTGCCCGGAGAAAAAAACGGCTGGAGTCGCTGCCAGAATATCTGCAGATGCACCACGCGTGATATACCCGGCCAGAAACGTCAGGGTAATGAGACGCAGAGAATGCGAAATCACAATCTTTTGTGGCGGCGTCTTAATATGGGAGGCTAACGCCAGTACCGCCGCCATCGCTCCTGGCACCGCACCTAAAAGCGCCTCTTCTTTACTCCAGCCTAACTGCCGCACACACCAGAAGTAACTCAAGGTAAATTGTAAAGATAAGCAGAGTAATAACAAAGCAAACAAAAGGCTTATCTGCCGATGCTCGCCATATGAAAAATCTCTGAACATAATCCCTATCGAGATTCCGAGAGAAAGCTGGATAACCGTGATACTCCCCGGCATTGAGGATACGGAGAACCCAATACGTTTGAGCATAAGCACGGTAAAAAGGGCACCAAACATCATGCCCAGCGGAACGTTACAGAAAGTGAATCCCTGCCCGACGAGAAAACAGAGGATAATACCTGCCAATACTCTCATCCAGTACCTCTCCAGGCCGGTTGTTCAGATAACAATAGTTTTCGCCGGCACCGTCATGAATATATTCAGTGCACCGTATCTTTAACCCAATGCGTATTATCGAACACCCATTGCGTTAGCATCGCAAGATGTTCCTCAATTTCACGACTGGACTCACCTTCAACAATGGCACTGACAATCTCACCATTCGTCAGTTTCATCACATCGTAATGACGTCCGACAACACCTGTAGCCCGATAATTGATCACAAAAGGTAACGGACATTTATCCGCAATAGCCTGTAAGGTTCCTTGAGAAGGCGGCACATTCAGTTGTCCAACCCGGATAACAGGTATTCTTTGCGCTAAATCCCGCGGATACGTTTCGTTCAGACAGGCCTTCAGCCATGTCATACGCGGATCGAGGCCAAACGCCGCACCTAATTCTTCATTAACGAAACATCCGCCTAACCGGCAGGCAAGCTCGCCGAAAATAATATTACCGCCCTGATCCACAAATACCTCAAGATGAAGTAAGGTGTTTTTCTCAATAGGGAAGACTTCTTTCGCAAGGTATTTTGTATAGTCAATCAACTTCTGGTGCAGTGGATTATCATCTTCCATGACCAGCCCTAAGGTTTGCCCTGATAGAAAATCAAGACAAGATACCGTGGCCCGAGAGGCGGAAATAAATATGGGCTTCCCCTGCAGATACAACGCGTTGATCTGATAAGCCTCACCTTCAATAAACTTCTCGATTAACAGATTATGGTATTCAGAGGATTTCATCTGCGCCAGATATTTAAATAACTGACCTTCATTTTTTAAAACCACCACCCCCAGAGATCCACGTCCATCATTTGGTTTTATCACACAGGGATATCCGTGTTGCGCAATAAATGAGGCCATTGCCGTCGCATTTCCCACGCGAGCCATTGCTGGAATCGGTAACTGATATTTCTGCACACGGGATTTCATCAGAAACTTATCGCGAAACAGGATCGCCGCATTCTCACGCCCCTGCGTTAAACCTAAACGATCGCTGATCCTAGCCGCCCTGAGCACATCAATTTCAGCCAGGAAGTAAATACCGCTGGCGTTGTTCGAACGTGCATAATGATAAATATCCAGTTCTACCAAGGGATTATCGTTAAAGTTTTCATAAAACAGAAAGGTAAAATCATTCCCCATATGTTGCAAAATCGCCGCTTTTTGACTGGCGCAGGTGGCTATCACTAACGGCGTTGATTGCTGGAGTTCATGCCAGGCGTTTGGCGAGTGTTGTAAAAGAATTTTGGGTGGGCACAGTAAGATGTTCATTATTTTTCACTCTCGATATCAAACGTAATGACAAACACATCCCGAAATCCTTTCCCGGGCAACAGCGGTACGATAGGTGCGGTATAATGCAGATAATTAACATCATTGAAAATGATCGCCTCCCCCGCCAGAATTTTGAAGGTTGTTGCGTCATTTCCACCGTCGTGATGAGGGATTAACGTAGTATCGCCACCGGCGATATTTTCCATTTCGCTGCAATAGACGGCAATGAACTTAAAGCCATCCTGATGTATACCTTCCGGAGCAGGGTAGCCCGGCTGTCGATCATGGGTTGTAATTCTTATTTGATGAATACCAACGTTATAGTTATCCTTCGGTAGCAATGGCAGTAATTTGCTAAATACCAGATTCATAATTTCTTCGGCAACATCCTGTTTTATTTCTGGATACTTTCTGCTGATACCACCTGAATACGTATTAAGTTTTTCAGACTGAAAGAAAACTCCGGCCTCGCACAAACTAAAATATTTTTCATACCCTGCTTTTGCCTGAAGATAACTTCGAAAACGAAATTTTCCATCTTCAGCTTTAAGCCAGGGATCAGGTAGCAACTCATCAAAGCTTTTTTTAACATTAATCGAGGTATTACCCAAACGTATATGATGATAAGCATGCATATATGACATCCTCAGAAAAGAGACAATAATGTATGTTGGTTATTTTTCTCAACTTATGACACCGGCAAGGGCCAATATCATTACCTGCATCCAGGCAAAATACGATGACTGCGGATATCAGGCGAGGAACGCACGTTCCCCGCCATCACATTCACTATTACTGACTTTTTTTACGCAACTCGGTCACCGGTACGCCGCCAATCCCCCAGTTATCGGTATCGACTTCGTCAATAACCACAATGGTTGTAGCAGGGTTTTTATTAAGCACATCCACCAGTAGCTGAGTCGCACCTTCCATCAGCTGTTTCTTTTGTTTATCGGTCACACCTTCTTTAGTGATCTTAATATTTACGTAGGGCATAACAACTCCTGTAAACTAAATGATTGTGGATAATGCGCCGAGGTAGCTAAGCGCAAACAGGTTAAACAGCAGAACATAACCATAATGCATCTGGAAACTGGTTCTGCCGGGAGAAACATTAAGGCTGTTGGCAGCAAAAATTGCGTTTATCGATACCGGAGATAGCAGTTGCGTAGCAATAAAAAGGCAAATCCAAATCTGATAATCCACCACGCTGCCGGAAAGATAGTCGGAAAAAATCGACCACGACACGCTAAATATAATTAGGGGATGAATACCGAGAATACCAGGCAAGGGCAGAACAAATAAAATAATGGCATAGCACTGAAAAGTTGTAAGACCGCTAACAAACGCTGTAATGCCTTGCGGGATGTTTGCAAACAACATCATACATACCGATGTTAACAGGCTGCATGCCAGGAGTAATACCACTTCGCCGGAGATCCCCTGAGCAGATTCAGACAGTTGTTGCGCCCACTGCCTTTTGCGATTCGCAAAATGGCTGACGATAAAAAGAACAACCGCCGTGAAGGTGATGCTCTGCAAAGGATTCAACCCCAGCACGCTCAACGATAGAATAAAGCTTCCCCAAAACAAGCCGATAAAAGCAAGAATCGAGGTCATATTGCCGCGGTCAGAAACCGTATGACTATCTTCGGCAACCAGTTGGACACGCGATTTCTGGTTTAACAGGATACTGAATAAAAACAGGGGAATGCCGACCAGCATCGCCGGAACATGAGGGATATCCGGCATAGCTGCCCATACCGCCGCCGCACCGATAGTCGTCGGCATTAAAACCATCGTGATACATACCGTACGAGTGACAATCTTCGCCAGGTTAAACTTCGGTTGAACCCCTTTTTTCAGGCTATCAAGCAGGAGTGGAATGGCCCCAAGGCTCATTGGCCAGGTTAAAAAAGCGGTCAGCAACGTAATGGACAATGTGACTTGAGACGGTTTTTTCTGCAGTAAATATGCCCCCAGCGCAGCGTTAAAATTTATCGCGTTCATCACCTGCCGGAGTAATGCCATCCCCACCAGCAAGAGCATGACGTCTGAATATCGTACAAAAACAGCGAGGAGGTTAAGTTCCCCACTCTTGTTTGCTGTCAGTAGAAAAATCATCGAAGCGATAAAAATGAGGATCCCACTTCTTGCCGATGATTTTTTCCACCAGAATGAAAAAGTTGACAGGATATACAATATTGACGCAACGAGTGCAAAAGCAGACATCACGGGATATTTACCGGCAAGCACACAGGATGCAAGGAAAACACCCAATGAGATCACAATCATTGAGGATTGCAGATTTTGCCAGAGATTACCGTGCGTCTGGATTTGCTCAGTCTGCATTAATGACAACCTCATGCTGAACATTGCGATGGTGCAATTGTTGATACATATCGGTTACACAGCGCCCGGCATCGACCAGGAACCTCGAATTGACAAGGGGTCGGGGCAATACGTAAGTGTAAAAATTAGCCCCTTCCGCTGGATTGCCTAACACCCAAATCGATTCTTGTGTTTCCCCAAGGCAGTTAATCGGATGCTGATTGATATCAATATCCAGCCCGCCTGGATGATAACCATCGTTCATAAAGGGACGCACAATGCCGTTGATAGTCATATTCCTCATCAACGTTGAAACGTCGTGCAGCGGCGAAAAGTTAGCAATTTTGGCTTTTATCAACACATCAGCTTTCACTACGCTACTCTCATCTTTAAATTCAGAATGAACCTCGAACTTACCCTCATATTCATTCATCATTAACCGGGGATCCTTTCCTCCTGCCAGACGAACTATGTTGGCATGCATTAATGCCAACAGTTGTTCATTACGCAGTTTCGGCGGACCTACAGCAATACGATTAAAGACAGGATTGATCTGCTCAATGAAGTATTGATGCGATTTCGCGTCAAGTCCGCAATTATCGATAGCCCCTCGCAAAATATCTCTTACGTCACGAATAATGTCGGTCGCCGCTTTCACTGGGCCCTTGACGTTGCCTTTGTCAGACTCATGCAAATCATCGCGTAAAAAATCAATAAACCATTGACTATATTCTTCCAGGGAGGCATGTTCCTGATTGCGATGAGGATAAAGTATGCTATCGATAACCGCGGCATCATGCACATCAGCAACATATGTCGTGGGTTCCTGCCACTTCCCCTCCAGGGTAGATCGATAGACGTAGCACATTTCTTTATGCAGCAACGGGAAAATTTGTTCGATGAAATTTATTTTTGATGTGGCATTATGAATTAAATTCTGGACACGAAATTCATTAATTGCGGTTGAAGTTAAGAATCGTGGTCGGTATTGACCGGAAATACCTTTTTGATTCATGCCGCGACTACTGAAAGGGAGAGCCTGTCTGGAATAAATAAAAATATCAGGTTCATTGCCACCAGGGTGATAGCGAAGCATCCCATTGTCGGTCACAAACCGTCCACCACGTCCCAGCGTTAATTGAGAAATAACATCATAAGCTGTCAACCCAATGCCCTGGACGATAACCTTAGCTCGGGAGTGGATGTTATTTAACCTATCAACCGGATAAGGCGTGGAATAATATTCTAGCAGTTCATTTTGCTTATTGCTGCTGGCAATAAATTTTTCGACATAATGATCTTCCAACGTTTTCATATTGTCGCCATGGCCGGTTGTCAGATAAACAAAGTCAGCAACAATCCTCTGATTATCTTCTAAAACAATGGCTGATCGTTTATCTTGCTGAATAAAAAGATTAGTTGCCTGCTGATTTACTTGCGTTACTGTCAGACTGGCTGGCAGATTTTTTAGTATTCTCTCATACGCCCAATTCAAATATTCTCCCAATAAGCGACGAGGCAAGTAATCATTTGCATCAATAGCTAAACCTGTTTCGCTTTTTATATAGCGATCACCCACTTTGCGATAACCCTGATTGTTAGCCCATTGATGAAAACATGGACCTGGGCGAAAAGGGCCGGCATTTTTTACGGTCGCATCACCAAACAATGTTATTTGACAGGCAACAGTATTAACTAATAAATGATCGGGCTGAGACAAACTATGCGCTCCCACACCCATGGCATTTTTATCAATAATAATGATCTGCATATGTTCATTAATCGCATACTCTGTATGCAGGGCACAAATCCTTTCCAGAATACTTAAACCACGCGGTCCCATACCCAGTATAGCCACTGTCATTTTTTTCATTCTTTGCTCCAACTGTCTGAATATTTAACTTTACTGTATTGTAAATAGCTAATCCCTGCTGCGGTAAATAACGAGGCTGCACCCAATAATATGGAATAGGTCATTCCATTTTTATTGCTCTGGAAGGCACTGACAATTAATGGACCGACGATCTGCCCGACCCCATAAGTCAGCGTAACGAGGCCAAGAAGGTTAATCTTTTTTGGTGCCCTTATTTTTCTTGCCAGCGGCATGACCAAAGAACTTGTCCCCATGAATGTGCCGCCAAAACCAATACAGCTAATGGTTAGTAGCAGTGGTGAGTTAATAAATATGGCCATGACTACGCAAATCGCCTGAACAATTAAGTTAACACTTAGGCAGGATAATATATTCCACTTGCGTGCGGCCCATAACCAGCCATAGCATCCAGGAATAACGGCAAGACCGACAATGGACCAGATATGGTCGGCTAAAAAGGTGTTGCCAACCCCCCGGGCCATTAACGGTAAATATGTAGCGACAATGATATAGCCGAATCCGGCCAGACCATACAGTAAGGCTAAATTCCACCACTGGATTTCAGGTTCCGCACTTACGACTGCTTTTACCGGGGGGATCATATGCTTATCTTTCGGCAATAAAATTACCAGGATGACGAAAAATATCGTTGAAAGTATGGAAGCACCAATCCACAACAAGCGTGAATCTAACGCGTAAGACACGCCAGCAATGACATATTCATTACCGATAAAAATGCCTATTCCTACGCCTGAAAACAGTGAGGCGATAACAAAAGGATTATGGGTATGCTGGAGCACCAGCATTGAACCAAATATCATCATTCCCGCGCTTGCCACACCCGCAAGGAATCTGATTAACAGAATAATTTCAGGCTGAGTCACTTGTGCCATCAAAAAAATCAGCAGGGCTGTGAGTAACGCTGAAGCCAGTAACAGCATTCTTAACTTATTGACTGCGTTGAAAATACCAAAGGAGAAAAGGAGACTGCCGACGAGGTAACCTGCATAGTTTGCGCTGGCAATTAAGGATAATTGCGAAAAGGTAAAAAGCCCTTCATGAAGCATAACGGGAAGCATAGGGGTATATAAAAAACGCCCAATTCCCATTCCTAAGGTCAAGACGATCATACCAAATACAGCAGTACTCAGCTGACGATGGCCAACAGCACTGTGATCGATATCCATTTTTTGGCCTCAAAAGACGAATTAAGTTTGATTGTTATCTTACATAAGGAAATGATAATAAAAAGTTAATAAAAATGACGAAAACATTCACTTTAGGTAATGCCTTCTATGAACAGTACCTCGCTTAACTTGTTTAAAACGGTTGCGGAAACGGGTTCCATATCTGCTGCTGCGCGTAGTCTGCACTGCGTTTCATCGAATGTCACAACCCGTCTCAAACAGCTGGAAGCCAGCCTTGACGTATCTCTGTTTGTCCGTGAGAAAAATCGTCTCTACATCACCCCTGAAGGCGAGCTTCTTCTTCGCTATGCCAACAAAATTCTGGCCCTGTTACACGAAGCGGAATTGTCCATGCATGGAACAAAAGTGGCGGGACCGTTACGCATCGGCGCAATGGAAACGACCGCAGCGGTACGTCTGCCCTCGATACTGGCGAATTTCCACCGCGAAATGCCTTCCGTTGAGCTAAACCTGAAAACCTCCCCCACGGAGGTACTGGTGCAGCACATCCTGAACAATGAACTGGAAATCGCTTTCGTTGCCGATCATCAGGCACTGCACACGGAAAATTCGCCTCTGCAATTGCACATTTTATGTCAGGAAACGCTGGTACTGGTGACGGCGGCAGAGCACCGGAATGTCATTACCGGCGCGGACCTCAAAGTGACAAGACCGCTGGTCTTTGTTAAGGGGTGTAACTATCGCTCCCGTCTGGGACAATGGCTGCGGCTGCAGGGAGTCGATTATGCCGATCCCCTGGAGTTCGGCTCTTTTCAGGCGATCCTTGGCTGCGTGAGTGCCGGAATGGGTATTGCCCTGTTGCCAGAGAGCGTAGTCAGACAGTATGAACATAATTTCCCTATCCGTAGCCATACGATTACCCCACAGATAGGTAACGTGAACACTATGATGATATGGCTTAAAAACCGAGAAGTCAGCCGGGTGCTTAATCGCTTTGTCTCATTTATTACCGAGGCTTAATTTTTCGCTACCGACAACGGCGCAATGCAGGCCGCAGAGTCAGTGGAAGACTGGCGCACTCAAAAGAGCGCCAGTGGCAACGTAATTGATATTGAAAAGCCCGCTTTATATCTGATAATCAATCACGGTTTCATCGGGCTCCATTGCCTGGCGTTTGATTTCATCCACGGATAACCCTGCGTTGCATAGCTCGATAAATCGCCAGACATAGTTGCGCTGTAGTTGTCCTCGTTTCAACCCCAGCCAGACGGTGTTGGCATCAAATAAATGCCGGGTATCCAGACGGGTCAAACTGCCCTCCTCCTGCTCGCCACTGGATTGCTCTGCCACCAGCCCAATACCCAGTCCCAACGCCACATAAGTTTTAATCACATCCGAATCCTGGGCGCTGAGTATGATATCCGGCACTAGCCCTTTTCGGGCAAACGCTTCATCAATACGCGAACGTCCCGTAATTCCCTGTCGATAAGTAATTAACGGCCAATGGGCGATGGATTCCAGCGTTAAAGGCGATGTCTTGACGAGCGGATGGTCGTGCGGAACGAGCAGACTGTGGTGCCAACGAAACCAGGGAAAAGCCACCAGCAGTGGATCGCTACTCAGACGTTCACTGGCAATCCCAATATCTGCTCCGCCATTTTGCAACAACGCTTCAATCTCCTGTGGCGTGCCCTGAATCAGTTCCAGACGCACTTCCGGGAAAAGCTCACGAAAAGCTTTAATCACTGCGGGCAGGCTATAGCGCGCCTGGGTATGCGTGGTGGCTATCGTCAGAACACCCGACGTGTCATTGGTAAACAGATCCGCCAGACGGCGGACGTTGCTGGCCTCATTCAGAATACGTTCGGCAATGCCCAGTAAGGCCTTACCGGGTTCGGTCATGCCCAGCAGGCGTTTCCCGCGACGAATAAATATTTCGATGCCAAGTTCATCTTCAAGTTCACGAATATGTCGGCTGACCCCCGACTGCGAGGTATACAATATATTCGCGACTTCCGTCAGGTTGTAATCCTGACGGGCCGCCTCGCGGATTATTTTAAGTTGCTGGAAATTCACTTTTCGCTCCGGGCACATCAGACATTACGCTATTGTTAAAGTCTGATGCCCGGCATAACAAATAATAAAAACCTGCATCTTATTCCTCTTGGGAATAAGCTTTAGCTTACCAGCTGCAGCTCACGGTTTTCCATCATCGGTCGGCTAACCAGCGACAACAGGATCTCCTTGACTGCCTGCGCTTGTGGCGACAAGCTCCCCATGGCCGACACATTCAACGAGAGCGGCAGATTCATTGATGGGGCAGTAATCCGCGCCATCCAGCCATTTGCTGCATTGCACAGTGCGCGGGCTGCCGATTCGGGTAACACGGTGACGCCCATACCGCTGGCAATGGCAGCCGTTAAGGTCGAGATAGACTCGATTTCACCAATGACTTTGGCCGTTAAGCGACGTAGCGAAAAAGCCTCATCCACCCGCAAACGCACCGCACTGTAATCCCGCGGCAAAAACAGATTCATCTGCGCCACTGCGGCTAAATCGACGCTTTGGCCTGGACAATCACGCGTCCCCACCAGGAAAAGATCCTCCTTCAGCAACGGCTGACAACTTATGCCCGCCACGGGCGAGCGCTCATAGAGCACTGCCATGTCTAATTGTCCGCTGAGAAGCTTGTCATTTAGCACTGCCCCACTGTTTTCATGCAAATAGACCAGTACATCGGGCAGTTCGGCACGTACTGTTTGTAACAGTGGCATAGTGATGGATGATGCCGCCGTACCCGGTGCCAGGCCAATAGAAACCTGACCACTCAGAGTCTGACCAACATTATTGACCGCAAGTTGCGCCTGTTCACACTGACGTAAAATTGTTCGGGCGTGGGTATACAGCACTTTCCCCGCTTCCGTGGGCGTGACGCCGCGCTTGGTACGAATCAGCAATTGCTGATCCAGTTCGCCTTCCAGCGTGGCGACCTGCTGGCTCAGCGCGGGTTGCGCGATGTGCAACACTTCCGCTGCCTGGGTCAGGCTACCAATATCGACGATTTTTACGAAATATTTCAGTCGTCTGAAGTTCATTTTGCCTCCTGTCGGAATACCAGAACCCGTGCTGGCAGTCATGTGAATCAGGATTGCAAGATACTTGCCAGTTTCGTCTGCAGCGGCGTTTTACGCTGACGCCGCGTCAGGTAAGGAGCAAAGTGAAGAACGACATTTTTTGTACGCTTATACAGATGACTGTGGCTGCCCTGGAAAAGGTAGATACGCACCAGAATGGGGCAAAAGCATAAAAAGGCGGAAAGTTCGCCGCTTTGCTGATTTTGTCAGCAAACGAACGCACAATTGTATTTCGTCCTTTGACAACCCTCATCACCCTCGCTAATATGCGCCTCGTTCACACGATTCCTCTGTAGTTCAGTCGGTAGAACGGCGGACTGTTAATCCGTATGTCACTGGTTCGAGTCCAGTCAGAGGAGCCAAATTCAGAAAAGCCTGCTTTCGAGCAGGCTTTTTGCTTTTCAATTTTCTCATTCGTCTAATTATTCATGTTGCCCTCTGCGAGGGATATAATCGTTTCCTCTTCATGCCTGTCGCGGTAATCTCATAACGTCCGGTAATCTATCGGCTGCAATGTGCGTAACCCAACTCAAATACTAATAATTAAAAGACAGTACAGACAGGATAACTATGGATTCCACCCTCACCTCCACGGGTCCCCAACAGGACGCCTCTTCGCTCAACCGTGCCCGACGCGCTGCGCTTGGTAGCTTCGCGGGCGCCGTGGTCGACTGGTATGATTTTCTGCTCTATGGCATCACCGCTGCGTTAGTCTTTAACCGCGAGTTCTTTCCGCAGGTCAGTCCGGCGATGGGAACACTTGCCGCCTTCGCTACCTTTGGCGTCGGATTTCTGTTCCGCCCGCTAGGCGGGGTCATCTTCGGCCACTTCGGCGATCGTCTTGGGCGTAAACGTATGCTGATGCTCACCGTCTGGATGATGGGGATCGCCACGGCGCTGATCGGCATTATTCCTTCCTTTGACACCATTGGCTGGTGGGCCCCTGTTCTACTGGTGACGCTGCGCGCCATTCAGGGCTTCGCCGTGGGTGGTGAATGGGGCGGAGCCGCGTTGCTCTCCGTCGAAAGCGCGCCGAAAAATAAAAAAGCCTTTTATAGCAGCGGCGTACAGGTCGGGTACGGCGTCGGTCTGCTGCTTTCTACCGGCCTGGTCTCGCTGATTAGCTCTCAAACTACCGATGAGCAGTTCCTCAGTTGGGGCTGGCGTATTCCGTTCTTGTTCAGCATCGTGCTGGTATTAGGCGCGTTGTGGATGCGTAACAGAATGGATGAATCGGCCGAGTTCGAACAGCAGCAACAGGCGCCACAGCCCGAGAAAAAGCGGCTTCCGGTCATCGAGGCCTTAATCCGCCATCCGGGCGCATTCTTAAAAATTATCGCCCTGCGCCTGTGTGAACTGCTGACGATGTATATCGTCACCGCATTTGCTCTTAACTACTCGACACAAAACCTCGGCCTGCCACGCGAGCTGTTTCTGAATATCGGATTGCTGGTCGGCGGGCTGAGCTGTCTGACCATCCCCTGCTTTGCGTGGCTTGCTGACCGCTTTGGTCGTCGTCGCGTCTACATTACCGGGGCACTGGTCGGGACGCTAAGCGCCTTCCCATTCTTTATGGCGCTGGAGGCTCAGTCTATTTTCTGGATCGTTTTCTTCGCGATTATGCTGGCCAACATTGCACACGATATGGTGGTCTGCGTGCAGCAGCCTATGTTTACCGGTTTATTTGGCGCAAGCTATCGCTATAGCGGCGCAGGCGTTGGTTATCAGGTGGCCAGCGTGGTTGGCGGCGGTTTTACCCCCTTTATTGCGGCGGCACTGGTAACATTTTCAGGCGGAGACTGGCACAGCGTAGCTATTTATCTGATGGCGGGTTGTCTTATCTCCGCCACTACCGCGCTGTTGATGCGGGATAAGCAGCACGGTTAAACCCCCGGTGCGAGGGCCATCCGGTCTTCGCACCATCTTCCTTAACGTCTGACTTTTGTTTCACATTCCTGTGACATACTATCGGGAGAGCGGTATATCTGTGGAACAAGGAGACAGACATGAACAATAAGGGCGCCAGCCTGACCCCGGCTCAGGCACTGGATAAACTGGACGCGCTGTACGAACAGTCGGTTAAATCACTGCGTAGCGCCATTGGTAAGTATATTGAAACAGGGACCCTCCCTGACGTAATCGCCCGCCAGAACGGTCTTTTTGTCTACCCGTCACTTCGTGTCACCTGGGATGGCAGCGCCACTAATCCGCCAAAAACGCGCGCCTATGGCCGTTTTACCCATGCGGGTTGCTATACCACCACCATTACCCGTCCGTCGCTCTTTCGTCCTTATCTTGAAGAACAGCTCACGCTGCTGTATCAGGATTATGATGCGCATATCTCCGTTGAGCCATCGCAGCATGAAATCCCCTATCCCTATGTGATTGACGGTTCAGAACTGACGTTGGATCGCTCGATGAGCGCCGGATTAACGCGCCATTTCCCCACCACTGAATTGTCGCAGATTGGTGACGAAACGGCGGACGGGATTTTTCATCCGGCGGAATTTTCTCCGCTGTCTCACTTCGATGCCCGACGCGTGGATTTTTCGCTGGCGCGACTGCGTCATTACACGGGCACGCCGGTTGAACATTTCCAGCCCTTTGTGCTGTTCACCAACTACACCCGCTATGTCGATGAGTTCGTACGCTGGGGCTGCAGCCAGATCCTCGACCCGGACAGTCCGTATATCGCGCTGTCATGCGCGGGCGGGATCTGGATCACCGCCGAAACCGAAGCGCCAGAAGAAGCCATCTCCGATCTCGCCTGGAAGAAACACCAGATGCCCGCCTGGCATTTAATTACCGCTGATGGTCAGGGGATCACGCTGGTGAATATCGGCGTCGGCCCGTCTAACGCCAAAACTATTTGTGATCATCTCGCCGTATTGCGCCCTGATGTCTGGCTGATGATTGGGCACTGTGGCGGCCTGCGTGAAAGTCAGGCAATTGGCGATTATGTTCTGGCCCACGCTTATTTGCGTGATGACCACGTGCTGGATGCTGTACTCCCACCGGATATTCCGATTCCGAGCATCGCTGAAGTGCAACGCGCGCTGTATGACGCGACCAAAGAGGTCAGCGGCATGCCCGGCGAAGAGGTCAAACAGCGCCTGCGTACCGGTACCGTTGTCACCACCGACGATCGAAACTGGGAATTACGTTACTCCGCCTCTGCGCTGCGCTTTAACCTCAGCCGTGCGGTAGCTATCGATATGGAAAGCGCCACTATCGCCGCACAGGGCTACCGCTTCCGCGTCCCCTACGGCACATTGCTTTGCGTTTCCGACAAACCGCTGCACGGCGAGATTAAACTACCTGGTCAGGCCAACCGTTTTTATGAAGGCGCCATTTCCGAGCATCTGCAAATAGGTATCCGGGCTATCGATCGTCTTCGCGCCGAAGGCGATCGACTGCACTCCCGTAAATTACGTACGTTCAACGAACCGCCGTTCCGTTAAGGCCTGAGGTAACTATGCACAACTCAACCCCTCTTTCCGCCCTGCGTAACCTGCTGATAGCGCAGGGGCTGGATGGTATGATTGTCCCGCGCGCCGACGCTCACCAAAGTGAAGATTGTACGCCGCATGATAATAAGTTGGCCTGGCTGACTGGTTTTAGCGGTTCAGCGGGACTCGCGCTGGTCCTGCGCGACCGCGCATTAATATTTGTCGATGGGCGCTATCAGGTCCAGGTGCGCAATGAAGTCTCGCTGGATGATTTTGAAATTCACCATTTACACGACGAACCGCTGGCAGACTATTTGCAGTCTCACATTGCAGCGGGTACACGTATCGGCTTTGAGCCGCTGCTGATGGTTAACAGCCAGTTTGAAGCGCTGTCGGCTACCCACTGCGAGCTGGTACCTCTGGAGCAAGATCCCTTCGACCAGGTATGGTTAGATCGTCCGGCTGCGCCTTGCGGCATCATTCGCGAAATGCCCCTCGACATCAGCGGTGAGAGCAGCGCACAGAAACGTGCCCGCGTCGTGGAGCAACTCATTCAACATCAGGCCGATGTGCTGGCGATTACGCTGCCGGACAACATTGCCTGGCTGCTTAATGTCCGTGGTTCGGATCTTGCTATGGTTCCGGTGCCGTTCTCATTTGCCCTGCTCCATCGCAGCGGCGAACTGGAATGGTTTGTCGATAGCAATAAAACACAGCAACTCCCCGCATCGCTGTTGGATACGCTTACGCTGGCCCCGCAAGAGAGCTTTCTGGCTCGCTGCCAGCAGTTGGCAAATGGGAAGCGCTTTCTGGTCGATAAAGACTACGCTCCGGTAGCATTGCGTTTTGCCATAGAAGAACATGGCGGCCACGTCCTGTGGGCCCCCGACCCTATTACATTAATGAAAGCGCACAAAAATGACGTTGAACTGGCAGGCTATCGGGAATGCCATGAACAGGATGGCGCCGCCTGGGTTAACTTCCTCGCATGGCTGGCCCATGAGGTCCCTTTACGCGAAGCGGCGGGCAATCCAATCACCGAACTGGAAGCACAGGCGAAACAGCTGGAGTTTCGCCAGCAGCAGCCGGGGTTTATCGAGCAGAGTTTCAGCACAATTTCAGCCTCTGCCAGCAATGCGGCGATGTGTCATTACCACTCCAGCGAAAAAACCAATACGCCAATTACCTCGCAGGCCATGTACCTGAATGATTCCGGTGGTCAGTATCATAATGGTACAACGGATACGACGCGCACCCTGGCATTTGGCCCACAGGATCCGCAGCGACGCTTGCACTACACCGCCGTGTTGAAAGGCTTCTTGTCACTTATTTCACTGCAGTTCCCCAGCGGTACTCAGGGCCATCAACTGGATGCCTTCAGTAGGCGGGCATTGTGGGATTTGGGACTGGATTTTGATCATGGTACCGGGCACGGCGTGGGCCATCAGTTGCTTATCCATGAACAACCTCATCGCATTGCCAAAAAAGTTAACCCATGGCCTCTGGTCGCGGGCAATATCATCACCATCGAACCGGGTTATTATCTGGCCGGGCAATATGGGATCCGCATTGAGAATCAGGTGGAGATTATCAACAGCCGTCCGGGCTTCTGCCGTTTCTCAACGCTGACGCTGGTGCCGATTGATTTGAACCTGGTGGAATTGCATCTGCTGAGCGATGCTGAGAAACAGTGGATTGATGATTACCACCAGCAGGTCAGAGAGACGTTGTCCCCACGCGTAAACGCAGAAGCCCGTCCGTGGCTGTTCGCCGCCACTGCGTCCATTCGCGTTCAGACCAATTAATGCATTAAAAAAGGCAGCCCGCAGGCTGCCTTAGTTCTCCCCAACGTCTTACTGCTTAGCTGTTACGGATGTACTCATCCATTTCAGTTTTCAGGTTATCGGACTTGGTACCGAAGATCGCCTGAACACCGGAACCAGCAACCACGACGCCCGCCGCACCCAGTTTCTTCAGGCCAGCCTGATCCACTTTGGCAACGTCAGCCACGCTAACGCGCAGACGAGTAATGCACGCATCGAGGTTAGTGATGTTTTCTTTACCACCGAATGCAGCAACCAGAGCCGGAGCCATTTCGCCGGACGCACCCGCTTTGCTGTCTTCGGTCGCATCTTCACGACCTGGCGTTTTCAGGTCCAGCGCTTTGATCAGCACACGGAAGATGGTGTAGTAAACAATCGCATAACCGATACCGACAATCGGGAACAACCACAGTTTGCTACTGTTACCGGACAGAACGATAAAGTCGATCAGACCGTGAGAGAACGATGTCCCGTCGCGCATACCCAGCAGGATACAGATCGGGAATGCCAGACCAGCCAGAATCGCGTGGATGATGTACAGGATCGGCGCCACGAACATGAAGGAGAACTCGATCGGCTCGGTAATACCGGTCAGGAACGAGGTCAGCGCCGCGGAGATCATAATACCGCCCACTTTCGCGCGGTTTTCTGGTTTAGCAGAGTGCCAGATAGCGATAGCGGCAGCCGGCAGACCGTACATTTTGAACAGGAAGCCACCGGACAGTTTGCCCGCAGTCGGGTCGCCCGCCATATAGCGAGGGATATCACCGTGGAATACCTGACCCGCAGCGTTGGTGTACTCACCGATCTGCATCTGGAATGGAACGTTCCAGATATGGTGCAGACCAAACGGCACCAGGCAGCGTTCAATGAAGCCATAGATACCGAACGCCACTACCGGGTTCTGGTATGCAGCCCACTGGGAGAACGTCTGAATAGCAGTACCGATCGGCGGCCAAATGAAGGACAGAACCACGCCTGTGAAGATGGCAGCCAGACCAGAAATAATAGGAACGAAGCGCTTACCCGCAAAGAAGCCGAGATACTCAGGCAATTTGATACGGTAGAAACGGTTGAACATATACGCTGCAATCGCACCGGAGATAATCCCCCCGAGAACACCCGTATCAGCAAGGTGTTTAGCGGCGATCTCTTCAGCAGGTAAATGCAGAACCAGCGGCGCAACAACAGCCATGGTTTTAACCATGATGCCGTAGGCAACAACGGATGCCAGTGCAGATACGCCGTCATTGTTGGTGAAGCCTAACGCAACACCGATGGCAAAGATCAGCGGCATGTTCGCAAAAACAGAACCGCCTGCTTCTGCCATTACGTGCGATACAACGGCTGGCAGCCAGCTGAAGTTAGCGGAACCGACACCCAGCAGGATACCTGCAATCGGGAGTACGGATACCGGCAGCATCAGCGATTTACCGACCTTTTGCAGGTTAGCAAATGCATTCTTAAACATAATTAGGAGTGCTCCTGAGTATTTGTGCTTATACACTTCATCCTTCAAACCGCCTCAGCGTTGGCTGCACTCGTTCACTCCAGTCACTTACTCGAGTAAGCTCCTGTCATTCACTCACTTGCCGCCTTGATGCCGCTTGAATGATTTTGTGTATTCTACGTTCTCACGCATTGGCAAGGGGGGAGAGCCTCGCCGTGGACAGAGCATCTAAGTGCTCTTTATTTATTACACAGAGTAAAATAATTCAGTCTGTATTTGTTTGACGGCTATCACAATTCAGTTGTGAATGGCCGCAAAATTCGCACATTCCGATAAAATGAGTTTCTGAATGTGTCTAACTGGTTATTCACCGCCCATTTTGTGGCGGTGAACTTTACTCGCTTTAGTTATTAATTACGAGCTTTAAAAAAAGTCAGTTAACGGACTGATTGCAGGCGAGAAGCATCGATGTGAAACAGGCGGGCAAAGTTATCAGTGGTTGCCTGCGCCAGTTCTTCCACGGCAACACCTTTCACTACGGCCATATACTCCGCAACGTCACGCGTCATGGCAGGTTGGTTCTCTTTTCCACGATGCGGCACCGGCGCAAGGTACGGAGAATCCGTCTCAACTAACAAACGATCCAGAGGAACATAACGGGCAGCATCACGCAGTTGGTCAGCATTACGGAACGTGACGATGCCGGAAAACGAGATATAAAAGCCGAGATCCAGCAATTTGCCCGCCGTTTCTCTGTCCTCTGTAAAACAGTGTAGTACGCCGCCGCAATCCGTCACCTTTTCTTCGCGCAGAATTGATAACGTATCGGCTCGGGCATCACGGGTATGCACGATAACCGGTTTCTGTAACTCGCGGCCAATCTGAATATGGTGGATGAAAGATTCCTGCTGGCGCACCTTCGTTTCCGGCGTGTAAAAATAATCCAGCCCGGTTTCGCCCATCGCTACCACACCGTCTTCGGCGGCCAAACGACGCAGGTCTTCAACATCATAAGTTTCATCCTGATTTAACGGATGCACACCGCAGGAGAAAACCACGTTGTCACGTTGGCCAACCAGTTCACGCATACTGCGGTATCCCGGCAGGGTGGTCGCGACGGCAAGACAAAATTTCACATCGCGTGCGGCCGCTTTCGCCAACACGTCATCCACGTCCTTATGCAGAGATTGATAATCCAGGCCATCAAGATGGCAGTGTGAGTCGACTAAAAACATAATGTCTCTCTCAAAGATGAGGAACAGGCAGTACGGTGCCTGGTTGCAGGTAATGCTCAATACGGAGAATAAGATCGGTTAATACCAGTTCACGGTTTATGCCCGTCACGTTCAGCAACTGCTGACGACAATGACAAACATCACCGAGTATCGCCTGTATCTGGGAGACGGATAACCGCTCGGCGATAGAAGCGATGAGCTCCTGAGCATCAGGATTGGTTAAATGGGAAATCCCATAGGAACGCTTTAGGGCATCCGTCAACAGCGTGGCCAGCCAGTGTAAACGAGCGGCAGCCTGATCGTGGTTGAGCGCCGCTAACAGGATATACCAGTCGCCTGATTGCAGGGTGTTCGCCAGCGCGGCGAGGAACTCTGTGCGGTGCGCCCAGCTTTCAGCCTGTAGCAACGTTAATGCCGCGCCAGGTGACCCCGCACTCAGACGTAATGCGCTCAACAATGCTTCCGGTGACGCCGTCACTTCACGGGTAAGCCAGGAGATAGCGTATGACTCTGCCGGTGGTGCAAGGTGATGTAACCGACAGCGGCTACGCAGCGTGGCCAATAAACGCGCAGGTTCGCGACTGGCGAGGAAGAACCAGGTCTGCGCCGGAGGTTCTTCCAGCGTTTTCAGTAACGCATTAGCGGCGGCATCGGTTAACTGGGCGGCATCCGGGATCCACACCACTTTCGCCCCGCCCAGGCGTGAATGCTCGTACAGTTTCTCACTGACTTCGCGTACCGCGTCAACGCCCAGCGTGCTTTTGCCTTTTTCCGGCAGCAGCGAATAGTAGTCCGGATGGCTCCCCGCCTGCATCAGCTGACAGCCGCGGCAGTGTCCGCAGCTTTTATGTCCTTCCGGCTGCTGACACATTAAATAGCGACTGAGCGCGTAAATCAGCGCATCGTCGCCCATGCCGGGTAACGCCTGAATCAGTAACGCATGGTGACCACGACCCGTCTGGTAGCTCGCTACCAGTTTTTCAAAATCAGGTCGTAACCATGGGTACCATTTCATGCGCCCTGCTCCTTCACCCACTGAGTAATGGTATTGCGAATATCAGCCATCACAGCCTCCAGCGGCTGCGTAGCGTCAATAGTACGAATGCTGGCATCTTTGGCAGCCAGTTCAAGATAGCGCGCTCGGGTACGATTAAAGAAATCGAAAGATTCCTGTTCAATACGGTCCAGTTCGCCACGCGCACGCGCACGCTTCAATCCGACTTCTGGAGTGACATCCAGATAGAGCGTCAGGTTCGGGCGAAAATCTCCGAGTACCGCATCACGCAGCGTTGCCAGCATGTTTTGATCGATACCGCGGCCACCGCCCTGATACGCCTGGGTCGACAGGTCGTGACGATCGCCAATGACCCATGCGCCTCTCGCCAGCGCAGGTTTAATAACGGTTTCGACCAACTGTACGCGCGCGGCGTAAAACATCAGGACTTCGGCTTTGTCGGTAATGACCTCGTCGCCTACCGACTTAATGTCCAGCACCAGACTTCTTAGTTTCTCAGCGAGCTGCGTTCCACCAGGCTCGCGGGTAAAAACCATGTCACGAATACCGAGTTGCTCAAGTGTCTCTACCACCACATTACGCGCAGTAGTTTTTCCGGCGCCTTCCAGGCCCTCGATGACGATATAGTTACTGCCCATTTTTTTCCTTAAGCACTTTCAGGTAATCCTGTACTGACCGGTTATGGCTGACAAGATTGGTGTTAAATGTGTGGCCGCCTTTACCATCTGCCACGAAATAGAGATACGGCGTTTTTGCCGGATGTGCGGCAGCCTGCAACGAGGCCTCTCCCGGCATGGCAATCGGGCCAGGCGGCAGCCCGGTGATGGTGTAGGTGTTATAGGCGGTTGGCGTATCTAAATCCACACGCGACAATTTGCCATTATACCGTGTCCCCATGCCGTAAATCACCGTCGGATCGGTTTGTAAACGCATGCCAATACGTAAGCGGTTAATAAAGACCGAGGCCACCTGGTCGCGCTCGCTGGCAACCGCAGTTTCTTTTTCAATAATCGAGGCCATTGTCACTAGCTGATTTTTATCCTGATAAGGCAAGCCATCAGCGCGCCCTTCCCAGACGGTATCCACCGCTTTAACCATCTTTTGATGCGCACGTTTTAGCAGTGCTACGTCGGTCGTATTGGCGGTATACATCCAGGTATCGGGCCAGAACCAGCCTTCCACCCACTGCGGGTTTTCCAGCTTCAGCGCCTGAGCGACAGTCTCGTAGTTATCGTCACTCAGCGTATGTTTGATATAGGGCGCATCGCGCAGCTGTTTGAGGTAATCACTCAGGCGCATCCCTTCCACCAGACGTAACGGGAACTGGGCCTCTTTACCGCTTTCCAGCAATAGCAGCATTTCTCGCACCGTCATGTCGGGCGTCAGGCGATAGGTACCCGCCTTAAAATGCGACAGGTCAGGCTCCACACGCAGCAGCCACTGGAAGACACGCGGACGATTGATAACCTTATCCGCATACAGTTGTTCACCGAGAGCCAGGCGGCCTGTACCCGCTTTCAGCGTAAAAATAGTCTCTTCTTTAATCAATAACTTACTGTCCGCCAGATGGCGAACTTTCCACATGCCTACGCCCGCGGCAATGCCCAGCACAACCAGCAATAACAGGACAACGAGTAACAGTTTTTTCATGACTAATTCGGGTGCTCACAAAGTGGGGCTAAAAAATCGAATAACAAACGTGAAGACAACATCGTGTCGCCACAGGTACGCACGGGAACAACCGGCATTAATGCGTTACAGACGACGATTTCATCGGCTTGCATAATCTCCTCCAACCCGGCATACACTTCGACAAGACTGAACGGTGATTGTGCCAGCGTACGGATACAGAATTGTCGCATAATGCCGTTCACTCCGGCCAGATCCAACCGGGGAGTGTAAACCACATTACCTTTACGCCAGAACAAATTAGCCGCACAGCATTCCGTAACCCATCCCTCGCTGTCAAGAACCAGCGCTTCATCGGCATCCGTCTGCTCAAGATGAGAGCGAATCAATACCTGTTCCAGGCGATTCAGATGCTTAAGTCCGGCAAGCAGTGGATTACGGCCCAGACGTACTGGACTTAACGCCAGCGTAATCCCCTCATGGCGCCAACGATCGTAATGTTCGGGCCAGGCTGAAACAGAGAGAATACGGGTGGCATTGTGACAATTTGCGCCGCTGTATCCCCGACCGCCGCTACCGCGGCTAATAATGACTTTCAATACGCCACGCGCGTGTCCTTGAGCCAGCATTTTCATTTCATCTTGCAGTTCTGACCACTGTTCAAAAGCGATCAGCAACTTTTGGCAAGCGTCTTGTAAACGCGCAAGATGCGCTGCAAAGAGGCAAATTTCGCCGTCGATAATTCGCGCGGTAGTAAAACAACCATCGCCAAATTGGGTCGCTCGATCGCTTACGGCCAGCAGATTTTGCTCGCAGCCATTAATTAAGAACATGGAGGCTCCTTATATCTGGTCCGCTAGTTTGGCAGGATGAGTAACACAGGACAAGGGCGAAAAACCGAATAAAAAAAGGCCCGACAAGCGGACCTTTTCAGTTTTATTTCGATGCTAACGCATCACCTGACGAGACTTAAATCTTTTTAAAGATCAAAGAACCGTTGGTACCACCGAAGCCGAAGGAGTTACACAGAGTATATTCCAAACCACTCACCTGACGCGCTTCGTGAGGAACGAAGTCCAGGTCACAACCTTCATCCGGGTTATCCAGGTTGATGGTTGGCGGAATAGCCTGGTCGCGCAGCGCCAGGATAGAGAAAATAGACTCTACCGCGCCCGCAGCGCCTAACAGGTGACCGGTCATGGATTTGGTTGAGCTTACCATCACACGGCTCGCCGCATCCCCAAAGACAGATTTCACTGCCTGGGTTTCAGCTTTATCGCCTGCAGGCGTAGACGTACCATGCGCGTTGACATAGCCGATCTGACCCGCTTCGATAGCCGCATCGCGTAGTGCGTTGACCATTGCCAGCGCAGCGCCTGCACCGTTTTCCGGTGGTGACGTCATGTGGTAAGCATCGCTGCTCATGCCAAAACCAACGACTTCAGCATAGATTTTCGCGCCGCGCGCTTTCGCATGCTCGTACTCTTCCAGTACCACCATGCCTGCGCCGTCGCCCAACACGAAGCCATCACGCTCTTTATCCCACGGGCGGCTTGCCGCTTGCGGGTTATCATTACGCGTAGACAGCGCGCGTGCCGCGCCAAAACCACCCACGCCAAGCGGTGTACTGGCTTTTTCAGCACCACCCGCAACCATCGCGTCTGCATCACCGTATGCAATGATACGTGCGGCATGACCGATGTTATGTACGCCTGAAGTACAGGCGGTCGCGATGGAGATGCTTGGCCCTTGCAGGCCGTACATGATGGTCAGGTGACCTGCCACCATGTTAACAATCGTCGACGGAACGAAGAACGGGCTGATCTTACGCGGTCCACCGTTTACCAAAGAGGTATGGTTTTCTTCGATCAGACCGAGACCGCCAATACCGGAGCCAATAGCGGCGCCAATACGGTGAGCGTTCTCTTCCGTAATTTCGAGGCCAGAATCCTGCATGGCCTGAACGCCAGCGACAATTCCATATTGAATGAAGGCATCCATCTTGCGCTGTTCTTTACGCGAAATAATGTCTTCACAGTTAAAATCCTTTACTAAGCCAGCAAATTTCGTTGCATAGGCGCTAGTATCGAAATGGTCGATCAGGCTGATGCCACTCTGACCGGCAAGGAGAGCTTTCCAGGTAGACTCTACGGTATTGC